>VFQS010000004.1_pt1 | contig 551027 bp, 582 predicted proteins | sample 3512361 | NCBI WGS metagenome assembly VFQS01 (sample SAMN10412375, study PRJNA504923) | tailings metagenome | isolation source: Relicate 1 Philex TSF3 active mining | place: Philippines
AAATTGGCAACGACTCAATTAAAAGATCCACCGATCAGCAAAAGACTCGCTAAAAATATTAAGCGAAACTTTATTGAACACGTCATCGAAATAATTTTGATGTTTGCAGCGCTTGCTGCCACCTTTATTACCCTAGGCATTGTTTATATTCTAGTCACTGAGGCCGCAGGGTTTTTTAACGAAGTCAGTGTTATTGAATTCTTAACGAGTAGGCAATGGAGCCCCCTCTTTGAAGACGCCCATTATGGGATTCTGCCCCTTGTGTCAGGCACTTTAACCACATCACTCATCGCACTGAGTATAGCCATTCCGATCGGAACGATTGCCGCAATTTACCTTTCTGAATTTGCTTCTCACAAAACACGTGAGAGTGTGAAGCCTATATTAGAACTTCTAGTTGGTGTGCCTACAGTCGTCTTTGGTTACTTTGCCCTTCTTTTTGTAACACCCTTACTTCAGAAGTTAAACCCTGACTTACCCACATTTAACATGCTAGGAGCTGGTATCGTCATGGGTGTCATGATTATCCCCTATATCGCATCCGTCGCTGAAGACGCCATGAGGGCGGTACCTATGAATATGCGCGAAGGTTCTTATGCGATGGGGGCTACCAAATTCCAAACAGCCATTCGTGTTGTCACCCCCGCCGCCACCTCCGGCATCATTGCCGCTTATATCTTAGGGATCAGTCGCGCAGTTGGCGAAACGATGGTCGTCGCAATCGCAGCAGGGCAGCAACCAACCTTTACCTTCAATCCATTAGAGGGGGCTGCAACCATCACAGCCTACATCGTGCAGGTCGCGATGGGAGACTTACCCCATGGAAGCTTAGGATATCAAAGTATATTTGCAGCAGGGATGGTGCTTTTTGTGATTACCTTCGTGTTTAACATACTAGGTCACATGGCACGTAGACGATTTGCGGAGAGGTATTAATTCATGAAGAAAGTTAATGTGGATTCAGAACATAGCTTAATCAAACCTAAAACATTGGACGAAGTGCGCTCCATGATCCGCGAGCACAAGCGTAACGACTTCATCTTTGCATCGATTGGTTTATTGACGATCGCATTCGCGCTTTTGACATTGCTCATCCTCTTTGTCGATCTTGTCATGGATGGCTACCCTAAATTAAATTATCAATTCTTCACCGACTTCCCCTCAAGACGGGCAGCGAACGCTGGGATCTTATCGGCATGGGTGGGTTCGTCACTTATTATGTTAGTCACCTTTGTCACGGCAGTCCCTATGGGTGTTGCGGCTGGGGTTTACCTAGAAGAGTATGCGCCTAAGAATTGGTTCACCGACATTGTGGAAATCAATGTCACCAATCTTGCAGGTGTGCCCTCTATCATTTATGGCCTGCTCGCACTCGGTTTGTTTGTGTACACATTTCACTTAGGCCAAACGATTGTGACCGCTGGATTAACACTGGGTCTTTTAATGTTACCTATCGTGATTGTATCGACACGGGAAGCTATTCGCTCTATTCCTATTGCGATCCGTGAAGCTGCCTATGCCGTAGGGGCGACGAAGTGGCAGGTCGTATTGCATCACGTCATTCAATATTCATTTGGTGGGATTCTGACCGGTATCATTATTGGCATGGCAAGAGCCTTGGGCGAAACAGCCCCTATTATTACCGTGGGCGCCCTAACCTTTATCGCCTTCTTACCACCAGCGCCTATTTCGACCGTTCCCCCCTTTATTTCTTTTGAATGGCTTCAGTCTGGATTCACCGTGCTACCGATTCAAATGTTTAGCTGGCTCTCAAGGCCTGAGCATGCATTCCATATCAACGCAGCTGCCGCTGGTGCTGTGATCATCATTCTGACCCTTGTAATGAATGGAACAGCGATCTGGCTTCGTTATCGCATTCGTAAAAATATTAAGTGGTAAATTTTATCTACAGGAAAAAAAATGGCACAAAATAAATTAAATATCAAAGCTGAAGCAAAAAACCTTAACTTTTTTTATGCGGACGGAACCAAGGCATTAAAAAATGTAAGCCTTCCTGTATATGAAAATAAAATCACAGCGCTCATTGGTCCATCAGGTTGCGGTAAATCAACATTCTTACGTTGCTTTAATCGCATGCATGATCTTTATCCTGGTAATCGCTATGAAGGTCAAATCCTTCTCCATCCTGACAACACAAACGTGCTCGCTAAAGGGGTCGATCCTATTGAAGTGCGCATGCGCATTAGTATGGTGTTCCAGAAGCCTAATCCTTTTCCAAAATCCATTTATGAGAATGTAGCTTACGGATTAAGAGTGCGTGGTGAAAGATCAAAGGCTGCTGTGGATGATAAAGTTGAAGAGGCATTAAAAGGTGCATCGCTTTGGAATGAAGTGAAAGACCGGTTGCAAGATTTAGCTTTTAACTTATCAGGTGGTCAGCAACAACGTTTATGTATTGCTCGCGCTTTAGCGACTGACCCTGAAATTATGTTATTCGATGAGCCAACCTCTGCGCTTGATCCAATCGCAACTGTGAATATTGAAGAACTGATGTCTGGATTAAAAAATAAACTATCTATCCTGGTCGTGACACATAACATGCAACAGGCTGCGCGTATTTCTGATTACACGGCTTATATGTATCTCGGTGAGATGATTGAGTTCGATGGCACAGATAGGATCTTCACGAACCCAAGCAAGAAAGAAACGGAAGATTACATTACAGGCAAGTTCGGTTAGCTGACCTAAATTGCTTCACACTACAAAAAAATTCTTTAAAAAAAATTTAAAGTGGTTTGCAACTTTTTTTGTATTATTGGGATTACTTCTGACTAACCTTAATCTCTACCCTTACAATATTTTTTCTCATAGTTTAGGTGTTCTAGGATGGACATGCGCAGGCTACTTAAGTAAGGACAAAGCCGTTATGATTAACTTTGGATTACAAATTCCTTTATTCATGATTGGCTATTTTAAAATCTTTGGAATTTAGTTAAGCGACTTCTCTCACTTTATCAGCAATAAAGTTAGCGTGCGTTTTAACCATCTCTAAATCTTCACCTTCGACCATGACACGAATCTTAGGCTCTGTGCCTGAAGGTCTTAAAAGTACACGGCCTTTGCTATTCAATTCAACTTCTACATTTCTTACGGCATCCTGAATTGATTGATGTTTTTCTAAATCAATTTTTTTATGTGTCTCAACATTGATGAGCACTTGAGGATAGAGTGGTGAATCTTTAGTTGCTTCATGAAGTGATTGATTGAGTAATCGTAATGATTTTAAAACTTGAAGGGAGGCGATGATAGCGTCTCCTGTGGAGTGCTGATCAAGGGTAAGTATATGGCCAGAATTTTCCCCACCAATAAGCCAACCTTTTTCAAGCAAGGCTTCTAAAACGTAACGATCGCCCACATGCGTTCTTACAAATTCAACACCTAAATCTTGGAGCGCTTTTTCAATCGCCATATTTGTCATGAGCGTTCCAACCACGCCACCTTTTAATTGATTTTTTTCTTTTAAAGCGCGCGCAATGACTAAAAGGAGCTGATCGCCATCAATGATATTGCCTAAGTGATCAATCATCACGACACGATCGCCATCACCATCAAAAGCAATACCTAAATCTGCTTTATGTTTTAAAGTGGCTTCTTTGATAGTTTTGGGATTTGTGGAACCCACATTAAGATTAATATTAAATCCATCGGGCTCATTACCGATCGCAATCACTTCGGCACCAAGCTCTGAAAATATTTTAGGGGCTACATGATAAGTGGCACCATGCGCACAATCGAGGACAATTTTGAGTCCGCGAAGATTAAGTTTTTCTGGGAAGGTGCTCTTGCAAAATTCAACGTAACGACCTTCTGCATCATCTATACGCTTGGCTTTACCAAGTTCGTGAGGTAAGACTGTTTTAATAGGTTGGCTTAATGCTAATTCAACTTCCGTTTCAAAAGCATCAGGTAATTTTTCACCAGCCTCTGAAAATATTTTAATGCCGTTATCTGGAAATGGGTTATGAGATGCGGAAATCACAATGCCTGCTTGCGACCTTAAAGCTTTTGTAAGGTAAGCAATCGCTGGTGTTGGCATAGGGCCTGTTAAGTAGACATCGACACCTGCAGCAATAAATCCAGCCTCTAATGCTGACTCAAGCATATACCCTGAAACTCTTGTATCTTTTCCAATAACGACGCTTGGGTGTTTAATTTTTTTGTCAGTATTATTTTTGACGAGAATAGATCCAATGGCAAATCCTAGACGAATGAAGAAATCAGGCGTGATGGGATCCTGCCCTACCACGCCACGAATACCGTCTGTACCGAAATAATGTCTTGCCATAATTAAGCGATGCCTTGCGCTACATTGATGATTTTAAGTGCGCTTTTTGTTTCTTTTACATCATGAACTCGTAGTATTTTAGCGCCTTTTATTACAGAAAAGATAGCCGCAGAGATACTGCCTGATAAATGGTCGTCATAGTCATCATTTAAAATTTTTCTAATAAATGATTTTCTGGAGAGCCCTACAAGAAGAGGCAGCTCTATGGATTCGAATGATTCAAGGTTTTGCAAAAGCGCTATATTATGTTCGAATGTTTTACCAAATCCAAAGCCTGGATCTAGGATCATGCGAGACTTATCAATACCTTCACTTATGAGATGTTTTACACGCGCATCTAAAAACGATTTCACTTCACTCACGACATTTGTATAGTGAGGATTAACTTGCATCGTTTTAGGCGTGCCTTGCATATGCATTAAACATATACCGACATTAGAATGTTTAATGGTATCAATGGCGCCGGGCTGACTTAATGCATAGACATCATTAATCATCGCCACATCTAAATCAATGGCTGCTTTCATGACTTGAGGTTTATAAGTATCGACAGAAATAGCAATGTCAGACTTTTTCTTTAAAGCTTCAATGATAGGCATGATGCGTTTTAATTCTTCATCCACACTGACAGGTTCTGATCCAGGACGGGTTGACTCGCCACCAATATCGATAATATCCACACCCTCTTCAATCATTTGATGAGCGCGCTTTAATGCTTCATCCAAAGTTAAATATTGGCCGCCATCTGAAAACGAATCGGGCGTGATGTTTAAAATGCCCATAAGGAGTGGACGTTTTAAATCAAAGGCATGTTTATTTAATTGCAGCATGATAAAAATACAAAGGCTAGATAAACTAGCCTTGATTTCATTTAGCCCTTAGCGCTCGGTTGAGGAGCTACGGCTATTTTTGTGCCTGAAGATCCTTTGTCACTCTTAGGTGGATTAGGAGTTTGTTTAGGTTTTGGCGGTCTCACTTTTTTACCTGCCATGATGTCATTAATCTGATCAGCATCAATGGTTTCATACTCAAGCAAAGCTTTTGCCATCGTTTCCACTTTGCGACGATTTTTTTCAATCAATTTTCTAGCGACACTATATTGCTCATCAAGAATGCGACGAATTTCAGCGTCTACTTTTTGCTGGGTGGCTTCAGAAATTGTTTTAGAAGACATTGCGCCAAAGAATGATTCTTGATCTTGGCCAACATAAACCATCGTACCCAATTTATCTGACATACCGTAACGCGTGACCATATCACGTGCTAATTTTGTTGCACGTTCAAAATCATTTGATGCGCCTGTCGACATTTGCTTCATAAAGACTTCCTCAGCAATACGTCCGCCAAAGAGAATCGAAATTTCTTCTAGCATCTTATTCTTGTAGTTGCTGATACGATCAAACTCTGGCAATTGCCAAGTGAGTCCTAATGCCCAACCGCGAGGCATAATGGTCACCTTATGAACAGGATCTGCGTGCGGTAACAATTTCGCAACGACGGCATGGCCTGATTCATGATATGCCGTATTCATACGTTCCTCTTCTCGCATCACAAGTGATTTTCTTTCAGGGCCCATAAAGATTTTATCTTTAGCATCTTCAAAATCTTGCATATCTACGGTACGTTTATTGCGACGTGCTGCAAACAATGCTGACTCATTCACAAGGTTTGCTAAGTCTGCACCTGAAAAACCGGGCGTACCTCTTGCAATGATGCTTGCCTTCACATCAGGGTCTGCTGGAATTTTTCTCATATGAACCAATAAAATTTCTTCGCGACCTTTGATATCAGGGAGTGATACCATCACTTGACGATCAAAACGTCCTGGGCGGAGTAAAGCTTTATCTAATACATCGGCACGATTGGTTGCCGCAATCACGATTACACCTGAATTTGCTTCAAAGCCATCGAGCTCAACTAAAAGTTGATTGAGTGTTTGTTCACGCTCATCATTGCCGCCGCCAGTCCCTTGGCCACGATGACGACCTACTGCATCAATTTCATCGATGAAAATAATACATGGTGCGCTTTTTTTGGCTTGCTCAAACATATCGCGAACACGAGCAGCACCTACGCCTACAAACATTTCTACGAAGTCAGATCCTGAAATTGTAAAGAAAGGAACTTTTGCTTCTCCAGCGATAGCACGCGCTAACAATGTCTTACCCGTACCTGGAGGTCCCACCATGAGGACACCCCTTGGAATACGACCGCCTAATTTGTGGAACTTGCCTGGGTCTTTTAAGAATTCAACAATCTCTGTGACCTCTTCTTTAGCTTCATCACATCCTGCAACATCAGCAAATGTCGTTTGATTATTGGTTTGATCAAGCTGTCTCGCTTTACTTTTACCAAATGAGAACGGGCCGCCACCTTTGGAGCCACCTTGCATTTGACGCATAAAGAAAATCCATACGCCTACAAGAAGAATCATCGGGAACCATGAAATGAAAATACTCATAAGGACGGATTGCTGCTCTTCTGGCTTAGCCTCAACAATGACATTATTTTTTAGAAGATCAGATACCAACCAAGGATCTGTCGGCGCATAGGTATTAAATTTCTTACCCTCGCTCGTTGTTCCTTTAATTTTGTGGTTATCAATTTCAACTTTGGCAATCTTGCCATCTTTAACCTGCTCCATGAATTGTGAATAGACCAGTGAAGTATCATTTTTCGAAGGGCCCGAAAATTGATTGAAAATAGTCATAAGAATGAGTGCAATCGCAACCCAAATGGCAATACTTTTAAGTGTGTTGTTATTCAATTGATGGATGACCTCGTATCATCTGTTTTAATTATTTTATTTTAAACCTAATTACGTGACTTCATTGTGACTTTTTAAGCTTTTGCAAAGCCTAGCAAGTAAACTTCACTGCTTCGATCACGAGAAGCTTTAGGCTTCACCGTAATCACCTTTTCAAACTCAGGACGCATCTTTTTTACCAATTCATCAAAATCACTTCCTACAAAGGTTTTGACTAGAAAATAGCCGCCGGGTTTCAACCATTGTAAAGAAAAGTCTAAAGCCAGCTCGGTCAGATGCATGACGCTTGGCTGATCAACTGTCTTGATACCTGTAATATTGGGGGCCATATCCGAAATTACAAGGTCTATCGGTGAATTATTTAAGTAGGCTTCAAGCTCTCTTAGAGAGGCTTCCTCTCTGAAATCGCCTTGGATAAAATCAACCTTAGGGATAGGGTCCATGGGCAACAAATCCATAGCAATAATGTGGCCTTTGCCCTGAAGAAGTTTGGCTACTACCTGAGACCAGCTTCCCGGGGCTGATCCTAAATCAACAACATTCATCCCAGGCTTGATAAGCTTATATTTGTCATGAATCTCCATGAGCTTATAAGCAGCCCTCGACCGAAAGCCGTCTTTCTGGGCTTGTTTGACGAAGGCGTCATTCACATGCTCCTGCATCCAGGCCTTGCTAGTTCTTGTTCTTTTCATCTGTTAAAATCGATTCTTTAAGATCTTTAGAAGTTTTCTACCTTGAATTCAAAAGCCATTGCATATCTTCGAAGCTTAGCTCACACATTAAATCCAGTTGTCAGAATTGGCAATAAAGGCTTAACAGCATCTGTCATGAAAGAGATCGACCTTAGTCTTAAAGCTCATGAATTGATTAAAATTAAAATCCAAAATGACGAAAAGTCAGTTCGTGAATCCATGTTAAATGAAATATGTGAGGCACTTCAAGCGACTGCTGTCCATCATATCGGCTTACAAATTATTGTTTATCGGGCGGCGGCAGAGCCTAAGATTGTATTTCCCAAATAATTATCTAATTTCTAAGATAGCAAAAATACCTAAGAAACACTCAAGTAAATAAGCAATACTTGAGATGCCGTGCCAAGTTGCAAATCGATCTGCAAAGACACTCTCCATAACATCTTTTGGCAACGCTTCTAATTTGAATTTTTCTAACAATGGATTAATGCCTAAATGACTAATCAGAATAAGAAGAAGCATGAGCAGAATAATCCAGAAGAAAGCTTGTTTTAATGCATTTGTACCATATTGATAAACACGTTGAATCAGAAGATAGATACTAGCGGCCATACCCACATAAGCTATCATTCGAAAAAGCTGTCCTGCAATATTGCCAGCGAGTTGTGCCTCAGGGATCAGTTTGAATAATTCATAAGCCACAATACCCACAACCCACAACCCACCTATCCAAAAGGTCGCGGTAATGATTGCTAAATTTTCTAACCATTGTTTCATGATGTTTTTAGTTTAATACAAAAATGGGTTTCATTTATAGATACTTGATATCGAGTATCTCATACGATTTGGCACCACCCGGAGTATTCACTTCGGCCAAATCCCCAACAGCTTTTCCAATAAATGCTTTTGCAATCGGTGAATTAATTGAAATCTTTTTCTGTTTAATATCAGCTTCATCATCTCCTACAATTTGGTAGATAAAGATATCTTCTGTATCAAGGTCTTGTACTTCAACGGTTGAACCAAACACACATTGATTCTCACCTACAATGGTCGAGGGATCAATCACCATCGCATTTGATAATTTTGCTTCAATTTCTGCAATACGACCTTCGATAAAACTTTGGCGTTCTTTTGCAGATTCATATTCAGCATTCTCAGATAAGTCGCCTTGCGCTCTTGCTTCTGAAATAGCTTGGATAATATTCGGACGATCAACACTTTTTAAACGTTGCAATTCTTCCTTAAGAAGCTCAGCGCCTTTAATGGTCATGGGTATTTGTTTGAGCATATTCATTCCTATTAAAACAAAAACCACGCTCTTTAAATGGAGTGTGGTTTATAAAAATTGAGTGTATTTTAACTAAGTTCTTTATGCAAGCTTTGGATAGAGGTGACGGTAATCTCTTCTACGAAGTTCATACCAATACATGCCGCTTTAGCACCTGCAATGGTTGTGTAATAAGTTACTTTATTTTGTAATGCGTATCTACGAATTTCATACGAATCTGCAATGGCACGCTTATCTTCCGTCACATTGACGATAAAAGAAATCTCATTGTTCTTAATCATGTCAACAATATGAGGCCTTCCTTCTGCTACTTTATTGACTGGCTCAACTTGAAGCCCTTCATCCATCAATGCTTTTGCAGTGCCCCTCGTTGCCACAATCTGAAAACCTAATTTATCTAATGATTTCGCAATCTCAATCACCTTATGGTGGTCTTCACGACGCACACTGATAAACGCTTTTCCATCTTTGGGTAGTTTTGTAGAGGAGCCAAGTTGAGATTTAATAAACGCTTCCGCAAATGTTTTACCTAAGCCCATGACTTCACCTGTTGATTTCATTTCAGGCCCTAAAATCGTATCCACACCAGGGAATTTAATAAATGGGAATACGGCTTCTTTCACAGAGAAGAATTTAGGCACAATTTCTTTCGTCACTTTTTGTGACTTAAGACTCATACCCACCATATTGCGTGCTGCAATTTTAGCTAACTGTAACCCGCATGCCTTAGATACAAAAGGAACAGTACGAGATGCCCTAGGATTGACTTCTAAAACATAAATGACATCACCTTGAATCGCAAACTGCACATTCATGAGGCCTACAACATTAAGTGCTTTCGCCATTTCAACGGTTTGTTTTCTTAATTCATCTTGAATTTTTTTAGACAAGCTATAAGGAGGAAGTGAACATGCAGAGTCACCTGAGTGAACACCCGCTTGTTCGATGTGCTCCATAATGCCGCCAATAATGACATCTGTGCCATCTGATAATGCATCAACATCAACCTCAAGTGCATCATTTAAAAATCGATCAAGAAGCACAGGAGATTCATGGGAGACTTTTACAGCTTCGCGCATATAACGTTCAAGTTGCGCTTGCTCATGCACGATTTCCATCGCACGACCGCCAAGCACATAGCTCGGCCTTACCACAAGCGGGTAACCAATTTCTTCAGCTAAGCGAATCGCATCTTCAGGTGTTCTCGCTGTTCGATTAGGGGGCTGCTTAAGATCAATCGAATTTAACATTTTTTGGAAGCGCTCACGGTCTTCTGCCATATCAATGGCATCAGGCGTGGTACCAATAATCGGCACGCCTGCTTTTTCTAAATCTTTAGCTAACTTTAATGGGGTTTGTCCACCGTATTGCACAATGACGCCAAATGGTTTTTCAATTGCGACAATTTCTAATACATCTTCAAGTGTGACGGGTTCAAAATAAAGTCGGTCAGAGGTGTCATAGTCAGTAGATACCGTTTCAGGATTACAATTGACCATGATGGTTTCGTATCCATCTTCACGCAATGCTAAAGCTGCATGCACACAGCAGTAATCAAATTCAATGCCTTGTCCAATACGATTGGGTCCGCCACCTAAGACAATAATTTTTTTCTTAAGCGTAGGATTGGCTTCACACTCTTCTTCATACGTTGAATACATATAAGCTGTATTCGTTGAGAATTCTGCAGCACAGGTATCCACACGCTTATACACTGGTCTTACGTTATGTTTATGGCGATAATTTCTCACATCTTCTTGTTTAACTTTTAAAAGTGTTGCAAGCCTTCGATCAGAAAATCCTTTTTGTTTTAACTGAAATAAATTTTCTTTTGACAAATCATTAAGTGAGGTATTTAACAAATCTTTTTCGATATCAATAATATTTTTAATTTGATGTAAGAACCATGGGTCAATATTTGAGTGCCCGAAAACTTCTTCAATCGACATACTTAATCTAAATGCATCACCCACATACCAAATTCTTTCAGGCCCTGGTTCTCTTAGCTCTTTAATAATAAGATCTTGATCTGTTGTTTTTTCATCTAAGCCATCCACGCCAATTTCAAGACCTCTTAATGCTTTTTGGAAAGACTCTTGGAAGGTGCGTCCAATAGCCATCACCTCACCTACAGATTTCATCTGGGTCGTAAGCCTTGAATCTGCTTGTGGAAATTTTTCAAACGCAAAGCGAGGAACTTTGGTGACTACGTAATCAATGCTTGGCTCAAAAGATGCAGGTGTTGCGCCACCTGTAATTTCATTTTTTAATTCATCGAGTGTAAAGCCAACTGCAAGTTTGGCTGCAATTTTTGCAATTGGGAAACCTGTTGCCTTTGAGGCTAAGGCAGATGAACGAGATACACGAGGATTCATTTCAATGACTATCATGCGTCCATCTTTTGGATTGATTGCAAATTGCACATTGGAGCCACCTGTATCTACTCCAATTTCTCGCAAGACCGCAATCGATGCATTACGCATGATTTGATATTCTTTGTCAGTAAGTGTTTGCGCAGGAGCTACAGTAATGGAGTCGCCTGTATGCACACCCATCGGATCTAAATTTTCAATCGAACAAATAATGATGCAGTTATCTTGAGAGTCACGCACCACTTCCATCTCGTATTCTTTCCACCCAAGGAGAGACTCTTCAATAAGAAGTTCTTTTGTGGGTGACGCCTCCAATCCTCTTTCACAGATCGCTATAAATTCTTCACGATTGTATGCAATGCCACCGCCACTTCCCCCCATCGTAAATGATGGACGAATGATCGCTGGATAACCAATACCTGCTTGAACTTGTATCGCCTCTTCTAAGCTATGTGCAATAGCTGATCTTGCTGAACCAAGACCAATCTTATTCATAGCCTCTTTAAATTTTTGTCTATCTTCTGCTTTATCAATCGCTTCTTTAGAGGCTCCAATTAATTCAACGTTATATTTTTTTAGAACGCCGAACTTGTCTAAATCGAGTGCGCAATTGAGCGCAGTTTGTCCGCCCATTGTAGGAAGAAGTGCATCTGGTTTTTCTTTTGCAATAATTTTTTCAACGATTTGCCAGTTGATAGGCTCGATATAAGTAGCATCCGCCATTTCAGGATCTGTCATGATCGTAGCTGGATTTGAATTCACTAAGATGACGCGATAACCTTCTTCGCGAAGTGCTTTACAAGCTTGCGCGCCAGAATAGTCAAACTCACATGCTTGACCTATGACAATAGGGCCGGCGCCAATAATGAGAATGGACTTAATATCTTTACGCTTTGGCATGGCTCATTTTCTTTTTTTCAATAAGATCAATAAAGTGATCAAACAAATAGCTCATTTCCGATGGGCCAGGACTTGCTTCAGGATGGCCTTGGAAACTGAATGCAGGCTGATCTAATCTTTCAATACCTTGCAGGCTGCCATCAAAAAGAGATTGATGTGTAGCTGCTAAATGTTTAGGGAGTGAAGTTTGATCCACTGTAAAGCCATGATTTTGGCTAGTAATAAAAACACGCTTTGTTTTTAAATCTTGAACGGGGTGATTTGCACCATGATGTCCAAATTTCATTTTGGATGTTTTAGCGCCACTTGCTAATGCTAAAAGTTGATGGCCCAAGCAAATACCAAAAGTAGGATATCCATCGTCGACTAATTGTTTAATAGCTTTAATTGCATAATCACAGGGCTCAGGATCGCCAGGTCCATTCGATAAAAATACGCCATCAGGTTTTAAGCGGATCACTTCTTCATAAGAAGTTTCAGCAGGGACCACGGTCACTTTACATCGCCTTGAAACTAACATTCTTAAAATATTTTTCTTGATACCGTAATCAAATGCGACCACATGATAATTAGATTCTTTGTGATTGCTGTAGCCTTTAGATAATGACCATTCGCCCTGATTGAATGTGTAGGTTTTTTTAGAACTCACAACTTTAGCGAGATCCATACCGGAAAGTCCTGGAAAAGCTTTAGCTTCTTCATGTGCTTTTTTATCATCATCAGACTCAGCAATAATGCAGCCCGCTTGTGAGCCATGTTCTCTTAAGTGTCTTGTAAGTTTTCTTGTATCAATATTTGCGATCGCAACAATGTGATTTGCTTTTAAGTATTCAGAGAGCGTTTGTTCACTTCTAAAATTGCTATTAATCATAGCGAGATCGCGGATGATTAAACCGCTCGCATAGACCTTATCAGATTCAATATCTTCTTGATTAACACCTACATTACCAATATGAGGATAAGTAAGTGTGACAATTTGTTTTGTATAAGAAGGGTCGGTCAGAATTTCTTGATAACCAGTCATGGAAGTATTAAAAACAACTTCACCTGTGGTTAAACCTGAAGCCCCAATTGAAATACATCGAAACTTAGTTCCGTCTGCAAGCACTAACACTGCCGACATATTTCGCGACAAAATGGCTCTCCAGTATTTGCGAATTCAAGGGTTGGGTACTGGATATACAAAACGGGAGAAGTTTTTAGCAGCTCCCGTTTCAAATATCGTAGATATTATAGTCGATTTAGCGCCTTAATTCAACGCACTAAACTTTGATAAATGGTTTAATTGTCAGAAAGTCCCAAGACCTTCTGCATATCAAAAAGACCTGATTTTTGGTGTGATAAAAATTTAGCCGCCTTTAATGCGCCCTTAGCAAAAGTGGCTCGGCTTGAAGCTTTATGAGTTAATTCAATTCGCTCACCAGCACCGGCATATAAAACCGTATGGTCGCCTACAATATCGCCACCGCGAATTGTCGAAAAGCCAATTGTGGTTTGTTTACGCTCACCAGTATTGCCAAAACGTTCATACTGCGCATCCTTTTTAAGGTCTCTACCGCTTGCTTTCGCAACCGCCTCGCCTAATCTCAAAGCCGTTCCTGAAGGTGCATCAATTTTATGTCGATGATGCGCTTCAATAATTTCAATATCAAAATCATCTTTGAGTAATTGCGTTGCTTTTTCAACCAATGAAATTAATAAATTAACACCCACACTCATATTAGGTGCAAAAACAATCGGTATCGTTTTTGAAGCATCAAGAATCATTTTCTTTTCTTGATCTGAAAATCCAGTAGTGCCAATGACATACTTTACTTGATGTGCTTCACATAGCTTCAAATATGCAAGACTTGCTTCAGGTCTTGTGAAATCAATCAGAACATCAGCAGATGAAATCACTTTAGCAATGTCGTGATCGATCTTAACGCCTGTCGGTATACCCAATGCTTCTCCTGCGTCGCGACCTAGCTTCTCGCTCGATTTATGATCAATAGCCGCTATAAGCGCCAATTCTTTATCAGCAGCAATTTCTTGGATCAGCGTCTGACCCATGCGGCCAGATGCGCCTACGATAAGAATATTTATTTTACTCATATGATTAAAATCCTATTTTTTCTAGCATTAAATCAAAATAACTGGGATCAGTTTCAGCTGGCAATGGTTTTGAATTGTCAGCTTTTTGAGCTTCAGGTTTTGCCACCTCTGGCTCTTTTTTAATTTCTACTGGCGCAGCTTCCGTCGCAGGTTTTTTAACTTCAGGCTCTGCTGCCTTTATTGGCTCAGGCATTTCTTTCTTGGGTGCCACAAGCTTTCTTTCTTCTGCGGGCACTTCTTTTTTAGATGGGGCTATTTTTGGAGCAGGTTTTTCCTTTTCATCTTCCCAGAATTTTAAACGATCGAGCATACCTTTTTCTTTTTGAACTGGTTTCTTATTAACCTCATTATTTATTTGAGGCGCTATTTCTTGACGCTCTTCATTCTTGTTTTGAGTGGCAGGAATAACGTCACCTTTTACCTTAGCAAGTAAGTCTTTTTCAAACATCAAAGTGACTCTTCTTTTTTCAATAATGGCACCATCTTTTTCCATTTGATAAAAATAATCCCATTGATCTTTATGAAAGCTATCAGAAATTAATGGTGTGCCCATGACAAATCGCACTTGGGTTTTTGTCATGCCTGGCTTTAATTGCATCATCATTTTTGAGGTGACTAAATTGCCTTGTTGAATTGGCATCTTATAAGGCTTTATAGAGGGTAATGAAGAAGAGCAGGCAGTAACTAAAAGACTTAAAACAAGAAGGAATATACGCATTTTTATAACTTTAAACATAATGCGTATTAATATAACATGCTAGACAGTATTCAAAATGTTTCGTAAAGCAATTTTTAAGGTGATGTGATGGCACAAGATCATAAAGATTTAAAAAAATCAGGGCTTAAGGCAACGCTTCCCCGACTTAAAATCTTAAGTCTTTTTGAGCACAGCGATGCCAAACATCTTTCAGCCGAAGATGTCTATAAGCTGTTAATTAAATCAGGTGAAGATGTTGGTCTTGCAACAGTCTATCGTGTGCTCACTCAATTTGAACAAGCAGGTCTTTTAATGCGTCATCATTTTGAAAGTGATAAGGCTGTATTTGAATTAAGCGACTCAGAACATCACGATCATATTGTCTGTATGCAATGTGGTCATGTAGAAGAATTTTGTGATGATGAAATTGAAAAAAGACAGAAAATCATTGCAAGTAAAAAAGGATTTGTCATCCAAGAACATTCACTTTATATCTATGCTGAATGTACAAAAACACCCTGCCCTAACAAGGTTTAAATCTGTAACATTTCCTTCGCATGTTCCCTTGTGGTGTCGGTAATCGATATACCACCCAACATACGCGCAATTTCATCAATACGCATCTTGTCATCCATTAAATGAATGTGACTGAGTGTTTGATTGTTTTCTTGTGTTTTGGATACTTTGTAATGATGAACAGCTAATGATGCAACTTGTGGTAAGTGGGTAATAACTAACACTTGTCTTTGATCGTGATTACCTAATTCTTTTAAAAGCTTACCTACAATTTCTGCAACACTACCTCCAATACCTACATCCACCTCATCAAAAATCATACACGGCACATTTGCTTTGGAAATGGATGCCACACGAATTGCAAGACTTAAGCGAGAGAGCTCGCCTCCAGAGGCTGCCTTATGGATAGGTCTTGGTTCGGCGCCTAAGTGGGATGCCACTAGAAATTCAATATGCTCCAGACCATGCGCTGTTGGGTCTTGAGATGTGAATTTCACTTCAAAGCGCCCATGACTAAAAGATAGTTTTTGCATTGCTTGAGTGATATTTTGACTTAAAGTCGCGGAAGCAGTTTTTCGCGCTTCAGTTAACAATTGTGCGCTTTCATTAAAAGCTTGAAGCGCTACTTTTTCCTTGGCATTGATACCGTCATCTGATTGGAAAGACTCAAGCTCATCCATACGCGCTTGCCAAGTAATAAGTATAGATTCAAACTCCTCAGGCTTGATACGATGCTTTCTACCAAAGTTATGTATCGCTTGAATCCGCGCTTCAATATCTTTTAGTCTTTCTGGATCTAAATCAACTTTTTGCAAATATCGATTAAGAGAGCGAACAAGTTCTTCTGTTTGAATATTAATGGAATTAATAAGCTCAGAAGATTCTTTTAACTTCTCATCAATGGTTACCGAATGAGAAATTTTTTGCTGGATCAAATGGAGTCTATCTGAAATCGCTGTTTCATCTTTTTCTAAAACTTCAATACAAAAATTAATATCTTCAATAAGCTCGTTGCCATGAGACATCATGGCATGATCTTGCTGCAAGGCTTCCCAGTCGCCCAAAGTAAATGAAAGTTGTTTTAACTCCCTTAATTTATCTCTTAACTCTGCAAGCTCATCACTATAAATTTGCGCATTTTTTTCGTACTCAATTTTTTGCAGATAAAGCTTGTGCCATGTTTGATATAGATTATAAGTTTTTAGGGCTAAGTCTGAGTGACCGCCAAAATCATCTAAAATTTGTCTTTGCGCGCTTAATTTTAAAAGTGAATGGTGAGAGTTTTGACTATAAATATCAACGAGTGACTCGCCCAATTCTTTTAACTGTTGCAGTGTTGCTACTTTACCATTAATAAAAGCTCTTGATTTTCCATCCGCATGAATCACTCTTCTTAAAATGAGTTCATGGCTATCAGATTCAAGCTCGTTTTCTTTTAACCAATCAATCACCTCCTGATTGTCTTTAATATCAAAGATGGCGCTGATATCTGCTTTATCTTGGTGAAGCCTTACCACCCCACCTTCATTGCGCTGTCCTAGAGCCAGGGATAGAGCGTCAATGAGAATTGATTTTCCAGCGCCTGTCTCACCTGTTAATGCTGAAAAACCAGATTTAAAATCCAAACTCATTTTGTCAACAATCACAAAATCAAGGATAGATAGATTAAGTAACATAGCGCTTCATTAACCCCAGTTTAATTTTTTTCTTAACATCTCAAAATAACAATAGTCTTTTGGATGAAGAAGCGTAATCATTTTTTCAGCGCGCTTAATTTCAACACGATCATGAAGTTCAAGCGGCACTTTAAGTTGTCCATCAATGCTTAAATAAGATTCATCCATATTCACCACATGGATCTCGATAACGCTTTGACTGCTCACAGCGATAGGACGATTACTTAATGTGTGCGGACTAATTGGTACAATCGAAATGGCTTCTAATTCAGGGTGAAGAATGGGGCCGCCTGCGGAAAGTGCATAAGCGGTTGTTCCTGTCGGTGTAGAGACTACGAGACCATCTGATCTTTGTTTATGAACAAAACTACCATTAATTGACACTTCTAATTCAATCAGACGGGAGCCGCTTCGAACAACCACATCATTGAGCGCTAATGACTCATGAATGCATGTCTTGCCTCTAAAAGTTTTAGATTGCAAAAGCATTCTTTTGTCTTTGTACGAAGAGCCTCGAAATATCTCATCGATCGATTCCAGCATATTGCTTGTATTTAAATCTGCTAAAAATCCAAAACGTCCTTGATTGATCCCTATCAAAGGAATATCAAAATTCACTAGAGATCTTGCAACGCCTAGCATGGTGCCATCACCACCGACGACAATCGCAAGATCTGCTTTTGTTCCAATATCGTCTAATGCAATCGATTTAAATGCTTGAAACTTCCCAGATTGATGAGTTTTAGCCTCAATGAAGATATTGATATGCTTATTCGTTAAATATTGAGCGAGCTCTAAAAGCTGGGATTCAATGTCAGAAGATTCGCTTCCGCTCGCATACTTTCCGATAATTGCGACTGATTTAAAGAGACTTTCCATAATTGAATTAAAGCATACTTAAGACGTAAGAATATATAGCAATTTAATAAAGAAAAACTTAGTATATAAGCATTCATTTACAAAAGTGCTGCATGTTAGAATGGCTTATTACACCTTAAAAATTAGGCTTTACGGAGTATTTTAAAGCATATCGATTTATATGAATAACCCTATTTGATAATGCTAGATAAGCGCGCCCAAATTCTTTTAAAAACCCTCATTGAACAACATATTCATGATGGTCAACCTGTCGGGTCTAGGACCCTTTCTAAATCATCAGGCCTTGATTTAAGTCCGGCTTCTATTCGCAATACCATGAAAGATCTTGAGGATCTGGGTTTTATTTCAAGCCCTCACACTTCTGCAGGAAGAATTCCTACGCAATTAGGTTATAGGCTTTTTGTGGACTCTCTTCTAACCGTGAAGCCTTTAGACGATAAAACGGTCACCTCATTAAAAGATCAAATGAATATTGGTGACAACAAAAAAATTATTAATAATGCCGCGGATATTTTATCGACACTGACACATTTTGCTGGTGTAGTTCTCATACCCAAAGCAAAAAAAACAACATTTAAACACTTGGAATTTATTGGCTTATCTGAGAAAAAAATTCTTGTAATTATTGTAACAAACGATGGTAACGTTCAAAACAGAATTGTGATGACTGAAAAGCATTACACTCACGATGATTTAATTGAGGCTGCAAATTATTTTAATCATAATTTTAGCGGAAACACTTTTGCCAAAGTAAAAGATACGCTTGTGGATGAGTTATCTAAAATGCATGCTGATATGATTAAGCTTATGACAGAAGCTATTGAAGTAGGCAATGATGTTATTTCTCCTGAAAGTGAATCACTTGTGATTACAGGGCAAAGTAATCTTATTCAATCTGAAGAGCTAGCGAAAAATATATCAAGCTTAAGAAAAATTTTTGAGCTCTTTGAAAAGCGCACAGCGCTCATGAAGCTTCTTGATAAAAGTCAACTTGCCGAAGGCATTCAAATTTTTATTGGAAATGAATCGGGCTATTCATCTTTAGATGAATGTAGCCTCATCACTTCTCCTTACGAAACAGATGGTGAAATCGTAGGTACTCTTGGTGTCATTGGGCCTACAAGAATGGCGTACGAAAGAGTCATTCCTATTGTCGATATCACAGCAAAACTTCTTTCTAACGCACTGAGTCAACATTAAATGAATTACTTCACAAAAGAACCTCAATATCAACATGGTGATGTACCAAAAATTGGCATCATACTTGCAAACCTTGGCACTCCAGATTCTCTCAGCACTCATGCCGTAAGAAAATACTTACAGCAATTTCTTATGGATCGAAGAGTTGTCGAGGTGCCCCGATTTATTTGGTGCTGGATACTTCATTTTATTATTTTGGTCTTTAGGCCAGGAAGCTCAGCAAAAAAATATGCGAAAGTTTGGACTAAAAAAGGCTCTCCACTTTTAGTTAATGCTACAAATCAAACAAAAGCATTAAGCACAAAAATTAAAAAAGCAGTTTCTCAGCCTATTGAAGTGGAATTAGGAATGTCTTATGGCAATCCTTCAATGAAAAATGCAGTACTTAAATTGAAAGAAAAAAATTGTACTAAAATTCTTTTGCTTCCCCTCTATCCACAATATGCAGCTTCATCAAGCGCATCAGCAATGGATGCCTTATGGCGTGTACTGCTTAAAACAAGAAATGTTCCTGCAGTGAGAACTGTGCGAAATTATCATGATCACCCTCTTTATATTAATGCGCTTAAATCATCCGTTTTACAGTTCTGGAAAAAAAATGGAAGGCCTTCAAAATTAGTTATGAGTTTTCATGGCATACCGAAAAAATCATTGATGCAAGGTGACCCCTATCATTGCGAATGCTATAAAACTGCACGCTTACTGGCTGAAGCTTTGAAATTAAAAGAAAGTGAATACATGGTGTCCTTCCAATCGCGTTTTGGTAGGGCTGAATGGCTAAAACCGTATTACGCTGAAATGATGGCCGATTTGGGTAAAAGGAAAGAAAAAAATGTGCATGTCATTTGCCCTGGATTCTCAAGTGATTGTCTAGAAACTTTGGAAGAAATTAATATTGAGGGCAGACATATTTTCTTAAGCCATGGCGGTAAAAGTTTTAGCTATATTCCGGCGCTCAATGATGATCCGGAATGGATTAATGCGATGCAAGGTATAATTCTAGAAAATTTACAAGGCTGGATTGATAAGACTTGGACGGCTAAAAAAGAGACTCGAAATTCAGCAATCACTAAAAAAAGAGCTCTGCTCATAGAAAAGAAGCAGTCTTAATTATTTAAAGACAATATTTCATTATGATAATACTGACTGGTGGTGCTGGCATGATAGGAAGTGTCATTGCTTGGCATCTTAATACTATCCTTGATCGAAAGGATATCATTATCGTCGATGACATCCAACACCCAGATCAATGGAATAATTTAAGCAAACGAACATATATCGATTATCTTAATAAAGATGATCTTTTTCCTTGGCTTGAAAAAAAACAAGATATTGAAGCTATTATTCATATGGGTGCAATCAGCGCTACAACTGAAACTGATTTTAACAAACTCTTAAATCATAATATTCGTTACAGCCAAAATTTATGGCGCTTCGCAAGCGAACACAAAGTTCCTTTTCTTTATGCAAGCTCCGCAGCTACTTATGGGGGAGGTGAGTTTGGATATGATGATAAAGAATCTGAGCTAAGCAAACTAAGGCCCCTAAATGCTTACGGCTATTCAAAGCAATTCTTTGACCAATGGGCTGTTCAGCAAGTGCTCGCGAAAGAAAAAACACCACCACATTGGTGTGGTTTTAAATTTTTTAATGTGTATGGTCCAAACGAATACCATAAAAATAGAATGGCAAGCGTCGTATTTCATTCATTTAACCAACTTAAAAAAGAAGGTGAAATAAGGCTCTTTAAAAGCGATCGTCCGGACTATCAAGATGGTATGCAATTACGAGATTTTGTTTATGTCAAAGATGCAGCATCAGCTGTCTTACATTTTTTAAGCCACAAAGATCATTCAGGTATTTATAATGTAGGCACAGGAAAAGCATCGAGCTTTAAAGCGCTAGCAGAGTCGCTCGTTAAAAGTGTGGAGGGCGATCTTAATGCAATTAAATATATTGATATGCCAAATGATCTTAAAGGAAAGTACCAATACTTTACTGAAGCAAACATTAAGAAACTAAAAGACGCGGGATATACAAAACCTTTCTTAACTATTGAAGAAGGTGTTAAAGATTACGCAACGAATTACTTAACAAAAAGTGATACATACGCATGAGTGAAAATATAAAAAGAATAGAATCTATTTTTAAAAGTCATCTTGATACGATTCATAAACTATCCTCTGTCATCAATGATGTGAACGAAGTCGCAAGCATTATTAAAAAGACACTTCACGCTGGTGGCAAAGTATTGATATTCGGTAATGGCGGAAGTGCATCCGATAGTCAACATATTGCGGCAGAAATTGTTGGTCGCTTTGTTAAAGAAAGAAAAGGTTTGCCTGCGATTGCATTAACGACAGATTCATCAATTCTGACAGCAGTTGGAAATGATTATGGCTTTGAACATATTTTTTCAAGACAAGTTGAAGCATTGTGCTTAAGGAATGATGTGGTGATTGGCATCTCTACATCAGGTAACAGTAAAAATGTGGTGAAAGGTTTAGAAAAAGCAAATACATTAGGTGCCATTACTATCGGACTAACTGGGGGCGATGGCGGGCTTATTAAAAAAATATCAAATCACAGTATCGTCGTAGATTCAAATGAAACAGCAAGAATTCAAGAGGCGCATATCCTAATCGGACATACGCTTTGTGAACTCATTGATGAGAGTGTCTAATAGATGACTGATATCGAAATTATCAAAAATAAATTCAATGCTCGCAATCAATGGGCATTAGTTATTGGCGACTTGATGTTAGATCGTTATTTAATTGGTAGCGTATCAAGAATTTCTCCTGAAGCACCTGTGCCCGTGGTAAGGCTTAAAGAGTCTTTTGATCGCATTGGGGGATCAGGTAACGTTGCAGCAAATTTATCACTCCTAGGAATTAAAACGGTGCTGGCTGGCCAGATTGGAAATGATATAGATGGAAAAAAATTACTCGAGATTCTTAAAAAAAATCATATTGGTGTAGATGGCATCTTAAAAGATAAGAATCCAACTACAACAAAAACGCGCATTATTGGCGAACATCAACAAATGATGCGAATCGATCAAGAAGCAACCGATGATTTGATCGACTCTTACGCACTTATTAAAAAAATTACAACGCTTCTGAATAAAAAACCAGCAATAGTGATACTTTCAGATTATGCAAAAGGTGTTTTAAGTGAGCGTTTATGTCAGCACGTGATCAAAATCGCAAGATTAAAAAAAATACCTGTGCTAGTAGACCCCAAGGGTATTCACTATGAAAAATATAAAAATGCAACGGCTATTACGCCAAATAAAAAAGAAGCAATTGAAGCCTGTCATATTCATGTCACTAAAAATACTAACTTTTTAACGCCACTTTTAAAATTAAAGAAATCCCTCAATTTACAATTTATAGCAATGACAAAGGGTGAAGATGGTATTGATTTAATCCAAGGCAATACGATTAAAAATTTACCCGCTGTCAATCAACAACAAGTCTTTGATGTTTCAGGAGCTGGCGATACAGTTATTGCCACTCTAGCGGCATGTATGATCGCGAAAATGCCTATTGAAGCCTCACTTAATATTGCTAATATTGCCGCAGGTATAGTAATTGGCAAATTAGGTACGATTCCGATTACGCATGCAGACTTAATTAAAACTTTAAACGCACAACACTCAGATCAAGAGAAAAAAATTCACTCGCTTGAAAGCCTCATGGAGCAAGTAGCAATCTGGAAAAAACAGAAAAAGAAAATTGTATTTACAAATGGTTGCTTTGATATTCTTCACGCTGGCCATGTGACTTACCTTGAAAAAGCGAAAAAATTAGGTGATATTTTAATTCTTGCTCTTAATAGTGATTCATCTGTAACCAAACTAAAGGGAAAATCGAGGCCTGTGATACATCAAGAAGATCGAGCAAGAGTTCTGGCGGCACTTTCTTCTGTAGATGGTATTGTCATTTTTAATGAAGCAACGCCACTACATTTAATAAAGAAAATCCAACCTGATGTCTTAGTGAAGGGCAGCGATTACAAAAAGAATCAAGTGGTAGGCCATCAAGAATTAAAAAAATGGAATGGTAAAGTTGAATTGGTCTCGATCGTCCCCGGAAGAAGTACTAGCGCTATTATCAAAAAAATATCTTAAGATTTTGAGCTCTCAAAAAATTCTGGTTATAGGTCCGTCATGGCTGGGCGACATGGTCATGGCACAAAAACTTTTTAAATTCATTAAAGATCATTACCCCAAAAGTGAGCTTCACGTAGCTTCGCCTATATGGACTATCCCCTTGGTTTCTCGAATGCCTGAAGTTGACAAACCTATTGCTCTGCCGTTTTCGCATGGTGAACTAAGCTTATTTAAACGCTACCAATTAGGAAAAAGTCTAAAAGTCGAGGGTTACACACAAGCCATTGTATTAACTAACTCGTTTAAATCAGCACTCATTCCATTTTTCGCCAATATTCCCAAGCGCACTGGATTTTTGGGAGAAATGCGCTTTGGACTCATTAATGATCGTATTAAAAAAGATAAAAGCCTTTATCGAACTGTTGATCAATTTTTAGCACTCGCACCAAAGAATAAACATGTTAAAACGAGCTTATCAACTCACCTCATTTCGAAGCCTAATCAAGCAAGAAAGTTTTTAAAAGGTAAATTAAAATCATCAGATAAAATTTTAGGAATTGCTCCAGGCGCTGAATATGGTGAAGCTAAAAGATGGCCTGTTGAATATTTTGCAAAAGTCGCAATTGAAGCGATAGAAAATGACTGGAAAGTTATTTTGCTAGGATCTTCAAATGATCGTGACCTTGGAGAATCGCTGGACCAACTTACAAAATATAAAGTAATTAATTTTATTGGCAAGACAAAACTTGAAGAAGTTATTGATGTAATGAGTATATGCAACTCATTTTTAAGTAATGATTCTGGGTTAATGCATGTAGCTGCAAGCTTGGGGATTAAACAAGTTGCCATTTTCGGCTCTTCTGACCCAAAAAAAACACCGCCACTAAGTCGTCATGCTAAATTAATATATTTGGGCCTCTCATGCAGCCCATGCTTTGAGAGAGTTTGTCCGCTTCAACATACGAACTGCCTAAAAAATATTAAGCCTGAAGAGATTATCAGAAAAATAATTTAATGATTAAGATCATCTAGCTTCTGATAGGTCTCGATCTTATTTTCTGCACAAAAACTTTTCCATTCGAAAAAATTAGTCCAGTCACTTAAGAAAATAAAATCCAAATTATTTTTTTTAGCAACTTGATAGTCATATTTAGAGTCGCCAATAAATAAAGCTGGCTTTTGTCCCGTAGATTTTTTTAATTCGCGCGTCACAATATCTTCTTTTGAATCAGGACTTCCGAAAATACCTACATCAAAATATTTTAATAAATTTTTTCTGGTAAACAAGCGGATAATCTCTTCCTGATCTCCACCAGAGACAATCATCCAATTAGAATCTTTAGTTCTCTCTCTTAAAGCTTCAAGGCCTTGTGCGATTTCACAATTTTCCAGAAGTCTTTCAACTTCGTAATTGAGTTGATTTAAAAGATGATTCATCGAAACATCATTTACTTTCTTATTAAGAATTTTTTCTAAAAAATAAGTGAATTTAATATTTCGAGATATGCCAGTATATTCAATATGATGATTTACTAACTTCATAGCATCTTCTTCAGAGGCTCCAAACTCAAGAGCCGTTAATCGATAGGCTTCTATCTTAAGAAAATTTGAATTTAGTACGACGCCATCACAATCAAATAAGATTGTCTTGTATTGGGATATGGGAAGCATGAAATTGAATTAAGGGCGTTTAATCGCGCTTGCTTCTTTTGCTAATTTCGTAATTTCAACCCAGTTTTTGTTTGCCACGAGATCTTTTGGAGTGAGCCATGTGCCTCCACAAACTGGCACATTGGGCAAACTTAAAAAGTCAGGAGCTGATTGAACAGTGAGGCCTCCTGTTGGACAGAATTTTACATCTGAAAAAGGGCCTGCGAATCCTTTTAGAAGATTAATGCCCCCTACTGCAACCGCAGGGAAAAGTTTAAGGAAATAATACCCATCATTATTAGCCATCATCACTTCACTTCCAGTTGATACACCTGGCAATAAAGGTAATCCAATATCTAAGCAATGTTTACCGATTTCTGTTGTGTATCCCGGGCTCACAGTAAATTGACAGCCAATTGATTTTGCAGCTGAAGCATCTGTTTTTGTTCTTACAGTGCCCGCGCCTACAATCGCTTCAGGTAGGTGTTTAATAATTCGGTCTATCGCCTCAATAGCGCATGAAGTTCTTAATGTTACTTCTAAAACTTTAATACCACCTTCAAGTAAAGCTTCTGCCATAGGGACAGCATCTTCCACTTTATCAATCACAATAACTGGAATCACTGGACCGTAATTTGCTAAATCTAATGTCTTCATATTGTCCTTATATAATTTATAGCCAGGTGATTGCGCCTTCTTCGGCAGAAATCACATTTTTTCTCATGCCAGCAAATAATTCGCGCCCGATATCGTGCGCATTATTATTTCTAAGTTGATCAGAAAGATTTTCATTTTCTCTCTCGTACCAGGTGTCTTCATCAACTAATGCATTCAAAGTTCCAACCATCGCATTTAATCGAATCATGTCGCCGTTGCGAATTTTGCCGATAGGTCCATTAGCTGAAGCTTCTGGACTTAAATGAATTGCAGCTGGAATTTTTCCGGAAGCGCCACTCATTCTTCCATCCGTCACGATAGCCACCTTGAAACCTTTATTTTGAAGCACTGCTAGAGGAGGTGTGAGCTTATGAAGCTCAGGCATTCCATTAGCTTTAGGCCCTTGAAATCTTACAACTGCAACAAAATCTTTTTCAAGCTCACCTCGATCAAAAGCACTAAGCAGCTCTTCTTGTGTGTCAAAAATGATTGCAGGCGCTTCAATAATGTAGCGATCCTGAGGTACAGCAGAAATCTTAATCACTGAGCGACCAAGATTGCCTTGTAAAAGTTTTAGACCGCCCGACTGATTAAAGGGATTGTCTGCGGTTCTGATAATTGTTTCATCACCACTCTCTTTAGGTAAATCTTTCCAAATAAGCTTGCCATCTTCTTTTGTAGGTTTTTTAGCATATTCTTTTAAACCGCCTTCACTGACAGTCATCACTTCTGGATACATACACCCTGTATCGATGAGTTCGCGAATCACAAACGCAGGGCCGCCTGCGGTTTGGAATTCATTCACATCTGCTTTGCCATTTGGGTAAATACTTGCTAAGAGTGGTGTTGAGCCTGCAAGATCATGGAAATCACTCCAATCAATAATAATCCCCGCAGCTCTTGCAATCGCCACCCAATGAATAAGATGATTGGTAGATCCGCCTGTAGCTAACAGAGCCACCATAGCATTCACAATAACTCGCTCATCAACTAATTTACCAATGGGTTTGTTTTGCTTATTTTTGATAATGTTTAAAAGAGAGCGAACTGATTCTCGCGTTATCTCCTCTCTAATATTATCGCGTGGGTGAATAAATGCTGCGCCTGGAACATGAAGCCCCATCGCTTCCATTAACATCTGATTACTATTTGCTGTTCCATAAAATGTGCAAGTGCCTTCTCCATGGTATGCAGCAGATTCAGATGCTAACAACTCTTCTCGACCTACAAGGCCTTGTGCATATTTCTCACGCACTTTAGATTTGGAAGTATTGTCGATACCAGTAGACATAGGACCGGCCGGAACAAAAATTGTGGGCAAATGACCAAAATGAAGCGCGCCAATTAACAAGCCAGGCACAATTTTGTCGCAAATACCAAGCATGAGTGCGCCATCATATACATCATGAGACAATCCAATTGCGGCTGCCATTGCTATGGTATCTCGAGAGAACAAACTCAATTCCATACCGGGCTCGCCTTGCGTAATGCCATCACACATTGCAGGAACCCCACCCGCGACTTGCGCTGTTGCATCGCACTTATTCGCTTCGTCACGAATAATCGATGGATAGTTTTCATATGGCTTGTGTGCTGAAAGCATATCGTTATATGCTGAAACGATTGCAATATTAGGTTTTTTTTCGCCAACGATTTTTAACTTATCATTTTTAGGGAGTGCCGCAATAGCGTGCGCAACATTAGCACATCCTAAACGATCAGCACCACGCTGTCTTTGCAACATAGCATCAATACGAGCTAAGTAAGCAATTCTCGTTGGTCTACTTTTTTCTTTAATTCTTTCAGTGATTTCTATTATGGAATGTTTCATTAAATTAATATGTTGTTATGAATGAATAAAAAATCTCTATGACAGATTATCCTAGAAACACTCTGTAAGCGTCAAACGATTAAATGTGAATTAATCATTTAAATCATTTATAGGCATTGATTTATATGCGAAAATTCTCTAATGGTTCGCATACTCATCATTAAAACATCTTCGCTCGGGGATATTATTCACTGTTTGCCTGTTGTTAATGATATTAAATATTTTGTTCCTGAGAGCTCAATTGACTGGCTAGTCGAAGAGTCTTTTGCTGATATCCCTAGGCTCCATCCTCAAATTGATTCAGTTATCACTATCTCTCTTAGGTCTTGGAAAAAAAACCTTAGAAAAAAAACAACATGGACAGGCCTTTATAAAGCAATTAAAGCAATTCGCCAGGATCATTATGACATTGTGATTGATTTCCAGGGTTTACTTAAAAGTGCGTTTTTTACTTTATTTACGCATGGCGATATTCATGGCTTTGATAAGGCCTCCATTCGAGAAGCGGCTGCTTCTTATTTCTACAAACACACGCATACTGTATCAAAACAAATTCATGCTGTAGTTCGTAATCGAGAGTTGGCAGCCAAATGTTTTCAATACGACCTCTTAGATCATCCTGCTCATTTTGGATTGGAAATCCACAATATCAGTAACTTCAATCTATCAGAGCGCTATGTCGTTCTGATTCACGGATCGAGTAAAAAAACCAAACAGTGGCCTATAGATCATTGGCAAAAAATTGTTCAATTTTTTAATATTTTAGGTTTAAGAGTTTTGCTGCCATGGGGCAATCTTGAAGAATACCAAGCCTCCAAAATACTTCGAAAAACATCCACCAATTGCTTGGTGCTTCCTAAAATGAAGATTAGTGATCTTGCTAATATTATTTCGAGCGCAAAATGCGTTGTTGGTGTTGATTCGGGGCTAACTCATCTTGCAAATGCCCTTGGGATTCCAACCATAGGTCTTTATATGGATAGCAATCCGTACCTTACTGGCGTTTATCCTAATATCAAAGTGCCGTCTGTCAATCTAGGCGAAATTGGGATCATTCCCACTGTTGAATCAACGATTTCCCAAATCGAAGCAATTATTTAACTTTATACCCTTGAAATTTAAAGTTTCGCCCCCAAATTTATTTTAAGTCGCAATATTTCAAAAGTTTTAAAAGGTCAAATTATGAACGCAGAAGACAAAAAAAATTCATCTATTGATGATTCGGAAGACAATTTAGATCAATCCACTTCAAATAATCCAGAAGATCAAATAAAGCTTCTTGAGGAAAAATTAGCTGAAGCTGAAGCGCAAGTTCTCTATGTAAAAGCTGAAGGCGAAAATATAAGAAAACGTTCCGTTGAAGATATTGATAAGGCTAGAAAATTCGCACTTGAGAAATTTAGCAGTGAATTGCTTTCCGTAAAAGATAGTCTCGATGCGGCACTTACAATTGAAAATGCAAATGTAGATAGTTATAAAAATGGCGTAGAACTCACACAAAAACAACTCATTAATGTATTTGAAAAGTTTGGCATCCACGAAATTAAAGCATTAGATGAAAAATTTGACCCCAATCAACATCAGGCAATCAGCATGATTGAATCAGAAGAAGAGCCAAATAAAATTTTGGCTGTGCTTCAAAAAGGCTACCTATTAAATGAAAGAGTTTTAAGACCAGCTTTGGTAACTGTATCAAAAACTAAAAATACATAAGCTCTTGAAATATTCAAGACCATCCCAATTATAGATATATCAAATTAAACAGATTTTTTAAGGAAAAAAAATGGCTAAAATTATCGGTATTGACTTAGGAACAACAAACTCCTGTGTAGCTGTCATGGAAGGCGGAAAGCCCAAAGTGATTGAAAATGCAGAAGGCGCCAGAACGACGCCTTCAATTATCGCTTACCAAGATGACGGTGAGATTCTAGTTGGCGCTCCCGCAAAAAGACAAGCAGTCACTAATCCAAAAAATACATTATTTGCTGTAAAGCGATTAATTGGCCGTCGTTTTGAAGAAGAAGAAGTGCAAAAGGATATTGGCTTAATGCCATATGAAATTTCTAAGGCTGACAATGGCGATGCTTGGGTAAAAGTTCGCGATCAGAAAATGGCCCCCCCTCAAATTTCAGCAGAAGTTTTACGCAAGATGAAAAAAACTGCTGAAGATTACCTTGGCGAAGAAGTTACTGAAGCAGTTATTACTGTTCCTGCTTATTTTAACGATAGCCAACGTCAAGCTACTAAAGATGCAGGTCGAATTGCAGGCCTTGAGGTTAAACGTATCATTAATGAACCTACTGCAGCTGCACTTGCCTTTGGTTTAGATAAACAAGAGGGTGACCGAAAGATTGCTGTATACGATCTAGGCGGTGGAACATTCGATGTATCTATTATTGAAATCTCAACTGTTGATGGCGAGCATCAATTTGAAGTGTTATCTACGAATGGGGACACTTTTTTAGGTGGGGAAGACTTTGACAATCGCCTTATTGATTTCTTGGCTGATGAATTTAAAAAAGAAAATGGTCTTGATTTAAGAAATGATTTACTTGCTAAGCAACGACTAAAAGAAGCTGCTGAAAAAGCAAAGATTGAGCTTTCAAGTAGCCAACAAACAGAGGTGAATTTACCTTATATTACAGCAGACGCAAGCGGTCCAAAGCATCTTGTCGTAAAAATTACGCGCGCAAAATTTGAATCTCTTGTGGATGATTTGATTGAAAGAACAATCGAGCCCTGTAAGGTTGCAATGAAAGATGCTGGTGTCTCTGGAAGCGATATATCTGACATTATTCTTGTTGGTGGCCAAAGTCGTATGCCAAAAGTACAAGAAAAAGTAAAAGATATCTTTGGTAAAGAGCCTAGAAAAGATGTTAATCCAGATGAAGCAGTTGCGGTAGGTGCAGCTATTCAAGGTGGCGTTCTTCAAGGTGATGTTAAAGATGTTTTACTTCTAGACGTCACACCATTGAGTTTAGGTATTGAAACACTTGGAAGTGTTATGACTAAGCTTATTAAGAAAAATACAACGATACCTACTAAGGCATCTCAAGTATTCTCAACGGCTGAAGACAATCAAAATGCTGTAACAATTCATGTACTTCAGGGTGAGCGTGAAGTGGCTTCCGGCAACAAGAGCTTAGGTCAATTTAATTTAACTGATATTCCTCCAGCACCAAGAGGTACGCCTCAGATTGAAGTGACTTTTGATATTGATGCTAATGGTATCTTGCATGTATCTGCTAAAGATAAAGCTACTGGCAAAGAAAATAAAATTACAATTAAAGCGAATAGCGGACTCAGCGAAGAAGAAATTAAGAAAATGGAAGAAGACGCTGTTAAATATGCTGACGAAGATCGTAAAATTCGAGAGCTTGTAGATGTTAAAAACTCTGCCGACGGTATGATTCATTCAGTGAAAAAATCTATCACGGATCATGGGGATAAATTAGATGCAGCTGAAAAAGAAAAAATTGAAGCCGCTATAAAGTCTTTAGAAGAATCATTAAAATCTGACAATAAAGAAGAGATTGAGGCTAAAACAAAAGAATTAATGGAAGCATCCCAAAAGTTAGGTGAAAAAATATACGCTGAACAACAAGCACAACAACCTAATGCAGGAGACGCACCTCAGCAAGAAGAAAAAACAGTTGACGCTGAAGTAGTAGATGCAGAATTTGAAGAAGTGAAGCAAGACAAAAAAGACAAATAAACTTTAACCATTAAAACAACATCAGCTATTCTGATGTTGTTTTGTTTTTTTGAAAAAATATCATGGCTACCAAAAAAGATTATTACGAGACTCTTGGTGTATCTCGTGACGCTTCAGAAGATGAAATAAAAAAAGCTTATCGTAAACTTGCGATGAAATTTCATCCCGATCGCAATCCTGACAATCCAAAAGCTGAAGAGAGTTTTAAAGAAGCCAAAGAGGCTTATGAAATACTTTCAGACGCACAAAAGAGAGCTAGTTATGATCAATATGGTCATGCAGGTGTAGATCCTAGTATGGGCGGTCATGGGTCTGGAGGATTTTCAGACTTTAATGATGCTTTTGGTGACATTTTTGGTGACATTTTTGGTGGCGGTCGTGGTGGCCAAAAATCCAATGTATATCGAGGGGCTGATCTTCGCTATAACATGGAAATTAATCTTGAAGATGCTGCAAAAGGCACTGAAACAAAAATTCGCATCCCTGTCATGACATCTTGTGAACCATGTAAGGGAACTGGCGCCAAACCTGGTACACAACCAGTCTCTTGTGACACATGCCATGGTCATGGTCAGGTTAGAATGCAGCAAGGATTTTTTTCTGTGCAACAAACATGTCCTAAATGTCATGGCACTGGAAAAATTATCAAAGAACCATGTTCAACTTGCCATGGGGCTAGTCGCGTTAAACAAAATAAAACGCTTTCCGTTAAGATCCCTGCGGGCGTAGACGAAGGTGATCGCATTCGCTTATCGGGCGAAGGTGAGTCAGGAATTAATGGTGGACCTCCTGGAGATTTGTATGTTGTTGTTCATTTAAAGAAACATGATTTATTCGAACGCGATGGCGGTAATTTACACTGTGAAATGCCTATTAGCTTTACCACTGCAGCTCTTGGCGGCGAAATAGAAGTGCCCACTTTAGATGGTCATGCAAAAATGAAAATACCAGCAGAGACTCAAACAGGCGCTGTATTTAGATTGAAAGGTAAAGGTATTAAACCTTTAAGACAAAGTTCACCTGGCGATTTACATTGTCATGTTTCTATAGAAACGCCTGTAAAACTCACAGACAGACAAAAAGAATTATTAAAAGAACTTGAAGAGATTAATCAATTAGATCGAGGTAAGCACAGTCCAAAATCAAAAGGTTGGCTTGATAAAATGAAGGACTTGTTTGATTAATTAAAACGTGCCAGCTTGGATTAATTCGACCTTATAACCATCTGGATCTTCAATAAAAGCAATCACTGTTGAACCATGTTGCATGGCGCCAGCTTCACGAATCACTTTCCCGCCTTTTTCTTTAATTAATTCGCAAGTCTTGTAAGCATCTTCAACTTCTATTGCAACATGTCCAAAAGCATTGCCTTTGTCATAGGTTGTCACACCCCAGTTATAAGTAAGCTCAATGACTGCATGGTCTTTTTCATTACCAAATCCCACGAAAGCTAATGTAAATTTTCCATCAGGATATTCATGTCGCCTTAAAAGCTTCATACCTAAAATATTAGTATAGAAATTGAGTGATTTATCTAGATCAGTGACACGAATCATAGTGTGAAGTACACGCATAACTAACTCACTTTATCTTTTTGTAGTTGATGATACTTAAGCATGAGCGTTTCTTTGGACTCAACAAATTGAGGATGGATTGGAATACAATCTATAGGGCACACCTCTTGACATTGCGGCGTATCAAAATGTCCTACGCATTCTGTGCATAATTCGGGATTGATTTCATAGATTTGAAGCCCTTGATAAATCGCATTGTTTGGACATTCGGGTTCGCATACGTCACAATTAATACATTCATCCGTAATCATTAGCGCCATGATTAACGTCCAGTTTTTTTCATAGCTTCTTTTACAACTGGAGATACAAATTGTTCAATATTTCCTCCTAAAGTAGCAACTTCCCTAACTAAACTTGAAGATAAAAAAGTAAATTGCTCAGAAGGCGTTAGAAAAAGAGTTTCAACATTTGGATAAAGTTTGCGATTCATACCTGATAATTGAAATTCATATTCAAAATCAGAAACAGCCCTTAAGCCACGAATAACTACATGAGCATTTTGTAATTCAACAAAGTCCATTAAAAGCCCATTAAACCCAATCACTTCAATTTCTTTATGGTCTTTGAACACAGCTTTCACCAAATCTACTCTCTTCTCAAAGGCAAAAAAACATTGTTTGCTTGTATTGCTAGCAACAGCCACAATTACTTTATCAAAGATTTTTGTTGCGCGATGAGCAATATTCTCATGGCCTAATGTAATAGGGTCAAAGGTTCCGGGATAAACGGCGATAGATAAATTAGATTGACTCATTATTTTTTAATGTCACAAGATGATAATAAACATTACCTGCTTTTCTTTTTTTTAAAACATTAAATGCACTGTGTTCTTTAAAAGCAGATTCTGATTCAAAGTATATTAGCCCATCCTTTGTTAAATGGTTAGCTAATTGAGGAAATAATTTATCTTCCCAGCTTTCATTGAAAGGAGGATCACAGAAAATAATATCAAACTTAGCATTGTTCTTCTGAAGAAATACAAGTGCATCCATAAAATAAAGTTGAGCTTTCTCTGCCTGAAGAAGCTTTTTATTTTCTTGAATCATTTTAAAAACTTGGGGAGATTTTTCAACCATTACTACACTTGAAGCACCTCTTGAAAGAGATTCAAAACCAATGACGCCCGATCCCGAAAAGAGATCTAAACAAACCTTCCCGGTTAGATCTTGATCTAACCAATTAAATAAAGTCTCTCTAACTCTAATTGGAGTGGGCCTTAATCCTGGGGTATCGACAAAAGAAACATTTTTTCTTTTCCATTGCCCACCAATAATTTTGACTTGATTTTTGAGTATCTTCAAAAACTACTCTGCACCTACAATAATGGTCGTCAGTTTATTAGGATCAATTTTATTTTTAAATGCCAATTTAATTTGATCAATAGTTACTTTATTAATCTCATTTATATAATTATCAATATATGAAATTGGCAGTTTATAAAAAGCGATCATGCTTAAGTATTCAACAATTTTTGCATTGCTATCAAGTCTTAAGGGGAATCCGCCAACTAAATTTTGTTTAGCAGCAATAAGTTCTTTTTCAGTTGGGCCTTCATCGATAAATTTTTTAATAGTGGAATTTACAATGCTAAGAGCCTCATCCGCTTGCTCCTTTTTAGTTTGCAAACCAATCTCGAGAGGACCTTCAACATACAATGGCTTAAAATAACTATATACACTATAAACCAACCCTTTTTTCTCTCTAACCTCTTCAGTGAGCCTTGAGACAAAACCACCCCCGCCTAGAATATAATTTCCGACATACAAAGGAAAATAATCTTTCTCACCGCGTTTTAATGCTGGCATACCCATTAATATATGAGCCTGTTTTGCAGGGTGCTGTATTTTTTTTACCCCTGCATAATTTTGATCTTTGACAGAAGCTATATTGTGTTTTTCATTCCCCTGAGGCAACCCTTGACTTATGGACTGACTTATTTTTTTTGCCTCGTCAGTGCTCACATCTCCAACGATCACGATTGAGGCTTCAGAAGATAAATAATAATTTTTATAAAATTGTTTTAAATCGGCTTGATTCAGCTTCTGCAAAGTATCTATATTTCCAGCCTCATCATGCGCGTAGGGATGATCGCCATATAGAGATTTCATGAATGCTAAATTAGCAATCGTTTCTGGCTGAGTCATAGACTGTTTAATACTTGCGATAATTCTATCCCTTTCCCTATTTAATACCGGAATAGGAAAATCAGGTGCATGTATCACATATTTAAATAGTGCAAGTGCTTTGTCTTTCTGCACAGGGGAACTCAAAGTTCTTAATTTAAAGTAAGCTCTATCGAGATCAACATCTCCGCCAATTGCTGCGCCAATATCTGAAAATTGATTGGCTAATTTTTCTTCATTTATACCACCAGCACCCAGATTCATAAGATGATTAGTTAAATGCGCCAGACCTTCTTTGCCAATAGGGTCTTGCGCACTACCTGCAAAGAAATTTACATTGATGTCAAGTATAGGAAGATCATGATTCTCAACGAAAAGAACTTTAGCTCCTTCTTTTGTTTCCCATGTATTAATTTTTAAAGCAGCAAAACTATTTTGCTGGAAACACACAAACAAAAAAATAAGTTGAATAATTTTAATGAACATGCGGACGTCCCTTAGGGCTTAAAATTTGATTCATCGGCTGAGGATCAAGAATAACTAGTGATAAATTATCTCGAGTTAAATATTTTTTAGCGACATTTTTTATTTGATCAGATGTGACGCTATTAATTTTTTGAATATATCCATCGCTTAAATGGAAAGAATAATTCATTGTTTCGAGCTGTCCAATTTCCATTGCCATTCCAAACATAGAATCTTTTTGATATACATCACTTGCAATAACGGTTGCCTTCACCCTGTCTAATTCCTCTTGAGTGACACCATCTTTTTTGACTTTTTCTATTTCTTGAAGCAATGCATTTTCAAGATCATTAATTTTTTTAAAGTCGTTAGGAGTCCCTTCCAAAACGAAGATACTTATTCGTCCTCGAGCTAACGAATCATAGCCAGCACTAACATTAACAGCCAAATGTTGATTTCTTACAAGATTTTGATTGAGTCTTGAGGAGCTACTCCCAGCGAAGATATTAGATAAAACTTCTAAAGCATATGGCTCCCACGAGTTTTCATCATTTCCATTACGGTCATTAAGGGTTGGTACAGGGTAGCCCATCAAAAGATAAGATAATTCACTTGGCGCCTTAACTATAGACCTTCTCTCTCCATTTTGCTTAGGTTCAATTTGAGGTTTTCTTTCTGGTAATTTTCTTGCAGGAATTTTTTCAAAGTATTTTTTTGCAAGATCCAAAACATCGTTAGCGTAAATATCTCCAACAACTACTAAAATCGCATTATTAGGAGCATACCAATTTTTATACCACTCTTTTGCATCTTCGACCGTCATATTTTCCAGGTCATTCATCCAGCCAACCACAGGCCTGCTATAAGGATGGGATTTAAAAATAGTGGACCCAAATTGCTCTTTAACTTGAGACGTTGGCTTATCTTCAGTTCTCCATCGTCGCTCTTCCATTACTACCTTAATTTCCTTATCAAATTCCTCTTTAGATAAATTTAGATTCTGCATCCGGTCTGCTTCTAGTTTAAATGAAAGTTCAAGATTTGATTTTTCAAGCTGCTGGAAGTAACAGGTATAGTCTGCTCCTGTAAAAGCATTCTCTTTCCCACCTGCTTTGGCAATAAGTCTAGAAAACTCTCCTGCTTTAATTTTTTTAGTCCCTTTAAACATCATGTGTTCAAGAACATGGGCTACACCAGTTTTACCATTCACCTCATCAAGGCTACCTGCTCGATACCAAACTTGAGTGACAACCACGGGGGAACGATGATCTTCTCTTACAATAATTTTTAATCCGTTGGAAAGCTTAAATTCTGAAGTTTGTGCAAAAAGTAAACTTGGAAACAACAATAAAAAAAGTAAAATATTTTTTAACAAGGCGTCTCATCCTTAAGTGATTTAGCTATTATAATGAATATCAATGTTTCGTAGACTTTTCTTTATCTCATTAAGTTCTTAAAATTTTAAAAAATGTTTGAATTCCTCAAAAAAATTATAAAGAAAGACAGCCCAGAAAAGAAATCTGCGGCAAAAAAAGAAGTCGCCAAAAAACCACAAAAAAAAGTCTCTTTAGCGCCAAAACAAAAAGTCTCTATAACTCCAAAAATTTCTGATAAGAAAAAAGTTTTAAAGGCGGAAGCACCTTTGAAGACGGCTCCAAAAGCTGTTGAAAAAAAACCAATTACAACTTCTGAAGAAAAAATAATCCCAAATGAAGAAAAGAAAAGTAGTTTCTTTGGTTTTGCTGACAAAATAAAGAAAGGCCTTACCAAGACTAGAGAAAAATTAACCACTGAACTTACTTCATTATTTACTGGTAAAAAAATCAATGAGGCGCTCTTTGAAGAGTTGGAAACAATATTACTTACTTCCGATGTTGGTATTTCCGCTACCACCTATCTCCTGGATAGCATTAGAGCCTCTGTAAAAAAGAATAATATAGAAAATGCAGATGAGATTAAGGGTTTACTCAAAGAAAAATTAATTGAATTATTAACCCCTATCGAAAATCCCTTACTATTAAAAGGAACAAATCCTTATGTCATTATGGTTGTTGGGGTGAATGGTGCCGGGAAGACAACTACCATTGGAAAGCTTACAAAAATTTTCCTTGATGAAAATAAATCCGTATTAATCGCTGCAGGCGATACTTTTAGGGCAGCCGCCACAGAGCAACTTCAAGTATGGGGGCAAAGAAATAATGTTCATGTTATTTCACAAGCTTCGGGTGATCCAAGTGCTGTTATTTTTGACGCTATCAACTCTGCGAAAGCAAAAAACATTGATATTGTGATTGCGGACACAGCAGGGAGATTGCCCACGCAAAAACATTTAATTGATGAAATTACAAAAGTTAAACGTGTGATTAATAAATGCCACGCTGAAGCGCCTCACGAGATTCTTCTTGTAATAGATGCAAATACTGGGCAAAACGCTATCAGTCAGCTCAAGATATTTAACGAGGCTCTAGGAATTACCGGTCTTGCTTTAACTAAGCTTGATGGTACCGCTAAAGGTGGCGTTATTGCAGCGATAGCCAAAGAACAGCCTACCCCATTAAGATACATTGGTGTTGGTGAAACTATAGACGATCTAAAAGTTTTCAACGCACAAGAATATGTAGATGCGCTTTTTTAAAATCGGTTTTTATCAATGATTAAATTTGATCAAGTTCACAAAAGATACCCGGGAAATTTGGAAGCATTACAAAATATTACTTTTGAAATTAATGCTGGTGAACTTATTTTTGTAACAGGCCCTTCAGGCGCAGGAAAATCAACATTATTGAAATTAATTACAGCGATTGAATTTCCTACACACGGGACAATTATTTTTGAAAATCAAAATTTAAGCCAAATAAAAAGAGCTGCCATTCCATATATAAGAAGGAAATTTGGTTTAGTTTTTCAAGATCATAAACTTCTATATGATCGTAATTGTTATGAAAATATTGCGCTTGCTTTGGAGATAAATGAGGTAGGCATAAATGATATTAAAGGTCGTGTTCGAGCAGCTCTTGATAAAGTGGGCTTACTGAATCGGGAAAAATCAATGCCTATTAGTTTGTCAGGCGGCGAACAACAGCGTCTAGCAATTGCAAGAGCCATTGCTTGCAGGCCCGCGATTTTACTTGCTGATGAGCCCACAGGAAATTTAGACAAGAAATATGCAGATGAAATTATGAGTCTTTTTTATAGCTTCCAAGAACTGGGGGTGACTGTGATTATCGCAACACATGAAATACCAACTACCTCAAAAAAACATAAGCAACTTTATTTACAAGAAGGCAATCTTATAAAGATTATTGACCAATAGATGGATTACTTCGTTTCTCATTATCAAATGCTACTTAAAGCGCTTCAGCGTAGTCACGCATCAATGCTTTCTACTCTTATGATGTTCTTGGTTATAGGTGTCACATTGATTTTGCCGAGCATATCTTTCCTGGTAGTGCAAAATTTAAAATCGATTTCTGAAACTATTCAGCATGAATCTCAAATTAGTATTTTCCTTAAAAAAGATATTTCAGTAGATGCGAAAAACAAAATCGAAAAAGATTTAAAAAGTCGTATTGAAATTAATAATTATCATTATGTTAAAAAAGAAGAAGCTTGGTCTAAACTTCAAAAATCAATGGGCTTTAATGAATCAAATAGTGGGCTCTCAGAAAATCCATTGCCTGATGCTTTTTTTGTTTCACCCAAAACCGTTAATCCAAATCAAATTGTGATTTTAAAATCCTCTCTGGATAGACTTGAGGGGGTAGACCAAGTGGTTGTTGATACGGGTTGGGTTAAAAAATTAAACTCTGTGCTCCATTTAGCAAATAAAGCTATTTTTTTAGCGTCAATTTTATTGGCCTCTATGCTCACAGTAGTCATTGGTAATACTATTCGTCTTCAAATGACTTCGCACCACGAAGAAATTGAATTGAGTAAATTAATTGGTGCTACCAATCAATTCATAAGAAGGCCTTTTTTATACAGCGGGTTTATTTATGGTTTAGGAGGCGGATTAACTGCAGCTCTTAGCCTCAAATTGATTGTGATATTCTTAAATCAAACTGTCGTTGAGGTTGAGGCTCTCTATGGGGCCCAATTCATCATAGTTGATTTAACTCTCGTACAGTACTTATCTATTGTTGGCAGCTCAATTCTGATTGCTGTCGCGGCGTCTTTTATCTCGATTAATCAATCCATTAAAAAATTATAGCCTACTTAACCTATTGTATTTATTAGGTTAATTTCAAATTTAAGGAACTTTATTAAACTAGCACTCTCCAATGAAGAGTGCTAAAATTACGTTTGTTAATGAAGTTTTTACAAAGGATTTTATTAAGATGACTTTGGACTTAAGCTTACCTACATTAGGCTCTATTGATAGTTACGATCGCTATATGCAATCCATTAGAGCTATTCCCTCTCTTTCTGCCGAAGAGGAGATGGAACTTGGTATGCGTCTTAAAAAATCAAACGATCTTGAGGCTGCTAAAACACTTATTTTGTCTCATTTAAAGCTAGTAGCTAAAGTGGCTAAAGGCTATTCTGGATATGGGCTTCCTCAATCAGACTTGGTTCAAGAGGGCAATATTGGCCTAATGAAAGCTGTAAAGCGATTTGACCCTGAGAGAGGCGTAAGACTAGTATCTTTTGCAATCTACTGGATTAAAGCAGAAATTCAAGAATACATCGTTAAAAATTGGCGTTTAGTTAAAACAGCAACGACAAAGGCTCAGCGTAAATTATTTTTTAATTTGCGAAGCATGAAAAAGACTCTCCAGCCGCTTAAAACAGATGAGATCAATTCGATCGCTGAAGAGCTTAATGTCAAACCTGAGGATGTTCGTGAAATGGAGTATCGTTTTAATGGCAATGAAATTTCATTAGACTATGGCTCGGAAGAATCAGAAGATGATGTCTTCAGGCCCATTGCTTATCTTAAAGATGAAACGCCAGAGCCTTCAGAACAAATGGAGATAGATCAATCTGAAGGGAATAGTTTATCGTCCCTTAGTAAAGCACTTTCATCGCTTGACGAAAGAAGCCGTCTTATCCTAGAAGAAAGATGGTTAAAAGATAAAGACGCTTCAACACTTCATGAACTTGCAGACAAACTTGGTGTATCAGCAGAAAGAATTCGACAAATCGAGCAAGCAGCAATGAAAAAAATTAAATTATTGATGCTGTCTTCCAGTCATTAATTTTTTAAATTTACCAAAAAAGCCAAAAGAACTCCGATAATATAGTTTTTTTAGGCTTTTCCATAAAGTGACAATAAGTAACGCTAAAATATACCCCTTAGAAATTAAGCTACATCAAGCATCCAAGCTATTAGAAATAAAATTTAGCAACCTAACTGAATGTATGCTTTCCTGCGAATTTCTTCGAGTGCATTCACCATCGGCTGAAGTAAAAGGTCATGGACCAGGGCAAGAAATACTTCAAACACATAAAGAAAATGTCACCATAGAAAGTATCGAGCCAGTCGGTCAGTATGCAGTCAAATTAGTATTTTCAGATGGTCATAACACAGGCATCTACACATGGGATTATCTATATGAGCTTGCTGCAACCTATGAGGTGCTTTGGGAGGAGTATATAAAAAAATTATCAAATGCTGGTATTCAAAGAATAAAAACAGATGGCTAATAAAAAAACACATTTTGGTTATAGTGAAATAGATGTATCACAAAAAGCAGGTAAAGTAGCCTCTGTATTTCATTCTGTAGCTTCAAATTATGACTTAATGAATGATTTGATGTCATTTGGTATGCACCATATTTGGAAAAAATTTCTTGTGAATACATCTAACGTCAAAAAAGATGCTCGCATTCTAGATATTGCCGGAGGAACTGCAGACCTATCTATTCTTCTTGCTAAAAAAATTGGGGCGCAATCAGCCAACTTTAAAGGTCAAATGATTCATTCTGATATCAATTTATCTATGTTAAATATTGGCCGTAATAAATTAATTGATCAGGGCATTTTTATACCTTCCATCTTATGCGATGCTGAATCCCTTCCCTTTCCTGATAACTATTTTGATTGTGTCACTATTGGTTTCGGCATTCGTAATATGACGGATAAAAAGAAGGCACTGAAAGAAATTTATCGTGTTTTATCCCCAGGGGGGAAAATTTTAATTCTAGAATTTTCAAAAATATGGAGACCATTACAATTTTTTTATGATCAATTTTCGTTTAAATTATTACCAAAATTAGGCAAATTATTTGCCAAAGATGAATCAAGCTATCAATATCTTGTTGAATCTATAAGAATGCATCCTGACCAAGAATCATTAAAAAAAATGATGGAGGAAGAATCATTCTCTAAAGTAGAGTATCTCAATTTGTCCTCAGGCGTCGTCGCAATTCATATGGGATACAAATTTTGATTATCGACACCATAAAAAGAAACCTTACCAATCATTTATTTCAACAAAATGAATGGTTAAAAAAAGACTTTTCCAAACACAAATCAAAATCTATTTTATTTGTTGTTGGTCCGATTCATTATGCATTAAGGGTTACTGAAGACGGCATCCCAGAATATAAGGAATATATTGATAATTATGATGCAGAAATTAAATTATCCATATCATCAGCTTTAGAGCTTATACGCGGTAACAAAAAAGCAAATATTGAAATTAAAGGCGATATAGATTTTGCAACAGTAATTAGTAGCGCATTAAAAGATATTGAATGGGACTACGAAGACGATTTAAGTGAAGTGATTGGTGATATTCCTGCTTATCATCTTGTCAAACTGGGGAAAAAAGTCCTTAAAACCACAAAAGAAACATCATTCAATGTCGCAGATACCTTCAAAGAATATTGGCTTGAAGAAAAACCACTTATTGCAAAAAAAAGACTGGTTGATCAATTCAATAAAGAAGTTGATACCTTAAGATTTGATGTTGATCGCTTAGAGCAAAGACTTCAAAAACTATGAAATATATTAGGCTTATTTACATCATCTACATACTCCTTAAGTATCGTCTTGAGGAGTTTATTGTATTTAATCGAAAGCTCAATCTTCTTGCTCACTTTATTTCAATCATCTTTTTCTTCAGGCCGCATAATAAAAATAGAGGAACAAGACTTAGGCTTGCGCTTGGAAATTTAGGTCCTATCTTTGTTAAGTTTGGCCAAATGTTATCTACTAGAAGAGATCTCATTCCCTTGGACATTGCTGATGAATTAGCTTTGCTCCAGGATCAAGTACCTCCTTTTCCATACAAAGATGCCGAAAAAGTCATTATGAGTTCGTATGGCACGTCATTGGATAAGATTTTTAAATCATTTGATACTAAGCCAATAGCAAGCGCATCAGTAGCACAAGTTCATTTCGCAACACTCCATGATGGTAAGCATGTTGCAGTTAAAATATTAAGGCCCAATATTAAGCATGTCATCGATAAAGATATTAAGCTTTTATATCTTATTGCTCGCTTACTGGAATTAATCTGGTCTGATGGAAAGCGCTTAAGACCAAGAGACGTAGTTGCTGAATTTTATAAGCATGTGCAATGCGAATTAAATCTTATGTTAGATGCAGCAAATTGTAGTCGCTTAGGTGAAAATTTCAAAGATAAAAAATTACTTATCGTTCCAGAAGTTTATTGGGATTTTTGCAATGAAGATGTAATGGTGATGGAAAGAATGCATGGAACACCAATCAGCCATGTCGAAACACTTCGTAAGAAAAAAATTAACATCAAAGAGCTTGCTCGCAATGGTGTAGAGATATTTTTTACCCAAGTATTTAGGGATAGTTTTTTTCATGCAGATATGCATCCTGGCAATATTCAAGTGGCTGATGATGGACGCTATATTGCCATGGATTTTGGCATAATGGGCTCTTTGAATGAGAACGATAAGAACTATTTAGCACGTAATTTTTTAGCTTTTTTTAAGCGTGACTATCATGATGTAGCTCTGGCACATATCGAGTCTGGATGGGTCCCTAAGGACACTTCTATTGATGAATTTGAAAATGCTATTCGCTCGGTATGTGAGCCTATATTTAATAAGCCCTTAAAAGAAATTTCATTTGGACGTCTGCTCATTAGATTATTTCAAACGTCCAGACGATTTAATATGGAAATTCAACCTCAACTAATAATGCTCCAAAAAACACTTTTAAATGTAGAAGGTCTTGGTAGAAACCTAGATCCTGATTTAGACTTATGGAAAACAGCTGCGCCATTTCTAAAAAAATATATGTCGGAACAAAAAGGTATTAAACATATTATTAAAAGCTTAAAAAATGAATTTCCTCATTGGCTTCATCTCACCCCTAAATTACCCAGACTCATTCATGAGTTTCTCGAAAAAAGTAATTCACAAAATAAAAATGTAATGACAAAAGATGACTTTGAAAACTTCTTAAAGTCTCAGAAGAATCAAACTCGTTGGTTTAAAATTATAATCACTTTCATTGGAATTACGTTATTGGTAAATTTAGTGATCTTGTTTTATTTTTTTAAATAAATTAAGGAAGCATTAATTGCTTATCTGGTTTGTATCTCTTTATCTATTAGTCACTATTGGAATCGGTATCTTTGTATCTTCACGCGTTAAGAATACAAAAGATTATGCTGTAGCAGGTCGCCACCTTCCTCTTCCTGTAGTCACTGCAACCGTCTTTGCTACATGGTTTGGCGCAGAAGCAATTTTTGGCGTTTCATCAACTTTTGTTAAAGAAGGATTAAATGGCGTTGTAGCTGACCCCTTTGGTTCGAGTCTTTGTTTGATTATTGCTGGCTTATTTTTTTCCTCTAAATTATACAAATTAAATATCATCACCTTAGGTGACTTCTATAAAGCCAGATACAACAGAAGTATTGAGGTTTTAACGACTATTGCTATTGTTATTTCATACTTAGGATGGGTTGCAGCTCAGATTAAAGCGCTTGGTTTGATATTTAATCTAATCACAGATCAATTTATTAGCGAGCAAATGGGTATGATTATTGGCACTTTAATTGTGCTTACTTTCACAACATTTGGCGGCATGTTGTCTGTGGCTATTTTAGATTTTATTCAAATGATCGTCGTTATTGGTGGGCTTCTTTATATTGCAAATGCGATTTCTCAATTAACGGGCGGAATTACCCCTGTGATTGAAAGTGCAGCTACTAATCATAAATTAGATTTTTTCCCTAAAGGTGATATTTGGACATGGATCACTTTTTTTGGGACATGGATTACTATGATGTTAGGATCAGTTCCTCAACAAGATGTATTTCAACGAGTTACATCTGCGAAAACTGCGAAAATTGCCTTATACGGCTCAATACTCGGAGCATTAATTTATTTTACATTCACATTTGTACCAATGTTTATTGCGTACTCAGCAACTTTAATTGATGCAGAATATTTTAATGGCCTTGTAAATACAAATTCACAACACGTTTTACCAATGCTTGTACTTAATTATATGCCTTTATTTGCACAGGTAATATTCTTCGGGGCAGTTTTATCAGCGATTATGAGCTGCTCATCTGCAACACTTTTAGCGCCTTCCATTACTTTTGCAGAAAATATTGTAAAAGGGTATTTTCCAAAAATTAGCGATAAACATTTACTTAAAATTATGAGAATTACACTTGTATGTTTTTCTTCTATTGTTTTGCTTTATGCACTCAGTTCAAATCTTTCAATTTTTGGAATGGTTGAATCAGCTTATAAAATTACACTTGCCGGCGCATTCGTCCCGCTTGTGTTTGGTGCATTTTGGAAAAAAGCAAATAGTCAGGGAGCTTTATTGGCTATCATTGGAGGAATAGGGTCTTGGTTATTCGTTGAAATTTTTCTCGGTGACCATACACCAATACCAGCACAACTTATAGGCTTGGGTAATAGTATTATTGGAATGATAGTAGGTTCTTTGCTTCCCAATATCATAAAGGAAGCAGAAAAAATCAATAATTAAGTTTGGCATTTAGGGCAAAAAAAGCTTGATCGCTGGGCAATAATTACTGATTCAATGGTTGATCTGCATTTGCGACAGGCTTTCCCTTTTCTTCCATATACCGCATATGTTTGTTGAAAGTAACCAGACTGTCCGTTCACATTATAAAAATCTCTAAGTGAACTGCCTCCTAATTCGATAGCATTATTTAGTGTTTCTTTGATGTATTTCACGATCTTCTTGCATTCATTTAATGTTACGTCCTGAGCTAATCTGCTTGGAAGTACCCCAGCTTTAAATAATGATTCGCTCGCGTAAATATTTCCAACTCCAACAACAATATGGCTATCCATAATAATATTTTTAATGGTAGTTTTTTTATTTTGTATTTTTAAAAATAAATATTTTTCAGTAAATAATTTTTCTAATGGCTCGGGGCCTAATTTTGATATCAAAAAATGCTCGTTAATGTCGTCCTCTACCCAAAGTATGGAGCCAAATCTTCTGGGATCTGTATATCTTAAAATACTCTTTGTGTTGTGAAATTGAATATCCACATGATCGTGCTTATGAGGAGAAACATCTTTCCTTAAAATTTCAAGTCGTCCGGACATGCCCAAATGAATCATTAGATGTCCACTCTCAAATTGAATAAGAATATATTTCGCACGTCTTTTAATATTTAATATTTTTTGGTTAGGAAGTGTTCTTTTTAAATGCGATGGAACTGGCCATCTTAGAGAGGGGTTTCTAACAATAATATCTTTAATAGATTTTTTAAGTATGGGCTGAAGCCCCATACAGGTAATCTCAACCTCAGGAAGTTCCGGCATAAATAAATTTATTTTTTAGGCTACTCAATCGGTGGATTCATCATCGTAAATCCAATATCACTGCCGAAATGATAGAGTAGACCCTCATCAACCCTAAATAGTTGAGTTTCAGGAGATTCTTGCACGCGTAAAAAAGTAATTTTTTTACCATCTTCAGTGCGAACATCAAAACTCTTGTATGGGATTCTTAAATCTAATGGATATTTTTCTACTGATCTTGCAGGATTTTTTATCCAAGTCATATCAAACCATTCAGCCATATCATCTTGTTTAAATGAATTGCCTTCACTGGCTTTCCATTCGTTATTAATGCGTGATAATTTTAAGCGTTTAGATTGCCATTGCTCAAGACGAGAAAAGTCAAATTCTTTAACTTGCTCTGTTCTACTTAAAGGTGATTTATCAATAAGCTCTATAGGCTGTGTAGATGCTGCCTCTGAATAAGAACCACTAATAAGATATACGTTATCTTTATATAAAAGATATTGATCTTCCGTGACGGAATTATATGTGCCAAAAATAAACTCTTCTTCTGCGCCCTTATGTTGAAGTTTTAATTTAACGGTAGGTTTATCTAAGCCATATTTAGGCAGGTCATTTGATGGTAATTTCTCGCTACTAGATGTTGCCACGACAGAAATAATTTTTTGAACTGAAAATTGATCTGCGCGACCTTTAATCGGTTCAAGCATATCCCAGGCTTCATTATTTTTTTTAAAAACAACAGATGCTCTAGAAGGAAAATCAATCTTTACAGCATCAAAATCACTTAAATTAAAAGTGCTGACTTCAAATTGTTTTGTTTGTTTTTTTTGTGGGGGTTTGAGAGCTAAAAAAAGAGAAATCGATAAAACGATCACAAGCAAAATTATATTAATTAGCCAACGATTTTTCATATTTCTATACTAAGCTTTTCTGCGCTTAAACCAGAAAAATATGCCTAAAACAAAAATAATGATAGGAATGAAATACTGGAAGCTATGGAATACTGTCCAGGCGATCAAGACAGAAGTGTTATCGTTTGGAATAGTTACATTCACATCTTTTAAAGGCATAGGCTGAATAGAGATTAAATTATCGTCTCCTGACAACCAATTGATCATATTGATGCCAAGATCTAAATTACCACCTGTCGTAATAAATGTATTAGATAAGAAATTTCCATTGCCAACCACCACAACTCTTTGGCCTTTTTTACCATAAGTTCTTTGGAGAGCGACTGCGATATTAATGGGGCCTGGTTTATCTTTATTCTTATCAAAAGTTGATTTTTGATTCGCTTTTGATGGTGAAGACTCTAACCAACCATTTGGAGAAACCTCGATAAGTTTACTAACTTCCCAGCCATTGTCTAACGTGCCTTTAGCACTTACTTCATGCGCATTCGAAAAGAGCGTTCTTAGCATAAAGTTTTTAGTAATTGCATGGACGCCATAAGAGGATGCAAAAGACACATTTTCATTGGCGCCTTCAACTTTTGCTGTTGGGTCTACTACATGTTCATTTGAAACAGTGAGCCCAAGATATGAAGCCACTTCTTCCAAACCATGAAAGTTATTATCATCAAGAAGCCAAAGTAAATTACCGCCTGACTCTAGGAATTTTTTAATTTTTTTTGCTTCCACAGCTGGAATATTTTTTTGTGGACTAGCAATTACTAACATTGAACCATTTAAAGGTACTTCTGATTCAACAGCAAGATTTGGATTGGCAAGTTTAAAGCCCTTCGATTCTAATTGCTTACCAAATTCACCTACGTCATTGTTTTTAAGCCCAATTAAATTTCTTTCACCATGACCATCTAAATACATAACTGCTTGTTGATTGGTTCTAGATAAACGCATAAAGAGATTGGTCATCTCTTGTTCCGCAAAAGGAGGATTAATGTGCTCTGATCTTTTTTGATATTCAACTACAACTTCACCATCTACCTTAATTCCCATTTCTTGTGCTAATTTTGGCTCTTCTATAGGGCTGATAAATTTAATGTTGATATCAGGTTTAGTTCTTTGATACCTGGCCATGAAGTTAATAATTCCTTGCCTAAAAGTATCTCCATTGTTGACATCGTCTTTAGATGCAAACACGGTCAGTGTAATTGGTCCTTTCATTTGTTTAAGGATATTAATACTGCCAGTCGTGAGCGTATTACGATTGGCCTGTGTAATATCTTTTGAATATTTATATTGATTTGCAAGAAAACCCAAAAGAAATACCAAAACAATAAATAGAACAACAAAAAAACTATTTTGAATGAGAATTTGTAATCTTAATTTTGAATTAATTTTCATAAATATTTATCCACGAAGCCTGTCAGCATCGAGACGTCTGATTGTTAATGTTAAAAATGTTGATATAAATAAAAAGAAATACATTAAATCTGAGCTATCAATAAGGCCCCTTGAAAAGCTTTGAAAATGTTTCATGAGTGATAAGTATGCGAACCAATGATTAGGATCGCTTGCAAAAAAACGCTCCATAATCATTAATGCAAAAAGTGAAATGAAACTTAATATTGCAGCAATAATAGGTTGTTGAGTTAAGCTTGAAAAATAAATACCGAGCGCTGAAAAACTTGCTACAAGAAGCCACAGGCCTATTGAGTTTGCAATGAGATACCCAAAGTCTATATCTGCCCAAATATTAAGTGTTGTGAGCATAAGAAAAATATAAAAAACAAGAATGCTTAAAAAAACAATTAAGCCTACAAATTTTCCTAAAACTATTTCAGTAAGTGAAATGGGTGCGCTGAATAAAAATGGTAAGGTTTGACTTCGTCTTTCTTCGCTAATAAGTCGCATTGTGAGAAGAGGAACTGCAAAAAGCATAATAAAAGAAGCAATACTATAAACTGTTTGCCCAACAAATATAGTGACGCCTACACGCTCAGCTGGTCTGATTGCACCTGACATTACCTCAAAGTAATTGTTAACACCTGTAAGGTAGTAGCTTCCAAATGCCATCATAAGAAGCGCGAGAATAATCCATCCCATTGGGGACGCAAACAAACTTTTAAGCTCTTTTCTTGCAATATTTAAAATCATTTTTAGTTGCCACTCATATGTGTTTAATTTTTTTGTTTCTTTTCAGTTAATTGTACAAAAACATCTTCAAGGCTTGTTTGATCAGGGGCAATTTGATAAAGACCCCAACGATTTTTCACTGACAGTTTCACAATAGCCTCTGATGGTGATTGTTTGCTTTTAAAATGTATGCGATACATACCTGCTTCAACTTTTTCAACCTTAGTCACACCTTCGACATCTTTCAATGCTGACAAAGGAGGCGCTTTTGAAAAACCTACCAAAAGTTTATTGCCTTGTCGATGTTGTTTCAATTCGTCTATAGAGCCGTGAAATACTAAATTACCCTTATCAATAATCTGCACACGATCACAAACCATCTCAACTTCAGGAAGAATATGTGTGGACAAAATAACGCTATGCTTTTGGCCTATTTCACGAATAAGAGATCTAATTTCTCTAATTTGAATCGGGTCAAGACCTACTGTTGGCTCATCTAAAATCACAACTAATGGATTATGAATAATAGCTTGAGCAATAGCTACACGCTGTTGATAACCGTTAGATAAGTTTTCAATTAATCGCTTGCTCATATGACTTAAACCGCATTTTTGTTTTGCAACATCTACAGCTTTTTTAATTTGCTTGCTAGGTACTTTGTGAAGACGAGCAGCAATAGTTAAAAACTCATCAACCGTAAGTTCTTTATATATGGGACGCATTTCAGGCAAATAGCCAATCAGTGCTTTTGCTTCTTTAGGATTTTCGATCATGTCGATTCCACAAATTTTTACCGTACCAATCGAAGGAGCTAAATTACCTGTGAGCATGCGCATGGTAGTAGATTTGCCAGCGCCATTCGGCCCCAAAAAGCCCAAAACTTCGCCTTTTTCTAGGTGAAAACTTACATTTTTAACAGCCTCACGGCCACCAAAAAGACGTGTCAGCTCAATAGCTTCTAAGGTTAAATTCGACATAGATGTTTTTTTGAATTTTTATTGAAAAAATGAATCATAGATTATACATATTAAAAATATTGTTTTGGTTTATTAACCATCACATCATTTTTATCAGACTAATTATCAGTCAAATTAGTTTAAACTATTGTAGAAATCAAATCTCAGGAAACTTTATGCATCTGCTTCGAATATTCGCCCTTTTAACTCTTCTATTCTTTGGTGTTCTTGCTAATGCTAAACCTGATCCGTCGAGTTCTATTGATAATTATACCAATCCGGATCTTGTTTTTAAGCTTTTGTTAGCTGAAATTGCCTCTCAGCGAGGCGAACTGAATCTTGCTAGCGAACTTTTTTTAGATTTAGCAAAGCAAACAGATAATGCACTTTTGGCAGAGCGTGCAACCAGACTGACTAGCTATACAAGAAATGGTGCAATAGCCTTAGAGGCTTCTAAAATTTGGAATGAGCTTAATAAAGACTCTATTGATGCGCAACAAGCGCTCAGTGAGATTCTAATAGCAAATAATAAACTTAATGAAGCCAAGCCAATTCTTCAAAAACTTCTGCTAAAAGAAAAAACAAGAGCGAGTGGTTTTTTGTATTTAAATAGTTTGCTATCTAGAGTGTCCGATAAAAAAGCCGTTTTGACTCTTGTCGCAGATTTAGCCCAACCCTATCCTAAATTAGCTGAGGCGCATTTTGCGGTAGCACATGCGGCCTGGTTAAACAAAGATCGAAAAACATACGAAAAAGAATTGACGTCGATAAATCAAATCAAGCCAGATTGGGAGATGCCTATTTTATTTAAAGGGCAGATCTTTGCTCAAGACGATCCTGAAAGAGCTCTTGCTTTTTATAGTGAATTTTTAAATAAATATCCGAAATCAAGTGAGGTAAGACTGGAATATGCAAAATTACTTACTAATGGTCGAAAGTTTAAGGAAGCAAAAACTGAATTTATCAAACTTGTAAATACCGCTAATAGTTCAGCAGAAATTACAATTGCTGTAGGTTTATTATCAGTAGAGCTTGAAGATTACGATCTTGCGGAAAAATATTTCCTTCAAAGCTTAAAAAGAAATCCCAAAGATAAAGAGCAAATATTTGTCTATCTTGCAAAGATAGCGGACAAAAAAAATCAAAGTGAAGCAGCGATCACTTGGCTCAATAAAATTAACAATGGACCTCGCTTTATTGAATCAAAATTAATCACGGCCGAAATTATTGCAAAAAAAGAATCTGTTGACAAAGCCTTAGAGTTTTTAAACGGACTCAAGGTGAATTCGCCTGAGGAAAAATTAAACCTCGTTCAATTCAAGGCATCATTTCTCACCAGGTCTAATCGCCACCAAGAAGCTTTTCAACTTATGCAAAATGAGGCATCGAACTTCCCTCATTCACCTGAATTTAAATTTGATTATGCGCTTCTAGCCGACAAGTTAAATAAATATGACTTAATGGAAAAACTTTTAAGAGAAGCTATTAAAATCAAACCTGACTATGCTGTTGCTTACAATGCCCTTGGATATTCATATGCGGATCGCAATATCAATTTAGAAGACGCTAAAAAATATATTGAAGTTGCTTTATCAATAGCACCTAACAATCATTATATTTTAGATAGCATGGGCTGGTTATATTATAGATTAGGCAAATTAGATTCAGCGCTTTCATTTATTCAAAAAGCATACGACGTGCAACCTGATCCTGAAATCGCAGCGCATCTAGGTGAGATTTTATGGGCTCAAGGAAGAAAAAAAGAAGCAAATGATATTTGGGATATTTCACTTCAATCATTTCCTGATAATGAAATTTTAAAAGAAACGCTTAAAAGGCTTCATTAATTTTCAAGAGTTAACCACCAATTGAATTTTAAATATGCTCAATTTTTTTTAGCACCTTTTTTTCTTTCTGCTTGCGCAACTTTAAACGATCCATTTGAGATATTTAAATCTCATGCGCCTTCAATTGAAACGCCTCAAGCAATTAATGAAAATCGATTTATTGAAGAATTTTCTATAAAAGCTAAATTCTCCTATTCTATTGACTCTAGAGGTGGTTCGGGTCGGCTTATTTGGCGCTATGAAAACAATCAAGATGAAATTGATATCTTTTCACCTTTCAATAATCAGATTGCAAAAATCATTTACTCAGCTAAAGAAAAAAAGATTATTGATGCCAATGGAAAAGTTTTATCTGATGATGATTTTGATCATTACATACAAACTTTATTCGGAAAAAATATTTCACCGGATTTGTTTAGACATCTTATTACAAATCATATTGAACGAATTAAAGATTTACACAAAGAAGATAATCAATTGAATCGAGCTACGCATTTTTATAATGATGAATGGAAGATTGTAATTAATGCATTTAAGACGCAAGACAAACATACCATTCCATCCAAAATATCAATATCTCAAGGCACATTCAATTTTAATTTTATTGTAGAAGAGATTATTAACATTGCAGGCAAATGAACTTTTAGGTATGGGTTTTAAGGAGTTTTTAGCGCCTGCTAAATTAAATCTATTCCTTCATGTCGTTAGCAAGCGAACTGACGGCTATCACAACATTCAAACAGTTTTCCAGCTTATCAGCCTTTATGATCATATTTTTATTAAAACAAATACATCTGGGAATATTCGTCGTATTTCAGATCACCATGCGATTCAGGAATGTGATGATTTAACAATCAAAGCGGCTCAAATATTAAAGCCTTTTTGTGAGAATCGGTCGGGAGCAGATATTTTTATTAAAAAAAATATTCCGATGGGGGGTGGCCTTGGTGGCGGAAGTTCAGATGCTGCTACAACGCTTATTGCTTTAAATGCCCTATGGCAATGCCATCTAAGTCAAAAAAAGCTTCAAGAATTAGCCGTTAAATTAGGGGCTGATGTCCCTTTTTTTGTTTTTGGCCAAAATGCTTGGGCTGAAGGTATAGGCGAAAAACTCACGCCTTTCTCTATCGCAATGCGAGATTACCTTGTTATAGCGCCGAATGAGACGGTTTCCACAAGAGAGGTTTTTGAGTCACTTGAATTGACAAAAGACCGGATTCCATTGAAAATAGCAGGCTTTTCCGATGAATTGGACCTAAAAAATTTGGCCAATGACTTAGAAAAAGGAGTCTTAAAAAAATTTAAAGGCATTGCCCTTGTTTTTGATTGGTTAGACCAATTTGGCCAGGCAAAAATGACGGGCTCAGGATCATGCATCTTTATCCCTTTAAATTCGATAGATATTGGCAAAGAAATTTTAGATAAAAAGCCTCAAGACACAGTAGGCTTCATAGTTAAAGGATTAAATAGCCACCCGCATTTGAATTTAATGCTGGGAACGTAATAACCATAGGGGAGTCGCCAAGCTGGTTAAGGCACTGGATTTTGATTCCAGCATGCGAAGGTTCGAATCCTTCCTCCCCTGCCATTTTTAAATAGACCGCTTATAACCAGGACCAATACTTTGGATAACAATAGCGTCATGATCTTTACGGGAAATGCCAACCCTCTTCTTGCTGAGCAAGTGGCTGGGAGCTTAGGCATTCACCTTGGACGCGCAGACGTAGGCCGTTTTAGTGATGGCGAAGTTATGGTCGAGCTTCTTGAGAATGTTCGCGGTAGAGATGTTTTTGTTCTTCAATCTACAAGCCATCCTACCAACGATAATTTAATGGAAGTTATGGTGATTGTAGATGCGTTAAGAAGGTCATCGGCATCAAGAATTACAGCAGCAATTCCCTATCTTGGTTATTCAAGACAAGATAGAAGGCCAAGATCTGCTCGAGTTGCTATTACTGCTAAAGTTGTCGCAAACATGCTGACAAGTGTTGGTGTAAATAGACTCCTTACTATGGATCTTCACTCCGACCAAATTCAGGGATTTTTTGATATTCCCGTAGATAATATCTATGCCACACCTGTTCTTCTTAAAGATTTGCTTGAACAAAATCATAAAAATCTTGTAGTGGTTTCACCTGATGTAGGCGGCGTTGTAAGAGCTAGAGCTTGCGCTAAACAGTTAGGTTCAGATCTTGCAATTATTGACAAACGTAGGCCCAAGCCCAACGTGTCTAAAGTGATGAATATTATCGGCGAAGTGGAAAATAGAACCTGCGTCATTATTGATGACATGGTTGATACTGCAAATACACTATGCGAAGCTGCGGCCGCTTTAAAAAAGAACGGTGCTATTAAAGTGGTAGCTTATGCAACACACCCGATTCTTTCAGGGGATGCTACAAAAATTATTACAGAATCTGAATTGGATGAATTAGTTGTAACAAATACCATTCCGCTCAGTAAGGCGGCAATGGCATGTAAAAAAATTAGGCAATTAAGTGTTGCTGAACTCTTGGCCGAAACGATTCGTCGAATAAGCCAAGGCGATTCCGTAAGTTCTCTTTTTATGGAATAAAGAATTTGGTCATGTTGGCCAATAAACTGCTGCAATCTGGTCGCGGAGTGCAGATTTAAATTAAGGAGTAGTAAATGAAAATTGAAATTAGTGCAACAAAACGTGTTGTGAAAGGTACGGGTGCGAGCCGCCGTCTTCGCCACGCTGGAAGTGTTCCTGGAGTTTTATACGGTGGCGGCAAAGAGCCGATCTCCCTTGACCTTGAACAAAAATCTTTATTTTTACAATTTAGGCATGAGGCTTTTCACGCTTCAATCTTAACGCTTAATTTAGACGGTAACAAAGAGTCTGTCTTGTTAAGAGATTATCAAATGCATCCTGTAAGAAATACAATTCAGCATATTGATTTTCAACGCGTTAATGAGAATGAAAAAATTCACGTCAAAGTGCCATTCCACTTTATTAATGCCGAAGTTTCTCCGGGCGTTAAACTTAACGGCGGTATTGTTTCGCATATCATGACTGAAGCAAATATTTCTTGCTTACCAAAAAATCTTCCTGAATTTATTGAAGTTGATTTGGCGACAATTGATATTGGTCAATCAATCCATTTATCAGAAATTAAAATGCCTGATGGTGTGGAATTTGTTCAACTTGCACATGGTAACGACGCAGCAGTAGCTTCCGTTGCCAAACCAAGAGCAGTGGTTGAAGAAGTTACCAAACCTGCTGAAGGCGCTGCTGAAGGAGCGGCTCCAGCATCTGAAGGCGCTAAAACAGCTGATGCAGCAACAGCTGAAGACGCTAAATCAGATAAAGCTAAGTAATTTAACTTTGATATGAATAAGGCGCACTTTTTAAAATCAAGTGCGCCTTATTTTTTCATATGAGCCAAATTAAATTATTTATAGGCCTTGGGAATCCTGGCGAAAAATATTCTGATACCAGACATAATGCAGGATTCTGGTGGATTGATATTGTTGCTCATCAACAGAATATCAATTTGCAAAATAGTGATAAATTTTTTTCAAGTATTGGAAAATCTTCTAATGCAGAAGAATTTTATGTCGCAAAGCCCAATACATTTATGAATGATAGTGGCAAAGCACTTGCAGCAATTGCAAAGTTTTACAAAATAAATCCAAATGAAATTCTGGTCATTCATGACGATCTTGATATAGATGTCGGACAAGCCAAATTAAAATTTGGTGGTAGTCACGGAGGGCATAATGGACTCAAAAGTATATTTGCTTGTATTGGTTCGCAGGATTTTTGGCGCTTGAAAATTGGGATTGGCCACCCAGGCGAGAAACATTTAGTTGTAGATTATGTATTAAAAAATCCTTCATCCAAAGAGAGAGATTTCATTGATGAATCTATAGAAAGAAGCAGTCAACTTTTTAATGAAATTGCATCGGGTCAATTTGAAAAAGCGATGCTCAATCTTCATACCAATAAATAAAGAAAAAATAAATTATGAAATGTGGAATTGTTGGATTACCTAACGTTGGAAAATCAACGCTATTCAATGCGATTACTAAAGCTAGTATTGCTGCAGAAAATTACCCTTTCTGCACTATCGAACCCAATATTGGAATTGTAGAAGTACCGGACCCCAGAATTGAAAAGCTCATAGCCATTGTTAATCCAGAAAAAACCCAACCAGCTATAGTTGAATTTGTTGACATTGCAGGCCTTGTGGCTGGCGCATCTAAAGGCGAAGGTCTTGGTAATAAATTTTTAGCAAATATTAGAGAAACTGACGCTATTGTCCATGTAGTTCGTTGCTTCCAAAACGATAACATTGTTCATGTCTCTGGAAAAGTAGACCCTCTTTCTGATATTGAAGTCATTAATACTGAGCTTATCTTGGCTGATATGGAAACGGTAGATAAAACACTGCAGCGTGAAAATAAAAAAGCAAAATCTGGCGATAAAGAAGCTATTCAGCTTGTATCAATTCTCACAAAAATTTCAGCTTATCTTGATCAAGGAAAATTGGTAAAAAATTTAGATCTAGACGAGGATGAGCTAAAGCTCATCAAACCTTTATGTTTAATTACGGTCAAGCCCGTCATGTTTGTAGCCAATGTCAATGAAACAGGCTTTACTAATAACCCTATACTCGACTCACTTAAGGCTTTAGGTGAAAAAGAAAATCTTCCTGTTATTTCTATTTGTGCAAAGATTGAAGCAGAGATTGCTGATCTAGAGGATGAAGATAAGGCTATATTCTTAAGCGAGCTAGGATTAGAAGAACCAGGTCTGGATAGGGTAATTAGATCAGCTTATGCCTTGCTAGGATTACAAACTTACTTCACTGCAGGCGTTAAAGAAGTTAGGGCATGGACCGTAAAAAAAGGTGCGACTGCACCTGAGGCTGCAGGCGTTATTCATACCGACTTTGAAAAAGGCTTTATTCGAGCTGAAGTTATTTCTTACAATGATTTCATTACTTACAACGGCGAACAAAAATCTAAGGAAGCTGGGAAAATGCGTTTAGAAGGCAAGGAATACATCGTTCAAGATGGAGATGTTATGCATTTTAGATTTAACGTCTAATATCAGCCTTTGACTTTAGGTGTTTAAAAAAATATAATTTAACGCTTTATTTTGTTTCATAAAAGGTGATGTAGCTCAGCTGGTTAGAGCGCAGGATTCATAATCCTGAGGTCGAGAGTTCAAGTCTCTCCATCACCACCATCTTTTAAAGATTTAAATCAGTTTTATATGGCGCTCTTTCATTAAGTTCGTTTGTATATTGATCAATTCCACTCTTTTCTCTTCTTAAAAAATCTTTGATTGCATTTTCAAATTTTTCATCAAAAATTCTATGATATGAGAATGTATTGAATGGCTCAAAGCCTCTTGCAAGTTTATGCTCTCCCTGCGCCCCACCTTCAAATACAACTATCCCATTTTCAATACAAAATTCCTGGCCTTGGTAATATGAAAGTTCAAAATGCAATCCAGGATAAAAAGATTTTGACCCCCAATATCTTCCATACAAATTTTTATTGTCATAAATAAAAAACGATCCCGCAACAGGTATATCACCTTCATATGCCAATATCAACAATACATTCTCAGACATGCTTTCTCTGATAAGGCTAAAAAAATTTCTTGTGAGATATGGATTTGAGTGATGTTCTTGATAGGTATTGCAGTAACAAGCGTAAAAAAAATCTAGGTCTGCTTCTATAATTTCTGGGCCTTTTATTTTTTTAATTTTAAGGCCCAAGCCCTGAATTTTTTTTCTTTCTTGTTTTATTTTTTTTCGCTTATCGTGAGAAAGCTGAGATAGGAATTCTTCAAAATTTTTATAACTTTTGTTAAGCCACTTAAATTGCACGCCTTTTCTTGGCATCCATTTTGTATCTTGATATATACCTCCCTCGCTCTCATCACAAAATAAAATGTGACTTGATGACATTTTATTTTTGTAAGCTAGCTCTTCTATTTGCGCAACTATATTTTTTTTAATTGACGCATCTAATCCAAAAACTCTAGGTCCAGTAGCTGGGGTAAATGGTATGCATGAAACAATTTTTGGATAATAGCTTTCCCCATATTTTTGATAAGCTTCCGCCCAAGACCAATCAAATACATATTCGCCGTATGAGTGCTGTTTTAAAAACATGGGTGAAGCGCCAATGATACTTCCTTGATGGGTGACGATTGCCGGGAAAGGATGCCACCCTGTGCTCCCCCCTATAGAATTGGATGCTTCAAGTGATTGAAAAAATTCAAGCTTTAAAAAAGGATTTGATTTTGTAAGATCATTCCATTCTTTTTGATTAATATTTTTAAAGCTAGATTGAAATTCTATGCGCGCCATAGTGATCTATTTTAACGAGGATTCACTAAGGGTAAATTTATATGGGTGTTTTATTAGTGCTTGATGAGGCTTGGTTATTTTTGCGTTTGTTAGTATCTAAATAATTTTTTTCAAATTCTTTTGCCAAGAAGGCAAGCTCATCTAAGGATATAACTTCATTTTCGTCGAGATCGAGTCGATTAAACTGACGAGCTACCTGAGGTAAGCATTTTGTAGTTTCTGAAAGGTCGAGAGTATTATCATTGTCTTCATCACAAGCAATAAAACGGGATTCCAAACCTTTTAACATTTCTCTCTGTTTCTCTTCAATAAGGCTACTTTCCTTACCTGAAGATTTTGCGTAAGCAGCAAGTGCACGCCTAATCCTTGCTCGCTCTTCTGGTGATAAAGCGTTACTTTCTTTTAATTTATTAAGCTCGGTAGCTACCGAGGAATTGCTTTCTGATTCTGCTTTTAGAGCTTGATTATTTGCCCCAGCTAACACCTCTAAAGAGAGGCCAAAAACCGCAGCGAAACAAAATAAAAAAGGTTTTAAAAAATTATGCAATTGATTGATTTTTATTTGGAAAGGAATGTTATATTCAAGCTTAAATGTAAATACTTTATTACAAAAATCTGCATATTTGTTTCTATTTGTAACAATGGATCATAATTACTTATGATGTAAACTGATAGATTAAGTTCATTTCGTTCTAACTTATTTAAATTAAACTCATGGCAATCAACCCAGCATCCATTTTAATTGTTGATGACGATCCAAAAATAAGAGATCTCACAAGTCAATATCTTATTGATCAAGGCTTGAATGTCCATACAGCTAATGGTGGCAAGGAAATGGATTTATTTATTGCTAACCAACAAGTTAGCCTCATTATTCTAGACCTTATGATGCCGGAAGAAAGTGGGCTTGCTATATGTCAAAGATTGAGAGGATCAGGAAATTTCACTCCTATTATCATTCTCACGGCAAAAGGAGATGAAATTGATCGTATTGTGGGCTTGGAAATGGGGGCAGATGATTATGTATCAAAACCATTTAACCCTCGAGAGCTTTTGGCACGCATTAATGCCGTATTAAGACGGAATGAATTAAAACAAACCCAAAACTCAACTTCTGAAAATATAGCGTTTGGTCCTTTTATATTTAGTTCAGACACAAGAAGCCTCACAAAAAACGGGGTTCCTATCAGTATTACCTCTGGTGAATTTGAATTATTAAAAGTATTTATTGATCATCCCCGCCAGCCCTTGTCTCGCGATCAAATTATGCAATTAGCAAAAGGGCGAGAACTTGATGTTTTTGATAGAAGCATCGATGTTCAGATCTCAAGATTAAGAAAAATCCTAGAAGAAGATCATACAAGCCCCAAATTTCTCCAAACCATGTGGGGCTTCGGATATATCTTTGTTCCAGATGGTGATACTTCACATTGAAATTTATTCCCAATACACTTCTTGCTAGATTTCTTATTCTTATTGCAACAGTGCTTATCATCGCGCAAGTTGTGTCAATTCGAATATTTGACTATTTTGAAAGAGGCCCAAGAGCCGAAGCTATAGCTCAAGAAATTGAAACGATAGTTAATTTTACTAGAGTCTCTCTTATATCCTCAAGAGAAGATAAAAGGCTTGAGCTTTTATCAGAGTTATCTACAAAAGGTGATATCAGAATTTATCCTGCATACTACTTTGAGGATATTGAACCTCTTGCTCCTGATCCTTTCTTGAAAGTTGTTGTAAGAAAACTAAAAGAAAGGCTTGGTGAAAATACAATTGTGATTACCGATCACTATGGCATCCCGGGTCTTTGGGTAAGCTTTTCTATTGATCAAGATGAGTTTTGGGTAGTAATTCCAACGCCAGGTGACAGGCCCTTTCCATGGCATTGGATTGGTTGGGGGATCATTGTTGCTGGCCTTTCAATCATAGGAGCATATGCTACTGCAACAAGAATTAATCGACCTTTGAATCTCTTAATTCAAGCCACCAAACAATTAAAAAAAGGTGAATTTCCTAAAAAACTCCCTTTAGATAGTGTGACTGAATTCCGCACTATGAGCCAAACTTTTAATGAAATGTCTGAGAGTTTGAGCAAGGTAGATCAAGAGAGAAAAGTTCTTTTAGCAGGAGTGTCTCATGATATAAGGACCCCACTTACTAGGCTAAGGATTGCTATTGAAATGTTGCCTAAAAAAATTGCGAGTAAGCTTAAAAAAAGCATGGAGGAAGATATCTTTGAAATAGATAATATTCTTAATCAATTTATAGATTATGTTCGAGGATTTAATCAAGAGGCAACAGTTACAACAAATCTCAATGAATTTTTTAGTCATATGAAAAAACAACATCAAATACTTAACCGTAATATTGTTTTTGTGAGTAATCTAAAAATACCAATTTTCTATGACATAAAACCTATCTCATTTAGAAGATTATTTGATAATCTTATTAATAACGCTTTTTCCTACTCCACGGGTGAAGTAGTAATTACTATTAGAAAACATAAAGAAAATATCTCGATTTCTGTTCTCGATGATGGCCCGGGTATTCCGCCAGATCAAATCCAAAGGCTTCTAAAGCCCTTTGAAAGATTTGATGTGATATCAATGAATAAAAAACAGATAGCCGATAATCGAGAGAGTTGTGGGCTTGGATTAGCAATCGTTGACAAAATTACTGAAGCTCACAATGGTAAATTAGTAATCTCAAATCGCGCTAAAAACGGCTTAGAGGTAAAAATTATACTGCCTTTAATTAGTGAAAGCTAATTAAACCAATTTAGTTTCTTTCGAAGTTTGACTACATTCCCGATAATAATAAGAGAGGGTGATTTTAATTTTTCTTTTTTCACCTTTTGCACAATATTAGAAAGAGCTCCCGTTATCACTCTCTGTTGCGAAGTTGTTCCTTGTTCAACAACAGCGATTGGTAAATTTTTGGGGGCGCCATGTTTTACTAATTCATCGCATATTTGTGAAAGTGCTAAAAGACCCATGTAAATCACAATGGTTTGATTTGGTTTAGCGAGTGAATCCCATTCAAGCGTCAATCTTTCATCTTTCATATGTCCTGTAACAAATGTGCAAGACTGCGCATAGTCTCTATGCGTTAATGGAATACCTGCATAACTTGAGACGCCATTGGCAGCAGAAATGCCTGGTACGACTTGAAATGGAATCTTATGCTCCATAAGCATTTCTATTTCTTCGCCGCCTCTGCCAAAAATAAAAGGGTCGCCACCTTTAAGACGCAAAACACGCATACCTTTTTTTGCTAACTTTACGAGTAATTGATTAATTTTGTCTTGCGGCAAAGTATGCCTGTCTCTTTCCTTTCCAACGTAGATTAACTCTGCATCACGTCTCACAAGATTTAATACATCCTTACTGACAAGCTTGTCATAAACACATATATCTGATCGCTGCATTAAATGGAGCGCTCTGAATGTGAGAAGATCTGGATCGCCTGGCCCTCCACCCACCAAGAAAACTTCTCCCTGTTTTTTTTGTATTTCATTCTTTTTTACCAAAGCTATTAATTGCTGCACACTTAATTTCTGAGTTTGATTAAGAAACTGTCTTACTAAAGGATGATCAATAAAATTTTCCCAAAAAATTCTTCTTGACTGTGTTGTTTCATATCGATTTTTGATGCTATCTCTCATAGAGCCCATGACAGTTGCAAGCTTACTAAAGCTATGTGGAATCAAAGCTTCAATTTTTTCACGAACAAATTTGGCTAAAACAGGCGCATTGCCTTCACTGGAAATTGCAATCAGTAATGGTGATCGATCTATGATTGATCCCATTGTGAAAGTACAGAGCGAAGGCTCATCAACTACATTAACTGGGATATTAAGTGCTTGAGCGGTTTTAGATACTAACAAATTAACTTTTTTATTATCGGTTGCTGCAATAACGAGCAAAGGATGGGTTAAATCATTTCTTTCAAAAGACTTTATTTTGACGTGAATTTTTTTTAGCTTTTGATAGTACTTTAATTCTTTACATAAGCTAGAAGCAATCACGGTAATTTTTGCGTCGGCCTTAAGAAGCATTTCAATCTTTCTTAAAGCGACGTCACCTCCTCCTATTACCAATACGGGTTTATGTATTAAATTAATAAAAATTGGGAAACTTTTCATAACATCATTTTACATGTTCATTGGAAGGTAGATCTTATCTAAAATGCAATAATTTACCTGTATTATTAATCACTTAAAGCCACTATACTTAACACAACCTAATTTTAATGCGCCACCTATTTCATTAGCTTTATGCTTAAAAAAGTTTTTATTAAAACGTTCGGCTGTCAAATGAATGAGTATGACTCATCCAAAATGCAGGATGTGTTAAATCAAACTCACGCTACTTCCAAGACAGAAAATCCGAAGGAAGCTGATCTTATTATCTTAAATACTTGCTCTGTTAGAGAAAAGGCTGAAGAAAAAATTTACAGCCACCTTGGTGAATATGAAGCTCTTAAAAAAACTAATCCTAATTTACTTATTGCAATTGGAGGATGTGTTGCTAGCCAAGAAGGTGACAATATTCTTATGCGAGCCCCTTTTGTAGATCTTATTTTTGGCCCACAAACCCTTCATCGATTACCAGATTTAGTAAAAAAAAGAAAATCAGCCGGCACATCACAAGTAGATATTTCCTTCCCTGAAATAGAAAAATTTGATCATCTTCCCGCTCCAAGCTTTTCAGGGGCTTCTGCTATGGTTTCAATTATTGAAGGATGCAGCAAATATTGTTCATTCTGTGTTGTTCCTTATACGCGTGGGGAAGAAATCTCTAGGCCTTTTGACGATATATTAGCTGAAGTGATTCATCTAGCATCTTTAGGTGCAAAAGAAATCACTCTTCTCGGACAAAATGTTAATGCTTATCGATCTACCACTAAAAATGGATCTACTGCAGACCTGGCTTTACTTATAGAATATATTTCTGAGATTGATGCAATTAAACGCATTAAATTTACAACAAGTCATCCTAATGAAATGAACGACAGTCTTATAGAATGCTTTGGAAAATTTCCAAAGCTTGCAGCACATCTTCATTTGCCTATTCAATCAGGCTCAGATCGCATATTGTCAGCAATGAAGAGAAATTACACGACTTTGGAATACAAAAATATTATAAGAAAATTAAAAAAGAATTGTCCTCAAATTTCAATAAGCTCTGATTTTATTGTTGGATTCCCTAACGAAACAGATGCTGATTTTGAAATGACAAAAAAAATTATGGGGGATGTTAAATTTGATTTCAGCTTTAGTTTTTTATATAGCCCAAGACCTGGAACTCCAGCCTCATACATTCTTGACGAAATCTCTCATGAGACAAAATTAAGAAGATTGAATGAATTACAATTAATGAATGACGCGCAAGGCAAGGCGATTAGTCATCTTATGCTAGGCACTAAACAACGCATTTTAATTGATGGTCAATCATGGAAGAATCCAACTGAAATGGCTGGCAAAACAGATAATAATAGAGTGGTTGATGTTAAAGCTGATAAATCATTCATTAACCAATTTGTAGACGTCACAATTACCGAGGTGACTTCAAAAAGACTTCGCGGAGAAATTATTTAATATGGGGATGGAATTCGAATTACCTTCTGACAATAACAGGCAATTATCGAATTTATGTGGGGCATTAGATCAAAATCTAAAGCAAATTGAAGCTGCATTAGAGGTTGATATCGTAAGACGTGGATCAAGTTTTGTTATAAACGGCTCTTCGAAAAATATAAAAGTTGCAGCGGCTCTTATCCAAAAATTTTACAAAAAAGCTAATGGCCCAATTGAATTAGAAGATATTCAATTAGGACTTGTCGAGATTAATAAATTTGAAAAAGGAATAAAAACAACTTCAGAAATCAATGAACTCAAAACAAAAAGAGCTGACTTGAGAGGCAGAACACCTAGACAAAATGCTTACTTAAAAAATATACAGGATTTTGATATCACTTTTGGCATTGGCCCCGCAGGTACAGGAAAAACTTATCTTGCTGTTGCAAGTGCTGTAGATGCAATTAACAGAGATAAGATTAAACGAATCGTTTTGGTTAGGCCTGCTGTAGAAGCTGGCGAGAGATTAGGTTTTCTTCCGGGTGATTTAGCACAAAAAGTGAATCCTTATTTAAGACCTCTTTATGATGCACTGTATGATTTGGCTGGCTATGACAATGTTCATAAAATGATTGATAAAAGCATCATCGAAATAGCGCCCTTAGCTTATATGAGAGGTCGCACACTTAATCAAAGCTTCATCATCTTAGATGAAGCTCAAAATACTACTCCTGAACAGATGAAGATGTTCTTAACCCGCATAGGTTTTGGATCAAAAACTGTCATTACAGGTGATATTACTCAAATTGACTTAGCGAAAGGTCAAAAGAGTGGCTTGATTGAAGCAAAAAAGGTTTTGTCGAAAGTGAAAGGCATTGCATTCACTCATTTCTTATCCGAAGATGTAGTAAGACATCCTCTTGTTCAAAAAATTATTAATGCGTATGAAAATTTTGAAAAAAAGAAAGTAGATAATTAACTTCAAATGGAATTAAAACCCATCATTGCAATTCAAGATATGGTGCATACAAAACCAATATTAAAAAAAACACGCTGCTATAAATGGCTCGCACCTATCATTGATCAAGATGCCGAAATAACTATTCGAATTGTAGGAAGTGATGAATCAAAAAATCTAAATGCTATGTATCGCAAAAAAAAATATCCAACCAATGTACTTTCTTTCCTTGTAGACGATGTGCATCATCTCATTGGAGATATTGTCCTTTGCGCTCCAGTCATAGAACAAGAAGCACTAGACCAATCAAAAAATCTTGAAGCTCACTATGCTCACCTTATTATTCATGGTGCACTTCATTTATATGGCTATGATCATGAAAATAAAAAAGATGCTGAAATTATGGAAAAAAAAGAGATTAAAATTTTAACTAAACTTGGCTATAAAAACCCTTATCTTTTAGAAGAGAAAAAATCGCAATGAGCGAATCAAAAAAATCTAAATTAATTGAACGTCTGAGTCATTTTCTTTTAAGAGGCCCTGAAGATCGGGAGCAGCTTTTTGAGTTGCTTAAGTCTTCATATGAAAAAAATTTGATGGACGCTGATTCGCTTTCTATGATTGAGGGTGTTCTTCAGGTTTCAGAAATGCAGGTAAGAGATATTATGATTCCAAGATCACAAATGGACGTTATTGATATTTCTCACTCACCTGAAAAATTCATTCCTTTTATTATAACGACGGCTCACTCGCGCTTTCCTGTGATTGAAGATGATAAAAATGATGTCATTGGTATATTGCTAGCCAAGGATCTTCTTAAATATTATGCAGGCGACGACTTTGAAATTAGAGATATGTTGCGCCCTGCTATATTCATTCCCGAATCCAAAAGACTTAATGTGCTTCTCAAAGAATTCAGAAGTAGTCGAAATCATATTGCAATCGTAGTAGACGAATACGGCGGCGTCTCAGGTATGGTCACAATTGAAGATGTTTTAGAACAAATCGTGGGTGAGATTGAAGATGAATTTGATTTTGATGAGACTGAGGACAATATCATTCAGGACAAAAATGGCCACTTTAGAGTAAAAGCATCAACTGAAATTGAAGACTTTAATGAATTTTTTAAAGTGGCCTTTAGTAATGAGGAATTTTCAACTATCGGCGGCTTAATTATTCATGCATTTGGTCACCTGCCAAAACGAGATGAAAAAATTACTTTTCAGGGATTCAAAATTACAGTTTTAAGGGCTGATAGTCGAAAACTCTATTCTATCCTTCTTGAAATTGACACTCCTGGTAATAACGTGTAATTTTTTGAACTAATCGACTGATTCTTTTTCCTATAACTTTAGGAGTCCTTAATGAATAAACAATTTTTAGCTATCCTTTTACTTTTATCTCCACACCTATTCGCTAACGAAATTGATAAAAGCACACTTCCCGTAGACGAAAAATCCTTTATCGAGGCTATCAGTCGTTTTAACAAAGATGAAATCTTAAAAGCCCTTGGTGAGCCAGCCTCCAAGGAGGACATTAAAATCAAATCGTCTGATCAAATAATAGGATCGGTGTGGCAATATCATCATATCAATACCGCGGAAAATGGTAGCTATTACCCAACAACAGAATTAGATTTTTTAGATGAGTTTGTTGAGACTGTTGTTTTTAAAAATAATAATGGCGAACCTTCAGGCAACCCTTCTCAAACATATAAAATTCAAAAGCCTTAATTACTTTTAAGGCTTTATTGTTCATAATTCAGTACAATTGTCTTAAACGGCATTCTGTATTTTGAATAAACACTACCCATTCTTTTATTTAGCCATTTCTTTTTTGCTCGGAGCTCTTTCAGTTCTGAGTTTTGCCCCTTTTAACTATCACTATATTTCGCTCATTTCCCTGAGCGGTCTTTTTTACATTTGGTACAAATTAAATAATGCAAGATGGGGTTTTCTATCGGGGCTTTTTTTTGGGTTAGGTTTATTTTGCTTTGGTATCTCATGGATTTACATAAGCCTCAATTTATATGGTGGCATGCCTGCATGGTTGGCGTACTTAAGTACTTTTTTATTCTGCCTCTTCCTAGCTTTTTTTATTGGCATTGTTGGATGGTTATCTTCACATCGAAAATCGAACTTTTTTTTAATTCCATTTATTTGGACATTATTTGAATGGATTAGAGGCTGGTTTTTAACTGGATTTCCATGGTTCACAATGGGTTATTCACAAGTACCTTCAAGCCCTCTTGTTGGATTCTTACCGGTCATAGGCATTTACGGAGCAACCTTCATAGTCACTTTACTGGCTTTAATACTTAGTCTCGTTTTGCGTGATAAAAACAAACACTCTCAACTCATAAAACTTAGTGCAATAGGCTTCGTATTGCTATCAGGTCAACTCCTTAAAAATATTGAATGGACTGATCGTATTGGCGAACCTGTAACCGTGTCACTTATTCAAGGGAATATTGCTCAGGATATTAAATGGCAAAAAGAGACTGTTTCACAAACATTAAATACGTATCAAGCGCTTATTCAAAAAGCAAAAGGTCAGATTATTCTTCTTCCGGAAACGGCTTTGCCACTTCTTCTGGAATACATCCCTACGACATTTAAAGAAGCTATTCTAGGGCATGCTTCAAAACAACAAAGTCATATTCTTATGGGTGCGATTGAGCGCCAAGACACAAAATATTTTAATGTTGTATTGTATTTAAAAAATGATTCATCTCATGTTTATCGTAAATCACATTTAGTGCCATTTGGTGAATTCATACCCTTAAAATTTATTTTTCAATATATTTATACACATTATCTCAATATGCCTATGAATGACCTATCTAGAGGCAGCGTCCACCAAGCGCCTATGGCTATTGGGAACCAAAAAATTGCATTTAATATTTGTTATGAAGATGTGTTTGGTGAAGAGATTATTCAAGCACTTCCCTCCGCAACACTTATAGCTAATGTTAGTAATGATGCATGGTATGGAAGATCTATTGCTGCTTACCAGCACTTACAATTTTCTCAAGCAAGAGCTATAGAGACAGGCAGAATGGTTATTCGCTCCACAAACACTGGCGCTACAGCCATTATTGATGAGCATGGAATCCTTATAGAAACACTGCCCGAATTTACTGAAGGTGTTCTCGAAGGCTCTGTGCAAGGATTCAAAAATGCAACGCCTTATGTTTTGCTGGGTAATTGGCCTGTGATTTCTTTATGTTTCATTGCGCTTCTTGGTTGGTTTATGAGGCATTCAAAACTTTTATGGATATTGAAAAAGAAGTAGAATGCTTGAATTAGAGACCAATTCATTATGCAATTAACCTTTCAAGACATCATTCTCAAACTTCAAAATTATTGGGCTAACCAAGGATGCGCTATTCTTCAGCCATACGATATGGAAGTTGGCGCAGGCACTTCACACACAGCAACTTTTTTGAGGTCGCTCGGACCCGAGCCCTGGAAAGCAACTTATGTCCAACCAAGTCGACGTCCAAAAGATGGGCGCTATGGTAAAAATCCAAATAGACTTCAACACTATTATCAATTACAGGTTGTTCTGAAGCCTTCCCCATTAAATATCTTAGAGCTTTATTTGGGCTCACTCAAAGCGCTCGGGTTTAATCTTAAGGAAAATGATATTCGCTTTGTTGAAGATGATTGGGAAAACCCAACCCTTGGCGCTTGGGGGTTAGGTTGGGAAGTTTGGCTCAATGGAATGGAAATTACTCAATTCACTTATTTTCAACAAGTAGGCGGTATTGACTGCAAACCAATCACGGGGGAAATAACTTACGGGCTCGAAAGACTTGCAATGTATATTCAAGGAGTCGACAACGTTTATGACCTCACCTGGACCGACAATTTAAAATATGGCGATGTCTATCTTCAAAATGAAATTGAACAAAGCGCATATAACTTTGAACATAGTGACGCTGACTTTCTATTTCAAGCGTTTACTGCACATGAAAAAGAAGCCAACCATCTCATGACTGAACGCTTAGCTCTTCCCGCATATGAACAAGTTTTAAAAGCAGCTCATTCTTTCAATCTTTTAGATGCAAGAGGCTCTATTAGCATCACCGAAAGAGCAGAATATATTGGTCGCATTAGAAATTTAGCTAGAAATGTTGCGAATAGTTACCTTCAAAGCCGGGCAAATTTAGGCTTCCCATTGGCTGATAAAAATCATGCAAAAGAAATCATTGATCAACTTAATACAAAAAAGACAATTAAATCGTGAAGCTAGATAATTTACTTATAGAGCTTTTAACGGAAGAGTTGCCCCCAAAATCACAAAAACAACTTGGCATTGCATTTGCAAAAAGTGTCAAAGAATTTCTTATAAAACATCATCTCGCAAATGAAACATCTGAAGATTCGATTTTTTCTACGCCAAGAAGAATCGGTATATATCTAAAAGATGTTAAAGACGAAGCTGAGAACCAAAATACATCTATCAAATTAATGCCAGCATCTGTTGGATTTGATGCGTCAGGTAAACCAACGGAAGCTTTATTAAAAAAATTGCATGCAATTGGTTTGGATGAAAAAGCTATAAATCTGATCGCTAAAAAAAATGAAAATAATAATGAGGTTTTATATATTGATAAAGATTTAGAAGGAGCAAAGCTAAAAGATATTATTGCTGAATGCATTGCATCAAGCCTGACACATTTACCAATAAAAAAAATGATGTCCTATCAGCTCTCGGATGGATGGACTACTGTTAATTTTGTAAGGCCAGCCCATGGACTAATTATTCTTCACGGTGCCAACATTATCAAAACAAGTATTCTAGGTATCGAATCTAATCGAAGAACATTGGGTCATCGCTTTGAATCACAAAAAGAAATGATTGAGATTCAACATGCTGATGAATACAAAGAACAAATGAAAACTGAAGGCAATGTCATTGTGTCTTTCGATGAAAGAAAAGCACTAATCAAAAATGAATTAGATAATCAAGCTGCTAGCCTCTCAAATCAACTTACCCCTATCAACGATGAGGATCTTCTTGAAGAGGTCACAGCGCTTGTTGAATATCCAAATGTTTTAGTGGGAGAATTTGAATCGAAGTTTCTTGAGGTGCCTCAAGAGTGTCTTATTTTAACTATGAAGGCCAATCAAAAATACTTTCCCTTAATTGATAAAAACAAGAAACTGGCAAATCAATTTTTAATTGTTTCAAATATATCTCCAAAAAATTCAAGTCTCATCATTCAAGGCAATGAAAAAGTGATCAGGCCAAGACTATCGGATGCAGAATTTTTTTATACCCAAGACAAGAAAAAGCCTCTTAAAGATTACCTCTCACATCTTCAATATATTGTGTATCACAATAAACTTGGTACCCAATCTGAGAGAGTCGAAAGAGTTAAAACAATCGCGTCTCTGATCGTAAAAAATTTAAATCAACCTAAATTACTCGAAGATGTAATGCTTGCATCCGATTTATCTAAAGCTGATTTATCTTCTAATATGGTAGGTGAGTTCCCTGAACTCCAAGGTATTATGGGCAGATATTACGCACTAAATGAAAAAATTTCAGAAGAAGTGGCGTTTGCTATTGAAGATCATTACAAGCCAAGATTTTCTGGCGATACACTTCCAAGAAGCACTGTAGGAGATATCGTCGCGATTGCTGACAAAATTGAAACCTTAATAGGTTTATTTAGTATTGGTGAAAAACCGACAGGCGACAAAGATCCTTTTGCGTTGAGACGGCAAGTTATAGGAATCATCCGTATTCTTACCGAAAAAAATATCGACCTAAATTTAAATACAACTATTTCTGATTCTATGCAGGCCACCAAATTAGCGGAATCTAAAGATCTTAATTCTTTCATCTTCGATCGAATCTCCAATTTTTTCAAAGATCAAGGTTATGCTGCGCTTGATATCGAATCTGTCCTTACGATTGACTCAGGATTGATTAGTGAGATACCTAAAAGATTAAATGCAATTAAAGAATTTTCCCAGCTTCCTGAGTCTAAAGATTTAGCATCAGCCAACAAAAGAGTTGGAAATATTCTTAAAAAAGCAGATCTGAAATCCACATTAAAAGTTAATCAGGCTTTACTTAAAGACGTGGCCGAAGTTAATTTATATAAAACATTAGATTTGGTAGATGCTGAAGCTAGAAAAGAATATCTAACAAAAAATTATTCAGGCTCGTTAAAATTACTTTGCAAACTCAAAAATCCCATTGATCAGTTTTTTAACGATGTCATGGTAAATGCAGAAGATGAATCACTTAAGATGAATCGACTTGCCCTTCTCGAAAAACTCTACTCAGCAATGAATTTAGTTGCTGACCTATCTAAACTCTCATCCTAAATTATGAAATTAGTCATTTTAGATAGAGATGGCGTAGTCAATGAAGACAGCGTAAATTTTATTAAAACGCCTAATGAATGGATCCCTATTGAAGACAGCCTAGAGTCAATTGCGCTTTTAAACCAATCTGGCTTTAAAGTTGTCATAGCTACCAATCAATCCGGAATTAGTCGAGGTCTGTTTGACGTATCTACGCTCAATCTTATACATGAAAAAATGTTTAAATTACTTTCACAACAGGGTGGGCATGTTGACGCTATCTTTTTCTGCCCTCATCGGGCAGAAGAGAGTTGTGAATGTCGCAAACCAAAACCAGGTATGTTAAAAGAAATTGCCCATCGATTTGGGATTGATTTAAAAAAAGTGCCAGGTATAGGAGACTCTCTAAGGGATCTCGAAGCCTTTGATGCAGTCGGTGCCCAACCTATACTTGTTAAAACAGGCAAAGGTGAAGAAACGCTTGCTAAAGGTGGGCTACCCAAGAATACCTGGATCTGTGAAAATCTCGCAGAGGCAACACAAAGAATTATTTCGGAGTACGCTTAACTTAAAATAATGCTTTATTTAAGATCCATTATTTTTCTAGTTGGTATGTGGATTTTTACTATTCCATTTACCTTGGCATCCTTGCTTACATTCCCCTTTCCGCCTATTGCAAGATATAAATTTATTTCAATTTGGGCAAAAACAATGCTATATTGGCTTCGAATTTCCTGTAATCTAAATTTTGTTGTCAAAGGGGAGCAAAACATAGGTTCTACAGCATCGATTGTACTTTCCAAACATCAATCAGCATGGGAAACTCTTGCTTTTCAGAAAATCTTTCCTCCGCAAGTTTGGGTTCTAAAACAAGAATTATTGTGGGTTCCATTTTTCGGATGGGGTTTAGCAATGACTTCCCCGATCGCCATTAATCGCAATGCAGGACGAAAATCTCTAGAACAAATTCTTACTCAAGGCCTCGATCGACTTAAAAAAGGCTTTTGGATTGTTATGTTTCCTGAAGGTACGCGAACTCAGCCTGGACAAAAAGGTAAATACCATATTGGTGGTGCTTGGGTAGCTTCAAAAACAAACACACAAGTTATTCCCGTTGCTCATAATGCAGGTTTGTTTTGGCCAAAAAATTCAATTCTTAAAAAACCGGGAACAATTCAAGTTAGCATCGGCAAGCCCATTGATGTAAAAAATAAAAGGCCTGATGAAATTATTAAGCTTACTGAAAATTGGATTGAAAAAGAGGTTTTATATTTAAATGATTAATTTAAAACCTACCAATCTTGAACTTTTTTTACCTAGTGGTAAAAAAATTAAATATCTCCTCAAAAGAAGAAATCGAAGAACGATTGGTTTAAAAGTCGATCATGATGGCCTTGTCATTCATGCACCAATTCTTATCCCTAGATCTCGCATTGAAGAGCTTATTGCGCCAAAACTTGACTGGATTCAAGAAAAACTCTCTCTTCAATTAAGCAAAAAAAAGAAAATTAACTGGAAAACAGGTGAATTAATTCACATTTTAGGTAATAAAGTTATTCTTAGCCTCAAGACAAGCAGAACAAATTCGGTTCTCCAAGACAAAGATATACTTCATGTCGATACAAATCGTATTCACGATCAAATCCATTCTGCCAAGCTTGTATCAAAATGGCTAAAAGAAAAAGCATTGAAAGATTTTGTTCGAAGGGTTGAAGTATTTAGCGTAAAACTAAATGTGCATCCTTCTAATGTGTATCTGTCAAATGCAAAATCTCGATGGGGAAGTTGTAACTCTAAAAAAGAAATTAGGCTTAATTGGAGGCTAATTCAAGCACCACCGCATATTATTAATTATGTGATCTGTCATGAATTAGCTCACCTGAAAGAAATGAATCATTCAAATCGCTTTTGGGAAGAAGTAGAAAAAGTACTTCCTGAATATCGCTCATCAGAAAAAGAACTTAAAACTCTCTCGAGCGACTTATACCTTATTGGCTAGATAAGCTTTGCAAGGTCGCTTGCCAGGTCCTCAGGTTTTTCTCCATGACTTATGTGAAGCTTAATGCTTCCTTGCTTATCGATCACATATAACCCTGCGCTGTGATCGATTGTATAGCCCGCTTTACTTCCGTCATCCACTTTTTTATAAAAAATCTTAAATTGACTTGCGACCTTATCAATATCACTCTCTGATCCAGTAAGACCGAGAAAAGAGCTGTTGAATGTCGGAATAAATTTCTTTAAAACATCCTCAGTATCGCGAGCTGGATCTAAAGTTATAAAAATAACTTGTACGTTAGACGCTTTCTCATTCAAGAGAGTCATTGTTTTTTTAAGATCAATCATGGTTGTGGGGCATATATCAGGGCAATGAGTAAACCCAAAAAAAAGTACTACAACTTTTCCTCGAAAATCTTCTAATGTCCGGGTGCGCCCATTAAAATCTCGTAATTTAAAAGCAGCGTTCATATGGGCTGAACTTATATCGGTGCCTACAAAAATTTCATCTTGAGCCTTTTGACAAGATACAAGACAAATGAAGATTAAAAATAAAAGTGCAATTTTTTTCATAATATATTTCTCAATAAAAGCGATTCATTTTATCATGTTAATAAATGGCAATAAGCCTCAAAGAAACTTAACAAAGATTTACCAATTTTAAGGAAAACTATGGCAATCCCAACATCAATGGAAGATCGTGACGGACACATTTGGTTTGATAATAAAATGACGCCTTGGCGTGATGCAAAGACTCATGTGCTTACTCACACACTTCACTATGGTATGGGTGTCTTTGAAGGGGTAAGGGCTTATAAAGCAAGTGAAGGGACTGCTATTTTTAGACTTAAAGAACATACAGATCGTCTCTTTAATTCTGCACATATTCTTGGAATGAAAATCCCTTACGACAAAAATGTCATTATGGATGCTCATAAGAAAGCTGTTAAAGAAAACAAACTGGAATCTGCTTACATCAGACCTATGGCATTTTACGGTGCCGAAGCTATGGGTATTTCAGCAAAAACCTTATCAACACACGTCATTGTTGCAGCATGGGAATGGGGTGCTTATATGGGTAAAGAAGCTCTTGAAAATGGCATTCGTGTAAAAACGTCTTCTTTTTCGAGACATCACGTCAATATCACTATGTGTAAAGCTAAAGCAAATGGCAATTATATGAATTCGATATTAGCTCACCAAGAAGCAAGTCAAGATGGCTATGACGAGGCCCTTCTTCTTGATGTAAATGGTTTTGTAACTGAAGGTTCGGGTGAAAATATATTTATCGTAAAACATAACAAACTCATAACGCCTGATCTCACGAGCGCATTAGAAGGCATCACTCGTGACACAATCATTCAGATCGCAAATGACTTAAAAATTCCAGTGATCGAAAAAAGAATTACGCGAGATGAAGTCTATACAGCGGATGAAGCTTTTTTCACAGGTACAGCAGCTGAAGTCACCCCTATTAAAGAATTAGACAGAAGGATGATCGGTAAAGGCCAGCGCGGAGAAGTCACTAAAGAATTACAAAGTATTTATTTTGATGCAGTTACAGGAAAATCAAAAAAATATGCAGAATGGCTTACTTACGTTTAAAACATGAATAATAAAATTATAAATGTAGATCAAAAAGATCTTCCTTTGTTTTGTCCAACAAAAAAAGAAAATTTATTCTCATCTCATCCAAGAGTATTTTTAGATATTACAAAAACTGGAGTGGTATCTTGCCCCTATTGTGGCGCAACATACAAATTAAAATAAACTAAATCCAAAGGCCTTTGAAATTAAAGCTTTTTGAATTATCGCCCCATAACTTTGAAATAACCTTATCAGCGTTTTGATCTAAGCTGTTAGTCCAAAAATCAGTTGTCCCTGGCTTGGCATTCTGATTTAACATATTTTTTTCTATCAGTACATTTTTTAAATAATTTGATACAGCGTCACCTGTATCAACAATCTTAATATACTCAGGCATTAATTTCTTAATCGCTGTCTTTAAAAAAGAATAGTGAGTGCATCCTAATACCAAAGTATCAATTTCTTCTTTTAAAAGAGGGTCGATGTATTTTTTTAAAAGCGCAATAAGCTCTGGACTTTCAGTATCGCCTTGCTCAACAAGCTCCACTAAGCCAGAACAAGGCTGCGTAATAAAATGAATATCGTTACCGTGGTGTTCTAATAGCGCTGAGAATTTTGCGCTCAATAAAGTACCTGCAGTTGCCAAGACACCAACTACTTTGTTTTTTGACATTAATGAAGCAGGCTTCACCGCTGGTTCCATTCCTATAATTGGGTAATCAAATTTTTCTCTGACGATCTGAATTGAAGCTGCTGTTGCTGTATTACAAGCTACGACCACAGACTTTACCTCCTGTTTATTTAAAAAATCAAAAACAGTTAAAACGCGTACTGTAATCTCTTCACTTGATTTTTCTCCATACGGCGCAAACTTTGAGTCTGCAACATAAATTAAATTTTCATGAGGCAGATGAGCTCTTATACACTTAAGTACTGAGATACCCCCTACTCCGGAGTCAATCACACCAATAGGATTATTTTGAGATGGGGTCATGAACTTAATCTAAGTTTTATTCAAATCTAAATATAGATGATAGTTAGCTTAATGTACAATAGATTGAAGAGGAAAATTATGGGCTACCGTTTATCAAAAATATTTACTAGAAGTGGCGACAAAGGATCTACAGGCTTGGGTGATGGCTCAAAAACCAAGAAATTTAGTGATCGCATTGTTGCGCTGGGTTCAATAGACGAACTCAATTCGATGATCGGCCTTATGCTTACCGAAAATTTCCCAACTAAAATTAATAAAATTTTAACTGTTATACAACATCATTTATTCAATCTTGGCGGAGAAATCTCAATGCCAGGGCATAAAATTATCCAAAAGAATGATGTGCTTGAATTAGAAGAAATCATCACTTCATACAATAAAGACCTGCCACCATTGAAAGAATTTATCCTCCCGGGAGGCTCCAGAGCTGCAGCATTTTGTCACATGGCGAGAACTATTTGCAGAAGAACTGAGCAAGCCTTATTTAAACTCAACTCCAAAGATGCTATCAACGCCTATTCACTCCAATATATTAATCGGCTCTCAGATTTGTTATTTGTACTTGCCAGAGTCATTAATAAACATAAAAAAGTTAAAGATATTTTTTGGAAAAAAAATATTAGCTAATATAGATCTCCATTAATGTCATTCGCTCCCCCTATACTTAAATCCTTTTTTAAAAAATTTAAAAAAACTAAAAAATCTAATTTTGAAATTGATTTTAAAAAAATTGATATCAATTTAATTAGTATCCACGCAATAAAAACTATAGAAATTTTAGAAGATAACGGCTTTGAAGCTTATCTTGTAGGCGGGGCTGTTAGAGATCTTCTTTTTGGAATTAAACCTAAAGATTTTGATGTCGTTACAAACGCAACGCCTGATCAGATACATCATTTATTTAGACGCTCCAGAATGATTGGTAGACGTTTTAAACTGGTTCATGTTATCTACGGTCGAGAAGTTATTGAGGTCTCAACCTACCGTTCTCAGCAAAAAGAAATTCCTCAGGCTGATGGCTCCGTTATTAAAGACGATAACCACTTCGGAACAATCGAAGAAGATGCAATGCGACGCGACTTCACCATCAATGCAATGTTTTACAGCCCAACTAATCATAAGCTTGTTGATTTTCATAATGGACTTGAAGATCTTAAAAATAGCATTGTTCGGATCATTGGAGACCCGGAAAAGCGCTATCAAGAAGATCCCATTCGCATATTAAGAGCGTTTCGTGTATGTGCAAAACTTAGTATGTCTCTTAATAGCTCCTCGAGAAATCCTATCAAAAAAATTGTTCCTTTGCTTCATGAGATCCCACATTCAAGATTGTTTGATGAAGTCATTAAATTTTTCTTAACTGGTCATGCATTAAATAGCTATAGAGTTATGCGTGATGAAAACATCTACTCGCAGTTTTTTTTATCTCCGAACGCCGAATCAAAAGAGATCGATCTTTTTATTTCAAATGGGCTTAAAAATACAGACTTGAGAATTAATCAAAATAAATCCTGTAACCCAAGCTTCTTATTTTCATTTTTGTTGTGGCATCAAGTTCATCAATTATGGGACCAATATAAAATAGAACTTAAGCACTCTATCGCCGGCCTTAACCAAGCCATTGATGAGGTAATCGAAAAACAAATTAAACTGTTTCCAATTCATAAACGTTTCAATATCACGATGAAAGAAATATGGCGATTACAACCTCGCTTTGAAAATCAATCTCCAAAAAAAATATATCGATTATTGCTTCATCCTAGATTCAGGGCTGCTTATGATTTCATGCTATTAAGATGCCAATCTAACGAGCTCGACCATAGTATTGGTATATGGTGGACAAATTTTATTGATGCTGATCATCATGAAAAATCATTGATGGTTAAAGAACTTACTCGCAAATAATTTAAGATGGTTGCTCTAGCTTACATTGCAATAGGAAGTAATCTTGCAAATCCACTCAATCAGGTTCTCACTGCATTTAATGAGATTGCAATGATGCCTAAAAGTAAACTTTTAAAGAAATCAAGTTGCTATTCCAGTCTTCCCTTGGGTTATAAAGATCAACCCGATTTTATTAATGCCGTGGTCCTGATTGAAACAGAATTGAGCCCGCCTGAGCTTTTATCTGAGCTTCAAATGATAGAGCATTTACATAAAAGAGAGCGCTCATTTCCCAATGCACCAAGAACAATCGATTTAGATATACTTCTTTATGGAGATACAAGAATAAATAGCCCAGAACTTACTATCCCGCACCCAAGAATGCATGAGCGAGCTTTTGTGATTTTCCCTCTTCAAGAAATTGATAGAAATATTACTATTCCCCTTATAGGAGATATCGCTAAAATAGCCAAAGAACTTGACCCTAATATTGCCAAGCGCATAACTTTATGAATATTTTTGATAAATTTCCTTATATTGTTGTTGAGGGTCCGATTGGCTCGGGAAAATCTACGCTTGCACAAATTTTAGCTGATCGATTTTCGGTTAATTTTTTAAGTGAAAAAGCTGAAAAAAATCCTTTCTTGCCCAAATTTTATGAGGACATGAAGCGATACGCCTTATCAACTCAATTATTCTTTCTTTTCCAAAGAGCTGATCAAATACAAAAAATTTCACAAAAAGATATGTTTAAAAAATCGATAATTGCAGACTTTTTTCTTGAAAAAGATCCTATCTTTGCAAAAATTAATTTAGATGAGGAGGAATTTAATCTCTATCACCAAATCTTTTCGCACTTACAATTAAAAGCGCCTAAACCAGATCTAATTATTTATATTCAAACATCTATAGAAACTTTAGAAAAAAGAATTAAAGAAAGAAATATTGATTTTGAAATGGATATTTCAACTGAATACCTGGAAACGATTGCAGAATCATATAGCCAATATTTTCATAGCTATAACCACTCGCCTGTATTAATTCTTAATAATGAGAATTTAAACATCCTAAAAGACAAAAATGCTATCGATCTCTTAATTGAACGAATCAATGGCATCAAAAGTAATCGAGAATTTTTCAATCCCCAACTGCTATGAATTTAACATCCCTTAAATCCATGAAGAGTAGTGGCAAGAAAATTACCATGCTGACTTGCTACGACGCTTCGTTTGCTGGCCTCCTAGAATCCATAAATGTAAATGCTCTTTTAGTCGGGGATTCTTTGGGCATGTTTATTAAGGGTGAAGACAACACGCATGGTGTGTCACTAAATGACATGATTTATCACACTCAAGCTGTAGCTCGAGGAGTTAAATCGACTTTTATTATAAGCGATCTCCCAATTAATACTTATGAGACCCATGATCTTGCTTATAAGAATGCTTTAGCGCTTATTGAAGCTGGTGCTGATATGGTCAAACTTGAAGGCGGGGCATCGTTGGCTTCCGTCGTCCAATTCTTAAAAGCAAAAGATATTAAAGTGTGTGGTCATATTGGATTTATGCCTCAAAGTATTAAAAATATGAGCCATAGTGAAATTGATTATTCAATGAAAAAATCTTTGGAAACTATTATTGAAGATGCAAAAACGCTTGAAAGATCTGGTATTGATATGTTGGTTCTTTCTTCTGTGCCTGAAAGTATTGCAAAAACAATTACACAGGAGATATCTATTCCAACTATTGGATTTCATTCAGGCAAAGGATGTGATGGAGAAGTTTTTATTTTATATGACCTATTAATGTACTCAGGTTCGTCTCATGATCTTTATTTACGTGACTCGATTGGTTTAGATAAATCGATTGATATAAAAGAACTGCTTCTAAAATTTGTCAAAGATCATTCCTAAAAATGCATGTCATTCATACTCAAAAAGAGTTAGTCGAAACTTTAAAAAAATTAACTAATATTGCTTTCGTTCCAACAATGGGTAATCTTCATGAGGGACATCTCAAACTTATTGAAGAAGCATTAAAAAAAACAAAGTATGTAGTGGTAAGTATTTTTATCAATCCACTTCAATTTAATTCAAAAGATGACTTTAAAAACTATCCGCGCACATTAGATGAAGATTTGTTGATGCTTCAAAAATTAGATGTGCCATTCGTATTTGTTCCATCCAAGGAAGATATTATCGATTCATCACAAACAATTGAAATTCATTTATCTGATATAGCAAATGATTTATGTGGGAGATTCAGACCAGGGCATTTTAATGGTGTTGCCACCATTGTCTGCAAGTTATTTAACCTTATTCAACCCGAATTAGCTTTTTTTGGAAGAAAAGACTTTCAACAACTTTTTTTAATCAAAGAATTGGTAAAGCAACTTAATTATCCTATTCATATCATAGCCATTGATACGGTTCGCGACAAAGATGGTCTAGCCAAGAGCTCAAGAAATAATTTACTCTCAAAAGAGGATAGAAAAAAAGCTCCGCAATTATTTGAACTTATGAGCGCGATGAAAGAAAAAGTCATGCAAAAAAAATTGTCGTTTAAAGAAATTGAAGCAGATGCTGAGCGCTTATTAAATGCTTCTGGTTGGATTGTTGATTATTTAGCCATTCGCTCAGCCCAGTCACTAAAAACCCCAGTTCATAATGAAAAACAGATGGTTATTTTAGGGGCTGCGACCCTGGGGTCTGTTCGCCTTATTGATAACATTGAATTTTGCATCCAGGATTGAACTAGCTATAATAGGATATCCTTTTGACCTAATTTTGTAGTCCAATTATGCAAAGAATCATGCTCAAATCTAAGCTCCATCGTGTTCAAGTGACACATTCTGAACTTGAATACGAAGGCTCGTGCGCGATCGATGAAACATTGCTTGAGGCTGCCCAAATTAAAGAGTATGAACAAATTGCTATTTACAATATTACGAATGGTGAGCGTTTTACTACATACGCAATTAAAGCGCAAAGAAACTCGGGTATTATTTCTATTAATGGAGCAGCTGCTCACAAAGCCAATCCTAGCGATCTCATTATTATTGCAACCTATGCAAATTACTCGGAGCTAGAGCTTGAAAAATATAAGCCTGTCCTTGTTTACGTTAATGAGAATAATCAAATTATTGCAAAAAAAGACTCTATCCAGATTCAAGCTGCTTAATTATCGATGACTTTGAAAGATATTAAAAAAGCGGTAGTTGAAGCGCTTGAAGACATTAAGGCGTTTGATATAGAAGTCATTGATGTAAGAAAAATTACAACTGTGACCAGTTTTATGGTCATTGCAAGCGCGAATTCAATTAGGCAAACAAAAGCGCTTGCGCATAATGTTTGTGAAAAAATGAAGTCGCTTAATATTCACATCAATAGTGTTGAAGGTGAAAAAGAAGGTGAATGGGTTCTTGTAGATGTGGATGATGTGATTGTTCATATTATGCTTCCTACGACACGCGCCTATTACAATCTTGAGCAGTTATGGATAGAGCCTTCTAAAAAGAAATCTACCAAAAAAATTAGTTCGCTTCATTGAAAATTAAAATTATTTCAATTGGCAACAAAATGCCAGCCTGGATTAACAAAGCCTTTGATAGTTATATTTCAAAGCTTAATCGCGACTTTATTCTGCAGCTTATAGAAATTAAACCTGAAAAAAAATTTGATTCTATAAAGCAAAAAAAATTGAGTGAGAGTGAAAAAATTTTATCTCATGTCGATAAAGAATTTTTAATTGTACTTGATGAAAAAGGCCTACAATTCTCATCGCAAGAGCTGGCCCAAAAATTAAAACATTGGTCAGAACATTTTAAACATATCACATTTGTAATTGGCGGCGCAGATGGTGTTCATGAAGATATTCTTCACAAAGCTAATCTCACCTGGAGCCTCTCCAAATCAACTTTTCCCCATGCATTTGTTAGAGTCTTAATTGCAGAGCAGCTATATCGAGCACAATCGATTTTAGAAAATCACCCTTATCATCGTGAATAAAAAATATAACAATTCACTCGTTTGGTTTAGAAGAGATTTGCGTGATTACGATCATGCTGCCTTATCTCATGCGCTGCAAGAATCTAATCAAGTTTTTTGTATTTTTATTTTTGATAAAGAAATTTTAAATGCTTTAAAGAATAAAGAAGACAGGCGCGTTGAATTTATTTGGGAAAGCGTTAAAGAGCTTAAAGAAAGTCTAATTGAAAAAAAATCTGATTTAATTGTAACTTATGATCTAGCTTCAAATGCTATTTCTCGAGTGATTGATGAATTTAAAATTGAAGCAATCTATACCAATAGAGATTATGAGCCCCAGGCTATTAAGCGAGATGAAGCAATCAAAAATCTTGCCATTAAAAAAAATGTTGTTTTTTATGATTTTAAAGATCAAGTGGTTTTTGAAAAAAATGAAATCCTCACGGCACTCGAAAAACCTTATACCGTTTTTACGCCCTACAAAAATAATTACTTAAAAAAACTTAGCCAAACTGCGTTACCTCGATTTGATATTGAACCCTTTATCAAAAATTTTTCTCAATTTAAATCCGGGCCACTATTAACGCTTAAAGATATGGGTTTTCATAACTCCAATCTTGATCAAATTAAGATTCATACAGGCATGACGGGAGGAAAGTTGTTGGTCGAAGATTTTAAAAAGAGAATTGCCCTTTATAAAAAAACGCGTGATTTTCCAGCAATTAAAGGCGTTTCTTATTTGTCTGTTCATTTGCGATTTGGCACAGTCTCCATAAGGCAACTTTTTCAATTGGCTCTGGAGTCTTTTAGCGAAGGAAGTGAAACATGGTTAAGTGAATTGATATGGCGCGAATTTTATTTTCAAATTTTATTTCATCGTCCAGATGTTGGGCTCGGCAAGGCTTTTAAAAAAGAATATGAATCGATTACTTTTGAAAACAATCCTGATTATTTCAAGGCATGGAAGGAAGCTAAAACTGGCTACCCCATCGTAGATGCTGCTATGAGGCAGCTTAATCAAACAGGTTTTATGCATAACAGACTTCGAATGATTACCGCCTCTTTTTTGGTCAAAGATTTGCTGATTGATTGGCGATGGGGCGAAGCTTACTTTGCAGAAAAACTGATTGATTTCGACTTAAGCGCTAACAATGGTGGCTGGCAATGGGCAGCATCTACAGGATGCGATGCTCAGCCATGGTTTAGAATTTTTAACCCAATTACGCAATCTTTAAGATTCGATCCAGAAGGTAAATTTATTAAAAAATATATCCCTGAGCTTGCTAATTTTAATGAGGATGAGATTCATGCCCCATGGCTCAGTCAAAATTTTCATAAAATCAACTACCCTCAGCCCATTATCGATCATGCGTCCCAGCGAATTAAGGCTTTAGCCCTCTATAAATCTGTCAAAAGCTAAAATGTTGTTTTTAAACAACATAAAAACCCTGCTAACCTTATTTTTCAATAAGTTATAGACATGAAAACAACATTCATAGATAATTTGCCTAATCAATATTAAGCGCGGCAAATGACAAAACATATCAATAAATTCCTCATTGCAATCTTAGTCATTTTTTTCATGTTTGGGTGCGCTTCACAACAGAACAAAGATCCTCTTGAAGGGGTAAACCGTGCGGTTTACAAATTTAATGATGTTGTTGACAAAGCTGCCCTAAAGCCAATTGCTCAAGGCTACCAAGCAATAACTCCGACTCCTGTTCAAACAGCCGTAAATAATTTCTTTAAAAATATTAACGACGTAGTCACGCTTGTAAACGAAGTCTTCCAATTTAAGTTTAAACAAGCCGCTAACACTACTGGTCGTGTTGCAATAAATACTACAGTGGGTGTACTCGGTTTATTTGATGTCCATTCAAAAGCTGGTGGCGCGCGCACTAAAGAAGATTTTGGTCAAACCCTTGGTTATTATGGTTTTGATAGTGGAGCATATTTAGTCCTACCTTTTCTTGGACCATCAAGCACGAGAGATGGTATTGGCTTTTTTACTGACGCATTTTTCTTCAATCCAATTGGCTATATCAAGGATGACACGACCAGATGGGCTACGATTGCAGTAGCTGTAGTTGATAAACGCGCAGAACTTATGGATGATATCGATATTCGAGATAAAGCTTTTGACCCATATGCCTTCATGCGAGATAGCTTTATGCAAAATAGAGAAAATTTAGTTAAGGATGGCGTAGAAGATCCAACAGGCGTGCGACCTTACAATATCCCTATTGGCAATTAATTACAGTTTATTCAAGTAGAAGCGATACTCATTGTTTCTAGTAATATCGAACCTGTGTGTTTCGATCCATTTTTATAAATGTCACTTCCAATTGCTATAATTTGTTTCAACATATCTTTCATATTGCCAGCAATTGTAATTTCTTCAACTGGGTAAGCAATAATTCCATCTTCGATCCAATAACCTGCAGCACCTCGAGAATAATCGCCAGTCACCATATTTAATCCATGACCGAGCAACTCTGTCACAAATAAACCTTTATGCATTGTTTTAATAAGATCATTCAGACCTTGATTGCCTGTCTTCACAATTAAATTATGGGCTCCACCAGCGTTACCTGTTGATTGCATACCAAGCTTTCTAGCAGAATAAGAAGATAGGAGATATCCATTAATAGTACCTTGATCAACCAATAATCTTGAGCGCGTTGCCACCCCTTCATCATCAAACATAGAGCTTGCGTCTCCGCGTAAAAGGAAGGGGTCTTCTTCAATGGTTAATTGATCGCTTGCTACTTTTTCCCCAAGCGAATCCAAAAGAAATGAGGATTGACGATATAAATTACCCCCAGAAATAGCTGAGATAAGAGATGAAATAAGTCCTGTAGCGATTGGTGCCTCAAAAATGACAGGGGCATGGCAGGTATGTATTTTTTTAGCCCCTAATCGAGAAACTGTTCGGGTACCTGCTAATTTGCCAACCGAATCAACAGACTCTAAATCTTCAACATGTCTTGCAGATGAATACCAGTAGTCTCTTTGCATCATCGATTTTTCTTCAGCAATTACAGAACAACCAATCGAATGTCTCGATGTTGAATAACCACCCATAAAACCATGGCTATTCGCATAAATAAAAACACCTTCAGAAGAAGAGATGCTAGCACCTTCGGAATTTGTAATTTTTTTACTAACATCAAGCGCTGACGCCTCGCATGTTTTTGCAAGATCAATCATATGGTCTATAGAAACATCCCATGTATTATGAAGATCAAGATCTTTCATATCGGTCGCCATAAGATTTTTATCAGCCAATCCAAATAAAGGATCTGGAGCTGTATAGCGTGCAATATTAAAAGCAGCATCAACGGTATCTTCAATGCTTTGTATAGATAAATCAGATGAACTTGAACTGCCCTTACGCTGTCCGTTAAATAGAGTGACAGAGAATCCTTTGTCTCTATTAATTTCAAGAGTTTCAAGGCTGCCCAAGCGAACAGAAATATTTTTACCCGTCCCAAAACTCACTTCCACTTCAGAAGCGGTCGCGCCTATTTTTTTTGCATAATCTAAAGTATGATCGGCAATTTTTTTTAAATGCTCCAAATCAAATTGATTTTTTTTCATGTCTCTATGGGTAGGAAAGTAAACCCTGTTATCATAACTTAGAAATAGTCACTCTTTAAAGTCACTTACATACATATGGGAAAAGACAAGGATCTAGAAAAAAATACCGTCAGCAGAACACAACTTAAGCTTGAAGCTGAGAAACTTCAATCGCTTGGATTGAAATTGTGTGATTTATCTATATCTAAATTAAAGGCGCTGGATTTGCCACCAAATTTATTTGAAGCAATTTTGGCGATGCAAAAAATTACAAGCAATGGTGCTAAAAGGCGCCAAAGTCAATATATTGGCAAGCTTATGAGAAATTTTGATGCCACTGAATTAAATACCATTATGACGTTTTGGGATCAACAAGAGCTCAAAGAAAAACAACACTTTCATAATATAGAATTGTGGCGAAAAAGATTAGTTGAAGAACCGGGAAGCGTTAATGATTTCCTAACAAAATTTCCTAGTGAAGAAAAATTAATCCTCTTAAACACAATCAAAGAAGCCGTGGAAGAAAAGAATCAAAATAAACCGCCCAAATATAATCGCGAGCTATTTAAGCTTGTAAAAAAAATTATTGAAAAATAAAATTATCTTCGATTAAGCTCAGCAGCCACTACTTTTTCTTCGTCATCTCTCGCGTATTTTATTTTTACTTTATTGCCTTGTTGTTTAAATACCGATTTAGAAAATTCCTCCGGAGACTCTGTATTTGCATCATTGAAAGCAAGAACGACATCTCCTTTTTGAATGCCCGCTTTAAAAGCTGGTGAGTCTTTAATAACTGCAATAACTTTTAAGCCTTTTTCTTGCTGCGTCTCTTTTGTGTCTGAATTTTTTGTAATTAATTTAATAACGTGCAAACCTAAAATAGGTGGCGGCAATTTTGCCCAATAAGTTGCATAAAATTCAAATTTACTATTTTTATCATTTAAGTCAGTTTCACTAACTTCAATTACAGTATTTTTTTCACCCTTACTTTCTTTTTTCATTTCGTCATGAATCTGTCTCAAGCGCGCTGATCGGGTCATTTCGTTTATTTTACGATCATATACTAATACTGCGTCTGCCTCGATAGCTTGTGCATGTTTAAGAGCTTGATTGGGCTCTACAAAAGGTCCTTGGAATGAGGATACCCCCATCAAATCATAACCATCTTCTAACATTCTAATATTATCTTTTTCTTTGTTCATGCCAGCATAAATTTTAGTGTCCGGCTTTTTTTGCAGAGAATGTAAGTTGTTATTACTTTGAGTTGAATAATTGATTTGAAATAAGTTTGCTTCTTCAGCGATAGCTAACGTACTGAATAAATTCAGCATTATAAAAATAAGTTTAAATGGCATAGAATCCTCTCAAAGCGATAATGTTATGATCAAGCTTTCACACATTATGACCTATCATGCAAAATAAGTTCACTAAAATTGGACTCATTTCAATCAGCGACCGAGCTTCGAAAGGCGAATATGAAGATCAGGGCATCCCTAATCTTAAGTTTTGGCTTCAAAAAGCCCTAAGCTCCCCTTTTGAAACCGTAGAAAAAATTATCCCTGACGAAAGACCCTTGATTGAATCTTCATTGATTAATTTTGTAGATACCGAATTGTGCGATTTAATTCTTACAACAGGTGGGACTGGACCTGCTTTACGGGATGTAACTCCTGAAGCCACTCTTGCGATTGCAGATCGTGAAATGCCAGGCTTTGGCGAGCAAATGCGTCAAATTAGTTTACATTTTGTTCCGACTGCGATTCTATCAAGACAAGTTGCCGTCGTTCGTAAAAATACACTTATTATCAATTTGCCTGGCCAGCCTAAATCTATCGCTCAAACACTTGAAGGTCTAAAAAATGATCAAGGTGAAGTAATAGTTCATGGTATTTTTGCTGCGGTGCCCTATTGTGTTGATCTTTTAGATGGGCCCTTCATCGAAACAAATGAAAATATCGTTAAAACTTTTAGGCCTAAAGCAAAATAATAATGACTTCAGAATTTGAAATTATTGAGGACTACTTTAAGAAAAAAATGAAGCAAACTGCTTTAGGTGTTGGTGATGATGCAGCAATAATTAATGTTCAAAAAGATCATCAACTAGTTATCTCCTCAGACATGCTGATAGAGAATATTCACTTTTTAAAAAATACAAATCCATCCCACTTGGGCTGGAAATCTTTAGCGGTTAATTTATCTGACATCGCAGCTATGGGTGGCAAACCTAAATGGGCAACTTTATCAATATCACTTCCAAAGATAAACCATGTTTGGCTGAAAAAATTTTCAAGGGGATTTTTTAAATGCGCCAATCAATTTGGTATTGATCTTATTGGAGGAGATACTACGAGAGGCCCACTTAGCATTTCAATCACGATCATGGGTGAAATTAAAAAGAATCAAGGTCTATTAAGGTCTGGTGCAAAAATCAATGATGATATCTGGGTAACGGGCCAATTAGGGCTTGCCTCAATGGGTTTGGCTAGTCTTCAGAGAAAATTAAAGCTTGCCTCTCGTTTAAAAACAAAATGTATAAATGCACTTGAGGTGCCCACTCCAAAAGTCTCATTAGGCTCTCATTTATCTCGCTATACAAATAGTTGCATTGATATTTCTGACGGCCTTATTCAAGACTTAAATCATATTTTAAAAGCTTCTAAAGTTGGCGCTGCTCTTAAGTTGAATGACATACCATGTGAAAAATTTATTCATACATCAAAACAATATCAATTTGTATTGAATGGTGGTGATGATTATGAACTTTTATTTACAGCCCCTAAAAAAAACAGACCTTATATAAAAACAATTGCGAAAAAAACAAATACTGCAGTAAATATCATAGGCACAATTACCCATAAAAAAGATCTAAAGATCTTGAATGAGCAAGGCAAATCAGTAACATTTAACCTTAGGGGTTTTGACCATTTTGCTAAATATTAAATTCTTACTCAAAAACCCGTCGCATTTTATAGCGCTAGGTTTTGGTGTTGGGCTTTCAAAAAGAGCGCCGGGTACTTTAGGAACGCTTGTAGGTATTCCTCTTTATTTATTTATTTTTTCTTATAGTTTTGCTACACAGATATTACTGGTTTTTCTATTCACTATTGGAGGCATTTTTATCTGCGATCAAACAGCTCGTGCGCTTAAAATTAAAGATCCGAGCGCTATTGTTTGGGATGAAATTTCAGCATTCTTTTTAATGTTAATTATTGCCCGTCCCGCTTTGAATATTTTTCCAATCTTTGAGCTGTTTGTACTTTTTAGAATTTTTGATATTTGGAAACCCTTTCCAATTAGCTTTATAGATAAACATATAGCGGGAGGATTGGGCATCATGCTCGATGATTATCTCGCCGCTTTTTTTGCGCTAATGATTTATTTTTCAATGCAATGGCTCATACTTTAATTCAAGATATATGCGCCCAATTAGGCAGCGCCCTTATTAAACGTCATTTGCGAATAGCCCTTGCTGAATCATGCACTGGAGGATTGGTGTGTAAGCAACTCACAAATATCCCCGGAAGCTCTGTCTGGTTTGATCGAGGATTTATAACTTATAGCAATGAATCAAAAGTGGAATTGCTTAAGGTTAGTCAATCTACACTCTCAAAATTCGGCGCAGTCAGTGAAGAAATTGCTTCAGAAATGGCATTAGGAGCTCTTAATGCAAGTCATGCCGATATAGCCTTATCAATCACAGGGATCGCCGGCCCTTCTGGCGGGTCGATTGAAAAGCCTGTAGGTACTGTTTTCTTTGCGGTTGCTTATCAAAATAAGGTTATTCTTAATACCTCAAAAATCTTCCCTGGATCAAGAGAAAACATACGTGAATCTTCTTGTCTATTTGCACTAAATCAGGTCTTAGCGCTTACTTTAAACCTTCAAGTATGAAATAATTATTAGTGATAAAAACACTTTAATTAAAGGCAAATTTAGATGGATGACAATAAAAGTAAAGCACTCGCTGCAGCATTAGCGCAGATCGAAAAACAATTCGGAAAAGGATCTGTCATGAGGATGGATGATTCCGATGTCATCGAAGATATTCAATCTGTTTCAACAGGCTCTTTAGGTCTTGATATAGCACTGGGCATTGGCGGCCTCCCTAGGGGACGTGTTGTTGAAATATACGGCCCAGAATCATCAGGTAAGACTTCTTTAACCTTATCTGTCATTGCTCAGATGCAAAAACTGGGTGGCGTAGCTGCCTTTATTGATGCAGAACATGCTCTTGACCCTCAGTACGCAGCCAAATTAGGTGTTGTGGTTCCAGACTTGCTCATTTCTCAACCTGACACAGGAGAGCAAGCACTTGAAATTGCAGACATGCTTGTAAGAAGCGGTTCGGTTGATATTGTTGTGGTTGACTCAGTCGCAGCCTTAACTCCGCGCGCAGAAATTGAAGGTGAAATGGGTGATTCTCATATGGGACTTCAGGCTCGGCTCATGTCACAAGCATTGAGAAAATTAACAGGTAACATTAAGAAAACAAATACGCTTGTCATATTTATTAATCAAATTCGTATGAAGATTGGCGTAATGTTTGGAAATCCAGAAACGACAACCGGTGGCAATGCTCTTAAATTTTACGCCTCCGTGAGACTTGATATTCGTCGTATTGGCGCAATCAAAAAAGGTGATGAAGTTGTCGGTGCAGAAACAAGAGTTAAAGTGGTTAAAAATAAAGTTGCTCCTCCATTTAAACAAGCTGAATTTGATGTGCTTTATGGTGAAGGCATTTCAAGAGAAGGTGAAATCATTGAAATTGGTGCTCAACTAAAATTTATTGAAAAAGCAGGCGCGTGGTATAGCTATAACGGAGAAAAAATTGGTCAAGGCAAAGATAACGCAAGAGAGTTTTTAAAAGAAAATCCAAAAATTGCTCAAGAAATTGAAGATAAAATTAGAGCTAACTCATCGGCTCTAAGCGAAGCAATGACAGCGCCGCAGGAATCTGACGAAACTGAGTAACACACAAAATAATCCATTAATTTTACTTAAAAAAAGAGCGCTTTATTACCTAGCAAAGAGAGAATATTCGCATCTTGAATTAAAATTAAAATTAAGTGAATACGCTCAATCGCTAGAATTAAACGAAGAGGCATTAGGTCTTTTTTTATTGTCTTTAGTATCTGATGGATGGCTTTCTAATGAGCGTTATTGCGAACAATTCATTCATGCAAAAAAAAATAAATTTGGACGTTATAAAATTGTTAGGGAGCTTGAAGAAAAAGGGATAGATTCGGCACTTATAGAGCAATACCTTAGCCCACTTAAAAATCAAGAATTATTATATGCAAAACAGGTTTGGCAAAAAAAATTTAAATTTCTCCCATCCTCTAAAGAGGAATGGTCAAAACAAGCTCGCTTCCTTCAAAGTCGCGGATTTGATGTCTCTCTCATAAAAAAAATATTGAATGCCAAGGAAGAATAGTTAGCGCATGTCTACTTCATCAAATCATCCAATTATTTCTAGCGAAGAAATTAGAAATATATTTCTAGATTTTTTCAATAAAAAACAACATCAGGTTGTAGCCTCGAGTTCTTTGGTCCCCGGAGAAGATCCTACTTTGCTATTTACAAACGCAGGTATGAATCAATTCAAAGACGTTTTCTTAGGTTTTGATAAACGTAATTATTCTAGAGCGGCTTCAAGCCAAAAATGTGTCAGAGCCGGCGGTAAGCATAACGATTTAGAAAATGTAGGCTATACAGCAAGGCATCATACTTTTTTTGAAATGCTCGGAAACTTTAGCTTTGGAGATTACTTTAAAAAAGATGCGATTCAGTATGCATGGGAACTACTCACTGAAATTTACAAAATACCCAAAGAAAGACTTTTGGTTACGGTCTATAGTGAAGATGATGAAGCTTATGATATCTGGGCCAAATTAATCGGCATTCACGCTGAAAAAATTATCCGCATTGGAGATAATAAAGGCGCCAAATATGCATCAGATAATTTTTGGATGATGGGAGATACTGGCCCATGCGGTCCATGTACTGAAATTTTCTATGACCACGGAAATCATATACCTGGTGGACCTCCTGGATCTAAAGATGAGGATGGCGATCGTTTCATTGAAATCTGGAATATTGTTTTTATGCAATATAACCGTGATGAAAAAGGTGTTATGCATGCGTTGCCGAAACCTTCAGTTGACACTGGTATGGGCCTGGAAAGAATCAGCGCAGTGCTTCAAGGTGTTCATGCTAATTACGAAACAGATTTATTTGTACCGCTCATTAAATCAGCGGCAAATATAACAAAAACATCGGACATCAACCATCCTTCATTAAAAGTGTTATCAGATCACATACGCGCTTGTACATTTTTAATTTCGGACGGTGTGATTCCAAGTAATGAAGGTCGCGGTTATGTTTTAAGAAGAATTATTCGAAGAGCTATAAGACATGGATATAAGCTAGGCTGCAGACAACCTTTCTTTTATAAATTAGTTGATGATGTTGTTGGCATGTTAGGTAAGGCTTATCCTGACATTGAAAAAAATAAACAAAAAGTTGCATTGTCGCTTATGCAGGAAGAAGAAAGATTTTTCGAAACCATTGAAAATGGTATGAATATACTCGAAGAATCCATTCAAGCGCTTACTCAAAAAAATCAAAAAACTTTTGATGGTCAAATTGCTTTTAAACTGCATGACACTTTTGGATTTCCTCTCGATCTAACTGCTGACATTTGTCGAGAAAAGAATATTACGATTGATCAAAAAGGTTTTGATGCAGCAATGGAAGCGCAAAAGTCAATGGCTCGATCTTCTAATAAGTTTAAAATGAAAATGAACGTCGACTATAGTGGAGAAGCTACTGAATTTAAAGGCTATGAAGTCACTGAGTGCAAAGCTAAAGTGCTAGCTTTATTTAAAGATGATGAATCTAAAACAGAACTTGTCAAAGGTGATTTAGGTATTGTCATTCTTGATATGACCCCTTTCTATGCAGAATCTGGAGGCCAGGTAGGTGATAAAGGTATCATCAAAACTTCAAATGGTCTTTTTAGAGTTGAGGACACACAAAAAATTAAAGCAAAAATTTTCGCACATTATGGTGTTGTTGAGGCAAACAGCTTAAAAGTTTCTGATGAAGTTACAGCATCGGTTGAAAGTGACTTAAGAAAAAATATCATGCGTAATCATTCAGCCACTCATTTGCTTCACAAAGCTTTAAAAAATACTTTAGGCGCTCATGTAGAACAAAAAGGTTCTCTTGTTGATGCTTCGAAAACACGCTTTGACTTTTCTCACCCGCATGCTTTAAATGCAGATGAAATTAAATCTGTCGAAATGTTTGTAAACCAAGAAATACTTAATAATACAGATACCGAAGCTCATACAATGCAGTTGGAAGATGCTAAGAAAAGTGGTGCCATGATGCTCTTTGGTGAAAAATATTCTGATGAGGTCAGAGTGCTTAGTATAGGATCAAGTAAAGAATTATGTGGCGGAACGCATGTAAAAAGAACGGGTGATATAGGCGCTTTTAAAATTATTTCGGAAACAGGTATTTCTTCTGGTATTCGACGTATTGAAGCCACAACCGGATTTAATGTTATTGATTATATGAATGAACATGTTTCAATCATTGATCGCTTAGCTTATGGCCTTAAAGTCCCCTCCTCAGAACTTTTGAATAAAATTGATCAAATGCAAGAGCAAGTGAAAGAACAAGAAAAAAATATCCAACAATTAAAATCAAAAATTGCATCCTCTGAAAGTGGCAATTTATCTAAACAAGCTATATCCGTAGGAGAAATTAAAGTTGTCATGGAAAAATTAGGTGCTTATGATGCGCAGGCCTTAAGAGAGACCATAGATAAACTTAAATCAGATCTTAAAAGTGCAGTTATAATTTTAAGTGGTGTTGATCAAGGCAAAGTGACTTTAGCTGTTGGCGTGACACAAGATCTTACGACTAAAATAAAAGCAGGTGAAATTGCAAATGAGTTAGCAATTGCAATTGGAGGTAAGGGTGGGGGCAAACCTGACTTAGCAATGGCTGGCGGATCAAAACCAGAACTTCTTGATCAAGCTTTCAATGATTGCTTAATTAAAATAAAAAAAATAATTTAACTAAAATATATGAGTTTAATTGTACAAAAATATGGCGGTACTTCAGTTGGAACACCAGAAAGAATAAGCGCTGTTGCAAGACGTGTAGCTCGATATAAATCGCTCGGCCATCAAGTAGTAGTTGTGGTTTCTGCAATGTCAGGAGAAACCAATCGACTCATTAGTCTAGCCAAAGAAATTATGGAAGAACCTGATCCGAGAGAATTAGATGTGATGGTATCAACAGGAGAGCAGGTGAGTATTGGTATGACCGCCCTCGCATTAATCGATCTTGGTATTAAAGCTAAAAGCTATACTGGCTCCCAAGTAAAAATTCTCACTGATGATGCTCATACGAAAGCCAGAATTTTAAAAATTGATCATAACAATATCCAAGATGATTTAGATAAAGGTTATGTCGTGGTCGTTGCGGGATTTCAAGGTGTAGATGAACTGGGTAATATTACTACACTTGGTCGCGGAGGCTCTGACACCACAGGTGTTGCACTAGCAGCTGCGCTAAAAGCCGATGAATGTCAAATTTACACAGATGTCGATGGTATTTATACCACAGATCCGAGAGTTGTCCCTGAGGCTAAAAAATTAGATTCAATTACTTTTGAAGAAATGCTTGAAATGGCAAGTCTAGGATCAAAAGTACTTCAAATTAGATCCGTCGAATTTGCAGGTAAATACAAAGTTAAGTTAAGAGTGCTATCAAGTTTCGAAGAAGAAGGTGACGGCACTTTAATTACATTTGAGGAAAAAAATAATATGGAACAGCCCGTTATTTCAGGTATCGCTTTTAATCGTGATGAAGCCAAAGTAACCATTCTTGGCGTGCCAGATAAACCAGGAATTGCTTATCAAATACTAGGTCCTATTGCTGACGCCAATATCGACGTCGACATGATCATTCAAAACGTGGGCGCTGTTGGGACGACAGATTTTACATTTACCGTTAATAAAAATGATTTAAATAAGGCTTTAACAATTCTTAATGAAAAAGTTAAGAACCATGTAGGCGCTAAAGAGGTAAATGGAAACGATAAAATTGCAAAAGTCTCTATCGTGGGTGTTGGAATGCGTTCTCATGTTGGCGTTGCAAGTCAAATGTTTAGAACATTGTCAGAAGAAGGCATTAATATTGACATGATCTCAACAAGCGAAATTAAAATTTCAGTGCTTATAGATGAAAAATATCTAGAACTTGCAGTAAGGGCTCTTCATAAAGCTTTTGGGCTTGACGCATAAGTTCTAGAAATTGATTTTTGAAGTAATTTAGCGTATTGTTCGCGCTTCCGGAGAGCTGGCCGAGTGGTCGAAGGCACTTCCCTGCTAAGGAAGCATACGGGCTTAAACCTGTATCGAGGGTTCGAATCCCTCGCTCTCCGCCAAAAAGAGACAAGGCAAGGCCGCAGGATGTTTGGCGGATGGGATTTGCAAGATGCCTAAGCAATAATGTTGTATGTTCGTGTATAATTCACGCCGATTTAGTTCAGTAGGTTAATAACATGCTGAAATTTGCGCCCGTAGCTCAGCTGGATAGAGTACTTGGCTACGAACCAAGGGGTCAGGAGTTCGAATCTCTTCGGGCGCGCCACTTTCTTATCATTCTTATTTTTTTATATTCATGCGCCCGTAGCTCAGCTGGATAGAGTACTTGGCTTCGAACCAAGGGGTCAGGAGTTCGAATCTCTTCGGGCGCGCCAATTAAAGTCTATTTTTGACACATATCCACTAAAAAAATCTAAGTAAATGAAAAATTTATAAAATAGAAAAAAATTTTAATTTTCCATTTTAATAAATCTCCTCAACTAAAAAATTAGTCTGCTAATACTCTTAAGAGAGTTTAATTATTATTAAGCCATTTAAACAGAGATTGCCAAAAAATGATTCTGCGATTTTTTGAAGGTTATCACTTCACTATCTATGACATGTTTCAGATCGTGAAGGACTTTCACAATCTATGTTTATACCCATGAAAAAAATACACTGACAGAAAAAATATTGCGATGAAGTGACTAAGGAATTTGTTAGCACGACAAGGCTTTGAAAGCCTTGATAATGGTGGGTCGGGCGGGATTCGAACCCACGACCAACGGATTAAAAGTCCGCTGCTCTACCGACTGAGCTACCGACCCAGATGAAGCAAAACACGTGATTATCCTTTATTGAGCCTAAATGGTCAATATTGGTTCATGGAAAATTAGGGCCTTAAGCCAGGTATTTTGCCAGCCATACCTCTCATAAGTTTACCCAAACCACCTTTTGAGAACATTTTCATCATCTTTTGCATCTCTTCGAACTGATTAAGGACGCGATTCACATCTTGAACCTGAACACCAGAACCCATAGCAATTCTTTTCTTTCTTGTAGCTTTAATCAATTCAGGCTTTCTTCTTTCAAGAGGTGTCATTGAGCTAATAATAGCTTCTATTTGACGAAGTGATTTATCACCATCTTCAGGATTAATTTTCGATGCGGCACCCGAAAATTGTGCTGGCATTTTATCCATCAATGCACTCACACCACCCATTTTTTTCATCTGTCCTATTTGATTTTTGAAATCTTCTAAATCGAAATTTTTTCCTGACTTAACTTTTTCTGCTAGCTTCTCTGCCTCTTTAACATCCAATGTTTTCTGCGCATCTTCAACAAGACTTACAATGTCTCCCATACCAAGAATTCTCGATGCCATTCTTTCGGGATGAAAAGGTTCAAGACCATTAATTTTTTCACTTGTCCCAATATATTTAATAGGCTTTCCAGTTATTTGTCGAACTGATAAAGCAGCCCCACCGCGCGTATCGCTATCTAACTTAGTTAAAATGACACCGGTTAAAGGTAGTGCGTCTCCAAAAGCTTTTGCAGTATTCACTGCATCTTGGCCTTGCATTGCATCAACAATAAATAAAGTCTCGATTGGATTTAATTTTTTATGAAGTGATTTAATTTCATCCATCATTTCAACATCAATCCCTAAGCGACCTGCTGTATCAAAAATCACCACATCAAAAAAATGTTTTTTTGCATAATCGATAGTTTCTGATGCAATCTTTAATGGTTTCTGGCTAGGATTTGAATCAAAACATTCAATATTTAAACTTTTAGCGAGCGTTTTAAGTTGATCAATCGCCGCAGGACGATATACGTCAGCGCTCGCAAGTAGTACTTTTTTCTTTTTTTCAATAAGTAATTTGGCAAGTTTGGCAGAGGTCGTTGTTTTACCAGAACCTTGAAGACCAGCCATTAAAATGATAGCAGGTGGAGAAACATTAAGCTCTAGGGAGACATTCTGATCACCCATGAGAACAGTGAGCTCATCTTGAACAATTTTAATAATGGCTTGTCCTGGAGATAAGCTTTGCAATACCTCTGCACCAAGTGCTTTAGTTTTAACGCGATCAATAAAATCTTTTACAACAACCAAAGCAACATCCGCTTCAATTAAAGCAATTCTGACTTCTCGCATAGCATCACTGATGTTTTGTTCAGTAAACCTTGCCTGCCCCCGGATTGTTTTAATTACGCTTTGTAATCGGTCTGTTAGATTTTCTAACATATATGTATCCTGTTTTAAGTTAACTCTTCTTTATGTACATGGTATATTAAACTTTTAATTACCAATGAAAAAATTATGCAAATTTGGCTGCCTATCTTGATAGCTTGTTTTTGTTACCTCACACCAAGTTTATTGCTATTTAAAAATCCAGCGCCAAATAAAAAACTAATTAATTTTAATGCGCTACTCATTGGTATTGGTTTACTAGCTCATTTTACGATTCTTAAAGCTAGCATTTCTATCAACCCCATAAATCTCGGCTTTACTAATGCGCTTATTGGAACTTCTTTTTTTAGTATTTTGATTTTCTGGCTGCTTAATTTTAATAAAAATTTTAGCTATCTGCAGCCATTTTTACTTATTCCATCAGTGATTTTGCTGATCATACATCCCTTTTTTCTATCAAATCATTTTCTAACGACTGACTTATCCCCATTATTTGTAACACATATCGCCATCGCTTTATTGGCATATAGTCTATTTACTTTCTCAGCTTACTTATCCATATTTATTTTAATTTTTGAAAAAAAATTACATGAAAAAAAGAAAATAGATCAGCTCTTGAGTATTTCGCAACCTTTAATTGAAATGGAAAATTTCCTTTTTAATATTAATAAATTTGGCTTCATTTTACTAACCATTACACTTGGCAGCGGTATTTTATTTTCAGAGCAAGTTTTTGGAACGCCCCTCCAGTTAAACCATAAAACCATTTTCTCAATTTTAGCTTGGTTAATTTATGGGCTTCTTCTAGCGGGCAAAAAACTCAATGGTTGGCGAGGAAGGAAATTTATTTACATTTCACTTACTGCCTTTTTATTTCTATTATTGTCTTATCTTGGCAGCAAATTTGTTCTAGAAATTATTCTTCATAGATAATGCATTATCTTAAAGAAATCTGAGGCCAGCCCTTAGATTTAGCATATTCAGTTAAAATATCATCAGAATCAACGGCGACTGGGTGCGTCACTCTCTGCATTAATGGTAAATCATTATGCGAATCACTATAAAAGTATGATTTTTGAAAATCAGCAAGTGATAGATGCTTGCTTTTGAGCCAAGCCTCTAAGCGAGTCACTTTACCTTCTTTAAAAGAAGGTAAACCCGCAACTTTACCTGTAAATTCGCCTTCTTTTTCTTCTGGATCAGTGCCAATTAAATTTGTAATGCCAAACAATGCGGCAATTGGTTTAGTAATAAAGCTATTAGTAGCTGTAATCACGATAAGTAAATCGCCTTCTTCATGGTGCTTTTTGACTAAAGCGATTGCCTTGTCGGTAATCATTGGCTTAATAATTTCGTCTACATACTTTTTTAAAAGTTGATTAAGGACGCTTCTTGGATTTCTAGCAAGTGGTTTAAATTGGAATTCCACAAATGCATATATATCTAGAGTGCCTGCTTTATAGTCAGCGTAAAATTTTTCATTTTTTTCAGCATGAATTTTACCGTCTAGATAACCTTCTTGAATCAAAAATCGACTCCAGTTGTAGTCGCTGTCACCTGCTAAAATAGTATTATCTAAATCGAAAAGTGCTAAATTCAAATTAACCCCTAAACCTGAGGGTGAGCGCGTTCTAATTTGGAATGGAGTTTGTTTAATCCATTGATATAAGCTTTAGCAGATGCAATCACAATATCTGTATCAGCACCTTGGCCATTCACTATTCGACCACCCTTTGCTAATCTCACAGTCACTTCACCTTGAGCATCTGTGCCGCTTGTAATATTATTCACAGAATAAAGTTGCAGTTCAGAACCTGAGTTTGCAATTTTTTCGATTGCTTTAAATGTCGCATCTACAGGACCGCCCCCAGCAGACTCAGCAATAACTTCTTTTCCATTCTCAGAAATTTTAATTTCCGCATGGGGTGTTGTGCCTGTTTCTGACATTGTTTTTAAATGAATCAATTTGAAATGCTCTATCGCTTCTGAGGTATATTCTTCACTCATAAGGGCATGGAGGTCTTCATCAAAAATTTCTGATTTCTTATCAGCCAAATCTTTAAATCTTGCGAATGCTGCATTAAGAATATCTTCGGATTGAATATCAATGCCTAGCTCTTGAAGTCTTGTTTTAAACGCATTACGACCCGATAATTTTCCAAGCGAAATCTTATTTGCGCCCCAACCCACATCTTGAGCGCGCATAATTTCATAAGTCTCTCTGTGTTTTAAAACACCATCTTGATGAATACCAGATTCATGAGCAAAAGCATTTGCTCCAACTATCGCTTTGTTAGGTTGAACAGGATAACCTGTAATTGTTGAAACCAACTTTGAAGTCGGTACAATTTGTGTCGTATCAATACCCGTCGTTAAACTAAATAAATCTTTTCTTGTTCTAACTGCCATGACAATTTCTTCTAAGCTTGCATTGCCTGCTCTTTCACCCAAACCATTAATAGTGCATTCAACTTGCCTTGAGCCATTCATGACAGCAGCAAGTGAATTTGCAACAGCCATGCCAAGATCATTATGACAGTGTGTAGACCATATAACTTTTGAAGCATTTTCAACTTGATTAATTAATGTTTTCATTCGCTCGCCCCAAACTCCTGGGATTGAATAACCAACAGTATCTGGCACGTTAATAGTTTTAGCACCCGCTTTGATTACAGCATTAAAAACTTTTACAAGAAAATTAATTTCGGACCGCACTGCATCTTCAGCAGAAAACTCTACATCATCGGTATATTCCAAAGACCATTTCACCGCTTGAACAGCTCGATCTAATACCTCATCTTCTGACATGCGAAGTTTATTTTCCATATGAATTTTGCTAGTTGCAATGAATGTATGGATACGTCCTTTTTTTGCATATTTAATCGCTTCACCAGCTTTGCGAATATCATTTTCAACGGCGCGCGCTAATGAACATATAGTTGACTCTTTAATATTTTTTGCAACAGCACTCACGGACTCAAAGTCTCCTGGACTTGCTGCCGCAAATCCTGCTTCAATCACGTCAACACCTAACTTTTCAAGCTGCCTTGCAATGCGTAACTTCTCTTCCTGAGTCATGGAAGCGCCAGGACTTTGTTCCCCATCTCTTAATGTGGTATCAAAAATAATGAGTTTGTTATTTTGAATTTCTTGTTGCATCTACTGCACCTTATTTTTTAAATTTAAACTGTCTTATTAAATTGATATAGCCTGATAAAAAGTAGCAACCCACTATTATGAAGATAGCTTCAGGCGGACTATAAGAAACTAATACAAACGCCAAAATGACTAATAAAATAGCGACGAATGGAACGCTGTTTCTAAGATTAATATCTTTGCCGCTGTAGAATCTAATCTCGCTTACCATTGAGAGTGCGATTAGTATCGTCAATGACCATGAGACCCATTTCATTTTGATCATGTTAAAAAAAATCTCACTTCCACTAAAACCATTTTCATTGGACACCCAAACAAAACTCACAAGCAATGCAGCTGCAGCTGGGCTTGGTAATCCAAAAAAATATTTTTTTTCATCTTGATCTAATTTCACATTAAAGCGAGCAAGTCGAAACGCTGCACAACAACAATAAACAAAGGCTGCAATCCAACCTAATTTCCCCAAAGGCTTTAATGCCCAAACATACAAAATTAGAGCGGGTGCTACGCCAAATGAAACCATATCAGAAAGACTATCGTACTCAGCACCAAATGCACTTTCAGTATGAGTCAGTCTTGCAATACGACCATCTAATCCATCCATAATAATGGCAATAAAAATAGCAATGGCTGCGAGCTCATACTTACCGTTCATCGCTTGCACAATAGAATAGAATCCAGAGAATAAAGAAGCCGTTGTAATAAAATTAGGCAGCAAATAAAAAGTATGCTTCCCTATTTTATTTCTTAATAAATTTTCTTTATTTTTTCCGATACTTTTAAACTTTTTCATGTCTCATTTTCAAGTGAAAGCTTAGTCTTTTAGTATAACAAAGCTTTAACAATTTCATTAATTCTAATTTATACTCATTGACTTACTGAAGAACGAAATCACAATATAAACATGCAATTCAATCTCATTCAAAAAGATGGTGAAGCCAGACGTGGTGAATTAAAACTCCAACATGGCACCGTGCAAACACCGGTATTTATGCCTGTTGGCACTTATGGTGCAGTCAAATCTCTAAGCCCTCAAGATTTGCAATCTATAGGTTTTGAAATTATTCTTGGAAATACTTTTCATCTATGGCTCCGTCCTGGTCTTGAAACTATTTCAACTTTCAAAGGGCTGCATGACTTTATCCAATGGCGTCGATCTATCCTTACTGATTCTGGTGGCTTTCAGATATGGAGCCTTGGCAAAATGAGAAAAATTACTGAGGAAGGTGTTGAATTTAAATCCCCCATTAATGGTGATTCTTGTTTTCTAAGCCCTGAAGAATCCATGCGAATTCAAAAAGCACTTAACTCAGATATTGTGATGATTTTTGATGAATGTACGCCATATCCGGCCTCCTATGAGGAGGCAAAATCCTCTATGCAGCTCAGTTTAAAATGGGCTTATAGAAGCAAAGTAGCACATGAATCAAATCAAAACGCTTTATTTGGCATCATTCAAGGAGGCATGTTTGAAGACCTTAGAGAGCACTCGCTTGATGAATTAAAAAAAATTGATTTTGATGGTTATGCAATTGGCGGATTATCGGTCGGCGAACCCAAAGAAGAAATGCAAAAAGTTATTGCTTTTATTGCGCCTAAAATGCCCGAAGATAAACCGCGCTATTTGATGGGCGTTGGCACCCCAGAAGATATAGTTGAGGCAATTGCTCATGGTATTGATATGTTTGACTGCGTTATGCCGACAAGGAATGCAAGGAATGGCTGGCTATTTACTCGGTATGGAGATTTAAAGCTTAAAAATACACAGTATAAAAATGATACAAATCCAATCGATAGCGATTGCGACTGTTATACCTGTCAAAACTTTTCTCGCGCCTACCTTCATCATCTTTTTAGATTAGGAGAAATGTTAGGCTCTCGCCTCAATACCATCCATAATTTGTTCTATTATCAAAAAATAGTTCAAGAGGCTAGACTAGCCATCGAAACCGGTGCATTTGAAACTTATAGAAAAATATTCCATCAAAACAGGCAACGCGGCATTCAATAAACGCCTGCTGTGCTAAAATTAACTTTTAAAATTAATTACCTGTAGGAAATATAAATGTTTATAAATCACGCATATGCTGCTGATACCCCGCCCACGGATTTGATGAGCTTTCTGCCATTTATTATCATTTTTGTGCTTTTTTACTTTATGTTAATTCGCCCTCAAATGAAACAAGCAAAAGCCCACAAACTTATGATTGAGTCACTTAAAAAAGATGATGAAGTTGTGACTAACGGAGGTGTGCTTGGCAAAGTCGTTAAAATCAAAGATCAATTTGTTACATTAGAAATTACGACTGGAACTCAAATGCATATCCAGAAGCAATCTATACAAACTCTTCTGCCTAAAGGCACCATAAAATCCATCTAATTTCTGAATTGACGGCTTAAGTTAATAATGAATCAATATCCTAAATGGAAGTATGGCCTTGTTTTAATCGCAATTTTTATTGGCCTGATTTACTCTGTTCCTAATTTCTTTGGTGAATCACCTGCTGTTCAGATCATGCCAACTAAAGCCTCAGATAAATTAGATTTATCTATTTTGGCTACGATTGAAAGCACTTTAAAAGAAGCGAGCCTTCCTTTTGATGGAATCATTCAAGAGCCTAATGGCATCAAAGTTAAATTTTCAAATCCTGACGGTCAAGTTAAAGCAAAAGATGCACTTCAAAACGCGCTGGGCGGTAATTATGTAATTGCTCTAAACCTTGTCTCTAAGTCGCCTTCATGGCTATCTAAAATTGGTGCTATTCCCATGTATCTTGGCTTGGATTTAAGAGGTGGCGTCCACTTTCTTCTTCAAGTAGACATGAAAGCTGCAGCTGAAAAAGCTGCTGAAAGCTACTTAAATGATTTCCGTATGACGCTAAGAAAAGAGCGTATCTCATATATTGGCGCTTCAAGATTAAATGAAATTGTAAAACTTCAGTTTGACAGCCAAGAAGAGTTAGAAAAAGCTAAAAAACTTATCAAAATAAATTACCCGGATTTAATGGTTAATGAATCTTCATCTGGAAAAGATAAAGCACTCGATATTGGAATGAGCGAAATGGGCAAGAAAAAAATTCAAGAATTCGCGCTCAAACAAAATTTACAAACACTTCATAACCGTATCAACGAACTAGGCGTTGCTGAGCCTATTATCCAGCAACAAGGTTTAGATCGGATTGTTGTCCAACTTCCAGGCGTTCAAGACACAGCCAAAGCTAAAGAAATTCTCGGACGAACAGCGACGCTCGAAATAAGATTAGTCGATGAAGATAAAACAGATATTGCTACTTTGGAAAGCGCTCAAAAAGGCAATACCCCTTTCGGAGATGATTTATTCAAAGATAGGGACGGTAGGGCCATTCTCGTAAAGAAAAATGTATTACTTACAGGCGACAGAATTACTGACGCTGGTCCAGGTGTGGATCAACAATCAGGTAGATCTGTTGTTCATGTGACGCTGGATGGAAGAGGTTCAAATATATTTAAACAAGTAACTCGTGAAAATGTAGGTAAACGTTTAGCGATTCTTCTTATAGAAAAAGGACAAACGGAAGTTGTAACAGCACCGGTCATCCAACAAGAAATTGGTGGTGGTCGTGTACAAATTTCTGGGATGAATAGCCCACAAGAAGCTACCGATATATCTCTTTTATTAAGAGCTGGTGCTCTTGCAGCTCCTATGCAAATAATTGAAGAGCGCACCGTAGGTCCAAGCATGGGTGAAGAAAATATTAAACGAGGTATTCACTCTACGTTGTGGGGATTTGCCGCTATTTCCGTCATGATGATCTTTTACTACATGGTCTTTGGAGGCGTTTCTATTTTTGCTCTTGGTGTAAATTTATTATTATTAGTCGCTTTATTATCTATTCTCCAAGCTACCCTAACACTTCCTGGATTGGCAGCGATTGCCTTAGCATTAGGTATGGCAATTGATGCAAACGTGCTAATTAACGAAAGAATTAGAGAGGAGCTTAGAAACGGCAATACCCCGCAAGCAAGTATTCATGCGGGTTATGATCGCGCATTTGATACAATTCTAGATTCCAATGTCACGACATTAATTGCAGGCCTCGCCTTATTTATGTTTGGTACAGGTCCCATTAAGGGGTTTGCTGTCGTTCATGTATTAGGCATTTTAACTTCCATGTTTAGCGCTATCTTGGTGTCAAGAGCGCTTGTAAATATTATTTACGGGTATCGACGTAAAATTGATAAATTATCTATTGGCCAAATCTATAGACCTCATCAAGACTAATTATGGAATTATTTAGAATAAAAAAAGATATCCCTTTCATGAGTTATGGTCGCTTAACCACGACTATTTCTCTCTTCACTTTCATTATTGCGATTATCTTCTTAGGTCTTAGAGGTCTAAATCTTGGTGTTGATTTTACTGGTGGCACACTTATGGAAGTCAGTTATAGCCATCCAGCAGATATTGATAAAATTCGTCAAGCAATGGATAAAATTGATCTTAAAGATGCAACGGTGCAAAACTTTGGCACAAGTAAAGATGTTTTGATTCGCCTACCTATTCGACAGGATTTATCGATTGCTCAATTATCAGAAAAAGTATCAACAGCTCTTCTTGAAAGTGACAAAGATACAAAAATTCAAAGAGTAGAATCTGTGGGTTCGCAAGTTGGTGAAGAACTGTATGCAAATGGTGCGCTCGCTTTGCTCCTTGTATGCTTTGGAATTATCGCTTATCTTGCACTAAGATTTGAATGGCGTTTTGCGGTTGCAGCCATCATTGCTAATATGCATGATGTCATTATTATTTTGGGCTTTTTTGCATTTTTTCAATGGGAATTTAACCTCACCGTTCTTGCAGCCATCCTCGCTGTATTAGGCTATTCTGTAAATGAATCCGTTGTTGTTTTTGATCGCGTCAGAGAAAATTTTAAAAAAATGAGAAAAGCAAGTGTGACCGAAGTCATTGATAACGCAATCACAAGAACAATGTCACGCACTGTGATTACGCATCTTATGACACAAACTATGGTGTGCTCGATGCTATTCTTTGGTGGAGAAACCCTTCATAACTTCTCACTTGCTTTAACGATTGGTATTTTATTTGGCATTTATTCGTCAGTACTTGTAGCATGTCCGGTTGCAATGTGGCTTGGTGTATCTCAGCGCAATCTCAGTCAAGATCAACCTAAAGAAAATCAGTCACAAGAAATTAATCCTTAAGTTTTTTTAAACTTTGAACACGCTTTCCATTAGTTATCAATTTGTAATTCTTATAGCTTTAGTTGCTATATCAGCATTTTTCTCGCTTGCTGAAACAAGTTTAATGACACTCAATCGTTATAGATTAAAACATCTAGTATCCCAGGGTAATCATGCAGCAAAACTTACTCACAAACTTCTCTCTTCAACAGATAAACTTTTAGGCGTCATATTGCTATGTAAAGAATTCGCGAATGCAGCCTCTGCAATGTTTGTGACGGTGATTACAGTTAGGCTTTATGGAGAAGGTCAAATAGCGCTCATGGTCGGAACTTTAGTAACTACATTTTTGATTCTTATTTTTGGCGAGATATCACCTAAAGTTATTGCAGCTTCCAAGCCTGAACGTTTTGCTTTCTTTAGTAGCTACGTGCTCTACCCGCTTTTAAAAATTCTCTATCCTATAGTTATCTTAGTTAACTTTTTTGTATTAGCATTTGTAAAAATATTTAATGTGAAGATAGATTTTAATAATAATCTTCATGCAATATCTATGGACGAATTAAGAAGTATTATTTCTGAAGCTGGTCAATTCATTCCCAATCAACATCGCAAAATTTTACTTAATTTATTTGAGCTCGAACGAATAACTGTTGATGACATTATGATTCCTCATACTTCTGTTGAGTCTATCGATTTTGATTTAACTGATGAAGAGGTTATTCAAAAACTGCTTACCTTCCAACACAGTCGAATCTTAGTCAAAAAAAATTCACCTGAAAGTATTCTAGGCTTGCTTAATACACAAAAAATTATCAAACAACTTAATTTGCATGATGCCTTAAATAAAATTACAAAAGATGATTTAAAAACACTTATTTCAGAACCATACTTTATTCCTTCGGGCACACCTTTATATACCCAAATGCAACACTTTCAAGATAAGCAAGAAAGAGTGGGTTTAATTGTAAATGAGCATGGTGAATTTATTGGGCTATTAAGCCTTGAAGATATCTTAGAAGAAATTGTCGGTGAATTTAACCCAGATTTTCTATCAAAATCATCTAAATTTAGTCAAGATGAAGATGGCGGATGGATTGTAGATGGAAGTGTCACTATTCGTACGCTGAATAAAAAATTGAATCTTCAATTTCCAATTGACGGACCTAAAACACTGAATGGCTTAGTATTAGAATATTTTGAGGATATCCCTGAGCCGAACACAAGCTTTAAAATTGCCAATCACACCTTAGAAGTTCTTCAATCTCACGATCGCATTGTGAAGAGCATAAAAATCTACCCAATATCGTAATTTTTTATAAATTCTCAAAAAGAATTGCTTGAGTTTTTATTTTTTTTAATCACAATAATCATTAGGGTTTAGCTAATGCCAAAAATAAATGCAACTGAAGACATAAAGCTTAGTCCAAAAAAAGCTAGGACTAAACTTCCTAGTATGTACAAAGTGATCATACTAAATGATGACTTTACGCCCATGGAATTCGTAGTAAATACGATTCAACGTTTTTTTAATAAAAGTGTTGATGAAGCCACTCGTATAATGTTAAAAATACATACAGAGGGATTAGGTGTATGTGGAATTTTCCCTGTAGATATTGCCGAAACAAAAATGAATCAAGTGCTAAACTATGCGAAAGAACATCAGCATCCTTTGCAATGTATTATTGAAAGAATTGATTAAACTTAAATTATGATTGCTCAAGAACTCGAAGTAAGCCTACATATGGCATTTATGGACGCTAGACAAAAGCGTCATGAGCTTATTACGGTTGAACATTTACTTCTCGCTATGCTTGACAATCCCTCAGCAGCCGAAGTACTAAAAGCGTGTGGCTCGAACATTGATACGCTTAGAAATGAATTAACACAATATATCGATGATCATACGCCAACCATATCTGGTGAAGATGAAGTAGACACCCAACCCACACTCGGATTTCAAAGAGTTATTCAAAGAGCGATGCTTCATGTGCAATCTTCTGGCAAAAAAGAAGTAAATGGCGCAAATGTTTTAGTCGCAATTTATGGTGAAAAAGATTCACACGCTGTTTATTTTCTGCATCAACAAGGCGTAACTCGACTTGATGTTGTTAATTTTATTGCGCATGGCGTTTCTAAATTAAATGAAGGTGATACACAGAAAACATCTCCCGAACAAGAAAATGATCAAGAATCCCCTACTTCTAAAGCTCTAGAAACATACACGATTAATCTAAATAAGATGGTATTAGCTGGAAAAATTGACCCTCTTATTGGTCGAGATTCAGAAATTGAACGTGTCATTCAAACATTATGTAGAAGAAGAAAAAATAATCCGCTCTTGGTAGGTGAAGCCGGGGTTGGTAAAACTGCTATTGCCGAAGGACTCGCAAAAAGAATTGTCGACAAAGAAGTTCCTAGTATTTTAGAAAATACCACCATATTCTCTCTCGATATGGGCTCCTTACTTGCAGGCACAAAATATCGTGGAGATTTTGAACAAAGACTTAAATCTGTCATGAAGCAACTGAACGAACAAAAAGATGCTATTTTATTTATTGATGAAATTCATACCCTTATAGGGGCAGGTTCTGCAAGTGGTGGAACACTTGACGCATCTAATCTTCTAAAGCCCGCGCTATCAAATGGATCTATTAAATGTATCGGCGCTACTACTTACCAGGAATACAGAACAGTCTTTGAGAAAGATCATGCACTCACAAGAAGATTTCAGAAAATTGATGTTAACGAACCTAGTATTATTGATACGATCAATATCCTTAAAGGTCTTAAATCAAGATTTGAGAAACATCATAATGTAAAATATTCTGTTACGGCGATTAATAGCGCTGCGGAACTTTCTGCAAAATATATCAATGATAGACATCTCCCTGACAAAGCTATTGATGTAATTGATGAAGCTGGGGCAGCGCAAAGAATACTCCCGAAAAATAAACAAAAAAAAGTTATTACTAATAAAGAAATTGAAGATATCGTGGCGAAGATCGCAAAGATACCTCCAAAAAATATTTCTAATGACGACAAAAACGCTCTTAAAAATCTTGAACGAGATCTTAAAGCGGTAATTTTCGGGCAAGATAAAGCAATCGAAAATCTAGCAAGCGCTATCAAGATGACAAGAAGTGGATTAGGTATGCCAAATAAACCGATTGGCAATTTTCTCTTTAGCGGCCCAACAGGCGTTGGAAAAACAGAAGTAGCCCGCCAACTTGCTTATATATTAGGTATTGAACTCGTTCGTATTGATATGAGCGAATATATGGAAAGACATGCAGTATCAAGACTCATTGGCGCTCCTCCAGGGTATGTGGGATTTGACCAAGGCGGGCTCTTGACTGAATCTATCAACAAACAGCCTTATTGTGTGCTTCTTCTTGATGAAATTGAAAAAGCGCATCCAGATATTTTCAATATCCTTCTTCAAGTGATGGATCACGGTTCTTTAACAGATAGTAACGGTAGAAAAACGGATTTTAGAAATGTCACGCTTATTATGACAACAAATGCTGGAGCAGAGTCCCTCTCAAAAACTTCTATGGGATTTACGCAATCTAAAAAAATGGGCGATGAACAAGCGGAAATCAAACGATTATTTACCCCTGAGTTTAGAAATAGACTCGATGCAACAGTATCATTTGCGCCACTCAGTCATGACGTCATTTTAAAAGTTGTCGACAAATTCCTAATGCAGCTCGAAGATCAACTCCATGAGAAAAAAGTGGATGCAACTTTCACAGATTCACTTAAATCATATTTAGCTAAAAATGGTTTTGATCCGAGTATGGGCGCAAGACCAATGTCACGCCTCATTCAAGATACAATCAGAAAAGCGCTTGCGGATGAGCTACTTTTCGGAAAGTTAACCAATGGTGGCAATGTAATCATTGATATTGATAGCAATGATAAAGTGAAATTAATTTTTGAAGAGGAAAATAAAGCCATCCTTCAAGAGTCTTAATTTTTTTTCATTATATCTTTAAACATTTGGCTTTCCATGAAACTCCGAAGCCATTTTTTTAATTCCCGATATTTAGAATTTAAAAACCAATCTTCATCCACCAAAGAAAACTGTCTTATAAAAGGAAATATTGCTACATCAGCAAGACTTATTTTTTCTGTCATCAAATAATTTTTTGATTTTAATTTTTCATTCAATACATTTATAAATACTTCACATTGAGCACGATAATATTCTTTAGAATGCTCAGGAAAACGATCGGCATATTTATATCTATCTAGATTTTTCTTAAAACTAAAATCATTTTCATTAATAAGCTCTTGGCTAAGATTATTATCATTTAAGATCCAATTGTCTGGATCAGATTTATTGAGTGCCCAGATCATGATTTCCAAGCTTTCTTCGATAACCTTTCCATTATTATCGATTAACACTGGAACTGTACCTTTAGGACTGAGTGCTAAAAAATCAATAGGCTTATCTTTGAGTGAAATTTCTATAGATTCATAATCTATTTTGGCTTGATATAAAGCTAGCCGTGATCGAATAGCGTAAGGACAGCGTCTATATGTGTATAGTCTAGGTCTAATTAACATTATTAACCAATGGACTGGCAAGCATCGAGAACGAGCTTTCTTCCTTGGTAAACGAGACCTGAATAAATTTGGACAAGCTCTGCACCAGCATTTATTTTTTCTAAGGCATCTTCTCCAGAAAATATCCCCCCGACGCCAATAATGGGAACTTCGCCTTGAAGTCTTGCATGAAGTTCGCGAATAATTGAATTAGATAATTTAAATAGAGGTTTGCCTGACATTCCTCCAGCTTCTTTTCCGTTAAAAAGATCACTCACTAACTCTCTGCTAATTGTTGTATTAGTTGCTATTACGCCATCAATTCTATTTTTGATAATGCTTTTTGATATTGCATCTAAATGTTTATTTGTTAAATCAGGTGAAATTTTTAATGCAATAGGGACATAGCGTCCATAGTAATCAGCTAATCTAGTTTGCTCATCTTTAAGTTGGGCTAACAGAATATTTAAAGCTTTAGTTTCCTGAAGGTCTCTTAAGTTTTTGGTATTGGGTGAAGAAATATTGACTGCAATATAATTTGCATATTGATAAACCTTTTTCATACATAAAAGATAATCTTCCCCAGCCCGTTCTAGAGGTGTATCAAAATTCTTACCAATATTAATTCCAAGCACACCTTTATATTTACTAAATCTTATATTTTCTACTGCAGCCTCAAGACCTTCATTGTTGAATCCAAATCGGTTAATAATGCCCTGAACCTCTGGCAATCTAAATAATCGCGGCTTTGGATTGCCTAATTGAGGTCTTGGGGTAATCGTCCCAACTTCAATAAAGCCAAACCCCAATTTACCTAAAGCATCTATGTGATTTGCATTTTTATCCAGTCCTGCAGCTAATCCCACTGGATTTTGAAAGGGAATACCCATTACAGTTCTGAGCTTGCAAGGGTTAGGGGATTTTAAAAAACTTAAAAGTCCGATTTTATTAGAAAGAGATAGTGCCTTAAGGGTTAAGTCATGCGAAAATTCTGCATCAAACTTAAATAACAATGAACGAATTAATTGGTGGCTCATAACACCGTTATTTTAACTTAGGAAGTTATAAGGCTTAATAAATATTATGCGATTAAATCGTAAAAATCACATTTTAGGAAAAACATCGGTTGATACCTTCTTAAAAAAATATTGGCAAAAAAAACCGCTCCTAATTCGAAATGCAATTGAAAACTTTCAATCTCCCATCACAGAAAAAGATCTTTTTAATATTGCACAAGATGAAGAAGCCATATCCCGTCTTATAGAATATAAGCAAGGCTTGTGGCAAGTGAAATATGGTCCCTTCGAAAAATCAGACTTCCCTAAAAAAAAGAATGCGCCTTGGACGGTACTTGTACAAAATATTAATCATCATTTTTCTTTTGCCAATTCCTTTCTAAATCTTTTTAACTTTATTCCATATGCACGGCTTGATGATTTAATGGTGAGTTATGCCACGAAGAATGGAAGTGTTGGCCCTCATTTTGACTCCTACGATGTATTTTTATTTCAGGCAAAAGGTGAAAGAGAATGGAAGATTAGCGACCAAAAAGAATTTTCTCTAGATAAAAAATCAGCTATTAAGATTATTACCAATTTTAGAAGTAAAAATTCTTGGGTACTCAAACCGGGTGATATGCTTTATTTGCCGCCTAATATAGGTCACTGGGGCATTTCGCAAAGTGATGATTGTCTCACTTATTCGATTGGCTTCAGAGCACCTAGTACATTTGAAATCCAATCTAAATTTTTAGATTTTATTCAAGATAGCTTGAACACTAATAAAAATTATTTGTATAAAGATCCGAATTTAAATCTTCAAAAAGATCCAGCTGAAATTAATGCAAATATGACTAAGAAAATTCAACAGACAGTTAATCAATTGCGTTGGAATAAAAATTTGATCAATACTTTTATTGGTCAATTACTTACTGAGCCAGTTGAAACTGCTATTTTTCAGCGCCCTAAGCCGATTTCACTTGAAATCTTTAAAAAAAATCTCTCAAAAAAGATTCTAGAACTTAACCCAAAAACAAGAATGCTTTTTATAAAAAATAATTTTTATATTAATGGTGAGCTCATCGAGGTTGATAAGAAATATACTGCATATCTAAGACAACTTGCAAATAACAAAAAAATCGCATTTAAACCCAGTTTAGACAAAAAAGATTTAAACGCTTTGGGGATAACCTTACTCCCTTTGTACCTCTCAGGATTTATTGATTTTATTCAATAATATTTAACTATCCAGCTTGTTTTGTTGTAGAATAATTGCCAGGGAGCTGTTCATAGCCCCGATTTCAACATTAATTTAAGGATTAAAAATGACACGTTCACTACTTATCGCTTTATTATTAGCTATTGGTTTAACTGCTTGCGGCAAAAAAGAAGAGGCTGCTCCTGCTGCTGATGCAGCTCCAGCTGCTGATGCAGCTCCAGCTGCTGAGGCTAAATAATAGATAATTTATCTATTGTACGAATAAAAAAGCCGGTTTTTAACCGGCTTTTTTTATATAACCTGCCACGACGTTCCGTCGACTTGCGTTGCAATTTTTATCCAATCACTCTCACATCCTATTTTTTCTACAATAGCTTCTTTCACTAGCTCTTCAGTATTATTTTTCTCACTTAAATGCGCTGCGACAAGATGTTTTAATTGTTTAAATTGAATTTTCCCCAAAATTTCAGCTGCTGTTTGATTGTCTAAATGACCTAATTTACCGCTAATTCTTTTCTTTAAGCTGTATGTATACTCGCTTGATTCAAGCAAATTAAGGTCGTGATTAAATTCTATAATGAGCGCATCTAGTTGCTGAAGCATCTTTTCAATATGAGGTGTTGAGCTTCCCGTGTCTGTCAAAATGCCCAATTTATGATTGCCATCACTTAATGTAAATTGAGTAGGCTCTCTTGCATCATGAGGCACTGGAAAGGGTTGAATGACAAAATCTTCTATTTCAAATGTATTGTGACTATCAATTATATTCAAATCAATTTCATAAGATTTAATCATGTGTTTTTCACACATCTTGTAAGTCCCATAAGAAAGCCATAAAGGAATCTTGAATTTGTTTGCTAGTTTAAAAGCACCTTTGACATGGTCCTCATGCTCATGAGTTAAAAGAATGCCTGTGATATTTTCTGGAAATTCATTCAGTCTATCTAATCTAGACACAATATCCTGAATTGCAAAACCACAATCAATCATTAAAAGTGATTTGTTTTGTTTTACTACAAATGAATTGCCAGCGCTTCCGCTGCCTAAAGATGCGAATTGCATCTTTATTTTAATTGGTCATAAAGAAGAGTGATGATTCGATTGGCGGTAGATGAGTTGTTTCTCTTGCCATCTTGGAACTCAATGACGACTTGCGAGCCACCACTGTCTGAAGAAACAATTTTGATGCGATATTGTTTTTCTGGATTAGTTTTTTCTTTATCGCTTCCACCCCAGAATTTAAACTTCTCCGATATAGGCTTGTCTTTTTTCTGAGTCGTATCTTTATCCTGATTGTCTTTTTTATCATCGTCGCTCCAGAAAATCAGAGAGTCTAAGACTCCTTTTTTCTTCTTGGGGCTACTATCAATATCAACATCAGCATATTTCACAAAATAGATTCCATTTGATCTATCTTTATCTTCAATCACAAATCCGATGATATCTAAAGCCAACCCTACCCTTCGCCATGCGCGATCAAAAGGATCTTGAATTTCGAGCGAAGAACTTCCATCCGCTTCTTTCTTAACTTCGGCTCTCTTTTGAGTAACTGGTGCTGCAATAATTTCTTTCGCTCGCTTATCTGCTACACCGAGCTTTAACATAAGCCTTCTTAAAAGTTCAGCATCTAGGTCAGCAGCTCTAGAATCCACTTTTGAATCTTCTTTAGATTTTGAGTCATTTTTATAGCCCATATCTACAACTCCGTAAGGTGTTCGAATTTTTTCCTTACCGTCATCAGGCGCTGTATCAACGCTTCGATGTGTCATATAAATTTCAGTCGTGCCATCTTGAAGGCCTCGCTCAAGACGAGTCCTAAATTTTTTACGGTTAGCTGTGCCAGATGAAATTGAATCAAGCCATGCATCAAATTTGTCGAGCGCGCCTTTATTATCATCTGCCTTAAGATCGCCTTCTTTAATCCATTCAGTTTCCATAACGCCTGTTTCAGGATTTTCTTTTTTTACAGCAAATCCCATGTCTAACCAAAATTCTCGTATTACTGGCCATATTTTCTCTGCTGGCGCATTAACAACAAGCCATCTTTGAGCGCCTGCTTTTACAATTTTCATGCCCTCTGGATTCGGCAAAATATTTGACTGACCATTATCTTGTTTCTGTCCATTCTTAAAATCTGAATAACTAGTAGATCCTGGTATTGCATAGGTATCATTTGTGGTCGCTGAGGTTAGATCAGGAGGTACTTCTAGAGGTCGAGATCTCCCTGTGGCTTTGTAATCAGGTGCTGTAACTTTTTCAACAATAGGAATGCTGTCACATCCATTTAATATTAAGAATATAGGTAAAGCATAGAACCATTTACTTTGCGCTAGTAATTTCATTGAATATGAGCTTCCTTCATAGCAGTTTGAATAATTTGATGATACTCCGTGCTAAGTTCAACTAAAGGTAATCGAATGCCTTCTTTAATAAGACCCATTGTCTTTAATGCCCATTTTACAGGTATTGGATTAGCTTCTATAAATAGATTAGTGTGAAGTGAAAACAATTGTTGATTAATCTCGATCGCTTTTTCGTTTTGTTTAGCAATGACGCAACTATACATTTCATGCATTAATTTAGGCGCAACATTTGCCGTTACAGAAATCACACCTTTACCTCCGAGTAACATAAGTGATAAAGCAGTCGCATCATCGCCGCTTAAAACTGAAAAATGAGGCGGCAATCTTTTAATAAGATCGATTCCTCGAGTCAAATCTCCTGTCGCGTCTTTGATACCTACAATATTAGTAATTTCGCTTAACTTTAATACAGTATCGTTCTTTAAGTCACAACCTGTTCTTGAAGGAACATTGTATAGAATTTGATCAATGGCAACTTCATTTGCAACTTTACTAAAATGCTGAAAAAGTCCTGTTTGATTGGGTTTGTTGTAATAAGGCGTCACTAATAAACAAGCGTCCGCACCAAGTCGTTTTGCTTCTTTTGTAAGATCGATAGCTTCTTGTGTAGAGTTAGCCCCTGTGCCAGCTATTACTGGAATTCTTTTATTGACGTGTTTAACGGTTTTTTCGATAAGCTGACAATGTTCTTCGCAATTGACCGTGGGTGATTCACCCGTTGTTCCCACAATGACAATGCCGTCTGTACCTTCATTAATATGAAAATCAATTAACCCATGCAGCGCTTGGATATCAAGACTTCCATCAGGAAACATTGGGGTAACAATTGCAACAATACTGCCTTGAGGTGACATGAGATTGGCTATTAATTTGGTAAAGCCGCTATTTTAACTTAAATAGCTAAACAGCAAAAAAATTGATCATTTGTTATATACATAATAGTTATATTACTATATAAGATTATTCTTTGAAGTTATATAAAATTATTGATATATTTTAACCACAAAAAAAGATCTTGAACTTTCAAAAGCCACAATTGACATAGGTTTGAGCTATAAGTATTTTCGGCAATTTTAAACGTATAATTTAACTTTATGACCCAACACTATTTCTTAATTATCATCAGCACGGTATTGGTCAACAATATCGTTTTAATGAAAATTTTAGGGCTATGCCCTTTCATGGGCGTATCTAAAAAGTTAGAAACATCGATCAGCATGTCTGCTGCTACCGCTTTTGTATTAACCATTGGCTCAATGACAAGCTGGGCTATTAATCATTACCTTCTAGAGCCTAATGATCTTATTTATTTAAGAACACTTTCATTTATTGTGGTGATCGCGGGCGTTGTTCAATTCACTGAGATGTTAATGGAAAAAAATTTTCCATTGCTTTATCAATTGTTAGGTATTTTTCTGCCTCTTATAACCACTAATTGTGCCGTATTAGGGATCCCTCTTTTGAATGCGCAATCGAGTCATACACTTATAGAATCGGCATTATTTGGATTAGGCGGTGCCATTGGATTTTCAATTGTATTAATTTTATTTGCATCATTAAGAGAGCGTCTAGAAGGTGCTGAAATACCCTTGCCATTTAAAGGTACAGCAATAGCGCTTGTCACAGCCTCCATTATGAGCCTCGCCTTTATGGGATTCGCGGGCCTAGATCGTTAAATGATTACCGCACTCCTTGTGATGCTTTTTCTTGCCATCCTTTTAGGATTGGTCCTAGGCTATTCTGCTATTAAATTTAAAGTAGATGGCGATCCTATGGTTGCAAGAATTGACGCCATTCTTCCCCAAACACAATGTGGTCAATGTGGTTATCCCGGTTGTAAACCATATGCAACTGCCATTGCGAAAGGTGAAGCTGATATAAACCAATGCCCGCCAGGAGGTGATGCTGGCGCCAAAGCTTTAGCGGAATTAATGGGCGTAGAATTTAAACCTCTTAATGAAGAACATGGCATTCAAAAACCAAAGTCGGTTGCTTTAATCGATGAGTCAACCTGTATTGGATGTACCTTATGTATTCAAGCTTGTCCAGTGGACGCCATTTTAGGCGCTGCAAAACAAATGCATACGATTATTGCAAGTGAGTGTACGGGTTGCGAATTATGCTTGCCGCCATGTCCGGTAGATTGCATAACGATGGAACCTGTTCTTGAAAATTCAGAATCATGGAAATGGAAATATCCTATCTATAACATTCAAAAAGCTCACAAGGCTTAACGTATTTATTATGCAATTAAAAAATATTTTTAGATTTAATGGTGGGGTTCATCCGGATGAAAATAAAAGTGCATCCACTCGTCTTCCTATTGCAAAATTAGCTATTCCAAAAAAATTAGTACTGCCACTAAGACAACATGTAGGTCACGTTGCAAAAGTTAAAGTTAAACCCGGCGAAAAAGTTCTGAAAGGCCAGATGATTGCTGAAGCTGATGGCAATATTTCTGCCTCTATTCATGCGCCCACATCAGGAAAGATCCTAAAAATTAGCGAAGAAATTCTTCCTCATCCATCAGGCCTACCTGATTTTTGTATCACGATTGAACCAGACTTCGAAGATATCTGGATTGAAAAAAAACCTATCTCGTGGAAAAAAATAGGTAGGGCTCAATTAATTGAAGCATTGGCGCAGTCGGGTATTGTTGGCTTAGGTGGCGCAGTATTTCCAACGCACATGAAATTAAAGATTAATCAAAATCAAACCATCCATACATTAGTGATCAATGCTGCCGAGTGCGAACCATTTATTACATGTGATGATATGTTAATGAGAGAAAGAGCTGATGAAATTATCCAAGGCGCTCTCATTACGCAAACTATCCTTGGTGCGGAAAAGTGTGTGATTGGTATCGAAGATAATAAAATTGAATCTTATGAGGCACTAAAAAAAGCCGCTCAAAAAACAACGATTGAAATTAGAGTGGTACCCACCCTTTATCCAAGTGGCGATGCAAAAAGACTCATTTATCTCATAATGGGGATAGAGGTTCCAAAGGAAAAGCGCTCTACAGATCTAGGAATTCAAGTATTTAATGTGGCTACGGTAGCGGCTATCTATAGATACCTTGAGTTTGGTGAACCATCGATCAGTCGAATTGTAACAATTACAGGAGCTGTCAAAACCCCTCAAAATTTTGAAGTCTTATTTGGAACGCCTTTATCAGACTTAATCAATGCTGCGGGAGGCTCCTCAAGTAAAACAAAAAAATTTATTATGGGCGGCCCTATGATGGGATTTGATTTGCCATCAATTCATGTGCCAGTCACAAAAGCAATGAATTGTGTCATCGAAAGTTCTCCAGAATTGTTTCCAGATCCAAAGCCTGTAATGCCATGTATTCGCTGTGCAAGATGTGCAGATGCCTGCCCAGTTAACTTACAACCTCAAGAATTATATTGGTTCTCAAAGTCTTCTCAGCTTGAAAAAGCGAGGGAGTACAATTTATTCGATTGTATTGAATGTGGATGCTGCACTTACGTTTGTCCCAGCAATATTCCGCTTGTACAATTTTATAGGTACGCAAAAAGTGAAATTATTGCCCAGGATAAATCAAAAGAAGCTGCAAATACAGCTAGAGAAAGAAATGAATTTAGACTTGCAAGAATAGATAGAGAAAAAAAAGAGCGTGCTGAGAGAAATGCGCAAAAAGCTTTAGGGGCTCAAGAGAAACAAGCTGAGGATGAGAAAAAATCAACTATTGCTGCAGCGATGGAAAGAGTCAAACAAAACCAACAAGAAAATGTAAAAAACTAATATGGAAAATAGATCGCCTTATATTGTTAACGCGCCTTCAGTAAGCATTATTATGCTTAAAGTCCTACTTGCGCTCATTCCTGGCATAGCTTTATATGTTTATGTATTTGGCTTAGGCGTCATTATCAATATCCTTTTGGCTTCTCTTACCGTCGTAATAAGTGAAAGTGTAATTCTTGCCATAAGAAAACTACCGATTAAGCCATTCATTTTAGATGGCAGCGGACTAGTCACCGCCTGGCTTCTTGCTTTATCTATCCCATCAATAGCGCCTTGGTGGATTATTGTTTTAGGCACATTACTTTGCATTACTTTTGGCAAACATGTTTATGGTGGATTGGGTTACAACTTATTTAATCCAGCGATGCTGGGATACGCTATCTTACTAATCTCTTTTCCCTCCATCATGACGCACTGGCAAATACCTATTAATCTTATGGCCTCCACTTCTGACTGGCTCGATCAGATTCGAGTTATTTTTAATAGTAATTTATTACCAAAAGAAACACTCGATGCAATGAGCTCTGCCACACCTCTTGATTACATTAAAACCCAGCTCACTTTGAATCAGCCATTAAACACAATTCAACAAGAAAAAATTTTTGGCTTTATTGGAGGCAGAGGGCTTGAGTTAATTAATTTAGGATATCTTGTTGGAGGTCTCTATTTACTTAAAGAGAAGATTATTTCATGGCATTTACCCATTGCCTTCTTATCGACTTTATTTTTAATGGCATTGCTGTTTAATGTTTTAGCACCAGATACATTCGCATCTCCACTCTTTCATATTATGAGTGGCGGAAGCATGCTTTGTGCTTTTTTTATCATTACCGATCCAGTTAGCGCACCCACAACACCTAAAGGAAAAATTTATTTTGGTGTAGGTATAGCCTTCTTAGTTTTCATAATTCGAATTTTTGGTGGCTACCCAGAGGGGATTGCTTTTGCTGTATTGCTATTCAATATTTGTGTGCCACTCATAGATAGTCTTACACAGCCAAGAATTTTTGGTCATAAATAAATATATGTTTAAAGATCATTTAAAAAAAATATCTACTACTGCAGCAGCTATGATTATTTTTTCTTTAGCGGCTTCAACTGCTTTAAGTGTTTTTTATTTAATTACGAAATCACCGATCGATGAAAGTGATGCTAGAGCAAAACGCATATTCTTAAATCAAGTAATTCCCGCAGATTTATATGACAACAATCTTGTGAAAGATACTATTTCCGTTGAGCCTAGTCCTCTTTTGGGAAATAAAAAGAATATTGATGTCTATCGAGCAAAGAAAAACAATCAAGTGATTGCAGTCATCATTGAAGCTGTCGCCCCCGATGGCTATAGCGGTGAAATCAAAACACTCGTGGGGATTGATCAAGAAGATAAAATATTAGGTGTAAGAGTAATTGCTCACAAAGAAACCCCTGGCTTGGGAGATTATATTGAAATTGACAAAAGTCAGTGGATTAAAAATTTTAATCTAAAGTCTTTGGATAAAGTAAGTGAAAAAAAATGGGCTGTTAAAAAAGATGGGGGTGATTTTGATTACATCTCTGGAGCGACAATCACGCCTCGTGCTGTCATCAAATCTACCTACAAGTGTCTTCTTTACTCAAAAGAAAATAAAAAAAGGTTATTCACATCATGAGTGATATTAAAAAAATTGCATTGGATGGGTTCTGGAAACAAAATCCTGGTGTAGTTCAGCTACTCGGATTATGTCCAACTCTGGCGGTCACAACTTCTATGATCAATGGATTAAGCCTTGGTATCGCCACAGCAATTGTGATGGCCGTATCAAATGCCTCAGTATCACCTATTCGTAAATTTATACCAACCGAAATTAGAGTTCCAGTTTTTATTCTTATCATAGCCTCGCTTGTAACAATTATTGACTTCAGTATTCATGCTTTCATTCAACCCCTTTATAAAGCTTTGGGGATATTTATTCCATTGATTGTCACTAATTGTATTGTTCTGGCTCGCGTTGAGTCTTTCGCCGCAAAGAACGAAACTACGCCTTCATTTTATGATGGTCTTTTTATGGGTCTTGGATTGGCGATGGTTTTAACTCTTCTTGGGGGGTTAAGAGAGTTCTTCGGCAAAGGCACTTTGTTGTCTGGCATTGATCTTATTTTAGGACCTTCAGCAAGTAATTTAGTGCTTCATTTTTTTGGAGATTACAATGGCTTTCTTTTGGCTATCCTTCCTCCTGGAGCCTTTATTGGTTTAGCTTGTCTTATTGCACTAAAAAACCGCATCGAAGCACGTTAATTAATTTTTATGAACCCTCAGAAGCGGTTTAAAATTTTTGAAGCGCTATCAAAAAATACACCCAATCCCACCACAGAGCTTAACTATCAAACGCCTTTTCAGCTCCTCATTGCAGTTATTTTATCTGCACAGGCGACTGATAAATCAGTCAATAAAGCCACCTTGTTACTATTTAATAAAGCATCTAATGCAAAACAACTCGCCCAAATGCAATTAAGCGATATTGCATCTTGTATAAAAACTATTGGGCTTTATAAAACAAAAGCTAAAAACATACTTGAAACCGCAAAGATTATTCATGTCAAATTTAAAGGCGAGGTGCCTCATGATCGATTGTTACTAGAAGCACTTCCTGGTGTTGGAAGAAAAACAGCCAACGTTATTTTAAATACAATTTTTAATGAGCCAGCGATTGCGGTTGATACGCATATATTTAGAATTTCAAATCGAATAAATATTGCGCCGGGTGAAAATGTACTTCAAGTAGAAAAAAAATTGATGAAAGTTACACCAAAACAGTTTTTAAAAGATGCACACCATTTATTGATTCTTCATGGGAGGTATACCTGCACAGCAAGATTTCCAAAATGTAGCAGTTGTGTGATCAATGATTTATGTGAGTATAAGAAAAAATTACTAATTAAAACGAAATAAGATTGATTTGTCTTTGAGTTACCAATTGTAGAATTTCTTTTTTTTGCTCATCGCTAAATGTAAGCCATTGAGAAATTTCCTCTTCGCTTCGAAAACATCCCTCACAAAACTGGTGCTCTTTACTGATATGACAAACGCCAATACATGGGGACTCAACCAAGATATTTAACTTTCTTCATTAATCTAAAGTGCCATGACATTGCTTATATTTTTTATTGCTTCCGCATGGACATGGATCGTTTCTACCCACTTTAGGAAAGGTATTTTTTGTATCATCTTTCTTTCGGGTTGATTTTTTGACCTCATCTTTATTTTTTTCATCAATCTCATTGACTTCGGCCTCATTCTTAATTTTAACAACCATAGTAATGCGTGTAACCTCAGTCTTGACCGTATCTAAAAGATATCCGAAGAGCTCAAATGCCTCTTTTTTATATTCTTGTTTGGGATTTTTTTGAGCATAAGATCGGAGATGTATACCCTGTCTTAAATGATCAAGTGATGACAAATGCTCTCTCCAATGATGATCAATACTTTGTAGCATCACCGTTTTTTCAAAATGTCGAATAATATCTTTACCAACTAATGATTCTTTTTCTTGATATTGTTTATTAGCAAGGCTGATTACTCTTTCATAAATATCTTCTATGGCAATCTGAGGTTCTTTATCAACCCAAGTCTTGATAGAAAGACTTAGCCCATAATCAGAAAATAAAATTTTCTCTAAAGATGGAATGTCCCACATATCTTCCATACTGCCAGGTGGAATATGCGCTTGCATCAGATCGCGAAGGACGTCTTCTCTCATGGCAGCAATGGTCTCTGCTGTTTGATCAGAATCAAGTAATTCATTTCTTTGTTCGTAAATTACTTTTCTTTGATCATTTGCAACATCATCGTATTCGAGTAACTGCTTTCTAATATCGAAATTACGTCCTTCTACTTTTCTTTGCGCATTTTCAATGGCTTTTGTCACCCATGAATGTTCAATCGCTTCACCCTCTGGCATCTTTAATTTTTCCATAATGGCTGAAACACGATCAGAGGCAAATATCCGTAATAACGAATCTTCTAAAGATAAATAGAATCGACTAGACCCTGGATCTCCCTGCCTACCTGCGCGGCCTCTGAGCTGATTGTCCACACGTCTTGATTCGTGTCTTTCAGTGCCAATAATATGAAGCCCGCCTGCTTTAACTACCAAGCTATTCTGCTCTTTCCATGCGTCTTTAAGCGCTTTAATTTCTTTTTCTTTTTTACTTTCAGTTAATTTATCGTTTAATTTAATTTCATGAATATCAGCTTCAATACTTCCGCCCAGCACAATATCCGTTCCCCGGCCGGCCATATTAGTTGCGATAGTAATCATGCCTGGACGCCCTGCTTGCGCAATAATATGTGCTTCTTTTTCATGATGTTTTGCATTCAATACCTGATGCTTTAATTTTGCTTTTGTAAGTAATGCAGAAATAAGCTCTGAATTTTCAATTGACGTAGTGCCTACCAAAACTGGCTGCTCGATTTTTTGACACGCTTTAATATCTTCAATCACTGCAGCATATCGCTCTTGAGAAGTGCGATACACTTTATCCATCATGTCTTTTCTTTGAGTCGTTCTGTGAGGGGGGATAATAATAGTTTCTAATCCGTAAATTTGACTAAATTCATAAGCCTCCGTATCAGCTGTACCTGTCATCCCAGATAACTTTTGATACATCCTAAAATAATTTTGGAATGTAATAGAAGCGAGCGTTTGATTTTCTTTTTGTATTTCAACACCTTCTTTAGCCTCAACAGCTTGATGAATGCCTTCTGACCATCTGCGGCCCGGCATCATTCTTCCTGTAAACTCATCAACAATAATGATGCTGTTATCTCGCACCACATAATGCTGATCTTTATTGAAGAGGTTCCTTGCTTTTAATGAGGCGTTAATATGATGGACAAGTGAAATATTAGTTGCATCATATAAGCTTGATTGCTCAGATAATAATCCTGCGTTAATTAATAGCTGCTCTACATTCTCATGGCCACTTTCTGAAAGAACTACTTGATGTGCTTTTTCGTCTACCCAGTAGTCGCCATTTTCTTCTTCAGTTTTTTGTCTTGAAAGTTTGGCTACTACTAAATTAATCTTTGTATAAAGATCGACGTTATCTTCAGCTTGTCCTGAAATAATGAGAGGTGTTCTTGCCTCATCAATTAAGATTGAGTCAACTTCATCAACCAAACCGTAATGTAATTTTCTTTGAACGCGCTCTTCTTTAGAGAAGATCATGTTGTCTCTTAAGTAATCAAAACCAAATTCATTATTGGTGCCATAAGTGATATCAGCTTGATAAGCTTTTTTCTTCTCCTCACTTGAAATGCTAGACAAATTAATACCGACTTCTAGGCCTAAGAATCTATATATTTGTCCCATCCACTCCGCATCTCGTTTTGCAAGATAATCATTAACTGTAATAACGTGAACGCCTTTGCCTTCAAGGGCATTAAGATATGTTGGTAATGTAGCAACAAGTGTCTTACCTTCACCCGTCCGCATTTCTGAAATTTTTCCATCATGAAGGGCCATACCGCCTATAAGTTGCACATCAAAATGACGCATTTCTAATATACGTCGACTTGCTTCTCTTACGACAGCAAAAGCCTCAACAAGCAAATCATCTAGTTTTTGTCCTTCACTAAGACGTTTTTTAAATTCTGAAGTTTTAGCCTTTAGAGCGGTGTCACTTAGTTTCTTAATTGCTTCTTCTAACGAATTTATTTGCTGAACTTTTTTACCGTACTCTTTAAGGAGTCGATCGTTTCTGCTTCCAAATAAATTCTTAACAATGGTCTTTAACATAATATGAATATTCTTAATCGAGATAGTTTGAAATAATTAATTTTGAAGATACTTGCGAGGATCTAAAGACTCGCCATTCATTCTAATTTCATAATGAAGATGTGGCCCTGTCGATCTTCCAGTATTGCCTACTAGAGCAATAACTTGATTCTTTTTAATACGCTCGCCTTCTTTCACTAATAATTTAGATGCATGTGCATATCGTGTTTCAAGTCCAGACCCATGATAAATACGAACCATATTGCCATATTCAGGGGTTACTTCAGCGGCTAAGACAATGCCTGCAGCCGTTGCCTTAATGGGTTGGCCAACATCTGCGCTAAAGTCTAATCCTTCATGAAACGCCCTTACACCTAGAAAAGGATCCACCCTCCAGCCATAACTTGATGAATTGAAAGGCACATTGACAGGGGAGGCATTAGGTAAAGTGTCTTTAAAAACACTTTGTTTTAGATAAAAAGCTTCTAAATTATTGTAGTACTCTTCGTGTTTTTCAATATCAAGTGTTAGCTTATCAATAAATGATTGAAGTTCAGTCTCAGAAAAATTCTTTTCAGGGACAAAGGGCCCGCCTTGGCCAGATGATTTTATTGGAGCTGGCTTAGGCATTTTTTCATTTGTTTTTAATTTCTCTTTAGCAAAATCTTGAAGTCTCTGAGCTTGATTATCTATACGCATTAAACGCGCCTGAAGTTCGCCAATTTGGGTTGCGTAAACATCTAAATTTTTCTGAAAACTCCCTAAATTAAGATCAAGTTTAAGGTTGATTAATGATTTCTTTTCTTCAACACCACCGTTATATTTCGAATCAAGCCAGTTAATGCCTTGAATAAGCGCAATAAAAAGCAAAAAGATTATGGCAACAAAAGTTACTACATGGATACTTTTTGGCTTTGATGTACTATTTGTAACAAAGATAATTCGCATTGAAGTCTAAATTTAGCTTAAATAATAGATAATTATAACTTATGAAGCCCGTGAACAAGCTTTTGGAAAGTGAAGTATTTTCCTTAATTAGAGAGAAAAATCTCTCTATTTCTAGCTATCAAAAGCTATGGTCTATCAAGGCCCCGACCAAGCTAGTCCCTTTATCTCATATCGGCGCGATTCAGGGCGATGTTTTGACTATTTACGTTGAAAATAGCGGTATTGCTAGCAAATTAAAATTTATTGAATCTACTCTTCTTAAGGACTTAAATGAAGCGATTCATAAAGAAATGCCTTATGCCAATCCAATTAAATCTTTAAAAATAAAATTAGTGATTAAAAATTCTAAAGTGATGCCGCCCCGATCTAAAAGCTTTCCTGCTCAAGCCAAATCAGCTTTCGAAAACCTACTCAGCAGTCTAGAGGATTCACCTCTAAGACATCGTCTTATTAAACTCATTAAACATCATGCAAATTCTGACTGAAGCGCTCATACTCTTAATTGCTGGAAGCTTTGTTGGCACTCTATCTGGGCTTCTCGGCATTGGCGGCGGCCTTATAATTGTCCCTCTTCTAACTTATCTCTTAATTCATTTTCATCAAGTTGCCTTTGATCAAGCAATGCTTATGGCTATTGGAACTTCTCTTACTTCCATTATTTTTACAGGGGGAGTGTCGAGTTTTTTTCATACAAAACAGAACAATATGAGCTGGTCAACGGCAGCACATTACATCCCGGGTGTTTTTTTAGGTTCTTTGGCTATGGCATTTATCATTCCTCATTTAAATATTGCATTTATTAAGCATGCTTTTATTGCCTACACTTTCCTTGCCGCCTATGAAATTTTTAAATCTCCTAAAATCAAGAGTTTAGTTCAATTACCGTCCTTTATTTTTGCTAATCTTTATGGATTCATAATAGGCTCTGTCTCCACTATTATTGGAATTGGAGGGGGCACTATGTTTGTACCTTATTTTATCTATCACAAAGTTAATCCTAGGCTTGCTGTCGGACTCTCTAGCTCCCAAGGGGCATTTATTGGGCTGGGTGCTTCATTTGGATTTATTAAAAATGGCTTACATTTAAACCAACTACCTGAATTCAGCGTTGGCTACATCTATTTGCCAGGACTCATATTCATGACAGCTTCGAGTCTTATTTTTGTGAGGCTCGCAACAAAATGGATACATCAAATTTCTGTTTCATCATTAAAAAAAATATTCGCCTGCCTATTAATTTTAATAGGCTTGTCAATGCTTTTCACAGGCTAATCTATAATTAAAATTTTAAGTTTAGTAGTGACAAAGCTATTGAATGTGATAATTTAACGTATAAGTTTTTCATTTTAAGATTTCCAAAATTTAGGAGCATGTATGTCAGAACTTAACCTTATTATTGGCGCAGCACTTTTAGCAATTCTTTATGGTGCAGTCATGAGCGCTTGGATATTTAAATTGCCCGCTGGCAACTCAAAAATGCAGGCAATCGCCCTCGCCATTCAAGAAGGCGCCAAAGCTTATCTTGCAAGACAATATAAAGCGATATCGATTGTAGGTATTGTTTTAACAATTCTGATTGGTATTTTTATTTCCAAAGATACGGCATTAGGCTTTGTCATTGGCGCGCTTCTCTCCGGCGCTTGCGGATTCATTGGTATGAATGTTTCTGTTAAAGCAAATGTGAGAACAGCCCAAGCTGCTACAAAAGGGATTGTACCAGCGCTTGATGTCGCCTTTAAAGGTGGCGCTATTACGGGATTATTAGTGGTCGGACTTGGTCTTCTTGGTGTAACAGGTTTTTACATTTATCTAGGCGGCGCTGAAGCGACTAATTTAAATCCTCTCATCGGGCTTGCTTTTGGTTCTTCACTCATCTCAATTTTTGCGCGTTTAGGCGGCGGTATCTTTACTAAAGGTGCAGACGTAGGCGCTGACTTGGTTGGTAAAGTTGAAGCTGGTATTCCGGAAGATGATCCAAGAAATCCAGCTGTAATTGCAGATAACGTTGGTGATAATGTAGGTGACTGTGCAGGTATGGCAGCAGATTTATTCGAAACTTATGCGGTAACTTTAATTGCAACCATGGTCCTTGGTGGTCTTATGATCACTAATAATGGTGCAAGTGGAATTATGTACCCTCTTCTTTTAGGTGCAGCCTCTATCGTGACATCCATTATTGGATGTTTCTTTGTAAGAGCAACCCCTAAAATGAAAAATGTTATGCCCGCTTTATATAAAGGCCTCATCGTAGCTGGCGGACTTTCACTCATAGCTTTCTACTATGTTACAAACTTTGTTTTCCCTGAAGGTGTTTCAATACAGAATGTAAATGTATCTTCAATGGCCTTATTCCAATCATGTATCGTAGGCTTAGTATTAACAGCAGCTTTAGTATGGATTACAGAATACTATACAGGTACTGATTACGAACCTGTAAGGCATGTAGCGCGAGCTTCAAAAACAGGTCATGCCACAAATATTATTGCGGGTATCGGTATCTCGATGAAATCTACCGCGCTTCCTGTTATTTCTGTTTGTATTGCAATCTTTGTATCTCATCATCTTGCAGGCCTATATGGTGTTGCTGTTGCTGCAACATCGATGTTGAGTATGGCTGGTATTATTGTGGCATTAGACGCATACGGTCCAATTACCGATAATGCAGGTGGTATTGCAGAGATGGCTGGATTACCAAAGAGCGTTCGTGATGTTACAGATCCTTTAGATGCTGTTGGTAATACAACTAAAGCAGTGACTAAAGGTTATGCGATTGGATCAGCTGGTCTTGCAGCACTTGTTCTTTTTGCAGACTACACTCACAAATTAGAGTCTGTTGGTATTGCAACCACATTTGATTTGAGTGATCCGTTTGTGATTATTGGATTAATTATTGGTGGTCTTATTCCTTACCTTTTTGCTGCGATGGCAATGGAAGCAGTTGGAAGAGCTGCGGGTGCGGTTGTAGAAGAAGTAAGACGACAATTCAAAACTATTAAAGGCATCATGACTGGGAAAGGAAAGCCTGACTACGCTCGAGCTGTAGATATGTTAACCACAGCTGCTATTAAAGAAATGATTGTTCCTTCATTACTTCCTGTAGCTGTTCCTATCGTTGTTGGATTGTCTTTAGGGCCTAAAGCTTTAGGTGGTCTTCTTATGGGTACCATTGTGACAGGATTGTTTGTAGCAATCTCAATGTGTACAGGAGGAGGCGCTTGGGACAATGCGAAAAAATATATTGAAGATGGCAATCATGGTGGCAAAGGTTCAGAAGCTCATAAAGCAGCTGTAACCGGAGATACTGTAGGTGATCCTTATAAAGATACTGCAGGCCCTGCGATTAACCCACTCATTAAAATTATTAATATTGTGGCTCTTCTTATTGTGCCGCTTCTTTAATTTTAATATATAAAAAAGGCGCCTTTAAGGGCGCCTTTTTTATTTAATTACTTTTTTATATCGTGACCTGTAAGTTTTTGAAAGGCTTCTAAATATTTCTGGCTTGTTTTTGTAATAACATCTATTGGTAAAGAAGGGGGTGGAGGCGTTTTATTCCATCCGCTACTTTCTAGCCAATCTCTAATAAATTGTTTATCAAAACTTGGTTGAGATTTGCCTTCACGGTATTGATCTAATGGCCAAAAACGAGAAGAGTCTGGCGTTAATATTTCATCAATCAGCACTAAATTATTATTGTCATCTAAACCGAATTCGAATTTGGTATCTGCAATAATAATACCTTTTGTAAGCGCGAATGCAGAAGCTTCCTGATATAACTTAATACTAATTTCTTTAATACGTGATGCAATTTCTTTTCCAACGCGAGTTTCACATTCTTCATATGAAATGTTTTCATCATGTTGACCGACCGCTTCCTTACTGGAAGGGGTAAATATAGGTTCATGTAATTTTGCAGATTCTTTTAAGCCTAGTGGAAGTTTTATACCACATACTGTGTGTGTCTTTTGATAATCTTTCCAGCCACTGCCTGACAAATAACCTCTCACAATCGCTTCAATAGGAAGTGCTTTTAATTTGCGTGCGACAATAGCGCGATTCTTTACTTGAGCTACCTCGTTTTCAGACACAACGCTTTCGGGTGTAATACCTGATAAATGGTTTGCAACTACATAAGAGAGTTTTTGAAACCAAAAATCAGCCAATTGTGTAAGCACAAATCCTTTATAAGGAATAGGCTCATTCATCACAACATCAAATGCTGATAATCGGTCTGTCGTCACAATTAAAAGATGTTTATCATCAATCTCATATATATCTCTCACTTTACCTTTATGCAGTAAAGGAAGGCTTTTGATAGTTGTTTCTGTTAATTGCATGTGAGTCAATTAAAATCTTCTTTCTAAAATTTCAATTGCAGGTAGTTTTTTTCCTTCTGCAAACTCTAAAAATGCTCCGCCTGCAGTTGAAATATATGAGATATCTTTTGCAACATTAAATTTTTCTATCGCAGCAATCGTATCACCGCCACCTGCAAGAGAAAATGCTTCAGAATTTGCAATCGCATGCGTCATCGTCTCAGTGCCCTTTGCAAACTGATCAAATTCAAATACCCCTACCGGGCCATTCCATATAATGGTTTTAGCGCTATGAATACATTTGACGATTTCATTTACTGAATTTTCACCTAGATCAAATATCATGTCATCTTTATCAACATCATTAATATTTTTTGTAATCGCTGCCTCATTGATGTCAAACTTTTTACCACAAACAACATCTGAGATAACTGGCAAAGAAGCGCCTCGTTTTTCTAGTTTATCAATTATTTTTCTAGCTGCAGGTACAAGATCTGCTTCGAACATGGAGCTACCGACTTCAAACCCCATGGCTTTGATAAAAGTATTTGCAATACCGCCACCCACAATAAGCTGATCTACTTTGTCAGACAAGGTATCTAATATACTTAATTTTGAAGAGACTTTACTTCCGCCCACAATGGCAATCATAGGTCTAGAAGGTTCTAATAATGCCTTTTCAAGCGCTTCGAGTTCAGCGACAAATAAAATACCTGCACACGCAATCTCTGCATACTCTGCAATACCGTATGTAGAAGCTTCTTTGCGATGCGCTGTCCCAAATGCATCCATGGCAAAAATATCAGTCAGTGATGCATATTTTTTTGCTAATACCTCATCATTTTTTTTCTCGCCCAAATTAAATCTGCAATTTTCTAAGACCGTTAATTGACCAGGCGAAATATCAAAAGGAGAATTTACCCAATCCGAAACAAGATGAACTGGATACTTAAGATGGCTTTCTATGAAATCAACTACTGGCTTAAGTGAATCGTCACTGCTATATTTCCCTTCTTCAGGTCTGCCCAAGTGAGATGTGACCATCACACTAGCGCCTCTTTTAAGAGCAAACTCGATAGTAGGAATGGAGGCTAGAATTCTTTTAGGTGAAGTAATTTTTCCATGCTGGATGGGGACATTAAGATCTGAGCGAATAAAAACTCTTTTACCTCTAAGATCTAAATCAACAAGTCTTTTAATTTTCATTAAAGAACTATTTATTTAGCTGACATCATAGCAATAGCTGTATCAATCATTCGACAACTAAAGCCCCATTCATTGTCATACCAACCAAAAACTTTCACAAGTAACCCATCTTCACTTACTTTAGTTAAGTTGGCATCAAAGTATGAGGAAGCTTCGGTGTGATTGAAATCAACTGACACCAATGGTTCTTCGTTGTAAATTAATATGCCTTTTAAACTTCCCTGATCAGCCGCCTCTTTTATAATGCGATTCACTTCATCTTTCGATGTCACTTTTTTCGGTGTAAAAGTCAGCTCAACCAATGAAACATTTAATGTTGGAACACGAATAGCGATCCCATCTAATTTGCCCTTCAATTCAGGTATGACTAAACCCACAGCATCTGCTGCACCTGTTTTTGTTGGAATCATCGAAGTCGTTGCAGAGCGGGCTCTTCTTGGATCTTTATGTTGATTGTCATTTAAATATTGGTCGTTTGTATATGAATGAATTGTTGTCATAAGGCCTGTAACAATTCCTAATTTATCCTGCAAAGGCTTGACCATTGGAGCCAATCCATTAGTCGTGCATGAAGCATTTGAAACGACTATATCAGTTGCTTTTAAAACTTGATGATTGACGCCAAACACGATAGTTGCATCGACATCTTTACCGCCAGGTGCAGAAATCAGTACTTTTTTAGCGCCTCGATTCACATGCACGATTGATTTTTCTTTGCTCGTAAAAGCGCCGGTACATTCCATGACAACATCTATATTTAATTTATCCCATGGCAATTCTTCAGGATTTCTTGTGGTGAAAAATTTAATCACATCTCCATTAATAATCATTTCATGATCGTTTGTTTTGATGTCGACATTAAATTTGCCGTGCGCGCTATCGTATTTCAATAAATGGGCATTAGAAGCTGCATCGCCACGACTTGAATTAATAGCAACTACTTTAATATCTTTACGATTTAATTCGTAAATCGCTCTTAATATTAAACGGCCTATTCTTCCAAACCCTGTGATTGCTATATTAATTGCCATAAAATTTCCTTAGTAAAAAATAAGGCATCTCAAATTTGAGATGCCTTATTCAACTTACTCAATAATGATTACAGAATTGATTTGACAGTTGAAACCACATTTTCAACAGTAAATCCAAAGTGTTTAAATAAAGCGCCACCAGGAGCTGATTCACCAAATGTATCAATACCTACTGCAGCACCATCTAGACCAATATATTTTCTCCAGAAATCGGTTACACCCGCTTCAATTGATACACGTTTCACACCCGGAGTTAATACGCTATCTTGATAAGCTTGATCTTGTCGATCAAACACATTCGTTGATGGCATAGAAACTACACGTGCTTTAATATTTTGCTCTTTTAATGCGGCTTGAGATTTCAATGCAAGATCCACTTCTGATCCCGTTGCAATCAGAATGACATCAGCTTTGCCACCTTCTGCCTCTGCTAATACATAAGCACCTTTGCGAATTAAATCAATTTGCGCATCAGTTCTTTTCGTAAATGAAGTATTTTGACGACTTAAAACCAAACTGGTTGGGTTATGAATACTTTCCACAGCAACTACCCATGCTACTGCAGTTTCAGTTGAGTCTGCTGGTCTCCATACATCCATTCTTGGAATATAACGAAGGCCTGCAGTAGTTTCGATAGGTTGATGTGTTGGACCGTCTTCGCCTTGACCAATTGAGTCATGAGTTAACACATAGATGACTCTTTGTTTCATAAGCGCTGCCATTCTCATACCGTTCTTCATGTAATCTGAGAACATATGGAATGTGCCACCAAATGGGAGGACGCCGCCATGGAGTGCCATACCATTCATAATCGCTGCCATACCAAATTCACGAACACCATAAGAAATATAGTTACCAGGTACTTTGCCGCTAACATGCTGGAATGATGAGCAGCTTGTTAAGTTAGATCCAGTCAAGTCTGCTGAACCACCTACAAACTCTGGCAAGATTGGTGCAAGAGCTGCAATTGCATTTTGCGAAGCTTTACGTGTAGCTAGAACTTCGGCTTTTTCATTGACTGATTTAATCATCGCATCTGTTGATGATTTCCAGTTTTTTGGAAGGTCGCCTTTCATGCGACGTTTAAATTCAGCTGCTAAATCTGGGAATTCTTTTTCATAAGATGCAAACTTTTCATTCCATGCTGCTTCGGCTTTAGCGCCTTTATCTTTAGCGCTCCATCCTGCATAAACGTCTTCAGGAATCACAAATGGATCATGCTTCCAACCAATTGCTTCTCTTGTAGCAGCCACTTCAGCATCACCTAATGCTGATCCATGACAATCATGTGATCCAGATTTGTTAGGTGAACCTTTACCAATAATTGTTTTACAGCAAATTAATGATGGTTTGTCTGTAACTTTTTTTGCTGCCTCAACCGCTTTATTAATAGCTTCAAAATCATGGCCATCGACGTTAGGAATTACATGCCAGCCGTATGACTCAAAACGTTTAGCTGTGTCATCTGTGTACCAACCTTCAATATGACCGTCAATAGAAATACCGTTGTCATCCCAGAAAGCAATTAAATTACCAAGACCCCATGTGCCTGCAAGCGCACAAGCCTCATGAGACACGCCTTCCATCATACAACCGTCACCTAAGAATACATATGTATGGTGATCTACGATTTTATGATTAGGTTTATTAAATTGATTGGCGAGTAATTTTTCAGCCATTGCAAAACCTACGGCATTACTAATACCTTGGCCGAGAGGTCCTGTCGTTGTTTCAACACCTGGCGCATAACCATATTCGGGGTGGCCTGCACATTTAGAATGAAGTTGACGGAATGTTTTAATTTCATCCATCGGTAAGTCATAACCTGTGAGGTGAAGCAATGAATAAATCAACATGGATCCATGACCGTTCGAGAGAATAAAGCGATCACGATTAGCCCAATTTGGATTAGAAGGGTTATGTTGTAAATGGTGGTTCCATACAACCTCTGCAATTTCAGCCATGCCCATAGGTGCACCTGGGTGTCCTGAGTTTGCTTTTTGAACTGCATCCATTGATAACGCTCGAATTGCGTTAGCTAAATCTTGACGTGTTGCCATTATTGCCTCCCGAAATTGACAGCATGACAAATATTTTTTAAATATTTGCGTACTAAATGTAAAGTTAAAAAATTGATGTTATTTTTACCTAAATTATTGCTTAAATAGCCCTTTTCAGCAAGGCGAATAGGGTCTTTTTGCACCTTGATTATTTGATGCAAATGCTTTTCATTCTCGCCATTTTATAGAGCAACCAATGCTTGATTTTTGTTCGATTGGGCCTGATTGTGTTTCAGCGATAAGTTTCATTGCCTCATATAAATCTCGCGTATTATCGGGTGGTGGATCTCCCCGACCTGTTGCGTCAAAACGACCTCGATATTGCAATGCTAGATTTCGATTAAAGCCAAAAAAATCAGGGGTACAAATAGCGTTATATGCTTTTGCAATTTCCTGAGTTTCATCAATCACATAAGGAAATGAAAAATGAAACTCATGTGCGATGCGCTTCATATTTTCAAAGGAGTCCTCAGGATAATTTAAAGGATCATTGCTCTGAATCGCGATCGTTTCAATGCCTAAATCTTTAAGCGCTCGAACATCATGAACAAGTCTTGGTAAAATCGCTTTCACATATGGGCAGTGGTTACATATAAACATCACAAGTAAACCATTCTCCCCTTTTGATTTTTCTAAAGTCCAATAGGTGTCATCGACGCCTTGCAAATGAAAATCAACGGCTTTCCAACCAAAATCACAAAGCGGAGTATTTAAACTAACCATGTTTTATGCCTTAATATAGCTTACCTATTAGATAGAATTGACTATGGAAGAAAATCGATTTTACCACTCGAAAAACCTAGAACTCAAACATATCGTTGAGTTGGAGGCACAAACGCATATTCACGCTACAAAAGTTTTAAGATTAAAAGTAGACGATCAATTTGCTCTTTTTAATGGAGATGGTTTTGATTATGTGGCAAAAGTGATTGAGATTTCGAAACATAAAACAACCGTTGAAATTATCAATCAATATGAAGTCAATCATGAATCACCCCTTAAGATAACATTAGCCCAAGGTCTCGCTGCTGGAGATAAAATGGACTGGATTATTCAAAAAGCCGTTGAGCTTGGCGTTCATACCATCCAACCCTTATTAACGGAACGATCGATCATTAAATTGGATCGAGAAAGAGCAGATAAAAAACTTGAGCACTGGAAAACTGTCGTTATCTCCGCATGTGAACAAACTGGCAGAAGCACTATCCCGGATGTATTAAGTCCCATCCAGTTAAATTACTGGCTAGGCGAAGAAACCCTTAAAACAGATCACTTAAAATTAATCCTTACGCCATCAAAAGCCCAAAATATAAACCAGTTAAATAAACCATCTAATTCGATTGTATTTATGGTGGGGCCGGAAGGTGGCTTCTCGGAAAAAGAAATGGCCTTAGCTTTAAATCAATCCTTTATCCCTGTGAATTTTGGTCAAAGAATATTAAGGACCGAAACAGCTTCTATCGTTACTTTATCTATTTTGCAAAACTTATGGGGTGATTTTGCATAAAACGCAAAAATTATAGTATTTTTGTAAAAAATACATGTAAAATATGTATTTTAAGCAAATTATTATCCTATGTCACTTGGCGAAGCAATCAGGAAAAGAAGAAAATCTTTGGGGCTCACCCTTCAAGTATTAGCAGAAAAAATTGCGAGCGACCCTGGCAATCTTTCTAGAATTGAAAGAGGTGCCCAAAATGTCAGTGAAGCGCAACTACTCAAAATATGTGAAGCGCTCAATTGTGCACCCTCTAGTCTTTTTCAAAATAAGACTTCACCTAACCCGATTCAAAAATTAGATAGCCAAACATTTGCAAGATGGTTTAGGTTGGCAGCCCCCTATATCAACACGTTTAGCAATAAAACATTTGTCATTGCTTTTGGAGGCGAACTTCTCGATGAGGATCAATTTACGGCACTCTCTCACGACATTAATTTATTGACCTGCTTGAATGTCAAAATAGTGCTCGTCCATGGCGCGAGACCTCAAATCGATCAAAAACTTCAGGAGAAAAAAATCTCCACCCAGCTTGTGCGAAATGTTCGCGTAACTGATGATTTGACCATGGAGGCTGTGAAAGAGGCCAATGGTCTCATTAAAATTAATATTGAATCCACACTTTCTTCTAGCCTTTTAAATTCTCCCATGGCAGGGAGTGACATTAAAGTGTCCAGCGGAAACTTTATAACGGCAAAACCTTTAGGCGTAATCGAAGGCATCGATATGCAACATACTGGGGAAGTCAGAAAAATTGATAGTGCTGCGATTAAGAAAAAATTAGATAACAAAGAGTTAGTTGTCATATCTCCTATCGGATATTCACCGACAGGCGAAGTATTTAATCTCACCATGGAAGATGTCGCTCTTAAAACATCGATCGCACTAGAAGCTGACAAATTGATTCTTCTTATAGATTCTGATGGTATTTTTAATTTAAGAAATGAGTTGCTGCACGAAATGACTTTAGAAAAAGCTGTCAATCTCTATAAAAGTATTGCAAAAAATAATCCAAAAAAACATGAACTCATCAACATTAATTCAAATGAGCTGGATCTTCTTGAAATTGCCATCAAAGCATCCGAAGCCGGCATTCATAAAATTCATTTAATTAATCGACATATCGATGGAGCTATTCTTCAAGAATTATTTACGGACGAGGGGGTTGGCACTGTAATTACAGAAAAAGCTCTCGATACAATTAGACAGGCGAATCATAATGATGTGAAAAGCATTCACAGACTCATCAATCCGCTAGAGGCAGGGGGCTATCTCATTAAAAGGGGTAAAGAACGAATTGATCATGATATCGATAATTTTTTTGTCATTGAGCATGATAAAAAAATTATCGGTTGTGCCGCTTTATACCCTTACAACGATCATATTGAATTTGCATGTTTCGCAATTAACAAAAACTACCAATCAAAAGGATTTGGTTCAAAACTTTATAATTATTGTGAAGAAATGGCACGAGAAAAAAGTTATAAATATTTATTTGCGCTTACTACAAGAACTGAACACTGGTTTATCGAAAAAGGCTTTAAAGAAGAGAATATCCAAAAACTTCCTAAAAAAAGATTAGAGTCTTACCTGCCGGAAAGAAATTCAAAATTTTTTATTAAAAAGCTTTAAAATCTTAAAAAAACTATGAGTACAAAAATGAGTCAAGACATTAAGCCTGATCACAAAGCCAAAATATTAAGCGAAGCTTTGCCTTATATTAAAAAGTTCTTTGGAAAAACGATTGTCATTAAATATGGTGGCAATGCCATGGTGGACGAAAATTTAAAGCAATCATTTGCAAGCGATGTCGTGCTTTTAAAATTAGTCGGCATGAATCCAGTCGTCGTTCATGGTGGTGGCCCTCAAATTGACGAACACCTTGATAAACTTGGTAAAAAAGGTGAGTTTATACAAGGTATGAGAGTCACAGATAACGAAACGATGGACATTGTAGAAATGGTTCTCGGAGGACAAGTTAATAAAGAAATTGTGAATCTCATTAATAGGCATGGTGGAAAAGCTGTGGGCCTTACTGGCCAAGATGGAAATTTTATTCATGCCAAAAAACTTGTCGTCCAAAATGATGCAGACCCAAAAAAAACAATAGATCTAGGTCACGTAGGAGAGATTGCATCAATCAACCCCAGCATCATTAATTTTCTGGATGAAGGTGATTTCATTCCAGTGATTGCACCAATAGGTGTGGGTGTAAATGGTGAAACCTACAATATCAATGCGGACCTTGTTGCTGGAAAATTATCCGAAGTATTGAGTGCAGAAAAATTAATCTTACTCACCAATACACCTGGCGTACTAGATAAAAAAGGTTCACTACTGACTGGATTAACGCCAAATGAAATTGATAAACTTGTCGAGGATGGGACTTTATCAGGCGGCATGCTGCCTAAAATAAGTTCAGCGCTTGATGCTGCAAGAAGCGGGGTCAAGAGCGTCCATATTATTGATGGGAGAGTGCAGCATGCACTTTTATTAGAAGTACTAACCGACGAGGGTGTAGGCACTTTAATTAAGGCAAAATAATTGTCCAAAATTTGGATTTTTGATTTAGACGATACACTGCACGACGCAAGCTCCAAAATATTTCCAAGTATCAATCAATCTATGACTGCCTATGTCAGTCAGAAACTTCAAATTAGCCACCAAGATGCGCATGATCTCCGCGATCAATATTGGAAAGTGTATGGCGCAACTTTAAAAGGATTAATGGAAAATCACGGTGTTGACCCGAAAGAATTTTTACTTAATACACACGATGCAGAAGAGCTATCAAAATTTGTGAGACAATCTCATGCCTTAGAAAATACGTTAAAAAAAATCAAAGGGCAAAAAATTGTTTTTACAAATGCACCGCTTCACTACGCAATGGCAATTATAAAATCACTTAATATTCAAAAATATTTTTCTGCAGTTTATAGTATTGAATCAACTCGATACAATCCTAAGCCATCCATTTATGCATTCAGAAAAATCTTAAGGCAACTTGGAAAAAAAGCGCATCAATGTGTCATGGTCGAAGATGATCTTGCAAATTTAAAAACCGCTTACAGGATTGGTATGCGAACAATTCTAATATCCAAGCAAAATAAAAAAACAATTTTCGTAGGGAAACGCATTACAAAAATTACCCAATTAATTTAAGGGAGCTAGCTAAGTTTTGTTATTAGGTTAAGACGAGCCTCATATATCGCATCCTTAATATCTAGGCTGCGCTTATTCTGACTAATTGAACTCAGATTTAATTTATTAAGATACTTTAGATACCTATTCAAAGATTTCAAAGTAATTGAAGCTGCCTTTAATTGAGCTGGCTGGCTGCAAATAAAAGCTTCGAAAATTTTCATCACATCTAAAAGAGTATCTGGGCTTCTAAATAGGTCCATTTTGTAAATCAAATCTAGAATTTGGCGAGGTTTAAGTTTTTTAAATTGCTTTAGATCCGATAAATTGGATATTGTCTTTTCAGTTAATTTTTTTACTACATTTGGCACAGATAACTTTGTATAAATTTCTTCTTGAAGTTTACTATTCGTTTTTAAAGGGTAGAGATACATAAAAAATAAAGCTGCTTTAACTTCTGGAGAATACTTTGCTTTGAGGGCATATTCAAAACTCTTCCTTATAGAATGTTTATGTTTAACATAATTCATTTCTGGTAAGAGTAATTGAAGCGCGCCACATTGATGAAGAACCTCGAACATTAAATAAGATTTTTTTTCAGAAAATCCAACAAATAGCTCATGCCAAATTCTTTCTGATGCCACAGTTTCTATTTCTTTATTTTTTACAATCTGCTTAAGAATCGATACTGTCTTGGGGTGGATTTTAAATTGATGAAATCGAGCAGAAAATCGAGCTATACGTAATACACGAATAGGGTCTTCTACAAAAGCCGCGCTCACATGACGTAAAACTTTATTTTTAATATCCTCAATGCCATGAAAGGGATCAATAAACCCGCCTCTTGCATCTTTTGCAATAGCATTTATAGTCAAATCCCTGCGTTTTAGATCTTCCTCTAAAGTCACTTCTTTTGACGCATAGACTTTAAAGCCCTTATATCCTTTTGAAACTTTGCGCTCTGTTCTCGCTAATGCATATTCATGATGTGTTTTGGGATGTAAAAAAACTGGAAAATCTTTACCTACAGGTTTATAGCCTAACTTAATCATTTCATCAAAAGTCGATCCTACAACCACATAGTCTTTATCTTTAACCATTAAGCCCATAATCTGGTCACGAACAGCACCACCCACAAGATAGATTTTCATTTATCGACCAGATTTACTTCTAAAAAAATTATATTTAGCCCGAACAGGTAATCTATTTTTTTTAGTTTCTAGATAGTGCTCCAAACGCATCATAGGGTAACGATATGGTGCTGCATATTGAAGATCTACAATATTATCAACTTGCATAGATCTCCAATTGTCTCGAGTCAATATTTTAATTGGTAAGATTTCCATGGTTAATGCAAATAAATACGAAAGTGTTTTATTAAGAGGAATAATAATACGCTGAAGTTTTTCAGACTTAATAATTAGTTTAATAATTTCTTTAAGTGAATAAACGTCAGGGCCGCCTAATTCAAAGACTTTTCCGTATGTTTTTTTATCCCAAAGACTCTTAGTAAGGGTTTTGGAAATATCCTCAATAAATATCGGTTGAAATTTTGATTGAGGTGATAATAAGACTATGAGCGGTAACCATTTCACAAGCAGCTTAAACATATTAATAAAATTATCTTTGGCACCAAAAATAATAGATGGTCTTAATATAGTTAAGTAAAGATCTTTATGTTTAAGTAATGCAGTCTCTCCAAGTATTTTAGATTTAAGATATAAACTAGGGGCATTTATGCTAGCGCCCAGAGCACTCACATGCATAAGCCTTTTAATACCCAACTCTTTCATGATTTTAGATAAATCGCTTGGCCAAAGATGGTGAATCTTTTCAAAAGAATTTTTTTTAGATTGATGCAGAATCCCTATTAGATTGATGACAACATCTGTATTTTTTAAATCTTTTTTTACTTGCGTGAGGTCATCAAGATTAAAGTCAAATATTTGAATATTTGGATTTACTGTCCAAAATTTAATTTTTTCTTTATTTCGTGAAAATAATTTTAGACGGTAATTAGATTGATTTAGCGCTAAGACAATACTAGAGCCTAAAAAGCCCGAAGCCCCAAAAATAGCAATTGTTTTTTTTGATTGAGTCACTTTGATGTTAAAGCAGTCTTATTATAAATATAAGAATCAGAATCAATGTGATATTAGTTGTAATTTTTAGATACCTTATATATTTTTTATTTTTTGTATTTAGATATAGAAAAGTAAATGCCACTAATATCGCAAGCAATAAAAATATACAAAATCTCAAAATATTCATTGGTAACCTCCTACTATTGCTTGATTTAAAATTGCACTTCTCGAATTAATATAACGTGTTGCCAAATTTGATGTCTTAGGATCTTTACTATCTAGAGTAGTGAGACTCCATCTTTTTTTATTGGAAAGCAATGCAAGCAATAATTTATTATTTAATTCATGGCCTGATTTATATGCTTTAAAATTACCTATGATTGAATAGCCCAACATATAAAGATCGCCGACTGCATCAAGAATTTTATGTCGTACAAATTCGTCTTTGTAGCGCAGTCCATCCGTATTAATAATTTTATATTCATCTAAAACAATCGCATTATCAAGCGATCCCCCTCTAGCTAGTCCATTTGATCTTAAATATTCAACCTCTTGCATAAATCCAAACGTGCGCGCACGACTAATTTCTGTAATATAGGATTCATCGTAAAAATCTAAGGCAACTTTATTTGTGGCCTCATCAAATACTGGATGAGGAAAGTCAATTGTGAAATCAACTTTAAATCCTTCGTAAGGCTCGAATCTTGCCCATTTGTCTTTATCTTTAACTTCTATGACATCATTTATAAATACAAATTTTTTTGGGGCATCTTGTTCTTTAATTTGGGCAGTTTGAAGTAAATAAATGAAGGGGATAGAACTTCCATCCATAATTGGCACTTCTGAACCATTTAATTCAATCGTAATATTATCGATACCTGCAGCAGATAATGCTGACATTAAATGCTCGATGGTCGCCACCCGTGAAGCATTTTCCCCAATAGCCGAGCACATCTTGGTATCTTTAACTGCATCAGGGCTGACTTTAACTTCGTGACTTTTCTTTTGATCCACTCTTCGAAAAATAATGCCTTGGTCGATTTCAGCAGGCTTGAGTGTCATTGTAACTTTCTCGCCATTGTGAAGACCTACGCCGGAAGTCTTCACAACTTTTTGAATAGTTCTCTGTTTGATCATTAAATACTTATTCGCCTTTTTTTCTTAAAAATGCAGGAATATCATATTCTTCCATACCTGACATTTTCATAATTTCAACTTGAGCTCTATTCTCATTTGAACTAAACACATCTGGCTCATCATCAATACTTGAATCATCCTCAATGACAGGTGGCTTATTTTGTATGATTGGTCTAGGTTCAATGCGAGGCATTCTTTGCTTTACGTTTTGCGCTAAACCTGTTGCCACAACTGTGACTCGGATAGAATCTCCCATAGCTTCATCAATCACGTTACCAACAATAACTGTGGCATCAATCGCTGCAAATTGTTTAATTGTTTCCATTACCTCGTGATATTCCTTAAGTGTAAATTTGCTGCTTGCTGAGATGTTCACTAATACACCACGAGCATTCACTAAATTTACATCTTCTAAGAGTGGACTTGCAACCGCAGCTTGAGAGGCTTTATAAGCTCTATGCTCACCCTGAGCTACACCGGAGCCAATCATGGCCATACCCATTTCGCCCATCACCGTCTTCACATCAGCAAAGTCTACATTCACTAAACCTGGGCTGTTAATAATTTCTGAAATGCCAGAGACTGCGTTATGTAATACATCATTAGCAGCATTAAAGGCTTCAAGGAACGGAATATGTTCGCCCAATACTTCCATTAGTTTTTCATTTGGAATCACAATTAATGAATCTACATGCTGCACTAATTCATTGATACCATCAGCAGCTATTGATGTTCTTTTACCTTCAAATAGAAAAGGTTTTGTGACAACCGCGATCGTTAAAATACCTAGTTCTTTAGCAATTTGAGCAATCACAGGCGCAGCGCCTGTGCCTGTTCCACCGCCCATGCCTGCCGTAATAAACAACATATCAGCGCCTTTAATTGAGCTAATAATTTTTTCTTTATCATCAATGGCCGCTTGTTTGCCAATTTCTGGTTTAGCTCCCGCACCTAAACCTTTAGTCATGGCTTGTCCAATTTGTAATATATGACTTGCGCGGCTTTTTTTCAGTGCCTGCATATCAGTATTGGCGCAGATAAATTCAACCCCAGTTAAATTCTTATCGATCATATGATCAATAGCATTACCGCCACAGCCGCCGACACCAATGACTTTTATGATGGCATTTTGTGATTTGCTATCAACAACTTCAAACATATCCTAATCTCCAAGAATTAAAAGTTACCTTGAAACCAATTTTTCATTTTCATGAAGATTTGGTTTATTGAATTACCATCAATTTGATTCATCATTTCTTTTTCTAATTGGCTTTTGCCCATAAGCAATAATCCAATGCCTGTTGAGTACCTCGGATTATCAACAACTTCAGATAAACCGCCTACATTTCTTGGTGTACCTATTCTCACTGGCATTCTAAATACACTCTCTCCAAGATTAACCATACCTTTCATTAAAGAAGATCCGCCTGTAATCACAATGCCAGAAGCTATCATATCTTCCATACCGCTTCGTTTCAACTCACTTGCCACTAACTCATACAGCTCCACCAATCTAGCTTCGATAACCTCTGCTAAAGAGAGTGTTGAGATAGTTTTAGACTCTTTTCCATCGACTACAGGAATTTCAATTTGTTCAGAAGCTGAAGCTAAACTTCTTGCTGCATAACCATGCTTTATTTTTATCTCTTCAGCTGAGGGTAATGGAGTTCTAAAAGCCACTGCAATATCATTATTGATTTGATCGCCAGCAATCGGAATGACTGCGGTATGTCGAATAGATCCATGTCTTAATACGGCTATATCAGTTGTACCACCGCCAATATCAACCAAGCACACACCTAATTCTTTTTCATCATCAGTAAGCACTGCCATACTTGAAGCTAAGGGTTGCAAAACTAATTCAGATACTTCAAGGCCACAACGTTTGATACATTTGACAATATTTTGGGCGGCCGCAATCGCTCCTGTCACAATATGAACTTTTACTTCTAATTTCATTCCACTCATACCAAGAGGTTGTCTTACGTCTTCCTGGCCATCAATTACATATTCTTGAGTCAAAATATGAAGAACTTGTTGATCATTAGGGAGAGTAATCGCACAAGCAGTCTCAATCACCTTATCTACATCTAACTGCGAGACCTCGGTATCTTTAATCTTCACCATGCCGTGAGAATTGATACTTTTTATATGGCTTCCTGCAATGCCTGTATATACATCAGTGATCTTACAATTTGCCATAAGCTCCGCTTCTTCAATCGCTCTTTGAATGGCTTCCATAGTGGAATCAATATTGATGACCACGCCTTTTTTTAATCCTTTTGAGCTATGCTGACCTAATCCAATCACATTCAATAAACCATCTGGTTGTAATTCGGCCACAATAGCCACAATCTTAGATGTTCCAATATCTAAACCAACAATGAGATTTTTTTCTTCTTTTTGTTTAATCATATAAGCGGCCTCTCACCACTATCTATTTTTTGAACAGGTTCAGTAGATTTTTTAATAGCAAAACCATTGGGATATCTTAAGTCAGCCGAACCAATTTTTTTAACCGAGGCTAAAATATTGTCATACTGCGACATAAAGCGATTGAGATTCTCTTCTATGTTATTTTTGCTTAAAATAATTTTCATATTATTAGTTGTTCTAATGTCCCAAGTGTACCTAGAAGATAAGGAAACTTGCGCAATTTTTAATTGTTTTTTATCTAAAATACTTTGCATTTTTTTGTACTCCAATGCTATATAACTCTCCGTTCCTTCTGGGCCAAAAAAAAGTGGTAAATCTTCGTCTGATGCCCCATGAAAAATTTCACCATTTTCATTTACCAAAGCAATTGCTCCCCACCTGCCTATTGCTTGGTGCTCTTCAACTAAAACTTCTAACCGATCCGGCCAAACTCTTCTTAGACTGACATTTCTAATCCACGGTAATTTAGTAAAGGCTTCCTTCGTACTATATAAATCTAAAGAAAAAAAATTGCCTTTGACAAATCGGTCAGAAATCATGCTGACTTGATCTGCATCTAAATGTTGATATTGTCCTACCACCTTAATTTCTCTAATAGGAAATTTTGCAAAATGCATAAATCGATAACTTAATAAAAAAAGTATCAAAATTATATTTAGTAACAAAACTACATTACCTAGCCAATAAATTTTTATATGGTTATTTAACATCTGCAGTTTTTAATATCTCTAAAACTAATTGATCAAAATTAATACCATTCTCTCGAGCGGCCATAGGAACCAAGCTATGGCTTGTCATACCTGGCGAAGTGTTTACTTCGATAAAATAATGTTGGCCCTGTTGGTCAATCATAAAATCTACGCGACCCCAACTCGAACATCCAATGGCGTTGAAAGCCTCTAATGCTTGTTGTGCAATAAGCGCTTCTTTGTCTTTTTCTAAGCCTGAAGGACAGATGTATTGCGTATCATCTTTTAGATACTTAGCTTCATAATCATAAAACTCGTTACTTGGCTCAATTTTAATTATCGGAAGTGTTCTGTTATTTACAATTGCCACTGTATATTCATCTCCATCTACAAATTTCTCAACAATGACATTTGCATCAATTTTTGATGTCTTCAAAAAAGCTTCTTTATATTGTTCTTCGTTTTTAATCTTATCAATTCCAATACTTGACCCCTCGTTAGATGGCTTTATAAAAAAAGGTAAGCCAATGGAATTCACAATGTCTGCATAATTTGTTTTCTCATTAACTTGTAAAAAATCTGGCGTTGAAATATTAAGTGACCGCCATAATAATTTTGTTTTGAGTTTATCCATACCAATGGATGAGCTTGCGGCGTCACTGCCTGTATAAGCTACTTTTTTCGATTTTAAAAAAGCTTGGATTGAGCCATCTTCACCGCCTCGCCCATGAAGCGCTATAAAGACTCTGTTATAAGTTTTAATTTCCTCAATATCTCGATCGGAGGGATCAAAAGCTTCGACTTCAATACCTAAGCGTTTTAAGGCATGAAATACAGCATCGCCACTTAAGAGTGAAACAGCTCTCTCGTTGGAGTCACCTCCCATCAATACTGCTACTTTTCCAAAATGATCCGTCAATTTAGAAACTCTCCTAAAATTTTGACTTCTCTTTCAAGTTTTATCCCTTTTTTTTTGTAAACTTCAGACTCAACATGATCAATAATATCTTCAATATCTTTTGCGGATGCTTCTCCCAAATTGATAATAAAATTCGCATGCTTATCTGATACTTCTGCATTGCCCACTCTATAACCTTTTAAACCACACTCTTCAATGAGTTTTGCTGCAAAAGTATCTTTAGGGTTTCTGAAAGTTGAGCCTGCTGTCGGCCAATTAAGAGGTTGTGTATTTTTTCTATGATTGAGATATTCCTTAATCTTACCCTCTGGGTCAGCAGTCATATCTTTCTTAAAATTAAACCAAGCGCCTACAAACCATTCATTTAATTTGGGCTTAACCACTTCACGATAAGAAATCAAAAAATCATTTTTTGGTCTTGTGACAATATTGCCTTCTTCGTCGATCATATTTACCTGGGTCACGTAATTCCAAGTTTCAGAGCCGTAACATCCAGCATTCATTGCTAACGCACCGCCCACGGTACCTGGAATACCAGCAAAAAATTCTCCGCCAACATAATGTTCTTTAGCAAGATTTTTTGCGATCTTTGCACATGTATTACCTGCTTCTGCATAGACACCATTTTCAGTCATTTGAATTTCATTTAAAGCAGCATGCATGACAATCACCGTTCCCCGAATACCCCCATCTCGCACCAAGATATTTGACCCTAATCCAATAAAAGTCAGTGGCTTTAAATACTTTTCTTGCTTTAAGAAATTTTTTAAATCATCTAAATTTTGAGGGGTGAATAAAGTATCGGCAGCCCCACCTACACGCCAGCTGTTGTATTTATTTAATGACTCATTTTTTAAAATTGATTCACTCGTCATGTATTTACAATATTCAATATGTCTTTGGTAACTTTCCCAACCGAACCCGCACCCATAACAATTAAAATAGAATCTTGATCAATATATTGAAGTGCTGTTCTAGCTAACTCAGTAATATCTTTTTCAAATGAAACTTTATTTGAAATTTTATTCATGCTGTCCATCATTACCATAGAACTTACGCCTGCAATTGCTTTTTCACCAGCTGAGTAAATATCGGTAAGAAGTACTTTGTCTGCCTTTTGCAATACTCTTACAAATTCATCGAAACAATCTCTTGTTCTGGTATACCGATGAGGCTGAAAAACAAGATGGATCGATTTATTGGGGTAAGCATCGCGCGCTGCGTCAAGGACTGCCTCTATTTCAACAGGATGATGACCGTAATCATCAACCAAAGTAAAAGATTTTTTATTAAACATTAAATCTTTATAAGTTTCGAATCTTCGACCTACGCCTTTAAAATGCTTTAAAGCATCAATAGTTTTAGTGATAGGTATCTCAAGTTCATCAGCTAATGCAATTGCTGCTAATGCATTTCTTACATAATGCTTTCCTGGTAGATTCAAAGTGATGTCTCTTTTAATCAGGTCTGAATGTTTAATGCTTACTTTGAAGTGCATTTTTCCTGCATCTGCCTGGACGTCCTCCGCATGAACATCAGCATCATTAGACAATCCATAAGTGATGATGGGTCTAGAAATTTCTGGAAGAATTGATTTAATCACGGGATCGTCAATACACACAATCACGACACCATAAAAAGGTAGTCGATGTATAAATTCGATATATGTTTTTTTGAGCTTATCAAAGTCATTATCATATGTTTCCATATGATCTTGATCAATATTTGTCACAATAGAATAGACTGGAGTTAAATGTAAGAATGATGCGTCGGATTCATCTGCTTCCACGACAATATATTGTCCATTACCAAGCTTGGCATTCGCATTTAAGGAAGAGAGTCTTCCACCAATCACGTATGTCGGATCCATGGAGGCCTCTGCCAAAATAGAGGCAATTAAACTCGTGGTGGTTGTTTTGCCATGAGTGCCTGCTACAGCAATACCTTTTTTAAAGCGCATGAGCTCAGAGAGCATTTCAGCTCTCGGCATAATTGGAATTTTATTTTTTATAGCAGTCATTAATTCAGGATTGTCCTTATCGATGGCAGAAGAAATAACAATCACATCAATATCTTTAACATTTTCTGCAGCGTGATTAATAAAAATCTTAATCCCTAGATCTCTTAATCTCGAAGTGACGGGGGAGTCCTGAATGTCTGAACCAGAAACAAAATAACCTAAATTATGCATCACTTCTGCAATACCACTCATCCCTGAGCCACCTATACCTACAAAGTGAATTCGATTAATGTTATGTTTCATTTTTTAATTAATCGCTCGCATGCTTGATATATAACCTCTTCAGGTTTTTTTGTTTTATTTTCTAATGCAGCTTTTGACATTCTTAAACATTCATTTCTTGAAATGCTATTAATGAGACGGCTTAATAATTCCGGTGAAAGGTTTTCTTGAATTATAAGTCTCGCGGCTTTCTTATCGCTTAAGTATTTTGCATTATAAAATTGATGATTATCGACAGCAAAAGGAAATGGTACCAAGATGCTTGGAATTCCAGCTGCCGAAAATTCTGACACCGTAAGAGCACCGGCTCGAGCAATCACCAGGTCTGCCCATTCATACATTTTTTCAATATGATCCAAATAGGCTCTGCAGTCAGCTTTTATGCCATATTTTTTATAGTTTGTTTTTAATTCTTCAAAATGCTTTTCGCCTGATTGATGAATAATTGTTGGTCTATTTTTAGGTTGAATTTGGTTAATGCTTTGAGGAATCATATCGTTAAAAAATTTGGCACCCAAACTCCCTCCCACAACAAGCAATCTCAAGGGCCCTTTTCTATTTTTAAATCTTTGGGCTGGTGTTTTAATTTGTCTAATATCATCTCTGACTGGGTTGCCAATCTTTTGAGCAGCTCGTAGCAATTTAATTGGAAATGCAGAATATATATGTGTTGCGATCATCGCTAATAATTTATTAGTGAGCCCTGGAATCGAATTTTGTTCATGAATAATGAGTGGCTTTCCCATAAGCTTTGCCATAAGTCCGCCAGGAAATGAAACGTAACCACCCATCGCAATCACGACATCTGGTTTTTCTTTTTTAATTACTTTTGCACACTGTATGAATGCAATTGAAAGTATAAATGGAAGCTTTATCCAATTTAGAATACCTTTACCTCGAATACCGGTAATATCAATCATCGCCTTTGCATAAGGTTTTTTTTCAATTAACTTATTTTCCATACCATGCGAAGTTCCGAGCCAAGTAATCGACCATCCTTTTGCTTTTAAATAATCCGCAATCGCAATGCCAGGATAGATATGTCCTCCAGTACCTCCTGCAATTACCAATATTTTTTTATTTAATTTCACAGGGTTAAATGCCTCTTAGACCTCTTCGATTTTCCCAGTCAATTCTGAGTAATATCGCAAGCGCAATCATATTAGCCAATATACTGCTGCCACCATAGGATAAAAGTGGCAAAGTTAAACCTTTAGTAGGAAGAAGCCCCATATTCACTCCCATATTCATGATGCCCTGAACCCCAAACCAAATACCAATACCTTGCGATAAAAGTGCTGAATAATAATTTTCGTTAATAATCGCTTCTTTGGCGATTCCAAAAGCACGAATGACTAACCAAGAAAATAAGCCAATGACTACAAGCACTCCCACAAAACCAAGTTCTTCAGCTAATACTGCCAAAATAAAATCGGTATGAGGCTCAGGTAAATAAAGTAATTTCTCAACGCTGCCACCTAATCCCACACCAAACATTTCTCCTCGACCAAAAGCCATTAATGAATGTTGTAATTGGTAGTTTTTTGTTAATGAGTCTGACCAAGGATCTAGAAAACTTAATCGACTTGTACGATAAGTCGCTGCATGAATGATTCCCCAGATTGCTGCAGGAGACACAAAAAGAAGTCCTAATAGAATATTTTTATTAATTCCACCTAAAATTAAAATTAAAGCTGCAATCACAGAGATAACAGCAAGCGCTCCAAAATCTGGCTCTTTAATTAATAAAAGGCCTACTACAATAATTGCAGAGGCCATGGGCAAAAATCCCTTTAAAAAAGTGCCAATTTCTTTAGACTTTCTCAGAACATAATCAGAGGCATACATCGCAACAAATAGCTTCATGAATTCTGAAGGTTGTAAATTAAATACAATCAGTGATAGCCAGCGACGACTACCGTTAACTTTATGCCCTATGCCAGGAATTAAAACTAATATGAGTAAGAATAGTCCGCCTAAAAATAAATAAGGTGAAACTTTCTGCCACCAGCGAATAGGTATTTGAAAAGTAATAAATCCTGCAGCTGCGCCAATACAAATAAATAAGGTTTGTCTAATCAAGAAATACGAGGAAGAATTTCCAAATTTTTTAGCAGTCTCGGCCAAGGCAATTGATGAAGAGTAAACCATCACAAGACCTATCCCGATTAATATCATCGATACCCAAAATAAGCCATGATCAAATGAAGGCTTATCAATCAGTGATTTATTAGAAAATTTATCTAGCATAATTCTCTTTTAGTTTCTTTACACAAGCTTTGAAAAGATTGCCTCGCTCAACATAATTTTTAAACATATCTGTGCTCGCACAGGCTGGGGACAATAAAACTACATCGCCTGTGTTTGCTAACTCAATAGATTTACGTATGGCATCTTCAAGACTTTTTTCAATATGATTTGGAATGGCAGAAGCACTAAAGGCTTTTTGCATAATCTCAGCATCTTTACCAATCAAAGCGACATGCTTAATTTTATCTTTTGATGCATACGTTAGAGGATTAAAATTTTGATTTTTTCCATCACCGCCAGCTACCAATAAAATTGGCTTATTCATACTTTTTATCGCAGCAATCGTTGCGCCTACATTCGTTCCCTTTGAATCGTTATAAAAATCAATTCCTAAAAAAGAATCTACGTATTCCACACGATGAGGGGGTGCATTAAATTCAGCTAAGACTTTTTTAAGGGTGTGATCAGGGATATCAAACGGCTCACAGAGAGCTATTGCCGCCATTACATTTTGAATATTATGAATACCTTTAAGCTTAATTTCATCGATTCCAATAATTTCAGCATTTCCCTTTGCAATAAAATATTGGCTACCATTTTTTTTAATTCCATAATTTATTTCATGCACGTCACTTCCAAATGTGACCGTGTCATTTGTAATGAAGGTCTTAAGATAATCATCATCTCTATTTAAAATACATTTTTTTGCATGATTAAATATTCGATATTTAGCTTTTGCATATTCATCGATCGAGCTATATCGATCCATGTGATCTTCAGAGATATTTAAAATCGTTGCCGTATCAAGAGCGAGAGAATAGGTGCTTTCTAATTGATAGCTCGATAATTCTAGAACATAAACCTCAGGTACTTTTTCATCTAAAGTATTTAAAATTGGTATACCAATATTACCTGCTACAATCGTTTTAATACCGGATGCCTTTAATAACTCACCAACAAGCGAAGTCACAGTCGTTTTACCATTGGAACCCGTAATACCAATGACCTTCGCATTTGCTGCTTTGACTTGCGCAAATATTTCAATATCACCTATGACAGGTATACCCTTATCTATAGCCGCTGAGACATAACTTTCTTTTAATGAAACGCCAGGACTAATCACAATTAATTCAATATCGTTTGTGATACTTTCGTGGAATATTTGCCCAGTTATAAATTCCACATCTTTGAACTTTGCTTTAATTTCCCCAAGACCTTCAACATTAGTTCGCGTATCGATCGCTCTTATGACACAATTTTGATTCACAAGAAAGTGCAATACAGATTGGCCTGTGTCTCCGAGGCCAATCACTGAAACTCTTTTTTTGTAAAAATTATTGATCATCTAATCTTCAGTGATGAAATACCAATTAACACAAGCATCATGGTAATGATCCAAAATCTCACGACAACCTGTGTTTCTTTCCAGCCTTTTTTTTCATAATGATGATGAAGAGGGGCCATAAGAAAGATTCGCTTTCCAACGCCATATTTAAATTTAGTGTATTTGAAATACATCACTTGGATCGCAACAGAGAATGTTTCCATCACAAAAATACCGCCCATGATGAATAGTACAATTTCTTGTCTGACGATGACGGCAATGGTCCCAATGGCTGCGCCCAGAGCTAGGGCGCCTAAATCCCCCATAAATACCTCTGCAGGATATGTGTTAAACCATAAAAAGCCTAGGCCTGCGCCTGCCATGGCAGTGCAAAAGATAGCTAATTCACCAGCCCCACTGATATAAGGTATGCCCAAGTATTTAGCGATTACATAATTACCAGCAACATAAGCAAATACGCCTAGAGCACTTGCAACTAAAACAGCTGGCATAATCGCAAGCCCGTCTAATCCATCTGTAAGGTTCACAGCATTACTGCTCCCTACAATAACGATGTAACTCAAGAGAATGAAAGTTAGTGCGCTCATTGAAAAACTTATATCTTTAAAAAAAGGTAAGAGCAAAGATGTTTGCTCAGGAGTCACGGCATTCGACCAAAGATAAATTGAAGCGCCAAGACCTATGATGGATTGCCACAAGTATTTTTGTCCTGCACTAATACCATTAGGATCTTTATAAATTACTTTTTTTAAGTCATCGATAAAGCCAATAAGGCCAAATCCAAGCGTCACAATCAAAAGCAACCAAATATAATTATTTTTAATGTCAGCCCAAAGCAGCGTCGACACAATGATAGATACTAGGATTAAACCACCTCCCATCGTGGGTGTGCCTGTTTTAATAAGATGGTCTTTAGGTCCGTCAGATCTTACTGCTTGACCAATATTATATTGATTAAGTTTTTTGATGAGCCACGGACCAAAGGCAAAAGAAATAATCAATGATGTGATTGTCGACATCACGGCTCTTAATGTAATGTAATTAAATACATTAAAGCCGTGGATTTCTTTAGCTAAAAATTTAAATAATTCAAGTAACATAATTTTTATCTTTCTGAAAAATTTTAAGTAAGCCCCTTAACCACTTCTTCCATTTTCATAAAACGCGATCCCTTTACAAGTACTGATGAGTCTTTTTTAATTTTAGATTTAACATATTTAATCAAATCTTTTTTATTACTAAACCATTTTGCATCACCACTACATTTATTAATTGTGTGCTTAGTAAGTGGTCCAGTACCCACAACATCCGAGATTTTCTTTTTATTAATATATGTTCCTATAGAAGCATGGTATTGCGCTGCTTTTTTCCCTAGCTCACCCATATCACCAACGACTAAAATTTTGTGCCCTTCTTGATTAGACAACACATCAATAGCAGCTCTCATTGATTCGGGATTGGCGTTATAGGTATCATCAATAAGTATTGAGCCATTCAATCCTTTTTTCACTTCCAACCTTCCTTGAACAGGCTTAATAGCCTCAATACCTTTCTTAATAGTTTTAAGCGGAATTTTTAACGCGAGTGATGAAGCAATAGCTGCAAGTGCATTTTTTAAGTTATGCTCACCTTGCAATTTCAAACTAATATCAATCTGCCCTTTAGGTGTGTGAATTTGAGAAATGTCTTTTAATGTTTTATATACATAGACATCGGCTTTTTTGTCCAAACCAAATGAAATAATATTTTTAGTTTGAGCGGCATTTTTCATCAAACTATAAAAATCATCGTCGCGATTTATGATAGCAATACCGCTCTTTTTCAAGCCCTCAAATATTTCTGATTTAGCTTTTGCAATGCCCTTTTTAGAACCAAAAAATTCAATATGTGCTTCTGCAATATTTGTAATAACTGCAACATCGGGTCTAGCTATCTTACTTAAATAACTAATTTCACCTTTGTGATTCATACCCATTTCAACGACAGCACACTTTTGAGTTTTTTTTATATTCAATAAAGACAATGGAAGCCCAATATCATTATTATAATTTCCTTGACTCACGAGCAACCTCCTCTTGCTTTTCAAATGCGTTGATAAGATGCTCGCAACCATTTCTTTTGTGGTCGTTTTGCCATTACTTCCCGTTATAGCAACTAAAGGTATTTTTGATTGGGCTTTCCAATATTGAGCAATTTTCCCTAAAGCCTCGCGTCCAGTTTTTACTAGAATCTTATTTTTAAGTGCTTCTTGTTTACTCGCAACAATTGCTGCAACAGCCCCTTTCTTTAACGCCTCAGATGCAAACATATCTCCATCAAATTTTTCACCTTTGATACCAATAAAAAGATCGCCTTTTTGAATGTCATGGCTATTAATAGAAATACGTTTGATTCTCTTTTTAAGAAGAGCGGCATCTCCCTGATACTTACCACCCACAATTTTTTTAATTTGATTTAAAGTAATATGCATTAATTTTTCTTGTAATATTTAAGTGCGTTTCTAACGCATTTTTGATCGCTGAAAGGATATTTGATACCTTTAATTTCCTGATATTTTTCATGTCCTTTGCCAGCAATCAGAATTACATCCTCATTGTTGGCGAGTTGGATTGCTTTTTCAATGGCTTTTTCTCTGTTAATTTCAGTCGAAAACGATCCCTTCATATACTTACTAATTTCACTAATAATTTTTTTAGGGTTTTCATTTCTCGGATTATCCGATGTCACAATACTCATATCAGCTAAATTTGAGGCAGCAGTTGCCATATCTTTTCTTTTGCCTATATCTCGATTGCCGCCACACCCAAATACGCAAATAAGCTTGCCATCCGTTTTATCTTTCAAGGTCGTAAGCACTTTTTCAAGAGCATCTGGTGTATGAGCATAATCAATAAATATTTGCGGTGAAGTCTTTTTGCCCATTTTTTCCATTCTTCCTGGTACCTGAGAAATGTTGGCTAAATGTCTAATGATTTTTTTAACTGCAAACCCAGACCCAACAAGCGCACTGATGACCGCTAAAATGTTATAGACATTAAATTCTCCAACTAAAGGAACATTTACTTCATATATTTCTTTTTTAAAATGTAATCTGAACTTTGTCCTAGATGCAGAATAGTTAATATGTGTTGCGCGCATGTCACCATCTTTAATGCCATAGGTGATGATCTTTATCTTCTTATTAATAAGCGATGCTTTGAGTTTTTTTCCATAAACATCATCAATATTAATTACCGCCACTTTTAAAGATGGAAAATGAAATAATTTTTTCTTTTCACTAAAATAATTTTTAAAAGTGAGATGGTAATCTAAATGATCTCTCGATAAATTTGTAAATACGGCAACATCAAAATGAATGCTATTGACACGGCCTTGCGCCAAAGCATGCGATGAAACTTCCATGACTACTGAGTTCACATGATTTTTTTTAAACTCTTTAAAAATACGATGGTTTGAAATTGCGTCTGGCGTTGTATAGGCGTGTGCTTTTAGTTTTTTATACCCGTATCCAAGCGTACCGATTAACCCAGTTTTTTTACCTAAAATATTTTGAAGCTCTTTAAGCCAATAGGTACATGAGGTTTTTCCGTTTGTGCCAGTTACACCGATTATGTGTATTTTCCTTGAAGGCTCCTTAAAGAAGACATGAGCTATTTCACCTTCTTTATTTTTTAAATCACTAATCGGAAGATGTGGAATATTACAAGAATTTTTCCATACAAAATCTTTTTTTTCATACAAAATAGCTTTTGCTCCTTTTTTTAGAGCATCTGCAATGTAATTTCGTCCATCGACATGAGAGCCTGGATAGGCAAGAAAGAGAGAATTCTTTTTTACGTGCCTACTATCATTTGAAATATCAGAGAGGTGAAGTCCAATCTTTTTTAACTCACTCTTCATATCGTTTCTTTAGGCTCTGCTTTATCGAGCTGAGGTACTGTATTAGGCAACTTATCATCTCGAGGAATATTTAGTATTTTCATGACATCTGTCATCACATTACTAAATACGGGGGCTGCAACAGCGCCACCAAAACGACTTCCGACAGTTGGCTCATCAACCATAATTGCCATAATGATTCTTGGATTTGTCGCAGGAATTAATCCCACAAATGAACCTATATTCTTATTTTTTTCGTATTTTCCATTCATTAATTTTTCTGCTGTCCCAGTTTTACCAGCTACTCTGTAGCCTTTGACTTTCGCATTACCTCCTGTGCCATCTTCAATAACACCTTCCATCATTTCAACCATGGTTTTGACTGTTTCTTTCTTAAATACTTTTGTTCCCATGACTGGTTCATTTCGTTTGTACAATGTAATAGGTTTTAATTCGCCATCATTAGCAAAAACTGTGTATGACTGAGCCAATTGAAGTAAGGTTAAATTAATGCCACCATAACCATAAGAAACTGTAGCTTGGCCTACCATGCCCCAATTTTTATAATTTCTTAAAACACCACCCACTTCGCCAGGGAATCCTACGTTCGTTCTCATACCAAAACCAACCTTATTCAATGTGCCCCAAAGATTTTTTGGGTCTTGCATAAGACCAATTCGAGCAGCACCCACATTTGATGACTTTGCAATAACTTCAGAAACTGTCATTGAGAGTCGTCCCGGCTCGGCGTGTGCATCATGAATAGTAAAAGATCCAATCTTCATAAATCCTGCTGACGTATCAATATTCTGAGTGGATCGAACTAATCCACTATCTAATGCTGCTGATACAACAAAAGGTTTCATAGTTGATCCAGGCTCAAAAACATCTGTCACAGCTCTATTTCTTGTTGGCCCATTTCCAGCATTTGGATTATTTGGGTTATAAGTAGGTAAATTAGCTAGTGCTAAAATTTCACCTGTTTTAGCGTCGATGACAACAGCTGATCCTGCTTGTGCTTTATGCTCTTCAATCGATTTTGCTAACTCTCTATAAGTTAAATATTGAATTCTTCGATCAATAGATAAAGTTACGTCATTTCCCTCTTGAGGTAATTTAATATCATCAATATCATCAACAAAACGACCAAGCTTGTCTTTTAGAACTTTTCTTCGGCCTGCAATGCCTGAAAGTGATCTGTTTTGTGCTTTTTCAATTCCTTCCACGCCCACATTTTCCATGCTCGTTAAACCTACTAGATTAGCTGTCACTTCAGCAGCAGGATAGAATCTTTGGAAGTCATTTTCAAAACTTATACCAGGAATTTTTAACGCTTTAAGTTGGTCTGCATCTCTTGGTGGGACACGTCTTTTAAGATATACATTTTCCTTGGTGCTATTAAATATTTTGTCATCAACTTCATTGCTGCTGAGCTTAAGAATAGTTTCCAATTGAGTTCTTTGCTCCTTAGTCATTTTCACTTTTGCAATTTTTGGATTTGCATTGACTGAGAAAACAGGTGTGCTGAGCGCCAAAATATTGCCATGTCTATCTGTAATTTTTCCACGATTAGCGGCAAGAGAAAGGATGCGATTACTCGTTGCAGTAGCTTTTTCTTGTAAGAAATCTTTATTCAAGCCTTGCAAATATAAAGCTCGGATAATAAGCGTTAAGAATCCTGCTAAAAATAAAATCAATATCCATCTTCGTCGAACGCCTGATAATTCGAAGAATGTTTTTTCAACTTTATTATTAATAAATAAACTCAATGCTGCTCCAACATAATTATTTTTTTAGGATCTGGCTCTTTCATCTTTAATGATTTTTTTGCAATTTCATCTATCTTTGAATGCATGGATAAAGTGCTCTGCTCTAATTGCAACTGGCTATATTCCAAATCAAGTTGGCGACCAATGTCTTTTTGATGCTCATTCTCAGAAAACAATTTTCGATATTGATGCTCGGCATTAACTTTGGCGAGAGCCATGATGAGTATGACAAAATACAAAATGAAATTTGTTCTAGTCATTTAATAGGCTGTCCTCTCAGCAACGCGCATGATACCGCTTCTCGACCTTGGGTTATATTTCACTTCTTCTTCACTTGGTCTAATAGGTTTTGTCACAATATTTAATCGAGGCTTCGGTAAATCTTCACTTCTAATTGGAAAATTAGAGGGCAATGTATCTCTATTTCTTTCATCATTAATAAACTGCTTCACAATTCTGTCTTCAAGCGAGTGAAAACTGATCACTACCATCATGCCGCCTGTTTTTAGTCGCTCTAAAATTTTAGGCAACACTTCTTGTAATTCTTCTAGTTCGCGATTGACATAGATCCTCAATGCCTGAAATGTTCTTGTGGCAGGATCTTGTCCAACTTCTTTTTTGGGCATATGCTCTGCTACAATTTTTGCGAGCTGCTTTGTCGTCTCAATCGAACCTACCTCTTTGCGCTCTTTTATAATTGCAGCCGAAATTCTTCTTGCGAATTTTTCTTCGCCATATTCTTTTAAAATTTTTTCTAATTCTTTTTGTTCAATATTTTTTAAAACCTCTGCGGCAGTTATGCCTTTCGTTTGATCCATTCGCATATCTAAATAAGCATCAAATCTAAAACTAAATCCACGATCGCCTTCATCAATTTGTGGCGATGAGATTCCCAAATCAAGAAGCACACCATCTACTTTCGAAATACCTTTTGCTTCTAACACTTCGTCGATTTCTGAAAAATGCGCATGTACGATTTCAAATCTCGTATCTTTAATTTTTAAACCTTCCTCGTACGCAGTTTTATCTCGATCAATCGCGATTAGCCTGCCTTCCTGGTTTAACTTTTCTAAAATTAATTTACTGTGGCCACCCCGCCCAAAAGTGCAATCGACATAAACACCGTCTTTCTTTAAAACTAAATGCTCAACTGCTTCATGTAAAAGGACAGTAACGTGCTCATGTTTTAAATTACGTTGAGCTTGATTCATGAGTCACTAAATTAAGGTGCATCATTAAAGGGAGAATCCTTCAAGCTCAATCGGCATGCTAGAAGCGTCTTGTTGTGTTGCATTTTGCATTTGTTGATCCCAGGCCTCTTTATCCCAAAGCTCAAAATGACTACCTTGACCGACCAACATGGCCTGCTTATCAATGCTTGCAAATTCTCTTAAGACTTGGGATAGGAGAAGTCGGCCTGCTGTATCAAGCGATATATCCTCCGCATAACCCACAAGCAGTCTTTGTAAAGCGCTTGATTTTTTATCGAAACTCGAAAGTGCCATGATTTTTGATTGAATAGGTTCCCAGGCAATTTGCGGGTAAATCAATAAACATCCATGAGGATGAGCTGTGATGACTAAGTCGCCTGAGGATTGAACGAGCAAAACCTCTCGATGCTTAGTCGGCATAGCCATCCTGCCTTTAGCATCAATATTCAAGAGATTAGCGCCTCTAAACATAATTCCCGACCCAGTTATTCAATTCAAAAAAGTGGGAAATTACTAAATACCCTTAGTTCTACTTAGAAATTTCCCACAAAAAACCACTTTTTTCCACTAATGACACTATAGATAATAAAAAAGAGCTGCGCAAGCTCTTTTTTGAGGGTTTTTTCATATCTGACAAGGGTTTGGGAGGATAAAACTGAAAATTTTGAGAAAAAATTGAAGCCAACCGATAAGCCGGGTTCTGTCGTGGACAGTCATTCATCTAGGTGCATGATTGCTCATGCACTCGAGCAGTCTACCCGGTAGCAACACGAGCAGTGCTATTACTACCCTATTTGACCTTGCTCCGAGTGGAGGTTACCGCGTTTCACCGTAACTAAATACGCTCGTCTCTGTGGCCCTATTCCTCGTCTCGCAACGTACGGCCGTTAGCCGTCACTCCGCTCTTTGGAGCCCGGACTTTCCTCTCCTTGAGTTAACAAGCAGCGACTGTCTAGTCAGCTTCACGCGGATTTTAACATATCCAGTGATGCAGCCTTTAAATCTCCAAAAGTTTTAAATTTTCCGGCAGCATAAGATGCTGCAAAAGCATTCGGTTTGACCATGGGAATAACATTACATGTGCCTCGGATATAACCGATGGCCTCATTGATCACACAATTAGAACCAAACATCTCATCTGGATTAATATCGAGATGAACTTCAACAGTTCTTTCATCTAAAATATCTGCCAATTTAAGATACAAGTCGGATACTTTATAAACCTCATTCATTAAGCGATAGCGCGGCTTATTTTGTTTTTGATCGTAATCTCTCTCTCGAGTTACTTCTCCAAAAATTTTGCATCCATTATTTCCATTGATATGAACTACAATAGCTAACACATAGTCCGCATACCAATCTTTACCTACTCTTATTCTTTCCGAATCACAACCAATATAAATTTTTGACTCTAGACTTTGTGCGTCAATAAAATCTCGGACTTCTTCTAGATTTATTTTTTTCATAATTTTTTTAATATTATTAATTGGCGACTTAATATATTTTAGATCTCATTATATTTTAACGTCTTCGCTTCTTCCAAGTATAAGCTGTCCCATCAGGACATTTACCATCAAGAACAGAAGCAGCACCAAATAATCCAATAATTTCAATGCCATGACCTTCAATCGTTACAAGTTCATTCATTTCTTTTGCCAATCTCATAGCCTCATCTAAATTTATGGCTTCAATTTGTTTTGTTTTACTCTTAACTGTATACATTCTTAATTTCAATGCCCAATTCTTTGATGTGATATTGTTATACCTAGACCTAGTTTTTTCGAATAAACTCAATAAAAATGCATACAGTTTTTTAGTCTATCAAATTGGTTTTTCTAATTTAATTCGCAATCAATAACTCCTCCCAATTGGTCGTATAGTTTCTTGATTTAAATTGAGCCCTCATTTCCCATTCTTTTGTGACACCTTCACTGCCTAGTTTTAATTTACCCTTCCATCTTTGATTGATGCTATCCATAACCTTCATGCGGGAATGAGAAATCGTGTCGTTAAATAAATTACCTTGAATTTTATGTTTGGAAATTAAATTACAAAGCGTGACACCTGCCTTTTGATAATTAAACCCATCACGATAAATATGATCTAACCCTAATAAAGCAGTATTAGTTAACACCATTGAATCATCAGTCGGCTGAAACAATGGAATATTCACTCCATTCGCATATTGTTTCTGATCATCATGTGGACTTGTTCTGATATAAACATATAAAGATGACGCAACTGAATCTTGTTTTCGCATTCTTTCAGCTGCACGACTGGTATATGAAGTAATAGCTTCTATAAGCTCTTGTTTATTATTCACCCGTCTACCGAAGGAACGAGATACCATAATTTCTTTATTAGGCTCTTGTACATCTTTTAATTCTATACACATCACACCATTTAATTCACGCACTGTTTTTTCAAGGACGATACTAAATTGCTGACGAATGTAATCAGGATCCGCAAGCTTCAAATCTAAAACAGATATGATGCCCAGTTGGTTGAGTTTAGGTGCTAACGATCTTCCAACACCCCATACCTCATTCACTGAAATATGACTCATCCATGTGTCTAAGGTATCTTGATCCATGACATTTAAATTACATACGCCTTTAAATGAAGGATGTTTCTTTGCAATATGATTAGCCAACTTAGATAAAGTTTTAGTAGAGCCTATGCCTATCGATATAGGGAGGCCCGTCCATTGTTTGATCTTAGTTTTAATTTGCTGACCATACTTAATTAAGTCTTTGGATTTAAATGAAGTTAAATCTAAAAATGATTCGTCTATAGAATAGATTTCTTGGTCTGGACTAAATTTAGATAGCAAAGTCATCACACGATCACTCATATCCAAATATAAAGTGTAGTTTGATGAAAGCGCAATGAGCTTATCCGAATTCACCATATCTTTAATTTGAAAAAATGGAATGCCCATCTTGATGCCAAGAGATTTAGCTTCATTTGAACGAGAAATGGCGCAGCCATCATTGTTACTTAATACTACGACAGGCTTATTTTCTAGCTTAGGATTAAATACTCTTTCACAACTAACATAAAAGTTATTAACGTCAATGATAGCAATCGACTTCATAATAAAAACTATATTAATCGCCAGGGAATTTTTCTTGCAGCATATAGCGGAATAATTGCTTCATCACCTACGGTAATTTTTTCAGGCACAATCCAATCTTCTTTGATTAAATTGATTGATGATTTATTTCTTTCTAATCCGTAAAAATCAGCACCGTAAAAACTTGCAAAGCCTTCTAATTTATCTAGCGCATTGAGCTCATCAAACACTGTGGCATAAAGCTCAATAGCACTTGCTGCAGAAAAAATACCCGCACAACCACAAGCATTTTCTTTTGTCGATTGTAAGTGAGGCGCACTATCGGTACCTAAAAAGAATTTTGAATTGCCTGATGAAACTGCACTTAAAAGTGCTTGTCGATGCATTTCTCTTTTTAAAACAGGTAGGCAATAATGATGTGGATTGATACCCCCTACAAACATATGATTTCTATTCAATAAGAGATGTTGTGGTGTAATCGTAGCCGCTACTTTTTTTGAGCTACTTAAAATAAAATCAGCGGCATCTTTTGTAGTGATGTGTTCCAACACAATTCGCAAATTGGGAAATGTTTTATGTATTTTTAATAAATGCTGAGCAATGAATACTTTTTCTCGATCAAAAATATCAATTCCTGGATCTACCACTTCACCATGTAACAAAAGGGCTACATCTAATTTTTCCATGAGCTCAAAAACATTGTAACGATCATCAATATTTCTGACACCCGCATCTGAATTTGTTGTGGCACCTGCTGGATAGTATTTAATACCTACAATTTGTTTATGCTCAGGAATTTTTTTAATTTCATCAAGCGAAGTTTTGTCTGTGAGATATAAAGTCATCAGGGGTTGAAAATGATTATCGCCTTTTAAAGCTTTTTTAATTCTAGATTCATATTGAATCGCTTGGTCTACTGTCGTGATAGGCGGCTTTAAATTCGGCATCACAAGCGCCCTTTTAAATTGCTTTGCGGTATAAGGAGCCACTGATGACATGAGCGCGTCATCTCTTAAATGCACATGAAAATCATCAGGGCTTGTAATCGTTAAAGTTTTAGTCATCTTTTTTTATTTTCAAAGCTTCGTCATATAGATAATTTTTGTTGATGTTTAATATTTCCACACCTAACTTCACTGCCGCATTGGTAGGCATATGATTGAGTAATATTTTTAATATTCTATGCTGATCTTCGGTCAGTAATTCTTTTTTTTCATGATGAATGGGAGAAACCAGAATCACAAACTCACCCTTTTGAAAATTGCTATCGCTTTCGATCGTTTCTCTAATCTTTGAAATTTCACCTCGATAAATACTTTCAAATGTTTTAGTTAGCTCACGCGCCACAACAATTTCATGTTGATTTCCAAAAAAATCAGCCATATCGTTTAAAGTTTTAATGATGCGGTGAGGTGCCTCATAAAAAATTATGGGGCATGATTGTGCCTTAAGACTTTCGAATACTTTAATTCTTTGACTGCTAGTGGTCGGTAAAAATCCATAAAAATGAAAGCTTGTATGCTCCATCCCTGAAACAGAATAAGCTGTTGTTACCGCAGAAACGCCTGGAATCGGAATAATTTCGAAACCGGCTGCCGCAACCTCTTTCACAATGAGACCGCCAGGATCGCTGATATTAGGAGTCCCCGCATCTGTGACTAATGCAATATATTTTCCGTCTTTTAAGTATTCAATAATTTTTTGTGCGGATGCTTTTTCATTATGTTGATGCACTGCAAATTGTTTTTTTTCAATCGAAAAATGAGATAAAAGGCCTTGGGTATGTCTCGTATCTTCGGAGGCAATGAAATCTACTGATTTAAAAGTTTCAAGCGCTCTATAGGTAATATCATTTAAATTGCCTATAGGGGTCGCTACTACATATAATTTTCCACTCATCATTAACGGCCCAATTGTTTTTAAAGCGCTTAAAAAAGCTCTTTTAAGTTACGTGCTCAACACTTCTTTAAAAGAGATATAATTATTTTGTCACATATCAATGCTCTATTAATAAAAGTTTAGAGGAAAACATGCTGAAATATATCAAATTACTTTTTATCTCATTCATCTTGTTACAGCTCATGGGATGCCCAGCTGCCATCATTGGCGGAGGTGCTGTGGGTATTGATACTGTCGCGGATCGCAGAACACCTGGCATCATTACTGAAGACACCACGATTGAATTAAAAGCATTTGGTGCTATCCAAAACTTCAATGAAGAAGTCAGCTCAAGTGTGGTGAGTTACAACGGCCACGTCCTTATTGTGGGTCAAGCACAAAACCAAGAAGTCAAAACAAAAATCGAAAATAAGGTGAAAGAAATTGCCAATGTAAAATCTGTGATTAACGAATTGACTGTGGCACCTATCGCTTCTATCTCAGCTCGTGCAGAAGATACTTTAATTACTTCTAATGTGAAAGCGCGTTTCTTTAAAGAAAATAAAGTGTCACCTTTTCATGTCAAAGTAGTTACCGAAAATAAAGTTGTTTATCTCATGGGTATCCTCACTGAAAAGGAAGCTAAAGAAGCTGAAGATATCGCAAAAAATACGAGCAAAGTCACTAAAGTTGTTAAATTATTTGAATATATCAATAAGTAAAAGGATTTGCCTTTTAGCTTAACTTATTGAAATTAAACAACTATTAAGAAGCCCAAGGTCCTACTCGATAGGCTTTGGGTGTTATTTGATTTAATTGAAGATATTGCTATAATGATTTTCATAGTTTTTTCAAAACATTCAAGTTAGTTCTAAATCCCAAAATTAAATTGCCCGTAATACTAGCTAGCTTAATTACAGATTTAATTCATTAGAGGTCATCATGAGTAAAAATATTATCCATTTATCTGACGCTACGTTCGAAACTGAAGTGCTTCAATCTACTGTGCCTGTCCTCGTAGACTATTGGGCAGAGTGGTGCGGCCCTTGCAAAATGATTGCTCCAATTCTTGATGAAATATCAAAAGACTACGACGGTAAATTAAAAATTGCCAAACTGAATATTGATGAAAACGCACAAACGCCAGCTAAGTTTGGTATCAGAGGCATTCCTACTTTAATGATTTTTAAAAATGGTAATGTTGAAGCAACGAAAGTCGGTGCCTTATCAAAATCCCAATTAACCACATTTATCGATAGCAACATCTAAAGTTAATACCTCTCCTTAAAAACCCCTCAACGCAATACTAATCGGAAAGCTCCAAACATGCATTTATCTGAATTAAAACACCTCCCTATCGCACAACTTGTAGAAATGGCGATCACGGACGAAATCGAAAATGCGAGCCGCATGAGAAAGCAAGATCTCATCTTTGCGATCTTAAAAAATAAGGCAAAAAAAGGAGATAGTATTTTTGGAGATGGGACCTTAGAGGTACTTCAAGATGGCTTTGGATTCTTAAGATCACCGGATACTTCTTATCTTGCGGGTCCGGATGACATTTATGTGTCACCTTCACAAATTCGCCGCTTCAATCTTCATACGGGCGATACGATTCAAGGTGAAATTAGAACACCTAAAGATGGTGAGCGTTACTTTGCACTGGTCAAAGTCGATCAAGTCAATAATGAAGCACCAGAAAATACAAAACACAAAATTCTCTTTGAAAACTTAACCCCTCTTTTCCCAACTATACCTCTTACATTGGAAAGAGATATCAATGGCGAAGAAAATATCACAAGTCGCGTGATTGATATGATCGCGCCGATTGGTAAAGGTCAACGCGGTTTGATTGTAGCGAGTCCTAAGAGTGGTAAAACTGTGATGATGCAAAATATTGCGCATGCAATTACTGCGAATCATCCTGATGTTTCTTTGATCGTGCTTCTGATTGACGAGAGACCTGAGGAAGTCACTGAGATGACAAGATCCGTGAAGGGTGAAGTTGTTGCCTCTACATTTGATGAACCGGCAACACGTCACGTTCAAGTCGCTGAAATGGTGCTCGAAAAAGCAAAACGTCTTGTTGAACATAAAAAAGATGTGGTAATCCTTTTGGATTCTATTACACGATTAGCAAGAGCCTATAACACCGTCATTCCTTCATCAGGCAAGGTACTCACGGGTGGTGTTGATGCGAATGCGCTTCAAAAACCAAAACGTTTCTTTGGTGCAGCGCGTAATATTGAAGAAGGTGGTTCACTCACCATCTTAGCGACTGCGCTCATTGATACTGGATCTCGTATGGACGACGTGATTTACGAAGAATTTAAGGGTACGGGCAATATGGAAATTCACTTAGATCGTAAGATGGCTGAAAAACGTCTCTATCCTGCAATTAATGTGAATAAATCAGGGACTCGTAAGGAAGAGCTTCTTATTCCTAAAGATAATTTACAGAAAATCTGGGTCCTCAGAAAACTCCTTCACCCAATGGATGACCTGGAAGCGATGGAATTCTTACTGGATAAGATTAAAGCCACTAAAAATAACAATGACTTTTTCGATAGTATGCGAAGAGGTTAAGGCGTGAAATTGATTGATTTTTGCTCCTAAATCATTGATAATGCGCATCTATTGAACGAAAGTTGGAAAAATTATGAAAGCTGATATACACCCAAATTACCCTGAAATTAATATCACATGTAGCTGTGGTAATAAATTCAAGACACATTCAACTGTTGGTAAAGATATGAACATTGAAGTTTGCTCACTTTGTCATCCTTTCTACACAGGCAAACAAAAGATTTTAGATACTGCGGGCCGCGTTGAAAAATTCAAACAAAAATATGGCATGTAAGCGTCAATTCTTATTTCTAAAGGCAGCATAGGCTGCCTTTTTTTTTATAAATTATGCGATTTCAACTCGAACATGACTGGCAGGACAATATGGCCACCCCTCGAAGCCGATTGGGCGAGCGGGCCAAAATTCATTCTTTTGTCGTCTTATGTTTAATCTGGGTATTTGCCGGTCTTTTCGGGCACGCACCATGGAAAGGTTATGAGACGCAGAGTATAAGTGCAATTCATGCTGTTCTAAACGGTCATCTATTAGCACCTCTTGCTGCAAGTGAAGATACACTCACTAATCCTCCTCTTTACTATTGGACTGGGGCCATCTTAGGCAAACTTCTTACACCATTTATATCATTGCATGATGCCAGTCGTCTCATTAATGCCTTATGGATGGGCCTTACGATTTTGATGATCGGCATGGTAAACCGCGAATTATGGGGTATCGGCTTTGGAAGACAAGCAGCACTCGTTTTTATTGGCTCAGTCGGTCTCATCTTTAACGTGCATACCCTTATGCCTGGCATTGCGACTTTAACTGGCCTCACGATGGGATTTTATGGTTTAGCACTCTCTAAAAGAAGGCCTTTTAGATCAGCCGTCCTGTTAGGCGTTGGATTAGGGTTAAGCTTTTTATCAGGCGGTGTCGTACCTCTCTTAAGCCTTATTCTTTCAGCACTTCTTCTACCCACATGCTTTGAAATATGGCGAACCCGCCGTTATGGGCTTGTTTTAGCTTTAAGTTTATGTGTGAGCTTACCTTTTTTACTTCTATGGCCGATATTGCTCTGGTGGCAACAACCCGAAATGTTTGCAGCATGGATCAATAACTTTCATTTATTCCAAACGCAAAATTATATTTTTTACATCAAAAATCTCTCATGGTTTGCTTGGCCAGCACTTCCTTTGGCGATCTGGGGTTTATGGAAATTCAAACATAAAATATGGTCACAAGCTAAATTTCAATTACCTATTATTTTTTTCGTATCAACACTTATCATCACAGCTTCTTATGCAAAAACAAATCAGGCGCTTTTGATGCCATTTTTAATTCCATTATCAACTATTGCGGCGAGCAGTATTGAAACTTTAAGAAGGGGGGCTGCAAGCGCCATGAATTGGTTTGGCATTATTTTATTTTCAACAATCCTCTTTCTTATTTGGTTGGGATGGAATGCTATGCTTACCGGCTTCCCACAAAAAACCTATGAGCGCATGCAATTCTTAGCGCAAACCAATGAATCTCATTTCAATATTTTTATTTTAATTATTGCAATCCTTCTTACAGCCATTTGGATTTTTTCTATGATTAAAGTAAGAATCACAAATCGCTCCTGCACGACCAATTGGTCAGTCGGCCTTACAGTGAGCTGGGCTCTTCTTATGGCTTTGTGGCTCCCATGGATTAACCACAAAAAAGACTTTAGTCCACTTTTTTTATCGATGGAAAAAGTTATCCAAGATAAAACCTGTCTCACCACTCACAATATCAATGACGCACAAATTGATTTAATTGATTATTATTTAAATATTAAAGCAACTAGAGAAGGTGATCGAAGTAACTGTCGTTACTTACTGATCTATCAACTGCATAAAAAAGATCTTCCACCGATGAGTGAAAATTGGAAACTGATCTGGAATGAAAAACAGCCTGGCGATAAAAATAATTACAAATTATTTTATAAAGAATAAAAACTTAAAGATGCTTTTTAATCGCATCGATGACGATCACTTCTAACCCTCTTCCCGCATCTTTGGTCACATGCGCTTTGATTTGATTGCGCATCGGTGGGGCCCAGAATTTTTTCAAATGATTTGCAATCTCTTCTTTGGCTTTTTCTTGATCCGGATAAGATTTAAAAAAAGACCCGATCTGATTGGCCATCGTCACAAGTTGATCAATATTCATAATTAATTTTTAGTTACTCTTTCAGCAAAAGTATAAATCACATATTCGGGCGCTCTCGCAAAGCCTACCAAACATACACCGTATTTTAACGCAGATCGTATGGCAAGTCCCGTGGGTGCTGATATCGCAATTAACATCGACGCCCCTAACATTACTGTTTTTTGTACCATCTCATAACTTGCACGACTTGTGGTAATCACAAAACCTTGCTCGGTCATATCTCTTCTTTTAATAGCACCAATGAGTTTATCTAGCGCGTTATGGCGACCGACATCTTCACGCACAATCTGAATCTCGCCTCCTTCATTCACCCATGCACATGCATGCGTCGCACCCGTCTTTTTTTGCAGGGTTTGAGAAGCTTCAATAGACTGAAGCGCTTTAATCATCGCACTCTCGCTGATGGTTAGAAGATGCGCTATCTTTTTTTCTGGCAATCTTAATGCTTGGTCTAAATTTTCAGCGCCACACAAACCGCAGCCTGTTCTTCCAAGAAGATTTCTTCGCTTATCTTTGAGGGATTGGAAACACGCTGAAGCAATATCAATTTGAAGCTCAATGCCATTCGTTTGATGAATGATTTCAATACCATATACATCACTTTTATTTTCTACAATGCCTTCTGCAATCGAAAACCCTAAAGCAAAATCTTCAAAGTCGGAAGGAGAGGCGAGCATGACCGCATGAGAGATGCCGTTATAAACAAATGCGATTGGAACTTCTTCTGCAATGTCATCTTTTTCAATATGATTAACATGACTTTTTAAAACTTCATAAGTCTTAACACTATGCTCGGTATCAATAAGGAGATTTTGTGCCACTGATTAAATCTAATGAATTTTTAATGCGCTAGATTTACCTACTAATTCAATTTGCTCTTCACTGAAATGTTGATATTGTTTCTGCCAATTTGATAATTGTGTCACCTTGCTGACTTGCACTGCGGTCACTTTAAACTCAGGGCAATTCGTCGCCCAATCTGAGTTATCTGTCGTGATCACATTAGCACCTGATTCAGGATGATGGAATGTCGTATAGATCACTCCGGGCTGCACACGCTCCGTAATCTGTGCCCTTAAAACTGTCTCCCCTGCTCGACTCACAATACCGACCCAATCACCGGATTGAATGCCTCTTTCTTCTGCATCATGCGGATGAATCTCAACCACATCTTCTTCATGCCATGCAACATTTTTGGTTCTTCGTGTCTGAGCACCCACATTATATTGAGAGAGTATTCTGCCTGTGGTTAAAATAAGCGGGAATTTTTGCGTCACTTTTTCTGAAGTCGGCACATATTCAGTAATAATAAATTTACCTTTGCCACGCACAAATTCATCGATATGCATGGTGGGTGTACCAAGTGGATGCTCTTCATTGCAAGGCCATTGAATACTACCTAATTCATCTAGCTTTTGATAACTTACACCAGTAAATGTGGGTGTAAGTTTCGCAATCTCATCCATGATGTCTGAGGCATGCTTATAATCCATTTTGTAACCTAATGCATTACAAAGCATCTGAGTAATTTCCCAGTCTTCATAACCATTCTTAGGCGACATGACTTTTCTTACTCTTGAAATACGTCGCTCTGCATTCGTAAATGTGCCATTCTTTTCTAAGAATGAAGAGCCTGGCAAGAATACATGAGCATACATCGCGGTCTCATTTAAAAATAAATCTTGCACAATGACACACTCCATCGACTCTAATGCGTGCGTCACATGCTGTGTATTTGGATCTGATTGCGCAATATCTTCACCCTCGCAATAGAGCGCCTTAAATTGGCCTTCGATTGCGACATCTAACATGTTTGGAATTCTTAAACCGGGTTCATTTTGTAATTTCACATCCCATGCTTTTTCAAACAAAGCTAATGTTGCTTTATCGGACACATGTCGATAGCCAGGAAACTCGTGTGGGAAGGAGCCCATATCACAAGAACCTTGTACGTTGTTTTGTCCTCTTAAAGGATTAACCCCAACACCTTCGCGACCGATATTGCCTGTGAGCATCGCAAGATTTGCAATCCCCATCACCATGGTTGATCCTTGGCTATGTTCTGTCACCCCAAGTCCATAGTAAATCGCTGCATTACCACCCGTGGCATAAAGTCTTGCAGCAGCCCTCACCTCTTTTGCATCTACACCTGTGAATGCACTCATCGCCTCGGGTGAATTTTCTGGTTTCACAATAAAATCTTTCCAGGCTTTAAAGGCTTCATCTTCACATCGTGCTTTGACAAAAGATTCATTCATAAGATTTTCTGTGACAATCGTATGCGCCAATGCATTGACCAAAGCGACATTAGAGCCGGGCTTAAGTTTTAAATGATAGTCCGCTCTGATATGGGGTGAGTTATCGACAAGATCAATCGCGCGAGGATCTACAATAATTAATTTTGCACCTTCTCTTAATCGCCTTTTCATTTGTGATGCAAAGACAGGATGGCCATCTGAAGGATTTGCACCAATAATGACGATCACATCGGCATGCATGACTGAATCAAAATTTTGTGTACCTGCAGATTCACCTAATGTTTGTTTGAGTCCATAACCTGTCGGTGAATGGCATACGCGTGCACACGTATCGACATTATTATTTCCCAAGGCTGCACGGACTAATTTTTGTACCACATAAACCTCTTCATTCGTGCAACGTGAAGAGGAAATTGCACCCACAGAATCGCGACCATATTTTTTTTGAATGCGTTTAATTTCACTCGCAGCATAATTAATCGCAACATCCCATGTCACCTTTTCCCAAGGATCATGAATGCTCTTACGTATCATCGGTGTTGTAATACGATCTTTATGTGTCGCATAGCCCCATGCAAATCTCCCTTTGACGCATGAATGTCCATGATTAGCGCCACCATCTTTATTGGGTGTCATTCGAACGACTTCTTCGCCTTTCATTTCTGCATGGAACGAACAGCCTACACCGCAGTACGCACAAGTCGTAGTCACACTGTGTTCAGGAACACCTGATTCAATGATGGTATTTTCAATTAACGTTGCAGTTGGGCAAGCTTGCACACATGCACCACATGAGACACACTCTGAATCTTTAAAATCTTTATTACCTGCTGAGACTTTAGAGTCAAATCCTCGGCCTTGAATTGTGAGCGCAAAAGTACCTTGTACTTCTTCACAAGCTCTCACACATCTCGAACATACAATGCACTTTGAAGGATCAAACGTAAAATAAGGATTTGAAGTATCTTTTACACTCTTTAAATGATTTTCGCCTTCATAACCATAACGCACATCTCGAAGCCCAACTGCACCTGCCATATCTTGCAACTCGCAATCACCATTCGTCGCGCAAGTTAAACAATCGAGCGGATGGTCAGAGATATAAAGCTCCATGACGCCACGCCTGATATCAGCAAGTTTTGGGTTTTGTGTGTGAACTTTTATACCTTCTGCGACAGGCGTTGTGCAAGAAGCGGGGTAACCTCGACGACCTTCAATCTCAACAAGGCAAAGGCGGCATGAGCCAAAAGGTTCTAGGCTATCTGTGGCACATAATTTAGGAACAGTCACACCTGATATAGATGCGGCATGCATAATCGATGTACCCTCAGGCACTGAGACAGATACGCCATCAATCGTTAAATTGATCGTTTTATCTGAAACTCTTTTTGGCGTTCCAAAATCTTTTACATCATCCATATCAAGGTCTCGAAATAAATCATTAAATCAACATGTTAGTTTATGCCTTGGGGTCTACCGCATCAACCCCAAAGTCTTTAGGGAAATGATTTAAGGCACTCAAAACAGGGAAAGGTGTCATGCCACCTAATGCGCATAAGGACCCATTTAACATCGTATCTGCAAGATCCCGCACTAATGCAATATGCTTATGAACATCGCGGCCTTGCATAATATGATCTATCACTTCAACACCGCGGGTCGATCCAATCCGGCAAGGTGTGCATTTTCCACATGATTCAATCGCACAAAAATCAAAAGCGTAACGCGCCATCTTTGCCATATTCACTGTTTCATCAAACGCCACAATACCTCCGTGACCTAAGACCGCCCAGATTTCAGAAAATTTTTCGTAATCGAGAGGGGTATCAAATTGAGACTCAGGGAGGTATGCGCCGAGAGGTCCTCCCACTTGCACCGCTTTGATGGGTTTGCCTGATAATGAACCTCCACCAAAATCGTAAAGAAGTTCTCTTAAGGTAACACCAAATGCCTTCTCAATAAGACCCGTACGTTTTAAATTACCTGCTAGCTGAATAGGTAGCGTACCTCGTGATTTACCCATACCAAAGTCCTGATAATACTTTGCACCTTTAGCCAAAATAATAGGGACTGTCGCCAATGAAATAACATTATTTACTACTGTAGGTTTGCCAAATAATCCTTCAATCGCAGGAAGCGGTGGCTTAAATCGCACCAATCCTCTTTTGCCTTCTAAGCTCTCTAATAGTGAGGTTTCTTCACCACAAATATAAGCTCCGGCTGCGCGCCTTACTTCTAAATGGAAGGCTTTGCCTGACTTCAATATATTTTCGCCTAAGTAACTCGCCTTAGTCGCTTGATGAATGGCTTCATTTAAAGTCTTTAATGCATGTGGATATTCAGAACGTAAATAGATATAACCTTGCGAAGCACCCACAGCAAGGCCTGCGATAATCATGCCTTCAATCAAGACGAAAGGATCGCCTTCCATAATCATGCGATCTGAATAAGTACCTGAGTCGCCTTCGTCTGCATTACATACAATATATTTTTGGGTCGCTTTGGTATCTAATACGGTTTTCCATTTAATTCCTGTTGGAAAGGCTGCGCCACCTCGACCACGTAACCCTGACTGCGTCACAGTTTCTACAATAGCCTCAGACTTTAAATTCAGTGCATTTCTTAAACCTTGAAATCCCTCATGCGCAACGTATTGTTCAATATTGGTGGGCTCGGTGATACCCATACGCGCAAAAGTTAAGCGCTCCTGTTTTTTTAACCAGTCGATTTCACTGACGAGGCCTAGCGCGAGGGGATGCTCGCCACCATTGATAAAATCTGCATCAAATAATGATTTCACATCACTTAGATTGACAGGGCCAAATCCTATACGTCCTTGAGGTCTTTCTACTTCAACTAAAGTTTCAAGCCAGAATAATCCTCTCGAACTATTACGAATAATTTGAATATCTAATTTTCGAGCCTGGGCTTCTTTTGCGATTAAAGCTGCAACTTCATGAGCGCCAAGTGAAAGAACAGTTGAGTCGATAGGTACAAAAATTTTAATGCTCATGATGCACGCTTTAAATCTGAAATTAATTGATCTATTTTTTTACTGTCAACACGGCCATACACTTCTTCATTGATCATCACACTTGGAGAGCAGGCGCAATTTCCTAGACAGTAAATAGGTTCTAGAGTGATTGCGCCATCAGGGGTAGTTTCATGAAATTCTATGCCAAGCTTATTTTTAATATGAGCCTCGAGTACTTCACTTCCCATAGCCTGACAAGATTCAGCACGACATACTTGGAGAATATGGCGGCCAGGTTGATGTATTCTGAAATGATGATAAAAAGTCACGACTCCATGAACTTCAGCTACGGATAAACTTAAAGCAGACGCAATATTAGGATAGGCCTCTTCAGGAATATATCCTAAGCTATCTTGAACAGCATGCAATAGTGGCAGCAATGCTCCTGGCATATGCTGATGATTTTTTATACATTGTTCAAGGATCTTATGGTCTTGTTGACTTAAGTTTGATTCGTGCACAAACGTCTCCAAATTAATTCTTTATTGCTTTTCATTTAAGACTCATTATTATAATCTTGTACTCACGTCATTCGTATAATTAAAATTGAAAGGATTTGGTATGGCAATTAAAGCTCATCAAGAAAGTCAATTTTTTCATGGCGGCTGCCCTCATGACTGTCCAGATACTTGTTCAATGGTATACGAAGTACGAGATCATAAACTTATAGGGGTCAAAGGTAATAAAGATCATCCAATGACCCGTGGCGGCTTATGCGTCAAAGTTCAAGATTACGAAAAACGTCACTATCATCCTGACCGACTTTTATACCCTATGAAACGAGTTGGGCCAAAAGGCTCTAAACAATTTCAAAGAATCTCTTGGGATGAAGCACTTGATACTATTGTTACTAAGTGGAAGACCATTATCGAAGAATATGGTTCAGAGGCTATTATGCCCAACAGTTACTTGGGTAATCAGGGGTTAGTTCATGGACTAAATGGGGGCGATTCTTTTTTTGCAAGATTAGGTGCTACTGTCACAGAAAGAACATTCTGTGGCGAAGGTTCTTGTACTGCCTGGCTCTTAACTATTGGACCCACAGCGGGTGTTGATCCAGAGAGTTTTATTCACTCTAAATTTATTATTATTTGGGCCTGCAATTCTGTCAGCACAAATCTTCATCACTGGCATATTGTGAAAGAAGCTCAAAAAAAGGGAGCAAAAGTTGTTGTCATTGATGCCTACGCCTCTAAAACAGCTAAAGAGGCTGATTGGCATATCTGCCCAAAACCTGGTACAGATGGTGCCCTCGCGATGGCAATGATGCATGTCATTATTGGTGAAAATTTAGTTGATCAAGATTATATTGATCGATATACAGAAGGCTATCCCGAATTAGCGGCATTAGCCAAACAAAGAACCCCTGAGTGGGCAGAGACCATCACTGGGATAGCAGCCGATGACATTCGAAAACTTGCTAGAGAGTACGCGACAACTCAACCTTCTGCCATAAGAATTGGTGTCGCTTTAGAAAAAAGCTGGGGAGGTGGACAAACTATTAGAGCAGTAACATGTCTCCCAGCTCTTACAGGTGCTTGGCGTTATGTAGGCGGAGGCATCCTTCAATTTCCCGTTTGGGAGCAACCCTATAAATTTGATGTCATTTGCAGACCAGATCTTATTCCTGAAGGAACCCAAGTCGTCAATAATCTCCAATTAGGAAGAGTGCTCACAGGTGAAATCAAACTCAAAACACCTATTAAATCTATGATGTGTTGGAATACAAATCCTGTTACACAAGCCACAGAGAGTGAAAAAATATTAGAAGGCTTAAAACGAGAAGACTTATTTCTCGTGTCAGCAGAACATTTCATATCTGATACAGCTGCTTATGCTGATATTCTTTTGCCAGCGTCAATGGGTGCAGAGCAAGAGGATATTATTCTTTCTTGGGGTCACTTATATCTCACCTACAACACTAAATGTGTTGAATCCCCAGGTGAAGCAATTCCAAACTATGAAATTTTTAGACGCCTTGCGCAAAGATTAGGTTTTGAGGAAGAGTGTTTTAAATGGACAGATAGTGAATGTTTGGAACATTATATTGATTGGAATTCGCCTGCCTGCGAAGGTATCAATTTAGCGTATTTAAAAAAACATGGTTATGCAAGAATCAATGTAGGGACAAAAGATAATCGTGCCCCTCACAAAGAAGGTAAATTCCCAACGCCTTCTGGTAAATGTCAATTCAGAGTGATTGGAGCGAAGAATTTTGTGGCAGGACCTTTTAGACAAATGTATGATGCATTCCAGCCAGGAGAAGACATTCCGGAACTACCTGATTACATTCCATCAAAAGAGACCCCAACAGCCAATCCTCAATTGGCAAAAAAATATCCCTTGAATATTTTAGCGCCAAAAAGCCACGGATTTATTAACTCAAGTTATGCAAATATGCAAAATAAACTCAAAGCACAAGGCGAACAATTCGTGATGATTCATCCACTCGATGCTAAAGCGCGAGGCATTAAAGATGGAGATCAAGCCAAAGTTTTTAATGACAGAGGCTTCTTTGAGGCAAAATCAAAAGTCACAACTGATGTAAACCAAGGTATTGTCGTAGCTACGTTAGGTTATTGGAGACAACACAATAATGGTGTTGTAAATTCTGTGAGCTCCAATGCATATGGTGATATGGGTCACTCTCCAACATCTCACGACTGTCTCGTTGAAGTACAACTCGCTTAGCTAAATTATTTGTGCAAAAACAATCTCCACTCAACCTCATAGATCTATTTGGTAGAAGGATAAATTATCTTCGTCTATCCATTACCGATCGCTGTGATTTTCGCTGTGTTTATTGTATGAGTGAGCATATGGAGTTTTTGCCGCGAGATGAAGTCTTATCTCTAGAAGAATCAGCAAGATTAGTAAAAATTTTTGCATCGCTTGGTGTTACTAAGGTGAGAGTTACAGGCGGAGAGCCTTTGGTGAGAAAAAATATTCGTTGGCTTTTTGAAAAAATATCAATGATTCCATCCCTCGAAGAAATTGTTTTAACAACAAACGGCAGTCAATTAAATGAACATGCTGAAATGCTTAAAAAAACGCATGTAAAAAGAATTAATATCAGCCTCGATAGTTTAGATCATACTTTATTTAAAAAAATTACCCGAGTTGGTGATTTGGATAAAGTTTTAAAAGGAATCGATAAAGCACTTCAGCAAGGTTTTTCAAATTTAAAAATTAATACAGTTTTAATGAAAGGGATTAATGATCATGAAGCTGTCAATTTAGTGAATTTTGCAATCAATAAAAAAATGGATATTTCTTTTATTGAAGAAATGCCCTTAGGTGACATTCAACATACAAGAAAAGATACTTATATCAGCAATGATGAAGTTTTAAAAAAATTACATCATCATTTTAATTTAATCCCAACTACACTGACCTCAGGAGGTCCTGCAAAATACTGGCAGGTTGCCAATCAAGCGACGAAAGTAGGTTTCATTTCGCCACATAGCCATAATTTCTGTGATACCTGTAATCGCATCAGAGTCTCATCAAAGGGTGAATTATTTTTATGCTTGGGACAAGAAAAAAAAATAGAACTCATGCCATTATTACGACAATACCCGAATGAAGATTGGCCTATTCAAAAAGCTATTATTGAAAGCATGATGATTAAACCGGAAGCCCACGATTTTAATCTGGAAGTGAATAAACCTGCAGTCGTAAGATTTATGTCACATACCGGGGGTTAAATTTAAGTGAATGAGCAAGTTACGGTCGTCATTTTAGCAGGCGGCCAATCAAAACGTATGCAGGTAAAAAATAAAGCGACTGTTTTATTGAATGGTAGGCCCTTAATTGCTCACGTGATTAAACGCATGAAACCACAAGCGAAAGATATTGTGATTAATACACATCAGAATCAAAATGATTTTGAACAATTTAATCTCCCTCTCGTTGATGATGGGCTTTCTAGTCAAGAAGGTCCTCTTTTAGGGATGTTAACTAGCTTACAAAAAATCAATACTGAATGGATTCAATTTGTCCCTTGCGATACACCCAATCTTCCAGATCATCTGATTTCAAATTTAATGAAAGAAGCTAAAGCACAAAAAACTTTGTTAGCGGTTGCTGAAACTAAAGATGGTTTCCAATCCACATGTCTTTTATGTCACTCATCTAACTTAAAAAATCTTCAAGATTTTTTTAATCAAGGAGGTCGTAAAATTGAAAATTGGGTGAGACAACTCCCCTTTTCTGTTGTGCGATTTCATGATGAGTCACAGTTTATTAATATCAATACGCCCCAAGAATTAGAGAGAACATGTCGATGAAAAAAAATGTCAGTATCACTGACTTAATTTCTAAATCTAATTTAGAGCACGATTATGATCCCAATGCGATGTCTGTTGAAAAAGCTAAAACATGGATCGCCAATTTTTTAAGTCCTGTCGATCAAAAAGAAACTATACATATCAAAGATGCGTTACATCGCATTGTAGCCGAATCTGTCATCGCCGCTATTCATGTCCCAAATCATGACAATTCAGCCATGGATGGTTATGCAATTAATACAGACACTCTCAATGGCGATGGTCCTTATCGCCTGCAAGTCACAGGTAAAATTTTTGCAGGTAATCAGTTAGAGGGCGACAAAAAAGAAGCTGTGCGCATCATGACAGGGGCAACTATCCCACTAGGATTAAATGCAGTCATTCCGCAAGAGCATGTTGAGATACATGAAAACTTCATCACATTCAAAACAAAACCGCAACTCAATCAAAACATTCGACGTATAGGTGAAGATATTCAAAGCGGACAAACAGTATTTCAATGTGGTCGAAAATTGGAGCCCTGTGATTTGGGTTTACTTGCATCACTCGGGATAGACTCAATTAAAGTTTATCGAAGAATTAAAGTCGCTTTTTTTTCGACAGGCGACGAAATTATTTCAATTGGTAATTCTCTATCCCCGGGGCAAGTCTTCGATAGCAATCGTTATAGCCTCATTGGCCTTTTAAAATCTCTTGAAGTCGAAGCGATCGATCTTGGTGTCATTCCTGATAGTAAAAAAATTATTGAAGATACTTTAAAAGAAGCGAGCGAGATGGCCGATGTGATTATAACGACCGGTGGCGTCTCTGTAGGTGAGGCAGATTATATGAAAGAAATATTAAAAAAAATTGGCGAAATTTTATTTTGGAAAATTTCTATGAAACCAGGACGGCCGCTCGCTTATGGAAAAATTAGTTGCTGCCATTACTTTGGGCTGCCAGGAAATCCTGTGTCGACTATGGTGACTTTCTATCAATTTGTAAGAGAAGCCATTCTAACTTTATCAGGTCAAACACCCATTCCTAAAATACCTCTTATCAAAGCAAAACTTTTATCGCCGATCAAAAAAATACCTGGCCGAACAGAATTTCAAAGGGGTATTTATGCACAAGACGATGAAGGTATTTTTAAAGTAAGCCCCTTAAAGGATCAGGGTTCGGGCATTTTAAGATCAATGAGCGAAGCAAATTGTTTTATTGTCCTTCATGAACATATGACACATTTAGAAAAAGATACATGGGTAGATATTCAGTTATTTGATAGTCTTTTTTAGGGTTTAAAAAACCTAATTTATATCAAAAAAAGTTCCTTAAAGCCTTCAATTTTTTTCTAAAATCTCATCACTTTTTTCATGAAAATCGCTTAATATAGAACGGTGGAAATCAATAAAAAAGTCCCTTCATTTAAACTTCCTGGCACTAGCGGTCTTCAATTTAATCTATCAGATTACAAAGGTCGTTACCTCGTCATTTATTTTTACCCGAAAGATGCAACGCCAGGCTGCACAACCCAAGGCGTTGACTTTAGAGATGCTTATAAAAAATTTCAAGCGCTTGGTGCTGAGATATTTGGAATCTCTCGAGACACTCTAAAATCTCATGAAAACTTTAAAGCAAAATTTACTTTTCCTTTTGAACTCTTAAGCGATGAAGAAGAAAAAGCATGTGAATTATTTAATGTCATCAAAATGAAAAATATGTATGGTAAACAGGTAAGAGGTATTGAGCGTAGCACTTTTGTAATTGATCCGGATGGAAAATTGATTCAGGCTTGGCGAGGTGTCAAAGTCGAAGGTCATATCAAAGAAGTTTTACAATTTATTAAACAACACAACTCTATTTAACTATGGCCAAAAAAAATAGCGCAACCAAACTCTTTGTTTTAGATACCAACGTATTAATGCACGACCCCTCAAGTATTTTCCGATTTGAAGAGCATGACATATACCTCCCGATGGTCACCCTGGAAGAGCTCGATAACAATAAAAAGGGTGTCAGTGAAGTTGCACGAAACGCGAGACAAACGAGTCGTAATTTAGAAGAGATTATAGGAACAAATGAAGAGAGCTTAGAAAAAGGACGCTCACTTGGTATCAAAGGCAATACACATGTCACGGGAAAACTTTTCTTACAAACGACCGCACTGCCTCATGACTTGCCTATGCTTGCTGGGAGTAAAGCCGATAATCAAATTTTAGGTATTGTCTCCTATCTTAAAAATCAACATCCTGATCGCCAAGTGATTCTGGTTAGCAAAGATATCAATATTCGTATTAAAGCCAGAGCCTTAGGTATTGCCGCCGAAGACTATTTTAACGATAAGGTACTTGAAGATACTGAGATGCTTTATACCGGCATCAAGGAACTCCCGGAAGACTTCTGGGAGAAACACAGTAAAGATATGGAATCATGGCAAGAAAATGGCAGAATGTTTTATCGACTGACAGGGCCTATGTGTCCAAACTTTTCGATCAATGAATTTATTTTTTATGAATTCGACAAACCCTTTCACGCGATTGTTAGAAAAATTTCTGGTAAAACAGCCACACTTGAAATCATTAAAGATTTTATTAATGGTAAACATAATATCTGGGGTATCAATGCTAGAAATCGAGAGCAGAATTTTGCACTCAATCTTTTAATGGATCCTGATATCGATTTTGTAACGCTCCTAGGGCAAGCCGGGACAGGTAAAACACTTCTGACACTTGCAGCAGGCTTAGCACAAACACTCGATAAAAAAATCTATAATGAAATAATCATGACACGCGTCACGGTGCCTGTAGGTGAAGATATTGGTTTCTTACCAGGGACAGAAGAAGAAAAAATGACCCCATGGATGGGGGCATTAGAAGATAACTTAGATGTTTTAAATAAAACAGATGAAGAAGCCGGAGAATGGGGAAGAGCAGCTACACAGGATCTTATTCGTTCACGTATCAAAGTAAAATCACTTAACTTTATGCGCGGTCGCACGTTTCTTCACAAGTACCTCATTATTGATGAAGCGCAAAATCTAACGCCAAAGCAAATGAAGACACTCATTACGCGCGCGGGTCCAGGTACAAAAGTTGTTTGCTTAGGTAATATTGCGCAAATTGATACACCTTATTTAACAGAAGGCAGTTCAGGTTTAACTTATGTCGTCGATCGCTTCAAAGGCTGGGATCATAATGGTCACATCACACTTGTTCGCGGTGAACGTTCGCGCTTAGCTGATTATGCTGCCGAAACACTTTAATTTTAAAGTCTCAAAAGGCTTTATTCCTCTTCTGATTGCGCAGTTTTTATCGGCACTAGCTGATAATGCCCTTTTGTTTGCAGCGATTGCATTACTTGCGCAAATCAACTCGCCTCATTGGCACCAACCACTCTTACTTCAGTTTTTTGTGATCTCTTATATTATTTTGGCGCCTTTTGTAGGGGGGATTGCAGACGCTTATCCTAAAGGTCGTGTGATGTTTTATTCCAACGCTATTAAGTTTATTGGGAGCTTATCCATGTTATTGGGCATGCAACCGCTTTACGCTTATGCAATTGTAGGCGTGGGAGCCGCGGCATATTCTCCGGCTAAATATGGTATTTTGACTGAGCTTCTACCTCCTAAAGAACTTGTGATGGCAAATGGCTGGATGGAAGGGTCAACAGTCTTTGCGATTATTCTAGGCTCAATTATTGGTGGCGCACTTGCTCAATTTGATCCACTTGTTGCGATTATTATTATTACAGGACTTTATTTACTCGCTGCTATATTTAATCGATATATTCCAGCCCTTCCTGTTGATCACAAATTACCCAAAAAAAATCCTCTTTATATGATCAAAGACTTTTGGCATGCATTCAAAGTGCTGTGGAAAGACCCTGAAGGACAATTATCGCTTGCTGTTACCACTTTATTTTGGGGGGCCGGTGCTTCACTAAGATTGATTGTGATTGCATGGGCAGGCTATGCATTGCAATTTAATTTGGAAGAATCCACTCGCTTAACAGCTATGGTTGCGTTTGGTATTGCAATTGGATCGGTGATTGCAGCTCGTTATATCAGCCTTAAAGATTCTGTAAAAGTTCTTCCTGCAGGAATTCTTATGGGCGGATTTGTAATGACAATGACTGTCATTCACGACTGGCAGATTGCAGCACTTATTTTTCTATTCATTGGCGCTTTATGCGGATTCTTTATTGTGCCATTGAATGCATTATTGCAGCATCGGGGTCACATACTGATTGGCGCGGGTCATTCGATTGCTGTGCAAAACTTTAATGAAAATATTGGTATTCTTTTATTAAGTGGCACTTACACTTGGATGGTCAGAGAAGAATTTTCAATTAACACTATTATTATTCTTTTAGGTTTATTTGTCAGTGCGACTATGCTGGCAATCTATAAACACTATAAAAAAATTATTTAATGTAACTTAACTTGCGCTTCTGTTCTTCGCGTAATAATGCGAGCAAGTGTTTGAAGCGCTGTGCTCATAAATCCATGAAGCGCCATCAAATGCATTTTATAAAGTGACTGATACATAAGTCGCGCAACAAATCCTTCGATAAACATCGATCCACCCATCAACGAACCCATCAAATTACCTACAGTTGAATACTCGCCCATATTTACGAGTGAACCATAATCTTTATAAGTGTATTGAGGTAAATTTGTTTTGCCTTTAACACGAAGTTTCATAGACTTAAAAAGTAATGATGCTTGTTGATGAGCGGCTTGTGCTCTTGGTGGTACAAACTGATCCGTGCCTTCGATTGGACATGCTGCACAATCGCCAAATGCAAAAATGGAATCATCACGTGTCGTTTGAAGAGTTGGATGAACCAGCAATTGATTAATATGATTTGTTTCTAATCCATCTATTTTTTTTAAAAAATCTGGTGCTTTCACACCAGCAGCCCATACGACCAAAGCGGAAGGAATAAAGCGCTTGCTGTGTGTCTTAACTCCTTTAGCAGAGACTTCAGTCACGCGCTCACCCATATAAAGATGTACGCGTAACTTTCTTAATTCCAATTCTACGGAGTGTGATAATTTTTGCGGAAGCGCTGGAAGCAGACGAGGGCTTGCTTCAATAATAGAAATTTTGATATCCCGATCAGGATTTACGCGATCAATCCCGTAAGCCGTCATCTCACGTGTTGCCTTATGAAGTTCTGCTGCAAGTTCGACACCTGTTGCACCTGCTCCCACAATCACAACTTCTAATTGACCTGGTTGAATTGCTTTCTTTTGTGTTTGTGCTTTTAAAATCGCATGGTGTAATTTTTGATGGAATACCTCGGCTTGCTCTTGGGTATCTAACGCAATCGAATGTTCTGCTGCCCCTTTGATACCAAAATCATTTGTAGTACTTCCTACAGAAATAATTAATGTATCGTATTGAAAACTTCTTCTCGGAATAATTTCTTTACCATCTTCATCTATATAGGGCGAAATTGACACTTCTTTTTTTCGGCGATTCAATCGATCCATGCGACCTAAGCGAAAACGAAAATGATGCCAATGCGCTTGCGCCATATATTCCAACTCATGTTTATCAGGATTCATACTTCCTGCAGCAATTTCATGAAGAAGCGGCTTCCATACGTGTGTTTTTGTGCAATCAATCAGAGTGATTTCGGCTTTTTTCGTTTTACCCAACGTATCGCCAAGTTTTGTTGCAAGCTCTAAACCACCTGCACCGCCGCCTACAATCACAATCTTATGCATCTTACTTCCTTAAAATACAGATAATAAAAACCACTGCTGTAATTATACAGGAGTGGTTTTTTAATATTTTCTAGAAATTATCTAGAGTTTTTGAAATTACTCGTTACCTGTAATTGTTCCTTGCGCACGAACCCATGCAATAACTTTTAACATTTCATCGACTTTAAGTCCGTTTGTAGGATCTGTAGCATCCATCACACCTAAGCCTTTTCCGCCCATACCGCCGTTTGTGCCATGCCATAAAGTTTCAAACATACCTTTGTTTGTTGCATCTTTAGGATAACGGAATGTTGGGCCAATGAGACCTGGGCCTACTTGACCCTTTGCATCGCCACCATGGCATTGAGTGCAAGAATAAAGTGCAAAAAGCTTTTTACCTTTTGCAATCGCTTCTGCATTACCCACATAAGAATTTTTACCAGTAGCTAAAAATTCTTTTGCTGCCGGCGTATCAAAGAGTGCTGGATCAAGCTTAAATGTACTTCCATCTGTTGTTTTTACAAACGAAACATCAGCAGATGCGATACCTGCAATTGTCATGATAGAAACTAAGAGTGATGACATAAGTACTTTTTTTACTAACATAATTTCTCCTAAAAAAACTGCATGAATTTTGGAGGATATTTAATCCAAAATATAAATTTTAAAAGTGGTTTTAACTATCTAAAAATCTCAAAATCATAGCGTAATCTTACTCATTTTTTGTTATAAAGTCACTCATTTCTGAGTGACTTTTTTAACTTTAATTTCCTATCTTATCGCTTAAAACAACGGGCTTATGGGGGATCCCGTAATCATCTAAAATTTTCAAAATTTTAGTTTGATTTCGGTCTAATGCCCCTTGAATCATTTCCATGCGATCTTTGTCTTTCTTTCGAACTGCAAGTGAAATATTAAACTCTGACTTACCTTTTATCGTATCGAATGCATTCTTTTCCGATTTAAACTCAGGGAGCGGAACAACGACTAGGGGTTCTTTAGCTTTTTTTGCATAATACCCTCCGAGAGGTCCCCAAATAATCGCAACATCAATTTTTCCTGCCACTAAATCATCGATCATGTGGCCTGGTGATAAATTAAGATCTCTTTGTAATCGGTAAGGTCGAGCATTCGCCATAAGATCATTATCACGCAACGGGATGGTGGGTGGACTTTCGCCTACTATGCCAATAATTCCTTTTCTTAGATCCTCTGATTTCCAATCTTTAATATTATAGTTACTTGATTGACGGTAAACGAAGACATAGCCAGAGCGATAATAAGGTTTAGAAGTTCGCAATGTATCTACATCGCTCCCCATACCAATAATGACATCACAACGTTGTGCATTAATTGTATTTCTTAAATAGCCTTGACGATCAAGCCAAAATTCATAAGTTAATTCTTTGCCTAAATCTTTCGCTAAAACTTCTGCAATCTTATTTTCAAAGCCTTCACCCTTTTGATTGGAATAGGGTAAATTTTCAGGGTCGGCACACACTCTAAATTCATTTTCAGTAGGAATTCGATATGGCATGCCTGGCAAGCCATCTTCACGATCTTGGCCTAAAGCAAATACCGATCCAACTTGAATTGAATTTAAAACACATAAAGCTAATATTATTTTTTTAAACATTGTTGTTCCTTGGCAATAAATAATCGTGAGTCCTATAAAAAAACACCCTGCTTAAAAGCAGGGTGTTTATAGGACATACTAACTAACAGTTAGTTCTATAAGAAATCTTTCGATTAATTATAGGCTAAATACTGTTAAAGCACCGCCGCCAGGAGCAGCATTGTACTTGGTAAGTTCAGCATAACCACCAGCAGCGCCAAGAGCGTCTGTTGGGTTAGTTAAGCCAAGGTTCATCGCAACACCAGCCCAACCACCAATACCTGATAAAACACCAACGTATTGTTTGCCGCCGTTTGCGTATGTGAATGCATTACCAATCACACCAGAACCCACTTGGAATTTCCAAAGTTCTTTACCTGTCTTAGCGTCAAGAGCCTTGAACCAACGATCAAGAGTTCCGTAGAACACTAAGTCTGTAGCGGTATTTAATGAACCGCCCCAAGCTGAGAACTTCTCTTTGTTGTACCAAGCTTTTTTGTTAGTCATTGGATCATAAGCAGCGAAGCCACCCATAACACCGTCTGGACCAGCAAACATAGTTAATGTTGCACCAACCCATGGTTGACCTGCTACATACTTAGACTCAACTGGTTCGTATGTCATACATACGTGGTTAAGTGGTGAGTAGATAAGGCCAGTCTTAGGTGAGTAAGATGCTGGTTGTTGATCTTTTGTACCCAATGCAGCTGGGCAAACACCCTTAGCATTGTAGTCTTGGTGAGTAGAAGCTGTAGCTAACTTGTTAGGTACACCAGATTTCATGTCAACATCAGTTGCCCAGTTAACAAATGGATGTACTTTTTCTGCAGCAACTAAAACGCCGTTGTCAGCTTGCCATGTGTAAGCAAAACCGTTACGGTCATGGTGCCATGCATATGTCTTACCACCATTGTCAAATAAGATCACTTCGTTAATACCGTCGTAATCCCACTCGTCATGTGGAGTCATTTGCATACCCCAGCGTGCCATACCAGTGTTTAAGTCACGTGCGAAAACAGTCATAGACCATTTATTGTCGCCTGGACGTACATCTGGATTCCAAACTGATGGGTTACCTGTACCGTAGTACACTAAGTTTGTTTTTGGATCATATGGCCACCAGCCCCAAACAGAGCCACCACCATGTTGCCAACCATCTTTAACTGCTTGTGGTTTCAACCATGTTTTGATACCAAGATCTTTTTCACCGCCTTTTAACTTAGCAGTATCAATTTTCTTGAATGAACCGCCTTGTTTGTTACCACCATTAACGTCTTCATAGACTGATAATGCTGAGTAAAGTGGTGTGTCTTTGTTAAAGTCTTTACCGATTAATGCTTCGGAATCAGGACCTGTTGAGTAAGCTTTCCAAGCTAACTTGCCGTCTAATGTGTAAGCTGCGATAAAGCAACGAACACCGAATTCAGCACCAGAACAACCTGTTAAAACTTTGTCTTTAATTACATGAGGCGCGTTTGTGTTTGTAGCACCAACTTTAGGGTCAGTGTTTTTAACGTCCCATATTTTTTTACCTGACTTAGCATCCAAAGCAACTAAAGTACCGTCGTTTTGTTGCAAGAAGATTTTACCGTCGCCATAACCAAGACCACGTGAAACGTTGTCACAGCAGAGAACTGCTTGAACTGATGGATCTTGTTTTGGGAAGTAAGACCAAACGATTTTTTGATTGTCGTTTAAGTCAAGCGCATAGATGTTATTTGGGAATGCTGTATGAACATACATCATGTTACCAATAACTAAAGGAGCACCTTCATGACCACGGTTTACACCAGTAGCGAATGTCCATGCTGCTTTAAGGTTCTTTACGTTACCTTGATTGATTTGTGTTAACTTGCTGTAACCTTGATTTGTGTAGTCACCGCGTGGTGCTGCCCAGTTATCAGGATTAGCAATCGCTTTTTCTTGATCAGCAGCTGCTGAAGCAATCATTGGCATTGCCACTGAAAGACCAGCTACTAAACCAAGAGCTAACTTGATTTTATTAAGTTTCATATAAATCTCCATAGTTATTACTAAGGGTTTTAAAAAGAAGTAAACTCTCTAGTCACTTTAAATTTTAAAGTGTTTCACTTTAAGACTCGAAGGTGCTTCGAAGGCTTACTTTCAGCACAATATTACTTATGCTTGAATAGCAATATATGCCTCTTTTTTTAGAATTGCAACAATTTCGTTACAATTTATTAACATTTTTTTAAGTCTAAATTTTAATTATTCCTGAACTTTCCTAAATTTGTTAAAATACCTAATAAAATCAATAAGAAAGCTAAACATTTTCTATGCCAACTGAGTCCTTATATACCTTATATCCGGAGATTTCACCTTATCATGCGACCTGGATAAAAAGACCTCATGGACATAAAATTTATGTCGAACTTTCAGGAAATCCCCATGGAAAACCTATTATTTTTCTTCATGGCGGGCCTGGCGGCGGAACCAACCCCAAACAAAGACAATTTTTTGATCCAAAACACTACCAAATCATTCTTTTTGACCAAAGAGGCTGTGGACAAAGTAAACCCTTAGGAGAAACGAATGGCAATACCACTCAAGATCTTCTATCTGACATGGAAGCGATTCGGAAACATTTTGATATAAAGCGTTGGATTATTTTTGGAGGTTCTTGGGGAAGCGCTTTAGCATTAGCATACGCGACTCAGTATCCTGAAACGATTAAAGCACTTATTTTGCGAGGCATCTTCTTAAGTCGTAAAACGGAACTTGATTGGTTTTTAGGTGAGGTCAAAGCTTTTTTTCCAGAAGCCCATCAAACACTGCTTGATTTCTTGCCAGATAATAAACGTGATGATCTTGTAAAAAATTATAGTGAGCTTGTATTTTCAAGTGATTTAAAAATCAGTGGGCCTGCATCCATCGCATGGAATCGTTTTGAAAGTGGCCTTTTAAAACTATTGCCTCAAGCAGAAGAGAATAAAACACTGACAGATGAAGATATACAAAATGAAATTGCGCGTGCTCGCGTTCAACTTCATTACATCAAAGATCAATGCTTTATTGATGGAAAAAAAATATTAAAAGAGGTTAAGCAGTTAAAAGATATTCCAACAACCATTATTCAAGGACGCTATGACATGGTGTGTCCTCCCATTACGGCCTATGAGCTTTATCAATGTATGCCACATGCAAGTTTTATTATGGTGCCGAATGCAGGGCATTCAGCCTCAGAACCTTCAATGACAAGCGAACTCGTTAAAGCTACCAATCACTATAGAGTATTAGCGTGATGATTAAAGTCCATCCACTTTTCAAAAATCTTTACCAAAAAAAAGATGAATCACTACCCATCTTCATGATGAAAGAAACATTAGCAGGCTGTAAACGCCACAATGTATTTAGTTTAACTGCATCCTTATCTTTCTTTTCTCTTTTTGCACTCATTCCTATGATTCTTCTTATTTTCTTTTTCTTAAGTCATTGGTTAGTTAATTCTGAGTTTGCTTTAGGAAGATTAGCGCTTCTTACAAGTGACTTATTGCCACAAATGAGTAAAAAAATTATGCTTGAAGTTTATAAGGTATCAAGCCATACCAAAGTATGGGGTATCTTAGGTATATTAATTTTATTATGGGCAGCAACTCCCCTTACAAGCTCTCTTCGTGCAAGCCTTCTCATTATTTCAGCGACTGAAGAAGATCCATCATTTCTAAAAAGTAAGTTTCGAGATATCGTCGCTATTATTGGCATACTTTTACTTTTCTTCTTCTTTACTTTATCAGGCATGGTCTTTCAAAAAGCTGCCGTGTTCTTTGGCGAATATTTAAGTGTTGTAAATTTACAAATGATTTATTTTGTAAGTTCATTCTCATTTGTTGTTTTATCTTTAGCACTTTTTAATCGCTTCTTCTTTCCTATTAAAGTCGATGTAAAACATATTGTTTTAGGTTCACTACTCACCGCTCTCTTATGGCTTGGACTCAGATCAACTTTCGACATCTTTTTATCATTGAGTCAATCCTATGGCACCTTTTTTGGCGGCATGAGAAATCTTTTTATTTCACTGATATGGCTTTATCTTAATATCGCATCTTATTTACTTGGCGTAGAGCTTATGGCAACACTTCATAAAAAAGATATGTTGTTATTAAAAAAATTATTTGACGACTCCATTCCGCTTTCAAGCTCATTCATTCATTATCTTGCTTCGCGTTACGGAAAAATATACAAGCAAAATGCAATGATTTTTGAGCAAGGCAATCGCGAACATAATGTATATTATATTGTTCAAGGCTCAGTCAATTTAACTCAAGACGGTCGAGTGATACGCTCTTTAAAAGCGCATGAATATTTTGGTGAAATGGCAGTGTTAAATGAAACGCCAACTATTGCGTCAGCTATATCAACTTCAAATGAATCTGAAATTATTGCGATTCCAAAAGTTCATCTAGAAATGATGCTTGCCGACGAACCTAAGGTAGCAATGAAATTTTTAAGAAAAATGTCCTTAAGATTACAACAACGCTAAAGTTCTGCAGGTTTTAAATCAAAAGCAATACAGATTCTCTCTTCATTAGAACTAAAAGGTATCGTCCGATGAAAAACGGAAGATGGGAAGAAAATCACATCGCCTACTTGAGGTAAGTATAATTTTCTTTCAAAGTCATCGTGCATTCTCGGGTAATCGTCTCCGTCAATACTTAACTCAATACCGCCTTCATCTGGATGTTTTTTTTGTTGCGGAATCGCTAAATAAACAGCACCGCTAATCCAGCCTTCTTCATGAATATGTGAGCTTAAATGACCACCTGTCTGCATTTTGACAAACCAAGAGCTACTAAACTCAATGTTTTTTGGAAATGCTTTAATAAACATAGAGTCTTCATTTTTATAGCGATCGTAATATTTTTTTATAAGCAATGTAATTTCTTGCGCCAATCTTTTGAATGAAGGATCTTTGCGTTTAAAGAGGTTTCCTGATGACTGAATGCCATTGACTAATCGACTTTGCATGCGCTCAGAAATATCAGCTTCGTTAATATCGTTTAACAGTGACTTTAGTAAATCGTCCTTGGAATTTTTTAAAGCTTCCACTTGGCCATGAAATACAAAATGAAGTGGATCTGGACAAAAATGGTAGCGATCTTCTTGATGAAAGTTTTTTGCAAAGTGCGTTGAAAGTGTTGCTAGTAAGGGTGACGTATTCTTTTTAAGTATTGCACTATTTAATTCTTTTTCAAAAACATCAAATTGTTTTGTTTTGTATAAACAATAAAGTGCGCGCTCTTCCCAATCTTTCATTTGAGAGGCTTTGTAAAATTCATAGGCCTCCTGAAATTTTTTATTGTCATGAAGAAATGTTGCGAGATTGTAATTAGCGATTGGGTTTTGTGAATTTAATGATACAGCCTGTCTTAGGTATTGATTGGCTTCTGAAATTTTGCCTTGATGCCAAAATGCATCACCTAATACCGAACAGACTTCAGCATCGTTCGGATTCATCTCAATCGCTTTTTGATATGATTGAATGGCTTTTTCTAAGTGCCCTTGATTGCGGTAGGCATTGCCTAAATTAAAATGACCACGGGAATGATCTTGAATGCTAAGTGATTGTTGGAAAGACTGAATCGCTTGATCAAAGTTACCTTGCAGTAAATAGACAGCGCCCTTATTACCATATGCTTCATAAAATCTAGGTTCTAATTCAATTGCTTTTTGATAAGCGCTCAATGCTTTATCAAATTGGGATTCATTTTGATAAGTAATGCCCAGATTAAAATATGCCACCACCAAATCAGGCTTGATCTGTATTGCTTTTTGATAATGCTGAATTGCGCTTTGGCTATCGCCTAACTGATAAAGTACTGAACCTAAATTAAATTGCATCTCGGCAAATTGCGGTTGAATTTTTAAAGCATTGCGATAGCTGTCGGCAGCTTCTTTAAACTTTTTTTGTGCTTCTTGAGATACACCTAAAACATTATGCAAAATTAATTCTTGTGGAAAATCATCTAATAATTTTTTTGCTTTTTTTTCCGCAAGATGAAATTGCCCTGATTGATGAAGTTGAATTAAATCATTCACATCTGATTGTTTTAAAGCTTTCATCACAAAGGCATTTAGTGGTGCGGTGTATCTTCTGCAATTTTATCCATGATTGCAAAAAGGACGCCTGAGATGATGAATGTGGCGTGGATACCAACCATCCATGCCATTTGCGTATTCGTTAGTATTTGTCCTGGCGTGGATGCATGCATAAAAGCTTTCAAAAGATCGATGGCAGAAATTGCAACAATTGAGCCGATCAATTTAAGCTTTAATCCAGAATAATCGACCTTACCCATCCAATGGGGTTTGTCTTCATGATTATCGACATCGATTTTAGATACAAAGTTTTCGTAGCCGCTAAAGATGACCATGATGAGAAGATTTGCAACCAGTGTCATGTCTACTAAAGCCAAAATTGATAAAACAATCTCTCTCTCCGGCGTGTCAACCACCGTCATCATGATATGAAAAAATTCTTGGCCAAATTTTATAAGCAAACAAACTAACCCACCTACCAAGCCCAAATACATAGGAGCTAATATCCATCGACTCTTAAATACAATTTTTTCTAAAATTTCTTCACTCTTCATTTAAGCTCCATCGGTTATCGTTAATTGGATAAATCATATCATTACCCTATGGCATATATGTTTCAGTAATGATTGAAAAAAACTCTTATTAGGATACTATTTTATCTTTACTTTCGTAAATTATGTGATGTCAAACGATTCAATCATTATTCATGGCCATCTTTTAAAAGAAGCACGCGAAGATCTAAATCTTTCGATTGATGATGTTGCGCGTCGCTTAACTTTAAGTAACAAGCATATTGTCTCCATGGAAGAAAATAAGAAAGATGGTTTTGTATCTTTTCAAATCAAACTGATTTCGATCAGAAAATACGCGTCCTTTCTTGAATTAGATATTGATACTATTATTGAACACACAAAAAATAGAACTAAATCTTTAAACCTCCCAGAACCCGAATTAGAAAATCAGATAGATGAGACGGATGACTTGCCTAAGAAAAAAATAGTGTTTCCAATAAAAATAAAATTATTTTTTGGCTGGGCAAAGACACATATCAAAGCGCCTCATATTTTTTATTTTATTATCTTTCTTTTTGTATCCAACTTTGTCATTGGTGTTTACCAAAAATATGCTGTGGCTCATAAAAATTTTGAAGGTGAGGAAGTTGTTTTACCTAATATTGATTCTCTCCCGAATGATATTACGAGTTATGAGATTAAACCCGTAGAAGAGATGCAAGCATCTAAAGAGACGTTACCTATCGAAGCCAAAAAGCCGGAAGAAAATAAAAAAGATAATAAGGAGATGGCTATCAAAATGTGTGATCAGTCTATCTCGAAACCAATTACACAAGTTTCTTCCCCTACGGATCCTCTGAAGCCTGGTGACTACTTCCATATTATCTCCAAAGGCCAACAAACGATTTGTATATTAGATGCTAAAGGTACGGAAAATAAATATTCACTGACCGAAGGTCAAAAACTAACCTACCGAGGTGGCAAAGCCCCCTTTAAACTCTTGATAGATCCTGCCATAAGTGAAATATTCTATGAGGGTTGGCTGGTGAAGCTTAAGGCTGAACAAAGCTATATTCAACTTAATCCAAAAACCTATGATTAAAATTTAAATAAATTTATTTAAATTTTCTAACAGCACCTGTGACGACGCCCCATATTTGAAACTGCACACCGTCTAGAACTTCGATAGGACTAAACGCTTCGTTTGCTGGTAGCAAGCGTGGGGAGCCGTTTTTATTTTTAGCTAAGGTCTTCACTGTAAATTCACCGTCTAATGAAGCCAATACGATGTCGCCAATAGAAGCTTCTTGGGATCGATCCACAATCACAACATCATTATCATGAATACCAGCGTTATCCATTGAATTGCCTTTAATGCGCACAAAAAACGTCGTATCAGCTTCACGAATAAGATAATCATTAAGATCCATCCTTTTCTCGACATGGTCATCTGCTTGAGAAGGAAGTCCTGCAGGCACCTTGTGTTCAAATAGAGGAATCTTAGTTTTTTTCATTGCCTCACTTACCAAGTCAATAGATACCACATTAGAAATTTCTTGAATCTTTCTTTTAGCATAAGCCTCTAGAATGTTTGATATCACAGCGGTTTGGCTTTCTGGCACTCTGACTAGTGTTGTCTTTTCGCCAAATTTTCCAGTGCCTGATTTACGTCCAGCACCTGGTCTTTTACCGCCTCGAATGGGGACAATTTTTTTCATTTGAATATTGTAACAAGAATCAAATGAAAAGATAGCTTTATTTTAAATTTATTGAATATCGACAGAACCCTTATCCAATCTGAAAAAAATTGCATATGACTGTTGACAAGGCTTAAAAATCAATGCAAAGTACGCCTAGACCTTCTATGACGCTGTCATTTCAATGGTCTTACATATATTAATTTACATTTGGAGGAATTATGAATAAAGGCGAACTAATCGAAGCAGTTGCAAAAGCAGCAGGTTCAACAAAAGCAGACGCTGGTCGTGCGATTGATGCAACACTTGCAGCTATCACTAAAGCTCTTAAAAAAGGTGATGTAGTAACACTTATCGGCTTTGGTACTTTTAAAGTTTCAAAACGCGCTGCACGAGTTGGTCGTAACCCACAAACTGGTAAAGAACTTAAAATACCAGCACGTAAGGCTCCAACATTCAAAGCAGGTGCTGCTCTTAAATCAGCAGTTAACTAAACTTAGAATTAGTTATTCATACAAAAGCGCTTGGGGGTTGAACCCTAAGCGCTTTTTTTATGTCTTAAAATAAACCACCATGCCCTACTACCTAAAAGAAAATAAGATTGAATTACTTAAAAATGGCAAAGATTATTTTGCCTCTGTGATTCATTCAATTAAACAAGCTCGGCAAAGTATTTTTGTGGAGGCTTATATTTTTAGCCATGATGTGACAGGCATAAAAATTTTAACCGCACTCAAAGAAGCAGTTAAAAGAAATGTTGAGGTTTATTTATTGCTTGATGGATTTGGAAGTCGCGATCTTTCTCAAAAATTGATAGATGAAATCAAGACTTCTAAAATTCATTTTCTTTTTTATCACCCCAAAATTTCACCTTACCAAATGAAGCGCATTTCGTTAAGACGACTTCATCGAAAAATGTTTTTGATTGATCATAAGATCGCTTACATCGGCGGTATTAATATTATTGATGATATGAATGTCCCCAATGGCAAAGCGCCACGTATCGACTATGCTGCTCAATTACAAGGACCAGCCGTTCACTTTATCAGTCAAAGCATGGTTAAACTTTGGAAAAGAGTCTCATGGTCCCACTTAGAAAAATCTTATGTTCCAAAACGTATCCATAAAAATATAGTGTCATATCCCAATGGCACAAGGCTTAATTTTATAGAGCGCGATAATTTTCGGCATAGACAAGATATTGAAAAAGCTTACTTACATGCCATTCAAAATGCTAAAGATGAAATACTGATTGCAAATGCTTATTTTATTCCAGGGAAAAAATTTGAAAGGTCTTTAATTGAGGCTGCTAGAAGAGGTGTGTCAGTGACTCTTCTTTTAAAAGGCGAAATGGATTACTTTTTATCTAATGCTACGCGCGCTTTTTATGGAAAATTTTTAAAAGAAGGCATTGGCATTTTTGAATACACAAGAAGTTTTATGCACAGTAAAGTAGCTGTCATTGATGAAACTTGGTCAACAATAGGCTCATCAAACATTGATCCTTTTAGTCTTCTTTTGGCTCGAGAAGCTAATATTGTGGTCTTTGATAAATCTTTTGCATCTCAACTTAAAAGAAATATTAAAGAAGATATTCGATTTGGCGGCACCGAGATTCTTTTAAAAGATTGGGACAAAGCTCATTTAATCAAAAGATTAAAAGCGCGCATGGCTTATTTATTTATCCGGTTAAGCTTAGGTGTTGCAAATATTTAAGGCATGCCGCAATCACGGCATTTACCTTTCACTGTTGAAAAACCTTTCACTGTTGAGAGGCCTTTGACATTAGTAAAGATCGCGCCATCGACATTCGCATCAGTCAAATCTGCATTAGTGAGATCAGCTCCCGTTAAGTCGGCCTGGATTAAATCAGCGCGATACATATTCGTATTTCTTAAATTAGCCTCTCTTAAATCGCCAAATATAAAACTCGCAATATTTAAGTCAGCCCCTTCAAAATTCGCTTTATAAAATTTAGCACCGACTGAATCGAATTTCATTTGGCCCATAGGTTGATTGCCAACATCCAAACCAAATTTTCCATATTTAATCGTAGCCCCCGACATATTGACCGCGCCTAATGTGCCGATCACGCGAGCACCCGTTAAATTAGCGCCTTTAAAATTAGTTTCACCAAAAATCGCTTGAAAGATTACAGCTTCAGTTAAATTAGCCCCTGAAAAATTAGCTTTTTCAAGGCGCGCTAAATTCAAATAAGCTTTTTGCATATTGCTATTAGATAAATTAGCGCCGATGAGATTCGCACCAAAGACACTTGTATTAATCATTTTACAATGGCTTAAATCTAAACCATTCATATCTAAATAGCCTAAGTCTTTGTTTGAGAAATCACAATCAGGACTTTTGATCTCTTTCAATAAATCTTCTTGTGATATTTTCTTACGATCAACCTCTTTATTCTCGTCATAAAAGACAGTAGCTTTTTTGATGAATTCATCGGGTGTTTTTAAAAAGATTTCTTTGCTCACTTCACTTCCAAAACAATAAACCTTGTTCTGGTAGTTTGCATTGACCGAGCAATCCGTTTGAAGAAAACGACCTTCGGATAAACTTAAAAGACAGTAATTACCAAATTCACCAGCACAAGCAAGGTGGGTTATAAAAAGTAAAAATAAAATCCAATATCTCTTTAATAACATGGCAATACATCCTAAAGATTTTGATTTATTATAAACCTTTATCATTTCATGTTTTTTATTATGTCTCATATTGAATATACGGTTCTTATCACTGGTGCAAATAGGGGTTTAGGCCTTGAATTCGTCAAACAATACGCTATAGATGGTTATCAAGTCATCGCATGTACCAGAAAGATAGATAAAAAAGATGAGCTCCATCAGTTTCAAGAAAACTTTAAAGCTATTTCAATTCACAAACTTGATGTAGCCAATTTTTCATCCATTGATCTGTTTGCAAAATCATTCAAAAAACCCATCGATATCCTTATTAATAATGCAGGCATTTACCCAGATAGCTCAATCGATCATGTCGACTATAAAATTTGGCTTGATGCTTTTAAAATTAATACGCTTGCTGCATTTAAAATGACAAAGGCATTTCTCCCTCATCTTAAAAAAGGTCAGTTAAAAAAGATTGCATCCCTCACAAGCAAGATGGGAAGTATTGACGATAATTCAGGTGGCGGGGAATATCTTTATCGATCAAGTAAAACAGCCTTGAACATGATTATGAAAAGCTTATCTATTGATTTAAAGCCATATGATTTATCACTTATTACACTTCATCCCGGATGGGTCAGAACAGATATGGGAGGCCCTAATGGGCTCATCGATGTGGATGAAAGTGTTACTGGTATGAAACGTCAAATTGATAAACTTTCCATAAAAACTTCGGGTCAATTTATTGCTTACGATGGCAAAAAAATTCCTTGGTAATCAAAATGCTTTCATATGACTAGCATAAAATATCTGTCTCATTTTTTCTTGAGCTTAATAAAAATTGGTAATGTTTAATAAAAAAGCCACTTAAAATCTTAAGTGGCTTTTTTAAAAATTTAAATAGCTATTAATCTCGGTCTAGATTATCTTCTTCCACTTGACCAGTTTCTGCATCGCATTCAATTTCCCAATGCTTGCCATCGGAGCCCTGAATATCAATATCGAATATAGGGCGGCCGTCTTCTTTTTCCATTTCAATCTCAACAATAGCGCCAGGGTGTTTGCTTAAAGCAGTTTTCATACATCCTGTCATCATTTCGTTATGTTTTTTTATGTCACTTATAATCGGTCTATCATCATGTTTGTAAGTTTTACCAAAAAATAAAACTGCACCTACCAACGCTGCAACGAGAATGGCTGCTATTACTGCTAAATACTTTTTCAAAATATTCCCCATCATTTAGATATAAAAAAGATTCAAATTAAAATTCAATGGGCTTTAAAGTATGGAACTTTGACCTATATAAAATCATTTACCAATATATTGCTTGCCTTGAGTGTCTACAGCTAAAACTTGAAGATTGCCCTTAATTTTAGGGGCGTCAAAAACAAAGAAAGGGTTCTCAGCGGTACTTCCCCCGCCAAACTCAGCACTCCAAATTTCTTTTTCCTGATCTTTAACTACAACACTTGATAAATGCCACTCGGGCAAAATGAATAGTCCTGTGTAATTACTCAAATTGGCCTGATAGCCATTATGCTGCGGATGTTTAATGAACACAGAAGCTCTCGTATCTGTATGCAACACTTTCATATTGCCTATTTCTTTTAAAACAGAGTCGGCATCATAGGTTACGCCTGCAGAACAGCCTCCTGCGGAACGAATCGCTACTTGATTGTAAAAAAACTTACCTTCTTCATCTTCTGCAATCACATCTACATAACTATCTTGCTCTATGCGAATATGTGTTTCAAATGTAAATGGAGAAACCTTAGGATACATGGTCAATGCAAGGGATCCTATGCCAGGTAATTGATGTGGGTTACCTTCTACCACCACTGAAATATTTTTATATTTTTTATTAGCTGTAAACTTAAATGGAACTTGTGTACCATCAAGTGCTCTTTTCGCCACATCAAATGTAATATCATCTGTTTTTGTTAGTACTTTACCTTTAAAGTATTTATCTACCACGCCGTCTAAAAGATTAGGTGTTTCAGCATAAGCTCCCAAAGCAAAAAAACTGCCTATAAAAAAAGTTGAAATTAATAGAATTATTTTTTTCATCATATTGCTGCCTTATGTTGTATAACAATTTACATTCTTTATGATGCGCTTAAACGCTCAAAAGTTCAAGGAAACCTGACCTTATTTTGTTCGGTATCCCGGTTTAATTAATTTAAGATGTATATCGCTAATAACCTTCTCTTTAAATCCACCCTCACAATAAGACAAGTAAAAATGCCACATGCGAATGAAGGCATCATCAAATCCTAGCGCTTTAACTTCCTTGAGTTTTTTAAAGAAACTTTCTCTCCATAAAGCAAGCGTTCTTGCATAATGCTCGCCAATATCCTGAATGCCGTAGATTTTTAAATCAGATGATTTGGAAATGCTATTTTGTATTGCTGTAATAGAGGGAATACAGCTTCCAGGAAAAATATATCGCTGAATAAAATCAACTGAGCGCTTCGATTTCTCGTAGCGTTGATCTGCAATAGTGATCGTTTGAATGAATGCTAAACCATCTGGCTTTAATAATTGGCTACAGACATTAAAATAAGTATCGTAATACTGATAGCCTACCGCCTCTAGCATCTCAATAGATACTAATTTGTCGTATTGCCCTTTTAAATGCCGATAATCTGAAAGTAAGATCGTAATCTTATGTGATAACTTTAAATCTTTAATTTTTTGTTTTACGTACTTATATTGTTCTTTTGAAATAGTTGTCGTGGTGACTTTGCATCCGAAATTTTGTGCAGCATAAATCGCAAATCCTCCCCAGCCAGAACCAATTTCAATGATATGGTCTTGAGAAGTAAGCTCTAGTCCTAGACAAATGGTCTCTAATTTATGAATAGATCCCTTGTAAAGTGAATCATGAGGACCTCTAAAAACTGCAGATGAATACATCATGGTTGAATCTAAAAATAATGAAAAAAAGTCATTACCCAAATCGTAATGCTTGGAAATATTGACCTGACTTCCTTTGACTGAATTTTGATTCAAATAATGAAGATATTTAAGGAGTGGCTTTAAAAAAAGATTGAATAAGCCTTCTAATCGATCCATCGTATTTTGATTGATGGCCATGATACGAATTAATTTTGTTAAATCACTAACAGTCCAAAACTTTTGCATGAATGCTTCACTCACACCAATTGAACCACCAAAAGCCAAGGCTCCATAAAATCTCGGATCACGCACTGTTAATGTGACACTTAATTTGCCTTTTTTTCCAAATGAAAATTTCTTAGGTCCTTCCATAATAGTAATATGACCTGTTTTAATTTTTCTTAATTGATTAAAAACAAGCGCTCTAGCAAGTCGGTGTAAAATATTTTTCATAAGATATTAAGGGTGAGAGAAAAAAGGGATCCGTTTATATTTTAAACGTAAAGCATTCCAATAAATAGCCATAATTGTTTTAAAAGTTTCTGGTGGAAATCTAAAGAGCAAATAATTAAGCGATTGATTGTTTAAAGGTTTTCTACGAAGTCTCATTGATGCATTAAAAATAAACTCTTTTTTATGCATATTATTCATAGAAACTACAATTTCCTTTCCTGGCTCATTAAATGACCATTCATACTGGATATCCATAGGCATAAAGGGTGATACATGAAAATTCTTTTGAAACTGAAAATATTTCATTGGTTGCTTTAATCCTCGGCAATCATGCACATAAGCGTGATTTTCATTCCATGGTGTATTGGTAATATGCGACACAATCACTTCTAATTTATTTTTTAAATTAAAACAATAATAAAAACTCACAGGATTAAAACAATAGCCAAAGTATCGAGGGCTTGTTAAAACAAATATTTTTCCATGATGTTTAAAATGAAGCTTTTTTTTAATTTCATCTTGTATTGATTTTTTTAAACTATTTTTTGAATGTCCAAAATAATCTGATCTTAAAAAACATCCTAAATTAAAACGGTTATAGCTCCAAAATAGTTTATTCGAAAATGTTCTCACTAAATCATCAAGATCAAGATATAACATATGAACGCGATATTGAAATGCGTGCTTATTGGGTTTTGTCCTTGTATGATTTAAAGTGCCCTCGTAGATTGCCTGCATTAGTGAAATCCATGCACGGCATTGAATTGTTGAATGGCATCAAGTGCACTTTTAACCCCATCTTCATGAAAGCCATTGCCCCAATATGCTCCTGCGAATGAAGTACGATTCACACCTGAAATTAAATGGTACTTAGATTGCGCCTCAATACTTCGTAAACTGTATTGTGGGTGAGCATAAGAAAGTGTTTTGATAATTTTCTTTTTATTGATTTTTTGCATTGGGTTTAATGTCACTAAAAGGGGTGCTTCCGTTTTTAAATTCTGCAATATATTCATATTATAAGTAAGAGATGCAGGTGAATTGGCATTATCATCAATGTGATAATTCCATGCTGCCCAAGCAAGCTTTCTTTTGGGCATAAAGTGATCATCATAATGCAAGACCACTTCATTATCTGTATATGGAATCGCTTTTAAAATATTTTTTTCATGAAGGCCAGGACTTTTGATTAATTTCAAAGCTTCGTCACTATGGCAAGCGAAAAATACCCAGTCAAATTTTTCTATGCGATCTTTATGATGAATAGCAATATGATCTCTTTTTCTTTCTACATATTTTATGTTCTGATTGAGTTTGATTTTTTTTCTAAAAGGCTCGATCATCTTATTGACATAGTTAATTGAGCCCCCGGAGATTGTTAACCACTGCGGTCTGTCATTGATATTTAACATGCGATGATTATTAAAAAACTGTATAAAAAATTTAGCAGGAAATTCCATCATCGTTTTAATGTTAGATGACCAAATTGCTGAACCCATCGGCAAAATATAATATTTCTTAAAGAAATCTGAGTAGCCTTCTCGTTTCAGATAATCACCTAAGCTAATCTCTTCATCACTACTTAATAAGATGATTGATGACTTATTAAATCGAAGAATCTCACTTATCATTTTATAAAATCTAGGATTCATAAAATTCTTTCTTTGCGCAAAAAGCGCATTGAGACTAGTGCCGTTATATTCAAAATCTTTTTGGCTATCTTTGACACTAAAACTCATGGCACTATTTTCATAGGGCACTTTAAGTTCATGTAATAGCTTTAAAAAATTAGGGTATGTTTTCTTGTTAAATACAATAAATCCAGTGTCTACACTCACTTTTTGATTGAATATATCAATGTGATGAGTGTGTGAGTGACCTCCAATGCGATCATTAGATTCAAAAAGTGTAATCTGATGATGGGGATTTAAATAATATGCAAGAGTATTGCCAGAGATGCCTGAGCCTATGATTGCGATCTTCATGGCTAGTGGTGGTGATGTTCTATTTTTTTAGATTCGCGAATATTATCAGAAACAGTGCGTATATCCCAAATAATCCCGATCATCGCTAAAAATTTTAAAACATAATAAGTGAGATCAATTTCCCACCAATAAAAACCTTGTCTCGCTGAACCAGGATAATGATGATGATTGTTATGCCAACCCTCACCAAACGTCAAAATGGCAATAATAAAATTATTTCGACTTGTATCTTTAGTTTCGTAACGTCTCTTTCCCCATTGATGAGCCACTGAATTGACTAAAAAAGTTGCGTGATAAAGCATGACTGTTGAAACTGAAAATCCCCATATCAATAACTGAAACCCATTCGTATTAAGTTGTGGCTCATATTGGCGCAAATAATAGCCCATAAAAAATAAGCCAATAGATAATGCTAATGGCATAAGAAGATCAAATCGATCGATGATGCGTAATTCAGGAAATCTAATTAATTCACGTACAAATTTTGTATTAGTCACAAAATTAGACTTGGTCAAAAACCAACCCATATGACTCCAAAAAAACCCATGTTCCTGAGGTGAGTGTTTATCTTCTGGTGTATCGGAATGCATATGATGACCACGATGATGCGCAGCCCACCACAAAGGACCTCTTTGCACTGCAGTAGCTCCGATCATCGCAAATAAAAGTTGCACAAATCTCGAGGTTCTAAACGTTTTATGAGAAAAATAACGATGGTAAAAGCCTGTAATAGCAAACATGCGAATAGCGAAAAGAGTGATACATACCGTAAAAGCTGTCCAACTAAATCCAACGATAAAGATAAAAAAGCAAGATAAATGAAGAAGAATAAAAGGGATAACTCGCATCCAATCAATTTCCTTGCCAGAAGTAATAGAGGCATACTTTTTCTCAAGAAAAGAATTATCAAACCAAAAAAATAATTTTTTAAAAAATGTATTCATGATTAATTTGAATGCTCAATCCAACGTATTTTTTTAATATCGTAGCCATCGGTTTCAATCTTTTTCACTAATTGCTCTAAAGTCTTCTGCTCTATCATTTTTTCACGTGACATAATCCAGACATAATCACGATCATCTCTGGCAATAATTGTATTTTGGTAAGCTTCGTCTAAATAAACAATTTTATATTGCGCTTTGATTGGCCATATAAATTGCATACCCCATAGTGCATTACCTGAATCTTTTATAACAAATCCTTTGGGTTTATATGTCTTTAAAGGTCCTGTGAGAGCCCCTTCATTGAAAGTGAAGGTGGTGCCAATCGTGCCATCATTATTTAATTCATAAGACTCAATTGCATTAAACGCATTCTTCTCAATAAATGTTGGTATATGTCCGATGACATACCATGGGCCCATAAATTTCTGCAAATTAACTTCAGAAACAGTTTTAATTGGTGGCTGAGTCATACATCCATTCAGTAATAAAAAAAATGCTGTGAGTAAATAATGTTTAAATCGCATATTATATCTTCCAAAATCGAGGAATGATTGTGTTCACTTTTTTCTGATAATCATCATACCCGTTAAATTTTTTGATGAGATTAGCCTCGAGAAGTGTCACACCTGAAAATCTTAATATTAAAAAAGTCATAAGCAGCGGTGCTATCAAATTAAAATGAATGCCAGTCACAAGAGTGGTGATAAAAAAACCCCACCAAACTAAAATTTCTCCAAAATAATTAGGGTGTCGGCTTAATTTCCATAGCCCTGATTGTAAAAGTTTTCCGCGATTTTTGATGTCATTCTTAAATTGCATTAATTGATAATCTGCAATTGATTCATAAATGATTCCACAGAGCGTGATTAAGAGACCTAAACTATCTAACCAAGTGAGTGGATGATCATTTTCTATAGCCATAAAAAGAATTGAGCCTACTATCCATGCAAGAATGGATTGAAAACCAAAAATAATATATACACTTTTATAACTAAAATTAGGTTCATTATTTTGTCTAATTTTTAAATAACGTGCATCTTCTGATTTACCCCAATTTCTTATTGCAAGATAAATCGAAAGACGTAAGCCCCATAACAAGACTAAAAACAGAATCAGAGTAGACCTTAATGATGGCGTAAACACAGTATAAAAATAAAGTGCGTTGAGCACAAAAAATAAACTCCACATGATATCAACGTGAGTCACATTGTTTTTTTTAAGACTTAATAACCAGCCTCCGTATGCAAACAATAAATTAATCAACAGAGCATGCAAAAATATCATGTGCGGAAACCATCCCATCTTTTAGCGATCTCCAGAGAAAGCGGTGTTAATAAGGCCCATCCTAATCCCAATGCAATAAGCGCATATGGCGTCATTAATTGAATCGCATTTAATTTTTCGGCGGCTATGTAAGCCAAAGGACCACCTAAGAGGCCGAATAAAACTGCAAGTAACTTATAATACTTTAACCAACTTAAAGACACATTTAGAGTGCTTGCAAATAAACCCCACAAAGCCACAATCCAAATGGGCACTATAGATTGTGAAAATTGGCTTTTGTACTCAATAAATCCAAAAGCTAATAAGCATTGATCAAACAAAGGCCCTAAAACCATCACAAAAAGTATTAACATAAATGCTTCTTTTTTATAGCGCGCCTGCAAGAGATGAATCGCTAATATTAAAGCGACAGCAATCATCGATGGAAGTAATTTTTGATGAGCCGCTCCCCAAATCGCAATAAACCAGCCTAACTGAAACAATCCAAAGTTAATGAGTTTCATTTATTTTTTGGTTTCTCAAATTGATAGTGTGTCACCCACCACTCTTGGCCATTTTGATAGCCAAATAATTCGGCACAGGCCATATAAAAAATTCGCCAACGATTGAACCATTGCGTTGCATTTTTATTACCATAAGTTTTTTGAAGGATAGGGTAAACATCAAGTTTTGCTTGATCCATATTTTCTAGCCAAGCATTTGCCGTTTTTTCATAGTGCGTTCCATCCCAACACCATTTCTGTATTAGCTTTAAATGTTCTTGAAAATGTAATGGCAAATCATCGCTTGGCATCATGCCACCTGAAAAGAAAAACTTACTCATCCAATCATCTTGATCTTTTACTTCAAACGCATAGGGCGTATGTTGATGCACAAAAATATGCATAAAGAATTTCCCGCCTGGCTTTAGCCACTCATAAAGCATACGATAAAGCTTTCGATGGTTGCGCATATGCTCAAACATTTCAATCGAAACAATACGGTCAAAACTTTTGGGTATTTTAAAATTTTTAGGATTAAACCGATTCATATCGCACGTGATGACATGAATATTTTTAAGCTCCCTTTTCTTGGCTTCGCCTTCAATAAAAATTCTCTGGGAGTTTGAATTAGATACCGCAAAGATTCGACTCTTTGGATATTGTTGAGCCATAAAAAGAGTCAGTGAACCCCACCCACAACCTAATTCAAGAATCGTCTGGCCATTTTTTAAATCTGCATGAACTGCACTAATCTTCAGCGCATTCCATTCTGCATCATCTAGATTTTTTGTACTTTGATCCCAATAACAACTGCTATATTTTTTATGTTTACCCAGGCAAAAATCAAAAAAAGCAGATGGCACTTCATAGTGTTGCTTGTTTGCAAGATGAGGCACTAATGCAATAGGAGATTGATCCATGGTCTCAAAAAAATCACTTTTTAAGGTTTGTGATTTCTCTGCATCTTTGTGACTAATTTCTTCAAGACGTTTCTTTAAAAGCTGTCTAATACCGAAACGAATTAGTGCATCTGGAAGGTAACCTTTTTCTGCAAGTGATAAAGCCTGTTTTAACATATTGAAATATTGTGAATAAGATTTATTGAAAAAATAAATCTTACTTTATCTTATCTAATTTATTCGAAATAACTTCTGCAAGACTCGCATTTAATTGATTGACCTTTTTTTGAATATTTTGTAGGGTCACCAAATCTTTTTCGGATTCTGCTATCTCAGCAAGTCCCATCATAGCATCTACATGTCTCGGATTTATTTTCTCAGCTTTAGAAAATGCCTCTTTCGCAGCATTGAGATCTTTTTTGCCCTGCTCAGCTAAGCCTAAAAAATACCACGCATCAGGTGAACTAGACTCTTCTTTAATCCACAAGTCTGAAATGGATTTAAGCGTATCCCACTCTTTATTTTGATAAGGAATCACCACTTTCATAAAATTGGGTTTTTGTTCAAAAGGTAAGGCCCAAAATGGCACCTCCATAGTTTTAAGTGACTGAGTGTCAGGCTGACTCATTAAATGTTTAATCCATTCAACAGGCAAGCTATAGAAAAACCCTTGGGGTCCGGGGCTTTTAAATGTCGTAATGCCGACTAAATTATTTTTTTCATCAAATAATCCGCCACCACTTGAACCCAATGAAAATGCCGCATCAGATCTGATGATGACACTATTATCCAAACGGTGAATTGCTTTCACCGACCCATAAGAGGGTTGTGGCACATTGCTTCCATTAGGGAAGCTCACACTAAACACATCCTCTTCATACTGCAATGTTTTGCTGTCCCTTAAGGAAAAGGGCTTAAAAGGAAGCTCTTCAAATTTTAATAAACATAAGTCATGTTTCCAATCAGCTTTAAAGCCAATGGGTTTATAGGTATCATCAAATTTAGAAATATTAGCGCCTAAAGTATTCGCAATCACATGGCAATCTGTAGCGACATACTCCTTACTAACCACGACACCTGTACCTGTGCCGGAAGAGCCATCTGGCAAATCTACATTCACAGAAACAATAGAATTGTTAAGCTCTAATAACTTTTCAAAAGATGGGATCGCATTGACTTGGTCTGCGATCAAAAACAAAAATAAACTTATAATTTTTTTCATAGTCAATACGACTCATTTATAACAATATCGTTCATACCTGCACTATAAAAAATCATGAAAAATGTCCTTGGAACAAATTTAGAAATCTGTAACCTTAACCCTATCACAGGATTTACAAGAAATGGATGCTGCGAAACAGGGCCTCAAGATATTGGTCAGCATACGGTATGCGCTGAAGTCACCCAAGAATTTCTTCAGTTCTCGAAAATACAAGGCAACGACTTAATGACGCCAAGACCTGAATTTGAATTTAAAGGACTGAAAGCGGGGGACCGCTGGTGTTTGTGTGCCAATCGATGGCTTGAAGCGTTGGAAGAAGATATTGCACCGCCCGTGATTTTAGAAGCGACTCACGAAAAAGCTTTGGATGTGATCAATCTTGCGGAACTCAAATATCATCAATTAAGGTAACTTATGGCTTACAACGCAAAAGAAATAGAAGAAAAATTAAAACTCAGGTGTGCCACTTGGTCTTATATCTTTCCCTCTATTGAAAAGAAATTTTCAACTGCACATTTTGATGAATCTATTCAGATTGCAACTGAAATTGCAAAAATTGCTAATCAATTAAATCATCATCCAGAGTTAATATTAAGACATAACGCTCTCATTATTAAAACTCATACACATGACGCATCAGGTATCACGGATAAGGACTTTGAGTTAGCCGAACATATTGATCGGTTACTTTCAACCTAGATTGATTCTTTAAATTTTTTTAAGTCTTCAATAATTTCTTGGCTATGTTTTGATGTATCTACACTAAGATAAATTTTAGCAATCTTACCTTGAGGGTTAATTAAAAAAGTATATCTTTTAGCGAGCTTGATCACTAAGAAATTGTTCAACGCACCGTAACGATCTGCAACTTCTCCTGAAGCATCTGATAAAAGAGGAAAAGGTAAATTATATTTTTCTGCAAATTTCTTATGAGAAAAGCTATCATCAATACTCACACCAATGACTTTGGCACCTAATGTCTCTAGCGTTTTAAAATCATCTCTAAACTGACAAGCTTCTTTCGTACATCCAGGAGTATCATCCTTCGGATAAAAATAGAGAACAGCCCATTTGCCTTTATAGTCATTTAAACTGACTTGATTACCTTGGCTATCTGGTAGCATAAAAGTTGGTGCATCATCACCTATTTTTAAAATAGGTGCTGCCATCACATTCACTCTAAACAAATAAAATGCTAGAGCGCAGCTAATTAAGATAAATATTTTCAAAATTAAATAACTATACGGGCGGCGCAGCAGGCGCTTTTCTTCCTGGTGCTGCTGGGGGTGTATAGCCTGCAATGCGACATTGAATACCCTCGATAAGTTTTCCCTTAGCGCCATGCTGAATAATGGTACATGTCTGAATAAGATTCTTACTTTGCAATTCTGAAATCGTTTTTCTTAATTCTTTTAAATCAATACCTGTATCTTTGACGATTTCGTAATCAATTTTTTGTCCGTGTTTTTGTAGATATTTTAATACCACTTCTTTTGTCATGTTGTTACCTTTCTTTTAATTCAAATTTGGTGGGCCCACCTGGACTCGAACCAGGGACCAAAGGATTATGAGTCCTCTGCTCTAACCAACTGAGCTATAGGCCCTCTGATAAATTGGTTTATTCTTTTCCGTTTTCTAAAAAGCTGCGTAACCTCTCTGAGCGTGTTGGATGTCTTAGTTTTCTTAATGCTTTCGCTTCGATTTGTCGAATACGTTCACGTGTCACATCAAACTGTTTGCCTACCTCTTCTAAGGTATGGTCTGTATTCATCTCAATACCAAAACGCATACGTAGCACTTTCGCTTCGCGCGGTGTGAGTGACTCTAAAATTTCTGCAGTCACATCACGGAGAGACCCATAAACAGCCGCATCAATCGGTGTCAATGTCGCAGCATCTTCAATAAAGTCGCCAAGATGAGAATCTTCATCATCGCCAATCGGTGTTTCCATCGAAATAGGCTCTTTAGAAATTTTTAGAATCTTACGAATCTTGTCTTCTGGCATTTCCATTTTTTCAGCGAGTACAGATGGATCAGGTTCAGCACCTGTCGATTGCAGAATTTGTCGTGAAATACGATTCATCTTATTAATTGTTTCAATCATATGCACTGGAATACGAATAGTTCTTGCTTGGTCAGCAATCGAACGTGTGATTGCTTGACGAATCCACCAAGTCGCATACGTTGAAAATTTATAACCACGACGATATTCAAATTTATCCACCGCTTTCATCAAACCGATATTGCCTTCCTGAATGAGATCCAAGAATTGAAGGCCGCGGTTGGTATATTTTTTTGCAATCGAAATTACAAGACGTAAGTTAGCTTCGATCATTTCACGTTTCGCACGACGAGCTCTCGCTTCACCTGTTGTCATTTGCTTATTAATTTCTTTTAAATCTTTGATCGACAAACCTGCTTCTTTTTCAATTGCAATCAATTGATCTTGCTGGTCGACGATCGAGTGTTTAAAGCGCTCGAGTTTTGGGTTATAAGGCTTATCGTGTTTGAGTTCATCCGTTAACCAATGAAGATTCGTTTCATTACCTGGAAAACTCTTAATAAAATGTGTGCGAGGCATACCTGATTTCTCGACACAGAAATTCATCAATTTTCTTTCGTGCGTTCGAATTTCATTGACACGGTCTCTCACAGAGTCACAAAGCGCCTCGACTTGTTTTGCTGAGAATCTAAATTCCATCAATTCTTTTAAAACAGATTCATGGAGTTTTTTATATGCAGGATCGTCAATACCTTTTTTAAGGCGAATATCATTCATCTTCTGATTGGTTTTTCGTATCGCAGCAAAACGTGTTAAGACTTCTTCGCGCAATTTTGCGAGCGCTTCAGCTGATATTGCAGCAGCTTTCGCGCCATCTGCATCATCGTCTTCTTCATCAATATCTTCCTCAACTTCGTCTTCGACATCGGCAGCCACGATCGGCGCTTCCACTTCGACATCGATTAAACCATCGACTACTTCGTCGACACTCAATTCATTCGATTCAACTTTGTCGACCATCGCAAGGAGCTCGGTAATCGTTGTAGGACATGCAGCAATGGCTTGCACCATATGTTTTAAGCCATCTTCAATACGTTTTGCAATTTCAATTTCGCCTTCGCGCGTCAATAGATCGACAGTTCCCATTTCGCGCATATACATACGCACAGGATCTGTTGTTCTACCAAACTCAGAATCTACAGTAGCAAGAGCTTGCTCAGCTTCTTCAGCGGCCTCTTCATCCGTCACAGGAGGAGGTACATCAGCCATAAGAAGTGCTTCTGCATCAGGGGCTTGTTCATAAACCATGATCCCCATATCGTTGATCATGCTAACAATGCCTTCGATTTGTTCTGACTCTTGAATTTCGTCAGGCAAGTGGTCGTTAATTTCAGCGTAAGTGAGATAGCCTCGCTCTTTACCAAGAACGATTAAGGATTTAAGACGGGTACGTCGCTCTTCGATATCTTTAGGATTTGCATCATTCGCATTTCCATAGAAATCTTTTATTTTGGGATTCTTTTTTTGCGACGGGTCTTTTTTTGGTCTGGCCATGCTCTACCTCTTCTTGTTAGGGCTTATTTTGCCTTATAAATCAACAAAATATAAATAAACGCGTAACCTTTAAGTCTACCAAAAATGCCTTTTTTGGTCAATGAAAGGCTCAAGTTTTAGGGGGTGTTTTGGGTCTTTGCGTAAGGGCTTTAAGGTGCTCTTTTTCCTCATCAGTTAGACTACTTAAAGGCTTATCCTTCAAAGCACTAAAATGGGCTTTGGTCTTAGAGGCTTTCCCCTGCTCTAGTAGGGCTTTCCTAGCCCCCTCAATTTCAGATTCAAAATGGATCTGATCATCAAAATGAGTCAATTCTTCATACACCAAATCCATGATGGCATTATCTACTTCTCTTTTAAGACCATGAAGGATGGAGGAAGGTTTCGCTTCAGGTTGATTTAAGGCAAGTGCTAAGACTTTTTTAAGTAAATCGTCTTCAAAACTATCGCTTTGGGCCAAAGCCAAATCTTCAGTGATAGCAAGCTGGGGTTTTAAAATAAGCAGCAAAATGAATTTACGTTTCACTGAAGAAGGAAGTTTGCCCTTCGTTTTGATATTCGTTTTATTATTTTGTACTTGAGGTTGTGCCACACGAAGTAATTGATCTATTTCTTTATCATTCAAATGAAGTAATTCCGCAAAACGCTTACGTAAAAGTAAGCTTAATTTAGGCGCGGTGATTTCTTTTAGAATCGGTTCCGCTTCATTAAGAAATTTCACTTTATCTTCTTGGGTGGCTAAATCATTTTTTTCGGTTAAATGGTGCATTAAATATTGCGATAGAGGCATCGCATCTTGCATCATCGATTCAAAAGCTTCTTTGCTATGCGCTCTAATGAAGCTATCAGGATCATGCTCTTCAGGTAAAAATAAAAATTTCAAAACGACTTTGTCGTTCAAACTTGGCAGTGCATTCATCATGGCACGCCATGCTGCCGCTTTACCTGCATTATCGCCATCAAAACAAAAAATAATTGTATCGGTTTGACGCATTAATTTTTTAATATGAAATGCAGATGTGGCAGTACCTAATGTTGCAACCGAATTCATGACACCAAATTGTGCAAGGCCTACCACATCCATATAGCCTTCAACGACAAGTACGCAACCTTTTTCACGAATGGATCGACGCGCTGCAAAAAGTCCATAGAGCTCTTGGCTCTTTTGAAAAAGTGGCGTTTCAGGTGAGTTGTAATATTTGGGGGTATCTTCAGGATTAATGACACGCCCACCAAAGCCAATGATTTCACCCTTCATATTTTGAATTGGGAACATGATGCGATCACGGAAACGATCATAGCGTTTACCTTGATCATTTTTTAAGACAAGACCAGCAATATTCAGTGCTTCGTCATCATATTTTTTAAAGACACTTTCTAAATTTTGCCAACCTTGAGGCGCGTAACCCAATTGAAATGTTTTAGCGATTTGTCCTGTGAGCCCGCGTTTTTTTAAATACTCAATGGCACGTTCTGATTTTTTTAAAGCCCTTTGATAATACTGAGAAGCCATTTGTAATGCTTCACCTAAAGCTAAATTTTTTTCTTTGGCTTCAGGTGAAATTTTTTGTGAGTCTTGCGGGACGGTTAAGCCCACTGATTTAGCAAGATCTTCTACCGCATCCACAAAACTCATGCCTTGGTATTCAATGAGAAAACTTAAAGCAGATCCATGTGCGCCACATCCAAAGCAATGATAAAACTGTTTAGAAGGACTCACTGTAAATGAAGGTGACTTTTCTTGATGAAAAGGACAGCAAGCAACATAGTTACTGCCCACTTTTTTTAAAGGCACACTTTTATCAATCACATCGATCACATCGACACGATTTAAAAGTTCTTGGATGAATGACTCTGGAATCATATGCGTTTAATCATAGCTTAAAAATAAAAAGGAGCCTTAAGCTCCCTCATCATTTTTTTAAATTTTTATATTGAGTTTTTAGCCGAGCTTTTGTTTGATGAGCGCTGATAATTTACCCATGTCTGCGCGACCCACGACCTGCGGTTTCACGATCGCCATCACTTGACCCATCTCTTTAATGCTTGTCGCATTAGTGGCTTTAATCGCAGCATCTAAAATGGCGCCCACTTCTTCATCAGTTAAAGCTTTTGGAAGATAGCTTTGCAAAATCACTACTTCAGCTTTTTCAGCATCCGCTAAATCTTGTCTTGCCGCTGACTCATAAGCTTCAATGGAATCACGACGTTGTTTTAACATTTTTTCAATAACAGCCATCACATCTTGATCCGTCAATTCAATACGTTCATCGACTTCACGTTGTTTAATAGCTGATTGAAGAAGTCTAATTGTGCCAAGGCGAACTACATCCTTAGCGCGCATAGCTTCCTTCATGTCCTCAGTAATTTTTACTTTTAAGGACATCTTAAAAAATTAGAATAATTTTGGGGGGAGCATTTGATTGCGAAGACGACGGTATTGACGTTTCACTGCAGCAGCAGCTTTACGTTTACGTTCCCATGTTGGCTTCTCATAGAACTCACGCGCACGTAAGTCGTTAATAAGGCCTGTCTTCTCAATTAAGCGCTTGAAACGACGAAGTGCTACGTCGAATGGCTCGTTTTCTTTTACACGTACTGTTGACATTAAACTCTCTTATTTTAAATAATGCGTTTTTGTGTGTTTTCTCCAAATGGAATTTTGGAAAAGTCCGTTATTTTAATGCTAATCTATTCATTTATCAATCTTTTTTGAGCCTTAAACCCATGTTAGTCCTTGGTATTGAAACCTCCTGCGATGAGACTGGATTAGCCCTTTTTGACAGTGAAAAAGGTCTTTTAGGCCATACGCTGCATTCTCAGGTCGATCTTCATGAGGCTTACGGCGGGGTGGTCCCTGAATTGGCCTCTCGAGACCATATTAGGCTTATTTTGCCATTACTTGAAAGTCTTTTTAAAAAGACGGGGGTTAAAAAAGAGAATGTGGATGCCATCGCTTACACCCAAGGACCCGGATTATCCGGGGCCTTATTGGTCGGAAGTTCACTTGCTGAAGCCTTGGCTTTTTCACTTCAAATTCCTACGATCCCGATCCACCATTTAGAGGGTCATTTATTAGCCCCTTTATTGGAAAAAAATGCGCCCAACTTTCCTTTTTTAGCACTTCTTGTTTCAGGAGGTCACACACAAATTATTCATGTAAAAAAAATGGGTCTATACGAAATTATTGGCGATACTTTAGATGATGCCGCAGGGGAGGCTTTTGATAAAACTGCACAATTATTAGGTTTAGGATATCCAGGTGGTTTAGCTCTATCCCTTCTCGCTGAAAAAGGAAAACCTCATTTTGATTTACCGAGGCCTCTTATTCATAGCAAAGATTTAAATTTTAGTTTTAGTGGATTGAAAACAGCGGTTCTACATCTTATTCGCGCGCAAGAAAATTTAACGGATGACATTAAAGCTAATATCGCATTTGCATTTCAAGAAGCCATCACCGATGTCTTAACTAAAAAATGCCTTCATGCTTTAGATCAAAAAGGTTTAAAACAGCTGGTTGTATCAGGCGGGGTGGGCGCTAATAAACAATTACGACAAAAGTTGGTCAGTACATTCGCACAAAAAAATTATGAAGTATTTTTTCCGCGCTTAGAGTTTTGTACAGACAATGGTGCCATGATTGCTTTTGCAGGAGCGATGCGATTAGAAACTTCTTTAAAACGTGATCTTGCTTTTTCAGTCAAACCCAGATGGCAATTAGCTTAAAAACTATTTCTTATCTTTAAAGCCTGATTCAGTTCCATCAATTAAACGTTTAATATTTTCAACATGACGCAAGATTAAAATGAGTGCGATGATGGATGTGGCGATCAATTCATAAAAATCAATCTTATAAAAAAAGCCAATCACAGGAGATAAGCTTGCTGCAATAATGGCAGCCAGAGATGAATAACGCCAAATAAAAAATACGCCGAGCCATATGGCTAATACTATGAGCCCCATGATCCAGGAAAACATAAAGAGAATGCCTGCCGCTGTGGCAACGCCCCTGCCGCCTTTAAAACCATAGTAAATAGGAAAGACATGTCCTACGAGGGTTGCAATCGCAATCAGTCCCACCATAAGGGGTGACAATTCAAAGTATTGCGCTAAACCGACTGTCAAAGAGCCTTTTAAAGCATCGCCTAAAAGAGTCAGTAAAGCTGCTAATTTTTTTCCGGTTCGTAAAACATTCGTCGCCCCCGGATTTTTAGAGCCGATCGTTCGGGGGTCAGGCAGAGAAAAAATATGACTGATGACGATACCAAATGAAATGGCACCGATGAGATAACTAAAAAGAAGGTAAATCACGTTCATCATTTGAAAATCACTTTATAATGAAAACTCTATTTTACAATTTTTTGAAGCACTCATGACTGCCCCACTTATTTTTATAGAAGAGATGAAAGTTGAAACTATTATCGGTGTCTCTGAATGGGAACGTGCACTTCCACAAACGCTTATCATTGATCTTGAAATGACTTTACCTCAAATCACGTCAGGGACTTCTGATTTGATCACAGATACTATTGATTATGCGGTTGTTGCTGAACGCATTAAATCGATCACATCAAATCACACATTTAAATTGTTAGAGCCTTTAGCGCATCGCATTATTGAAATGCTAGAAAAAGAATTCAAAGCTCCTTGGATCAAACTTAAAATTTCAAAACCTCAAATCTTGCCTCAAGTAAAAGCTGTGGGCGTGATTTTTGAAAAAGGTGCACGCGCTTAACCTCTGGGGTGATGCGTTTCGTGCAGTTTCTTTAAACGTTCACGTGCCACATGTGTATAAATTTGTGTGGTCGAAATATCTGCATGCCCCAACAACATTTGAACCACGCGCAAATCTGCACCATGATTAAGTAAGTGTGTTGCAAAGGCATGTCGCAACACATGGGGGGATAATGTTTTTTGAATGCCTGCGATCAAGGCGTAGCGTTTAATTAAATGCCAAAAGGATTGGCGCGTCATTAGTTCGCCGCGCTGTGTTACAAATAAATCATCTGACACATGTTGATTAAGAATATGAGGTCTCGCTTCTTTTAAATAACGATCAATCCATTCAATAGCAACTTCTCCCATGGGGACTAATCTTGTTTTACTTCCCTTACCTGTCACACGAATCACACCTTCAGTAAGACTGACTTCCGTCACTCTTAAGCTAATCAGTTCTGTCACGCGCAAACCACAGGCATAGAGAAGTTCTAACATCGCACGATCACGAAGACCTAAGGGCGTTGCAATCTCAGGTGCTTTTAAAAGCGACTCCACTTCAGTTTCATTTAAGCTTTTAGGGAGTGACTTCGGTAATTTCGGTGCTTCAATATGAAGTGTTGGATCTTCATGGATATGACGTTCACGTGAGTGATAACGATAGAAGCGTCGAAGTGTTGCGATCAATCTTGAAATGCTTCTTACTTTGACATGACTAAATTTATTCGCAAGGTAAACTTGAATGTCGCTTTGATCAGCCTCCAATAATATTTTTTTGATATCGCGATTTAAAAATTCTGAGAATTTCATTAAATCAAAACGATAGCTTTCTAAAGTATTTTTAGCTAAACCATCTTCAAGCCATAAATGATCAATGAATTGATCGATAATTTTTTTTTCGTCATCAGAAATTACAATGGGCTCTCGTGTTTTCTTCACCATACAAAAAGATTAACACAAATAAAAAAGCCCCGCTAAAGCGAGGCTTTTTAAATTACTCAGCTGCCTTATCGGGAGCTGCCTCAGGCGCTTCCGCCTTCGGTGTTTCTGTTTTTGGAATGTCTTGAATAATTTCTTTTTCACGTGCATCTAATTTTTCACGGATACGTGCAGATTTACCTGAGCGCTCACGTAAGTAATAAAGTTTTGCACGACGCACATCACCGCGACGTTTTAACTCGATGGATGCGATTAAAGGAGAATAAGTTTGGAATGTACGCTCAACACCTTCACCAGATGAAATTTTACGCACTGTGAAAGCTGAATTGAGACCGCGATTTCTTTTTGAAATCACAACACCTTCGTAAAGCTGCACACGTTTTCTTGTACCTTCAACCACGTTTACACCGACTACAACTGTGTCGCCTGGTGCAAAGTTAGGGATGGTTTTACCTAGACGAGCAATTTCTTCTTGCTCTAATAATTGAATAATATCTGCCATAATCCGTTCCTTTTAGTTATATAGAGTCTTGTTCCTGCTTATCTATTGCATCAAGCAGCCGAGTCTCTTCTTTAGTCAACAGCCTTGCGGCCAACAAATCAGGTCGTCTGACCTTGGTTAACGCTAACGATTGTTGTAATCGCCAGGCGCTAATTCTAGCATGGTTACCCGACAATAATACATCCGGCACCTTAGATCCTTCATACACTTCCGGTCTCGTATAGTGAGGGCAATCAAGTAAGCCATTCACAAACGAATCCTCAATGGCCGAATTATCATCTCCTAATACACCTGGTAGTTGCCTAATAATCGCATCCATCACCACCATGGTAGGTAATTCCCCGCCACTTAATACGTAGTCGCCAATTGAAATTTCTTCATCGATACTACTTTCAATTAGCCTCTCATCCACTCCTTCATAACGACTCGCTAAAAAAATGAGTCCTGAAGCTTTTGACAGTTTCATTACTTTTTGATGTGTGAGTGGCAATCCTCTTGGGGATAAATGAATCACTCGCACATCTTGAATACCTTTATTCATTTGCGCTTTTTTAGCAGCATCGATGGCTTTCTTCAAAGGCTCAATCATCATCAGCATGCCAGGACCGCCGCCGTAAGGCCTATCATCTACTGTGCGATGTGTATCATTTGTAAAATCTCTTGGATTCCATAAAGTTAAATCAACAAACGCTTCATGAAATGCACGAGAGGTAATGCCAAAATCCTTCAATGCTTGAAACATCTCAGGAAAAAGGGTCACCACATCAAAAGACAAAGGTTTCATTTAAAAATCTTTATCCCAGTCGACTTCAATTTCTTTTTTTGCCATATCCACATTAATAATCACATGCGGAATAAAAGGGATTAAATATTCTTTGTCGCCCTTTACGACTAAGACATCATTCGCTCCCGTTTCCAGAAAAGTTTGAACGACGCCTAAATGTTCTTTCTGTTGATTGATGACTTCATGCCCCATCAAATCATTCCAGTAATATTCCCCTTTTTCTAAGGCGGGTAACTCATGTTTGGGCACTAAGATCGTTTTATTCTTTAGCCCAAATGCCGCATCTCGATCATCCACATTCAAAAGCTTAGCTACAATTGTATTGCCGTGTATTTTTGATGTTTCGATCGGGTAGCTTATCGATGATTTTTCATCTCCAATTAGCCACTCTTTTTTATTGAGAAGTTGATGGATATCTACCGTGAAGGGCTGAATCTTAATCCAACCTTTGACACCATATGGCCCGCTGATACGTGCCATGATAAATTTTTCTACCTCACTCATATCACTTGTATCAACAAGTGAATCAAAACATTAAGCGCTTTCAGCTGGTGGTTCAGTCGCCTCAGCTGGATCTGCTTCTGGAGCTGCCGCTTCTACTGGGGCCGCCTCAACCGGTGCTGCTTCTGGAGCAGACGCTGCTGCAGCTTCAGCCTCTGCTGCTTTCGCTTTTTCTTCTGCTTCTTTAGCATCCATCGCTGCTTTTAATTCTTCAGCTTTTTTAGCTGCTTCTTTAGCTTTTCTAGCTTCTAATTTATCTGCATCTTTTTTCTTTAAAGCCACAATTGCTTCTGGGCCTTTTAAATGTAACTTCACTAAGCGATGCACTGAATCTGAAAGAAGAGCACCATGGCCTTTCCAATGTGTGACACGTTCGTTATCAATACGAAGTGCTTCGGTGCCCATTTTAGCCATTGGATTATAAAAACCAATACGCTCAATAAAGCGTCCGTCGCGGCGATTTCTTGAATCTGCCACTACTACATTGTAAAAAGGGGTCTTTTTTGAACCGCCTCTAGAAAGTCGAATAATTACCATAATTTACACTCTTCAATTAGTTAAAAATTTTCTTAAGAAAGGGGCGGATTTTACGCTATTTTTGGCATATTTGGCAAGCAAAATCACTTTAAAGACAAGAATTTAAGGTCTCTTTTTGTTTATTGATAAGGGGTAGGATCATCAATCCCAGCGGCTTTAAAGCCATTTTGCCTTAAACGACACGAATCACAGACGCCACAAGCTCGCCCCGTTTGATCGGCCTGATAACAAGAGACTGTTAGACTATAATTCACACCCAATCCAACACCTTTGGCAATAATAGCTTCTTTAGATAAATGGATGAGCGGTGTATGAAGTTGAATCATTTGACCTTCCACAGCCGATTTAGTGGCTAAATTAGCCATTTTCTGAAATTGCTCTATATATTCAGGTCTACAATCAGGGTAACCTGAATAATCGACAGCGTTGACCCCTATAAAAATATCATGGGCACCAATCACTTCTGCCCAACCTAATGCGAGCGTCAACATGAGAGTATTGCGGGCGGGTACGTAAGTAATGGGAATCTGGGTACTTAATTCGGTTGGCAATTTTAAATCAGGATTCGTGAGCGCTGACGTGAGCATCCAACTTAAATCCATCTCCACCGTTTTGTGCTCTTTCACTTTAAATTGGACAGCAATTTTTTTTGCAGCTTCCAATTCTGCAATATGCCGCTGATGATAATTCACACTTAAGGCATAACATTCATAGCCTTCACTTTTTGCGATCGCGAGCGTTGTGGCAGAATCAAGGCCGCCTGATAAAAGAACAACTGCTTTAGACACCAGGCTTCTCTCCCCAGAGTAATTTATGTAATTGAATTTGCATGCGCACAGGCAATTGATCTTCTAAAATCCAATTCCCTAAATCAGTGGTGTTAAGTTTTTGATATACAGGCGAAAATAAAACATCACATTTTTCGGTTAACTTATATTGATTGAGTATTTTTTTAGCCCAGTCGTAATCTTCGCGACTACAAAGTACAAATTTAATTTCATCTTTTGAGTGAATGAGATTTAAATTGTCCCAATAATTTTTTTTTCCTTCGCCGGATTCAGGTGTTTTGATATCTAAAACAATTTTGATACGAGGATCGACTTCTTTAATAGAGAGTCCACCGCCGGTCTCAAGAGAGACTTCATAATTGTGATCGGCTAAAACTTTAAGAAGACTCAACACTTCTTTTTGCGCTAAAGGCTCGCCCCCTGTGACCGTGACATAGCGTGTATCGTATTTCTTGATTGTCTTTATAATCTCATCAATAGCCATCATGGATCCGCCTTGAAAAGCATAAGCCGTATCGCAGTAATGACAACGCATGGGGCATCCACTGAGACGAATAAAAATGGTAGGCAATCCTACACGCGAAGATTCACCTTGCAGTGAATAAAAAATTTCAAAGATTTTAAGTTGTGTCACGTTTAGAAATTGAACGTTAAAGAAATTTAAGGTGTAAAAATTTTAGGGCTTGATACTTTCTAAAACTTTCAAGCGCTTTTGTGCATTTTGAATCACATCACTCTTAGGATATTTTTTAATCAAATCCTTTAAACTTTTTTTAGCTTCAGGAATAAGTGCCAATTGAATTTGTGCATTAGCTAAACCTAATAAAGCCTCTGGATTTTTTGCAAAATCTGGATGTTGATCTAATAGCTTTTGATAGGTACCAACAGAAGCTTTGTAATTTTTTAAACTAAATTGTGTATTCGCTAAGCCATATTTAGCATCAGGCAATAGTGCACTATTAGGAAATTGTTTAATAAAATCAGTGAAGGCTTGGAAGGCCTCTTTATATTTCATACCATCTAAAAGTTGATTTGCCTGATCATAAACTTCTTGATCTGATGGTGCTTTGACCTCGGGTGCGGGTGGCGCTTCTATGACTTTACCTGATGAAACAGGATTGCTTCCGACTGATTTTTCTTCCATCTTTCGAAGTCTGCCATCTAAATCTTGATAAAGATCTTTTTGGCGCTGCTCCACTGTCGCGTTGAGATGACGAAGTGTTTCAATATCACCGCGAAGTTTTGAAACCTCTTGTTTGATTAATTCGATTTGGTTCAACATATCGTTAAGGCTGCCACTTTTAATGACAGCCTCAAGATTTATAATACGTGCTTCTAACTCCGTTTCTTTTAATTGCATCTCCTGAAGTTTTTTTCTTGCATCCGTATCTTCAAAAAGTGCCGCGTGTAGAGGGGTTACATATAAACACGCTAAAAGAATGAGTTTTTTCATTAAAGCCTCACGATTTACTCTTTTTCGTATGAGATATCGACGCGACGATCTTTGGCATAGCATGCATCATCTTTACAATTGGTATCAGCGCGCTCTTCACCGAAACTCACTGTTTCGATTTGTGCATCTTGCGCACCTAATACATTCATTGACTTTTTAACCGATACAGAACGTTTTTGGCCAAGCGAGACATTGTATTCACGTGAGCCACGATCATCGGTATTGCCAGTGAGTGTCATTTTTGCTTTTGGATGTGAAGCCACATATTTTGCGTGTGCTGCTATGAGATCTTTATATTCAGCTTTCACCACATCTTTGTCGTAATCAAAGTAGATGCTTCGTTTCGATAAAATATTATTAGGATCGCGTAAGCTTGCTAAATCGAGATCTTTTTCATCATCAGAAACCGATGCGGAAGGGCCACTTGGTTTGGGTGCATCATTAATCGGAGTTGAACTGCAGCCAACTAAAAATAATGAAACTAAAAACGCAGGTAATAATGATTTTTTCATTTTTCAAATCTCCTTTAGATTAATTTATTTTACAAAGGGTGCCCAGGCTGGCTCTCTAATATCCTCGGCAAGAATATTAAAGGATTGACGGACCACGCCATCAATCGATACGGTCGAAAGTTCACCGGATCCTTTGATCTTGTGTGCATATAGTATCACATGCCCATTCGGGGAAAACTTAGGCGCTTCATCAAAAGGGCCATCCGTAATTTTCGTAATTTGTCCCGTTTGTAGGTCATGTAACACCACTCTAAATCGACCTTCATCTTGCGTCACATAAGAGAGTATTTTGCCATCTGGTGAGACGTTAGGATTTAAATTTTGGTTCCCTTCAAAGGACACACGTTGTGGCTCGCCACCACTTGATGAGACTTTGTAAATTTGTGGACGGCCTCCGCGATCAGATGTGAAATAAATCAAACGTCCATCAGGAGACCAGACGGGTTCCGTATCAATATGCGCACTCTGGATAAGCGGTTTTAAATTAGAGCCATCAGCATCAATTAAATAAATTTGTGAGTTTGCGTTATAAGTTAAAACAATGGCTAAACGTCTACCGTCAGGCGACCATGAGGGTGAACTATTATTACCTTTAAAGTTAGCCAAGACCGTTCTTTGTCCTGTCACCAAAGACTGAATATAAATAATAGGTTTTTTCTTTTCAAAAGATACGTAAGCGATCTTGGTCGTATCTGGTGACCATCTCGCAGAGATAATAGGCTGAGGAGAGCCCACGACCGACTGCACATTAAATCCATCTGCATCAGCCACATTTAAAGAATAGCGGCCTTTATTTTTTGTAATGTAAGAAATCTTGGTACTAAAGACCCCTGGAATGCCTGTTAATTTTTCATAAATCGTGTCAGAAATTTTGTGCGCGATGGCGCGGTATTGAGCCACTGGGCCTGAAAATTCCATCGTTATTAAAATGGTTTTTTTATTCACATCCACTAAAAACCAATTCACTTTTAGACGATTGTTATTGATTTCAACCTGACCTAGCGTCATCACTTGGGCTTCAATGGCACTCATTTCAGAATAATTTATTTCGCTTAAAGTTGATGGTTTGTTGATTAAACCCTCCACGTTTAAAGGTCTAAAAAATCCTGAACGGTAAAGATCCGCTGTAATAATTTGATGCATGCGGCTATTTGCTTTATCAGCCACTACTTCCTTATATGGCATCACCGCAATATTGATTTGTTTCGTGCCACCTCCAGCAATCTCGATGGTTTCAATCGCGAATGTATAAGAAGTCATCAAACAAAATAAGCATAAAGCAATCAATGCTCTGAATATTTTAAGGTTATTTAAATTATATTTTTTCATTGGGTCTAAAGTTCAGTTTTAAATTTTTAAATTTCGAAAATAAATCCGTATCTGAGGGTACTGGTAAAGGTTGTGATTGAAAAATAGCACGCTCAACCGATTCATCACAGACAGGAATACCACTTGATTTTAACATCTTAGGATTGCCAATCAATTCCCCTGTCGGCATCAAGCCAATTTCAAATTGAAGCTCAACAGGACTCGTGCCACACAACTGCTTATTTACATTTTGCTGAATTTTTCGTTGAATTAATAATTTATATTTATCCATTTCACCCAATTTAGCGCCCCCTTCGGTAGGATTAGCATTTGATTGTTTCACATCTTCATGACGATTTATTGAAGGCTTTGATTTGTCTTGTAATAACTCCTGCTGAAGTTTGGCTAATTGATCTTGCTTTAAAAGTTCTTCCTGAATTTTCTTCAAATCATCTTTCTTTTTTTGGTCTTCTAATTTTTTACGTTCCTCTTCTTCTTTTTTTTGCTTCAAACTAATCTCAGCTTTATCACTTGTAAGTGATTTAATAATTTCTTCAACCTTGGAGGGTTTAGGAATGGGCTTAGGGGGTTCTAATTCAACTTTCTTTTCAACCGCAGGCGTTTCAACTGCTTGAGTATTAGGTTGAGGAATGGAATCCCATAATTCCACTTCAGCCAGTTGAGGTAATTTAACTCTCCATTCAAAGCTCACAATCATGATGAGCATTAAAACAATATGCACACTCACTGCATAAATCGCAGATCGCTTCGCTATGATTTTTTCTTGAGGTCGAATCACGTCTTAATTTATTTTTGTGGCTTTAAAAGTAAGCCTACTTTTGAGACGTTGTTTTGCTTTAATAGATCCATAAGACTTATCACTTCGTCATATTTCACATTCTTGTCAGCCGCAATCACAAGCGCTCGATTAGGCGTTGTTTTAATTAAAGACTGCACATGACTCAACAATCGATCGCGGGTATAACTTGTACCTTCAATCTCAATGGTGTTATTAAGTTTGACTGTAATGACAATAGGCGCTCCCGTTTGTTTTAACGTTTCACCGACTTCAGGGAGCTCCACTACACCTGGATTTGTCATAGGCGCTGTCACCATAAAAATGACGAGTAAAACTAAAGTCACATCAATATAAGGCACGACATTGATCTGATTCATGAGGCGACGTTTACGCATCACTTATCCTTTTCTTTGCAAGATATTGACGAACTCTTCCATGAAGCTTTCATATCTCACAGATAAACGGTCAACTGAAGTTGCAAAGCGGTTATAAGCGATCACTGCTGGTATGGCTGCAAATAAACCAATCGCGGTTGCAATGAGAGCTTCTGCAATACCCGGAGCTACTTGTGTGAGAGTCGCTTGTGCGACATTCGCTAAACCCCTAAACGCATTCATGATGCCCCATACTGTGCCAAATAAACCAATATAAGGACTCACTGATCCTACAGAGGCTAGAAACGGTAAGTGCGCATCTAAAAAATCAAGTTCGCGATTATAAGTCGCTCGCATCGCACGTCGCACCCCTTCAATCACATCACTCATATCGGCACGCGATGTTTTATGGCGATTAAATTCTTTGTAGCCGGCTTCAAAAATTGTGGCTAACCCTTGATTTTTAATGCGGCCACTATGAATACTGTCGTGCAATTTATTAAGATCGCCACTTGTCCAAAATGTATTTTCAAATTCATCAACTGCAAGTTCAGCGTTTTTTAATACAGAAATTTTAATAAAGATATACCACCAAGAAAATCCAGAAGCAGCTAATAAGATAATCATGACTAACTGAACCGGAATAGTGGCACCTGTAATTAAACTTAAAAAAGATAAATCATTCACTACATTCATAAAGACTCCATAGCTTGTTTAACGGTAGATGGGATACGTACGGGCTTAAATTTTTCACTATCAATGCATGCAATATCAACATGCGCATCAATTAATATTTCTTCATCGCGATAAATCATTTGCCTAAATTCAATTTTGCTTGAGCCTATATCTTTCAGTTCGCTTTTAACCACCAAGTCATCATTAAAACGTGCAGGTAATTTATATTGAATATCGATACGATGCACCACAAACATAATATGTGCTTGATGTTTTAAATGACACTGATCAATACCCACACTTCTTAACCATTCTGTTCTAGCGCGCTCCATAAATTTTAAATAATTAGAATGATAAACGACACCCCCACTATCGGTGTCTTCAAAATAAATACGAACAGGAAAAGAAAAGGTTTTTATTCCTGCCATAGATTATCGGTGAGATGTTGTGTAGGAGGTTTCATACCAAAATGCAAATAAGTTGCTTGTGTCACCACACGGCCTCTGGGGGTGCGCATAAGATAACCTTGTTGAATGAGATAAGGCTCTAATACATCTTCAATCGTTTCGCGCTCTTCACCAATCGCTGCTGCTAGATTATCTAAGCCTACAGGACCGCCATTAAATTTTTCTAAAATAGCTTGAAGTAATTTTCGATCCATCACATCCAGCCCTAATAAATCCACATCCAACATCTTGAGTGCGTCGTCTGCAATGTTCGCTGTAATTTTTCCGTTGGATTTGACTTGTGCAAAATCACGCACACGTCTTAACAAACGATTTGCAATACGAGGTGTACCACGAGAACGTTTTGCAATTTCTAAAGAACCCGATGGATCAATATCTGCTTCTAAAAGTGTAGATGAACGATCGACAATTTTGGCGAGTTCTTGTTCGCTATAGAACTCTAATCGAGACACAATACCAAAACGATCACGTAATGGATTGGTCAGCATGCCTGCACGTGTCGTTGCACCGACTAATGTGAAGGGAGGTAAATCAAGTCGCACCGATCTAGCTGACGGGCCTTCACCAATCATAATATCCAATCGATAATCTTCCATTGCGGGATATAAAATTTCTTCAATGACAGGTGATAAGCGATGAATTTCATCGATGAATAATACATCATTCGGCTCTAGATTGGTTAAAAGGGCTGCAAGGTCACCTGCTTTTTCTAGAACGGGGCCTGACGTTTGACGAAGGTTAACCCCCATCTCTTTTGCAATGATGTGCGCTAGCGTCGTTTTACCTAAACCAGGTGGCCCAAAAAGAAGCACGTGATCTAGGGCTTCATTTCTATTTTTAGCAGCTTTAATAAATATCTCTAATTGGCTTCTGACTTTTTCTTGACCCACATATTCTTGCAGCTCTTTCGGACGAAGTGCTCGCTCAATCGATTCCTCGACGGGCTCATTTAAAGTACTTGCCACAAAACGATCGGATTCAATCATGCTGACTCATTAGCCCTTAGATAAATATTTTAAAGCTTGTTTAATGCCATCATTCACGGATGAGTTGCTATCCAAACTTTTAACGGCATTTAAAGATTCACGCTCATTGTAGCCTAAGGCAATCAATGCATTGAGGACATCTTGGCTCATGGATGTGATACCAGAACCTTTCATACTTAAAGCTGAATCAAGTGTAAATTTATCTTTGAGTTCTAACAGTAATCTTTCAGCTGTTTTTTTACCAATACCGGGCACGCGGGTTAAAAGACCGGCTTCTTGAAGTGATACTGCTTGAATGAGTTCATCAATGGATAAGCCGCTTAAAATCGCGAGTGCAGATTTCGCTCCAATACCATTCACTTTTAAAAGCTGTCTAAACATTAAACGTTCTTGGTGAGTGCCAAAACCAAATAAAAGTTGTGCGTCTTCACGTACGACAAAATGTGTGAGTAATGTGACTTTTTCCCCCACCTGAGGCAATAAGTAAAAAGTACTCATAGGGACTTCGCATTCATAGCCCACACCGTTGCAATCAATTAAGGCAAGGGGTGGCGTTTTATCTAACAGCATGCCGGAAATTCTACCTATCATACGAGTCTACCTTTTTTCATACGGTAACTTAAAGCATCCATATTTTGTAATTGGTGATAAGCATGTGCATGACACATCGCACATGCAAGTGCGTCAGCAGAATCAGCCTGAGGCACTTCAGGTAATTTTAAAAAATGTTTAACCATTTCTTGTACCTGCTCTTTTTTTGCATGTCCTGAACCGACCACTGATTTTTTCACCTGTAATGCTGTATATTCATAGACAGGTAATTCTTTAATCACAGCCGCACTGATGGCAGCTCCTCTTGCTTGACCTAATAAAAGCGTGGATTGCGGGTTCACATTCACAAACACTTTTTCGATAGCCGCTTGCTTTGGCTTATATTGATCCATCACTTTAAAGAGCCCTTCTAAAATAATTTGAATACGCTCTGGCAAACTATCACGCGCTTCTTCTTTAGCGCTGACAGTCTTAATCACACCGCTTCCAAGGTAACGAATCTTGTCACCCGTTTTTTCAACCACACCAAATCCTGTCATTCTTAAACCAGGGTCAATGCCAAGGATGATGATAGATTCGCTCAATCTTTACTTTAATCTTCAATCACTGCGGTCGTATAAACTTCCTGTACATCATCTAGATCATCTAGCGCATCTAAAATTTTTTGCATCTTGATACTGTCTTCACCACTTAAGGCATTTTCTAAGGTGGGACGCATAGCGACTTCAGCCAGCTCTATTTTTAAACCTGCATTTAAAAGCGCTTCTTTAATTTGAATAAATTCTTGAGTGGGCGTGATCACTTCAATACTCCCATCTTCATCATTGATAATATCTTCAGCTCCAGCTTCAAGCGCTATGTCCATGACTTTATTTTCATCGGTACCGGGTGCGAAAAAGATACGGCCACAATGCTTAAATAAAAAAGCCACCGATCCATCGGTACCTAAATTACCGCCATGTTTGGTGAGCGCATGTCTTACATCGGCTACTGCTCTTTGTTTGTTGTCTGTCAAACAGTCAATAATAATGGCAGCTCCGCCAATTCCATAACCTTCGTATCTCACTTCTTCGTAACTCACACCCTCTAATTCACCCGTGCCTTTTTTAATGGCACGCGTGATGTTATCTTGCGGCATGTTCTCCTCTTTAGCGAGAGCCACAGCCGCTCTTAAACGTGGATTAAAGTTGACTTCACCACCTCCGAGTCTTGCTGAAACTGTAATTTCTTTGATAATTTTTGTGAAAACTTTTCCGCGCTTAGCATCTTGACGACCTTTGCGGTATTGAATATTTGCCCATTTGGAATGTCCTGCCATGCTTATCCCTTTCTAGGCCTTGATTTTATCATGGGTTTCTTTTTAAGCCATGGCTGAACCAACTCTTCTTCGTGCCTTTTAATGCGGTTATACGAGATCATCAACAAGGATACACCAATAAAAAACATGCCTAAAAATTCGTAAGGTTTAATCGTTTCATGAAGCTCAATCGACGATGCAATCACAGCAATGACTGGGCACACGGTTGTGGTCATTGTCGCGATGCCCGCAGATAAATGTCTTAATGCATAAAGCCATAATAACCATGCAATCGCATTCCCAAAGACTGAGTTATAAATAAGCGCTCCAATGAAATAACGATTCCATTCAATCGGAGTCGAATGTGTCACCAAAGCTATTACCACAATGGGTATTGAGCCAAAAAGCATTTGCCAAGTAGTGAGAGAAATCAAATCAAGATGGGGTGAACGTGCTTGAAGTTTCTTCGCTAAAATTACGGCTAATGCCCATGAAATCCCAGACACAATCGCTAAAAACATGCTGAATATATCGGTCCCTAAATGAAGTGGGTCCAGAATAAATAGAATGCCCATCAGTGAAAACAAAGCTGCGGGCCATTGCCAGCCCTTTAATTTTTCTCCTAAAAGCGGCCAAGCCAAGAGCATAGTCCAAAAAGGCATGGTGTAAGTAAGAACGGCTGTTTTACCCGCACCGCCTTCAACTAAGGCCCATACCAAAAGCCCTGTAAAGCCTGCGGTTTGAAGCAGACCTAAAACAATTAAACGCGGAATTTCTTGAATTTTGAAAGGTTTTTTTAAGATAAGCATCACGATGAATAAACAGAGTGCTCCTAAGATAGTGCGAAGGGCCGCAAAATCATAAGGGCCAGAAAAATGAAGGGCATTTTTCATTACCACCCAGTTGTAACCCCAAATAAGGCACAAAAGTATGAGGGCTAAAAAAGCCATCAAGTTTTGATTTTTTTTATAAAGCATTTTTATACTTGTTTAATAGGATAAGATTATTATAAAGTGTATCTTTGACTTTACGCTTTCAATATAGGTGACTTATGAAAACTGCCGCTCAACTTATTCATGACAAAAAATATAAAGAAGTGATTAGTATTGCGCCTCATCGCCCCGTGATTGATGCGCTCATCATCCTCGCGGAATATAAAATTGGCGCTCTTATAGTGATGGATAAAGAGAAGATGGTAGGTATTTTTTCAGAGCGCGATTACGCGCGTGAAGTTGTTTTGAAAGGCAAGTCTTCCAAAGTCACAACCATTGAAGAGGTTATGACAAAAAATGTGCTTGTGGGTCACGGTAAAGATACTTTTGAAAAAGCTATGACCGTGATGACCGAAAATCATATTCGTCACTTACCCATTATGGATGGCCAAAAGGTTATCGGTATGCTGTCTTTGGGGGATGTCGCTAAAGAAATGATTGTCTATCAGAGAAATCTCATCAAGGAACTCGAAGGTTACGTTAAACAATAATTATTTTTATAAATTGGCTTTGTTTCGGAAAATGGCTATTTTCTAAATTTTGATCTTACTGAGCTAAGAGTCAAAATCAAGCATCGCTAGATTCAAAAAGAAAATTATTTTTCGATTTTTAATTCTTTAACTTTTCGGGTTAAAGTATTTCTTCCTAAACCCAACATTTCAGCAGCTTCAATACGTCTTCCTTTTGTGAAGTGAAGTGCTTCTTCGATAAGAATTTTTTCGAAGGTTTGATTTAAGTGAGTCAAAATATCTTTCTGATTTTTATTTAAAGCCAACTGCACTTCTTGTTTAAGTGCGTCTTTCCAATCAGAAGAGGCTTCTTTATACAGATCATTATTTTTAAGTTCGGGTGGCAAATCAGCAATATCAATATTTTGCCCAGGTGCCATGACAGTTAACCAATGGCATACATTTTCAAGCTGACGAACGTTACCGCTCCAATGCAGATGCGATAAATAATTTAAAGTCTCATCAGATAAAATCTTTGTTTCTACTCCCAATTGCTGTGCACTTTGTTGTAAAAAGTGACGGGCTAAATCAGGAATGTCTTCAGCTCGCTCACGTAATGCTGGTAAATGTAAACGTATGACATTTAGTCGATGAAATAAATCTTCACGGAAAAGTCCTGCTTTAACTCTTTCTTCCATATCTTGGTGTGTCGCTGCAATCACTCGCACATTCACTTTAATCGGGTTATGCCCTCCGACTCGATAAAATTGACCATCACTTAAAACACGTAAAAGCCGTGTTTGAAGATCGGCTGGCATATCACCAATCTCATCTAAGAAAAGTGTGCCGCCATCCGCTTGTTCAAAACGACCTTTGCGCAAAGCTTGCGCACCCGTAAATGCACCGCGCTCATGGCCAAAGAGTTCAGACTCCAATAAATCTTTTGGAATCGCAGCTGTATTAATTGCAATAAAAGGTTTATCGGCACGAGGGGAATGTTTATGCAGCGCACTTGCAACAAGCTCCTTGCCACTCCCTGACTCACCATTAATAAGGACGGTCGCATGAGAACGACTCAACCGTCCAATCGCACGAAAAACTTCTTGCATGGAGGGTGCGTGTCCAATCATTTCAGTCGAATTTTCAAAAGAAACTTCTTGGATGCCTTGTTTTAAAGATTCATCAATCGCACGATGAATAATTTCAATCGCTTGATCCACGTCAAAAGGTTTAGCTAAATATTCGAATGCACCGCCTTGGAAGGCAGCGACTGCACTTTCTAAGTCTGAATAAGCCGTCATGATGATGACAGGAATATGTGCATACTTTTCTTTAATGACTTGAAGAAGTTCCAAACCTGAGCCTTGTGGCATTCGAATGTCGCTCACAATGACTTGCGGCTCTTCATCTTTAATGGCCTGTAGCGCATCCTTAATTGAACTAAAGGTTTTAAAATTTAAATCGGTGCGTGCGAGGGCTTTTTCAAAGACCCATCGAATGGATTTGTCATCATCGATAATCCAAATGGCTTTCATAGTGAAGATCCTTGTGTTTCTTGGTTGTTGTTGGGAACTATTTCTTTTGTATCTAAATCTTTAATCGGTAATAAAATGGTGAATGTCGTGTGTCCCGGTTCACTCTTACATTCGATCATACCTTGATGTTGACTCACATAAGTTTGTGCTAATGAAAGTCCTAATCCTGAACCACCTTCACGGCCGGAGAAAAGCGGATAAAATATTTTGTCGCGAATACCTGGTGGAATACCAGGACCGTTATCAATGATGTCGAGTTTAATACCCACGCGATAATGTTTCTTAGCAAGCATGATTTGTCGTTCAGCACGCGTTTTAAAAATAATGAGACCATGTTGTTTTTTTTCATGCATCGCTTGAACTGCATTACGTGCAATATTAAGCACGGCTTGAATAAGTTTTTCGCGATCACCAATAATGTCAGGTAAGCTCGTGTCGTAATCGCGTTGAATTTTTATTTCATCCGGGGATTCGGCGAGCAATAAACTTCGAACACGTTCCAGCACTTCATGGATATTCGTAGGCTCATATTTAGGCTTCTGATGCGGCACGAGCAATCGATCCATCAAAGACTGTAAACGATCAGCTTCTTTAATAATCACTTGTGTGTATTCTTTCAGTGTTACATCAGGTAACTCGTGCTCTAGAAGCTGTGCCGCTCCTCGTAACCCTCCTAATGGATTTCTAATTTCGTGCGCTAGATTACGAATCAATTCAGAGTTCGCTTGTTGCTGAATCAACATACGCTCTTCTTTTGCGATTCTTAATTGTTGATCCATTTGTTGGAATTCAAGAATATAGCGAATCGACTCACTTTGAATCGGTGTGATGGTGCATGTCACAGAAAACGATTGATGTTTTAATGTAGTAATCAAAAATTCATGTTCGCGATACGGGGTGTCACTATTTAAGGCTTGGCTGATCGCGAGTTTTAAAATATCGGAATATGGAAATGCCTCATCAAGCGACATCTTGTAAGTATGTTTAGCACTTAAACCAAATAAAATTTCAGCGGATGGATTCATGTACAAAATATGTCCCTCGATATCGCATAGCAATACGGCACTCGCTAAGTGTTCAATCCCCTTTAGTTCAGGGGTTAATGATGGGATCGTATTTTTTTTCATGAATATTCTGTTCTCATTAATTTATAAGCAAAACTTGAGCCAACTTTGAGAGGTCGCTTTTTAGCCCATTTAGCTTGCTCTATGAGGGTATTGTAAGGAATATTAAGCGGTAATGCACTAAAATAGTGCATTCACAGAAAGGTTTAAAATAAATGCGTAAAAAAAGACGGCTACAAAAGCCGTCTTTTTAAGTGAGTTCACGAATTAGCAGCTGTAATACATACCGAATTCGATTGGATGAGGTGTCATACGCATCTTAGTGACTTCTTCCATCTTAAGATCGATATAACTATTGATCCAGTCATCCGTAAATACACCACCGCGGGTTAAGAATTCGCGATCCTTATCTAAATACTCAAGCGCTTGTTCAAGGGAAGAACATACCGTGGGCACTTGTGCATCTTCTTCAGGCGTTAAATGGTACAAGTCTTTTGTGGCTGGTTCTCCTGGGTGAATTTTATTTTGTACACCATCTAAACCTGCCATCATCAATGCACTGAATGCAAGGTATGGGTTCGCTGTCGGATCAGGGAAACGCGCTTCGATTCGACGAGCTTTATCACCTTCCACGAAGGGAATGCGAATGGATGCTGAGCGATTCTTCGCAGAGTAAGCTAATTTCACTGGAGCCTCAAAGCCTGGTACTAAACGCTTGTATGAGTTAGTGCCTGGGTTCGTAATCGCATTGAGTGCGCGCGCATGTTTGATAACACCGCCAATGTAGAACAATGCAAATTCACTTAAACCTGCGTAACCAGAACCTGCAAATAAGTTTTTGCCGTCTTTCCAAATCGATTGATGCACATGCATACCTGAGCCGTTATCACCGACAATCGGTTTTGGCATAAATGTCGCTGTCTTACCATAATTATGTGCTGTATTTAACACGACATATTTAAGAAGTTGTGTCCAATCAGCGCGTTGTGTGAGGGTGCTAAATTTAGTACCGATTTCACATTGACCTGCGGTCGCCACTTCATGGTGATGCACTTCAACAGGCACACCCAAAGCTTCCAATGTGATCGACATCGCTGAACGCACATCCTGAAGCGAATCGACTGGAGGGACTGGGAAATAACCCCCTTTTACACCTGGTCGGTGACCAATATTGCCACCTTCATGTTGTGTTGCAGAATCCCATGCACCTTCTTCTGAATTAATTTTAACGTGACAACCATCCATGCCTTGAGACCATGTAATAGAATCAAAAATAAAGAACTCAGGCTCTGGACCAAAGTAAGCAGTATCCCCTAAGCCAGTTGACTTTAGATAAGCTTCTGCACGACGCGCTAAGCTTCGAGGGCAACGCTCATAGCCTTTACCATCTGTGGGGTCGACAACATCACAGGTAAGGATAAGGGTTGGCTCTTCCATAAATGGATCAATGTTTGCTGTATCTGGATCTGGCATGAGAAGCATGTCAGAGGCTTGAATACCTTTCCAACCTGCAATCGATGAGCCATCGAAAGCGTGACCTTGTTTAAATTTACTTTCATCAAAAGCTGAGACAGGCACGCTGACGTGCTGTTCTTTGCCTCGCGTATCCGTGAATCTAAAGTCCACGAATTTAACGTTGTTATCTTTAACCTTTTTCATTACATCAGCGATTGCCATTTCATTCTCCTAAAAAGCGTCAATTTTGATTCAATCTAATGTTCATTAATACATTTCAACATATTAATATTAAGCATAAATTGTGCCAATCGAATAATGTTGCAAGGCTTTGTTATTGTGTGGGTTTTAAAAGGAATTCGATAAAAATTGCACCATAAAAATGCATATTTCATATTTACGCACTTAAATAGTGCATAAATACCGTGGATGGCAGTTTTTTAAAAAACACTTATACTCAAAACCTCAATCCAATCGATGTGATAGCGCACCATGACTGAAGTTAAAAAAAATTTTGCTGTAATTGGTAATCCAATTCATCACAGCCTATCTCCTGAAATCCATGGCATGTTTGCTAAAGAAGCAGGGCTGCTGATGGATTACGAAGCAGTGCTATCTCCACTCGATGAGTTTCAGCTCACAGTAGAAACGCTCATTTCACAGAAACTAAGTGGTGCTAATATCACGCTGCCATTTAAAAAAGAAGCTTATCACTTAGCGAGTCAACATTCTCAACATGCAAAAATCGCTGAGGCAGTGAACACATTCGAATTTAAAGATAAAGAAATCATTGGACACAATACCGATGGCATCGGATTAGTTCGAGATCTGGAACAAAATCTTCATATAGATTTACACGGTAAGAAAATCTTACTGATTGGCGCAGGAGGTGCAGCAGAAGGCGCGATCTATTCGCTACTAGAAAAAAACCCATTAGATCTCACACTCACTAATCGTACGATTGAAAAATCAAACATTATAAAAAATAAAATGAATGACTATGCGAAACATTTAAATGTGAATTTGAATGTCGTCGACATCACAAAACTACCACAGCAATATTTTGATCTGATCATCAATGCCACTTCCGCAAGTTTACATGAGGCTGATCTTGGTTTAGACAACAAAGTCTTCCACGATCAATGTTTAGCTTATGACATGATGTATGGCAAAGAAACACTATTTATCAAACAAGCAAAATCTCAACATGCTAAAACATCAGATGGCATAGGGATGCTTGTTGAACAAGCGGCCGAAGCATTTTATATTTGGCATCACATCAAACCTCAAACAAAATCTGTGATTGATTTTTTTAGAAATAAATAATTGCGTCAAGGATTAAAAAATCGATTCTGGCTTCATCGTTCCCTTAAAGGAAAGATTGCATCCGTCTTATTTCTCTTATTTTTTTTCTATCAACTTTGGGTTTTATTACACATTCTTTTATGGACGGTAGTCAATCCGAGTGAAAGCGCTTTTATGGAAAGAAGGCTCGAGCATCTGCAAGAAAAAGACGAGAAAGCAACGCTTCGTCATCAATGGGTGAATTACAACCAAATCTCTATGCATATAAAACAAGCCGTGATTGCAGCAGAAGACGCTAAATTTATTGATCACGAAGGTTTTGATTGGGAGGGTATTGAAAAAGCCTATGAAAAAAATAAGCGACGTAAAAAAATTGTCGCAGGGGGTTCTACCATTAGCCAGCAACTCGCTAAAAATTTATTTTTATCTAACCAAAGAACACCGTGGCGAAAGATAGAGGAAACCATGATTACACTCATGCTGGAAACGATTTTAAGTAAACAAAGAATTTTAGAGATTTATTTAAATGTAATTGAGTGGGGGAATAATGTCTACGGTATTGAAGCGGCATCCCAGCGTTATTTTTCAGCGCATGCAAAAGAGCTTAATAGTTTTCAGTCGGCCAAATTAGCTTCGATGATTCCCAATCCCAAATATTACGAAAGACACCAAGATTCATCAGGATTGATCGAGCGAAGCGTAATAATTTTGTCTCGCATGAATGCAGTGCAAGTGCCTTAATTTTATGGTCTTAACTTATTTCAAATAAGGTTTTAAATATTTCCCTGTATAACTCTTCTTGTTATTGGCGACTTCTTCAGGGATGCCCTCTGCAATAATTTCACCACCCCCATCGCCCCCTTCAGGTCCTAAATCAATAATCCAGTCTGCTGTTTTAATCACATCTAAATTATGTTCGATAATCACAATCGTATTACCTGCATCACGAAGCTTATGAATGACATCAAGTAATAATTGAATGTCGGCAAAATGAAGTCCAGTCGTTGGTTCATCTAAGATATAGAGCGTTCGTCCTGTGTCTCGTTTTGAGAGCTCTAACGCTAATTTGACGCGCTGGGCTTCGCCCCCTGAAAGGGTCGTCGCATTTTGACCTAAGGTGATATACCCTAAGCCTACTTCAATCAAAGTGCGTAATTTTTTTTCAACTGCAGGAATCGCATTAAAAAATTGATGCGCTTGTTCCACCGTCATGGATAAAACGTCATGAATATTTTTCCCTTTAAATTGAATCTCTAAGGTTTCGCGGTTATAGCGTTTACCTTGGCAAATATCACAAGGGACATAGACATCAGGTAAGAAGTGCATTTCAACTTTTATAACACCATCTCCTTCACATGCTTCACATCGACCACCTTTGACGTTAAATGAAAACCGACCGGGGCCGTAACCTCGATTTCGGCTCTCATTCAATTGTGCAAAGAGTTCTCTTGTAGGCGTAAAAAGTCCTGTGTATGTTGCAGGATTGGACCTAGGTGTTCGGCCAATAGGGCTTTGATCAACATCCACCACCTTATCAAAAAAATCTAAGCCTTTAATCGATGTATGTTCTGCAGGTTCAGTATGGCTTCCATATAAATGATGAGCCACTGCACGATAAAGCGTGTCATTGATGAGAGATGATTTACCACTTCCTGAGACACCTGTAATACATGTGAGAAGTCCGATCGGTAATTTTAGATGCACATTTTTTAAATTATTTCCTTTAGCACCTTTTAACTCCAGCCATTTCAAATGACGAGGTAATACGCGTTTATTTTTATATTTAATTTCTTTACGGCCACTGATGTATTGACCTGTGAGTGACTTAGGATGTTTTGCAATCATCTTAGGGGTGCCTTCAGCAACGACATATCCACCATGTTCACCAGCCCCTGGGCCAATATCAACGACATGGTCGGCTGCAAGAATCGCATCCTGATCGTGCTCCACGACAATCACGGTATTACCTAAATCACGTAATCTTTTTAAAGTTTCAAGCAAGCGATCGTTATCACGTTGATGTAAACCAATCGAAGGCTCATCCAGCACATACATGACTCCGGTTAAACCACTACCTATTTGTGAGGCTAATCGAATACGCTGCGCTTCTCCTCCTGATAAGGTTTCGGCAGAGCGAGATAGTGATAAATAATCCAAACCGACATTCACTAAAAATTTGAGGCGACTCGTAATTTCAAAAATGATTTTTTCAGCGATGGTTTTTTTGGCACCTTTTAGTTTGAGTGACTCAAAAAAATGTACGGTTTCTTTTAAGGGAGTGTTACATATTTCATGAATATTTTTTTTACCCACTTTGACATGTCTCGCTTCAATCCTTAAGCGTGAGCCTTCACAGGATGGGCATGATTGCATATTTAAATATTTTGCAAGCTCATCTCGGACTGTTCCTGAATCAGTCTCGTGATAGCGACGTTTTAGATTATTTAAGATGCCTTCAAAGCTGTGCATCTTTTTGATGACCTGGCCACGTTCATTGAGATAAGAAAAATTAATATGCTCCGATCCGCTACCATTCAAGATCACATCTTGAATTTTTTCAGGCAACTCTTCAAAAGCGGTTTCTAAATCAAATGTATAATGCTCACTTAAAGATTGCAGAAGCTGGAAATAGAATTGATTACGTTTATCCCAGCCTTTGATGGCACCTGAAGCCAGAGACAGATGTGGGAAAGCCACCACACGCTTAGGATCAAAGAAATTAATATTACCAATCCCATCACATTCAGGGCAAGCTCCCATCGGATTATTAAATGAGAAGATGCGTGGCTCTAATTCCTCTAACGAATAGTCACATAAAGGGCATGCAAATTTCGCGGAAAAAAGATGTGATTTATTCGTATCCATCTCCACTGCAATCATTTTGCCGTCAGCGAGTTTTAAAGCCGTTTCAGTAGATTCCGTGATGCGCTGCTTTATATCTGGATTAATTTTAATGCGATCTACGACGACATCGACTTGATGCTTTTTAGTTTTAGTGAGTTTGGGTAGTGCATCAATCTCATAAATCTCGCCATCGATACGTAAACGAATAAAGCCTTGTGCTTTTAAATCCTCAAATAAATCTTGTTGTTCACCTTTGCGGCTATTCACAATAGGGGCTAACAACATAATTTTTGTGTCAATAGGTAATGCTAATAAGGTATCTACCATTTCCGATACCGTTTGCGATTCCAAGGTATGGGCGTGTGTTGGACATTCAGGCTCACCTGCTTTTGCATATAATAATCTTAAGTAGTCATGAATTTCAGTGACGGTACCCACGGTGGACCGCGGATTATGAGAGGTTGATTTTTGTTCAATAGAAATCGCAGGCGATAAACCTTCAATCAAATCAACATCAGGTTTATTCATACGCTCTAAGAATTGACGTGCATAAGCGGATAAGGATTCAACATAACGACGTTGACCCTCAGCATAAAGGGTATCAAAAGCCAGGGATGATTTGCCGGAGCCGGATAAGCCTGTAATGACAATCAATTTATTGCGCGGTAAATCGAGTGAAATATTTTTTAGGTTATGGGTTCTGGCCCCGCGAATCTTGATCGTATCCATGTCGCTTTAAGCTTTTTAAAGGTAACCTGTTAATATACGAAATTATTCAAAAATAAGAAATATCTAATTCAAGTTTATGAAGATAGAAGAAGGCATGACCCCGCTCGAGATTCGATCCAGTTTAAGTTTGGCATCGATCTATGGCTTAAGAATGTTAGGCATGTTTTTAATCCTGCCTATTTTTGCAATCTATGCTGAAGGCCTACCCAGCAGCCCTTCAGCCTTTCTTGTCGGCTTAGCCCTTGGTGCTTATGGTTTAACGCAAGCACTCTTTCAATTACCTTTTGGTATGCTCTCCGATCGATATGGTCGCAAAAATATCATTTATGTTGGCCTTCTTTTATTTGCTTTAGGTTCTTTTGTGTCTGGTTATTCGGACGATATTCACATCATTATTCTAGGCCGTGCCATTCAAGGCGCAGGCGCTATTTCAGCTGCCATCACAGCGCTTGTTGCTGATTTAACTCGAGATGAACATCGCACCAAAGCGATGGCGATGATTGGAGCCACGATTGGCATCACTTTTGCCTTATCTTTAGTGGGCGCTCCTATTCTGAATCGACTTATAGGTGTGCCCGGTATTTTTATACTGACAGGCCTTTTATCATTATCAGCCATTTTAGTCGTGCGTTTTGTGGTGCCCACTCCTTTGACTCTAGCCTCCTCCAAAACATTAAAAGCATCTCAGCCGTCTTTTAAATCGATCCTTAAAAATACCCAACTCTCACGTTTAAATTTCGGCATTTTTGCACTTCATGCGGCTCAAATGGCAATGTTTATTGTGGTACCTATCGCCCTTGCGACTTCAGGTGGGCTGGATATCAGCCAACATTGGAAAGTCTATTTGCCAGTACTTCTTAGCTCATTTGTCTTTATGGTGCCTATCATTATCTTGAGTGAAAAATTCAATCAATCAAAACGCGTATTTATTGGCTCTATTTTTTTAATGCTTATCGCCCAACTCATGTTTGGTGTTTTGATTCATGTTTTTTGGGGCTTGGTAGCATCTTTATTTGTCTACTTCCTAGCCTTCAATGTTTTAGAAGCAAGCTTACCCAGTTTGATCAGTAAAATTGCCCCGCCAAGCGCTAAAGGGACAGCGATTGGGGTGTATAATACCTGTCAATCATTAGGTGTCTTTTTTGGTGGTTTATTAGGTGGTTTATTAGCGGATTTGGGTGGCAGTTTTTCAGTGTTTTCGTTTTGTGCCATTTTGATAACGTTATGGGCAAGTTTTGCATTATCGATGAAAGCCCCGCCCGCGATCAAAACATTGATGTTTATGATTCAAAATAAATCATTACTCAAAAACCCTAAACAATTAGCTTTGATAGAGTTTAAATTACAACAAATAAAAGGTGTGCGTGATGTCATGATCTTGCTTGAAGAAGGCCGGGTGATGCTTAAAGTCAGCAAACACGAAAAGATTCATGAAGCATCGATTATTCAGTTATTAGGAGGAAAACATGGCGTCAGTCAATAAAGTCATTTTAATGGGCAACTTAGGCAAGGATCCTGAGGTGCGATTTATGCCGAATGGTGACGCGGTGTGCAATTTCAGTATTGCAACCACAGATAATTGGAAAGATAAAAACGGCGAAAAACAAGAACGCACTGAATGGCATAACATTGTCATGTATCGAAAGTTAGCTGAGATCGCAGGTGAATATTTAAAAAAAGGTCGTCCCGTATTTATTGAAGGTAGACTGCAAACGCGCAAATGGCAAACCAAAGAAGGCCAGGATCGTTACACCACTGAAATTATTGCAGAGAGTATGCAAATGTTAGGCGGTCGAGATAGCAGTGGAGGCTCATCAACAGGTTCGTCAAGCGCACCAAGTCAACCGGGATCGCAGGGTAATGATGAATTTAATCAAGCCCCTCAAAGAACAAGTGGTGCAGCGCAAGCCGCAGCAACTAACTTCGACGACTTTGAAGACGACATTCCTTTTTAATTTTAAATATCGTTTTTTAATTCATGCCTATTTTTGATTTCAAATGTGAAGCTTGTGGTTGCTCAAAAGAGTTACTCCGTAAAATTTCAGATCCGATTTTGACTGAATGCCCTGAGTGCCACAAAGAAACTTTAAAAAAACAAGTCTCGGCACCAAGCTTTCAACTTACAGGCTCTGGATGGTATGTCACAGACTTTAAAAATAAATCTAAAGATGTTGCAAAGGCTGATACTAAAACTGAAACCAAAAAAGATGCGGGCGCATCTTCAACTTCAAGTTAATTGACATTATGTTTAAACGCTATTTTTTAACTGGCTTACTTGTTCTAGTACCTCTTGCAATCACTCTATGGGTGATTACCTCTCTTATACATTTTTTAGACCAAACACTGATTTGGCTTCCCTATGATTATCAACCTAGAAATCTGTTTGGATTTGATATCCCCGGATTAGGCGTCGTTTTAACCGTTGGTGTGATTTTAGGTATAGGGCTTTTAGCTTCTAACTTATTTGGCCGTCAATTCTTAAAACTATGGGAAGTGATACTCTCAAGACTTCCATTTGTGAATTCTATTTACTCAAGTATCAAGCAAGTCTCTGACACTTTATTTTCTGAATCAGGTCGTGCCTTTAATAAAGCAGTGCTCATTCGCTATCCTGATCGCGATACTTACACGATCGCATTTTTAACAGGGGAGCCCAGTCCTGAAATTGCAAAACATTTAAAAGGTAAACACTTAAGTGTTTATGTACCGACAACCCCTAATCCCACCTCAGGTTATTTTCTGATGGTGGCTAAAAAAGATATTGTGGAATTAGATATCAGTGTCGATCAAGCGTTGAAGTACGTGATCTCCATGGGTGTGGTACCCCCCCGTAAAAAAATAAAAAAAGATTAATTTTATAAAGAGAATATCCAAAAATGATGCGAACGCATTACTGTGGTGATTTAAATAAAAAACATATTGGGGAGACAGTGACGCTCTGTGGCTGGGCTCATCGTCGACGTGATCATGGAGGTGTGATTTTTATTGATCTTCGTGATCGTGAAGGTATTGCTCAAATTGTGATTGATCCTGATACTAAAGAAACATTTACGATCGCTGAATCGATCCGCAATGAATTTGTTTTAAAGGTTGTATGTAAAGTCAGAGCTCGCCCAGAGGGGACAGTGAATTTAAATATTCCCACAGGTGAAGTTGAAATGTTGGCGTCCACCATTGAAATTTTAAATCCTTCGTTAACACCCCCATTTATGCTCGATGATGATTCTATTTCAGAAATGATTCGTCTTGAATATCGCTTTATGGATCTTCGTCGTCCGATGATGCAAAATAATTTACGTCTTCGCTATCGTGTGGCAAAAGTCTTACGTGACTTTTTAGATGAAAATGGATTTATGGAGATTGAAACACCGATGTTAACTCGAAGTACCCCTGAAGGTGCGCGAGATTATCTTGTGCCATCACGTGTGCATGCAGGTGAGTTTTTTGCGCTCCCCCAGTCCCCTCAATTATTTAAACAATTGTTGATGGTGTCAGGTTTTGATCGTTACTTCCAAATCACTAAATGTTTTCGTGATGAAGATCTAAGAGCAGATCGTCAGCCTGAATTTACACAGGTCGATATCGAGACTTCATTTATGAATGACGAGGACATCATGAACATTGTTGAAAAAATGATTCGTGAAATGTATAAGAAAGTCGCATCCGTTGATTTGCCAACTCAATTCCAGCGTATGACATACCTTGAAGCGATGCATAAATATGGCTCAGATAAGCCTGATATGCGTGTGACTCTAGAAATGACTGAGTTGACTGATGTGATGAAAGATGTCAACTTTAAAGTTTTTTCAAGTGCAGCCACTATGAAGGGGGGTCGTGTCGCGGCATTAAGAGTGCCAAACGGATCTCAAATCACACGCTCTGAAATTGATGCTTATACCGAATTTGTCAAAATCTATGGCGCTAAGGGTTTAGCTTATATCAAGATTAACGACGTCAATGAATTAAATGAAATAGGTCTTCAAAGCCCCATTGTTAAAAATATTCATGTAAACGCGTTAAAAGCGATCATTGAAAAAACAGGTGCAACAAATGGCGACATTATTTTCTTTGGTGCTGATAAAGAGAAAATTGTGAATGAAGCCTTAGGTGCACTGCGTCTCAAAATTGGTCATGAAAAAAATCATGTGGATGGAAGACTCTGGGCACCTTTATGGGTTGTTGATTTCCCGATGTTTGAGCATGATGAAGAAACTAACCGTTGGGTCGCTATTCATCACCCATTTACAGCTCCTAAAGAAGGTCATGAAAATTTGTTAGCGACTGATCCAGGCAAATGTCTATCAAAAGCTTACGACATGGTGATCAATGGTTGGGAAGTCGGTGGTGGCTCCATTCGTATTCATGAAGAAAAAGTACAGTCTAAAGTCTTTGAGGCGCTAAAAATTTCAAAAGAAGAAGCTAAAGAAAAGTTTGGATTCCTCCTTGATGCCCTTCAATATGGCGCACCTCCGCATGGCGGCCTAGCCTTTGGACTTGATCGACTTGTGACTTTATTAGCAGGGGCAGAGTCAATTCGAGATGTGATCGCGTTCCCAAAAACACAACGCGCGCAGTGCTTACTCACGAAGGCACCCAATACCGTCGATGAAAAGCAATTACGTGAGCTTCATATTCGTCTTCGCACACCGCAACCTATAACCTAAAAAAATAGCTAGATGATTTTATCTATCAATCATATTCAGCTTGTCGCGGAAAAAGATTTGGTGATTCAGTTAAAAGATTTTTATTGTGGTATCATAGGCTTAACTGAAGGGTTTAGACCAGCATTTGAACGCTTTGGCTTTTGGTTATATATAGGCGACAAAGATGTGCTGCACCTCATTACGCCTAAGGAAGGTGATGGACGCTCCCTTCAAAAATCATCCTTCGATCACATCGCATTTAAAACAGTTAATTATCAAGACGTTTTAAAAAAGCTTCAAACACTCGGTATTCCCTTTGAAGAAAAATCCATTCCTGGTATGACAGCCCATCAGATTTTTTTAAGGGACCCAGCGGGAAACCGTGTTGAGCTAAATTTTGATGGTGATACGCATTAATTCATATCTCTATGAATAAAAAAATTAGCCCCTCAAAAATTCAAAGGCTACTTAAAGAATCGAATCTCTTTTGTAATGCTGGCAAATTAAAAGAAGCCAAACTTATCTACCAAGATTTATTAAAGGTGGTTCCCTCTCATCCAGATGTGCTTGCAAATCTTGGGACTATTGAATTACAGTTTGGCAACACTGAAATAGGCGTGAGTTATCTCAAAAAATCAATTTCAATCAATCCAAACCAGTATATTTTTTTAACCAACCTAGGCAATGGATTAATTGATTTGAATAAATCTGAAGAGGCTATTTTCTATTTTGATATGGCCCTTAAAATCGCTCCAAAAGCTTCAAATATTCTTTATAACAAAGCTCGGGCATTCAAGGCACTAAAAAAATATAAAGAATCAGAAGTTACGTATCTAAATGCAATTCAAATTGACCCTAAAAATTCACTTCTGTATATAAATATTGGATTTTTATATAATGAATTGGGAGACTATCAAAAGGCACTGAATTATTACAATCAAGGTATTCAAATTACTCCGTGTAATCATAAACTCTTCTATAACAGAGGTATTACTTATGCCAACCTTCAGCAATATGATCTTGCAATTAATGACTTTGATAAAGCGATCAACCTTAATCCAGATTTTAGTCAAGCGTTATACAATAAATCATTTATAAAGCTATCTACAAAGTCATTTGGGGAGGGCTGGCTTCTCTATGAAAACAGGTGGGCGGGATTAGGAAAAGATAAATATCTCATAACAACCAAACCTGAACTTTCTAGCTTTGATATTTTGGATAAAAATATCTTTATATGGTCAGAGCAGGGTGTAGGCGATCAAATTTTATATGGAAGCCTATTACATGATGCTTTAAAGACAAATAATCATTTTTATGTATCACTAGACCCGAGGCTTATTCCAATTTTCACTCGATCATTTGCATGGTCAAATCGTATCGAATTTATTTCACAAGACGAAGAGCTTCCCGAATCAAAATATGATTTTCATATACCTATTGGGAATATTGGAAAATTTTTTAGAAATTCAATAAATGACTTTGACTCACATCCCCGAAGCTATCTCAAACCTCATGATAACGAAACCCAAGCTCTCATAGATAAAATTAAAAAAATCAACAAAAAAATTTGTGGCATTTCTTGGATGAGTAAAAATATAGAAGTTGGCATACATAAAAGTATTTCTTTAGAAGAATTACTCCCTATTTTTTCTGTCCCAAATATAACATTTATTAATTTACAATACGGGGATACCAAAAAAGAAATAGATGATATAAAAATAAAACATGGCATTGAGATTCAATCGATCAATGAAATAGATAATTTTCATAATCTTGATGGGTTAACGAATCTAGTATCTGCCTGTGATTATATTATTACTTCAAGTAATGTTACAGCCCATATTGCAGGTGCATTGGGTAAAGAAACTTACTTATTAACTTCGTTTACTCATGGCAAAATTTGGTATTGGGGAGAAAATGAGGAGACTTGTTTGTGGTATCCTACTATTCAAATCTATCGATCTGTGAATAGTGAATCTTGGTCTCAACCAGTGAATCTCTTAAAAAATAAATTAATAAAAATGTATGGATGAAAAAATAACTATTGTAGTAGGCTTTGATCAAAGAGAAGCTATTGCCTACCATACATTCACCCAAAGTGTAATTGAAAAATCCTCACGGCCAGTATTTTTTATTCCAGTTGCCCTCAATACCCTTAATGGCTTCAAGGAAACTCATAAAGATCGAAGTAATGATTTTATCTACTCACGATTTCTTACACCCTATCTGAATAATTTTGAGGGATGGGCTATTTTTGCTGACGGAGATATGATCTGTCAGTCTGATATTAGAGAGCTTTGGGACTTACGTGACGAATCCAAGGCGCTCCTAGTGGTCAAGCATGACTACCTCACAAAAGCTAATCGAAAATATCTTGGTAATATTAATGAAAACTACCCAAGAAAAAATTGGTCAAGCCTTATACTTTGGAACTGCGCACACCCAAAACATAGCATACTCACACCTAATTTTATTTCTAATCAATCAGGACAATTTCTACATCGCTTTTCTTGGCTAGATGATTCTGACATAGGTGATTTACCTAAGGAGTGGAACTGGTTAGCTCTAGAATACCCTATTAATAACTCTGCTAAAATCATTCACTATACGCTTGGCACGCCATGTTTTAAGGATTATAGAGATACTGATATGTCTGATATTTGGCTTGAGACTCACAAAAGAGTATTACAGGGTTTGGAGTAATTTTTTAAGGGATAAATTTCTCATGAAGCATTTTCGTAAAGAACTTTGGTTTAATGCCCCCTCAAGAATGCATTTTACTAATATCACACCTGATATAAGAGAATGCGTCGCAGAAAGTAATATTAAGGAGGGTCTCGTACTCATAAATGCAATGCATATTACTGCAAGTGTATTTATCAACGATGACGAATCAGGCCTTCATCATGACTATAAAAAATGGTTAGAATTTTTAGCTCCTCATGAACCTATTTCGCAATATCGACATAATGATACAGGAGAGGATAATGCAGATGCTCACATTAAAAGACAAATCATGGGAAGAGAAGTGATTGTTGCTATAACAAATGGAAAGCTTGATTTTGGTCCATGGGAGCAAATTTTTTATGGGGAATTTGATGGTCGAAGAAAAAAAAGAGTTCTAGTTAAAATTATAGGGGAATAATGAGTTTAAGAAAAATAAATATTACATCTTTACTAACTTTCTTTTTGCTTCAATTTAATCCAGATCTTATAAATGCTGAAGTTCAGAACTCTCAAGCGCAGAGCTTGATCATGAAAGACCTAAATGATAAGCCAAAAATTGTTGAGAAATTTGATAGTGAAGAGTTATTGAGACAATTAGAATCTTTTGAATCTTATCGTCCAGATAGTTTCAGTGATGCCACAAGAAATCCTTTTGATCCAAAAAGATATGAATTCATAAATCTCAAAGAATCTTTTCTCAAGTAAAAATGTCTTCTTATAAGAAACTAGATAAGGATCTAGATGAAATTCAAAATCTATTTAACCAAGCAAAATTTGATTTGGCTCTTAGTAAAGTCTCAAAATTAATTAAAAATAATAAAAAAAACTTTTTACCTTATAACTACAGAGGTATTATTCAATTAAATCTTGGTCATCACTCTCAAGCGCTTAATGATTTTAAAACAGCTGTAGAACTTAACCCAAATTTTCTTTTAGGATATAACAATATCGCCTTATGCTACCGTGCCATCGGTAATTTAGAGTCTGCAGTTAATTGCTTAAAGAAAGTCATATCTCTGGATCCGAATATTTTGGAATCGCGTATAAATTTAGGCTCATGTTTTTCTGATCTTGGTAAGTATGCTGAATCATTAAGGGAATTTAATTACGCGCTTAAATTAAACCCACAGCATGAATATGCTCACCAACTAGTTGCAGATGTTATGATCAAAATCGTAAATTTTAAGGATGCTCGTAAACATCATGAGGAAGCGCTCGCAATTAATCCTCTTAATTTTATGAACTATTTTTTATTAGCATCCGATGATCTTTGGGCTGGAGATAAGGTGAATGCTGCTAAGAATTTTCGCAAGGCAATTGAAATGAATCCTACCTTTACTCAGTCTTTTTATGGATTATCTAGAGCTGAAAAAATTTCACTCTCTGACCCTGTTTTTTTGCTTGCTAACAAAATGAGTACTAATCCTTCACTTTCTTGTGATGATCAAGCTTACTTAAAATTCTTTTTAGCATCCGTCTATGAGGCTAATAAAAATCAAGAGTTATTCTTTAAATATTTAAATGAGGGTAGCGCAATCAAAAAGGCAGTTTCGAAATACAGTAGTATTGAGTCTGCTGAACTATTTAATAAAATTCAGAGTATTTATATTAAAGTCATGCCCCAGATAAAGCTTCCTATTAATGAAATCAAAAAATCTGCAGAGGAAATAAAACCTATCTTTATAGTCGGAATGCCCCGATCTGGCACTTCTCTGTTAGAGCAGATTTTATCTAATGACCCATTAATCTTTGGCGCAGGCGAAGTAAATACCCTTCACAACTCTTTACTAAAATTACTTTCTTCAGAAATCAAGAGTGAGTTCTTATTAGATAAATTTCAAAAAATCAGAGTTCATTATCTAGAACATCTTTCAAGTATGACTGAAAAGAGAATCGTCACAGACAAACTACCTCTTAATTTCATGTGGATTGGTTTTATTACATACATGTTCCCAACAGCAAAAATTATTCACATAATCCGTGATCCAATTGCAACATCCTTTTCCATATATAAGACACTCTTTTCAAATGGCTCACTTAATTTCTCTTATAACGAGGAAGATATAATTAAGTTTTATAGGTTATATCAAAGTATCATGCAGTTCTGGATTAAATATCTACCAGAGAATTTACTGACTATTCGCTATGAAGATTTAGTAGATAATCCCAAAATAGTCGCCCAGAAAGTTTTTAGTTATTTAGATTTACCTTATGATGAAAATGTATTAAGTATTCAAAACAATACCCGCTCGGTAACTACCGCCAGTGATCTTCAAATTCGAGATAAAATATATAAAGGCAGCTCGAAATCATGGAAGGAATATGAAAAAAATATACAGAAATTCACTGAAGCGTTTAGACACCACTAAAAAGATTATCTGGTTTACGGGGCTATCTGGATCAGGAAAAACTACCTTAGGTCTCAAATTAGCACGATATTTAAGATCACTAAATTTCTCGACTATTTATTTAGATGGGGATGCCTTAAGAGGCGGATTATCAAGGGATCTATCTTTTACGAATGCCAGCAGGCAAGAAAATATAAGGCGTGTTGCTGAGTTAAGCAAGCTATTAATTAGTCAGGTTGATTTTGTAATTGTGTCTACGATATCCCCCACTAATACTCTAAGAAATCTTGCAAAAGAGATTATAGGCAAAAAATTATTTAGCCTCGTCTATCTCTCCACACCAATTTCAGAGTGTATGAAACGAGATCCTAAGGGTCATTATAAGAATGCCAATCTTGGTAAAATTAAGAACTTTACTGGCATATCCTCTAAATACGAAGCGCCTCTTAAGCCTGACTTAGTGATTGACACAAGCATAATAAATCAAAGCACCTCTCTCTTAAAGTTAAAGGTATGGTTAAAATTAGTCTAAATTAAATCAATGTCAATTTTATTAACAATTTAGTGGCTAGCTCAGATTAAAAAATAAACTTATATAAAAAAAGGCACCCAAAGGGGTGCCTTTTTACTTAAAACGCTAAAAATCTGACTCTTAGAAGAATAAGATTGCGCCTAGAGAGCCAGTTCTTGCATCTCTCTCGTTATTTTGATGATTTCTTGATGAAACATCATTGTACTCAGCTACCAAATTTAGGTGCTTAGTGAGTGGATGATAGAGACCTAGAGTAACTCTCTCATTTTCTTTAACTAGAGTTGCGACGTCACCTGTCGTTCTATCTAGCTTCGAAACACCATAAGCTAAGCCGATTTTAGTTTTAGTTGGAAGCACATAGGTTGCTTGAATGTAACCGCCATCAGAATCACGCTTAGATCCGGAAAGATGTCCGTTTTGACCAAATAATGTTGTACCAACACCTTCGCCTGAGTAGTAGTAACCTGTTAAACCAACATTACCTGCATTGATGTTAGCACCAATATCAGCTACAGATGCTGTGAAAGCATTTCCACTTGCATTATAGGTAATATCGTAACTTGCGCCACTTAACCAAACCTTACCATTAAAGTTATCAGCATTAAATGCGTATGATGCTTTACCTTCAATACCAAAGCGATCTTGTAAAGCTGATGCACCTGCAGCATCGCCTGCAGCAGAAGATGCTTGGTTAGGGTTAGTAAGACCTACAGTAGCTTGGAAGCCATTGAAGTTTGGTGTTGTATAAGCAACTTGTCCTTTCCATGCAGCATAGATGTAACCAGTACCGATACCACCAAGTGTGGTAGATTGACCTGAAATCGATGCATTGGCTCCAACACCCAAGAGGGTCATGTCGTTAAGAATAGCGTCGGATGCGAAAATACCGATATCCTTACCAAGCTTGATAGTACCCCATGACTTGTCACCAAATGAGAGGTATGCGGTACGGAAAAGCGGTGTCTTAGCGTCACCAGCAATTGCGTTATCAGAAACGTTGGGTTGCATGCTGATGTTGAATGATACATCGGTATCATTTTGACGTGTTGTGCCTGTGAAACCTAACCATGCTGGAAGCAAACCTGTGTTGATACCTACAGCTGTATCTTCATATGCTGTTTTTCCTGATGCAAGACCACCTGAAATTGTAGATGATGTATCACCTTTAAATTTTGTAAAGTTAGCATAGGCATTAACGTTACCGTTAACATCTAGAGTCCAGTCGCCTGCTGGGATGATAATACCAGCGTTTGCTGATGCAGATAGCGCTAAAACAGCACCCGCTACAGCTAATTTAATGTTCTTGTTCATATATTTCTCCTATTATTTTTAAAACCTCATCAATCGCTTGATGAGAAAGTTCGCGAACTTTCCCAATGAATAAAAGCTTCATCAAGAAGGTTAAGCACATTATGAAGCATCAAATGCGGGTGTCGCAAGTTTTTTTAGTGTTTTTTGCGACATTTATGTTGATTTGTTGTAAATTTACAACAAAATTATTTTAAGTTATTGATTTATATCAATTTTTCAAACTCACGAATCGCATAACGATCTGTCATACCGGCGATATAGTCCGCAATAACCCTTGGGGTTTCCTCTCGCCCGATCGATTGATAGTCTGAAGGAATAAGGCTTAAATCATCCATATATACCTTAAATAAGCCTTCAATCGTATTTACAGCCTTATCGGTCATCTCGGTCACTTTAGGATGAAGGTATAAAGACTTCCTCAAGAACTGTTTTAATTGGAGCTGTTTTTCTGCCATCTCGGTTGAAAAGTCGATCATCGGACCATGAAGCCTTACCTCATCCACATTTTTTGGTTTTGATACCTTTATATAGGAGAGGCTGGTTCGACATAAATCGTCGACCAAACAATGTATCATGCGGCGAATTGTTTCATGTACAAGTCTTTTTTGAGATAAATCGGGATAAAGCGCCTTGACCTTTAAGGCATGCTCCTTAAAAAGAGAGACTTCCATCAACTGATCGATCGTTAAAAGCCCTGAACGAATACCGTCATCAATATCGTGATTGTTATAAGCAATCTCATCCGCAAAGTTTGCAATCTGTCCCTCGAGTGTCGTTTCTGTTTTATCTAAAAATCTTAGGCCGACATCGCCTAACTTTTCCGCATTTTTAATGGAACAGTGTTTTAGGATGCCTTCCCTTGTTTCAAAGGTCAGATTAAGTCCATCAAATTCGGCATATCGTTGCTCCAAAAGATCCACGACCCGAAGTGACTGGAGATTATGTTCGAACCCTCCATATTCTTTCATGCAACGGTTTAGGGCATCCTGCCCTGCATGTCCAAAAGGGGTGTGACCTAAATCATGGGCTAAGGCGATGGCTTCTGCTAGGTCTTCATGAAGGTTTAGGGTTCTGGCAATACTTCGTGCTATTTGAGCAACTTCTAGACTATGCGTTAAACGCGTTCTAAATAAATCACCCTCGTGATTCACGAAGACTTGCGTCTTATACTCAAGCCGTCGAAAAGCCGTGGAATGGATCACGCGATCTCGATCACGCTGAAAATCGTTTCTTAGAGTTGAGGTTTCTTCTTTAAAACGTCGGCCGCGAGATTGTTCAGGAGATGCGGCGTAAGGGGCCAACTTCATCATGCTAAAAAGTTTGAACTTTGAAGTGTGGTCTTTAGATGTTTTACATCGTAATCACTCGTGATGACAGAGTCACCAATCCCTTTTTGAAGAACTAATCTAATTTTGCCATCCACGACTTTCTTATCCATACTCATGAGTTCCATGTATTGATCCTCACTTATTTTTGGGGGATCAGTTGGAAGTTTTGCTTCTTTTAAAAGTTTAATGATGCGAGTAAATTCTTCGCCCTTTACCCAACCCATGAGTTTGGATAGATTAGCTGCCATCACCATACCTGTCGCGACCGCCTCGCCATGCAGCCATACACCATAACCCATCGCATTTTCTATCGCGTGCCCAAAAGTATGTCCGAGATTAAGTGTCGCTCTGACACCTGATTCATGTTCATCCATCTCGACTACATCTGCCTTGTTTTGACATGAGCGCTGGATCGCTTCAGTGAGGAGTGATGGATTTAATTTCATTAAACCTTCGATATTTTTTTCAAGCCAATCAAAAAATGCTTCATCACGAATGAGTCCATATTTAATGACCTCGGCCATCCCTGCAGAAAATTCTCGCTGAGGTAAAGTTTTTAAAGTATCGATATCTGCGATCACACATTGTGGCTGATAAAAAGCACCAATCATGTTTTTACCTAGTGCGTGATTAATCCCTGTTTTACCGCCAACGGATGAATCGACTTGTGACAAAAGTGTGGTGGGAATTTGAATAAAAGGGACCCCCCTTAAATAAGTCGCGGCAGCATAGCCTGTCATGTCCCCTATGACCCCACCTCCAAATGCAATAAGTGTGGTGGTGCGTTCACATTTTTCTTTTAACAGTGCATCGTAAATGAGATTTAAAGTCTCTTGATTTTTATAGACTTCCCCATCAGGCAAGATGATTGGAAATGCTTTAATGCCATGTTGCTTTAAGAGAGCTAATAAAGGATCAAGATACAATGGGGCGACCGTGGTATTGGTCACAATCGCAACATGTTTTTGTTTTAAATGGGGCTCAATCAATTTGATTTGAGACAGTAATCCTTCTCCAATATAAATCGGATAAGATCGATCCTCTAATTGAATATGAAGTGTTTGCATGAACTTATCTTAGAAGCGCCTCAATTTTATGAATAATCGTTTGTGTTTTTTGTTGGCCTGTATCCACCACAAATGATGAGACAGCCAAATACAAGGGATGTCTTTCTTGATAGAGATGATTTAAGGTATCCAACATATTGCCCTGTTGTAAAAGCGGGCGATCTTTATCAAACGCCATGCGTTTCGCCAAATGCTGAGGCTTGGCATTGAGATAAATGACCTTACCTCTTTCTTTCAATATACGCCTATTTTCTTCACTTAATACAGCACCCCCGCCTGTAGCCAAGATGATATCTTTTTTACTTGTTAACTCATCAATCATTTGTGTTTCTCTTTTGCGAAAACCTTCTTCGCCTTCAAGCTCAAAAATGACCGACACCTTAACGCCCAATTTTTTTTCAATTTCATGATCCGTGTCATAAAAAGTTTTTTTAAGTTTTTTGGCTAACAATTTACCTATGGTCGTTTTACCCGCGCCCATGAGTCCTACAAAAAAAATATTGTCATTCATCGTTGCCATGACGAACTAGCTTTATATTCAAGAATACTGATTATTTTAAGGGATTAATGAGGTCATGGCTCGAATTGCCTACAAATAATCCTCAACACCTTTTATAATAGGGCTCATTAAAAATCAAAGTCATGACTCATTTCACTTATGGCAAAACCCACCTTTTTTAAACGCCTCATGTTGTGGTTTTTCATAAGCTTAAGTGCGATCGGAGCATTAGTAGCTTTAACCATAGCCCTTGTCATTCCCTCATTGCCCTCGTTAGAAAGCCTCACAGAATATCGCCCTAAATTACCCTTAAGAGTCTATAGCTCGGATGGTTTTCTCATGGCGGAGTTTGGAGAAGAGCGCCGTGCCTTCATTAAAATTCAACAAGTACCAAAAAAAATGAAGAACGCGATTTTGGCGATCGAAGACCGTCGCTTTTATCAACACAAGGGTGTCGATGCGGTAGGTGTGGGTCGCGCCATTGTCAAAAATTTAGTAGGGGCCTCTCATGAAGGGGCAAGTACGATCACGATGCAAGTGGCACGTAATTTTTTTCTGTCATCTGATAAAACTTTAAGACGAAAAATTAGTGAAGTTTTTCTTTCCTATAAGATTGAAAAGAATTTAAATAAGGATCAAATTTTAGAGCTCTATATCAATCAAATTTATCTGGGTCAACGCGCCTACGGTTTTGGAGCAGCAGCTCTCGTCTATTATGGTAAGCCTTTGGAAAAACTCACCTTAGCTGAATGTGCGCTTTTAGCAGGTCTTCCTAAAGCACCTTCGAATTACAACCCATTTAATAATCCCAAACGCGCGATTCAACGCCAGCGTGAAGTCTTAAAAAATATGTTGCGTTACGAGTTCATTGATCAAAAAGCTTTTGAAGAAGCGATGAATCAAACAATGCACTTCAAGGAGTCACGTCAATCCAGAGATTTAGTCGCTGATCATGCCTCTGAAATGGTAAGACAAACACTTTACGATCAGTATCAAGAGGATATCTATACGAGTGGCATCAAAGTCTATACCACGATTAAAAAAGCGAATCAAGAAGCGGCTAATGAAGCGGTATTAAGGGGTATCTTAGATTACGATCGTCGCCACGAATATCGTGGCCCTGAAAAAATAATCGATTTAGAGGGTAAAAAATTTGAAGATCAAAAAGCTAAGATCGTCGACACACTCGATGGCCTCGAAGAATATAACGGATTTATTCCGGCGGTCGTCTTAAAAGCTGATACCAAACATGTGGAAGCCTTCACTAAAAAGGGTGACATGGTCGACATCAAAGGCGATAACTTGGCACTCATTCAAAAAACATTGAGTGAGAAAGATCCTAAAAAAAGAAAAGTGAGCCCTGGTGCTGTGATTCGTGTCATTCAAAAAAATAAGCAATGGGAAGTGGTCCAACTTCCTAAAGTCGAGGCTTCTTTAGTCTCGATGGATCCGCAAACAGGGGCTATTACTGCACTCGTGGGCGGTTTTGATTTTAATCGCAATAAATATAATCATGTGACGCAAGCAAAACGTCAGCCTGGTTCCACCTTTAAACCATTCATTTATTCTGCGGCATTAGAAAAAGGCATTACACCTGCAACCATTGTCAATGATGCACCCCTTCATTTTTCCGCAGCGGAAACAGGGAGCGGCATGGACTGGGATCCACAAAACTATGATGGTGATTTTGATGGCCATATCAGACTTAGAAATGGTTTAGCTAAATCTAAAAACTTAGTGGCCATTCGGGTTTTAAAAGCGATTGGTCCTGCCTATGCACAAGATTATGCGACCCGATTTGGTTTTGATCCTGCCAACCACCCAGCTTACTTATCGATGGCTTTAGGTGTGGGCTCCGCAACACTCATGGAAATGGTGACCGCTTATGGAGTCTTTGCGAATGGTGGCTACCTTAAAAAACCTTATCTCATTGAAAAGATGGTGGATAGTCAAGGTAAGGTGATCGACCAAACCAATGCGATGTTTCAAAACGAAGAAACGCCTCGCATCATTGACCCACGTAATGCATTCATCATGACAACACTTCTTCAAGACGTGGTCAATAAAGGAACCGCTCAAAAGGCTAAAGCATTGGGTCGCTCTGATATTGCAGGTAAAACCGGTACAACTAATAATCAAGTGGATGCTTGGTTTGCAGGGTATACGCCTTCTCAAGTCGCTATCGCATGGATTGGATTCGACCAACCTAAAACGCTAGGTAAGGATGAAACGGGCTCTCAAGCTGCATTACCTATCTGGATTAAATACATGCAAACGGCATTAAAAGATTCACCTGTACAAAATTACAACATGCCTGATGGTGTGATCATTCAAAAAATTAAATCAGATACAGGTACGCTAGCAAATGAGAACGAAGAAGGTGTGAATGAATATTTCTATTCAGAATTTCTACCTCATAAAGAGATGCAGCTCCTCAATTAATTTTTTAAAAAAAAGTGTTTGATATGGCACGACAAAGTAAACACCTACGATTTCAAGTGGCGCACAAAGCTGCTCAAATGATGGCTGAAGAGGGTATTAGCGATTACGCATTTGCAAAACGCAAAGCCGCTAAATTTTTTGGGCTTGATGATGGAGACGCCCTGCCTTCGAATGATGAAATCAATGATGCCATTAAAGAACATCAAGCCATTTATTTTGATGAAGAACATGAAGCGCGTCTTAAAGTATTAAGACTTGAAGCATTAAGCCTCATGAAAAAATTAATTGCTTTTAATCCGCATTTAACAGGTAGTGCATTAGACGGCACAGCAGGTCGATATCCGACGATTCATATTCAGCTTTATGCTGACTCTATGAAAGAAGTTGAATTTTTTTTGCTAAATCACAATATTGCATACGAAACTCGGGATCGTAAATCTCGTACTAAAGATCTGATGCAAGACAAAAAAATCATTCCAGTATTAATGCTTGAAGGTGCCACGGGGCCTATTGAACTTCTTATTTATCACGTCGATGATTTAAAGATAAATAAATTAAAGGCCTCAATTAATGAAACTGAAGAGTTAATTAATATTCATTCGTTATGATTAAAAATTTTAAATTACAATTTGCATTTTTTTGGGTAGGTCAAGATATTTTGATTCCCCAGTCTCTTGTAGACTCAATAAGATATGTTTATGGTGATGAAGCTTATATTTATCAATTAAGTGATAATAAAACTGCACCCATGAATAATGTGGATGAAGTTTTGAGAGATGAATTACCGAATGACATCATGTTAGCTCGTTTAAGAGCATATAGTCTTATTGACACTGAAAATACAACTATTTTTTTAGATGCTGACTCGCTTGTAATCAACAAATTAAAATTAACAGAATTCGATAAATATAGAGCCTTTTTAGTACAGCGTGATGATCAAACTTCTATCATTAACCATAATTTTCCTGAATATTATCCTGAATTTGTTAATCAAAAATTCATTGATATAATGCCAATACTTTTTGGTTTAATAATAACTCCTGATGGGGGGAAATTTTTCAATGGGCTCTTAAAGATTGCTCTGAAGCTACCTAAAAGATTTCACAGATGGTATGGCGATCAAATGGCGATAGCTGAAGAATACAAAAAAAATAAGGAAAAATATCTTTTACTTCCACAAAAAGAGTATCTTTTTATTACAAGAAACTCTTTTAATCGAGCCGAGTTAGCAGATTTAATAAGAAGTGGGGTAAAAATCATAACTTTCAAAGGTCCATACTCAAAAGAATTCATACCACAAACATTGAAAGAGCTATTAGGTGAATGATTTAGAAAAATTAAATTCAGTTGCAAAAGCTAAAAGGAGCCAATTGCCAATAGAAAATAATTTTAATATTAACGATCTATCACTTATGCCGGAGTTCTATAATTGGGTAAATTGTGATGTAGGATTGAAAGAGCAATTTCAAATGTTTTTGGGTGGCAAAGATGATGGTGTTGCCTTAAGATTTTTTTGGAATGGTTTCTACGAAAAATTTACCTTAAGAACATGGTCAAGGATAGCAAAGAATACTAATGGATTCGTGCTTGATATTGGTGCTCATACAGGATCTTATTCACTAGCAGCTCTTACTGCAAACAAAAATCTGAGACTTTTAAGTTTTGAACCTCATTACATGAACTTTGCGAGGCTAGTATTAAATTTTAACGCAAATAAATTTAATACTAATAATATCTTTATGTATTGCGTTGGTGATGAAAACAAATTTGTCCCCTTCTCAACCTCTACAAGTGTAAGCTATTTAACTTCAGGAGGTTCTGTTGGACAAAAGTCAGGAGCAAAGGTAAATTCTGTTCAACAAGTTGCTTTAGACTCTTTTCTAATTGATGAGGTTATTCAAAATACTCGTTTAATAAAAATTGATGTAGAGGGATATGAGGCAAACGTCCTTAAAGGTATGAAGAAAATACTAAAGTACAAACCAACTATTTTTTTTGAATGCATAGAAAAAAATTCTGCAACATTAGTTGAAGAAATCTTATTAAGTTATGGATATAATTTTTACGAGATAGATGACTTAACTGGAAAAATAACAAAGGTTAAAAAACTTGAGCCTCAGTTTGATCATGACAATAAATTAGTTATGCATAAGTTAAATCGTATAGGCAGCATTAATGAAACTTTTTAAGTTTCTTTTTTGATCCATCGCGCCACTTCCAAGGCGTAGTAACTTAAAATGCCATCAGCACCTGCACGTTTAAAAGCTAAAAGTGATTCCATCACCACTGCTTTTTCATCTAACCAGCCATTTTCTGAGGCGGCTTTAAGCATCGCATATTCACCACTCACTTGATACGCATAAGTGGGCACACCAAAAGCGGTTTTCACACGATAGACAATATCAAGGTATGGCATGCCAGGTTTTACCATGACCATGTCTGCACCTTCATTAATATCGAGTTCAACTTCAGTCAAAGCTTCATCGGTATTGGCTGGGTCCATTTGATAACTATTTTTGTCACTTCCACCTAAATTTCTAGCAGATCCTACCGCATCTCTAAATGGGCCATAGAATGAAGAAGCGTATTTAGCTGAGTACGCTAAAATTTTTGTATGCACAAATCCTTCTTTTTCTAAAGCTTCCCGAATTTTTCCAATGCGTCCATCCATCATGTCAGAGGGAGCCACAATATCAGCACCTGCTTTAGCATGACTTAAAGCTTGTTTGATTAAAACGTATACCGTTTCATCATTTAATACATAACCTGATGCATCAATCAAACCATCTTGACCATGACTCGTATAAGGATCAAGTGCGACATCTGTAATCACACCAAGATTGGGCACATGTTGTTTGAGTAAAGCTACCACTTTTGGAATAAGCCCTTCTGGGTTATAAGCTTCTTTTGCATCTCCTGTTTTTAATGTCGTATCTATCACTGGAAATAATGCAATCGCAGGAATACCTAATTTAAAACATTCTTTTGCAGTCTCTATGATGAGATCCATACTTTGACGCTTTATTCCTGGCATGGATGGAATCGGCTCTTCTTTTTGGTGCCCTTCCATAACAAATACTGGATAAATGAGATCATCCGTTGTCAAATAATGTTCACGCATCAATCGACGCGAGAATTCATCTTTACGCATTCGTCTGGGTCTATTTGAATTTTCCATAATGTTTAAAATTGAAATAAATTTTTTAAGGATTGTCCTGGATCTGATTCTCGCATAAAAGCTTCGCCTATAAGAAAGGTATTCACATGATGATCTTGCATCAACTTCACATCATTCGATGTAAAGATACCTGATTCAGTCACAATCATTTTGTCAGAGCCTATATTTTTAATTAAATCAAAAGTCGTGGTGAGTGAAACATCAAACGTTTTTAAATTGCGATTGTTAATGCCTAAAAGGGGTGTTTTTAATTGCAATGCTAAATCAAGCTCATCTTGATTGTGCACTTCGACCAAAACATTCATACCTAGACTATGTGTGATTTCTTCGAGCTCTTGCATTAAACTTAAAGGAAGTGCTGCGACGATGAGAAGAATACAATCAGCCCCCATCGCACGCGCCTCATAAATTTGATATGAATCCACCATAAAATCTTTACGCAATACGGGGAGACTGCATGCAGCTCTTGCTTCTTTTAAATAGTTAGCGTGGCCCTGGAAATATTGTTGATCGGTGAGCACAGATAAACAAGTCGCCCCGCCTTTTTCATAAGAGATGGCAATTTCTTTTGGATTAAAATGTTCTCGAATGACACCTTTAGATGGACTTGCTTTTTTAATTTCAGCAATGACCGCTGCTTTATTTTTTGATAGTTGCGTTTCAATCGCTTTTATAAAACCTCTAGGCTGAGATACGTTTCTTAACTCATCTTTAAGTTGATCGAGTGATTTAATTTTTTGCGACGCTTTAATTTCTTCAAATTTAGTCGCAATGATCATGTCTAGAATATTAGCCATGGGATGCTACTTTCAATGCGTCTAGTTTTTTAAGCGCTAACCCTTGATCAATCGCTGACGCCGCTTTTTCAATACCTTCTTTTAAGGTGGGGGTGAGTCCACTGACATATATCGCAGCCCCTGCATTAAGAAGTGTGATATCGCGATGAGGTCCTTGGTGACCCTCTAATACATCAAGCATCATCGCTTTGGATGCATCGACATTGTCGACTTGAATCGTTTTAAGGTCTGCCATATTCAATCCAAAATCAGTCGGTTTAATAGTATAGGTTGTGATCGATTTATTTTTAAGTTCGCTAATTCTTGTCCCGCTAGAAATTGAAATCTCATCCATACCATCTTCACCATGCACGACCATCACATGTTCGCTTCCGAGTTGTGATAGCACTTCCGCCATCGTTTCTGTTAAGTGTGCTTCATAGACACCTAATACCTGATGCGTCGCTGAAGCTGGATTAGCGAGTGGCCCTAAAACATTAAAAATCGTTCTCACGCCTAATTTTTTTCTAACCGGTGCTACATATCGCATGGCTGGATGAAAGTTTGGTGCAAACATAAAGGCAATACCAATATCATTCACGAGTGAGGCTACTTTTTCAGGGGTTAAATTCACATTCACCCCCAAAGCTTCTAACACATCAGCGCTGCCACACTTCGATGAGACTGAGCGACCACCATGCTTAGCGACTTTGACGCCCGCACTTGCTGCCACAATCGCACTTAAAGTCGACACATTAAATGTTTGTATGCCATCCCCGCCTGTACCACAGGTATCCACAAGATATGTTTTATCAAGAATGTCGACTTGTTTTGCAAATTGACGCATGACGGTTGCTGCATCAAAAATATTGTCTGTAGTAATACCTTTATCATTGAGCGCTAAAACATAAGACTCAATAATGTCATCACTTAACACGCCTGACATTAAAGACTGCATAAAGTCTTTGACTGATAATTCTTTTGAGTCTATGTTAGCCATAAGTTTTTAAGAAATTATTTAATAGATCATGTCCATGTTCGGTGAGGACTGATTCAGGATGAAATTGCACCCCTTCAACAGGCAATGTCTTATGACGAACGCCCATAATTTCTTCATCATCCGTCCATGCGGTGACTTCCAGACAATCAGGCAATGTTGCGCGCTCAATCACGAGTGAATGATAGCGTGTTGCTGTAAATGGATTTTTTAAATCTTTAAAGACACCTTGATTGGTGTGATGGATTTGTGAAGTTTTACCATGCATCAATGTTTTGGCATGAATAATTTTTCCACCAAAAGCTTGGCCGATGGTTTGATGTCCTAGGCAAACACCTAGCATAGGAATCACACCTTTAAATGTATTAACCACTTCTAGAGAGACCCCTGCCTCATTAGGTGTGCAAGGGCCTGGAGACAACACAATATATTGAGGATTCTTTTTTCTAATATCATCAATCGTGATCTCGTCATTACGATAAACCTCAACCTCTTGCTTAAGCTCAGCCAAATATTGAACAAGGTTATAAGTAAATGAATCGTAGTTATCAATCATGAGTAACATAATTTATTTTCCTGATTGCACAATTTCTGCGGCACGAAAGACTGCTTTTGCTTTATTTTGTGTTTCAACCCATTCATTATGAGGAATGGAATCTGCCACAATACCGGCACCTGCTTGTACATAAAGCGTTTTGTTTTTAATCACACCTGTTCGAATGGCGATCGCTACATCCATGTCGCCATCAAACCCTAGATAACCTACAGCACCTGCATAAATGCCGCGCTTACTTGGTTCTAATTCATGGATAATTTCCATCGCACGCACTTTAGGTGCGCCACTCACGGTGCCTGCTGGAAAAGTTGCTTTCAACACATCCATCGCATGCATATTGGGTTTTAATATACCCTCAACATTCGATACGATGTGCATGACATGCGAATATCGCTCGATCGTCATATTGTCTGTCACTTTCACAGAACCTGATTGAGAGACTCGTCCAATATCATTTCGGCCTAAGTCCATCAGTTGAACGTGCTCTGCGCATTCTTTAGGATCGCTCAATAATTCTTTTTCTAATTTTAAATCTTCATCTTTAGTTTTACCGCGAGGGCGGGTGCCTGCAATAGGTCTTACCGTCACGGTTTCATCTTCGAGTCTCACTAAGATTTCAGGGGATGCGCCCACCACATGATGATCATCCATATGATAATAAAACATGTAAGGTGATGGGTTTAATGTGCGAAGCGATTCATATAGTGCTAATGGAGAGGCTTCAAATGTTTGTGACATTCTTTGTGATAAAACCACTTGCATGATGTCACCTTCAAAAATATAGGACTTAGCTTTTTCAACGGCTTTCTTAAAAGCATCTTCACCAAATTCAGAATGAGCTTCAGTTTGATTTAATGTTTGTGGTGTAGGGGATTCAATCGATTGATGAAGTTGATCATGAAGTTTATCTAATCTTTCAATGCCTAATGCATAAGCATTTTGAATCGATGGATCTGCGTAACTCACGATAAAAATTTTACGTGCCACATTGTCAACCACAATAAGTTCTTCAGATAACATGAGTAAGATATCAGGCACACCTAAAATATCTTTTGTTTTTTTATGCTTTAAACGAGATTCAATATATTGAATGGTTTCATAGCCAAAATAACCCGCTAACCCCCCTGCGAATCGAGGCAATTCAATATCGGATGGCACTTTAAATTGAGTTAAATAGTCTTGAATAAAATCGAGTGGATTTTGTGTGACTTCTTTTTGAATGACTTTATATTGATCAATGACTTCGATCACATCATCGCGAATCACCATTCTTTTTTTAGAGGGAAGTCCAATAATCGAATAACGACCAAAGCGTTCACCACCTTCCACAGATTCTAAAAGATAAGAAAAAGGAAGGTTCGCTAATTTTTGATAAATTGATAAAGGTGTTTCATGACCGACATCAAAAGATTTTACTAATGGAATGAAGTTAAATCCTTCATTCTTATAAGCGTTAAATTGATCTGATGTGATTAAGGTAGTCATGGTAGAAACGTTAAGAAGCTAAATGCTTCTTAACGTTTTTTTAATTAAACTGTTGCGAGAGATGCGCGTAATGATTTCACCACAGTGTCATAACGATTAGGATCGGTATCTTTACCTGCGCCGAAAATAGCAGAGCCTGCCACAAAAGTATCAGCACCTGCTTTTGCAATTTCTGCAATATTATTAGCGTTCACACCACCGTCGACTTCTAACCAAATTTGACGGCCTGTTTTTTCATAATAAGCATCAATTTTTTGGCGTGCAATTTTAAGTTTATTGAGCGTTTCAGGAATGAATTTTTGACCACCAAATCCTGGGTTTACTGACATGAGTAAGACCATATCAATTTTATCCATCACATGATCAAGATAGTCGAGTGGGGTGGCTGGATTAAATACGAGACCTGACTTACAACCTAAATCACGCACCAATGAAAGACTTCGATCAATATGCTCTGAACCTTCAGGATGGAAAGTAATGATATTGGCACCCGCTTTTGCAAAATCAGGAATAATGCGATCCACAGGCTTCACCATTAAATGCACATCAATGATGGCATCTGTCACAGGGCGAATCGCTTCGCACACTAAAGGACCAATCGTTAAATTCGGTACGTAATGATTATCCATCACGTCGAAGTGAACAATATCAGTACCTGACTTAATGACATCATTAATTTCTTGGCCAAGTTTTGCGAAATTCGCTGAAAGAATACTGGGGGCAATTCTAAATGTTTTATCCATATTTCTAGTGATCCCAAATGAAAGTTGAGTGAGATATTGTAAAATAGCTATTTTAACTCTTAAATGACGTGAAGCTAAAGCGTCGGATTAAGAATATTCACATGCAGCTTTATACCGTAGGCATTAACCACACCACTGCCCCTATTGCGATCCGCGAAAAAGTCGCTTTTGATCCTGATCATTTAAGCCAAGCCTTACTTGACCTTATGGGGCATAAAGTCAGTGAAGCTGCTATTTTATCCACTTGCAACCGTAGCGAAATCTACGCTAAAGCCCGAGATCCACAAATCGTCATCGATTGGCTTTGTAAATATCACGGCATCAAATTAAAAACGATTGAATCTCATCTTTATATCTATGAAAACCAAGAAGCGATTCAACATGCTTTTCGCGTCGCTTCAGGTTTAGACAGCATGGTCTTAGGAGAGCCTCAAATTTTAGGGCAAATGAAGCAAGCCATTAAAACCGCTGAAAATACCGGCACTTTAGGTGTGCTTTTAAATAAACTCTTTCAAAAAACATTCTCAGTGGCTAAAGAAGTCAGGACCAAAACAGATATTGGTATGAGTTCTATTTCGATGGCAGCAGCTTCGATTAAGCTCGCTGAGCGCATTTTTGGGGATTTAAACACTTCAAAAGTACTTTTTATTGGTGCAGGCGAAATGATTGAGCTTTGTGCTGAGCATATTAAAAATAAACAGCCTAAATCTATGACCGTGGCCAATCGCTCGCTTGATCGAGGTTTGGCTTTAGCTAAAAAAATGAAGGGTGATGCCTGTCTAATCTCAGAGCTTTATGATCGCCTTCATGAATTCGATATTATTCTGAGCTCCACAGCAAGCCAATTACCCATTGTAGGCTTAGGGATGGTTGAACGCGCACTCAAAACAAGACGAAATCGCCCTATGTTTATGGTTGACCTTGCTGTTCCGCGAGACATTGAACCTGAAGTAGGAAATCTCAATGATGTTTATCTTTATACGGTAGACGACTTATCTCACCTCATTGAAGAAGGCTTAACAAATCGTCAATCAGCAGCGATTGAAGCTGAAAAATTGATTGATGAACACGTCAAAGATTTCGCACAATGGTTAAAAACGCGTTCCATCGTGCCTACCATTAAAGCGCTTCGTGATCATGCTGAAAATTACCGCATGACTGAACTTAAAAAAGCACAAAAACTACTTAATCAAGGCATGAAGCCTGAAGAGGTTTTAGAGGTACTAAGTAAAGCATTGGCCAATAAATTTCTTCATCATCCAAGCCAAGCGCTTAATAAAGCGCACGGCGAAGAACACGAACTTTTAACTAAAATATTAAAGAAAATTTACCCACTTAAAGATTAAATGCCATGAAACCTTCCATGCAAAAAAAATTAGCGGCATTAAGTGAACGTATACAAGAACTCAATACTTTATTAAGTTCTGAATCCATCACGAATGATATGGATCAATATCGCAAGATTACGAAAGAGCATTCTGATATCACGCCTATTGTGGATGAATATTTAGCTTATAAAAAAAATGAAGATAATTTAAATGAAGCTCAAGCCATGCTTTCCGATCCAGAGATGAAAGAATTTGCGCAAGAAGAAATTGAGCAATGCAAATTAAAACTGGTCACCATTGAAGATAATTTACAAAAGTTATTGCTGCCCAAAGATCCAAATGATGAAAAAAATATTTTCTTAGAAATTCGTGCAGGCACGGGTGGAGATGAATCGGCTTTATTTGCAGGCGATTTATTTAGAATGTATTCAAGATATACGGAACGTCAGGGTTGGAAAATGGAAATTGTGTCATCAAGCGAATCTGAAGTTGGTGGCTACAAAGAAATTATTATGAAAATTATTGGGCATGGTGCTTATTCAAAATTAAAATTTGAATCAGGTGGCCATCGTGTGCAACGTGTGCCTGATACAGAAACGCAAGGTCGGATTCACACCTCTGCTTGTACAGTCGCAGTATTACCTGAAGCGGATGAAATTAGTGATGTCATTATTAATCCTGCTGAAATTAGATTAGACACCTACCGCGCATCCGGTGCAGGGGGACAACACATTAATAAAACAGATTCCGCCGTCCGCATTACACATTTGCCCACAGGGATTGTGGTGGAATGTCAGGATGATAGATCACAGCATCGGAATAAAGCACAAGCCATGAGTGTTTTAGCCGCGCGTATTCGCGATGCACAAATTCGTGAACAACAATCTAAATTGGCATCCGATCGAAGATCTCTTATTGGTAGTGGCGATCGCAGTGAACGTATTCGCACATACAACTATCCTCAAGGTCGTATTACGGATCATCGAATTAATTTAACTCTTTATAAAATTGAAGCCATTACGGATGGCGATATGGAAGAACTCATTAATGCGCTATCGAATGAGCATCAAGCTGATCTTCTTGCAGGTTTTGCAGAGGATTAAAATGTGGCGACGCTTCGTAAAGCATTAAAAGATACTGAAAGTAAGCTTCATCAACACATGGCTTACTCCATAGATGAAGCAAGACTTGAAGCGCGCTTTATTTTTGAATATGTCTTGAAAATCAGCCAAAAAGAAATCATTCAAGAAAATGATCGACAGCTTAATGAAAAAGATCAATTGCATATTGAAAGTATCACAGAAAAAAGAATTGCTGGCATACCGCTCCCATACGTTTTAGGTGAATGGTCTTTTTACGGAAGAACATTCAAAGTCAATCAGAATGTCCTTATTCCAAGAGCCGACACAGAAATACTCATTGAAAAAGTAATCTCAAAAATAAACGCACACGATACATTTCATATCCTCGATCTAGGATGTGGTACAGGGATTATTGGCATCACATTAGCGCTTGAAAGACCATTTTCAAAAATCACGCTCATTGACCAATCGGAAGATGCTCTAAAAAATACACAAGATAATCAAGCGTTTCATGAAGTATCTAATGTCACTATTCAAAAAAGTGATTGGTTTAGTGTTTTAGCTAAAACAAAATTTGATCTTATCGTAAGTAATCCGCCCTATTTAAAGGAAAATGATCCTCATTTATTAAAAGGCTTAGAACATGAGCCCATTGATGCTCTCATTTCAGGACCTATGGGTATGAATGCGATACAGCATATTATTGAAAGCGCTAAAAATCACTTGAATTTAGATGCGTGGCTTTTTATTGAGCATGGTTACAATCAAGCAGAAATAGTCAAAGATTTATTTCAAAAAAATGGCTTTCAGCATATTGAAAATACTAAAGATATTCATGGTATTCATCGTGTCACTTTCGGGCAATATTCAATAGTATAATCGTCAGCATGAGTGAAAAAAATTCAGTCGGTCTTGTCAAAGCAAAGCTTGCCCAATTTACAAAACCACTTAAATTAACGTGCGGTAAAAAATTACCGAGCTATGAACTCGCTTATGAAACTTACGGCACATTAAATGCAAAAAAAAATAATGCAGTACTTGTCTGTCACGCGCTTTCAGGTAACCATCATGTTGCAGGCCGTTATAAAAAAGATGACAAGTACCCGGGTTGGTGGGATAACCTCATTGGCCCAGGAAGACCGCTCGATACTAATCGCTTCTTTGTCATTGGTGTGAATAATCTAGGTGGCTGTCACGGCAGCAGTGGATCTAAAAGTATCAACCCTAAAACGAAAAAACCATGGGGTTCTGATTTTCCGATTGTCACTGTGGAAGATTGGGTCAATGCACAAGCAGCGCTCATGGATCAATTAGGCATTGAAAGTTTAGCCGCTGTCATTGGTGGAAGCTTAGGAGGGATGCAAGCCATTCAATGGACATTGTCATATCCGAAACGTGTGCGTCATGCTGTTGTCATTGCAGCAGCGCCCAATCTTACTGCACAAAATGTTGCTTTTAATGAAGTCGCAAGACAAGCCATTATCACCGACCCTGATTTTTATAATGGAGATTATTACCGCTTTAAAAAGAAACCAAAACGTGGGCTTCGAATTGCCAGAATGTTAGGTCACATTACTTATCTATCGGATGATGCCATGGGTATGAAATTTGGTCGTAAACTTAAAAATAAAAATATTGAATATTCTTTCGATGTGAATTTTGAAATGGAATCTTATTTGCATCATCAAGGTGATAAATTTGCTGAAGAGTTTGATGCGAATACCTACTTAAGAATGACACGTGCATTAGACTATTTTGATCCTGCAAAAGATTATCAAGGCAATTTATCTAAAGCATTTAAAAAAGTCGAATCTGAATTTTTAGTGGTTTCATTTACAAGCGATTGGCGATTTTCTCCTCAACGCTCCAAAGAGATTGTGAAAGCACTTTTAGATAATGAATTGACTGTCAGCTATGCTGAAGTCACAGCGCGGCAGGGACATGATGCCTTCCTCATGTCTGATCCTCATTATCACGGCATACTCACAACATACTTTAAAAAGATTGCGAATCAATTATGAGCGCACAATTTAGACAAGACTTTGCGGTCATTGCCAATTGGATTCCGTTCGGGGCCAAAGTCCTCGACTTAGGGTGTGAAGATGGATCACTTTTAAAATTCTTGGAAGGCTCTTTGGAAGTTAAAGGTTATGGTATCGAGAAAGATGACGCACATTGGCTTAACACTTTAAAACAAGGTTTAAATGTGATTCAAATGGACTTGGAATCAGGACTCTCTGGTTTTGAATCTCAATCGTTTGATGTGGTCGTTTTATCTCAAACGTTGCAAGCCATGCATAACACCGAAAAAATTGTGCATGAAATGCTAAGAGTCGGTAAAGAAGCCATTGTCACGTTTCCAAACTTTGGTTATTGGCAACATCGCATTCAACTGATGAGAGGCCAAATGCCTGTTTCTAAAACGCTACCTTATGAGTGGTATAACACACCCAATATTCACTTATGCACCATTAAAGACTTTGATGAGTTTTGTATTAAAAATAAGATTGGTGTGAAAGAACGTCTTATTCTGACCCAAGGTAAACCCATTCATGTGATGCCTAATCTCATGGGTGCATTAGCCATGTATCGTCTCGTTTCAAAATAATTCTTGATGCAACTTCGGAATCGATTCTGGCAAGGCATCTTTTCCAAAAAAATGTTGGTATGCATTTTTACCGGATTTAGTTCGGGTCTTCCTCTTTATATATTGATCAGTTTATTACCGGCATGGTTAAGATCGCATCAGTTAGATCTGAAAGCGATTGGATTATTTGCACTTATTCAACTTCCCTATACATGGAAGTTTCTTTGGGCACCTTTCTTTGATCGATTTACATGGGTGATGGGTCGGCGTCGCGGATGGCTGTTCTTTTTTCAGTGTTTACTTTTAATAAGTATTCCCTTATTAGGTTTTTATAATCCTGAGACTGATCTCACTATTGTTGTTATAATTGCATCGTTAATTGCTTTTTTAAGCGCGAGTCAGGATGTGGTCATTGATGCGTATCGACGCGAACTTTTGCTTGACAAAGAATTAGGGTTAGGCAATGCCATTCATGTGAATGCATATAAAATTGCGAGTTTGATTCCCGGCTCTCTATCGCTCATCTTGGCAGATCATTTCGACTGGCAAAGAGTATTCATCATCACGAGTCTCTTTATGTTGCCGGGGCTTCTTTTAACACTTTTCATGAAAGAGCCCAAAGTGGTCAAAATAAAAAAACAGGATTTAACCACTTCACTCCTTTTACCTTTCCAAGAATTTATAGGTCGACATGGTTTAAAAAGTGCGTTAATCATTCTTCTTTTTATTTTCTTTTATAAATTAGGCGATAGCATGGCAACCGCTTTAGCGACACCTTTTTATTTGGATTTAGGATTTAGTAAAACTGAGATTGGTTTAATCGCAAAAAATGCTGGTCTATGGCCAAGTGTGATAGGTGGTCTCTTAGGTGGTGTATGGATGATGAAATTAGGAATTCATCGCGCCTTATGGCTTTTTGGTTTTCTTCAAATGATCAGTATTTTAGGCTTTGCTTGGCTCGCAAACATAGGCTATAGCCCTGAATGGCTAGCCCTTGTGGTAGGCTTTGAAGCATTTGGTGTAGGTTTAGGTACAACGGCTTTCGTAGCCTTTATTGCTAAAACTACGCATCCACTTTATACCGCAACACAATTTGCACTATTTACAAGTTTGGCGGCAATTCCTAGGACACTTGTCAATGCATCGACAGGTTATCTACAAAATATTTTTGGTTGGGAACATTTTTTTATATTGTGTTTTTTTCTTGCCATCCCTGGCATGGCTTTACTATACAAAATCGCACCGATTAAAAATTAAAGCTTATAGTCAATAATAAGTGGTGCGTGATCGCTAAACTTTTCATCTTTGTAAATAGAGGCTTCTAGAATCTGATCTTTTAGGGAAGGATGTGCAATTTGATAATCAAGACGCCATCCAACATTCTTAGCATAGGCTTCACCTCGATTACTCCACCAGGTATAAGAAGTATCTGTCGTATCAGGATAAAGCTTACGATACGCATCAACCCAACCGACATTTTCAAATAAATCTGTCATCCATTGACGCTCTTCGGGCAGAAAACCTGAATTTTTTTTATTGCCTTTATAATTTTTTAAATCAATTTCCTTATGTGCGATATTGATATCTCCACAAAGAATCATCGGCAAATTGTCTAACATACGTTTTTTTAAATAAGGTAATAAATAATCCAAGACTTCAAATTTAAATGCTTGTCGCTCTTCGCCACTTGAGCCTGATGGCAGATAAATTGAAACGACGCTTAAATTGTCATACATAAGTTCGAGATAGCGACCCTCAGCATCAAAAAGTGGAAGGCCTATTTCACGAATAATTTTTTTAGGTTGTCTTTTGGTGTAAATACCTACGCCACTGTAACCTTTTTTTTCTGCAAAACTAAAATAGCTCTTATAGTCGCCATACGCTTTCATGTCATGCGTTAAATCACTCTCATGTGCTTTGACTTCTTGCACACAAATAAAATCAGCTTCTTGTGAATCAAGCCATGAAAAAACGCCCTTATTAGAAGCGGATCGAATTCCATTCATGTTTAGCGTTATAATTCTCATAATTCATCTCTATCGATTTATCTATGGATCACTCAAGTCAAGAGTTTATCGAATTTGCCCTAAAAAAACAGGTTTTACAGTTTGGTCAATTTAAAACGAAGGCCGGTCGCTTAAGTCCTTACTTCTTTAATACAGGTCTTTTTAATGACGGTGAGAGCTTAATGAAACTCGGAATGTTTTACGCCAAATCCATTGAAGCTTCAAACATTCCCTTTGATATGCTCTACGGCCCTGCTTATAAAGGTATTCCTTTGGTCACGTCCATTGTGATTGCTTTTGCGAGTCGAGGCCGTAATGTGCCTTTCGCATTCAATCGTAAAGAAAAAAAGGATCATGGTGAAGGTGGTGTCATTATTGGAACGCCGTTAAAAGGACGGGTGCTTATTGTGGATGATGTGATCTCTGCAGGCACCTCTGTGAATGAGTCCGTGAGTCTTATTTTAGAAGAAGGTGCCAAACCTTCAGGCATTGCGATTTCTATTGATCGAGAAGAAAAAGGGAGTGGAGCGCTCTCGGCTGTTGAAGAAATTAAAGCCACACATCATTTGCCTGTATGTCATCTCACTTCATTAAAAGAAATTATGCGTTATATGGAATCGAATGCAACGTTCGCATCCCATATAGACGCGATGCGTGCCTATCAAAAAGAATACGGAATTAAAACTTAACTTAATTTTTTACGAAGGAGTTCGTTGACCTGACCTGGGTTAGCTTTACCTTTAGAGGCTTTCATAATTTGACCGATAAGCGCATTAAATGCTTTTTCTTTTCCTGATCGATATTCATCTACCATGGCCTGGTTATTCTTTAGCACTTCATCAATCATCGTTTCAATAAGACCGCTGTCTGAGACTTGTTTTAATCCTTCAGATTCAATCAACGCATCAATTTCTAAATCTGCATTCGTCCATAACTTTTCAAAAAGTTGTTTAGCGCCATTATTTGAAATAGTGCCATCTTGAATACGTTTTAAAAGTAAACTTAAGACTTGAGGTTTTATAGGTGAATGATCAATCGATAAATTATGCTCATTCAATTTAGAAAATAATTGACCTAAGATCCAATTTGCAATTTGTTTAGGCTCAGCGCCCTCTTTTAAGGTCGCAAAAAAATAATCAGCCACATGTTTGTCACTTGTAATACCGGACGCATCATAGGATGACAGTTGATAATCACGCTCTAATCTCACCTTCATCAGATGAGGTAATTCAGTCATACATTCTTTAATCTCTCTAATTTTTTCATCAGAAATTTCTAATGGTAAGAGATCGGGATCCGGGAAATAGCGATAGTCATTGGCCTCTTCTTTAGAGCGCATCGCTTTTGTTTCCCCTGTTTCAGGGTTGAATAGAACAGTCGCCTGTTGAATAGTTTTACCTTCTTCTAACATCTCAATTTGCCATTGCGTTTCGAAATGTATAGCTTGCTCGATAAATTTAAATGAATTTAAATTTTTAATTTCGCGACGTGTGCCTAATTTATCTGTACCCGCAGGTTTTACTGAAACGTTAATATCACAACGAAAACTTCCTTCTTGCATATTGCCATCACAAATACCAATCCACTGGACAACCTCATGTAATTTTTTTGCATAAGCGACTGCTTCAGCCGCTGAAGTCATATCAGGTTCAGACACAATTTCTAAAAGTGGTGTACCTGCACGATTTAAATCGATGCCTGTGCCATTTTGAACCGCACCGTGTGATGATTTTCCAGCGTCTTCTTCTAGGTGCGCACGCGTAATTCGCACTGTCTTTTTAATGTCGCCTACTTCAATTTCAAGCGATCCCTTGCCAACCACCGGTAATTCATATTGGCTAATTTGATAGCCTTTAGGTAAATCAGGATAAAAATAATTTTTTCTTGCAAAAATAGAGCGTGGGGCTATCTCGGCATTTGTGGCTAATCCAAATTTAATAGCACATTGCACAGCTTCATAATTTAAAACAGGGAGCGTCCCTGGAAGTGCAATAGATAGTACGCAGGCTTGAGAATTAGGTTCTGCACCAAACGCAGTCGATGCGCCTGAAAAAATTTTAGTTTTAGTTTGAAGCTGCACATGCGTTTCAATCCCAATCACAACATCCCAGCTCATGAAAGCGCTCCTTCGGGAATCGCTTTATGCCAATCAGTTACTTTTTGAAATTGATGTGCGACATTCAACATACGCGCTTCATCAAAATAATTACCAATGATTTGTATGCCTACTGGAAGTTTATTCACAAAGCCTGCTGGAACGCTCATACCTGGCAAACCGGCGAGATTAGTCGCAATCGTATAAATATCTTGTAAATACATCGTGAGTGGATCATCAATTTTTTCATTGGCTTTAAAAGCGGTCGATGGTGCAGTAGGTCCCATGAGCACATCACATGATTGAAACGCTTTTTTAAAATCTTCGGAAATCAAATGGCGTATTTGTTGTGCTTTTAAATAATATGCATCGTAATAGCCTGCACTTAATACATAAGTGCCAATGAGGATACGTCGCTTCACTTCTTCGCCGAATCCTTCTTGACGCGTCTTGCAATACATATCCATCAGATCATCATATTGACTTGTGCGATGCCCATAACGCACACCATCGTATCGTGACAAATTACTCGAGGCTTCAGCAGGGGCTAAAACATAATAGACAGGAATCGATAAATTGGTATTAGGTAAACTGACATCCACGATGGTAGCACCCAATTTTTTATATTGATCAATTGCGGATTCAATCACTTTTGCAACATCACTATCTAAACCTTCTGCAAAGTATTCTTTGGGTAATCCAATTTTTAAACCTTCGATCGGTTGATCCATATTTTTTGTATAGTCTTCTTTTTTATGATCAATCGATGTGGAGTCTTTGGGGTCAAAGCCTGCCATCACATTCATCATCATGGCGCAATCTTCCGATGATTTTGCCATAGGGCCTGCTTGATCTAGACTGGATGCAAAGGCAATCATGCCGTAGCGAGAGACTAAACCATAAGTGGGTTTTAAACCTGTTAGTCCACATAAAGAAGCAGGTTGCCTAATAGAACCTCCGGTATCCGTGGCTGTGGCACCTGGACACATGCGAGCTGCGATCGCTGCTGCACTTCCACCTGAACTTCCGCCTGGCACGCGTGTGAGATCCCAAGGATTTTTAACGCCACCAAAATAAGATGTTTCATTCGATGAACCCATCGCGAATTCATCCATATTCGTTTTACCTAAATTGACAGCGCCTACCTCATTAAATTTTTTTACAACGGTGGCATCATAAGGTGCTACAAAGTTATGAAGCATTTTAGAACCACAAGTGGTCAACCAATCTTCTGCACAAAAAATATCTTTTTGCGCAATAGGGACACCTGTCAATACATCGCCTTCGCCTTTTTGAATCAATTGGTCTGCAAGCTTAGCCTGCGCTAGAGAGCGATTTTCATCCACCGTAATAAAAGCATTAATTTCGGGGTTCTTTTTTTTGATATGTTGAAGATAGTCGGTGGTAATTTCAACGCTTGATGTTTTCTTTTCCCTCAAAAGACTCGAGAGTTCTTTGATGCTCCAGTCTTCCATGATTATTCAATCACCTGAGGCACGATATATAATCCACCACTCACTTCGGGTGCGATTTTTTGTAATTTTTCTCTTTGATTTATTTCTGTGACCACGTCATCACGAAGTCTTTGTGTGACTGATTGTGCATGGGACATAGGAGAAATATTCGTGGTATCCACCTTTTTCATGTCTTCTATCAGATTTAATATGCCAGATAATTTTTTAAGCGCTGCATCCGCTTCTTCTTCTGTAATTTTGATGCGTGCTAAATGAGCAATTTTTTTGATTTCGTCATGCGTAATTGACATACAAATAGAATTCCTGTTTTTCTAAAGAAAAGCTGTTAATTTATTGATCAATATCATGTATTATACCCTGATTCTATTGACCTTTCTTGGATTTGAAGCGCCACTTTTTTTAAAGAAATTCTAACGACCATCATGCTTAAAAAATTATTTAGTTTTGATCAATTCATGGCCAATGATATTGCCATTGATTTGGGTACTGCTAACACGCTGATTTATATTCGTGGCAAAGGCATTGTCTTAGATGAACCTTCAGTGGTGGCTATTCGTCATGAAGATGGTCCTAATGGTCCCTATAGTAGAAAAGCGCTGCTCGCTGTCGGTATTGAAGCTAAAACGATGTTGGGTCGCTCTCCACAAAATATTCAAGCTATTCGCCCTATGAAAGATGGTGTGATCGCCGACTTCAATATCACTGAAGATATGATTAAGTTTTTTATTGCAAAAGTGCACGACACACGATGGTTTGTACCAAGTCCACGCATTATTATTTGTGTACCGTATGGTGCGACGCAAGTGGAGCGTAGAGCAATTCGTGAGTCTGCTGAAAGAGCAGGCGCTAAACAAGTATTTCTTATTGAAGAACCCATGGCAGCAGCGATTGGTGCAGGTTTGCCGATCAGCGAAGCGACAGGATCGATGGTCATCGACGTAGGTGGGGGCACTACCGAAGTGGGTGTCATTTCATTAGGCGGTATTGTGTATGCTAAATCTGAACGTGTTGGCGGTGACAAAATTGATCAGGCTATTATCGATTACTTAAGACGTAATTACGGCACATTGATTTCTGATCCGACAGCTGAAATGATCAAGAAAAAAATTGGCACCGCATTCCCAATGTCTGAAATTTTAGAGCTGGAAGTGACGGGTAGAAATCTTGCAGAAGGACTTCCTCGTCGACTCAAGATTAACAGTAATGAAATTTTAGAAGCTCTTCAAGAACCTTTAAACGCCATCGTGAGCGCTGTGAAATCAGCACTCGAGCAAACGCCACCTGAATTAGGTGCTGACATTGCTGATAACGGTATGGTATTAACCGGTGGTGGGGCGCTGTTAAGAAATCTCGATCGTTTACTTATGGAAGAAACAGGCATACCTGTGGTCACAGCGGATGATCCTCTCACATGTGTTGCAAGAGGCTGTGGTAAAGCACTCGAATCACTCGATCAATTCTCGACCGTATTTGCTCACGAATAATTTTTTTATTTTTCTAATTCATTAATAGTTAAAGCTTAATGATTAAATCTCATCAACGTTCATCTAAGCTTTTCAATAAAGGCCCTTCACTTTTATCTAAATTATTACTTCTCACCTTCATATCAATCATATTGATGGGTGTCGATTTTCGTTTTCATTATTTAAAAGAGATTAGACAATTCACCAATGTATTTACCAAACCTCTTCACGCAGTCTTAAATTTACCAAACGATATATACAATGTCGCCACACAATACTTTTCTAATCAGTCTCATTTAATTCTTGAAAATGAAACATTGAAGCTTGATATAGATCGATTAAAAGCTGATCTTCAGCGTTTAGATTTTATAGACCAAGAAAATGATCAATTAAGAAATTTACTCGAGGTTAGAAATACACATAAATTTAAAACAGAAGCAGTCAGCATTATTTATTCACGCTTTGATCCTTTCAATCAGAAAATTATTATTGACGGTGGTCAAAATAAAGACTTCCAGCCTGGTCAACCAGTCATTGATGCATTAGGCCTGGTAGGACAAATCAGCAGTGTTTTCCCGGAAACAAGTGAAGTCACCCTCATCATTGATAAAAAAATGTCAGTACCTATTCAAATCCAAAGAAATGGTTTAAGAGCCATTACGAATGGTAATGGCCAAAATGAGACCATCTCACTCTCGTATTTACCGAATAGTGTCGATGTGATGAAAGGCGATATTTTAAAAACATCAGGTATTGATACGATTTATCCTGAAGGCATTGCGGTTGCGGAAGTATTAGAAATTAACCATGATCCGAAATTACCTTTTGCAAAAATTATTTGTAAACCACTCTCAGCCATTCGTAATCATAGCCATGTGCTTGTAGTCACGCCCATTAATAAAATTGCCAATAACCTAGCGCCTATAAAAAATGATCAGAAAAAATAAATCACTGATTTTTTCTTTAATTGTCGCCGCGATGATAAATCTTATTCATATTAATATTTTTAATACTGATTTAATGCCTGATTTTATTTTACTAGTACTTATCTTTTGGTTCTTTAAAAACCCAAATGCTGTATCCATTTCGTTATTTTGGTATGTAGGTCTTGTGACGGATATTTTTATAGGAGACCTTTTGGGTCAATATGCATTGACATATGCGTCTTGTTATTTCATTAGTCAATATTTCATGAATAAAATCATGCTTAACAACAAACATCAGCAATTGTTTTATATTTTCTTTATATTTTTAAGCGCTCAAATCATTATGCTGGTGATAAATGTGATGCACGATCTTCATTATCCAGGAGCGAGTTATTTCCTTCAAAGTATATCTGCCGCACTCATATGGTATCTATTCACTCAGTTTAAATTTTTTAAATTAGATCTCTAAAAACTGACGCCTAATCTTTAAGATGTCTTTTATAAAAAATAATCAAAATATCTATAAATCTCGCTACTTTTTTAAGCAAAGATTGGCACTTCTTACAGGTTTAATGTTCATTGCTTTTTTAGTGATCATTGGGCGTTTTTTTTACCTACAAATTTTTAAATACGATTTTTACAAAGGCTTATCTGAAAATAATCGTATCGCTGTCATTCCCAATGTACCCAATCGAGGCCTTATACTCGATCGCAACGGTATCATCTTGGCAGATAATTATTTTGTATATAGCTTAGAAGTCATACCTTCAAAAGTGGCTAACCTTAATAAAACGATTGATAATCTAAAACCTGTTGTCGAATTAAGTGTTAGCGATCTAAAACAATTTAGAAAAATTTTAAAAGAGAGTTCTTCTTTAGATAGTATTCCTATCAAAACTCACTTATCCGAAATTGAAGCCGCGAGATTTGCTGCCAATAAATTGCGATTTGAAGGTGTTGAAATTAAGTCTAGATTATTTAGACGCTATCCCAAAGGTTCATTTGCCTCACATCTTATTGGCCATATCAATCGTATCAATGAAGAAGATAAAGAGACGATAAAAAAATTAGGTTGGCAACAGAACTACAAAGGCACGGATTCTATCGGCAAATTAGGCATTGAAAAATACTACGAAGCAAGGCTTCATGGCACAACTGGATTTCAAGAAGTTGAAATTGATGCCAATGGTAATGCGGTCCGTATTTTAAATAATACGCCCTCCATCGAAGGGGATGCGATTACATTGTCTATCGATGCCAATTTACAAGACATTGCTGAAAATGCTTTCACTAAATATCGGGGTGCTCTTATAGCGCTTAATCCAAAAAATGGGGAGGTCCTTGCTTTTGTCAGTCGCCCTAATTTCGATCCCAATCATTTTGTAGGTGGCATTGATGTTGATGAATGGAAACTACTGAACGAGTCATTAGATAAACCTATGCTTAATCGCGCTATCAATGGTTTATACCCGCCAGGATCAACCATTAAACCTTTTGTCGCATTGGCAGCCTTGGAAAACGATATTCGTAAACCACCTTTTAATATTAAAGACCCTGGGTTTTTTATACTTCCAAACTCAGGCCATACTTATAGAGACTGGAAGCCATTTGGGCATGGCACTGTCGATATTGTCATGGCGATTACGATTTCATGCGATACATTCTTTTATGGGCTTGGTATTGAATTAGGCATTAATAAATTATCTCAATTTTTATCTCAATTTGGTTTTGGAAAAGCGACCCATATTGATATGTTTGGAGAGAATGCTGGATTACTTCCGTCACCCGAATGGAAGCAAAAAAGGTTTAAAAAACCTTGGTATTTAGGTGAAACTGTCATTACAAGTATTGGTCAGGGTTACACACTTGTCACACCTATGCAATTAGCACAAGCGGTCGCAACACTCGCCAATGGCGGACTCACTATTCAACCAAGACTTATTCAATCAATTAAAAATAGTCAGACGGGTAAAATGGAAGTGTTTAAAAATAAAACGATTCAAACATTACATTTTAAACCTGAACACTTAGCACTCGTCAAGGAGGGTATGATCAATGTGACACAGCCTGGAGGCACGGCTGCAAGCGTCGGTGCTGAGGCGCCATATAAAATTGCCGCAAAAACAGGAACGGCTCAAGTGGTGGAGATGAAAGCTAATCAAAAATATAATCCTGATCGTATGAATGAAAGGCATCGTGACCATGCGCTTTTTATTGCCTACGCACCTGCAGAAGACCCTACTATTGCCATTGCTTTAATTGTTGAAAATGGCGGCCATGGCGGATCAACAGCAGGCCCCATTGCAAGAAAATTAATGGATTATTATTTGCTAAAAAAAGTATCTTCAAATAAAGAAGAGATTAAGGTCAGTCCTCTTGAATCCGAATATCACGATTAAAATAAGATCACGATGCTAGAACGTTTCACTTCCAGATTACAAAAAAATATTGATTCTATTTTGATGATCTTTATTAGCACAGCTTTAGTCGTCGGTCTTTTTACGCTCTATAGCGCCTCCGGGCGAAATATTATTTTAGTATTGAATCAGCTGCTTTATATTGGTCTTGGATTTATACTGCTTTGGATTACGGCAAGAATTCATCCTAAATATTATGAAAAATTTGCCCTGCCCATTTATATCATAGGATTGTTATTGCTTTTTGCTGTCATGTTTGTGGGTCAAACGAGTCATGGCGCTAAACGCTGGTTAAATTTAGGCATTTTTAAAATGCAGCCTTCGGAAATTATGCGTATCGCAGTCCCTATCGCTATGGCTTGGTATCTCTCTAAGCGAGAAAATAAACGACATGCGATGGACTATTTCATTGCTTCTCTTTTTTTTATTTTGCCAGTCATCCTTATCATCAATCAGCCTGATTTAGGTACAGGGTTATTAATTTCTGCCTCAGGTTTATATATTCTTTTTTTGGCGGGCTTAAATTGGAAATTCATTGTGGGGGGTGCTATCGGTCTTTTCTCTTTGACGCCGATCATTTGGGCACATTTACATGAATACCAAAAAAATAGGCTACTCATTTTATTAGATCCAAGTCAGGATCCTTTAGGTTCTGGGTATCACACTATTCAATCTTCGATCGCCATGGGATCAGGGGGCCTTATTGGTAAGGGTTGGCTGAATGGAACACAAGGCCAACTTGATTTCCTACCTGAACGAACAACCGATTTTATTTTTGCAGTTTTTAGTGAAGAGTTTGGTCTATTAGGCAATCTTCTTCTCTTAGGTCTTTATGCATTTATTATTGGTCGAAGTCTCATGATTGCTTCTCAAGCAAAAAATACATTTACGAGGCTTCTGGCTGCTAATATTGGGCTTACTTTCTTTACTTATATTTTCATTAATATCGCGATGGTCAGTGGCATCATGCCTGTGGTGGGTGTGCCTTTACCACTCATTAGTTTTGGTGGAACATCAATGACGATTATTTTAATTAGCTTTGGTATATTAATGAGTGTGCATTCTCATAAAGAACTTGTGGGATCATCTTAATGATAAAAATTTTTCCGGTCCTGATACTTATTTCTATACTGACAGGTTGTGCGAGCGCTCCTTCTTTTAAAAAAGAGACAGTGGCTGTGCCTTCAAAAAAAGGTGGTGGCTATTACCTCGATGATGGGCCAGGTGATAACCCACCTGAAAATATTGACGCCATTCCAGATGCAATACCTAAAGTTGAACCTTTTTATGCGCGCGCAAATCAACCTTATATGGCACTTGATAATAAATACACGCCTATGACTTCCTTCTACCCTTACAAAGAAAAAGGTGTCGCCTCTTGGTATGGCAAACGTTATCACGGTAAAAAAACATCTGTGGGGGAAATCTATGATATGTATGGCATGACAGGTGCTCACACCACACTGCCCATCCCTTGTTATGTCCGAGTTACCAATACTGAAAATGGCAAAAGTGTGATTGTGAGAATTAATGATCGAGGTCCATTTAAAAAAGATCGCGTCATTGATTTATCATTTGCTGCAGCTTATAAGCTAAGGCTCTCTGATAAAGGAAGTGGTCCTGTAGAAGTGGAACTTATTGATCCGAGACAATTTAACGCCCTCAAAAAAACACCTGATATCATTGATGAAAAAATAAAAGAAAAAGAAGTAAGCCCCTCACAGGTGAAATTGTCGGAGACAATAATCACGAGCGAGCCGCTTTACATTCAAGCTGGCGCCTTTAAAAATGAAAAAAATGCGGATCTTTTGTTAAAACAACTCACAGATATGAATTTAGAAAGTTCACCGCCATTTAAAAAACAATTTTCTGAGGATTTATTTCATGTGATGATTGGTCCTTTCAATTCGAAAGATGAGGCAAATAACATTGCTGATCTAATTAAATCAAAAATAAAAATTAGTATTTTTGTGATTGCTAAAGAAAAGAATTAAGTGTCATATCAAAATACATCAGCCGAAACCCTCATTCAATTTCCATGTCACTTCCCTATTAAAGTCATGGGAGAAGTTCATGATCAATTTACATCCACTGTGATTGAAATCATCACGCAAAAAAATGAACAATTTGACCCAAGTACGATCGAGATGAAGGGCAGTAGTGAAGGTCGCTATATCAGTTTGACTTGCTTTGTTTATGTCAAAAGTAAACCTGAGTTAGATGATATCTATCGATCACTTTCAGCACATCCCATGATCAAAGTCGTTCTGTAATTTTATGGTTATCCGCGTCAAATATCTTGGGCTCACGCCTTATGAATCCACATGGCATGAGATGAAAAATTTTACTTCCAAAAGAAATAAATCCACGCAAGATGAAATATGGATTACCGAACATGAAGCTATCTATACAGTAGGTTTAAATCGTAAAGATTTTAAAGCGCCTTTAAGGGATGATATTCCAGTCCTTCATGTGGATCGCGGCGGGAAAATCACCTATCACGGCCGAGGCCAGCTCATTATTTATCCACTGATTGACCTTGAGCGTTACCATCTAACCATTAGATCTTTTGTGACATTGATTGAAAAAAGCATCGTTAATTTTTTATCCCGTCGCGACATCAAAGCCAGTGCTAAAATAGAAGCTCCTGGTGTATATATTGGAAATAAAAAAATTGCATCTCTAGGATTACGCATCAAAAACCATGCTTCATATCATGGCTTAAGCTTAAATATTGATATGGATTTATCTCCTTTTGAAGCGATTGATCCTTGTGGTTATAAAAATTTACAAATGACAAAATTAAAAACATTTATCAATGATGTATCGATTAAAAATATCGGTCTAGAAATTGCGAATGATATTAAACATCAATTATTAAATTTAAAGTCATGAAACCTTACACCTCAAAACCGATAGGCATTAAAGAAACTGATTTTGAGAAGACTTCTAAAATTCCTATCAAAATTATTGAAGCGCCTATTAAAGCAAAACCGCATTGGATTAAAATGCAGCTACCTCAAAGCCAGCGATTCAACGAAATTAAATCCATTTTAAGAAAAAATAATCTTCATAGCGTATGTGAGGAGGCAAGCTGTCCTAATATCGGTGAATGCTTTAGTCAGGGCACTGCGACATTTATGATCCTCGGCGACCTTTGCACAAGACGATGTCCATTCTGTGATGTAGGCCATGGCAGACCCTTACCACCCGATACAGAAGAACCAAAAAAATTAGCGCAAACTATTCGAGAACTTAATTTGAAGTATGTCGTGATTACAAGTGTTGATCGTGATGATTTACGTGATGGTGGTGCGCAGCATTTTGTCGATTGTATTAAAGAAATCCGCAGCATTTCGCCTCATACTAAAATTGAAATTTTAGTGCCTGATTTTAGAGGGCGCCTTGATAAAGCCCTCGACATCTTAAGCTTGATGCCCCCTGATGTGTTTAATCATAATCTTGAAACCATTCCAAGACTTTATAAAAAAGCACGTCCAGGATCGGACTATCAACATTCGCTTAATTTACTGCTTCATTTCAAATTAAAATTTCCAAACATACCAACCAAATCAGGTCTCATGTTAGGACTAGGTGAAACTAATCCTGAAATTATAGAAGTCATGAAGGACTTAAGAGCACATCAAGTTGAAATGCTCACGCTTGGACAGTACTTACAGCCCAGCGTTCATCATCTTCCTGTAGATCGTTACGTAGATCCAAAAGAATTTGATACTTTAAAAGAAAAAGCGATCCATATGTCATTTTCATCAGTTGCAAGTGCACCTATGGTGAGGAGTAGCTACCATGCAGATCTTCAAGCTCATGAGGCACAGAACTAAATGGTTCCTCATTTAAAAACTGCACTCACAGGCCCGCTTCTTTCGTTAGAAAAACATCTCATTCATGAAATGGCAAACATTGAACATTGGTTTCGCACACAATGGCTAGAGCATGCAGCGCCTTTTTATGCGTCCGTTGATTTAAGGAATGCAGGATTTAAATTAGCCCCTGTCGACACCAATCTTTTTCCAGGGGGATTTAATAATTTAAATCCAGATTTTTTATCGCTTTCTGTTCAGGCTGCGATGGTAGCGGTTGAGAAAGTGTGTCCTGAGGCACATCGCCTTCTCATCATCCCTGAAAATCATACGCGAAATATTTATTACTTAAAAAATTTGTTTGAGTTAAAAAATATATTAAGAAAATCGGGTTTAGATGTGCGTATTGGTAGTCTAGATGAAGCCATTATGGAACCTATAACCATTTCTGTTGAAGATAATAAATCTTTACTTATTGAACCTCTCAAACGCATTAAAAATAGATTAGTGCTTGAAAATAAAACGCTCGGTAATTTTGATGCGTGCGCCATATTATTAAATAATGATTTGTCTGCTGGCATTCCTGAAATATTAAAAAATCTTGAACAAAATTTAATCCCACCTCTTCATGCAGGCTGGGCAACACGCAGAAAATCTCAGCACTTTAAAGCTTATGATGATGTCGTGAAATCATTTGCTGACTTTATTAAAGTAGACCCTTGGCTCATCAATCCTTATTTTGATCATGCGAGTCAAATTGACTTTCATGCAAGACAAGGTGAAGATGAGCTTGCGGAAAAGGTAGATCAAATCTTAACGAAGATTCGATTGAAATATAAGGAGTACAAAATCGAACATGAGCCTTTTGTGATTGTGAAAGCAGATGCTGGCACTTATGGTATGGGTATCATGACAGTTAAAGATGGCGATGAATTAAGAAACTTAAATAGAAGATCACGCAATAAAATGTCTGTGGTCAAAGAAGGTCTTGAAGTATCAGAGGTGATTATTCAAGAAGGTGTCTATTCTGAAGAATGTATTAATGAAGCAGTCGCCGAGCCTGTAGTTTACATGATAGATCATTTTGTGATTGGTGGTTTTTACCGCGTACATACCACGCGAGGTAAAGATGAAAACCTTAATGCGCCTGGTATGCATTTTGTGCCTTTAGCTTTTGAAACTTCTTGTTCTACCCCTGAAATCGATGAATCGCCTCTTTCAACACCTAATCGATTCTATGCTTATGGTGTCATTGCAAGATTAGCATTGCTTGCAGCGTCTATTGAACTTGAAACACATGACCCGATCAATCAATAAATGATACCTATACTTTTTATTATCGATCCACCTCAATCACTTCAATTAAAGAAGGATTCAACCCTTGCTTTAATGAAAGAAGCGGTTAAACAAAATCATGAAGTATTTTTTTGTTTGCAGCATGATCTATATATTGATGCCAACCAATTATTTTGTAGAACATATCGTTTTGAATTAGATATTTTCCCTAAGCATGCAAAAACCTATGAAACACATCCCATTTCATTTTTTCATGCGCTCTTTATGAGGAAAGATCCACCGGTCGATCAAGCTTATCTTCATACCACTTATTTGTTAGATATCGCTGAAAAATCAAATGTAAAGGTATTCAATAAACCTTCTTCCATTAGAAGCTGGAATGAAAAAATATCGATACTTCAATTCGATACACTCATTCCCAAAACATTAGTGACCGCTAATCCAGAGATCGTGAAGCAATTTTTTAAAGATCATGGCGATATCATTTTAAAACCGCTTGATGGTATGGGCGGAAAAAATATTTTTCGTGTCAGTGAATTTGAAAAAAACCTTAATGTTATTTTAGAAATTATGACCAATCATGGACATCAAATGATCATGGCACAACAATATATTCCGGAAATTAAATGGGGTGATAAACGAATTGTCATTATCGAAGGCAACCCTTTTCCTTATGCGTTAGCTCGCATTCCTAAGGAAGGTGAAACGCGCGGCAATTTAGCCTCAGGTGGCCAGGGAGTTGCACAAGCGCTTTCAAAAAGAGATATGGAGATAGCCACGATTGTAGGTAAAAAACTATTAAATGAAGGTCTTCATTTCGTTGGGATCGATGTGATTGGAGATTATCTAACAGAAATTAATGTCACAAGTCCTACTGGCATCGTTGAACTTTTTGAACAAACAAAACAAAACCCTGCAGAACTTATTATCAATGCACTTCATTAAGTTTTTCTTTATTGTCGTTACCTTAAGTTTTCTTCAATCTTGTTCTCAAACATCTTTATACCAATCTAAGCATTATGTATTTGGCACCATTGTAGATATTTCTATTTATGGGGAGAGTGATGAAAAAGCGGAGGAAGCGATACAAGCCGTGCTTAACGAATTTACAAGGCTCCATCACTCGCTTCATGCATGGAAAAAAAGTGATCTGACTGATCTTAATGAATCGATAGCAAAAAATAAATCCTATAGAAATGCCTCAGCAGAACTGATTGAAATTATAAAAGAGGTCAAGCGCTTGGAAGATGCTTCTCATCATCTATTCAATCCAGCGATAGGGGAAATCATCGATTACTGGGGATTTCATCAGGATGAATTTAATCCGATACATCCTGATCCATCTAAAATTAAAATCCTTGTTGAAAGATATCCATCTTTAGATCAAATCCGTATTTTAGGATCCACAATTAGTAGTACTAATCCTCACGTTAAAATTGATCTTGGTGGATATGCAAAAGGATATGCACTAGATCGAGCAAGTAAAATTCTTCGTGATCATCATATTAAAAATGCACTCATCAATATTGGTGGCAATATTATTGCGATCGGCCAAAATGGAAATAAGCCTTGGCGTGTAGGCATACAGGATCCTAGAGGCTCACAAGCGATTGCTAAACTTGACTTGCCTGATGGATGGGCGATTGGTACATCAGGCGATTACCAACGCTATTTTATGATTGATGGCGTTCGTTATTGTCATCTCATCGATCCTTTCACAGGGTTTCCAGTGCAAGGTGTTAATTCTGTAACAGTCCTTATAGAGCCCGCTCAAAATGCAGGCGCTTTATCTGACGTATTATCTAAACCACTTTTTATTGGAAAAAAAGAAGATCGACAAGCTATTGCAGAAAAACTTAATATTCGTCATTACCTCATCATTGAAGATAACGTGATATCCGTGACTCAAACCATGGCAGATATAATCCAATTTTTAGATGTCCACTCTCAGAAAAAAAATCGTCTTGAAATTACGCACTAAATTTTTTGTAGGCGACAGTCTTATTATTTTAATAAGTCTTATCTTTATTGTGTTTGCTTTTAAAGCTTTTTGGCATTTTGAAACTGGCAGTGTGGTGCAGGTGAATTTCCAAGGAAACACTTATGGAAACTTTAGTCTATTTCAAGATAAAAAAATTAGTCTTATAGGTAAAGAGGGTGAAAGTATTATTGAAATTAAAGAAGGGCGCGCTCGTTTTAAATCTGCACCATGTAAAAATCAATATTGCGTGCAGCAAGGCTGGATTCATTTCACAGGACAAATGCTGATTTGTATTCCCAACGAAGTCAGCATTGAAATATTAGGCAAATCGAAAGCTTATGACTCGCTCAACTATTAAAATTAAAACGACTTTACTTGACCATCAAATTGCGCAATTAAGTGCGATTGCTATAGGCCTTAGCCTTATGGAATCAGTATTGCCATCCCCTATGCCGGGTGTAAAGCCAGGCATTGCTAACATCATCACACTATATGCCGTATATCAGTTTAATTTTAAAACAGCGATGTGGGTAAGCGTCTTAAGAGTTTTTGCAACAAGCCTCATACTAGGGCAATTTCTAAGCCCCGCATTTATGTTGAGTTTAATCGGGTCAATGCTAAGCCTCTTAACTTTATATTTTGCCATTAAATTACCATCTAAATTTTTTAGCCCCATAGGTCTTTCAGTCCTCTCTTCTTTTGCACATATTGCAGGCCAACTTATTCTTGTTCGTATATGGCTCATTCCACATGCCAGCATCTATTATTTAATTCCTATTTATAGTTTAGCCGCTCTTTTATTTGGATTCATTAATGGATGGATTACATACCATTTACTTAAGCACCACAATTCCATATAACACATCAAGATAATGCTAAAATATCTCAAACTAAAAAAGGTATAAGCATCATGAAAAAATATGTATGTATTTATATAAGCGCTTTCTTACTTTTAAACCTTGTAAGTTGTGGCACTAAAGGCCCTTTATATATCCCTGAACAAAAATATCCACAAAACACTCCGCCTGCTGAGACAAAATAAATAATGGCTCAAACGTCATTCATTCACGCCAATCAAGGTGTTCTCTTTGCAGAAGATGTTTCACTTGAAACGATTGCAAATCAATTTGGCACGCCTACTTACATTTATTCAAAGAATACGCTGATTCAAACTTTTGAGTCCTTTAAAAAAGGACTTCTTAAAACCAATCATTTAATATGTTTTGCAGTCAAAGCTAACTCTAATATTGCCATTCTCAATCTTTTCGCAAGTCTAGGTGCCGGATTTGATATTGTATCAGGTGGTGAACTTGAGCGTGTCTTATATGCTGGTGGTGATCCACAAAAAATTGTGTTTTCAGGTGTGGGCAAAACAGTATCTGAAATTGAGGCAGCTTTAAAAGCAAATATTTTATGTTTTAATGTGGAATCTCGAAGCGAGCTCCTTCGTATTGAAGCCGTGGCAAGCAAAATAAATACTAAAGCCCCTATCTCGATTCGAGTGAATCCAGATGTCGATGCAAAAACGCATCCCTATATTTCAACAGGATTAAAAGACAATAAATTTGGTGTCGATTTTAATCAGGCGCTGGCACTTTATCTTGAAGCAAAAGACATGAGCTATATTGAGATCAAAGGTATCGATTGTCATATTGGTTCACAAATTACGGAATTGAAGCCTTTTGTGGATGCATTAGATCGTGTTTTATCACTCGTAGATCAACTCAAAAAAAATAATATTCATTTAAGTCATGTTGATATTGGTGGTGGTATTGGTATTTGTTATCAAGATGAATCACCCCCAGATTTTGAAATCTACACCAAAGAAATCTTAAATAAAATTCAAAATCTTGATGTCAAAATTATTTTTGAGCCTGGTCGTGCACTTGTAGGCAATGCTGGCGTTCTTTTATCTAAGGTCGAATATTTAAAACAAAATGATGTGAAACACTTTGCCATTATTGATGCTGCGATGAATGATCTGATGCGTCCTACTCTATATGATGCTTATCATGAAATTAAAATAGTGCGTGAACATGATACGAAACTTCAATCTTTCGATGTGGTTGGTCCTGTATGTGAGAGTGGTGACTTTATTGCGAAAAATCGATCATTAAAATTAAAAGAACATGATCTCATTTGTATTATGTCAGCCGGTGCTTATGGCATGAGTATGAGTTCAAATTACAACTCTCGCGGACGCGCTGCCGAAGTAATGGTTGATCAGGATAATATTTTTGAAATTCGAACACGTGAAAAATCGAGCGATCTATTTAAACTCGAAAAGAAAATCCCGCTTTAATCAAAAATAACAGTTTTATTTGCGTAAATGAGAATGCGATTCTCAATATGCCAACGCACGGCTTTAGATAAAACGATACGTTCTAGATCTCTCCCTTTTTGAATAAGATCTTCAACTTGATCACGATGGGAGATACGATCAATATCTTGCTCAATGATAGGGCCTTCATCTAAAACTTCAGTCACATAATGACTTGTAGCCCCAATCAACTTCACACCTCGCTCGAAAGCCCGATGATAAGGTCTTGCGCCAATAAAGGCAGGCAAAAAGGAATGGTGAATATTAATGACGCGCTGAGGATAGCGCTTCACAAAATCCTCACTTAAAATTTGCATGTAACGAGCGAGGACAATGAAATCGACTTGATACTTATCAAATAATACAAATTGCTTTTCTTCGGCTTCTTTCTTTCTATCTTTTTCAACAGGGATGTGAAAAAAAGGAATACCATAAAATTCAGCGAGTTTCTGTGTGTCTAGATGATTACTGATAATGAGTGGTATATCACATTGAAGCTCATTATTTTTATAGCGATGAAGTAAATCGGCTAAACAATGATCATATTGTGACACCATAATCGCCATACGAGGCTTGTCTTTAGAAAGCTTTAATTCCCATGTCATTTTGTAAGTTTTGGCAATACTCTCAAATGCTTTCGCAAAAGAAGCTTCATCTAATGAAAAATCTTTTAAGTCCCATTCGACACGCATAAGAAAGAGACTATTTTCAGCATCTTGGTGTTGATCAGCATGCAAAATATTTGCATTATGTTGATATAAAAAATCTGCGATAGCAGCCACAATACCTTTGGTATCAGGGCATGTAATTAATAAAGTCGCTGTATTTTTCATAAGTTTAAATATCCATCTTGAATAAAACGAATTATACATGGACAATCAGGAATAAAATAATAAGTCGTCACTATCAAAAGCCCTAAAATACAACCTATGGCAGATAAAATTAACATCCTTTTAGCTAATCCCCGCGGCTTTTGTGCAGGCGTCGATCGTGCTATTCAGATTGTCGAAGAAGCACTTGCTCAATATGGAAAACCGATTTATGTGCGACACGAAGTGGTTCATAACCAATATGTCATCAACGACTTAAAAACAAAAGGTGCCGTTTTTATTGAAGATCTTAATGATGTGCCTAAAGGTGCTCATATCATTTTTAGTGCACATGGTATTTCAAAGTCCATTCGGGAGGAAGCTAAATCTCGCGAACTCATTCCAATCGACGCCACTTGTCCATTGGTGACTAAAGTTCACGTCGAAGTGAATAAAATGCTTAATCAAGGTATGGATATCATTATGATTGGGCATCAAGGCCATCCAGAAGTAGAGGGGACTATGGGTCAAATTGAAGAACATCACACCCATCGTAAAATGTATCTCATCGAAACGATTGAAGATGTGAAACATTTAATCATCGATCATCCAGAGAAGATCGCCTATGTCACGCAAACTACACTATCTATTGATGATACAAAAACAATCATTGAGGCATTAAAAACAAAATATCCGAATATTCAGGGGCCTAAAAGTGATGATATTTGTTATGCCACACAAAATAGACAAGATGCAGTCAGAGAAATGAGTGGTCACTGTGATCTCATTATCATTGTAGGCTCTCACAATAGTTCCAATTCAAATCGTCTAAGAGAATTAGCTTCAAGAGAGGGCATTGAAGCTTATATGATTGATCATGAAGATGCACTTCAATCTTCTTGGCTACTCAATAAAAAAAATATTGGTATTTCAGCAGGAGCTTCAGCCCCTGAAATTAGCGTTAAAAATATTGTCAATAAAATTGAATTGCATACAAAAGCTAATATCACTGAGCTTCCAGGTGTTGAAGAAAGTGTTATTTTTAAATTACCTAAGATTTAAACATGGCATTCAAAAAACCTGTTTCCTCTCTTGTATTAATTTATAGAGATGATTTTAAAGTCCTACTGATGGAGCGTGCTGACAAGAAGGGTTTCTGGCAATCTGTCACAGGCAGTCTAGAAGAAAATGAAACACCAAGAGATGCTGCGATAAGAGAAGTATTGGAAGAAACGGGGATTGATTCAACGCAATATCATCTTGAAGATTGGGAACTTTCCCACGTATACGAAATTTATGCACACTGGCGTTATCGTTATGCACCTAATATTACACACAATAGAGAACATATTTTTGCTCTTAAAGTACCAGCTTCGATACCGATTCAATTATCAGCAGATGAACATGTACAATATCTATGGGTAGATTGGCGCGATGCCTTGGATAAGGTTTTTTCTTGGACTAATGTAGAAGCTATTAAAAAATTAGCCGAAATTCACCAACTAAAACTGTAAAATAGACGTTCTATGCAAGTTGCTCAAATTAAATTTAATGCCTTTGAATCCATCGGTGATGAAGATTGCCAGCAAAGAATTATTGCGGCCAAAAATAAGCTTGGTAAAAATTTAGTGATCTTAGGCCATCACTATCAGCATGAATCTGTGTATCGACATGCAGATTATACAGGTGACTCACTTAAACTTTCTCGAGTAGTCGAGTCTCTTGACGCTAAGTACATTGTATTTTTGGGTGTGCACTTTATGGCTGAAGTCGCAAATATTTTATCGAGACCTGATCAAATAACTATTCTTCCAGATTTAGCTGCAGGATGCTCAATGGCCGATATGGCTAATTTAAGTAAAGTGGAAAGAAGTTATCGAGAGCTTTCAAAAGTACTTTCATTTGATGAAGTCGTCACTCCTGTGACTTATATAAATTCTGCAGCAGACCTTAAAGCTTTTTGTGGTGAGCATGGTGGTATTGTCTGTACTTCAACAAATGCCACAAAAATTATTGAATGGTCATTTAAGCAACGCGAAAAAGTTTTATTTTTTCCCGACCAAAATCTAGGTCGGTGGAGTGGTCACAAAATGGGCATTCCTTTAGATGAAATGCCTGTATGGGATCCTGATCTTCCTCTTGGAGGTCTTACTGAAGCAGAAATTGAAAAAGCTAAGATCTTTTTGTGGAAAGGTCATTGCGCAGTCCATCAAATGTTTCGTCTTCAAAATATTGAACGCTTTAGAGAAGAGCATCCCGATGGTCAAGTCATTTCTCACCCCGAATGTCCTTTTGAAGTCTGCTCTCATTCAGATTATGTAGGTTCTACTGAATATATTTTAAAAACAGTTACCGATGCCCCTCAGGGGACTAAATGGCTTGTGGGTACTGAGCTTAATTTAGTCAATCGTCTTGCAAATCAAATGAAATCGGAAGGTAAGCTTGTGCAATTTATGTCACATGTCATTTGTGAATGCTCAACGATGGCGCGTATTGACCCTCAACATCTTGCGTGGTGCCTCGAAAATCTTATCAATGAAAAACCTGTCAATATCATTAAAGTGCCTGATCATGAAGCGAAATTAGCTAAACTCACTCTTGATCGCATGCTTCAGGTGTCATAAATTATGTCATGTGTAATTTGTGATGGAAGCGAAGGAGAAATTATCTGGAGCGACAAAATACTTCGTGTAGTGCTCTTAGATCATTTGGATTACAAAGGTTATTGTCGAGTTGAATTGATTAGCCATCAAAAAGAAATGACTGACCTGGATGAAGCGCTTCAATTTAATATCATGCGTTGTGTGTTTAAAGTTGAAGCGACTTTAAGAAAAATTCTTAACCCTGAAAAAATAAATTTGGCAAGCTTAGGCAATAAAACACCGCACATTCACTGGCATATCATTCCCCGGTTTAAGGAGGATGCACACTTTCCAAATTCACATTGGGGAGAAAGACTAAGACAAGGTTTACGTGAGAACCTATCTGCAGAAGAAAAAAAAGAGTTGATTACATTAATCAACGAATCTTTAAGCCAATAAACGCGTTACAATTTTCCCTTGTTGAATATGGCTTTCAATAATTTCATCGATATCTTGTTCATCTATAAAGTTATACCAAGTAGCTTCCGGATAAATCACTAACAAAGGCCCTTCACCGCAACGATCAAAGCAACCTGCACGATTGATTCTTGCTTTAGATTCACCGTTCAAGTCGAGCGATTTGATTTTTGATTTCATATACATAAACATCGCTTCGCTTCCTTTATCTGCGCAGCAAGCTTCACCATCCTCACGCTGGTTTAAGCAAAAGAAAATATGATGTTTGTAATAATTCATTTATTGAGTTGATAGGTGCTCGTCTTTGGTAAAAGTCCAAGTTCTTGTAATGCTAAGTATATCCACTTCTTTTCTAATATCTTCAGGAAAGGGCGCGTAAGGCGAACCTAATTCCACAATTCTTTTAGCGGCTTCATCTAGTATCTTAAATCCTGAGCTCTGATTAATCTCAATATTATCTATTCGTCCATCAGGTTTTAAGGATACGGTCATTCTTAATTGACCTGAAAATTTTTTTTCACGCGCTTCCTCTGGATAATTCATATTACCTAAAGTTTCTACTTTTTGCCTCCATGCTTCAGCATAAAGCGCATATTTATATTCTTTAGTACGCGCTCCAATATATTTTCGTCTAGGCTGTTTTTCAAAATTTGAAACTTGATTAGATAGAGCAGCATCTGATGCACTTATTTCAATAGCGCTCGCTAAAATATCTTCTTTGCTAATTGATTTATTAATGATCTTTGATTCTTTAGGTTGTTGAATTGCTTTAGGCTCATTTAAAATTGGCGCTTCTTTTTTTAGAGTTTTTTCTTGTGAAGGGCTTGAGGCTTTTCCAACTTCAGGCTGATCGCCACGATTATTCAGTTGAAATGTATTCTTATTTTCAGTGATGATAGGTAGAGGTGACTTTTTATGAATATCTTTTTCAATATTGCCGCCTTTATTAGAATTACTCTGACCTAAAACATCAGCGTCGACTTGCTGATTGTCTTTGGAGTTTGTTAAAACAACCTCGATCTGAGAAAGCTTATTCTGAAGAGGTTTTATCGGTTTAAAGTGTATCAGTTGAATAGCTAAAAAATGTAAGACAAAAGACAAAAGAATAGAAAGCTTAAGAATATTATCCTTGTATAAACTTTCATCTCTAGGCATAACCTAAACTATTCCTTTTAATAAAGTTTGATGAATGCCATTAAAACTGCCATTACTCATAATAAGGATATGATCACCTGATTTCGCTTCTTTTAAAATTGCTTCAACAAAATGTTTCATATCTTGTCCTACAAATGACTTATCTTTGATAGGCGCTAATACTTCTTCCGCATTCCATGTTAATTTTTCACCATAACAAAATACTTGATCTGCATCTTTTAAACTTTCCGGTAGTGCACCCTTCATCGTACCTAATTTCATGGTATTAGATCTTGGCTCTAGAACTGCAATGATTCTTGCTTTGCCTACTTTTGCACGTAAGCCAGCAAGCGTTGTAGATATGGCTGCTGGATGATGTGCAAAATCATCGTAAATCGTGATGCCATTTTTTTCGCCAATACATTCCATTCTACGTTTTACATTTTTAAATGTTTCTAAGGCCTCGATCGCATCTTCAAATTTAACGCCTACGTGATGAGATGCTGCGATCGCAGCTAATGCGTTCATACGATTATGATGGCCTAAAAGATCCCAAGATAAAGTACCTAACAATTGGCCGAGATTCAAAACTTCAAATGATTGGTCTTGGTTGACTTTGCCAATGGATAATCCTCGCGGACTGCCAATATAAATTTTTTCTGACCAACAACCTCTTTCAATCACTCTTTTTAAACTCTCTTCTTCATCATTAATAATGACACGTCCAATCCCAGGTATCATGCGGACCATATGATGAAATTGCGTTTCAATCGCATGAAGGTCTGGAAATATATCTGCATGATCATATTCAAGATTATTTAGGATTGCGGTCTTTGGACGATAATGAACAAACTTGGATCGTTTATCAAAAAATGCCGTGTCATATTCATCCGCTTCGATTACAAAGAAGGGTGAAGCTTCATTTGATTTATTTTTTTGTGGCAAACGCGCTGAGCCATCAAAATTAAGTGGTACACCACCAATTAGAAAACCTGGCGCATAGCCATTAAATTCTAAAATCCAAGCAAGCATCGATGTTGTAGTTGTTTTGCCATGCGTACCCGCAACCGCGAGCACCCATTTATCTTTTAAAATGGCCTCATAAAGCCATTGTGGTCCTGAGATATAAGGTAGTCCCTGATTCATAATTTCTTCCATCAAAGGATTGCCTCGAGATACCACATTACCAATCACATAGAGGTCAGGCTTTAATACAGTTTGTTTTTTATCAAAGCCTTCGATGAGTTCAATACCAATACTTTCTAGCTGGGTACTCATCGGTGGATAAACATTAGTATCACAACCCGTGACTTTATAACCTGAAGCTTTAGCAAGGGAAGCCACGCCTCCCATAAATGTTCCACAAATACCTAAGATATGAATATGCATGTTTATATTTTATAAATTAGGTGCTAACCATTTTTTTAAAAATTCAATTGATACATCGCGACGTTTCGCCATATCTTTTAATTGATCATCTCCGATTTTATCGATGCTAAAATAATCTGCTTCTGGGTGTGCAAAATAAAAACCTGATACTGATGCAGCAGGGGTCATTGCAAACGAATCGGTCAGATGCATATCGATTTCATCTAACTTTAATGCAGTAAAAATATCTTTTTTAACGGTATGATCAGGGCACGCAGGGTATCCAGGTGCTGGACGAATACCTTGATAATCTTCTTTAATAAGTGATGCTTTATTTAGATTTTCATCTGCTACATAACCCCATAAATCTTTTCTGACACGCTCATGCATATATTCAGCAAATGCTTCAGCTAAGCGATCCGCCAGGGCTTTAAACATAATGCTACTGTAGTCATCATTTTTATTTTTAAATGTTTCTTCATATTTTTCCATGCCTAATCCACTCGTCACGGCAAAAATACCGATGTAATCTTTAATGTTTGATGATTTAGGCGCAATAAAATCAGATAAACACTGATTAGGTTTTTGTATATTGTCGACTTTAGGTTTTTCAGATTGCTGTCTTAAGCCATAGTATGTAAATAAAGTTTTTTTACGTGATTCATCTTCATAAATTTCAATATCATCACCCACGCTATTCGCTGGATAAAAAGCGACGACACCATGAGCCACAAGCGCTCGGTTATTGATGAGTTTTGTGAGCATGATTTGGGCTTCATTAAAAACTTGTGAAGCACTCTGACCCACAATCGGATCATTCAATATTGCCGGATAAAACCCTACCAAATCCCACGTTTGAAAGAATGGGCTCCAATCAATATAAGGTGCAATTAAATTTAAATCGATATTTTTAAATACGCGTTTGCCAATAAATTTTGGGGGTTTTGGTAAATAGGCTTTATCAAATTGAAGTTTTAATTTATTCAATCTTGCTTCTTCAAGTGTTAATAATTTAATACCTTTTTTATTGGCATGTTGTTCGCGTGCGCGTGCATAATCTTTTTCAATATCACTGATGTACTGATCTTTTTGTTCAGGGGTTAAAAGAGATTGCATGACAGCCACAGACCTCGATGCGTCAGGGACATAAATGACTGGTCCATCATAATGTGGTGCAATTTTCACGGCTGTATGCGCGCGCGAGGTCGTCGCCCCTCCAATGAGAAGTGGTGTTTTTAATCCTCTAAAGTGAGGATCACGCTGCATTTCCTTTGCGACATGTGTCATTTCTTCTAATGACGGTGTAATGAGCCCAGACAATCCAATAATGTCGACATTTTCTTTTTTAGCCATCTCTAAAATTTCTGAGCAAGGCACCATGACGCCCATATTAATGACTTCAAAGTTATTACATTGCAAGACGACTGATACAATATTTTTCCCAATATCATGAACATCACCTTTGACGGTCGCGATGAGCATTTTGCCTTTAGGTTTTGAAACGATACCTGTTCTTTTTTCTTCTAGTTTTTTTTCTTCTTCAATAAAAGGCACTAAATGCGCAACAGCTTGTTTCATCACACGAGCTGATTTTACGACTTGCGGTAAGAACATTTTGCCTTGTGCAAATAAATCACCGACGACATTCATACCATCCATCAAGGGGCCTTCAATCACATGAATCGGTCGTCCATTTTTTTGCATGACTTCTAATCGCGCTTCTTCAGTATCTTCTACAATAAAATCTGTAATGCCATGCACCAATGCATATTCAAGTCTTTTATGAACCGATATTGGTTCTGCATCTGAGCCACGCCAATTTAATGTTTGAACTTCTTTTTTACTTCCTTTTAATGTCCCTGCAATTTCAATCATTCTTTCTGTAGCATCAGGTCTTCGATTAAGTACCACATCTTCAACGCGCTCTTTAAGTTCTGGATCAAGATCATCATAAACACCCATCATGCCGGCATTCACAATCCCCATCGACAATCCAGCTTTGATCGCGTGGTATAAAAAAACCGTATGAATTGCTTCACGTGCGGCATCATTACCTCTAAAACTAAAACTCACATTGGATACGCCACCTGAAATTTTTGCATGCGGGAGATTTTCTTTAATCCATCTCGTGGCATTAATAAAATCGACTGCGTAATTATTGTGCTCTTCAATCCCTGTGGCGATCGCAAAAATATTCGGATCAAAAATAATATCTTCGGGTGGAAAATTAATTTTTGAAATTAATAAATCGTAAGCCCGTTTACAAATTTCTGTTTTTCTTTGAAATGTGTCTGCTTGTCCTTTTTCATCAAAGGCCATCACTATTACTGCCGCGCCATAACGTCGACATAATGAGGCTTGTCGAATAAATTCAGCTTCACCTTCTTTCAATGAAATTGAATTTACAATTGCTTTACCTTGAACGCATTGAAGGCCCGCTTCGATCACATCCCATTTGGAAGAATCAATCATAATAGGAATACGCGCAATATCAGGTTCTGATGCCACTAAATTTAAAAAGTGCTTCATCGCTTTTACAGCATCAAGCATGCCTTCATCCATATTGATATCAATAATTTGGGCACCATTCTCTACTTGCTGGCGTGCGACCGATAAAGCCTCATCGTATTTTTCGTTAATAATTAAATTTGCAAATGCTTTTGAGCCTGTCACATTGGTTCGCTCACCCACATTCACAAATAATGAGTCGTCTTTAATTAAAAAAGATTCAAGGCCTGAAAGTCTTGTCATTGTTTCAACAGTTGGAACGTCTCTAGGTTTGATATTTTTTATTTCATTTGCAATAGCTTTAATATGTTCAGGGGTCGTACCACAACAACCCCCTGCAATATTGACGAAACCACTTGTCGCAAATTCTTTAATTAATGATGAAGTATCTTTTGGCTTCTCATCAAAGCCTGTATCTGACATGGGGTTGGGTAATCCTGCATTGGGGTAAATACAAATATAGGTATCCGCTATATTAGATAATTCTTCAGCATAAGGCCTCATCAATGCTGCACCTAATGCGCAGTTAAGACCAATCGTCATCGGTTTTGCATGACGCACCGAATTCCAAAACGCTGCGACTGTTTGGCCAGATAAAATGCGACCGGATGCATCAGTGACAGTACCTGACAACATAATCGGTAGGCGTATTTTATTTTCTTCGAAATAGGTTTCGATCGCAAAAAGTGCTGCCTTACAATTTAGCGTATCAAAAATGGTTTCAACGAGAAGAATATCAACGCCACCTTCAACCAATGCTTTCACTTGATTGAAATAACTATTTTTTAATTCTTCAAATGTAATATTCCGCGCTGCAGGGTCGTTGACGTCTGGTGAAATCGATGCAGTTTTCGGTGTAGGTCCAACAGCCCCTGCTACAAATCTTGGTTTTTCTTTCGTTGAAAATTTGTCTACCGCTTGACGCGCTAATTTGGCAGATGCCACGTTCATTTCATACGCTAAATCTGACATGGCGTAATCTTCTTGCGCTATTTCTGTTGCGCCAAAAGTATTCGTTTCAATAATGTCAGAACCTGCTTCTAAATAAGCTTCGTGAATACTTTGAATAATTTGTGGTTGAGTAAGGCTTAGTAACTCGTTATTGCCTTTAAGAAAAAGTTCACGCTTTCCTTCTGGCCCAGAAAATGTCGCAAAACGACCATCACTACCACCGCGATAATCTTCTTCGGTGAGCTTATGTTGTTGAATCATGGTGCCCATTGCGCCATCCAACAATAAAATACGCTCAGCTAAGAGTTGTTTGAGTATCTTTTCTTGATCGGTCATGGAATCCTGTGGCATTGAATTTTTAAAGATGTATGAGGCATGTTTAATAGCCTAGAGTGTAGCAAGAAACTAAAAGATCATTATTTTTTACGTGCTTCAATCTCAGAGAGTTTCTTTTCGAGTTCCTCTAATTTTTGGCGCGTGCGTTTTAGAACTTCCGTTTGAATATCAAACTCTTCACGGGTGACAAGCTCCATTTTAGTGAACATGCTCTTTAATAGTGCATCGATGTTCTTTTCGATGTCAGGCAAGGGTGAATCTTTTACTATCTCCCTGATTTTATTGGATATTTCGTTTAATTTTTCATTATTTAACATGATAAATTTCCTTATGATTCAAGAGTTTATCAGATTTAAAGTCATATTAAGTGCATATTAGCCCTGTGCTATCTATGGCAATCTTGACTAAGTCATTGTTTTTTATAATACTTATTAAGTTGGCACGGTAATTGCTTAATATATTATGTGAATATAAAAATAACTAGTCACATTATTTTCAGGAAATTTTAACTTAAGGAGTTCTAAAAATGCGTAAATCGCTTATTACAATAGTATTACTGGGAGCTCTTGCAGCGCCCTCATTTATTTTTGCTGCAGAAGCAGAAAGCAAATCTGACTTCACAACTTCGGGCAGTGTTGGTTTGTTCAGTCAATACATCTTCCGTGGTTTAACTCAAACAGATCGTGATCCAGCATTACAAGGTAATTTTGATATCAATCACTCCAGTGGCTTATATCTTGGTATGTGGGGATCAAATGTCAGTTGGTTAAGAGATAAATATGGTCCTGGACAAACTAGCGATTCAGAAACATTTTATAAATCTGGAGGCAATTTAGAGATTGATATCTATGGAGGATTTAAGTCTGAAATAGGCAAAACTGGTTTAGGCATTGACCTAGGTGCGCTTCAATATTACTACCCAGGGGATGAAAGAGGTAGGGATGTAGGTGCCGGATATGCAAAAGCAAATACCACTGAAATTTATGGTGCATTGAGCTATGGCTGGCTTCAAGCTAAATATTCTCATGTCGTTTCAAAAGATGCATGGGGTTGGGGTCGCACATCATCAGTCAATACTGATGCACGAGGTACCTATTATGCTGAGTTAAATGCCACAGTGCCAATTGGTGAACTAATAGGCGGTGGGCCGCTTAAAGGTTTAAGTGGAATTGCCCATTACGGTAAGCAAGAGTTTGATAATGATGCCACTCTTGGTTTCCCAAGCTATGAAGACTATAAGCTCGGACTTTCAAATGCCTTTGATAATGGCGTTGTGATCGGGGCATTCTGGACTGATACGAAAGGTGCTAGAGATTCTGCTTGGACTTATAACGGTCGCAATATTGGTAAAGAAACAGGGACAGTTTTCTTACAAAAAACGTTCTAAAAGTAATTGTTAAGATAAGGGCCTAAGGCCACGGCCCTTATCCTGATTTTTTTAAACCTCAAGGGGAATTAACATGAAATTTGTAACAGCAATCATCAAGCCGTTTAAGCTAGATGAAGTTCGTGAAGCTCTCTCCTCCATTGGAGTTCAGGGAATCACAGTGACCGAAGTCAAAGGATTTGGTCGTCAAAAAGGCCATACAGAACTTTATCGCGGCGCCGAATACGTTATCGACTTTTTACCTAAAGTGAAAATCGAGGCAGCTATCCCAAATAAATTACTCAAACGTGCAGTTGAAGCGATTCAAAAATCAGCACTCACTGGAAAAATCGGTGACGGCAAAATTTTTGTGATGGAACTCGAAGAAGTTTATCGCATACGCACTGGTGAAACTGGGGAGGACGCTCTTTAATCAGAGGAAACAATTATGAAAAAATTATTATTAGTCTTATCTTTTATGAGCATTTTTTGCTTGAACCTACTCAATTTCAACGTAGGTTTTGCAGCTGAGCATCTTGATTCAATCAGTTCTTTATCCACAACCGACACCATCATGCTTGCAGAGGCGTCTTCAGATGCAACAACAGCTGCACCAACCGAAGCTACTGAGCCTGCGCCTGTCTTAAGCGAAGGTAACACCGCTTGGATGATAGTTGCCACTGTACTTGTGATCATGATGTCTATTCCAGGCATTGCGCTATTTTATGGTGGTCTCGTTCGATCAAAAAATATGTTGTCTGTTTTGATGCAAGTCTTTGTGACATTTTCTTTAATCTCCATTATCTGGGTTGCTTTTGGTTATTCACTCGCTTTCTCAGATGGCGGCGCTTATAACGATTACATTGGTGGATTAAGTAAAATGTTTTTAAAGGGAATTGCACCAGAGACATTATCTGGAACCATTCCGGAATTTGTTTTCTCTACCTTCCAATTAACTTTTGCAGCCCTCACACCGGCATTGATTATTGGTGCATTTGCAGAACGTATTAAATTTTCATCATTGCTTGTGTTTATGGTGTTATGGGTCACAGCTGTCTACCTCCCGATTGCCCATATGGTCTGGGGGGGTGGTGTACTTGCAACCTTAGGAGCAAAAGATTTTGCAGGTGGAACAGTTGTTCACATTAACGCAGGTATTGCTGCACTTGTCGGTGCTATCGTCATTGGTAAAAGAATTGGCTACGGAAAAGAAGCAATGCCGCCTCATAACTTAGTCATGACTATGATTGGCGCGTCATTACTTTGGGTGGGTTGGTTTGGCTTTAACGTAGGAAGTGAACTCGCAGCTGATGGCACAGCAGGTTTAGTTTTAATTAATACTCAAATTGCTACCGCAGCAGCTGTTCTTGGTTGGGTCTTTATTGAATGGTTAACGCGAGGTAAACCATCTATGCTTGGCGGCGCATCAGGCGCTGTGGCAGGACTTGTAGCTATTACGCCTGCATGTGCTTTTGTAGGTCCGATGGGTGCCATTGTGCTTGGTTTTATTGCAAGTATTATCTGTTTCTACGCAGTTACTTGGCTTAAAAATGCGTTAGGTTATGACGACTCACTGGATGTTTTTGGTGTTCACGGTGTAGGCGGTATTGTAGGTGCAATCGGTACAGGTATTTTTATGTCCCCTGATTTCGGCGGTGTTGGATTTGCTGAGGGCGTTACAATGTCAGGCCAAGTCTATATTCAGACAATAGCTGTTGGTGTGACTATTCTCTGGTCAGGCATTATAAGTTATGTACTTTTTAAAATGATCGATGCAACGATGGGATTACGCGTTAAACCTGACGCTGAAAGAGAAGGCTTAGACACATCAAGCCATGGCGAGAGAGCATATCATAATTAAAATATCCTGAAAGCGGTGACTTCTCAAGGGCGCTTTTTAAGCGCCCTTTTTTTATGCATAAAATGAATACGCTTAAAGTTATAATAGGGCTCATGTTTAAAAATTTATCTTTTTTCAATCGCGCATTTCTTAAAAATGCTTTATCACTCATCTTAAGCCCCAAGCTTTTTTTCAATAACGGACATATCCCTCCAAAAAATCATAAAATTCCAAATCATTTTTTCGGATTAAGTCTCACTATCGAAGATTTAATGGAGGACCCCATAGGCGTCGTTGAAATGTGTCGCCAACATAAAATTCAAGATGTCACGCTCCTTATTCCATCAAATCGTATCAGTGAATTTAGTCCGACTTTTATGGATGATTTAATCGGGCACGATGTTAAATTTAATCTCAAATTAGTACTCGTTGATCAAGAAGACATTTACCTTCAATGGCGAGAACTTTTAGATCTCACATTGTTAGGCTATCAAAAACATATTGCATCCATTGAAATTGAGATGACTAGTTTTAGTCAGAAAGCGCTTCACGCATTTTTGAATATCTGGGCGATGACTTTTAATATTGCAAGACTTAAAAAAATTAAAGTAGCAGGGCCTTCAATTCCCTCATTTAGTCCCTTCTTTAACGACATGGTATTCAAGCTTTTAAAAGACAAATATCAGCTACCTGACATTCATACGATTAATTTAACCAATGAAATGGATAAAGAACCTGAACTCATTTATTCAAATTTCTTAATTCCTAAATTGGGTAAATTTTTTAAATTTAATCTCATTAAAAAATTAGCGCTCATACAAAGAATCGCTGAAAGCTTTAACATCAAAACTATTTATGGTGCTATTGAGTTAAAACGTCATGAAATTACGTCATATACACTTCGCGCAATTTCTTTGCTAATTGCGTCCGGACGGCTTAATAAACTTTATCTACCTTATCGAAATGCTGAAGGCGTTTTGTTTCTGGTTGATCGTATGGAAGGCATGACTTACTTAGGCGCTTTATTTAACGACATGCCCTTTGAAATCCATCACTTTAAAAATGATAAAGAACAAATGCATGCCATTTGGGCAAGAGATGATAAGTCATTAAATCCAGAGAGTTTTTACCATATTGAAGATATTTATGCCGCTAAAATCTATGACAGCCATGGCGATATGATCGATCGCGCACAATTTAAAATTACAGATACCCCTATCTACCTTGTGTGGCGATCCATGGATCTTATTATCTTTATTGATACACCCAAAGTCTTAGATCTTAATGTCACTAATATCATGGCCCTATCATGAAAATCATGAGGTCCAATTCATCACTTGTTCCGTGTGTTTAGCTTAAGGTCAGACTATAGTGCTTTCAATGCATCTTGGAATGCAGTTGATTAACCCTTTTAAGGAGAAATACTATGTGGACAACTCCAGCAGCTACAGAAATGCGTTTTGGCTTTGAAGTAACTATGTACGTAATGAACAAGTAATTGTTTGTTATTTAAAGTTACATAAAAAGGAAGCTTTTAAAGCTTCCTTTTTTTATTTAGAGGCTTCCTCAATGCGATTTCGTTTCATCACAAATTCTTGCGTGGCTATTGGGAATACATAATCCTTAGGAAGAAGGGTCCAGATTTTACCTTGCTGCTTCATAGATCCTGCTTTACGTCCTGCCTCATCACCACTTCCCCAATAGAAGTCAGCACGCACCCCGCCTCGAATCGCACCTCCTGTATCTTGGGCTACCATGAGTCGCTCAAGTGGCTCACTCGCATTCGGTTGTGTCGTCGATAAGAAAATAGGAGCACCTAAAGGAATAAATTTTGGATCAACCGCGACGCTTCGTTCCGCTTCAATCGATACACCTAAAGCACCAATCGGGCCTGGTAAATCATTAGGCAGTTTTCTAAAGAAAACATAGCTCGCATTGATATTTAAAAACTCTCGTAACTTAGAGATATTTTTTCGAGCCCAATTTTTAATGCCCTCCATCGAAGCTTCAGCCATGGTGATCTCTTTCTTCTGAATCAATGTGGAACCGATCGCTTTAAATGGATAACCATTTTGATCAGCATAACCAATTTGCATGATGTCTCCATTATCAAAATGAATAATGCCAGATCCTTGAATCTCTAAAAAGAAAGCTTCGACGGGATCTTCGACCCATACAATTTCATTGCCTGCCAAAGGTGAGCCTTGCCCATCAATCTCGGCCCTTGATAAATAAGGCACTAATTTATTGCCTGCTAATTTTCCTCGTAAGCGTTTTGATTTTAACTCTGGATAGACCTCGCTTAAATCAACCGTGATTAAATCTTTAGGTGTTGTATAAAGTGGAACTTTGTAATGCGATGTTTTAACCTTGCTCCCTTTTAAGATGAGTTGATAGTAACCGGTAATCATGCCGGTATCCGAGCCGTCAATATTAGTCGCGGTATAGACATTAAAATATTTTTTAAAATAATTTTTAATGTTCTCATCACTAGGCTCTTTAATATCATCTGCAAGATCACAGACTTTTTTCCAAGCATCTTTTTGTTTTAAAGCAGAGCAACTTCTAAGCCATGCCGTCCAGGTAGGAATCACGTTATCAGTTTCAAATGAAGACTCAATCGCACTCCAATCTGATTTTTTTAAAAGGCCATAATCGGGGATTTTTGCGAGATCTTCTTTTTCAGTTTTAACTTTTGGGCAATCACAATTTGATTTTGCAATCGACGTTTTATCTGCCTTTTGTGCTACCTCCGCACATGAGACAAGAAATAAAGTGAGTAGTAATAGAATGAAGCGTCTCATTTAATGCAGCGTCCTTGGCATCGATAAAATAAACATAGGAATTTCTGCATCGAATGACGTGCCATCTTCCGACACCATTTGATAGCTCCCATGCATGGAACCTACCGGAGTGTTGATTTCAGTACCACTTGTGTAGGTATAAGATTCATGTGGTTGAATAAGCGGTTGTTCACCGACCACACCTAAACCTTTTACTTCGAAAGATTGTTCATTTGCGTCAGTAATAACCCAATGGCGACTCACAAGCTGCGCTGGGACTATTCCATCATTACTAATAGTTATGGTGTAACTAAAAAAATAACGGTTATGCTCAACGCTTGATTTTTCTTCTATGAAACTTGTTTCTACAGTGATACGGATCGCATGTAATTTAGTGGATCCCATAATTTTAAGAAATCATGCCTTGTGTGGGGGAGCTGGGTGACGCTGCATATAATTTTTTAGCCATGCGTCCTGCTAAATATGCTTCACGTCCTGCTTCAATGGCTTTTCTCATAGCGCTCGCCATCATGATGGGATCATTGGCGCCTGCAATCGCTGTATTCATAAGCACGCCTTCACAGCCTAATTCCATGGCGATCGCAGCATCGGATGCGGTGCCGACACCTGCATCTACCAACACAGGCACTTTTGCATGTTCAATAATAATTTGTAAATTCCATGGATTTAAAATCCCCATTCCTGAACCAATAAGTGAAGCTAAGGGCATGATGGCACAGCAGCCAATATTTTCCAGTTCTTTCGCTACAATAGGATCATCCGATGTATAGACCATGACATCAAATCCTTCTTTAATTAAAACTTCTGCAGCCTTTAAAGTTTCTATCACATTGGGATAAAGTGTTTTAGGATCGCCCAAGACTTCTAATTTCACAAGCTTATGTCCATCTAATAATTCACGTGCTAAACGAAGTGTGCGCACCGCATCATCGGCTGAATAACATCCTGCTGTGTTAGGCAGATAAGTAAAACGGCTCGGTGGCACAAAATCAAGTAACGATGGCTCACCCTCGTTTTGGCCAATGTTAGTGCGACGAATTGCCACCGTAATAATTTCGGCACCACTCGCATCAATTGCGAGTCTTGTTTGTTCAAAATCTTTATATTTACCAGTACCCACCAACAGTCTTGATTGGTAAGGTTTTCCTGCAATCAGAAGTTGATCTTTTGTTTGTGTCATCTCAACCACCGCCTACAGCACCCACAATTTCTAGTTGGTCGCCGTCTTGAAGTGTGATATTTTGAAACTCAGATTTTGAAATAATCATGCCGTTTTTTTCTATGGCAATACGTTTACCTAAAAGATTAAGTTGTCTCACTAAAGCTTCGACTGTCATAGAAGTGTCATCAAAAGATTTTATATTACCGTTAATTTTTAGATTCATGGATGTGGCTTTATTCATCAAACATTGAATTTTTAAAAAGTTTTAGAGTCTTACTTTCGCATGGAACACAATTCCATAAGAACTCAATACCATCCCAAAAGGAAAAGCTATATGCAAAATTATAATACAGATTCATTGAATACATTGCCTAAGAACCAAGACAAGGCAGAGCATTTAACGCCATCGAATGAAAAAAAGCCACCTGTTGAATTATCGCAGGATGAAAAACTTCATCGCAGACGCTGGCTCGAATCAATCTCAGATTGCGTTTAAGCGAGTTTGCGTTGGAAAAGTTTTAACGCGAGTTCGTAACCTAAAAGCGCTAACTCAGGATCATACCGTTCACCTTCGTCACGCATAAAAGCATGTTGGCCATTAAATTCATGCCAGGTAAATGCTAATTTAGCATCAAGCATTTTTTCATAAACAGTTTTACGACCTGCATCTGGAATATGGTTGTCTTGCTTACCCCAAATCATAAGTAGCTCACCCTTGATGTCTTTTAAGCGATCCATTGAATGTTGCTGAGGTTTATTTGGAATCACATTCGTATGTAAGTCTGTCGCATAGAAACAAGCTGTCGCTTCAATTTCAGGCTGAAGTGCCGCTCTAAAAGCTAAGTGCCCACCAATACAAAATCCCATCGCGCCTATGTGCCCTGAAAACCATGGTTGCTTTTTGATCCATGCAATCATCGCTTGATTATCTGTGTCGTAACCTTCGACATCTTTTGCTGACTTATCTGCATTACCTTTATCACGCCCTGCATCGTCGTAAGCCAAAACAGTGCCGATCGGATTTAACTCATGAAATACTTCAGGCACCAAAACGGTGAATCCATGGCCGGCGATCATTTTAGCTGCGCGCTCAATGGGGCCTGTTTGCTGAAAAATTTCTGAGTAAAAAAGAATGGCAGGTGTTTTTTTAGATGTCACGGGCTTATGCAGATAAGTTCGCATAACGCCTGTAGGGGTATTTAAATCAACATATTCTGACTGAATTAACATGCTTCTTCCTAGCCAATAAGGGTTATATAAAGACGGAAACCCTTATTTTACTTGATTCGAAGCGAGTTTAAAGTGAAATTTAGTATTCTGAACTACGGCCTGTGGAGTAATTTAAAGGCGCATCATTTTGCCATTCGCCACAATCAATACATTGGTGATCTGCCATGGTGGGACAATATTGCAAATGCGTTGCGTGACATTTAAAGCAAGCCATATCTTTGTGATGGCGATCATGAATTTCTGAAGATACTTTAGTGCTACCTAAACCATACTTATTATCCATAAGACTCTCCCTTAAAAAATCAAATGGGTTGAAGCTTTAATGTACGCCTCGTTTTTATGAAGCGCAAGTCTCTATTTTAATTTTTTTATACTACATTTTTGGTAGGTTAAAACATCACCTTCTTTAATATAAGTTTCTGGGTCATTGATTTCTAATGTTGTGGTTTCATTGTTATAAGTATTTTTTAAAGTCTCTATTTGTTTCAAACCAAATTCACGATTTGGCAAAATAAGCCACATCTCTTTGCCACCTCCAAGCGACTTCACGTAAAACTTTTTATTTTTTTCGCATTGATATAAAGAAGCATCTTTAGGCACAGAAGATAGTTCGCGATACTCGCCATTCAACATCGGTATACTCACGTCAGGGATTTTCATACTGCCACAACCCGAAATAAAAAATGGCACACTTAACAATATCCATGGCTTAAAACTTTGTTTCATTGCGCTTCTTTCAATAAGGATTCGTCTAATTGACTTAATAAGGTTTCAATAGCCTGAGCTTGATTTGTATCATGATTCAGTTTTGCTAACTTTAACAAATAAAGCTGTGCTTGTGCGTGACGTGGATTTTTTTTAACAACTTCGCTCAATGTTTTTTTAGCTAACTCATAATCTTTCAATTCAAAGCGCGCAATTCCATCCGTAAAAAGCGCTTCGCTCGATTGCGGCTCATTTTTGAGCCAAAGTGCTGCGATCTCTTTTAAACGATCCCACTTAGCTTCGCGCGCTGCATCATAGGCTTGCATAAAATATGGTCGTTTTTCAAAAGGCGCATCCCAAAATGGCAATTCCGTTTGTGCAGTCAACTGTATCTCTTTTCCTTGACTCAATAAATGCTTGATCCATTCGACTGGAATACTATAGTAATAAGCGTAACGACCGGGACTTTTAAAAGTAGTGAGTCCAATAAGACGACCCTCATCATCAAAGAGTCCGCCCCCCGATGCCCCCATCGCAAACCCTGCGGAAGACTGAATAATATTTTCATTATCCAATGCATACAATGCTTTAATCTGACCAAAAGAAATGATAGGTTTAACCGCATTACCTCCAAAACTTTTAGAAAAGACCGATTGTTCATAGCTGAGTTTTTTTGTGTCTCCTAGAGTAATCGGTTTCAAGTCTAAAAATTTAAATTGAAGAATACATAAGTCATGTCGCCAGTCTGCTTTCATACTAATCGGTGAGAAGGCTTCCCCTAATTTACCGATTTGCACACCCTGTGCATTCGCCACGACATGACAATTGGTCGCGACTTGATTATCAGCCACGACAATGCCGGAGCCCACACCATGATTACCTTTTGAATCGATAACATGAACCTTCACGACAGAAGATGCGACTGCAAAAGTCGCCTCGTCCGAAGGTGTTGCAAAAATAATTTGGGGAAATAAAATGAAAAGAAAGGTTAATAATTTATACATGACTGTTTAAGCTTATGAATGAATGTCATGCATAGATAAGGAACTAAGAAGCTTAGTTCCTTAAAGATAAATATTTAGCCACATTTACTATCACCACAACTTAAGCATGTAAGGCATCCATCCATCATAATGACTGCTTTGGTTTGGCATTTGCTACAAAGTTGAGAGCCTTTTGGATATCCTGTGCTGTCCATTTCTTCAGCATGTTTTTCCATGTATTCAGCACGTTTTTCTTCCATCAATTTTTTTTGATGTTCATCAGGTAATGCTTTTTTAAGCATGCCGATATCGATTAAATGTTGTTCAACAACTTCGCCGATTTCAGCCACTAAACTTGGTACATACTTGCCACCTTTTTTAAAGTAGCCGCCATTAGGATCAAACACACTATGAAGTTCTTCTACTAAGAATGTGACATCTCCGCCTTTTCTGAATACCGCAGACATGACACGTGTCAAACCGACGATCCATTGGAAGTGATCCATGTTTTTTGAATTAATAAAAATTTCAAACGGGCGACGGTGCTCTTGAGGTGTACCTTCGTTCATGATGATGTCATTGATCGTGATATAAAGTGCATGCTCAGTCACAGGTGTTTTTACTTTATAAGTAGAGCCTGTAATTTTTTCAGGACGGCCCAAAGGTTCCCCTAGCTGCACGACGTTTTGATTTTCTTTTTGAGCTAAAGCGTTGGCTTTATCTTCTTCAGAAACAACGTTGTAACCTACGATCTTTTTTTCAATTTTAATTGCCATTATTTTCCTTTAATATCTTCTATTAGAACTTACCGTAATAACCTTCTTTGAGTGCGTCATAAAGATTCGCTGCTGAATGGGTTTCGCCATCGTATTCAATTTCTTCGTTACCCTTCACTTCAATTTGAGAACCATCATCTAAAGTAAATTTATATGTCGTGTTCTCTAAATCTTTTTCTGTCACTAACACACCTTGGAAAGCCTCTGGGTTAAATCTAAATGTCGTACAACCTTTAAGGCCTTTATCGTATGCATATAAATAAATATTTTTAAAGTCTTCGTAATCGTAATCCGTTGGCACATTGATCGTTTTAGAAATCGAACTATCAATCCACTTTTGAGAAGCCGCTTGAATGTCTACGTGTGCTTTCGCTTGAATCGTTGAAGAATCTAAAAAGTAATCCGGTAATTTTTCATCTTCGTTTTCTGAAAATGGCATCGCTTTTGGATTAATTAATTCACGATACGCTAATAATTCGTATGAATACACATCCACTTTTTCTTTTGATTTCTTACCCTCACGAATCACGTTACGGCTGTAGTGATGTGCAAAAGAGGGTTCAATACCATTACTTGCATTATTAGCTAAAGATAATGAAATCGTACCTGTCGGCGCAATAGAGCTATGATGTGTAAAACGAACACCTTTTTTAGCAATCTTGTTGCGTAAGCCTTCAGGGAATTGCTGCATGTAACGGCTATATTTGCCGAGCAACACTTTACCTTTCACTTTAGCGCCCACTTTAATACCATCGGCTGCCATCTCAGGACGTTTTGCTAACATATCAGCGGTCACCACGAACTCTTCTTCCATGATCGGTGCTGCACCTTTTTCATCCGCTAAATCAATACCTGTTTCCCAACCCACCTCGGCCAAAATGCGGCTCACTTCTTCAGTGAACTTGAGTGAGTCTTCATCACCATATTTCATCTTAAGCATCGTGAGTGATGAACCCAAACCTAAATAACCCATGCCGTGACGACGCTTACGCATAATTTCTTTACGTTGCTCTTCGAGAGGCAAGCCATTAATTTCGACCACGTTATCTAACATACGTGTAAAGATTGCGATCACTTCTTTGTATTCAGCCCAATCGAAAAACGCTTCGTCAGTAAAAGGCTTCTTCACAAATTTGGTTAGGTTTACAGAACCTAATAAACAAGCACCGTAAGGTGGGAGTGGTTGCTCGCCACATGGATTGGTTGCACGAATGTTTTCGCAGAACCAGTTGTTATTCATTTCATTGACACGGTCGATCAAAATAAAACCAGGCTCAGCAAAATCGTAAGTCGATGACATGATGATGTCCCACAAACGTCTTGCTTTAATCGTTTTGTAAACACGGCATGCTACTTTACCTGCATCAATGCCTTCAGTTTTAGTGAGATATTTACCTTTCACAGGCCACTCTCTCCAAACCACTTGGCTTTCATCATTCACATTCAAACCATCGACAATCGATTCTTTTTCAGTGACAGGGAATGCGACTTTCCAATCGCTATCAGCTTTAACTGCTTCCATAAATTCTTTAGTGATTAAACATGAAAGATTAAATTGACGGAGTCGACCGTTTTCACGTTTCGCTTTAATAAAGTCAGTCACATCAGGATGGGCAATATCAAACGTTGCCATTTGTGCGCCACGACGACCGCCCGCTGATGATACGGTGAAGCACATCTTGTCGTAGATATCCATAAATGAGAGTGGGCCGCTTGTATAAGCACCCGCACCTGCGACAAAAGCACCCTTAGGTCTTAAGGTCGAGAATTCATAACCAATACCGCAACCTGCTTTTAAAGTAAGTCCTGCTTCATGCACCTTATCTAAAATGCCAGACATACTGTCTTCCACAATACCTGATACCGTACAGTTAATCGTAGAAGTGGCTGGCTTATGCTCTAGGGCACCTGCATTAGAAGTAATACGGCCTGCTGGAATAGCACCGCGTCTTAATGCCCATAGGAATTTTTCATACCATTCTTCTCTTTTAGCTGGAATTTCAACATCTGCTAAAGCTCTTGCGACACGTATGAAGGAATCGTCGATATCTTTATCAACGTGCTCGCCCTGTTTTGACTTCAAACGATACTTCTTGTCCCAGATATCGAGTGAAACATCTTGAATCGGTATTTCGTGGTCTTGATGGTCACTTAATGCGGACTTTGGACGAACAGCTTTGAGCATGAATTTCCCCTGAATTATTCTTTTTTATATGTTTTATTACTAATTTGACTGCTAGATGGTATTTTTGCTTAAAACCACAAGATATAGTGGTTTTGTGAACATATTATCCATGGTCTAGTAGTCCGTCAATTGAAATATATGCACAAATTTAGAGCAAAAGTTAACCCCTATTTTCTGAGATTAATTTTTAAAACTTAAGCAAGACCTTTCTTTAAAAATAAATTAAACACAAGTTCATCAAGATGGTTTATGCGAAAATATCCGCATGATTCGCTTTTTCTATAGTCTTTTAGTCTATTTTCTTCTCCCGTTCACCGTAATTAAGCTGATTTACAGGGGGTTTAAGCAGCCTGACTACTTAAAACATTGGGGTGAACGCTATGGTTTTTATAGTGCTTCTACAAAAAAAATCTGGGGCAAACGAAGAACACTCTGGATTCATGCCGTTTCTGTAGGTGAAACCAAAGCTGCAATTCCATTCATTAAATTATTTTTAAAAAAATATCCGCATCATCATTTACTTATGACGCATGGCACACCCACAGGACGTGCGACAGCCATCGACATTAAAAATGTTCGTGTGACTCGTATCTATCTTCCTTTTGATACAGCGGATGCCTCGCAAAGATTTTTAAATGCATTTAAACCTGAATTCGGTTTCTTACTTGAAACAGAACTTTGGTTTAATTTAATTCATCAAGCTTATACAAAATCAATTCCACTTTATTTAGTCAATGCACGCTTATCTGAAAAATCATTTCAACTTTATAAAAAAATTTCGCTACTTATCAAACCATCCTTGCAAGAATTGAAAGGTGTATTAGCACAAACTAGAAATGATGCGAAGCGCTTTGAATCTTTAGGTGCAAGAGGTGTTGAAGTAATGGGTAATTTAAAATTTGATGTTGAACCCCCTCGCGATATAAAGACACAAAGCACAGCACTTAAAAAACATCTGCACTTAAAAAATCAATCGGTACTTTTGATTGCAAGTTCAAGACAAGATGAAGAAGAAATTATTTTACAAAGTTTATTAAAACTTCAAATCAAAAATCTCGTCACGATTTTTGTACCACGTCATCCGCAACGTTTTAAGGAAGTTGAATGGATGTTAAAAAAATATCGTGTTTCTTTTATCAAACGAAGTGATGCAAAAATAACTGCAAAACCTTATCCATTTATTTTAGGTGACTCTATGGGTGAGATGTATAGCTATTACAGCTTAGCAAATATCGCACTGATGGGTGGCACAATACTCCCTTATGGCGGACAGAATCTTATTGAATCAATGGCGATGAAAGTGCCTGTGATTTTAGGTCCTCATACATATAACTTTCATGATGTATCGAATGAAGCGATTCGATTAGGTGCAGGAATTAGAATTCAAACATTAGATCAATTAGAAAAAGTATTGCCTCAGATGCTTAAATCATCTTCTCAATTAAAAATGAAAAAAGCTTGTCAAGAAATGATAGACACACATCAAGGTGCTACATTAAAGATGTTAAATAAAATTAAATCTAGGATTTGATAAGTTTGGCTACTGCTTTAAAGTGATCGCCTTCAGCAACACGCAACCACTCAAAAATAACTGATTCTGTATTTGTAACCACCACACCTTCAGATCTTAATCGATGAATCGCATTTTGATGATTTAAATTCGATCTTGAAAGTGTCGCATCTTCCACTACAAAAACTTCTTTACCTGAAGCTTTCAAAGCCAAGGCAGTTTGTAAAATACAAATGTGTGTTTCTAAACCACATAAAATAATTTGGGGTCTTGATTTCACTAAATGACTCTTAAAGTTAGGTGCATCAAGGCATGAAAATTCTTTTTTCTCAATCGGCGGATGAGGGAGCAACGATTTTAATTTCTTCACTGTGGGACCTAAGCCTTTTGGATATTGCTCAGTATAAAGACAAGGCACATCTAAAATTTTTGCAGCTTGAATAAGCATGCTTGATGCATCGATGACTTTTTTAATTTCACTTTTAGGCATGACATCCACAAGCTTGTCTTGGATATCAATAAAGACGACCTGACTTAAGCGTTGATCATTGATCATAATCACTAAAACACAAATGTATTTTCATGTTTCACGAGCAAGGGAGGTACTACCGTTTCAAATAAAATTTCTTCTTCAAAATCTTTGTCGCTTATTTTTGTGATTAACGTAGCATGCATCGATGGAGCTTCGCCTAAAATAGCCAACAATCTTCCATTCACATTTAATTGATGTCGAATACTTTCAGGTAATTGAGGCAAAGAGCCTGCAAAAAGAATGGCGTTATAAGGTTGATCTTTTACCCAGCCTAATGAGCCGTCACCTGTCACAAATGTAATATTGTTAATTTTTAATTTTTGACAATTTTGTTTAGCGAGTTTTGTAAAATAAGGATTGATATCAATCGACACCACGTTTTTAGCTAAACTTGCAGCAAGTGCTGTGAGGTAACCACTGCCGGAACCCACAACTAATACATGGTCTTTTTTTTGAAGTGATAAAGACTGAATGAGTCTCGCTTCTAATTTTGGTGCCAACATACGTTCATCATCATGCAGGGGAATTTCAGTATCTGCAAAAGCGATACCTTGGTATTGCGTCGGTACAAATTTTTCGCGCGGCACTTGATGAAGGAGATTAAGTACTTCGGGGTCTAAGACTTCCCAAGTCCGGATTTGTTGCTCAATCATATTAAAACGATGTTGTTCGATGGTATTCATGGTCATGTGTACATTATAACCAAAGAAAAGTTCACCGTTTTGATTGTCATTAAATATAAATCTAACTTGCATTTCATGGGGGTTTCGCGTAATTTTATGGAGTGCTAGGGGTCCATCTTTAAGGTGGTGAGAAAAACCCTTTGAACCTGATGCGGGTAATACCGCCGTAGGGAATGCAGTCCTCTAGAAGACTCCTTACGGTAAGACAAAAAATTTTAAGGAGTAACTCATGAACGCGACCGATAAACAATTACAAAAAAATATCGATCAATTTTTAAACGAAACAGCTTCACTCGATCCTGATGCACTCAAGCCTTTTGCAAAATCAAAAAAAGTCTATGTGACAGGTTCGCGTCCTGATTTAAAAGTACCCTTTAGAGAAATCTCTTTATCTGACACACCCTCATCTTTTGGTGCGGAAAAAAATCCACCGGTGATGGTTTATGACACCTCAGGTCCTTATACCGACCCTAATTATCAAATTGATATTCGTAACGGACTGCCATCATTACGATCTAAATGGATTGAAGAAAGAAATGATACCGAATTCTTAGACGGTCCAACTTCTCTCTACGGGCACGAGCGTAAAACAAATCCTGAGCTCACTAAAATGCGTTTTAATTTATTAAGACAACCGCGACGCGCTAAGGCAGGTAAAAATGTTTCGCAGATGCATTATGCAAAACAAGGCATTGTGACTCCTGAGATGGAATACATTGCCATTCGTGAAAATCAAAGACGTGAAGGCATGTCTGCATTTTTACAAACACAACATCCAGGTCATGATTTTAATGCAGCGATTCCTAAACTCATCACACCAGAATTTGTAAGAGATGAGGTCGCACGTGGTCGTGCGATTATTCCTGCCAACATTAATCATCCTGAAACAGAGCCGATGATTATTGGCCGAAATTTCTTAGTCAAAATTAATGCCAACATCGGTAACTCGGCATTAGGTTCTAGCATCAGTGAAGAAGTAGAAAAAATGGTGTGGGGTACACGCTGGGGTGCAGATACAGTCATGGATTTATCTACAGGTAAAAACATTCATGAAACACGTGAATGGATTATTCGTAATAGTCCAGTACCTATTGGCACTGTGCCTATTTATCAAGCACTCGAAAAAGTGGATGGTAAAGCGGAAGATCTCACTTGGGAAATTTTTAAAGACACTCTGATTGAACAAGCAGAACAAGGTGTCGATTATTTTACAATTCATGCGGGTGTCAGATTAAGTTATATCCCAATGACTGCAAAACGTATGACCGGTATTGTGAGTCGCGGTGGATCGATTATGGCGAAATGGTGCTTAGCACATCATCAAGAATCTTTCCTCTACACACACTTCGAAGAAATTTGCGAAATCATGAAAGCTTATGATGTCAGTTTCAGTTTAGGTGATGGTTTAAGACCGGGTTCAATCTATGATGCGAATGACGAAGCGCAATTTGCAGAACTCAAAACATTAGGTGAACTCACACAAATCGCATGGAAGCATGACGTGCAATGTATGATCGAAGGTCCAGGTCATGTGCCGATGCATCTCATTAAAGAAAACATGGATCTTCAGCTTGAGCATTGTGGTGAAGCTCCCTTCTACACATTAGGGCCTCTCACCACAGATATTGCTCCAGGTTATGATCACATCACATCAGGTATCGGTGCTGCAATGATTGGTTGGTATGGTTGTGCGATGTTATGTTACGTCACACCTAAAGAACATTTAGGCTTACCTGATAAAGAAGATGTGAGAGTCGGTATCATCACTTACAAGATTGCAGCGCACGCTGCCGATCTTGCTAAAGGTCATCCAGGCGCACAAATTCGTGACAACGCACTCTCCAAGGCACGTTTTGAATTCCGCTGGGAGGATCAATTTAATTTAGGTTTGGATCCTGAAAAAGCAAAAGAATTCCACGATGAGACGCTTCCGCAAGAAGGCGCTAAACAAGCACATTTCTGTTCGATGTGCGGTCCTCATTTCTGCTCTATGAAAATTACTCAAGATGTCAGAGACTATGCCGCATCGAAAGGCATGAAGGAAGATGAAGCCTTAAAAAAAGGTATGGAAGAGAAATCAATTGAGTTCATTAAGAAGGGTGTTGAGATCTACCAAAAAACATAAATGGATCTCTCACTTTATTTTTCGAGTTTCATTTTAGGCCTCATCGAAGGGGCCACCGAATTTTTACCTGTGAGCTCTACAGGTCATTTAATTATTGCAGCTGAATTTTTAAAATTTAACCAAACGTCTGCACATGTTTTTGAGATCTTTATTCAATTAGGGTCGATACTAGCCATTGTCGTCGAATATCGTCAAACACTTTTCAGAGTGGCAAGCCATGCCCTTCATGATCAAACTTCACAAAACTTTGTCTTGCGTCTCTTCATTGCGTTTTTGCCGGTAGCGGTTCTAGGTCTTTTATTTCATAAAACCATTAAAGCTTATTTATTTTCACCACTTTATGTATCGCTCGCACTCATCTTAGGTGGTGTTGTCATGATAGCGATTGAAAAAAGACCTTTAAGAATCATGACAAAAGCGACCAACGATATCAGTATGATGCAAGCGTTTAAAATTGGTTGTGCGCAATGCTTATCTTTAATTCCTGGGATATCGAGAGCGGCAGCAACCATCATGGGTGGTATGCTTACAGGACTTGATCGCAAGACGGCCACTGAATTTTCTTTTTATTTAGCCATCCCCGTGATAGCAGCAGCTTCCCTCTTTGATTTACTCAAAAATTTCCAAGATTTAACCATGCAAGATTTACCTATTTTTGCTATTGGTTTTGTCACTGCATTTTTAAGCGCTTATGCTGTCATTAAACTTTTTATTCGTTTTGTAGCCACACATACCTTTATTTCTTTTGCCTGGTATCGCATCATTTTAGGTATCCTCGTTTTTATTTATTTTAGTGGGTGATCATGTCTAACCATCAAGCGCTCATTCAAAAACTCCACGGCATAGCTAAAAAAGCAGAACGGCAATCTGTCGACATTGAAGAAGGTTTGTCAGCGCTCAATCATTTTGGATTTTCATTCATCAGTTTCTTATTAGCCCTACCTTTTATGCAGCCTTTTCCAGTCGGCCCTATCAGTGTATTAGGGGGGGTGACTTTTGCTGCCTTTGGCTGGCAAATTTTAAAAGGATATAGCGCCCCTCATTTACCTCAAAAAATAAACGAGATTGTTCTAAGTGCTGACAATTGGCGACGCATTACAAATGCCGCCGTTAAAATTATTCACTGGACTGAAAAATTTACAAGGCCACGTTTGCCTATATTAATTCGGGGTAGATTAGGCGTTCAAATTGAAGCGTTCGTTCTTATTGTCTCAGGCCTTCTCATGGCAGTGCCGTTTGGCATACTCCCTTTAAATAATTTTTTTCCAGGGCTTGCCATTGTTTTTTGTGCACTAGGTCAACTCCATAAAGATGGCCTTTTTATTTTGATCGCATTCTTTTGGATTCTTTTTACTATTCTTTATTTTGCTGCATTTTTTGTAGGTCTCTATCTATTAGGGTTAGAAGGTATCCATAATTTTAGCCACTGGCTCCATCAACTCGTTTCATGAAATCATTGGCTGACCTTTTAATTGCTTGGCATGCCAAGTCAGGTCGGCATCATTTACCCTGGCAACAATCGAAAGATCCTTACTCAGTTTGGGTTTCTGAAATCATGTTGCAACAAACACAAGTCACAACCGTCATTGATTATTACAATCGCTTCATGAAAAAATTTCCGACGATTAAAGCATTAGCACATGCGGATGAAGAAGAAGTCATGAAGCTATGGAGTGGTTTAGGTTATTACCGACGCGCACGTTTTTTACATGAAGGTGCACAAATGATTATGGATGAGATGGGGGGTGAATTTCCCTCTCAATTTGATCTGATGATCAGGATACCTGGCATTGGACGTTCCACCGCAGGTGCGATTGCTGCATTCTCATTTAATCAAAAGAAAGCGATTCTTGATGGCAACGTAAAGCGCGTCTTAAGTCGTCATTTTTTAATTACGGAGTGGGCTGGCTTACCTAAAACAGAAAAAAAATTATGGAATTACGCAGAGTCACTGCTTCCAAATAAAAACATCGATACTTATACACAAGCACTGATGGATTTAGGGGCGACCTTATGTAATAAAAAACCTCAATGTCACGTATGTCCACTAAAAAAAACATGCCTCGCGTTTCAAAAGAATAAAGTCGATCTTATACCTGCCCCTCGCCCTCAAAAAAAGATACCTAAAGAATCCACGTATATGGTGATCGTTAAACATCACGATGAAATTTTACTTGTTAAACGTTCTCAGGGTGTTATCTGGGGCGGGCTTTGGTCGCTTCCTCAGTATGAAAATAGATCGATCACACCTAAAGCATGGGTTAAAAAACACTTTGGATTTGAAACAAATTTGCTACAAAAAGATTTAAAGGCTTCAACGACGTTTACGCATTTCAAACTTGATATTACTTATAGCATCCTTGAAGCAAAATCGCAGCGTTCAAAAACGCCCCACACTTGGCTATCGCTCAATCATATTGAAGGGGCAGCGATTCCCTCCATCATTAAAAAAATACTTTTAAAGCTCTAACTTCATATCTCGATGCGGAATCTCTGCATCCAAATAAATATCACTCGTTATTTCAAATCCAAATTTTTTATAAAAATCGATTGCCTGACATTGTGCGCTGATATAAATCACTGAGAGTTCATTAAGTTTTGCTGTCGTCATAGCCTTTTCTAATAAGGCAGTTCCAATACCTTCTCCACGATATTCTTTTAAGACGGCCATACGTCCTAATTGCATATAATTTTCAATCACAAAAGCTCTCGCACATCCGATAGCCTTTTCATTTTTAAATGCTAAGAAATGAATCGCCTCTTCATCCATGTCGTCCCACTCTAATTGAGACGTCACTTTTTGCTCCTCAATAAATACTTTTTCACGAATCATGGAGAGCGACTCATGCGCATCTATCCATTTTACGATCTCAACTTTCAGATTATTTTCCATAAGCGAAATGCTTGCATCTTGATGCTGTTAGAGGCATGATGTATTTTCTTTATATTTATTTTTAAGGATTGTATGAATAAATTTTTACCTGCTATTGCACGTGTATTTATTGCACAAATTTTTCTTGTATCCATTCTCATTTCACTTAATGGCATTATGAATACCCCAGATGGTTATATCGCTTACCAAAATGGACTCATGAGTCACGGTCTTCCAGGTATTTTTGCACCGATCTCAGTGATTGTGCAACTCTTGGGTGGTTTAACGCTTTTTGTGGGCTATAAAACAAGATTAACTGCGATTGTATTAACTATATATACACTCATCAACGCATTATCTTATTTATATACATTCACGATTCTGCCATCTCCTGTGAATCTCATCCCGCTTCAACAAGCGCTTCAGTATTTAGCAATTACAGGTGGCTTGATTGTTTTAATGCAAAATCCAGTGACAACATTTGCACTTGATAATGCATCACAAACAAAAAAACGTAAGTAACCCTTATGCGCATTCAAAAAAAGCAGCCATTAGCTGCTTTTTTTATTTAGTTTAATTCAAATATTTTTATCGATCATGGTTATCATTAAAATAAACTTATTAAATATACCCAATCTTTTAGACTGCGCTAGAATATAAGTTAAATTTTATTAAATTTAAGGAAGTCATCATGGCAACAGCATCGACCAAATATACAAAGACCGCGATTATTCTTCATTGGCTTATTGGTTTCGGCATTATCTTTATGTTTTTATTTGGCTGGTATATGGAGGACTTACCAAAAGAGGCTCCTAAAGCTATGAGTTTTGATTTATTTGATTTAGGTATTTATACATGGCAATTGAGCGAAGAAGTTTCTCCTCGCACTTTTTACTTTAATCTTCATAAATCCCTCGGTATCACCATCTTAGGTCTGATTGCATTTAGAGTCTTTTGGAGACTGACTCATCCAGCACCCGCCCTTATTAAAACGATGAAGGCTTGGGAGAAAAAATTAGCGAATGCTACACATCACGCTTTATATCTTATTATGGTTTTAGTGCCTGTATCAGGTGTAGCGATGGCACTCTATAGTAAATATGGTATTAAGTGGTTTGGTATCCCATTAGCAGAAGGTTTGGGAGATGATGCGATGAGAGATATTTTTAAAAATGCTCATGAAATTATTGGCATTATTCTTCTTGTCTTATTGGGGCTTCATATCCTTGCAGTCCTCAAACATACATTTGTGAACAAAGATGGCACTTTAAAACGTATGACGTTTAAGTAAGCTCTTATATTTTTTTATATATAAGCAAATAATTAATTAGTATTTCCAATCAATCAATCGCATCTATATCCTTTCGATAAATTTTCGAAAGGATATAGATGCGTATTAACCGCAATTCAGAATATACAAACTCTAAGCTAAACAAAGATCATCTTAAATTTGGCCTTCCTCCAGCAGAGGAAGGCTCTAATACTTTAAAGTTAAATAGAAAAATATTTATACAAGTATTTCTTTTGATTGGTTTGGGTATCGTCTTGTGGCTATTAAGTCTATCTCCAGAAGCCAAAATTAGTATCGCTACATTTGCTTCTGATGTGATTACTTCAGATTTATTTTATGAAGCCATCCTTGTCGGTCTTCTTGCACAATTGGTTGATGGATCCCTTGGCATGGCTTACGGTATTACATCAACATCATTTTTAATTGGGATAGGAGCAACGCCCGCGGCTGCGTCAGGTGCAGTTCATGTCGCTGAGATATTTACAACTGCATTTTCAGGAATTTCACATATTAAATTTGGAAATGTGCATAAAGATTTATTTAAAAAATTAGTAATTCCTGGCGTAATCGGAGGTATTGTTGGGGCATATATTCTTACATCTATTGATGGCAAATTAATCAAGCCATATATCACAGTCTATTTATTATTAATGGGATTATTTATTTTACGAAAAGCATTTGTACTAATTAAACATAATAATAAAAAAATAAAACACGTAAGAAAATTGGCGCTCACGGGCGGCTTTTTGGATGCTATAGGTGGTGGCGGATGGGGCCCTATAGTTACTTCTTCTCTTATTGGCCAGGGAAACAGTCCAAGACATACAATTGGATCAGTAAATACAGCAGAGTTTTTTGTATCTTTCGCTACAGGTATAACATTTATTCTTCTCGGAAGTGCAGGGCATTGGATTTTAGTTGCCGGCCTTATAATTGGTGGCTTATTCAGCGCGCCCTTTGCTGCTTATCTTACAAGCAAATTATCAACAAAAAAACTATTAATAGCTGTTGGTTTTTTAATTACCGCTATTAGTATTTACAATTTATATAAAGTAATAGCGTAATTCTTTATAAAGCTTCATTTTTAAGATTGTTAAATAGCCATCTTCTAAGTGAAGCTTTTTTTAAGAATTCAATTTCAAGATCAGTGGCTTTTTCGATCCTAGATTCCTGAGAGGAGCATTCCGGAATTGCTAATTCTTAATAAATTCTTATTGGTATCTTAATGCTTCGATTGGATGAAGCTTAGCAGCTTTACTTGCAGGGTAATATCCAAAGAAGACGCCCACACTCGCAGCGACTGAAAAAGCTAATACAATCGATTGCATTGAAATAAGAATTTCAGCGCCAAATGTTTTTTTAACAAGTATCGCACCACCTAATCCAAGAGCTACACCAATCACACATCCTACAATCGAAATTACACAAGCCTCTAATAAAAATTGAAGAAGAATATCTTTTTCTCGGGCACCAATTGCCATGCGAATGCCAATTTCACGCGTGCGTTCTGTGACCGAGACCAACATAATATTCATAATGCCAATACCGCCTACCAGAAGCGAAATGGATGCAATGGCACCTAATAACATAGACATTGTTTTTGTGGTCTCACTCGCTGTTTTTGCCATCGCCGTTAGATTTCTTATAGAAAAATCACTTTCTGCATTTTCACGAATATTGTGTCGTTGGCGAATAAGCACATTAATTGTATCTTCAGCTACTCCCATATATTTTTCTGATTTCGCTTGCGCCATGATCATGCGCACACTGCCTGGGATTTGATTGCCAAATAATTTTCTTTGTGCTGTTGTGATAGGCACGATAATGGTGTCATCTTGATCTCGACCATCAAAACTTTGACCCTTACCTTCTAATACACCCACCACTGTAAATGGACTTTTCTTAATACGAATCGTTTTACCGATAGGATCTATTTCGTCACCAAATAAATTTTCAACCACTGTTTTCCCAACTAATGCGACGCGATTTGCGGAACGGATATCTGCATCAGAAAATAACTCGCCCGACTCCACATCCCATCTTCGAATCGAAAAGTAAGAAGGCGTGGTACCCACAATTGGTGTATTCGAATTATTTCCCGCATAAATAATTTGTGCATTACCGACACTGATAGGTGCAAAGGCACCAATATCGTCAAGGTCTCCAATCGCAGTGGCATCATTCATATTAAGCGTTGAGGAGCTTCCTGACGCACTTCGAGAACCTGACGAACTTGAGGAGCCAGATAATATCACAAATAAATTACTTCCCATGGAGTCAATGGATCGTTTAATGGATTGCTGAGCGCCTTCACCAATTGCCATCATAAGCACCACAGCACCCACACCAATCACCATGCCTAACATTGTTAGGAATGTGCGAAGACGATTCGCACTCATCCCATGCCATGCTTCACTTAGCATCGAGAAAAACATTTAGGCTTTCTCCTTTTGTTTTTTATTACGACGATCCTCGACAATTTTTCCATCTAAAAAACGCACCTGTCGACTCGCATGATCCGCAATATCATTTTCATGTGTGACGATAATAATCGTAATACCTTCTTTATTTAAGCTATCAAATAAAGCCATAATTTCTTCGCTGGTTTTACTATCTAAGTTTCCTGTCGGCTCATCGGCTAAAATAATACGGGGTTGATTGACAAGGGCACGCGCAATCGCGACACGTTGTTGTTGTCCACCTGAGATTTGATTCGGTTTTGAATGAAGGTATTTGCCTAGACCTACTTTTTCTAGTAATTGCTTTGATTTTTGATCGCGTAAAGATTTACTATCGCTTGCATATACAAGTGGTAATGAAACATTATCTAAAAGTGAAGAGCGAGCGAGTAAATTAAATCCTTGGAAAACGAAACCAATCGTTTTATTGCGAAGCTTGGCTAAATCATTTCGATCGAGAGATTTCACCGATTGATTATCTAATTTATATTCACCTTTTGTGGGGCGATCAAGACAACCTAAGATATTCATGAAAGTGGATTTACCTGAGCCTGAAGGGCCCATGATGGCGACATAGTCACCTTCATCAATGTTAAGATTCACATCTTTGAGCACGGGGAATACGCCTGCTGGCGTATCGTAGTCTTTATAAAGCCCTGCGATCTCAATGACATGGCGAGTCATGAACTAAAAGACTCGTGGTGGACGGTTAGGGCCTTGTCCGCTGGCGCCTGCTTTCTGATCATTGACCATATCCGCTGTGATCACAAACTCATTAGCTTTAATATCTGAACTAATAATTTCAGTAAATTTACCATTCGTAATACTTGTTTTGACACGAATCATTTCAGGTTTGTTATTTCTTAACACATAAATTTTTCCTGAGCCTAAGCCATCGCTTTTAATTTTCGATTTATTGTCATCAGATTTTTTATCTTTTTTCATAGCCAAATTAAGTTCTTCATTTTTGGGACGATATCGCAATGCTGCATTAGGGACCAATAAAACATTTTCATGTTTCGCAAAATTAATATTCACGTAAGCTGTCATGCCTGGCAATAAAAGTTGTTCTGGATTATCCACCGAAATCACGACATCATAGGTCACGACGTTCGCTGTATTGGTTGGATTTAAACGAATTTGTTTTACCACACCTTCAAAATTTTTATTGGGAAATGCGTCGACATTAAATTTAGCAATTTGATTAACTTGAATGCGACCAATATCTGCTTCTGCAAAACTCGTATTAATTTGCATCTTTGATAGATCTTGTGCGATCTTAAATAAAGTGGGTGTTTGTAAACTTGCAGCAACTGTTTGTCCGACATCAACCACACGATCAACTACAACTCCTGATACAGGGGATTTGATAATGGAATAACTATAATTAGTTTGATCACGTTTAAGCTGCGCTTTCGTCGTACTCAGCTGTGCTTCAGCTGACTTTAAAGCTTGCACAGACTGATCGAGCTCTTGTTTGGAAACATACTCTTTCTCAAATAAGCTTCTCATTCTGGCTTCATTCGCTTTTGCTAACTCCAATAATGCTTCATTATTTTTTACATTACCAAGGGAGGCTGCAATCTGAGCTTTAAATAATTCATCCTCTAATTCTAAAAGCACCTGACCTTGTTTCACTTGAACGTTGTAATCCGCATAGATTTTTTTGACGCGACCTGACACTTGCGTACCAACATTCACTAAACTCACTGGATTTATTGTACCGTTGGCTGTGACATTCTGTTCGATATCACCCATCGTGACAGGTTGAAGGCGATATAAATCTTCAGGCTTCTTTTTATGTGAAAGCTGATACACATAATAAGCTCCAAATATGACTGCTAAAATTAAAGCGATATTGATTAAATGCGTGGCTAATCTTTTCATATATTTATTGTCTTTTTGCTTCAGGCAATTTCTGAATCATTGCATTATCAAGGACGCCTATAGATTGGGCAAGCGTTGTTCTTGCAATATTCCAATTTAAAACCGATTGTATTTTTTGTTGTTTTGCATTGGCGAGTGCATTTTGCGCATTAAGTGTGTCAATAATATTACCCACACCTTCTTTATATCGGCCCAAGGCAACACGAGATGACTCTTCTGCGCTTGATACGAGAACATTCGATGCAGTGATGGATTCATTGGCTGTCTTTAGATTTTGATAAGCCGTCCAAACATCAAGAGATACTTGAAGTTTTAACTGATCTCTCTTGGAAGCATTGAGTTCTGCAGTTGCTTCAGCAGAGCGAATCAAATAGGTCGGTTTATAGCCTTCAAATAACGGGATGCTTAAGAAGATACCTATCTGCGAAGTATTTTGTGAGGTTTGTCCCAGTAAATTTTCATCGTATTGATTGGAGGCATCAATTCTAACTTTAGGTTTGGCATCAGCTTTGACAGCTTCAATTTTCGCTAGGGAAGCTTTAAGTTGTGCTTCGCTGGCGATTAAATCAGGTCTTTGGATTCTTGCTTGTTCAATTAATGCCTCAATATCTTGATCCACTAATTCAGGGATCACATCTAACTGACTATCGGCCATTTGAAAATTAATATTGGCTGGCACCCCCATAATATTTGCAAGATTGCCATAGGCAATTTTAAGTGCGCCTTCATTTTTAAGTTTAGTGAGTGTGGCATTGGCAAATGAAGTTTGCGCTTGAAGCTTATCTGCAGGGGTTGCTACACCTGCAAGATATTTAGCTTCCGCTGATTTAAAACTTTCTTGATAGAGGCGCTCACTGTCAATAGAAGCATTGAGAACAGCTCGGGTCGCGTGCACTTGGTAAAAAGCATTCACTGCAGCCAATAGGACAGTTTGCACTGTAGCATTTTGGGTAGCACTCGCGGCTCGCAAAAGCTCATTTGCATTTTCTAAATTAGCGTCACGACTTCCAAAATCATACAAAAGATAAGAGGCTACGATTCGATTTGTGGCATTTGAATAATTAGTTGTCCGGTTTTTATTTTCAGTCGCTGATAAAGTGTCTGTCACTGAGGGAAAGAAAAGGGAGCGAGCAACACCAACTTGTGCTGCTTGCACCCTTGCATTCGCATAAACCTCTCTTGTTTGTGGGTTATTGCATAGTGCAGCTTCTGTGACATCGACCAAAGACAATGGCTTATCATAGTTTTTAGTATTGCAAGGATCGATCGAGGATGGATCAAGATAGCCCTGGGGTACACGTTGAATGTTCTCGTCTTTTAAATATTTATCTGAATACCAAATCGATTCGAGCGCATATACCGGAATCAGCATGCTCAAGAAGAAAAAAGCCAGAAATAAACGGAAAAAATTCAAATTAGAAAAACTTTTTAAAAGTTGGATTATGGATCGCCACATACGGATAAAATCTTAACATGGCCATATGACAAATAAACTATAAAAAGTGCGGCTAACGTTTAAGATAAATATGAATTTATTCTTAGTTTGCGTAAAAATGTTTTGATTCATTCAAGACATGATCATAAAAGGCTTTTGCAATTGGCGACAATTGCTTACCTTTCAAATAAACCAGATGCCATTGCGAATTAATTGGAAAGTCTTGAAGCTTTAATACTGAAACTTCATTGTCATAATCAAATGGATCTAAAGCGTGAATCGAAATCACCGCAACGCCTAAGTGGCTTGCGACCGCTTTTTTAATAGCTTCATTATTTCCCAACTCTAATAAATGACTTGGTGTAAATTTTTTTTGTTTAAAATGCATATCGACACTCATGCGCGTCCCCGATCCCATTTCTCTCAAAATAAATCTTTCATGCTTTAAATCTTCTAATCGAAGATTTTTTTTATGCGCTAAGGGATGATCCTTATATGCAATCATGCAAAGTGGATTAGGCATGAGAATATGATCTTCAAGGTCAATATGAATTGGGGGTTTTGACATCACATATAAATCGTCACTATTGTCCTCTAACCGTTTAATAACACCGTCCCGATTTAAGATTTCAAGTGAAATATCGACTTCAGGATATTTGCTACAAAAGGAACCTAACAGTTTTGGAATAAAATATTTTGCAGTACTCACAACGGCAACTCTTAATCTCCCTTTTGTGAGACCTTTCATTTGGGTCACGTATTGTTCAAAAGTTTCCCATCTATCTATGGTCTCTCTTGCTGTTTTTTCAAATTCTTTACCTAACGCTGTTAAATGAATTTTTTTTGAAATCACCTCAAATAAAGGGGATCCGATACTTTCAGTCATGTCTTTTAATTGCATGGAGGCGGTGGGCTGGGTGACATGCATCATCCTAGCGGCTTTTGTGACACTCTCTGTTTTAGCAAGGGCTAAAAACAATCGCAATTGTTTAAAAGTTATATTCATAGATTTATATCTATATATAATTAGTTAATTATTGATTTTACACTATGAAATATTATTCATACAATCACGGCTATGAATAACTTTCTTGACCCAGCAATCTTATTTTTTATCTTTGGTGTTTTGGCAGGCTTTGCTAAATCTAATTTAGAAATCCCTCAACCCATTGCTCGCTTCTTATCGCTTTATCTTTTAATGGCCTTAGGACTCAAAGGGGGATTTGCGCTCTATGAATCAGGCATTACGACAGAAGTTATTACCAGCTTAGGGGGTGCCATTTTTATGGCCATCCTTGTCCCCTCCATCGGTTATTTAGTATTAAGTCAAAAATTAAAGAAATTAGATGCCGCCGCTGTTGCTGCAACCTATGGCTCTATTAGCGCTGTCACATTTATTACGGCCTCGCAAAATTTAGACGAATTAGGTATTCATTATGGCGGTCATATGGCGGCAGCCATGGCTCTTATGGAATCACCTGCCATCATCTTTGCTATCATTGTGGCGAGTAAAATCAGATCACAGCAACAAACACATGATGTAGCTCGTCCTAGTTTGGGCAAAATTCTCCATGAATCATTTACAGATGGTGGTCAGCTGTTACTTTTGGGGTCCATGATCATTGGCATTATCAGTGGTGATATTGCGCATGAAGTGCTAGCCCCTTTTTCTATTGATTTATTTAAGGGTATTTTGTCTTTCTTCTTACTTGATATGGGACTTCATGCCGCACGTAATATTTCTGAACTAAAAAATAAACCTGCCATCTGTTTTTACTACGCAATTCTGGCGCCCGTGAGTCATGCAATCATTGCGCTTATTTTGGCAAAAATACTGGGTCTTGAGTTAGGCAATGCCATTTTATTAATGGTGTTATCTTCAAGCGCCTCCTATATTGCGGTGCCTGCAGTTCTGAGACAAGCGTTGCCTGAAGTAAGCCCAGCGTTATATATGGGTATGTCTTTAGGGCTGACATTTTCATTAAACATTATTTTTGGAATCCCGCTTTATACATACCTCGCACAACTATGGATATAAAGTATAATTTTCACATGCGCCTCTTATTTTCATTACTCTTATTGGGATTTATTTCAAATAGCGCATGGCCCGCTCCCCAATATACTTTGCAAGATCTCATTGATATTGCAAAAAGAGAAAACCCTATTTTAGATGTCTTAAAGGCTAAAGAAGATGCGGCAAGATCAACCGTCATTACCGCTGAATCTTATTTAAACCCTGAAATTGAAGCAGGTTCAGGCCCTTCTAAATATCGCACACCCAATTCAACAGCAAATCAAAAACAAAATTGGGGTGTCACTTTATCGCAACCTCTAGAATTTCCTAATGTGAGAAGTGCAAGAAAAGCGGTGGCTGAATCACGTGTCAACTATGCAAGCTCTGTGACTGAAGCAACGATGATCAATTTATCGCTTCAAATTAAAAAAGCGTTTTATGAAGTCTTGCAAAATGAAGCCGTGCTCAAAATTGCGGAAGGGGATCGTGATGCATTAAATGATATTCGGGGCAAGGTAGGACTTCGTGTCGAAGTCGGTGAGGCCCCGCGATATGAACTCATCAAAGCGGATACTGAACTTGTTGCGGCGCAGCGAGATGCGGATGCTGCTAAATTAAGAATTTATGAAAGCAAACTATATCTTAGAGGTCTTGTGAGTAAGTCGTTGACGGATACTTTTGATGTAAATGGGTCGTTGCCCCCCACTGATATCACTCTTAACGCTGATTCTTTAAAAGATGAAATCAATAAAAGTCCGCGATTAAAACAAATTAAAGCCTCGGCAGAGATTGCAGAAAATCGATTGCGACTCGAAGAAAAACTTATCAATCCTGGTATCACTTTAAAAGCTGGTGTTGATCAAGATCCTGATATCACCAGTTATCGTTTTGGTGTGAGTATTCCTATTCCTATCTGGAACCAAAGACAGGGCCAAATTGGAGAAGCTGCGGCTGGCTATCGTGAACTTCAAGCGCAATATACTGATCAAGAATTAGCGCTCAGACGTGATATTGAATCCGCTTTTCAGCGATATTTAATTGCGCAACAACAAGTTAAAACCTTTGAATCAGGTTTACTGTCTCAAGCTGAATCTGTTTTAAAAGTTGCCGAATCTGCCTATCGATATGGTGAGCGAGGCATTCTTGAATATCTAGATGCCCAAAGAACTTACCGATTAGTTCGTAAAGATTATTTAGCATCCAAATATGATTATGTAGTCGCGATATTAGAAATTGAGCAATTATTAGGTATGGATATCTTGGAGAATAAAATTTAAATGAAGACGTTAATAAAACAGCTATTTTTAATACTCGTGTGCGGAAGCTTATTGGTTGCCTGTTCAAAATCTGAAGACACATCAACACAAAAAAAACTAGATCCTTTAGAAATTATGATCACACCTGAAATCCAAAAACAAATTAAAACAGATACAGTTAGCTATCAAGATATCAGTGACACGCTTTTGATTCCAGGACGTCTAGAAACTCAAAACCGTAGACTTGCAAAAATTGGGTCTCCCATCACGGGTAGAGTGAGTAATCTTTATGTCAGCCTCGGTGATGTTGTGAAAAAAGGCCAAGTGCTCGCCCGAATCAATAGTATTGAACTGACCCAAACTCAGCTCAATTTAATTAAATCTAGCCAACTCATTGGTCTTAAAACAAAAGCAGTAGAGCGTGCAAAATTATTATTTGAAGCCGATGTCATTAGTAAAGCTGAGATGTTGAGAGTTGAAAATGAACTTGATGCAGTAAAGGCTGACTATAGAGCAAGTCGTGACCAACTCATGGTGCTTGGTATGAGTGAAAAAGCTGTTGAAAAAATAGAAACGTCGGGGCAAATTAATTCTTTTGGTGATGTGATCAGTCGATTTGACGGAATTATTATTTCACGTTCAATTAACGAAGGACAAATTGTTAATCCACAAGATGATTTATTTCATGTAGCTGATCTGAGTAAACTCTGGGCTGTCGCAAACATTCCTGAGCAACAATCCTCATTTATTCAAAAAGACGAAGTTGTCGAGATTGAAATTCCTGCTTTAGATAATAAAAAATTGAACGCTAAAATTATTTTTGAAGATAGCATTGTCGACCCCCAAACACGAACTGTGATGGTGCGGGCTGAGCTTGATAATACAAATCTTTTACTCAAGCCAGATATGCTGACATCGATGCATATTTCCTCCAAGAAAATATCTAAAATGGCGATTCCTATTTCGTCAGTCGTCAGAGAAAACGATCGCAATCATGTCTTTGTTCAAAATACACCTCAAACATTTAGATTAAGAGATGTCGAACTGGGTAATAAAGACGGTAAGTTGGTGAATGTCTTAAGTGGTCTTTCTCAAGGTGAAACGATTGTGACGGAAGGTGCTTTTCACCTAAACAGTGAGCGTAAGAAAAAAGAGCTTGAATAAAAATGATTGAAAAAATAATCCGCGGCTCCCTCCAAGAAAGACTCATTGTTTTAGTCTTTGCGATGGCTTTGTTTGTCGCTGGTTTTTTTGGCGTCAAAAAATTATCGGTGGATGCATTCCCGGATGTCACAAACATCCAAGTACAAATTGCAACGCCTGCCCCTGGGAAGTCGCCTGAAGAAGTCGAACGATTCATTACGATTCCAATTGAAATTGCGATGACGGGTTTACCCGGTTTGACCGACATGCGCTCACTCAATAAAAATTCATTGTCTCTCATCACACTTGTCTTTACCGATAGTACAAACGTTTACTTTGCAAGACAGCTTGTTATGGAAAGACTCATGGAAGTCATGGAAAAAATGCCTGATGGGATTGTTCCGGTCTTAGGTCCTGTATCAACGGGTTTAGGGGAAATATTCCAATACACACTTGAAAGACCGGGTGATGAAAATAAAGAAATTTCACAAGAGGAACTGACCGAAAGAAGAACGATTCAGGATTGGGTAGTGCGACCTATGTTAAGAAGCGTTCCAGGGGTCGCTGAAATTAATTCCTTTGGTGGTTTTATTAAACAATATCAGGCATTAGTGGACCCAGACCGATTAAATCATTACGGACTAAAACTGCATGATGTGTATATCGCTTTAGCTAAAAATAATGCGAACAGCGGTGCAGGTGTGCTTCCCCAATTTGACGAGCAATTTTTAATTCGTGGTGTTGGTCTCATTCAAAATTTAGATGACATTCGTTCGATTGTTTTAAAAGAACGAAATGGTGTACCTGTTTATATGAAAGATGTAGCCGAAGTGAAATTAGGCCATGAAGTTCGTGTCGGCTCATTAGTCAAAAATGGAGATACCGAGGCTGTAGGTGCGATTGTGATGATGATCCGCGGTGGTAACGCTAAAGAAGTGGTCACGCGTATTAAAACGAAAGTTGACGAAATTAATCAGAAAAATTTACTTCCGGGTGGTCTTCAAATTAAATCCTTTTATGATCGAAGTCAGCTCGTTGATTCGGCGTTATTTACGGTAGTCAAAGTGTTAATTGAAGGTGTCATTCTTGTGATTGCCATCCTATTTTTATTCCTAGGGGACGTCAGATCAAGTCTTATTGTCGTCATGACCTTGCTTTTAACGCCTCTCATAACCTTTATCGCGATGAATTATCTCGGCATATCGGCAAACCTCATGTCGCTCGGTGGTCTCACCATTGCGATTGGTCTCATGGTCGATGGGTCGGTCGTGGTTGTGGAAAATACCTTCCATCGGTTAGGACACGATAAAACAAATAGTAAACTTAGAGTGATATTAGAATCTGCAACAGAAGTCGGTAAACCCGTTTTATTTGGTGTGGGCATTATTATTCTTGTATTTATTCCACTCATGACATTAACGGGTATGGAAGGCAAAATGTTCAGTCCTTTAGCAGTCACTATTGCGATAGCGCTTCTTATTTCACTCATTTTGTCGTTCACATTAACGCCTGTGCTCTGCTCGTATTTCTTAAAAGGTGGCAGTGGTGAAGACACCAAGATTATTCAACTGATCAAAGCCCCTTATTTGAACCTGCTTAATTTGTCTCTTAATAATGAAATTAAAACCATTTCGATTGCGGTCGGTGTATTTGTGTTATCAATTATTGTGTTGCCATTTTTGGGCACTTCTTTTATTCCTGAAATGAAAGAGGGAACCCTGGTGGCAAGTATCACGCGTATGCCTAATATTTCTCTTGATGAATCGATTGATATGGAGAAAAAAGCGACTAAAGAAATCGCGAGTGTGCCTGGTGTTTTGAGTGTGGTTTCCAATATAGGCCGAGGTGAAAGTCCTGCTGATCCGCAATCTCAGAATGAATCACAAGCAGTGGTGAGTTTAAAAGATAAAGATCAGTGGCCAGAGGATTGGACACAAGATACGATCTCACAGGAAATTCAGAAAAAATTAAAAACATTATTGGGTGCACAAATTGTCATGATGCAACCCATCTCGGCAAGGGTGGCTGAACTCTCGACCGGTGTCAGAGCTGACGTCGCGGTTAAAATCTTTGGGGAAGATATTAAGTTACTTAAAAATAAGGCAGATGAAGTTGCAAGACTCGCTGGCAGCGTTAAAGGAGCTGCCGATATTAAAATTGAAAAAGTATCAGGCCAGGGCTATCTTAATATTAATCTTGATAGACAAGCCATCGCCCGTCATGGATTTAATGCCTCCGATATTAACGATCTAATCGAAACAGCGATAGGTGGCAAAATCGCAACCCGAGTGTATGAAGGTCAAAGAAGTTTTAGTGCTGCAGTGCGATTTCCTGAAGATCATCGTGGTGATGTTGAAACCATCAGTAACACACTGCTCACCTCACCCAATGGATCTAAGATCGCATTAAAAGATTTAGCGCACATTGAAATTAAAGATGGTCCCGCACAAATTAGTCGTGAGTATGCAAAAAGAAGAATTGTGGTGGCAATGAATGTGAAAGATAGAGACTTAGGTGGTTTTGTGTCAGAGTTGCAAACCAATTTAGAAACTAAGATAAAACTGCCCGATGGATATTATTTTGTGTACGGTGGACAATTTGAAAATATGCAACGTGCATTAAATCATTTAGCGCTCATTGTGCCTGTGACGATTCTTGCTATTTTCTTCTTACTCTTTATTCTTTTTAATTCGATTCGCTATGCGACGATGATTATTACAGTCCTTCCTTTTGCAGCTATTGGGGGTGTATTTGGTTTAGCCATTACAGGCGAATATCTCTCCGTACCTGCTTCTGTGGGTTTTATTGCTTTATGTGGTATTGCTGTTTTAAATGGTGTAGTTCTCATTACCTGTATTCAACATTTAAGATCAGAGGGCATGTCGCAAATAGATGCGATTAAAGAGGGCTGTAAACAAAGATTAAGACCGGTGCTCATGACTGCCACTGTTGCATTGTTAGCTTTAGTACCGTTTCTATTTGCAACAGGTCCTGGTTCTGAAGTTCAAAAACCGCTCGCTATTGTAGTCATTGGTGGACTTATCACCTCGACTATATTGACATTACTTGTATTACCAACACTCTATAAAAAGTTTGAAGAAAAACGTTTAGAAGCTTAACTGAAATGGGCCCAACATTATGAAAGAAATCAAAGCCATCATCCCGCCTCAGCGGTTACCTAAAATTCGCTCCGCCATGAGAAATCTTAAAAACTTTCCTGGCATGACCGTCACTAAAGTAGATGGTTGTGGGCATGGTTTAAAAAAAGTTTCGGATGATTTAAGACAAGAGCTTACTGACTACACACCCAAAATACTCATTCAAATGATTACACCTGATAATTTGGTGGAAGGTATCTTACAAATTATTGTAGAAACAGCACATACAGGGCAACAAGGTGATGGTTTAGTTTGGGTGACCCCTATTGAACGTATGATTCGTCTTTCTGAAAAAATTATTGTCGAAGAAGGTTAATTTTTTATAGAATTGAACTTAGGATCTTAGAAGCTCATCTAACAAATACTTTTAAAAAGGATACATCATGAAAAAGCTATCGATCAGTCTTATGATTTTTGTGTCAAGCTTCGCAAGTGCAGCGGAATTTTCAGATATGGCCACCGTTAAACGAGTGACACCTCGTTATATCGAAGTGAATCGCCCTATCTCCTCTTGCCAAACTTCAACTGAAGCTGCCCCTCCAAAAGAAAAAGGTGTCGCAGGTGCCATTATTGGCGGTGTTGCAGGCGGTCTATTAGGCAGTCGTATCGGTAAAGGGAATGGTAAAGTTGCTGCCGGTGCAGTAGGTGCAGCCGTAGGCGCAGTGGTGGGTGACCGTATGCAAAATGATGATACAAATGAAACGCGAAATGATGAGCGTTGCACCCAGCGTGATAACTACCAAAGAGTTCAAGAAGGTTATATTACGACTTTCTCATACAATGGTCATGAGTTTGAAGAAGAGACTCAAACTAAATATCGTGTAGGACAAAAAGTATCCGTTCAGGTGAATGCCATTATTGATCAAACTAACTAAGGAATTTCTTTAAGATGAAGCGTATCTTTTATTTTCTTGTTACCAATCTTGCCATTGTTTTTGTACTTTCTATCACCATGCGACTGCTTGGTGTTGAACCTTTCCTCAATGCGAATGGACTTAACCTAAACAGTCTTTTAATTTTTGCAAGCATCATGGGCTTTGGCGGTGCTTTCATTTCGCTAGCGATTTCAAAGTGGTCAGCCAAACAAATGTCGGGCGCTGTCACCATCGACAACCCAAAAACACCTGATGAAATTTGGCTGATGGATATCGTCAAAAAACAATCTAGTACCGTGGGTATACAAATGCCAGAAGTAGCAATTTTCAATTCTCCTGTTGTGAATGCATTTGCAACAGGCATGAGTCGAGATAGTTCGCTCGTCGCAGTTTCCTCTGGCTTACTTGAAATGATGACAAAAGACGAAGCTGAAGCGGTGATTGGTCATGAAATATCGCATATTGCGAATGGCGATATGGTCACATTGACACTCATACAAGGCGTTGTGAACACGTTTGTCTTGTTCTTCTCACGCGTTATTGGCTATACAGTAGATAAAGTCATTTTTAAAACAAGACAAGGTACAGGTCCTGCATTTTTTATCACGATGATTATCTCGGAATTACTTTTGGGTGTTCTAGCCTCAATCGTTGTCATGTGGTTTTCACGTCAACGCGAATATCGAGCGGACATTGGTGGTGGCCAACTCGCAGGAAAACAAAAAATGATTGCAGCTCTCAAACGACTCAAAGCGCAATATGAATCTAGCGCTTTACCAAAATCAATCGCAGCATTAGGTATTTCTGGTGAACAGGGCATGGGTCTTAAGGAATTATTTTCGACACACCCAAGTTTAGATGATCGTATTGCTAGACTTCAACAAAATTCAAATTAAATTTTATTTGACGTGAAATTGCTGGCTGTATTCACGCACAGTCGCAAGCATCACATCCACGTTTTCGGGTGGTGTATGTTCTGTAATACCATGGCCTAAATTAAAGATATGTCCGGGGCCAGACCCAAAATTATCTAATATACGTTTCACTTCTTTTTCTATCGCTTCAGGTTTAGATAATAAAATTGCGGGGTCTAAATTGCCCTGAAGCGCTACTTTTTCCCCTACTTTTTGACGGGCCATACTAATATCGGTTTGCCAATCCAATCCTAATGCATCCGATCCTGCTGTAACTTGATCCTCTAACCAAAGTCCGCCACCTTTGGTAAACATAATTGATGGAATTTTTTTATTACTCATCATTTTTAGGTTAGCCAAAATCACTCTCATGTAAGGTAATGAAAATTCTAAATAGCCTTGATGAGATAACGCACCACCCCATGAATCAAAAATCATAATCGAATCGACACCTGCTTCAATTTGAGCGGACAAATATTGTGTCACCGCTTCTGTCGTTGTTTTTAAAACGTGGTGAAGTAAATCAGGACGGCTGTACGCCATTTTTTTAATCGTTAAAAAGTCTGTACCGCCTTGGCCTTCGACCATGTAAGTCGCCAGCGTCCAAGGGCTTCCAGAGAATCCAATAAGAGGCACTCTGCCTTGTAATGCATTTTTAATTTGTGACACGGCATCGATCACGTACTTCAAATCTTTTTCGATATCAGGTATTTTTAATTTCTGGATATCCGCTTCATCACGTAACGGTCTTTCAAATTTAGGGCCTTCGCCGGCTGCAAAGTATAAACCTAATCCCATCGCATCAGGCACCGTTAAAATATCTGAAAATAAAATGGATGCATCGAGGAGTGGATAACGATCAAGCGGTTGTAATGTGACTTCGGTCGCTAGATTTGGATTTTTACAAAGACTTAAAAAGTCGCCAGCTTTCTGACGTGTGGCACGGTACTCAGGTAAATAGCGTCCTGCTTGACGCATCATCCATACCGGTGTGTAGGGTGTCGGTTTTCGATGCAGTGCTTTTAAGAAGTTATCGTTTTGAAGTATGGTCATAGATGATTTTAAAACTTAAATAAAGTTTTAAAAATTAACGTGGGAGGGTAGAGGTTCCCATCAAGAATTCATCAACTGCGCGTGCGCACTGACGACCCTCACGAATTGCCCATACGACGAGCGACTGACCACGACGCATATCGCCTGCTGTAAAGATTTTAGCTTTCGATGTCACGTAAGCGTCTTTACCTTCGGTAGTAGCTTTCACATTACCACGTTGATCTTTATCGACAGCGAAGAGATCTAACATTTTTTGCTGTGGGCTCACAAAACCCATCGCGAGTAATACAAGATCAGCTTTCAATGTAAATTCTGAGTTGGGTACTTCCGTCATCTTGCCGTCTTTCCATTCAACACGTGCCGCAATAATTTCTTTCACCTTGCCGTTGTCCCCCACAAAGCTCTTTGTGGTCACGGACCAATCACGTTCACAACCTTCTTCATGGGAGCTTGATGTGCGAAGTTTGAGTGGCCAATTAGGCCATACCAATTCTTTATTTTCTTTTTTAGGTGGCTGTGGCATTAATTCAAACTGTGTGACCGATTTTGCGTGATGACGATTCGATGTACCCACACAGTCAGAGCCTGTGTCACCCCCGCCAATCACGACTACATGCTTATCGGTCGCTAAAATTTGATTTTGTAATTTATCACCCGCCACTACTTTATTTTGTTGGGGTAGAAAATCCATTGCGAACATCACACCATTGAGTTCTCGACCGGGTACTGGCAAATCACGAGGGTGCTCTGCGCCACCTGCGAGAATCACAGCGTCATAGTTATTAGTGAGATCCTCTGGTTTAACGTTCTCACCAATATTTTGATTCACTTTAAATATCACACCTTCAGCTTCCATCTGCTTCATGCGACGATCGATGTGTGACTTCTCCATTTTGAAATCTGGAATACCGTATCTAAGAAGGCCGCCGATACGATCATTTTTTTCATAAACAGTGACGGAATGTCCAACGCGCGCTAATTGTTGAGCTGCAGCTAAACCAGCAGGACCTGAACCCACAATCGCAATCTTTTTATTGGTTTTAGAGGTTGGCACTTGAGGCTTAACCCAATTATTTTCCCAAGCCTTATCAATGATGGCGTGCTCAATCGATTTAATCCCGACAGCATCATCATTAATGTTTAGTGTACAAGCCGCTTCACATGGGGCTGGACAAATACGGCCGGTAAATTCTGGAAAGTTATTTGTGGAATGAAGTACTTCGATGGCTTCTTCCCAGTTTTGGTTATAAACCAAATCATTCCAATCAGGAATGATGTTATTGATGGGGCAACCTGATGTGCAAAATGGAATACCGCAATCCATACAGCGCGCACCTTGTTTCTTAGCCTCATCGTCAGTGAGATGAAGTACAAATTCTTTGTAATTTTTTAAGCGCTCTTGTGGTGGTAGATTCTGTTCGCTGATGCGATCAAATTCCATGAAGCCCGTGACTTTACCCATTACGCAGCCTCCTTGGTGAGTGACGCGTGTAATTCATTTAATGCACGCTTGTATTCGTTTGGCATGACTTTAATAAATTGTGTTCTTGCCTTATCCCAGTTGTCTAAGATAAATTTTGCGCGTTCGCTATGCGTGTATTTGAAATGTTTTTCAATAAGTGTTTTTAAGGTCACTTCGTCCGGTTGATTTAAGTGCTGTGCACCCTTAGCTTGCGCTTCTTTGGTTTCTACTTTTTCTAATGAAACCATCGACGGGTTACAGCGTTTACTAAATAAACCATCTTCGTCATAGACATAAGCCACCCCGCCTGACATACCGGCTGCGAAATTTTGTCCGGTGTTACCTAGAACAACCACTGTGCCACCTGTCATATACTCGCAACCATGGTTACCTACACCTTCAACCACTGCAGAAGCGCCTGAGTTTCTCACACAGAATCTTTCGCCTGCGACACCACTGAAATAACTCTCGCCCGTCGTAGCACCATACATGACCGTGTTACCTACAATAATATTTTCGTGAGATTTTGCTTTAAATGCTTGAGGTGGTTTGATGACGACACGTCCACCACATAAGCCTTTCGCAACGTAATCGTTACCTTCACCAATCAATTCCATGGAAATACCTTGCGCTAAGAATGCTGCAAAGCTTTGTCCCGCGGTACCATTTAAAGTAATTTGAATCGTATCTTGCGTTAAACCTTCATGACCAAAACGTTTTGCAATTTCATGAGATAACATCGTGCCTACTGTTCGATTAGTATTCAGAATCGGTAAGTTGATCGATACTTTTTCACGCTTCTCTAATGCAAGCTTCGATAATTTAATAAGTTCGTTATCAAGAGCTTGTTCAAGTCCGTGTGACTGTTCTTCATTGTGTCGACGTGACACTTCTTTTTCGATATTCGGTTGATAGAAGATCTTGCTGAAATCGAGTCCATGAATTTTCCAATGCTCAATACCTGCTTGTGTATCAAGTAGATCAGCACGACCGATGAGATCATCAAATTTACGAATCCCTAAAGATGCCATCAACTCTCGAACCTCTTCAGCCACAAAGAAGAAATAATTCACCACGTGTTCAGGTTGACCTGTAAAGCGTTTACGTAATTCTGGATCTTGTGTAGCCACACCCACTGGGCATGTATTTAAATGACACTTACGCATCATGATGCAACCTTCAACCACAAGGGGTGCTGTGGCAAACCCGAATTCATCTGCACCAAGAAGGGCACCAATCACTACATCGCGTCCCGTTTTCATTTGTCCATCGACCTGCACAATGACACGTCCACGCAAACGATTTAAGACTAGCGTTTGTTGTGTTTCAGCTAGCCCAATTTCCCAAGGAGTCCCTGCATGTTTAATCGATGAAATCGGAGAAGCACCTGTACCACCGTCATGGCCTGCAATCACAATGTGATCTGATTTTGCTTTTGCAACACCTGCTGCTACTGTTCCCACACCTGTTTCAGATACGAGTTTGACCGAAATACTTGCACTTGGGTTTGCATTTTTTAAATCATGAATGAGTTGTGCTAAATCTTCGATCGAATAAATGTCATGATGCGGTGGAGGTGAAATAAGTCCCACACCAGGTACTGAGAAACGAAGTTTTGCAATATAAGGACTCACCTTATGGCCTGGCAATTGGCCGCCTTCACCCGGTTTTGCGCCTTGTGCCATCTTGATTTGAATTTGGTCAGCTGAACTTAAATATTCTGCGGTCACACCAAAGCGGCCAGACGCCACTTGTTTAATGCGTGAGCGAAGTGAGTCACCTTTTTTAAGTTTGATATCACTTTCGATTAAATTGAGTCCGATGACATTCGCAACCGTATTGTCTTGATCGAGTGTTAAGAATCGTTTCGCGTCCTCGCCACCTTCACCGGTATTTGATTTACCGCCAATACGATTCATCGCAATCGCGAGTGTCGTATGCGCTTCGGTTGAAATCGATCCTAATGACATCGCACCTGTTGCAAAGCGTTTCACAATTTCTTTAGCGGGCTCAACTTCATCAATCGAAATCGCTTTGTCATTTGTTTTTAATTTAAATAATCCACGTAACGTCATTTGACGTTTCGTTTGATCATTAATTAAAGCGGCATATTCTTTATACGTATTGTATTGATTAGTGCGTGTCGCGTGTTGTAATTTTGCAATCGAATCCGGCGTCCACATGTGCTCTTCCCCGCGGACTCTGAATGCATACTCACCACCTGCATCTAACGCATGGGCTAATACGGGATCAGATCCAAATGCAGATTGATGAATGCGCATCGTTTCTTCTGCAATTTCTTCAATGCCAATGCCTTCGACATTAGTGGCTGTTCCTTTAAAGTAAGCATTGATAAGTTGTGAGTTAAGGCCCACTGCTTCAAAAATTTGTGCGCCACAATAAGATTGGTAAGTCGAGATGCCCATCTTGGACATCACTTTATAAAGACCTTTACTAATCGACTTAATAAAATTCTTCTGAGCAAGCGCATGGTCCGTTGTCATCGCATGCATCGATTCGTAAGCTAACCATGGGCAAATCGCTTCTGCTCCATAACCACCTAGGAGAGCGAAGTGATGTACTTCACGCGCAGAACCAGTATCTACCACTAAGCCTGTATTAGTGCGTAAACCTTCACTCACTAAATGTTGATGTGTCGCTGATGTAGCTAACAATGCTGGGATCGCCATACGATCTTTGGATTGGTTACGATCAGAAAGAATCAGAATGTTGTAACCATCCTTCACTGCCTTAAGTGCATCTTGGCGAAGAGTATCGATCGCTTTTTTCATGCCATACGCGTCATCTTTTTTAAAGCCTTTCACATCGTATGTGATATCAAGGACTAATGATTTGTATGCGTCTTTTGTGAGTTTAGAAATATTCTTGAGTTGTTCTAAATCATCTAACGTTAAAACAGGTTGACTTGTTTCAAGACGTGTCGTTGGTTTTGTTTCATCCACAGCTAATAAATTAGGTTTCGGTCCAATGAAGGTCACAAGTGACATCACTAACTCTTCACGAATTGGATCGATTGGTGGATTAGTGACTTGCGCAAAGAGTTGTTTGAAATAGTTGTAAATGAGTTTTGGTTTTTTAGAGAGTACAGGGAGTGCTGCATCATTACCCATCGAACCTGAGTTCTCTTCACCATTTGCAACCATGGGTTGCAGAATGAATTTAATATCCTCTTGTGTGTAACCAAAACTTTGTTGTGTGTCGAGAAGTGTCGCTTTAAGTTCAGTCTTGCTATTTGTTTTTGGGAAGTCGCCTAAGAAATAACGTGAGCTATCAATCCACTGACGATAAGGTTTGTGTGTGGCTAATTCTTTTTTGACTTCTTCGTCATCAATGATGCGACCTGATTCGGTATCGATCAAAAGCATTTTGCCTGGTTGTAGACGCCACTTCTTAATAATTTTTTCTTGTGGGAATTGAAGCACACCCATTTCAGATGCCATCATCACCACACCATCATCCGTCATTAAATATCGTGCGGGGCGTAATCCATTTCGGTCGAGTGTTGCACCAATCATACGACCGTCGGTAAATGCCACTGCTGCTGGACCATCCCATGGCTCCATCAATGCAGCGTGATATTCATAAAATGCGCGGCGATTTTCATCCATCATCGGGTTACCCGACCATGCTTCAGGAATTAACATCATCATCGCGTGCGGAAGACTATAACCACCGGCAACTAACAACTCTAAACAATTATCAAAACATGCGGAGTCTGATTGGCCTTCCACAATGAGTGGCCATAATTTTTCTAAGTCATCACCCAATAATTCGGATTGCATACTTTCATGTCGCGCACGCATCCAATTCACATTACCTTGTACGGTATTAATTTCACCGTTATGCGCAATCATTCTAAATGGATGCGCTAAATCCCATGCAGGGAATGTGTTCGTTGAGAAACGTTGATGCACTAAAGCTAAAGCTGAAGTCACACGTTCATCTTTTAAATCTGGATAATAAGTATCAACCTCATTTGCAAGCAACATGCCTTTATAAACAATCGTGCGGCTTGAAAGAGATGGAATATAAAACTGTGCGGGATCGTCGAGCCCTAATTTTTTAACGCTGTGCTCAATGCGCTTACGAATGACAAAAAGTTTTCGTTCGAAATGATTTTGATCATTGATATCTTCACCTTGACCAATGATGACTTGTTCGATTTTTGGTTCTAACGCTTTCGCAGCGTCTGCGATATTAGAATTGTTAGTCGGTACATCGCGCCAAGTTAAAAATGTTTGGCCTTCTTCTTTGATAATGTCAGTGATGATCTTTTCACATTGATTTCGATGTTGCGTTGATTGTGGAAAGAAAATAAGACCACATGCATATTGGCCTAATGATGGTAAATCCACAGATAGTTTTTTAGCTTCGTCTCGAATGAGGCCGTCTGGCATTTGAATAAGAATGCCGGCACCATCACCTAATTTTGGGTCATACCCTGTCGCACCACGATGCGTTAAGTTGGTTAAGATCTGAAGGCCTTGTGCGACAATCGTGTGGCTTTTAGTGCCATGAATGTTAGCGACAAAGCCGACGCCACAGGCATCATGCTCATTTTTAGGATTGTAGAGACCTTGTTGCTCAGGTCTTTCGAATTGAGTCATAAACTACATTAAAAAGATTAAACGGAACCTTCAATCATAAAGCCTAACGCCTTGTAATTCAACACTTATTGAGCTTATTTAAGGGCTTGAAAGGCTTCTTTTGCGGCTGCAATCGTTTGATGAATATCCTCGTCTGTATGAGCGTTTGACACAAAGCCTGCCTCAAATGCGGATGGGCCAAAGTAGAAGCCAGCAGTCAACATGTGATGGAAGAATTGATTGAACTGATCCTTGTTGCTTTTCATGATCTCATCAAAGCTTGTGGGAGCTTTTTCGCTGAAATAAATACCGAACATACCGCCCACGGATTGCGCGCTGAATTTCACATTCAAATCATGTGCGGCTTTTGTTAAACCATCCACGAGTGATTTGGTTTTTTTGGTTAATGTCTCATAGAAGTTTGGAGCTTGAATTAATTTCAAGGTAGCTAAGCCTGCCGCTACTGCCACAGGATTTCCAGATAATGTGCCTGCTTGATATACCGGACCTAAAGGTGCTAAACATTGCATGATATCGCGTCGTCCACCAAAAGCACCCACCGGTAAACCGCCACCAATGACTTTACCTAAAGTTGTTAAATCTGGCGTAATGTTATACAACGCTTGAGCGCCGCCTAGATGCACTCTGAAGCCTGTCATCACTTCATCAAAAATAAGCACAGCCCCATGTTTGGTGCATAACTCACGGAGTGTTTTTAAGAATTCCATATGAGGAATAATAAGATTCATGTTGCCAACGACGGGCTCAATGATCACGGTCGCAATCGTGTCACCTTTTTCTTTAAATAAAGTTTTTAAGGCATCCACATCGTTATAGGGTAGAGTCAGTGTATGTTTCGCGACATCCTCTGGAACGCCTGCTGAACTTGGTTCCCCGAAGGTAAGTAATCCTGAACCTGCTTTGACTAATAACGCATCGGCATGACCATGGTAGCAGCCCTCAAATTTAACGAGCGTATCGCGCTTTGTGAATCCTCGTGCGACTCGAATCGCACTCATGGTGGCTTCAGTACCCGAACTTACCAAGCGCACCTGCTCAATACTTGGAATGAGTTTCACGAGAAGCTCTGCCATCTCGAGCTCTCTGGCTGTAGGAGCCCCAAACGATAAGCTATCAAAGGAAGCGCTCTGAACTGCTTTTAACACCTCCGGGTGCGCGTGACCTAAAATCATAGGACCCCATGAATTGATGTAATCGATATACTCGCGACCATCTTCATCCCATAGCTTACTGCCCAAGCCTTTTTTGAAAAAAATCGGCGTACCGCCTACAGACTTAAATGCACGCACAGGCGAATTCACACCACCTGGAATGACTTTTTGTGAGCGCTCAAATAGCGTTTTATTTTGACTCATATCGATTTAATTAAACATTCGTGAAAATGTTTCTGCGGTTTCCTTAATAGAATTAGATTCATAAAGACTGTTAATGACAGCGATCGCATCGATTCCTGTCTCAATCACATCATGAGCATTATTCATGGTGATGCCGCCAATTGCAACGATGGGGATTTGAATTTGAGATTTAGCCTCTCTTAAAAGCGCTAAAGTAGCTCTCGGTGCATTGGGTTTTGTAGAAGTTTCGAACATAGCACCAAAAGCTACGTAGCTTGCACCCTCTTTTTGAGCCAGTTTTGCGCGACTCAGTTGGTCGTAACATGAGCTTCCAATGATGGCATCTTCGCCTAAAATGCTCCTAACTTCTACGATATTGTCGTCTTTTTCACCTAAATGAACACCATCTGCCTCCAAAACACGGCACATGTCCACATCGTCGTTCACAATGCAAGGTATCTTATATTCACGACAAAGCCGTAAAATAGCAGCACATTGCTGCATTTTAACCTCACAATCCTGTATTTTGCTGCGATATTGCACCATGAAGGCACCACCTTCAATAGCTAATTGAGTCTTTTGAATAAGGCTATTTAAGTCCGCCATATCAGGGGTGATGGCGTATAAACCTTTAATGATGAATGAATCGCGCATATTCCAATTCGTCATCATGGGCCCAAAAGAGTCGATCTGGAATAAATTGACCCATGCCTGGCTTGAATCCGTGCTTTAGAGATTGCCAAGTAAAGCGTTGTCCTTCTTGAATTGCTTCTTCTAAGGTAGATCCTAATGCCATGCAACCTGCAATCGCTGACGCTAAAGTGCAGCCTGAACCATGATAACTCCCTGCTAACCTCTCCCAGTTGTAACTCTTCACTTTTCCATGCTCGTTATACAAGGTGTTGATAACTTCCGTCGTCACTTCATGTGTACCTGTAATTAATGCGAGTTGGCAACCCGTATTAAGAAGTCGCTCTGCACATTCATCTAAACTAGCTTCACCAAAATCGTCATGATCTCTAAACGCTAAACGCCTTGCTTCAATACTATTCGGTGTAATAAGAGTGGCTTGAGATAACAACAAATCAGACATTGCATTAATCATTTCATTGGTGACGAGCGCATCACCTCGACCCGAGGCTAATACAGGATCAATGATGAGTGGGATAGTAGGATAATCCGCCACGATCTCTGCAATCATCGCAATCGTTTCGACATTACCAAGGAGGCCACATTTAAATGCAGAGACTTGCATATCTTCTAGTAAGCTTCGTGCTTGATCATTGACCCAGTCCGCATCAAAAGCCATCATACTTTCCACACCTGAAGTATCCTGAACTGTAATTGCTGTAGTGACCGATAAAGGATGACAGCCTAAACTTGCTAACGTTAAAACATCAGCCTGAAGTCCAGCGCCGCCCGTGGGATCGGTCGCTGAAAATGTCATCACGCATGGAGGATTTTTTTTCATGATTTAATATTTTTAAGAACGTAAAGTTTCAGTAGTATTATGAATTAATTAAACACTCAAAAGTTTAGCGAACAAAATTATTTTTTAAGGAATCGTCTATGTTTAATATCAAACCAAATCGTCGCGGCCTTATTCAATTGTTGCTCATCAGCCTTGGTATTACCACGCTGATTAATGGCATTCTTTTTACATTCAACATCAACCAGTCCGTCACGCAACCTATTAAATCTGAGTACCCTTTATTGCCTTCATCTTGGATGATTGGTCTGATTTGGACCATACTCATTGGCTTTATGGCCTACACACAATGGTTACTTATCAAGAAAACGCGCGACCGATTACTACTTTCCTTGGTACCAATTTTATTCTTAAACTGTATGCTTTATCCTTTATATAGCCAAGGATTTACAAATGACTATAATCAATTAATTGGCAATTTATTTACGATTGCGTTTGCGGCTTATATCAGCGGCAGAATCAAAAGCATCACAATACTCGGCTCTAACTTAATCTTGATTGTCACACTCTGGGGACTCTTTGCTACTTTTGCCACATCAAAAATAAATTAAATAATTAATTTAATTCAAAGTTGTTTATAATTTTGCGATCAACTATTTTAAAGGGCTATTAAAATGAACATTAAATACATTCTAATATTAATTACAGCAATTTTTATTTCTGCTTGTAGCTCTATGACATATACAACAAAACAAGAATCATCTGAAAAAAATAAACTGGTAATTCATGAAATTAATTGTTTGACTCTCAGTGCGTGTGAAGCAAAAGCAGCTGAATTATGCGCCGATGGATATAATATTGTGAGCACATCTGAGTCAGTGCCATATGTATTAAATAAAATGGAAATTTCATGTAAAACAAAAACACCTCCTGTGTTAGAAAAGAAGGAGGACCTAGAAAAGAAAGAGAACTCAAAGCTAAATGATGCAATCATCGAAATTGAAAAAGAAATGAAGAAATAAAAATAAAAATGAAACTTAAATTACTTTTTTTGAGTTTACTTGTATTAATTTTTATTTCTTCAATAGCAATTGCTGCATCAAAAGAAGAAATTGACGCTAAAACTCAGGAAACACTTCAGACTTTTTATAACTTTTCTAGTGCTGGCAAGGTGCTCTCTGATAAAGCCGCTGGTATTTTAATTTTTCCAAGTATTGTGAAAGCTGGTTTCTTTTTTGGTGGTGAATTTGGTGAAGGTGCCTTAATAATAGATGGTGAAATTACCGATTATTACAATACAGCCTCTGCATCATTTGGCTATCAATTGGGGGTCCAAGAAAGATCTCAGGTTATTTTATTTATGGACAAAACAGCGCTCGATAAATTCCGTTCTAGTGGTGGATGGGATGCGGGTATAAATGGCAGCATCGCAATTACAACGCTAGGTGCAGGTAAAGATTTCAGCATTGAAAATATAAAAGAACCGATTATTGCATTTGCGTTTTCTCATAAAGGTCTTATGGGCAACATTACGCTCGAAGGCACTAAAATTACTAAAATAAAAAAATAGCTTCTTAAAATTCCAATGGGTCAACATCAACGACCCATTTTACTTTCTGACCTAATTTGTTCTCACGTAAATAAAGTACCCATTCTTCAAGAAGTTTTTGTAATGCAACACGAGAGCTTGCTTGTAAAACTAATTGGGCTCGTTCCATGCCTTTTAATCTTTCCATCATGGGTCGCACTGGATTATAAACAGTGATTTGATGACTTAAATTTTGAGCTTTTATCATCGCTTCATTCAAAAATTGCATCACATGCGTCAATTGATGCGCTTCCGCTTTTAAGAGCACCAAGAATACAAAAGGGCTTAGCTCTGCTAATGCTCTCTCTTTTAGAAGCTCATTCGCAAAGTGCTCGTAGTCATGTGTTTTTAAAGCTTCGAATAAAGGGTGATTGGGAAATGCGGTTTGAATATAAACTTCGCCTTTAATATTGGCTCGACCTGCGCGACCACTTACTTGCATCAGTTGTGAAAATAGACGTTCGCTTGCTCTAAAGTCTGGGCTATATAAAGCCTGGTCGGTATCTAGCACACCGACTAAACTTAAATACGGAAAGTCATGACCTTTGGACAGCATTTGAGTGCCAATTAAAATATCAATTTCACGATTTTTCATCTTTAAAAATAAATCATTAAGCGCTTCTTTGGTTTTTGTAGAGTCTCGATCTACTCTTAAAATGCGTGCTTCTGGAAAAAGCTCTTTTAAAGTTTCTTCAATACGCTGTGTACCTAATCCTGTCGGATACAAATCCGTATTGCCACATGAGGGACATTGCTGTGGCATTTTTTCATCATGGCCGCAATGATGACAACGTAATCGTTTTTGATTGAGGTGCACCACCAAACGACTACTGCAACGATGGCATTTTCCAGTCCACTGACACGATGCACATAAAAGCACAGGCGCAAAACCACGTCGATTAATAAAAATAAGGCTCTGTTCTTTTTTGTTTAACCGATCTCGAATGGCATCTATCAGATAAGGTGAAAAACCTTTTAACACCGTAGACTTTGAAATATCAATACATTTGATTTCAGGGAGTGTTGAGTCTTCAACTGCACGCGAGGATAACTTCAGAAAACCAAATTTTTTTGGATCTTTGGTTTTAGTCGCATTAAACCAAGTTTCAAGGGAGGGTGTCGCAGTACCCATCACAATCGGAATGTTTTCAGATTTAGCGCGGAAGATTGCAACGTCTCTCGCGTGATAACGTAAGCCCTCTTGTTGTTTGAATGAGGCGTCGTGCTCTTCATCAATAATGATGAGCGATAGATGAGGCATCGGTGTAAAAATACTTAAACGTGTGCCAATGATAATTTGAGCGGTTCCCTCTTTAGCAAGTCGCCAATGCGTTAAGCGTTCATTATCTGTTAAGTGGCTATGAAGCGTCACGAGGGTAAACTTTTCGAAACGCGACCTAAAGCGACTCTCGAGTTGGGGCGTTAAATTAATTTCAGGAACCAATACTAAGACTTGCGCATGTTCTTTTTTTAATGCCTCCTCAATCAAGCGAATATAGACTTCCGTTTTGCCACTGCCAGTGATCCCATAAAGCAACCAAGGTGCAAATTTTTGTTTTTTTTCTAATATGGCATCAAGCGCTTCTTGTTGATCGCTATTCAACAATGGAATAGGGGCTTCTTTATAAACTTTATCGTCTAAGGTCGCCTCATTTTTTTCAATCCAACCCATCTCATCGAGCGTTTCGATAGATTTTTTCCAAGTGCTACTGATCGAACGAAGACTCGCCTCATCAAGTTCTTTGGCATCAATTAAAGCCACCACAATACGTTTTAAAATGGTTTGCCGAGGCGGTAATTGATCGACACCTAATTGAAGCGCTTTGGGTGTTAGGCGATAAAGATACTTCTTTACCATCGCTCTTGTATTTAATTTTTTTAATCTAGATGGCACCGCGGACAGAATCGTTTGCCCAATAGGATAGTGATAATACTGACTACAGAATTGAAAGAGCTTAAAACTTTCTTCATCAAAAATAACTTCGGGGTCGAGACGGATAATGGACTTTAATTTTTTAGATTCGATTGATGAAGTATCAGAAACGCCCACCACAACGCCAATCATTTTACGGGCTCCAAAAGGGACCACCACATACTGTCCAATCTGAGTATTGGGATTGTCAGTCTTATAGTCAAACACCCGATCGAGTGGCACATCGAGGGCAACTTTTAGAATGTGAAGTGCGTCAGTCATGGTGTTAGTTTTTAAGGGGAGTCCATCAATTCTAAGTTAAAATAAGAGCTTTAATCGTTACCTATCATTCTAAGACGTGAAATCGCATCTTCTAAAATTATTGTTGACCGTCGCACAATCAATACACCCTGAGATTTTAGCGAATTCTATTCAAATAGATCGTCCTAAATCCATCGAGCATGGTGATTTTTCAACGAATTTAGCCATGATGCTCGCTAAAACTTTGAAAAAAAATCCGCGCGAATTGGCGACCCTCATCATTGAGAAGTTTCCTTCTTCACCTTTTATTGAAAAGGTTGAGATTGCGGGTGCAGGTTTTATTAATTTCTATTTAAACGCTAAAGCACGCACCTTCATTATCCATGAGATTTTAAAAAATCCTGAAGCTTATGGACAAAATACTTCGGGTCATGATGAAAATGGTACGCCTCAAAAAGTCCAAATTGAATTTGTATCCGCGAATCCCACAGGGCCACTTCATGTCGGCCATGGCCGAGGTGCTGCGATTGGCGACTCATTAGCAAGACTTTTAAAATTTAATGGTTGGGATGTCACACGCGAATTTTATTACAACGATGCGGGTGCTCAAATTGATAACCTCGTAAAATCAGTCCATGCGAGATGCCACAATATAGATCCATCGAATCCTCAATTTCCTGAAGATGGTTATCGTGGTGAATACATTGTGGAAATTGCGAATGCTTTTTTAAATAAGAAAAGCATTGAATGCGAAGGTAAAACCATTCAGGCATCGGGCAATCACGATGACCTAGAATCGATTCGACAGTTCAGTGTTGCATACTTAAGACAGGAACAGGATCAGGATTTAAATGCATTCCAGATTAAGTTTGATGTCTTCACACTTGAATCTTCTTTCTATCAAAACGGTCAGATTGAAAAGGTTGTAGCATCCCTCATTAAAAATGGGTTTACTTATGAGGAAGATAACGCGCTCTGGTTAAAAACCACAGCATTTGGTGATGACAAAAATCGTGTCATGAAAAAATCAGATGGCAGTTATACCTACTTCATTCCAGATGTGGCTTATCATCTCAATAAATGGGAGCGCGGTTTTAAACGCGTGATTAACGAGCAAGGATCGGACCATCACAGTACGATTACCCGTGTGAGAGCCGGCCTTCAATCATTAAAACTTGGTATTCCTGAAACCTATCCTGAATATGTGCTTCATCAAATGATTACCGTGATGAAGGGGGGAGAGGAAGTGAAGCTCTCGAAACGTGCCGGTAGTTATGTAACCCTTCGTGATTTAATTGATGAAGTGGGTTGTGATGCAACACGGTATTTCTTAGTGGCTCGTAAACCTGATTCACAACTCGTATTTGATATCGATTTAGCCAAAACTCAAAATTCGGATAACCCTGTATATTACATTCAATACGCACATGCCCGTATTGCAGGCGTTTTAAAACAATGGAGCGGAGAAATCAATCAATTAAGTAAATTGAATGTAGGCCAACTTAAATCTTTGCAGGAATTAATTCTCATTAAACGCTTAAGCGAATTTCCAGAAATGGTTTTACATGCAGGCGTTGAATTAGCGCCGCATACTATTGCAAACTATTTAAAAGACTGTGCGGCAGATCTTCATAGCTATTATAATGACACTAAGTTTTTGGTTGAAAATGAAGATGAAAAACTAGCGCGCTTAAGTTTAATTCGTGCTACGCAAATTGTATTAAAAAATGGTCTCTATCTTCTCGGCGTCAACGCTCCGGAAAAAATGTAGTTATAAGGTGAATATGGAAAAGGGTAAATCAGGTAGTTCTTTCGTAAATGGCCTTTTTATGGGCATTTTAGTGGGTATAGGCTTATCGATCGCTATTACTGTTTTTATTACTAATGGTAAAAGTCCTTTTGTAAGTAAAGACACGAATGGTGCTTGTATAGAAATCCGAGGAACAAAGCCCGAGGGTGAAGGGACAAACGACGCTATTCAAGATCAGCCGACTAAATTTGATTTCTATAATATTTTACCTAATGGTGATAAAGACATCTCAGATCGTGAAATAACACAGAGCCTAAAAAATCCAGCGAGTATTCCACAAAAAGAGGTGTACTTTTATCAAGTAGGCTCATTTACGATTGATAAAGATGCGGATAATACTAAAGCAAAATTGGCACTTTTAGGATTTGAAGCGGTCGTACTTACAGTAACTTCTCAAAATAATGAAATAGTGCATAAAGTAAGAGTAGGTCCTATAACTGATGACGAACAAATTATGAAAATAAAAAATGATCTTATTAAGAATGGTTTTAAACCGATCTTAGTGAAAGCAACTCTTAACAATACAAACTCGAATAATTAAGGATATCTTCAATGAAAAAAATCTTATTCATTTTTTTAATGCTTTTTACATCACTTTCTTTTGCAGTAGCCCCTGAGGCTGGGGTTAATTTTGATAAAACAGTACAAACTGTTCCCACAGACAACAAAGATAAAATCGAAGTCACAGAGCTCTTTTGGTATGGTTGTATTCACTGCTACCAAATGGATCCAATGTTGAGTGATTGGGTAAAAAAATTACCTAAGGATGTTTACTTTAAACGTATGCCAGCCATTCCGCGTGCGGATTGGGCACCGATGGCTAGAGCTTTTTATGCAATGGAAATTTTAGGTGTGGCTGAGAAACTTCATACCGCTATATTTGATGCGGTTCATAAAGAACGCTCCCTTAACCCTGCTGATGAAAAAGCAATTCTGCAATGGGTGACATTAAAATCAGGCCTTGATCGTAAAAAAGTAGAAGATGCTTTTAATTCATTTTCAATGAATGCATCTTTAAATAAAGCCGCACAAGTTTTTAAAGCATCAGGTGCAACAGGTGTGCCTACGCTCATGATTGACGGTAAGTACATTACTTCAAGTACAATGGCGGGGGGCAATAATGAAGCACTTCAAATTGCTGACTTCATCATCAACAATGTCAGAAAAGATCGCAATAAAAAATAAAACTTTTAAAGTCTTTATCACCGGTGCCACAAGTGGCATCGGTGAATCATTAGCCCGACAGTATGCAAATCGAGGCGCTACTTTAGGTTTAGTAGGGCGACGACTTGAACTTCTTCACAAATTAAAATCAAGGATTGATACACCTTGTGAGATTTATGGAATAGATGTCACAAATCAAAAAGACATTCGAAAAGCTGCCAATCATTTTATAAAAAAATATGGCGCACCTGATATTGTGATTGCTAATGCAGGGGTCAGCACTGGAACACTTGCGGGCAAAAGTGAAGACCTTCACACATTTAAACGTGTGATAGAAATTAATTTATATGGGGTAATTCATACTTTTCTGCCATTTATTGAAGTTTTAAAAAAACAAAAGAAAGGTCAATTAGTAGGTATTTCAAGTGTGGCTGGCATTCGAGGTTTGCCTGGCTCAGGCGCGTATAGCACTTCGAAGGCAGCACTTATTAATTATCTAGAGAGTCTTCGTATTGAAATGAAGCCTTTTGGGATTGATGTCACAACTATTGCCCCAGGCTTTATTCATACGCCTATGACTAAACATAATTGTTATGCTATGCCTTTTATTTTAGATGTGGATGTTGCAGTGTCTCGTTTCATCAAAGCCATTCACAATAAAAAACGTTTTGTCATTATTCCTTGGCAAATGAGTATTATAGCTAGCATCATGAAATTTCTTCCCGCATCCATGTGGGACTTTTTAGCTAAGGGCGGCCCTAAAAAAATCAGAAAAATGATTCAGTAATATCCATATCACGTATATCCTTAAAACGTAAAATAAATTAAAATGTTACCTATTATTTACATTTTTTATTTATGTCAAATCTCGAATATAACGGCCAAGCTCTTACAAAAGCGCGTCGTGAACTAAAACTTAAAGCTGATGATATCGCAACGGAATTATGTTTATCTGTGCAACAAGTCCAAGCAATTGAAAATAATTTAAATGCTTTTTTTCATTCTAATAAATTGAAACAAGCTGTCATCAAGCGTTATTGTCGATTGCTTAATATTGATGTGAACTCTGTCATCACTAACTATGAATTAGATGAAACTGATACTAATTTTCAAGAAATTAAAAAAGATAACTTAGGTAAACGCTTTAAAAAGTATATTTATCTTTCAATTGCAGCATTTATTACGACGCTTGTTTGGAAACTTTTTGCATAATGCTAGAAAAGTTAAATGAATTATCTTTCCGACTAAGAACACGGCATTTTAAATTTATTGAACGAAGAAAATCACTACGTCTTGAGACATCAGGTTATTACCCTTATCAAATTATGAACATTGGTGAGAGTTTTTTAATCGATAATACAGATATAGAGATACTAAATAAAAAACATAAAATAATTAATAAAGAGCTCAATAAAACGTTTTTGGCTAAAATAGAGACTGATGGTATTCGAATAACGCGCATTAAATAAAACATAAGGAAAACAAAATGGAATTTGATCAAAAAGAGGAAGCGCCTTTTAATATCCCAGAAAAAAAGAAAGCGGACAAAAAGACTCTTGCTATTTATATCGTCACTGGCATTATTTCAGTGAGTTCACTTATCTATGGGTACGCAAGTTATCAAGCGACCTATTTTAAAGATGCTGAAATCCAAAAGCTTAAATTAGAGTTAGAAGAAGCCAATACAAAATTATTACGAATTGACGCTCTTGAAAATCAAGTGAAAGAATTGGAAGCATCGCTTGCGGCAAAGGCAGCTGCGAAAGCGGAATCAAAAAAGGTTACGAAACCCACAGTGAAAAAAGAAATTAAAAAAGTAACTGCTACGAAAAAAGCTGTGAAGAAATCAAAAACGACCACAGCTAAAGCTAAGGAAAAAAAGCCAGTTAAAAAATAAGTTGGCTTAAAATTATTCTCGCCCTATTTGAGAATATAATAGGGCTCTGCTTTCTACAATAAATAAAATTTCTAAAAGATACTTATGACAACACATGTACTTTATAGCCCATATCAATTAGGAAATTTAAAGCTTAATAATCGCTGTGTCATGGCACCACTGACAAGAAATCGCGCCAATGAGAAACGTGAACCAGTGGACATGAATGTCACTTATTATGAGCAACGCGCGACTGCTGGTTTAATCATTGCGGAAGCGACCCAAATTTGCCCTGAGGGCCAAGGCTATATTTCTACACCAGGTATTTATTCTGAAGGTCAAATTGAAGGTTGGAAAAAAGTGACAGATGCGGTTCATAAAAAGACCGGAAAGATTTGTTTACAACTCTGGCATGTCGGTCGTATTTCCCATAGCGACTTGCTACCAAATAATATGCCGCCTCAAGCGCCTTCAGCAATCAGAGCCAAAGCAAAAACATTTAATAGCAAAGGCTTAGTCGATGTATCAGAGCCTAAAGCCTTAGAGATTGATGAAATCAAATCACTTACTAAGCAATATGCTCAAGCCACTTTAAATGCGCAAAAAGCTGGATTCGATATGATTGAAGTGCATGCAGCTAATGGTTATTTGATTGATCAATTTTTAAGAGACAAAACAAATCATCGTGACGATCAATATGGTGGATCTATTGAAAATCGTGCGCGCTTTTTATTAGAGGTAGTTGATGAAATCATCAAAGTCTATCCGGCGAATTTAATCGGCTGTCGTATTTCACCTGCATCTACGTTTAATGATATCAATGATTCAGATCCACAAAACTTATATAGCTATGTGGTCACTGAACTAGGCAAACGAAAATTAGCATATCTTCATATCATTGAAGGCGAAACAGGTGGGCCACGCGATGCTAATCCTAAAGTTAATTTTGCTGAATTAAAAAAATTATTTAAGGCCCATGGTGGTATGAACATTATGACGAACAATGGCTATAACAAAGGCATGGCTGAAAGAGCCATTGAAAATAACGAGGCTGATCTTGTTGCTTTCGGCGTCCCTTTTCTTGCCAATCCAGATTTAGTAAAACGACTTGAAAATAATTACCCGCTGAATACACCTAATCAGAGAACTTTTTATGGGGGCACGGAAAAAGGTTATATCGATTACCCTTTTTATAGCGATTAACTCGTTTTATTTTTTGTAGGCTTTTTTACTGCAGGTTTTTTAGGTTCATCACCTAAATGAAGGTCGATACCCTTCACTAAATTTTTAAACTCATCTGTATAAACAATTTTTTTGTGATTTGTTTTTTGGCCATAAAGTGAAATGGCGGAAAATATAATGGAATACAAAAGAATGACCGTTACAACCACGGTGGTCTCAAAAAAATAATCACGCACTAAAGTCAGTATCGGATCTAGCCAGACCCAACCTTCTTTGACTTGATATTCAAGATTGTCTACCCAGATCGATTGAAGCCTATGTAAATACTGAAATAAAGCCGTCATGTTTAACCTTTCTTATATTCCTTAAATTATAAGTGAAATCCGTACCGAGAAAAGACAAGCCTTAAATAAAAGAGGTAAAATATAGCTTTAAATTCAACGAATTATTATGAAAATCACCGTTATTGGTACAGGGTATGTAGGTTTGGTCGGCGCTGCGTGTCTAGCCGAAGTCGGTAATCATGTCTTAGGCCTTGATTTGAATCCAGAGAAGATTCGCATCCTCAAAGAAGGTGGCATTCCTATTCATGAACCTGGTCTTTTAGAAATTGTGCGTCGAAATGTAGAAAATGGGCGTCTTTCATTCACAACAAATGTCGAAGAAGCTGTTCACTTTGGCGAAGTCCAATTTATTGCTGTAGGTACGCCGCCTGATGAAGATGGCTCTGCTGATCTTCAATACGTTACAGAAGCAGCACGTAACATTGGTCGCTTTATGACTTCAGAAAAAGTGATTGTAGACAAATCAACGGTGCCGATTGGTACAGGTGATAAAGTTAAAGCAGCTGTCGCTGAAGAATTAAAGAAAAGAAATGTCGACATTCATTATAGTGTTGTCTCCAATCCTGAATTTTTAAAAGAGGGTGCTGCAGTAGAAGATTTCATGCGTCCTGATCGTATTGTGATTGGTACTGAAGATTCAAAAGCAATTGAAGTCATGAAACAAGTGTATGCACCTTTCCAAAGAAATCACGAAAGACTCGTGGTCACCAATTTAAGAAGTGCTGAACTTATTAAGTATGCAGCTAACTCAATGTTAGCGACGCGTATTAGTTTTATGAATGAATTAGCCAACTTAGCGGAAATTGTGGGTGCTGATATCGAGATGGTCAGACAAGGTATTGGTTCTGATCCACGTATTGGTTATCACTTTTTATATCCGGGTTGTGGTTATGGTGGCTCATGTTTTCCAAAAGATGTAAAAGCTTTAATTAAAACTGCTAAAGATGTCGCGGGGTTTGATTTGAAATTATTAAAAGCGGTGGAAGAAGTGAACGATCTTCAAAAATATGTCTTACCTAAAAAAATTAAAAAACAATTTGGTGACAATTTAAAAGGTAAACATTTTGCCTTGTGGGGTTTAGCTTTCAAACCTAATACGGATGATATGAGAGAAGCTTCAAGTCGTGTCTTGATTAATGAACTCATTAAAGCGGGTGCCACGATTACCGCTTACGATCCCGTTGCCATGGATGAAGCTAAGCGTATTTTCAAAGATGAAAAACATTTATCTTTTGTAGATACACAAGATGATGCACTTAAAAATGCAGATGCGCTTATTATTGTCACTGAGTGGACAGAATTTAGAAGCCCTGATTTTGCTTTAATCAAATCTTCACTTAAATCACCTTTCATTTTTGATGGACGAAATCTTTATGATCCGAAAGCGGTTCGCTCACTTGGATTTGAGTATTTCCCTATTGGGCGTTAAATGAAAATCTTGGTGACAGGTGTAGCCGGTTTTATTGGCATGCATAGCGCCAAAAAACTCCTTGATGACGGCCATGAAATTATTGGTATTGATAATCTTAATGATTATTATGATGTCACCTTAAAAGAAGATCGACTTAAAACACTAGAGGGCTATAAAAATTTTAAGTTTTTAAAGCTCGACATTAAAGATCAAAAAGATGTACTCGATCTTTTTAAAAAAGAATCGCCAGAGCGTGTTCTTCATTTAGCAGCGCAAGCAGGTGTGCGCTACTCCATTCAGAATCCATATATCTATATGGATTCCAATATTCAGGGCTTTATTAATATTTTAGAAGGTTGTCGTGCAATTAAAACTGAGCATCTTGTCTTTGCAAGCAGCTCAAGCGTATATGGTGGTAATACAAAAGTTCCTTTTAGTGAACATGATAATGTGGATCATCCTATAAGTCTTTATGCAGCCACTAAAAAAGCTAATGAATTGATGGCACACACTTATAGTCATCTTTATCAAATTCCTACAACGGGTTTACGTTTTTTTACAGTCTACGGCCCTTGGGGCAGGCCTGATATGTCGCCTATGCTATTCACAAAAGCTATTCTAGCTGATGAACCTATACAAGTATTCAATCATGGCGATATGATGCGTGACTTTACTTATATTGACGATATCGTAGCGTCTGTAAATGAAACGCTATTTAAAACAGCCACGCCTAATAACAATTTTGATGCACAGCATCCAGATCCTGCAACAAGTTATGCGCCCTATCGCGTCTTTAATATAGGAAACAGCCAACCGGTGCCATTGATGCAATTTATCGAAACGATTGAAGATGCATTAGGTAAAAAAGCGATTAAAAAAATGATGGTTATGCAAGCAGGCGATGTCAAAATAACATCAGCAGATACTTCGGAATTAAATCAGTGGGTCAATTTCAAACCGAACACCTCTATTAAAGAAGGTGTTTCGCGATTTATAGATTGGTATAAAACATACTACTAAGTTATTTCTTTTAGAAGCCTAATGCACTTTTAAATTCACTCTACAGTAACAGACTTTGCTAGATTTCGAGGTTTATCGACATCCGTTCCCTTGATAAGGGCCACATGATAAGCAAGTAGCTGCACTGGAATAGAGTGAATGATCGGCGACAGAATGCCTGTATGTCTGGGGGTTCTTATTACACGAACACCTGGGCTTTCCATAAAGTGACTATCTGCATCTGCGAATACAAAAATTTCTCCGCCTCGCGCTTTTACTTCTTGCATATTCGATTTTACTTTTTCAAGTAAATTATCATTAGGAGCAATCACAACAACTGGCATGTCATTATCAACTAATGCTAATGGACCATGTTTTAACTCTCCTGCTGGATAAGCTTCTGCATGAATATAAGAAATCTCTTTTAATTTTAATGCACCTTCCATCGCAATCGGGTAATGAATACCACGACCTAAAAATAAGGCATGTTGCTTATCTGCAAATAATTTTGCCCATTCTTTAATTTGTGGCTCTAAATTAAGTGATTGTTGAACACTTCCTGGCAACTGTCTTAAATTTTCTAGATAAGTTTTTTCCTCAATCTTATTAATAAGTTTTTTATAGCTCGCAATGGTCACAGCTAGACTAAATAGTGATGCCAGTTGTGTGGTAAAAGCTTTGGTCGATGCTACGCCAATTTCGGCACCAGCTCTCGTATATAAAACAAGATTTGATGCACGTGCAATGGCACTTTCTTGAACATTACAAATTGCCAAACTTAAATTTTGCCCTAAGGACTGAGCGTGCTTTAAGGCTTCCATCGTATCTAGCGTTTCGCCTGACTGGGAGATGGTTAAAATTAATTGATTTAGATTAGGAACTGAATCTCGATATCGATATTCACTTGAAATTTCAACTGTCGTCGGTATTTTTGCAATACTCTCTAACCAATATTTAGCAGTAACCCCTGCGTAATAGCTTGTGCCTGCTGCCAAAATTAAAATACTATCCATTTTAGAAAAATCTTCTTGGGCATTTTTTCCAAATAGGCTTACATCAAAATGACCTACATCAATAATAGCTTCAATCGTGTCTGTTAAAGCGCGAGGCTGTTCATAAATTTCTTTTTGCATGTAGTGATCATAAGGGCCTAACTCCATAGAAGATAAAGTCACTTCACTGATATGCGTTTTACGCGTAATCGCTTTTTTATCTTTATCGAAAATTTGAATAGCATCTTTTTTTACTTGCACGACATCACCATCTTCAAGATATATGAATTTTTTAGTGACGACTAAAAGTGCTGAAATATCAGATGCAATAAAATTTTGCTTATCGCCTAATCCAATAATCAGAGGACAACCTAAACGTGCGCAAATCATTTCATCAGGATTTTTAAGAGAGATCACGGCAATTGCAAATGCACCTCTTAATTCTTCACCTAACATTTGGATTGCTTCTAGAAGTGATTTGTTTTGATGTTTTACAAAGTAATGAATCAGGTGAGCTATGACTTCAGTATCTGTTTGTGATTCAAATTGATAGCCTAATTTTTTAAGGCGCTCTCGCTCTTCTTCATAATTTTCAATAATGCCGTTATGTACAACGGCGATTTCACCCTCTGAAATATGAGGATGGGCATTTAATTCTGTGACACCACCATGTGTTGCCCATCTTGTATGGCCAATCCCTATGAAGCCTTCTAGGTTTTGTTCTTCCGCCATTGTTTCAATCTCAGCTACACGACCTACTGAGCGCACACGTTCAATACCGTTTCGAAGAACCGCAATACCCGATGAATCATAGCCTCGATATTCGAGACGACTTAATCCCTCGATTAAATGTGGAACGATATTTTGATTTGAAATTGCCCCTACAATGCCACACATAGTTAAATTCTCTTTATTTTTTTGTAGGTTTAGTCCAACCAGAAATGCTGGTTTGTTTTGAGCGAGACACCGTGAGTTCTCCCGGTGGTGCATCTTTAGTGATCGTAGATCCTGCAGCGATGGTCGCACCTTTACCAATTTTAAGAGGAGCCACTAATGCTGTGTTTGATCCTATAAACGCGTCATCTTCAATGATCGTTGGGTGTTTATTGGCGCCATCATAGTTACAAGTAATCGTCCCAGCGCCTATATTGACTGATTTACCGACTAGACTATCGCCAACATAACTCAAGTGATTTATATTTGTTTCATTATTCACTTCACTATTTTTAATTTCTACAAAGTTACCAATGTGCACTTTGTTTTGAAGTTTTGTGCCGGGTCTTAATCTGGCAAATGGACCAATACGACAATGTTCGCCGACGCTACTTTCAACAATGTGTGAATAAGGCTCGATCGAAGTGTGATCACCTATCGTGCTATCTTTAATATATGAGTAAGCAGCAATTTTCACATGATTGCCTAAATGAACTTTACCTTCAAAAATACAACCGACGTCAATCATGACATCTTGACCTGCCGTAACCTCCCCTCGAATATCAATACGGCTTGGATCTATAATAGTGACGCCTTCTTCCATCATTTTTTTTGCTGTCATATGTTGATAGCTTCTTTCCATGGTTGCTAATTCAGATTTTGAATTAATGCCAGTAATAGATACTTCATTATCCGCAGATTCACTTAATACTTCAATGTTATCTTCAATCGATAACCCAACAATATCTGTCAAATAATATTCTTTTTGTGCATTTTGATTATTAAGTCGCTTCAACCAATTTTTTAAAAGATAATTTGGGGCACACATGATGCCTGTATTTATTTCTTTAATATTTTTTTGAGACGCGTCACAGTCTTTTTCTTCTACAATTTTTTGTATGCGTTCATCTTTTCTTACGATCCTGCCATAGCCTTTCGGATCTTCTTTTGAATAAGTTAAAACGGCTAAATTTTTTTGGCCTTTTTTAATTAAACGTTGAATCGTTTCTTGATCAATCAAAGGCACATCACCATAAAGAATCAGTGTACTACCCTCATCTTTAATGAAAGGGATCGCTTGTTGAACGGCATGGCCTGTTCCTAATTGTTCTTTTTGTTCTGCCCATTGAATATGGGTTGATGGAAATGTTTTCTTAACAAGATCACCTCCATAGCCGTACACCACGACAAGTTGGTTTGGATTAAATGACATGGAAGCATCAATAACATAACCTAAAAGCGGTTTATGAGCGATTGGTTGCAAGACTTTGGGTAAATCAGAACGCATTCGCGTTCCTTTGCCCGCAGCTAAAATCACAATAGATAAAGACATCTTCGCTATTTTATCGCCTATTTGTTGTCATATGACATAAAAAAAGCAGCTTAAAGGCTGCTTTTAATAATTTTGTAAGTTTTGAATCTTAGTGTTTTTGACGTAGTTTTTGAATCGCTTGAATTTGTGCAATCGCTTCCGCTAGTTCAGCTTGCGCTTTTGCATAATCTACATCAGAAGAACGATTCTTCATTGCTTCTTCAGCCGCTTTTTTAGCTGCATTTGCTTGTGCTTCATCAAGATCATGGCCGCGAATCGCTGTATCTGCAAGGACAGTCACAACACCCGGTTGGACTTCTAAAATACCGCCTGAAATATAAATGAGTTGTTCTTCATTTTTATCCGCTAATTTAATACGAAGGGCCCCTGGTTTAATCGATGTAATCATCGGTGCATGGTGAGGATAAATACCTACTTCACCCATTTGTGCAGGTGCTGCGACGAACTCAGCTTCACCTGAAAAAATAGATTCTTCAGCACTTACGACATCAATATGAACTGTGGCCACCATGTATTTTTTACCTAATCAATTAAGATAATGTTTTTGCTTTTGCTACAGCTTCTTCGATGCTACCTACCATGTAGAACGCTTGTTCTGGTAAGTGATCATATTCACCACTCACGATCGCTTTAAAGCCTTTGATCGTATCTTTAAGTGTCACATATTTTCCAGGAGCGCCTGTGAATACTTCAGCGACGTGGAATGGTTGTGATAAGAAACGTTGAATTTTACGTGCACGACTTACCGCTAATTTATCTTCTGGAGATAATTCATCCATACCAAGAATTGCAATAATGTCGCGTAATTCTTTATAGCGTTGTAATGTCGATTGAACTGAACGTGCCACTTGATAATGTTCTTCGCCCACAATTTGTGGATCAAGCTGACGTGATGTTGAATCGAGTGGATCCACTGCTGGATAAATACCAAGGGAAGCAATATCACGCGATAACACAACCGTTGAGTCCAAATGTTGGAATGTGGTTGCAGGTGATGGGTCAGTCAAGTCATCGGCTGGCACATAAACCGCTTGGATCGATGTAATCGAACCTGTCTTTGTTGAAGTAATACGTTCTTGTAGGCGACCCATTTCATCAGCAAGTGTTGGTTGATAACCTACCGCTGAAGGCATACGACCTAAAAGTGCAGACACTTCAGTACCTGCGAGTGTGTATCGATAAATATTGTCTACGAAGAAAAGAACATCACGACCTTCGTCACGGAATTTTTCCGCCATCGTTAAACCTGAAAGTGCAACACGTAAACGGTTGCCTGGTGGCTCGTTCATCTGACCGAACACCATCGCTACTTTAGATTCTTCCATATCATCTAATTTAATCACGCCTGCATCTGACATCTCATGATAGAAGTCGTTACCTTCACGTGTACGTTCACCCACACCTGCAAATACAGATAAACCTGAGTGTTGTTTAGCAATGTTGTTAATGAGTTCCAACATGTTCACGGTTTTTCCTACACCAGCACCACCGAAGAGACCTACTTTACCGCCTTTAGCGAATGGACAAACTAAGTCAATCACCTTAATACCTGTTTCAAGTAAATCAACAGAAGGTGAGAGGTCTTTAAAGTCTGGCGCTTTTTGGTGAATAGAACGGAATTCTTTAGATTTGATTGGGCCCATTTCATCGATCGGGCGACCAAGTACGTCCATGATACGGCCTAGTGTGCCTGAACCTACTGGCACGTTAATCGCAGCGCCTGTGGATTTAAATGCAGTACCGCGCGCAAGTCCGTCAGACGAACCCATCGCAATCGTTCTAACAATGCCATCACCAAGCTGTTGTTGCACTTCAAGTGTCAACCCTGCTTCAGCTTGTGAGTCTTTGTCATCTAAGATCAATGCATCAAATACTTTCGGCATTTGATCGCGAGGAAACTCGACGTCAACCACCGCACCGATACATTGCACTACTTTTCCGATTTGTTTACTAGCCATTTTTTTTCCTTGAAGACTCTAAATAATTAATTCAACGTTATGCAACCGCAGCTGCACCACCCACAATTTCTGAAATCTCTTTTGTAATTGCCGCTTGACGTGCTTTGTTATAAATCAATTTCAATTCACCAATCACATTCTTCGCATTATCTGAAGCTGACTTCATCGCAACCATACGTGCAGATTGTTCTGAGGCCATATTTTCTGTGACGCCGTGATAAATCAATGACTCAATATAACGCGTCAATAATTGATCGATGACACTTTGTGCATCCGGCTCATAGATATAATCCCATGGACCTTCTGGACTTCCGATTTTATCGCCTGAGAGTGGTAACAATTGATCCACCACAGGCTCTTGCTTCATCGTATTAATAAATTTGGTATAACAAATAAAGAGCTGATCCACTTCGCCATTCACATAAGCATCTAACATCACTTTGATGGCACCGATTAATTTTTCTACGTGCGGTGTATCACCTAAACCTGTGATGTGTGATTTCACATTCGCATTAATACGCGTCATGAAACCTAAACCTTTATTACCTAATGCGCTGACATGTACTTTTTTACCCTGTAATTCCCATTCTTTCATTTGATTCACAGACATTCTTAATACGTTGGTATTAAGACCACCGCATAAACCTTTATCTGAAGTCACTACAATCAAACCAATATTTTTAACTTGATCTTTTTTAACTAAGAATGGATGTTTATATTCCGATTGTGCATACGACAAGTGTGCCGCTACATTTCTGATTTTCTCAGCATAAGGACGAGCTTGACGCATACGCTCTTGCGCTTTGCGCATCTTAGATGCTGCGACCATCTCCATCGCTTTGGTGATCTTTCGTGTATTTTCTACACTCTTGATCTTGGTTCTGATTTCTTTACTACCGGCCATAATGACTCTTTAATATTTAGTAAGCGTTACTTGATTTGAAATCTTCAATAGCTTTTTCAAGTGCTTTTTCATTGTCACCTGATAAGTCAGTTGTTTTTTCGATGTCTTGCATAATCTTTTTGTATTTAGAATTCATGAAACCATGCAATGCATTTTCAAACGCCAACACTTTGTTTGTTGGAACATCATCAAAGTAACCTTTGTTTGCTGCGAATAAAGTCACAGCCATTTGTGAAACATTTAAAGGTGCATATTGTGCTTGCTTCATAAGTTCAGTAAACATACGACCGCGGTCAAGTTGTTTACGTGTCGCTTCATCAAGATCAGATGCAAATTGTGCGAACGCTGCTAACTCACGATATTGAGCGAGCGCTAAACGTACACCACCGCCTAATTTTTTAATGACTTTAGTTTGAGCAGCGCCACCCACGCGGGATACAGAAATACCTGCGTTAATCGCTGGACGAATACCTGCGTTAAATAAGTCTGTTTCAAGGAAGATCTGACCGTCAGTAATCGAAATGACGTTTGTTGGTACGAATGCAGATACGTCACCTGCAGCTGTTTCAATGATTGGCAATGCAGTCAATGAACCTGTTTTACCTTTCACTTTGCCTTTAGTGAATTTTTCTACATATTCTTCATTCACACGTGCGGCACGTTCAAGTAAACGAGAGTGAATATAGAACACGTCACCTGGATATGCTTCACGGCCTGGTGGACGACGTAAAAGTAATGAGATTTGACGATATGCAATCGCTTGTTTTGTTAAGTCGTCATAAATAATAAGTGCATCTTCGCCGCGATCACGGAAATATTCGCCCATCGTACAACCTGCGTAAGGCGCTAAGAATTGTAATGCTGCTGAGTCTGATGCTGATGCTGCAACCACAATGGTGTATTCCATCGCACCATGCTCTTCAAGTTTTCTTACTACGTTAGCGATCGTTGATGCTTTTTGACCAATCGCCACATAGATACAGGTCATGTTTTGACCTTTTTGATTGATAATCGCATCCGTTGCTACCGCTGTTTTACCTGTTTGACGGTCGCCAATAATCAATTCACGTTGGCCTCGTCCGACTGGCACCATAGAGTCCACAGATTTCAAACCTGTTTGAACTGGTTGAGAAACAGATTTACGTGCAATCACACCTGGTGCAACTTTTTCAATTTTATCTGTCAGTTTTGTTTTAACTGGGCCTTTACCATCAATCGGTTGACCAAGCGCATTCACGACACGACCAATCAATTCTGGACCAACAGGTACTTCTAAAATTCGGCCTGTACATTTACATACATCACCTTCAGTTATGTGTTCGTAAGCACCTAACACCACCGCACCCACTGAATCTCGTTCAAGATTTAATGCAAGTCCATATGTGTTTCCTGGGAATTCGATCATTTCACCAGACATCACATTTGATAATCCGTGAATACGCACGATACCGTCGGTCACTGAAACCACCGTACCTTGTGTTCTCGCCTCAGCGGTTGTCGAGAAGTTCTCTAATCGACTTTTAATGAGTTCACTAATTTCTGATGTTGATAACTGCATTACTATCTCCTGATAATGATTAGCTTACGACTTCAACGCGTAGGCTAAATTTTGTAATTGCTCACGAACTGAAGCATCAATCACGGTGTCCCCCACAATCACTTTAGTACCACCAATGATTGCTTCATCAATCGTTACTTTTGCATCAATTTTTTTATTAAATTTCTTTTCTAAACTTTTAACCAATGTATCGACTTCTTTATCTGTCGGTTTTGATGCCACAATAATTTCTGCATCAAGCGTACCTTCGTCTGTCGCTTTTAATATTTCAAAAAGGTGACTGATTTCTGGCAATACATTAAGTCTTTTAAATTCGATCAAAAGCTTAATCAGATTTTCACCATATTGATTAAGTTTTTTTCCCGCGATTTTTACAAGCGCTTTTTCACGATCTTCATCAGAAACTTTAGAATCATTAATGAACGCATGCATGCGTTCATCTAAAGACACTTGTGCTAAAAATTCCAACATCTCAGACCATTCGGAAAGGGATTTTTTTTCTTTTGCAAGATTAAATGCTGCAACAGCATAAGGTCTTGCGATTGTTGAAATTTCTGCCATGGTGGGTGATCCTAAAGTTCTTTCGCTAATTTACTTAACATATCGCTATGTGCTTTCTTATCAATTTCTTTTGATAAGATTTTTTCAGCGCCTGCAATTGCAAGTGTTGACACTTGTTCGCGAAGAGATTCTTTTGCGCGATTCACTTCTTGGTCAATCTCTGCTTTCGCACCTAAGATAATACGATCGCCTTCAGTTTTTGCTTGCTGCTTTGCTTCTTCTAAAATTTCTGACGCTCTTTTTTCAGCTTGAGAAATAATTTCAGATGCTTTCTGTTTGGCTTCGTTAAGTTGTTGTGTTGTTTTCTTTGCAGCGACTTCTAAAGAAGCTTTACCTTCTTGAGCTGCAGCTAAACCGTCGGCAATTTCTTTTTGACGTGTTTCAATTGCGCTTAAAAGAGGCGGCCACACATACTTCACGGTAAACCAAATGAGAATCGCAAAAGCAATCGCTTGGGCAATTAACGTAAAATTAATATTCATTTTTGCTCCTGTCTAAGTTCGGTTAAAAGAACCTAAACAATTATTTTGCGATTGCACTTAATAATGGATTTGCAAATGCAAACATCATCACGATACCAACGCTGATAATGAAAGAAGCGTCAATCAAACCTAAAAGTAAGAATACTTTACCTTGTAATTGAGGAATCATTTCAGGTTGTCTTGCAGCACCTTCTAAGAAGCTCGCACACATAATACCGATACCGATACATGCGCCTAAAGCTGCTAAACCAATCATCAAACCTAGACCAATTGCTGTATAAGATTGAATCATTGCTAAATATTGTAAGTGTTCCATGTTTACTTCCCTTTCAGTTAAAAATACTTAAATAAAAAAAACTAATGGCCTTCATGCGCCATCGATAAATACACCACCGTTAACATCATGAAGACAAATGCTTGTAGCCCCACAATTAGAATATGGAATATGGACCAACCTGCGCCCAATAATGCTCCAAAAAATACGCCTGTCACACTCGTTGATGCGAGTAAACCAAGTAGCAAGAAAATCACTTCGCCTGCGTACATGTTTCCGAAAAGCCGGAGTGAGTGAGATAAAGGTTTAGAAATGTATTCGATAATATTAAATAGAAAGTTTGCAGGCCATACCCAAATTTTGCTGCCGAAGGGCGCTGTGAATAGTTCGTGAATCCAACCGCCAAAGCCTTTTACTTTAATGCCAAAATAAATCATAAGAATCCATACTGCAATCGCAAGTGCAAATGTGGTATTGATGTCTGAAGTAGGGACGCTGCGCCATTCATGAATGCCTAAAGGTGAGTAAATAAAATGTGCCATCACATCGATCGGTAAAAAGTCCATGGAGTTCATGACAAGCACCCAGATGAAAACAGTAAGCGCGGCAGGTGCAATAAAAGCATGGCGATCACCATGGAATATATTTTTAACTTGATCATCGATGAAACTAAACATGAGTTCCACAAATGCTTGGCCTTTTGAAGGAACGCCGGCTGTAGCTTTACGAGCCACCATCCAGATTAACGCCATTGAAATAATGCCTAGCAACACACCCATGACAAGTGAGTCAATATTTAAGCTCCAAAATGCACCTTCACCAATCGCCTTTGTATTAAAGGTTAAATGGTGGGTGATATATTCACTTGGTGTTAATGCGCCTTCAGTTGCCATATCTTTCAATTATTCCTAATGACTTTTATTAATCTTCATTTAATTTTGTAATCGATGCACCTGAAATAATGGCTGATAATACAAGCCCTGCAATCAGTGCAAATGGTACAAGCGCTATATAAAACTTAAACGCTGACCAAAGCGATACAAGTACTACAAAAATTTTTACGGCTTCAGCTTTTAATACATTAATAATGATAGCTGCAGGCTCTTTACTCAAAGCCGTTTTGTGAGCAATTTTTGAGGCGAGAAGTACACCGAATATGACGGAGACACTACCGATCAACGCAGAAATACCTGCATGCTTTCCAAAGACTAATGCAACTAAAACCGTTAATATGCCAGCGGCTTTAACCTGCAAACTCAACATTTTTTGAATGATTTGAGGGAATCGCTTCATTCTTTCAGTGATTTCATCAATATCGGACATTTATGCTCACTGAATGCAAAATCTTTGAGTTACAAAGCCATGAATTTTCGCTGGAATTGGCCGTTCCGTCAAGGGTAAAACTTACTTTATCTTTTGATTTTTTTAAGAATCTCATCCAATTGCTCCAAATTACGATAATGCACTTTCAAAACGCCTGAACCATTATTTTTAGCATCGATTGTGACCGATGCGCCTAGGGTGTCAGCTAAAGATTCTTCAAGCTGACGGACATCCGCATTCGTCTTTTTGGGGGATGATGTCGGCTTGTCTGTTTTGTAACTATTTTGTAAGTTTTTAACCAGCGCCTCGACTTCGCGCACAGATAGATTTTTTTGAATCACCTCTTCGCACAACATAATTTGTTGGCTACCTTCTAAACCGATCAAGGCTCTTGCATGGCCCATATCAATTTTGCCGCTTAATAATCGATCTTGAACGGGCTTTGTTAAAGTTAAAAGTCTTAATAAGTTAGAAACCGTGACACGTGATTTACCCACGGCATCGGCTGCCTCTTCGTGCGTCATATTAAATTCATCAATTAAACGTTTAATGCCGATGGCTTCTTCTAATGGATTTAAATCTTCGCGTTGAATATTTTCAATGAGCGCCATCGCGAGTGCAGACTCATCGGGAATATTTTTGATGATAACAGGCACTTCATTTAAGTTTGCTAATTTTGCCGCGCGCCAGCGTCTTTCCCCTGCAATAATTTCATATTGATTATTACCAATCGGTCTCACAATAATAGGCTGCATAACGCCTTGTTTTAAAATGGACTGTGAAAGCGCGTGCAAAGCTTCTTCTTGCATGATGCTTCGCGGCTGATATTTACCAGGCTTTAAATCACTAATCGATAAAGTTTGTAAAGAGCCTTCGTTCTTAGGTGTATCTTCATCGGTGTTCGACAATAATGCATCGAGTCCTCGACCGAGTCCTTTAGGTTTAGCCATGTGACTTCCTCATTTCTTTTTGTATGATTTCTTCGGCAAGTTTTAAATAAGCAACCGCACCTCGAGATGAGCGGTCATACATTAAGACAGGCATCCCGTGACTTGGAGCTTCTGCCAATCTTACATTTCTTGGAATAATCGTTTCATAAACTTTGTCGCCAAAATGCGCAGTCAATTGATCTGATACTTGCTGTGCCAACATATTGCGACTATCAAAAAGCGTTTTTAATAATCCTTCAATTTCAATATGAGGATTTAAATGACTTCTCACTTTTTTAATCGTACCTACTAAATCTGATAAACCTTCTAACGCATAATATTCACACTGCATCGGAATTAAAACAGCATCGGCCGCCGTCAAGGCATTGACTGTAATTAAATTAAGTGCGGGTGGACAATCTAACAACACATAGTCGTAATCTTTTTTTAAATGTTGTAATGCTTCTTTTAATCTTGTTTCACGTTTGCTTTCATTCACAAGTTCAACTTCAGCACCTGCAAGATTTCGATTCGAAGGTGCTAAATCAAAACCACCGCGCTCGCAATGATTGACAATATCGTTAAATGATTTACTTTGAATGAGCACATCATAAATAGACGTTTTGATTGTCGATTTATCAATACCTGAGCCTGTCGTCGCATTACCTTGTGGATCAAGATCAATGAGAAGAACCGATTTATTTTTCGAAGCTAAGCTTGCAGCTAAGTTCACTGATGTCGTCGTTTTACCCACACCGCCTTTTTGATTCGTTACCGCTAATATACGCATGTCTAAAAATTATCTTTCTTTAATATCACTAAATATCGTTCTGCATTGATAAAGGGCACTGCAAGTGGAATCAATGTGTATTGATTCTTTTCAAATGCTTCTAATTCTTCTCTTACATCTTTTGATTTCATCGCTAACCACACACCCTCTTTTTGTAAAGTGTGTTGTGTAAGTGACATCATATTTTTTAAATTCGAAAACGCTCTTGATATCACCGCTTCAAAAAGTGTTGTCGGTTGATAATCTTCTACGCGACTATTCACTACATCTAAATTCGTGAGCAATAATTCACTTTTCACTTGTTGCATGAATATCGTTTTTTTATTAACCGAATCCATTACCGTTACTTTTAATTCAGGTTTTGTAATCGCCAATACAATGCCTGGAAATCCAGCACCACTTCCTACATCTAATATATTTTTTACATGCACATGATTTAAAATAGATAAGCTATCCAGCAAATGAAGCTTGATCATTTCATCGCGTTCGCGAATCGCCGTTAAGTTATAAACACGATTCCATTTTTCTACTAAATTTAAATATGTCATCAGCTGATCAATCACTTGATCAGATAATTTCAAATCCATGCGTTGCAATCCCTCGATCAATAGATCGCGGTCTTTTTTGTCACCAACTTTCATGCTGCTTTTTCTGGGCGTTTTGCAGCTATCTTTCTAGGTTTATTTTTACGTTTAATAAACACTAAAAGTAACGATATGGTCGCAGGTGTAATGCCAGAGATGCGTGAAGCTTGTCCTAAATTTTCAGGCTTATGTAAATTTAATTTTTGTTGTGCCTCAACACTTAACCCATGCACTTCTTTGTAATCAAGATCGATAGGCAATGGAATATCTAATTGATCTCGACTCCGATCCACTTCTTCTTGTTGTCTTACAATGTAACCTTTATATTTTGCTGAAATTTCAACTTGTTCTCTGACCGCAGGATCAATCAAACTTGCATCTTCTTTCATGAGTTCTTTAACGCCTTCAAAACTAACTTCAGGGCGTCTTAATAAATCAAATAAGTTATATTCGTGATCAATTGCTTTACCAATAATCGCTTGTTGTTTTTCAATCGAAATATCTTGAGGTCTGACAAAGAATTTTTTTAATCGCGCTTCTTCTAATTGAATAGTTTCTTGTTTTTGATTGAACATCGTCCAGCGATCATCATCAACTAATCCTAAATTGCGACCTATTTCTGTGAGTCTCAAATCGGCGTTATCTTCTCTTAACATCAATCGATATTCAGCTCGACTTGTAAACATTCTGTAAGGCTCGGAAACACCTCGCGTAATAAGGTCATCCACTAAAACTCCCAAATAAGCCTCGTCGCGCTTAGGGCACCAGGATTCTTTATCTTGTGTCATTAAAGCGGCATTTGTGCCAGCTAACAATCCTTGTGCTGCTGCCTCTTCATAGCCTGTCGTGCCATTGATTTGTCCTGCAAAAAATAAGCCTTGAATCGATTTAGTTTCCAAACTGGACTTCAAGTTACGTGGGTCAAAGTAATCATATTCAATAGCGTAACCCGGTCTCAAGATGTGCGCATTCTCTAACCCATTGATTGAACGGACTAATTTGTACTGTATATCAAAAGGTAAGCTTGTTGAAATGCCATTAGGATAAATTTCATTGGTATTTAAACCTTCTGGTTCTAAAAAAATCTGGTGGGAATCTTTATCTGCAAATCGATGAATTTTATCTTCCACTGATGGACAATAACGAGGGCCTACCCCCTCAATCACACCGGTATACATCGGTGAACGATCTAATCCACTTCGAATAATGTCATGGGTCGATTCATTGGTATGTGTAATCCAACACGACACTTGTTGTGGATGTGTTGTTTTTTTGCCATAAAAAGAAAAATAAGGGGTCGGCGTATCACCCGGCTGCTCTTGCATCAAAGCGTAATTAATTGTACGTCCATCAATTCTTGGGGGGGTGCCCGTTTTAAGTCGACCTACAGGTAAGCCAATTTCTCTTAAACGATGAGCTAAAGAAATAGAGGGCGGGTCGCCTGCGCGACCTGCTTGATAATTCTTTAAGCCCACATGAACGAGGCCACCTAAAAATGTGCCCGTAGTTAAAACAACGGTTTTAGATTTAAATTGAATGCCAATTTGTGTCACCACGCCTGCGACACGATCTTTATCTAAGAGAATGTCATCCACTGCTTGTTGGAAAAGCCAGAGATTAGGTTGATTTTCAAGGCGATTACGAATTGCAGCCTTATATAAAATACGATCTGCTTGAGCACGAGTAGCTCTGACGGCTGGGCCTTTACTGCTATTTAAGATGCGAAATTGAATGCCAGCTTCATCGGTCGCAATTCCCATTGCACCGCCTAAAGCGTCGATTTCTTTAACTAAATGGCCTTTACCAATGCCACCAATGGATGGATTACAAGACATTTGACCTAAGGTTTCGATGTTATGGGTTAAAAGAAGAGTCTTTTGTCCCATGCGTGCCGAAGCCAAGGCTGCCTCTGTACCGGCGTGTCCTCCGCCCACCACAATCACATCAAAATTATTAGGAAATTCCATGATTTTACGTCTATTAGAAAAGGTGTAATTCTACTTTAATCTGGTCAGAATCACTATGAAAACCATTGTTTCACGTGAAACATTTACTTAAAAAACGGAAGGAAGTGTTCCACGTGGAACGAAAGAATTACTTGCCAATACAAAAACGACTAAAAATTTCACCTAGAAGATCGTCTGGGGTAAATTCCCCCGTAATAGAAGCCAATGAAGTTTGAGCTTGTCTGAGTTCTTCTGCAACTAACTCAGGCGACTGAAGCTGATGAACCGATTCATTCAAATGTTTTGAGACAGTATCAAGCGCATCTAAATGCCGTTGTCGCGCCATAAAAACACCTTGATTTCCGTCCTTACTAAATTCAACGCCAGCCATTTTTAATAAAGTCGTTTTAAGCTGCTCTAAACCTTCTCCATTTTTTGCGGAAATAAAAAGGTGATGCTCTCCATCCATCATTTCGGATGAGGCCTTTTTGGATAACAAGTCAATTTTATTGTGAACCCATATCTTAAAAACGTCTTTTGGAATGCGATTTAGAATGATTTTCTCGTAATCGGTAATACCTTTACCAGCATCGACTAAAAATAATGCGATATTGGCCTTTTCTATCGAAATCCATGTTTTTTCGATGCCCATTTTTTCAATTTCATCCCTTGTATCTCTTAATCCGGCGGTATCAATCACATGAATCGGGATGCCGTCGATTTGGATTTCACTTTTAATGGGATCGCGTGTTGTACCAGGAATAGAGGTTACTATCGCCTGGTCATTGCCAGACAATTGATTGAGTAAACTCGACTTGCCCACATTGGGCTGGCCTACCAATACAACGGTCAAACCTTCGCGCAATAAGTGGCCTTGTTTAGCAGACGAAGTCACTTCATCCATGCGCAATTTTAGACTTAAAAGCTTTTCTTTGACTTTACCTGTCGTAATGAAGTCAATTTCTTCCTCGGGAAAATCTAAGCAAGCTTCGATATACATACGTAAATCAATGAGTTCTTTTAGTAAGTCATTGATTTTATGAGAAAAATAACCACTTAACGAGAGCATGGCGCTTTTCGCAGCTTCTGAGGTTGAGGCATTGATTAAATCTGCGACCGCTTCGGCCTGAGCCAAATCCATTTTGTCATTAAGATAAGCGCGTTCGGTAAACTCCCCAGGCTTAGCAAGTCTCGCTCCACATTCAATGCAACGCGCTAATAAAAGTTGCATCACAGCAATACCCCCATGACCTTGAAGTTCTAAAACATCTTCACCGGTATATGAATGAGGAGATTTAAAAAAAAGTGCAATGCCGCGATCAATCACTTGACCATTAATGTCTAAAAAAGGAAGGTACGATGCTAAACGATTTTCAGGACAGACGCCTAAAAGATGTTTAGCAACATCATTCGCTTTAGGACCAGAAACTCTCACGACACCAATGCCGCCAGCACCCGAAGGTGTTGCAATGGCGGCAATGGTGTCTATATTATTTGCGAACTGCATTGCCTTTCTTAGCTAATGCCGCTTCATGAATGGATCGATTAATCATCCATTGTTGAAGAATAGACAAGAGATTGTTAATCACCCAATAAAGCACTAAGCCTGCCGGGAAGAAGAAGAAAAATATACTGAATACAACCGGCATAATCATCATCAACTTAGCTTGCATAGGATCCGTAGGTGCTGGATTAAGTTTTGTTTGAACAATCATGCTAATACCCATAATGATAGGCAATACATAGAAAGGATCTTTCACAGAAAGATCAGTGATCCATAAAATAAAAGGTGCATGTCTTAATTCAACAGCGCCCATTAACACCCAGTAGAGTGAAATGAAAACAGGGATCTGAATAAGAATAGGTAAACAACCTCCCATCGGATTAATTTTTTCTGTGCGATAAAGTTCTAACATAGCCTGTTGAAACTTAACTTTGTCATCACCAAATTTTTCCTTCATGCTTTGTAAGCGTGGTGCAAGCTCTCGAAGTTGCGCCATAGATTTATAGCTTGCTGCAGAGAGCGGATAAAAGAGCAATTTAATTAACACTGTGAGAATAATAATAGCGCCACCCCAATTATTCACTAATTTATAAATCCAATTAAGCACCACAAATAAAGGAGATGCAATAAAAGTTAACCAACCATAATCCACCGTATAAGTTAAACCTGGTGCAGCTTTTTCTAGCTGCTCTTTAATTTGCGGGCCTGAATAAAGTTTCGTTGAAAATTCTTTTTTCTCACCAGGCTGAATAGCAGAGAGTTGTGTTAACACCCCTGACGAATAAATATTATTTGCAACTTGCTTTGTATAAAATTCACGCTTTTGATTCACAGGTAAAATCCACGCAGACGCAAAATAATGCTGAACTAAGCCTACCCATCCATCAACAGAAATAAGTGATAGATCATGTTTCTTCATATCTTTAAAATTAATTTTTTTAAATTTATCTGCTTCAGTATAGTAAGCGCCGCCAGTAAATGTGGGTGCTAGACTGCTGCCTTGATTCGATTCATCATCATGTAACAGCTGGAAATAAGCTGATGGCGTAATAGCTAATTTACTATGATTAGTAATTTCGTAACGGACACCTATTTGATAACTGTCGCGATCAAAAGAAATAATTTTCACAACTTCCACATCTTGATTTTTGTAATTTAATTTAACGTCTAAATGATTTTGTCCGCTCTCTAAAACATAATTTGTTTTTTCGGATGTGAACGTAGATTTATGCGTTGGCAAATCATTACCGATGAGCCCTGTTTGTGCGACATAAAGTAAAGGCTTGTGAGCGTCATCTAATAAAACAAATTTATCTTGCCCGTTATCAGCTAAATGATTGTTTAAAAGCAAACGGCGAATATCGCCACCTGCTGTATCAATTTCAATTTGATACAAATCCGTTAGCACTTTAATACGTGATGCTGTTTCTAATTTGAAATTAGAATCGGGAGATATTGTTTTGGTATCTGTAGTATTTAATTTTTGAGAAGATGGAACGCTCGCGTCTTGTTGCGTTGTAACTTCACTTACTGGAAGGTGTTTACGTTGCCAAGTGTCCCATAGCAAAAGAATTGAAAAAGAAAGTACAACAAACAGTATTAAACGCTTTGTATCCATAAATTATAAAATTCCAAAATTAATTAACAGGGTCATGACCGCCTTTGCACCACGGATGACATTTACCTATTCGTTTCATTGATAAAAAAATACCTTGTATTACGCCTTTTTTTTGTATCGCCTCTATCGTGTATTGTGAACACGTTGGTGTGAACCGACATTGCTGACCAAAAAAAGGACTTAATAATAATTGATAACATCTCACAAATAATATTGCGATTGATTTCATTTTTTCAATCTTGCAATCATCTGATCTACTTCTGTTTCAATCTCAACAAAATCGCTACGGTAAAACGATTTTTGAATGCGTATCACTATATCAAAATTTAAGAGCTGTTCTTGTTTTTTTCGCATTAATTCACGCAAGACACGCCTCATGTAGTTGCGCTTTACAGCCAATTTCTGAGTTTTTTTACCCACGACCATCCCTAAGCGAAATACAGACAAAGTATTGGGTTGATAGTGAAAACTTAAATGCTGGGAGAAAAGTCGCTTACGGAAATTAAAAACGGATGAAAATTCATCCGTTTTTGTAAGTTTGGTTAATTTAGTTTGCAAATTATGGAGAATTTGCCAGATAGGTCTTTACAGACCGATACGAGCACGGCCTTTAGCACGGCGAGCTGATAAAACAGCGCGTCCTGCGCGAGTCTTCATGCGTACTAAAAAACCATGCGTGCGAGCACGTTTTACTTTTGATGGTTGATAGGTACGTTTCATTGTGTTTCTCCGGCTATAATTCGATAAGGATCGCGCAATTTACCTTACAAACCGCCAAGTGTCAACGATTATTTGTTTAAGAAGTCTAAAAACGCCTGTGGATAACTTTGATAGGTTCAGTTAAGATGATTTCCGTAAAGCAATCATTCCCAAAAAGCATTTTTACACCGTTCCGGTTCTCAAAATGCCAAATCAAGAAGAAATTGTAATTTAATACTATATATTTTGGATTTTGCCGTTAATGGAAAATTTTTGGACTCACTGTCTCGAACGCTTTAAAAAAGAGCTCTCCGCCCAGCAGTTTAATACTTGGATCAAACCCCTTAAGTTCGAACACGACCAACATAAAATTAAAATTTTGGCACCTAATAAATTTGTGCAGCAGTGGGTTAAAGATCGCTTCGCCCAAAAAATTGAAGTATTGGCCAAAGAACAGCTACCTGATGTTACCAAAATAGAATTTGCAATACGTGCTATCAAAGAATCTATACTGCCGAAAAAAGAGGCAGTTTTATCAAAAGCATTGGCAATTTCTCCACTCAATAATGTAGCCGAAGCACCTGATCACGAAGTAACCAAAAAAAGTGCTGGAGGCACATTAAAAGAAGCTAAAGCATCGGGTCTTAACCCTCATTTTACTTTTGAAAGTTTCGTGACAGGCAAAGCTAATCAATTAGCATGCGCCGCAGCCATGCAAGTAGCTGAAAATCCAGGTAAGGCATATAACCCATTATTTATATACGGCGGCGTTGGTTTAGGCAAGACACATTTAATTCAAGCCATTGGTAATCATTTAAAACATATTCAACCTGATGCGAAAATTAAATATCTACATGCAGAACGTTATGTATCCGATGTTGTTAAAGCTTATGAAAATAAATCATTTGATGCCTTCAAAAAAAATTATCACTCATTAGATTTATTATTGATTGATGACATTCAATTCTTTGCGAAAAAAAATCGCACACAAGAAGAATTCTTTTACGCATTTAATACGCTTATTGAAAACAAGAAACAAATTATTATTACTTGCGATAGTTACCCAAAAGAAATTGAAGGTGTGGACGAACGCTTAAGGACTCGATTTAGCTGGGGTCTTACAGTAGCTATTGAACCGCCAGAGCTTGAAATGCGCGTTGCTATTCTGCTTAAAAAAGCAGAAGAAAATAAAATGAAAATTACTGAAGAAGTTGCTTTCTTTATTGCAAAACAAATTCGATCTAACGTGCGTGAATTGGAAGGAGCATTAAATAGAATATTAGCCATGTCTAATTTTACAAAATCGGCCATTGACATTCATTTAGCCAAAGATGCACTTAAAGATTTAATTGCAGTGCGTGGACGCCAAGTCAGTGTTGAGAATATTCAAAAAACCGTCGCTGAATATTTTAAAATTAAAATATCAGACATGTTGAGTAAAAAACGTTCGCGTAATTATTCTAAGCCTAGACAACTTGCAATGGCATTAACAAGAGAGCTCACAAATTTAAGTTTCCCTGAAATTGGAGAAGCTTATGGTGGAAGACATCACACCACAGTGATGCATGCATGTGAAGAAGTTGAACAATTAAGATTAAGCAATCAATCGATTGCGCAAGATTTAGGAATATTAAAACAAGTCCTTAAGGGTTAATTAAACCCTGTGGAACAGTTGTGGATGAATTGTGGATAAGCTGGGTTTTATAAAAACATGTGTTTTTTATGCACAAATTATCCACAGGAAATTACAATAGAAATGCATAGTTATTCACAAGATAACTAATTGTTTACATTAAAGTTTATAAGGTTATCCATAGAAAACCTCACCTTTATTACTATTATTAGATTTATAGATTAAAAAAACATTAAATAAAGAAGAACGATATGAATATAAAAATTAATCGAGATGCGCTACTTAAACCCCTCGCAAATGTTACAAGCATTGTAGAACGTAAGCACGCACTTCCAATTCTTTCAAATATTTTAATTCAAGGTAAAGATGGTCAGGTACAACTCACTGCAACCGATTTGGAAATGCAAGTATCTTTAAGTTTTAAAGCGGACTTTAAAGAAGAGATTGCAACCACAATATCCGCAAGAAAGTTTTTCGATATTACACGATCATTACCTGATGATTGTGTTATTGATATTGCAATTAAAGATAGCCGTGTTGCGCTAAAAGCAAATAAGAGTCGTTTCGCAATTCAAACATTACCTGCAAAAGATTATCCTGTGATGACAAAAGCCTCAAGCGAGGCTGTCGTGATTACTATTTCTCAAATTCAACTTAAGCGTTTATTAAAGCAAGTTGAGTTTGCGATGGCACAACAAGATATTCGTTATTATTTAAATGGTCTGTTATTTGAAGTAAATGGCAATCAATTAAATATTGTAGGTACAGATGGACATCGTTTAAGCTTTACTTCAATTCATTTAGATCAAAACTACAATAAAACAGAAGTGATTCTTCCAAGAAAAACAGTGATTGAGTTAATTAAACTTCTTAATGATACGGAAGAGTTGGTGTCTGTTGAGCTTTATAAAGGCCAAGTAAGCTTTAGTTTTAATGATATACAACTTATTTCAAAGGTGATTGATGGTAAATTCCCTGATTACACACGCGTTATTCCAGAGGGACATAACAACCAATTTACAATTGATCGCGCACAATTTTTAACGTCTCTTCAACGCGCATCTATTTTATCGAATGAGAAATATCGAGGCATTCGAATGATGATTGCAGATAACAATTTGAAGCTCATTAGTACAAACACAGAACAAGAAGAAGCGGAAGAGGAATTAGAAATCCAATATCAACAAGATCCTATTGATATTGGATTTAATGTGACATACTTGATTGATGTCCTTACAAACATACAAGATGAAAAAGTGAACTTAGCTTTTCTGGATACAAACAGTAGTTGTTTGTTTACGATTCCCAATAACAATAACTACAAATATGTAGTTATGCCAATGCGCATTTAATTCAATTCAAAAAAGAGAAACTCATGGCTCAAAAGATAGATAATCAAGAATACAACTCAGATAGCATTAAAATCTTAAAAGGATTAGATGCGGTGCGAAAAAGACCGGGCATGTATATCGGGGATACTTCCGATGGTAGCGGTCTTCATCATATGGTTTTTGAGGTTCTTGATAATGCAATTGATGAGTCCTTAGCAGGCCATTGTGATGATATTAAAATTATTATTCATCCAGATAACTCCGTCAGCATCTCAGACAATGGTCGCGGCATTCCAACAGATATTAAAGAAGATGACGAGTTTAAACGGTCCGCAGCAGAAATTGTAATGACCGAATTACATGCTGGTGGAAAGTTCGATCAAAACTCTTATAAGGTATCCGGTGGTTTACATGGTGTGGGCGTATCTGTAGTCAATGCACTATCAGAATGGTTGCGCTTAAAAGTGTGTCGTAATGGTAAGGTCTATCAAATGGAATTTAAGCGCGGTGAACGTGTGGCACCATTAGCAGAGATGGGCACCACCGATCGTCGAGGAACAGAAGTTCATTTCTTCCCTTCAGCTGAAACATTTACTAATATTGATTTTCATTATGAAATTTTAGCAAAACGCATACGCGAACTATCGTTCCTTAACAACGGCGTCAAAATGGAATTGATAGATCAAAGAACAAATAAATCAGAAAACTTTGCATACTCAGGCGGTGTAAAAGGATTTGTGGAGTTCATGAATCGAAATAAATCTGTACTTCATAAAAAAGCATTTCATGCTTTCGGTGAAAAGGACGGCATCAGCGTGGAAGTGTCTATGCAATGGAATGATTCATATGGTGAAAATGTTCAATGCTTTACAAACAACATTCCTCAAAGAGATGGCGGTACACACTTAACAGGCCTTCGCACAGCAATGACCCGAACGCTAAACAATTTTATTGAGCAAAATGAACTGGCCAAAAAAGCAAAAGTAGAAACAACCGGCGATGATATGCGTGAAGGACTCACTTGTATTTTGTCAGTGAAAGTACCAGAACCTAAATTTTCTTCACAGACAAAAGATAAATTGGTTTCAAGCGAAGTACAGCCAGTCGTATCTGATGTAGTTGCATCTAAGCTTGCTGATTTCTTAGCTGAGAGTCCAGCAGATGCAAAAATTATTTGTAATAAAATTATTGATGCTGCGCGCGCGCGCGAAGCAGCCCGCAAAGCACGTGACATGACAAGACGTAAAGGCGCCATGGATTCTATGGGTCTTCCAGGAAAGCTAGCAGACTGCCAAGAAAAAGATCCTTCTTTATGTGAAATTTACTTGGTCGAGGGAGATTCTGCGGGAGGTTCTGCAAAGCAAGGGCGTGATCGCAAGAATCAAGCAATCCTTCCGTTAAAAGGAAAAATTCTAAACGTAGAAAAAGCGCGTTTTGATAAATTATTATCTTCGCAAGAAATCGCAACACTCATTACTGCTTTGGGAACTGGTATTGGTAAAGATGATTTTAATGTTGAAAAGTTACGTTATCACCGAATTATCATCATGACTGACGCCGATGTCGACGGAGCACACATTCGAACATTACTTTTAACGTTCTTCTATCGTCAAATGCCTGAACTTGTTGAGCGAGGACATATTTATATTGCGCAACCACCGCTTTTTAAAGTGAAGCAAGGTAAACACGAACAATATCTCAAAGACGAACAAGAGCTTGATCAATATTTACTTGAATCCGCAATTAAAGAAGCAACGTTACTAACTAAAAAAGGTGGTGGTAATTTAACAGGCGATGCATTAAGTGAAATTGCAAGACAAATGGTTTTAACGGAAGCAGTCATTCGCCGTATTGCTCCTCACTATGACGAAGCGGTGTTGCGTGCAATTCTTCACGTAGGTGCTATTGATTTGTCGACCGAAGCGAAAGCCGAAAAAATTGCGCAAGCCATTAGAGAGCGTCTCATTAATAAGAGCACTGAAAAATCAGAAGTGATTGTATCGCTAGATGAGGAAACTAAATCTTATAAATTAGCGATAAACAAATTTGTACACGGCAATTTAGAAAGTTGTGTGATTGATGCATTGTTCTTATCAAGTGGCGATTACCAACAATTATTAAAAACATCACAAATGCTAGATGGCTTAGTAGGTGACGGTGCTATGATCCAGCGCGGTGAAAAATCAGAATCAATTTCTAGTTTTAAAGAGGCGCTCGACTGGTTATTAGACGAAGCAAAACATAATTTAAATATCCAACGTTATAAAGGTTTGGGTGAAATGAATCCTGAACAGCTTTGGGAAACAACGATGGACCCTAATGTACGCCGATTACTTAAAGTTCAAATCGAAGATGCTATTTCAGCTGATGAAATATTTTCAACGCTCATGGGTGACCAGGTAGAGCCGAGACGCGCATTTATTGAAAATAATGCATTAGGAGCAAGTAATCTCGATATTTAGGTTTACTTAACTTATGACACTAAGTGAACTAAGATTTGTGGTGGCTGTAGCTAAAGAAAAAAACTTTAGGCGCGCAGCAAGTAAATGTTTTGTGAGCCAGCCAGCATTAAGTTTAGCCATTAAAAAATTAGAAGAAGAACTTAATGTTTCGTTATTTGAAAGAAATCGTACCGAAGTCACCATTACTGAAATTGGCGAAAGAATCATTGCGCAGGCCAATATCATTTTAGAAGAAGTTGAAAAAATAAAATCATTCGCCAAATCTGGCGGAGACCCATTAAATGGATTGATTAAAATAGGCATGATTCATTCAGTCGGGCCTTACTTATTGCCACAAATTATTCCTATTTTGAGAAAACTGGCGCCGAACATGCCATTAGAAGTCGAAGAAAATATTACTTCAAGTCTTGAATTACAACTAAAAAATGGACAAATTGATGCAGCGATTGTGGCCTTGCCATTTAATATTCCAGGTATACAAGTCTTACCACTTTATAAAGAAGAATTTGTAGTGGCTGTGCCTAACAACCACCCTTGGGCCACTCGTAAAAATATTGATCCGAAAGAATTAAGCGATGAAAAAGTATTGCTTTTAAATAGCGGACATTGTTTTAGCTTGCAGGTGGTGGAGACGTGTCCAGATTTGTCTAAAAAAGGCGAAGTACTTCAAGGAAATTCTCTCGAAACAATTCGTAATATGGTGGCATCGAATCTAGGCATTACCGTGTTGCCAAAAAGCGCAACATCAGATCGTTATCAAAATCATTTAATAAAGGTGATCCCGTTTATTAAACCTATCCCTTCAAGAACTATTGCAATGGCTTATCGTAAAAGTTTTGTGCGAATGAAAGCCGTAGAAATTATTGGTGAAGCAGTGCGATTGATTAAAACAGATACGATTGAAATGATTTAAGAAAGAAGCGTTATTGAAATATAACGCTTCTTAATATGGATAGCGATTAACGAGCTGCGCGTCTTCTTTTTGGAGCCGCTTTACGTTTAGCAGCTGGTTTTTTAGCAGCAGCTTTACGAGCTGGTTTACGTTTAGCTGGTTTTCTTGCCGCAGTTGATCTTGCAGGCGCTTTCTTAGAACCAAGACCTAAAACAGATTTGACAGGACATGAAGCTAAAACACCAGTGCCTAATAAAAATACACCAACGATTTCATCAACCATGCCATATTCAAAAACAGAGTAACCACCAATTGCTTGGCCTAATACAGCAGCGCCAACAGCAATACGAACTACTCTTTCTAAACCTTTAACGTTGTTCTTCATTTACTAATCCTTTTTATTAAGAGGAGTTTGCATCATAAACGAATTAAAAAATTTAGGAAATACTTTTTTTCGTGCCTGACATGAGAATCCAGCCTTCGCGTTCAATGGGTTTATTTAAATTAAACCATGCGCTATATATTTTAGTCAGCATTTCAACTTGTTCTTTTAATATACCAGATAACGCAATTTTTCCTTGAGGCTTGCAAGCCTTGGCTATGATGGGCGCTAAAACAGAGAGTGCGCTAGATAAAATATTTGCAACAACAATATCAGCTTCAAAGTTTAATGATGATTCCGAATTGTAAAATTGAATATCGACATGATTTTCTTTAGCATTCTGTGTGCTTGAAATAATTGCTTGTGGATCAATATCTACACCAATGACTTCTTTTGCACCACATTTCTTTGCTGCAATTGACAAAATACCTGACCCACATCCGTAATCTAAGACACAATCATTGATCTTTACTTCTTTAATAAGCCACTCTAAACATAAATGTGTTGTAGGGTGGCTTCCTGTACCAAACGCTAATCCAGGATCTAAAATAATATTGATCGCGTTTGGATTGGGTGTTGTGTGCCAGCTTGGTACGATCCAAAGTTTATTTAAAATGCTAATCGGTTCAAATTGTGATTGTGTTAATGCGACCCAATTTTGTTCCTCTACAGATTCAAGTGTGTAATCAATTTCAGATAAGCCCGTCAAAGTTTTAAGTTCATCAATCACGGTATCCATAGATATGGAGTCATCAAAAAGAGATTCAATGGTATTGTGTTGCCAGATGGTATTACTAGGTATATTGGGCTCACCAAAAAGTGCTTCTTCATTTTCGCTATTGAGATATGAGTCTTCGATCGATGATGAAAGTGCGCCGAGTTCGATTAAAGCATCACTAATGATATGCGCATATTCTGCGCTTGCTCGGATTTTAAGATTAATCCAAGCGGCCATTTATTTTTTTTGTATGCCGAGTTTTTTTTCTAAATAATGGATGCTGACACCGCCATTGTTAAACGCAAGATCAGCCATGAGATCTAAGTGCAAAGGAATGTTTGTTTTAATACCTTCCACGACCATTTCTGATAAGGCCACACGCATTCTTGCGACGGCTTGATCGCGTGTATCACCATAAGTAATTAATTTACCAATCATCGAATCGTAATTGGAAGGCACGGTATAGCCTGCGTAAGTGTGTGTATCTACGCGAACACCAGGGCCTCCTGGCATGTGGAATGTAGTGACTTTGCCAGGTGAAGGAACAAAGTTATAAGGATCTTCAGCATTAATGCGACATTCAATCGCATGACCTTTAAATACAATATCTTTTTGTTTAAATGGTAATTTTTCACCTGCAGCAATTTTGATTTGCTGTTGAACAATATCAATACCGGTTATAAATTCAGTGACAGGGTGTTCAACTTGCAAACGCGTATTCATTTCAATGAAATAAAATTCATTATTTTCATATAAAAATTCAAATGTACCTGCACCGCGATAATTAATTGTGCGACATGCTTCGGCACACCGTTCACCAATTTTTTCACGAAGTTTTGCTGATAAACCAGGTGCTGGAGCTTCTTCAATAATTTTTTGATGGCGACGTTGGAGGGAACAATCTCGCTCACCGAGATATACAGCGTTGCCGTGTTGATCTGATAGCACTTGAAATTCAATATGGCGTGGTTTTTCTAAAAACTTTTCCATGTATACGGTTGGATTACCAAAAGCTGTTTGTGCTTCTTGTTTTGTCATGTTGACGGATGCAAGTAAAGCAGCTTCGGTGTGAACAACACGCATGCCTCGACCACCACCACCACCAGCAGCTTTAATGATTACTGGATAACCAATTTTTTTAGCAATGGTGAGTACTTCTTTTGGATCTTCAGGAAGCGCGCCATCAGAGCCGGGCACACAAGGCACACCCGCTTCTTTCATTGCATTTTTTGCGCTGACTTTGTCACCCATAAGACGAATAGTTTCTGGACGTGGCCCAATAAATACGAAGCCGCTTTGTTGAACGCGCTCAGCAAAGTCCGCATTCTCAGATAAAAAGCCATAGCCAGGATGAATCGCTTCTGCATCTGTCACTTCAGCAGCACTAATCACAGCTGGGATATTTAAATAACTTTGTGTCGAAGGCGCCGGGCCAATACATACCGACTCATCAGATAGCTTGACGTATTTTGCATCTCGGTCAGCTTCAGAATGGACAGTGACTGTTTTAATGCCAAGCTCGCGACATGCACGTAATACTCTAAGTGCAATTTCGCCACGATTGGCGATTAGTATTTTTCCAAACATAAAGTAAATTAGCCAATAATAAAGAGGGTTTCGCCGTATTCAACGGGCTGACCGTTCTCAACCAAGATTTTTTTAATCGTACCCGTTGCATCCGCTTCAATTTCATTGAGTAATTTCATAGCTTCAATGATACAAAGCGTGTCACCTTTAGTAACTTTAGAGCCGACATCGACAAAAGCTTTAGCATCAGGAGAAGGTGAGCGATAGAAGGTTCCTACCATCGGAGAATTGACTGCATGCCCATCTATTTTTTCTGCGACAGGTTTAGTTTCTGAAGCATTTAGATCGGATGGAGCCGCCATTTGAGACTGAGGTACTGCTTGTTGAGGCACTTGTATGAACTGCGTCATAGGCGCTGCTTGATTCATGAGTTGACGGCTGATTTTGACTTTTTCTTCACCTTCGGTGAGTTCAAGTTCAGCGATACCAGACTCTTCAACCAAGTCGATTAATTTTTTCAGTTTGCGTAAATCCATAATGACCTCTTTTTAAAACTTTAAGCGTTAATTGCAAAATTAAGGGCTGCTATATAACCATCTGCACCTAACCCGCTAATCACAGCGACAGCGATGTCAGAAAAATAGGAGTGATGCCTAAAAGGCTCCCTTGCATATACATTAGATAAATGAACTTCGATAAATGGTACTTTGACAGCAGACAATGCATCGCGCATCGCCACAGACGTGTGGGTATAAGCTGCAGGATTAATAATTAGAAAATCAACTTTGTCTTTGTGAAGTGATTGTATTTTGTTTACCAAGTCCCCTTCACTATTACTTTGCATGGTTTCAAGCTTAATGGACTTCGCTGAGGCTATGGTTTTTAAGACTTGATCGATGTCTTCCAAGGTTTGTTTGCCATAGTGCTGTGGCTCACGTTCACCCAGAAGGTTTAAGTTGGGCCCATGCAAAACTAAGATTGATTTTGTTGCCATGCGTCACGTTTTTTCTTGAATCTATGGAAGTTAATTTTGCCGAAAATAACGTTTTTTGTCTACAAATTAGACGAAATTAAGGAAAATTAAAGACTTTTAGAGGGTTGCAATAAAGGTTTAATTGTGGCATCTAATTGGTCTTTATGTACACGACCAAGAATGGTTTTTTGAATGATACCTTGTGAATCGATGATTACAGTATAAGGCAAAATACCCTCATTGTTCCCTAAATTTTTACTTAGGATCACCCCTTTATCTTCGTCTACAAGAATAGGGTATGTTACTTTTGTTTTTTTAAGATAGGCCTTCACGGCCTTTTCTTCATCAATCGCAATTCCCAAAACCACAACGTTTTTAGATTGATTCTCAACATAGAAATTAGATAATTCCGGCATTTCTTCGCGACAAGGCTCGCACCAAGTTGCCCAAAAATTAAGCACAATAGTTTTATTTTGAAATTGTTTAAGACTTTGCGGCTTGCCTTCAGGATCATTAATAATAGAAGTAAATAGCGGGGCAGCTGAAGTGGTCTTAATTTCTGAGGGCATTAAAAAAATGCGAAAAATAGAAAAACCCAAAAAAATAATAGCAAGCATATAGATTGCTGCATGAAGGAAGCCTTTATTGATTTTCATGTTGAAGCGTTCTTAAGTGATCTAACATTTGCGAAGCGTTTTTGTACCCTACAATTCTGAAAGTACGTACTTCATTATGTTGTTTATCAAAAAATAAAATCGCTGGCGGACCATAAAGATTGAAATGTTTTAATAAAGCTTTATGTTCCGCGTTGTTTTGAGTTACATCAACCTGGAGCAAATTAAATTCAGAAAGATGTTCTTTAATTTTAGGATTACTAAAAGTAAGTTTTTCGTATTCTTTACAAGAAACACACCAGTCCGCATAGAAATCAAGCATGATCATTTTATTATCGCGCTGATTGAGTTCGCGAGATAAATCATCAAGGCTTTGAATTTGTTTAAAAGGCAAAACAGAAACGTGATTAGGCCGAGTGGTGTTAGAAACATTTTCGCTATAGGATACATTGATTCTTTGTAGTGTTAATCCAAAAAGTAAAATGGAAGCAATGAGCGTTACAATAGCGGACAAATGAACCCAAGACATTGTTTTGTATTTGAAACGATGGTTTGCGAAAAATAGATAGATAGATAGTGTTAGTAATAAAGCACTATAAGCAATTTGATCCATATTTTCAGGGAACAATGGACTCATAATAAAAAGCCCCATGGCAATTAACATAAATCCAATAAGTTCTTTAACAATAATCATCCAGTGACCACGCTTAGGAAGCCATTGATCAGAGAAGATACCAATGAGAAGAAGCGGTATACTCATCCCGATTGAAAGCGTAAATAATGCTAAGCCACCTAAAATAAAATCACGCGATTGACTGATGTAAATAATTGCTCCCGCAAGAGGAGGGGCAATACAAGGACTTAATACAAGCGATGAAATAGAGCCAATAATAAATACATTCAAATATTTTCCGCCTTCAACGCGAAGAATTGAAGTGGCAATAAAATGCTCGATAGAATGAGGTAATTTAAGCGCATATAAATCAAACATAGAAAGTGCTAGAAGAATAAAGACAATCCCCATAACCGCCATGAGCGTTGGGCTTTGTATACTTGTTGTAACTAAATTACCTGATAGTCCTGCAAAGACACCTAGCAAGGTGTAAGTAAAAGAAACACCACCCACATAACTTAAGGATAGAAAAAAATCTTTTAAGCGGGTTTGATGGGAGGGACGTTTATGTGATGCAAAAATGATACTTGATAAAATAGGAATCATTGGCAATACGCAAGGTGTTAATGATAGTAATAAACCAGCGATAAAGAAGCCTAATAAGATAAGACCGACATGTTGTGATTGTAATAAAAATTGCATCGTATCAACTTCTGAATTAGAGCTGATTGTCTTTGAGCCAGCAGTTTTAATACTATCGAATTTAAAATCTTTCTTAATGGGTGCATAGCAAAGGCCTTTTGAGCTGCATCCCTGAAATGTCACACTAATTTCCTTTGGGGGATGATTTGTATCATAGGGAATAGAAGCATTTAAAGTATCGTGATAAATTTCTGTCTTTCCAAAATGTGTATCTATTTTAATTTCAGGGGTAGGCAAAAGTATTTGGTTTTGAGGAGTATGATCAAACTCAACTTTTAATTTATTGCGATAAAGATAATAGTCTTTTGCAATAAAGAAAGAGGTTTCAATAGATTGAGAATTTTTCTTAATGGTTAATTGAAATGCTTCATCAGGCTGTAAAAAATCATTTTTATCTTTTAAAAATAAAGATTCGTTTGCATGTGCACTATTCAGGATTAAGCCGATAAAAAATAAACAGAATAAAATGGTTATTTTTTTTGATAAAGAAAAAAAACGGCTAAACATGAATAATGGCCTTTAATAAGAAGCAAATTGATTGGAGTTAAACCATCATAAAATCGTTCCTTAAGAATGATTGAATTAAGCTCTTAAGCACAACGATCATTTATTACATATAATTCTAACTAAAATCATAGAATAACCTAATGCGATTACTTTTTACTATTCTTTTATTATCCTTCCCAGTCATTGAAATATGGGGCATTTTTAAACTAAGCGCACTTTATGGATGGTGGTTTTTCCTCTATATGATTTTGGTCACCTACCTCGGTTGGCGATTAATCAAAGAAGAAAAACAATTAGTTTTTGCAAAGCTTATGGGCGCGATGGGACAGGGCGGCAATCCAATTAAAACGATGATTGGAAGTGCTCGTAATTTTTTTGCAGGTATCTTATTTATTATTCCAGGTGTGATTACAGATTTTTTTGCAATCATATTGCTCTTAATACCTATTAAAGATAAAGCTTCTCAAAATATTCACCCAACAGAAGAAGATGTTATCGAAGGCGAGTATCGCCGAGATGATGAGCTTTTAAAATAATGAGTTACACGATAAAACTTTTACCCAGTGGACATACCTTTCAAGCCAAGGGAAGCCAAACAATTGTAGAGGCTGCCATTGATGCGGGCGTACATTTACCATATGGTTGTCGAAATGGTGCTTGTGGTGCATGCAAGGGTAAAGTCGTGGAAGGTAAAGTACATTTAGAAGACTATCAGTCAGCCGTCATCTCAGAAGAAGAGATTAAAAATGGTATGACACTATTTTGTCGAGCAATGGCTTTAGAAAATTTAACCATTGAGATTAAAGAATTAGGAAGCACTAATAATATTAAACCTAAAATATTTCCTGTGCGTGTCGAGGCTCTAGATAAGCTTACATATGACGTGATGCTAATGAAATTAAAACTCCCAAGTACTGACAAGCTTCAATTTGTAGCAGGACAATACTTAGAGTTTTTACTTAAAGACGGAAAGCGCCGAGCATTTTCTATTGCAAGTCCCTCCTATGAATCTTCTTTAATTGAGTTACATCTTAGACTGATTCCAGGTGGTGAATTTACCGAATATGTATTCCAAGAAATGAAAGAAAAATCTATTTTGCGCGTCGAAGGCCCTTTTGGAAATTTCTTTTTACGCGAAGACTCTACAAAACCTATTATTTTTGTAGCTGGTGGCACAGGCTTTGCACCAATCAAGGGCATGATTGAAGAATCTATTCAAAAAGGTATGAAACGACCTATCAAGCTTTATCGTGGCGCAAGAATATTGGAAGATTTATATATGGATGTATTATGCAAAAAATGGGCACACGAGTTTTCGCATATTGAATATATACCTGTATTGTCAGAATCGCTTAAAGAGGATAAATGGGAGGGACGCAAAGGCTTGGTGCATGAAGTTGTTTTAAAAGATTTTACAAATTTGAAGGACTATCAATTATATTGTTGTGGCGCCCCACAAATGGTAGAAGTGGCGCATAAAGCGTTTATTGCACAAGGACTTCCGGAAGATGAGTTTTATTCAGATGCCTTTACATTTGCAGCACCCTTAAAAAATAGAAAAAAATGATATAAAAAAAGGCGCTAAAAGCGCCTTTTTCTTTAGATACAAAAAGCTAATTACTTAGCAGCATATCTACAAAAATACGACATACTGTTAACAACTTAAATTTTCTGAATAAGTTCCAGGATGTTGATGGTGCTTACAAAAGAAAATAATTTTTAATTAAAACGACTTTGTAATATAGCGTTATAAAACTCAATCATAGCTTGCTTCACAGCGTCTATTGCAAAGTTAATAGCATCAAAAATTTTTGTAATCTGTCCTAAAAGTGAAGCATAAACTTCGTGATCAAAGAAAATATTTAGACCTAATCCGATACCAAAACATATGAAGACAATAAAGGATTGAGTAATTAGATGACGAGGCAATTCCTTAACGAATGGATTATTTCTCTTTCCTATTTTCTTAAATTTAAAATTTTTGAAATGAAAAAGATAATAACTTAGTGTTTGAAATGTAATGATAGGCAAAAGCCAGGCACAATTTAAATTATCAAGACCGCCTAAAATAGATAGAACAACACCTATGAGCAATCCAAGCTTTCCAACAAACTTCATATGAGGCATAGTGAATTAAAGACTGATCAATTTAACACTTGAGTTACAACACACAATCCAAAATACGCAGTCTTAATTTGGATATCTAAAATTTGCAGCGATAATTTTTTATTACAAAAGATTAATGATCGATTGTCTCTAAAAGTTTTTTCATCATTGATTGATCAGAAGGTTCGTCTGACGCAAAAGTCATAAAAGATTCTCTTTCAAGCACATTCACCATCCTTGGATGATTGACGATGAAAAGAACATCTTTTAAAAAATTCATATCTTTTAATCGGCTTAAGCGAACAAACTCTTTGCATGCTTCCGAGCTTGTAATAAGCACTGCTGAAATATGAATTTTTTCTGAAAAAGCCTTAAGTAAATCCAAATTGGTCTGAGGAAAAGTGCGTGTATAGCATTCCGCATACGTGACTTCAGCGCCCCGCGCCCTTAATATTTCTGCCAAAGTTTCTCGACCACCTTCACCCCTAAAAATTACAATTTTTTTATTTTTAATATCATTCATTTCCTTGGTAGCAAGTAAACCCTCACTATCAAAGTTTTCATCTGGGATGAGTACATGATTTACATCAAATAATTTCAATGCTTTTTGAGTGGACGGCCCAATAGCTGCAAATTGGGTTAATTTAGGCAATGTGTGAAATGCCTGTTTAACAACTGGCATCCCAAATTGAACTGCATTTGAGCTAATAAAAATAGCCCAATCATAATCATCCAATTTCAAAACGATATTTTGAAAGGTTTCATTATAGCTTTTTGATTTGATTTCAAGTAATGGAAATTCGATGGGATGTCCTTGGTGCTCGTTCACCAAAGCTTTAATTTCGGCTGTTTGATGCGAGGGGCGTGTAATTACAATACCTGTTTGATGAAGTTCTTTTTTATTCATATCGCAAGACTCGCTAAGATTTTATCTGCACCTTGATCAAGAAGTTGCTTTGCGAGTTTTTCACCAAGTTTTTCAGCATCTTCAATGGAGCCCTCAACCTTATCTTTAATCATTTCTTTTCCGTCAATAGAAGCTACAAAGCCTTGTAGTTTAAGAATTTTATTTTCAATAATGGCATATGCACCTAAAGGTACACTGCAACTACCACCCAGTGTTCGACTCATAGCTCTTTCAGCTAGAACACACTGAGCTGAATCAGAGTGATGAAGTGGCTTTAATAGCTCAACAAGATCAGATCGTTCTTTTAATATTTCAATAGCAAGCGCGCCTTGCCCCACTGCAGGAATTGAATTTTCCGGGGACATATATTGCCGGATGCGCGTTTTTAATTTGAGTCGAATGAGTCCAGCCGCTGCCAATATAATGCCTTGATATTGTTTTTTATCGAGTTTTCTTAAGCGGGTTTGTAAATTACCTCGCAAAGGCTCAATAACAAGCTCAGGAAATCGACGTTGTAGTTGACTTTGTCGGCGAAGACTTGAAGTGCCTACAACGCTTCCTGGGGGAAGCATCTCGAGTGCTCCAAAGTCATTAGAAATAAATGCATCCCTTGGATCTTCTCGCTTACCAATCGCGGCAATCATGAATTCATTACTTAAATGCATAGGTAAATCTTTGAGCGAATGTACAGCAATATCAGCTTCTTTATTTTGTAATGCGACTTCAAGCTCTTTAATAAAAAGACCTTTACCACCAATTTTAGAGAGTGATTTATTAAGCGTTTTATCCCCTTGGGTTGTCATACCAAGAATACTTACTTCTAATCTTGGATATAAAGATAAAAGTTGTGACTTAATATATTCGGCTTGCCAAATCGCAAGCTCACTTTCGCGTGTCGCTATGGTTATATGTGTAGGCTGGGTCATAGTTGAAATTAAAACGAATGAGTCATTTTATCATAAGCTAGGCCATTGAAAATTTAGAAAATCATAAGCTTTAGCATATACTTTCACTTATGACTAAAAAAGATACAAAAAAAGCGAATTGGTCGGGCAGATTTAATGAGCCTGTGACAGAACTCGTCAAAAGATTTACAGCATCGATTAGCTTTGATCAGAAATTAGGTCTTTACGATATTGAAGGCTCAATGGCTCACGCTGAAATGTTAGCTGCCCAAAAAATTATCACGCAAAAAGATTTAAAAGCGATTCAAGGTGGCTTACAAAATATTCAAAAAGAAATTTTGGCAGGTACCTTTAAATGGTCACTCGATTTAGAAGATGTGCATTTAAATATTGAAAAAAGATTAACGGATAAAATTGGTGGGGCCGGTAAAAAATTACATACAGGCAGATCAAGAAATGATCAGGTCGCGACTGATTCGAGGTTATGGCTAAGAGCGATTACAGATCAAACGACTCAAAAAATTAAAACGCTTCAGTTGTCTGTTGTTCAGTTAGCAGATAAACATCAAAAAACAATCATGCCTGGATTCACCCACCTCCAGGTGGCGCAGCCTGTGACTTTTGGCCATCATTTGATGGCTTATTATGAAATGTTGCAAAGAGATCTTACAAGATTTGAAGACGCCAGAAAAAGAATGAATCAATTGCCGCTCGGTGCTGCAGCGCTTGCAGGTACAAGTTACCCTATTGATAGAAACAAGGTGGCTAAAAAACTTAAATTTGATGGTGTATGTGAAAATTCTATAGACGCAGTTTCAGATAGAGACTTTGCTATTGAATTTACTTTTGCAGCTTCTTTACTTATGACGCATTTATCAAGATTTTCAGAAGAACTCATTATGTGGTCGAGTCCGATGTTTGGATTTATAGAAATTGCCGATAGATTTTGTACGGGTTCATCCATCATGCCGCAAAAAAAGAATCCCGATGTACCGGAATTAGTCAGAGGCAAAACAGGAAGAGTGACAGGTCATTTAATGGGCCTTCTTATGCTTATGAAAGCGCAGCCTCTTGCTTACAATAAAGACAACCAAGAAGATAAAGAGCCTCTTTTTGATACCGCGAATACTATTTTAGATGTGCTAACTATTTATGCAGATATGCTAAAAGGTATCACCGTCAATGAAAAAAATATGAAAGAAGCAACTTTAAAAGGTTATGCCACTGCTACGGACTTAGCAGATTATCTTGTGATCAAAGGCATCGCATTTAGAGATGCACATGAAATTGTTGCAAAAGCTGTGAATGCAGCGATTAAAAAGAAATGTGATTTATCAGAACTTAAAATAGATGAATTGAAAAAATTTAGTAAAATGATTTCAAGTGATGTGTATAAACATCTTACGCTTGAGGGTTCAATCAAGTCTAGAAATCACATAGGCGGTACGTCTTATGATCAAGTCAAAAAAGCGATTGAAAAAGCTAAAAAAACTTTAAATAAATAATTTATTTAAAAAAGTTTATTGAGTAGACCATCCCCCGCCTAAAGATTTAAATAGCTCCACACTCGCCATAAGTCTCAATTGCCTTTTTTGAATATAAGCAATCGATGCGTCGTTGTATACGCGCTGAGCATCAAGATATTCTAGGTAGCTTGAATAACCAGCTTTATAGCGATTCGATGCAATATCCATTGCTTTCTTGGCTGCATCTTGTGTGAGTTTTAAATCATTTTCCTGCTCTGTATATTCTTTTAAAGAAACGATCGCGTTATTCACTTCTTTAAAAGCATTTTGTATAGAGGACTCATAATAGCTAAGCGCCTCTTTTTGTTTGGCTGTTGCTTGAGAAACTTTTGCTTGCGCTCTTCCTGAGTCAAAAATGGGTAGTGTTAGTCCCAAACCGACTCCCCATATATTTGAACCAGTTTTATCGATGTTTTTTAATTCAGCACTTTCTCTCCCAAAATTTGCTGTAAGGATAATGTTTGGGAAAAGAGCTGCTTTAGCAACGCCAATATTTGCATTGGATGCAATCATGATTTGTTCAGCTTCTTTGATGTCTGGCCTTGACTCTAAAAGTGATGAGGGCAGATTAGCCGGAGGTATTGGAGGCGTGACTAATACATCTAATTTATTTTCTGGAATATTTAAATTCATATCGCCTGATAAAAGAATAAGTTGATTAGCAACGATTTCACGTTGACGCATAAGATCGCTAAGTTGAGCAGAAAGATTGTTAAAAGCGGCTTCTGCTTGATGAAGATCGAGTGCTGATATAAGCCCGCTCTCCAAACGTTTTTTGGTTAGCTCTAAATTTTCTTTGCGATATCCAACATTATCTTTTAAGGCTAGTATTTGTGAATCAATGCTTCGTAATAATAAGTAATTACTTGCAAGCGTGCTTTGTAAACTTAACACCACAGTGTCTTTTGAATATTGAGACGCAATATATTCTGCACGCGCTGATTCTTTTGCGCGACGTAATCTTCCCCAAAAATCTAGCTCAAATGATGTGCCTAATTGAATATTGAAATTTTTTCGAAAAGGTTTTACAAAGCTTGGAGGAACAATACCAGTTTCAGTGGCTTTGGTTCGATTTCCCTGCGATGCTAAATCTATCGAAGGTATTAAGGCCGCCCCCACTTGTTTTAAGTATGCATCAGCTTCTTCCAAGCGCGCAATGGCGGCATTAATATCTACATTTTTATTTAATGCTTTGTCCATGAGATCATCAAGGTATGGATCTTGATAAAGCTTCCACCAATGATTTAAATCAGTGGCACTATTTTCCTTATTCACTTCTTGATGGTAAGTTTTAGGTAAATTAACTTCTGGGCGCTTGTAATCAGGACCAACTAATGCACAACTGATTAAGTTTGAAAGAATAAAAAGCAATAAAAGACGTACTATCATTTTTATTTTTTCTCCTCATCAATATGACCATGATGACGAATATGATGACCACTCAGCCATACAAAGAAGAGTGGAATAAAAATAGTAGCTATGAAGGTCGCTAAAATCATGCCACCAAATACGCCCGTACCCATAGATTGTCGTGCAGCTGCTCCGGCCCCTGTAGCGAAGACAAGAGGCACGATACCAAAAACGAATGCCATAGATGTCATCACAATAGGTCTAAATCGAAGACGAGCGGCTTCAATTGCTGCCTCCATGATCGGCATACCCTCTTCCATTTTTTGGCTTGCGAATTCTACAATTAAAATTGCATTTTTAGCAGCAAGACCAATCAAGGTAATTAAACCAATCTGAAAATAAATATCATTCGGCATGCCGCGAGCCATAATAGCAATCAGAGCACCAGTGAGCGCAAATGGCACAGCCATAATTACTGCAAGGGGTAATGCCCATGTTTCAAACTGTGCAGCTAAAATCAGGAATACCATAATAATGGCAAAACCAAATGCAAAAAGTGCTGCAGAGCCCGTACGTTTTTCTTGATAAGCCTGTCCAGTCCAAGCCATTTGATAACCATCTGGTAAGCTTTCTTTTGCAATTTTCTCAACGAGTTTAATTGCATCACCTGAGCTTACACCAGGAGCACCACCCGCTAAGACCTTAGCTGATAGAAGCCCATTAAAACGTTCAAGCTGTTCTGCACCGACAATGCTATTCACGGTGCTCACTACTGAAAGGGGAACCATAGCCCCGGTATTTGAGCGCACGTAAACTTTACCTAAATCATCAGGCTTCATTCGATAAGGGGCTTCCGCCTGAAGTTGCACACGATAAGTCCTGCCTGATTTATTAAAATCATTCACATAAAGTGAACCCATGGTGCTTTGAAGTGTGTCATAAATACTTGAAATAGGAATACCTAAGCTCATAGCTTTGGCTTCATCTACTTCAATAAAGAGTTGCGGCACCGTAGGCCTAAAAAAAGTATTGATACCTGTAAGACGAGGTTCTTTGTTTAGTGCCTCAATAAATACATTCACTGCTGCAAATAAACGTAATGGATTTGTATCGCTACGACTTTGAATATAAATTTCCATGCTGCCAGAATTACCTAAGCCACGAATGGACGGCGGATTAAACGCAATTGCAAGACCGTCGGGCTGCATCACACCAATACCAAAAAGTTTTTTAACAATATCACTCGCAGAGCTTTTTCTTTCCGCCCAATCTTTTAACCTTACAAACATAGTGGCAGCATTTGATTTGTTACCACCACCAATAAGATCATAACCATTCACTGCAAATTGAAATGTACTGGCAGGATCTGAAGCTATTGCGGAACGTACAGCCTCGGTCGTTTTAGAAGTTCGACTAATCGTAGCGCCATCAGGGAGCATCACTGCTGTGATGACATAACCTTGATCTTCAGAAGGTATAAAGCTTGTGGGTGTAAATTTAAAAAGAAAAACAGAACTAATCACAATCCCAATAAAAACAATACCGCCAATAATACGATGACGCAGGGTGCTATTAACGACCTTAATGTAAAAACGAGTTAAACGATTAAAGCCATTATTAAAACGATCAAAAAATTTAGAATGAATATTATTTGGATTTAAAATAATTGCACATAATGCGGGTGTGAGTGTAAGTGCCACAATGCCTGATATCACCACAGCAATGGCTACTGTCACTGCGAATTGACGATAAAGCTCTCCTGCGATACCACCCATAAATGCAACTGGCACAAAGACAGCACACAACACCAATACAATGGCAATCACTGCAGCAGCGACTTGTTCCATCGATTTAATAGCAGCTTTAATGGGTGAAATTTTTTCTTCCGACATCAAGCGCTCAATATTTTCTAAAACAACAATGGCATCATCGACTACGATACCAATAGATAAGACCATAGCAAAAAGTGTCAGTGTGTTTATTGAGAAACCAAAAAGATATAAACCTGCAAATGTGCCTATAAGAGATATTGGTACTGCAATAATAGGAATTAAAGTGGCACGCCAATTTTGTAAGAATAAAAATACGACAAGCACGACAAGAAGCATTGCCTCACCCAGCGTTTTGAAAACTTCTTTCATAGATGCTTTTACAAAGTTGCTTGTATCGTAAGGAATTTCAAAATCCATACCCTTAGGAAAGCGTTCTTTGAGTTCTGCCATTTTTTCCTTAATACCTTTGGCTGTATCAAGAGCGTTAGCACCTGTTTGAAGGAAAATAGGAATGCCTACACCGGGTTTCCCATTCAATGTTGTATTGATGTCATAGGTTTGAGCGCCCAACTCAATGCGTGCAATGTCTTTGAGATAAAGAATGCCATTAGGACCGCCAGCTCTTACGATAATATTTCCAAATTGATCAGGATCTAACAGCCGACCTTTTGCATTGACTGTATATATAAGCTGTTGATCAGTGACTGAGGGTTCTTGACCAATTTTACCTGCAGCATATTGTGCATTTTGGCTTTGAATAGCAGCTGCAATATCACTAGTCGTAATTCCAAGTTGTGCCATTCGATCTGGTTTTAGCCAGATTCGCATAGAGTAATCGCGAGCACCAAAGATGTTGGCATCCCCGACACCTTTCACTCGTTTAATTTCATCTAGAACATTGAGTGTTGCGTAGTTACTTAAATAAAGCGGGTCAAATTGTTTGTCTTTTGATGTGAGCATAACCACCAAAAGAATGTCATTTGATTTTTTCTGCACAATGACACCTGTGCGCCTTACCATTTCTGGTAAGCGAGGAGAAGCAATGTTGACACGATTACTTACATTGAAAGTAGCCTGATCAATATTGGTACCAATTTCAAAAGTCGCGGTGATGTTAAGGGTGCCGCTAGAATCCGTGCTTGAATTAAAATAAAGAAGACCTTCAACGCCACTTAATTGTTCTTCAATAGGCCCTGCCACTGTTTTAGAGAGTGTTTCTGCGCTTGCACCAGGATAACTTGCTGTGATAACAACTGTAGGAGGCGCAATTTGCGGATATTGTGCAATCGATAATTTAAAAGCAGCTGCAATACCAGCTAGCACAATAATGATTGAGATTACCGCAGCAAAAATAGGCCGCGTAATAAAAAATTTACTCATTATTTTTTCAAGTTAGGCATGTTAGTGACAGGCATGCCAGGACGCACTTTAATAAGATTGTCGATAATGACTTTATCGCCAGCTTGAAGTCCGCCTAAAATAACCCAATCTTTTCCTTTCCATTCACCCGTGATCACAGGGCGAGGTGTCGCTTGATTTTTTTCATTGACGACAAATACAAACTTACCTTGATCAGAATTAAGAACAGCTAATTGAGGTAATACAAATACTCCATCTTTTTTACCAGTGGTCACACGTACACGAACGAATTGTCCTGGCAAAATTTGACGTTCATTATTTTCAAATGTTGCACGAAGTTCTTGTGTACCAAGTGCTGGATTAATTTCACTTGCTGCAAAATTTATTTTTCCTTTTTTAGAGTACTCGTTTCCATCAGGCAGGATAATAGAAACTTCTTCTACATTTTTTTCATTGAGTGCGCCGCCTAGTTTTTTAAGTTCATTATCTGAAAAACTAAAGCGAACCCAAATAGGATTTACCTGGGCAAGTGTAGTGAGCAAGCTTGTATTTGCAGCAATGAGGGCGCCTTCAGAGAATTGAAACCGACCTGAGATGCCATCTACAGGTGCTGAGACATTCGTATAAGAAAGATTTAGTTCGGCTTGTTTTAAATTTGCCCGACTTTGAGCAAGCGATGCAACACTAATAGATTCATCAGATGTCGCAATATCAAATTCACGCTGACTGATAGATTGAGACTCAATTAAACTTTCTAAACGTTTTTTTTCACGCTTTGCTTGTTCAGCTCGAGCAAGATTTTGATCGTATTGTGCACGGGCTTGATTTAAGGCTATTTTGTAGGGTTCAGGATCAATCACGAATAATATTTGACCGGCTTTTACGGCAGAACCTTCATTGTATTTTCGTTTTAATAAAATACCGCCAACGCGAGGTCTAATTTCAACTTCTTTAGCCCCTTCTGTTTGACCTACAGCTTCAGCTGTAATAGGAATACTCGTAGGTGTTGCTTCAAGCATAGTCACGGGCAAAATAAAATTAGGTGGCATACCAGTACCTTGATCTTGTGGCTTGTGACAACCACTTAAAGAAAGTAAAAGGAAACTAGCAAGTAAAATAAATCGAGATGACAAAAAATGCTGTTGCAACTATGGCCCCAATCTTAGAAATAAGTCACTGAAACAAATGTTTCTTTTAAGGGCTCATTTTACAATCAAATCAGTGGATTAAGATCGACTTCGGTGATTTAAATATATGAAATTTTTATGAAAATAAGTGCGCTAAACCAAAAGCAGCTGAAGATGCTAATGCCCCAATGAGAAGCGTTTGCATCGCTGAGCGTCCTTGATTTATGCCTGTAAAGCGACCTTTGATCCAACCAAAGAGAATCAATGCAATACTTGTTGCAATCACAGACATTTTTAGGGCTGGTCCAATATCAGATATGAAGATATAAGGCGCTAAAGGAATAAGCCCGCCAATAATATAAGCTAATGAAATAGTTGAGGCGCTGATCAAAGCTCTTTTCGGATCAGGCCTTTCTAAATTTAATTCAAATTTCATCATAAATTTAAGCCAGCGTTCACGATTAGAAGTAATGGATTTAACAACCGTTTGAAGCGCACTTCCTTTCAGTCCGTATTCAGAAAGTATTTCCTCAACTTCCGAAATTTCACGTTCACGTAAATGTTTAATTTCATAGGCTTCACGTTTTAACTCAGAATCATAATGTTCAATATCTGTTTTACCAGCAAGATATCCCCCAAGACCCATCGCAATGGCACCTGCAGCAACTTCTGCTAATCCAGCTGTCACAATAATCGCTGAAGAATCGACAGCGGCAGATAAGCCTGCAGCTAAAGCGAATGGAACTGTAAGTCCATCTGACATACCAATGACAACATCCCTGACTATTTCAGTAGAAGTAAAGTGTGATTCTGCGTGATGTGAGTGATGATCGTTTGACATAAGCGTTTCTTTAAATTTTATTTTTGTTAAAAATACTATATATTAGTTTTGCAATTTAAACATCATCAAGCTATTTAAATAATAAGGACTTAAAAATGAAACAATGTACTTACAATGTATTGGCATTATTAGTTTTTGCTTTGTCTTTTTCCTATGTGCCAACAGCAGCATTTCAATACCACTGCGTTTATGACGGCGTAACGACTTTCAATGTGCCGATCTTCATATTCCAGCAAGTTTTTTTAGCAACCGTTTTATTTATTATTGGTCGATATAGTTTCAAAGATGGCAAGATGGTTTGTTGGATGCCATGTAGCCGAAAAAAAGACAAAAAGAAAAAATAATTAATCGAATTTAGCTTTGTGTTTAGGCTGCCTTTTATACTTTGTTTTGTCTTTTTCAACTTTAGGTTTAAAAGGTAAGTCAGCACGGAAAAGTGCGTAATGTGTTTGAGAGCGTAATTTAAGTTTTCGAATTTGCTTCATAAAACATTACGCAATAATATCCAATACGCCTCGCGTAATAAATTCAATTGCCATAGAGCCTAAAAGTAATCCCATGACGCGTGTAATAATTTTTGTACCAATTGCACCAATCACCCTAGAAATATTTTCAGCAAAATTTAAAGTCAGCCAAATTGATAAAGATACAAAAATACACGGCAGAATCAAAAAGGTTTGATTTATAAGATTAGGAGCTTGATGCGCGGCAATAATCATATTACTTATCGCACCAGGACCTGCCAAAAGCGGAATGCTGAGCGGTACAAAAGCAATTAATTCTCTTTCTGACTTATTATTTTGAGTAGATTCCATAATTTGATTACGACCTAACATCATATAAATAGCCATAATTAATAGAAGAATACCGCCGCAAATTTGAAAACTTGGCATAGTAATGCCAAAGATATTTAAAATCTTATCCCCGAGAAAGAGTGAAACAACAAGAATAATGAAGACAGTTAAAGCTGTCATTTTTGCCACATTCTTTTTATTAATTTTTTTATGCTGCCCAGTTAAACTTAAATAAATCGGCAAACACCCAGGAGGATCTACAATCGCTATCATTGCAATTGTCGTTTTAATTATAAAAGTCCAATCAATCATCATCAATGTCATTATCTAGCCTTACTTTAATCTATAAATGCTTATTTAGTATATATTCCAAAATTACTTTTACAATATAACCGATAACTCCCATGCAAAGGACCGCAAGAAGCCATAAAGCCCCCTTTTTACCCGCCTTACTTTCTTTAGCAATATTAAATACATTGAAAAACATAAACAAAACAAGCTCGCTAATCATCCATGGTGTGCTCCTTGAATTAAATTTTCGAGCGCTTCAGATGTCATAATTTTCTTTGTATAGAATTGATTTGAGGTAGATCAATGATAATGGATTTCTATCCATAAATTACGAATTGATTGATACGTTAAAAATAAAACAACTCTATAATTAAAAAATGAGTATCCCGATTAAAAGTATTCCTATTAAGAATGCTTCGCAAAAAAGTCCTTTATCTTTAGAGGCTAATGATTGGAAAGCTTTAGACAATGCAAAGGAATGGTCTCAATTTAGCCAGAGTGTAAACAAAGACAATACACGATGGGAATCACATATAGTGATTGAAGGAATGCATTGTGCTGCATGTGCTTTTAAAGTAGAAATTACATTAAAGCCTTTACCAGGTGTTGTCGAAGTTTCCGTCAATGCAACATCAGGACACGCTAAAATTATTTGGCAATCTAATCTCATTAAGCCGTCTCTTTGGGCGAGCGGAATTTATAAAGCGGGATATCAAGCCTTTCCAGCCAGCGATTTATTGCATCAGGATGAGCGTAAAAAAACCCAACGACAAGCTTTATGGCGACTCTTAGTTGCCGGATTTTGCATGATGCAAGTCATGATGTTCTCGGTGCCCACTTATATGGCTATTCCTGGCGAAATGACAAGCAACATGAAAGGGCTAATGGAGTGGGCCAGTTGGGTCATCACATTGCCCGTGATGTTATTTTCATGCGGACCTTTTTTCAAAAGTGCGCTTAATGATTTAAAAACAAAACAAATCAGCATGGATATGCCGGTATCACTCGGTATTTTGATTATGTTTGTTGTAAGTACTGCAGCAACTTTTGATCCCAATGGCTTACTTGGCAAAGAAGTTTATTTTGATTCACTCACAATGTTTGTATTTTTTCTTTTAACAGGGCGATGGATTGAATTAAAAATGCGTGATAAAACAGCAGGTGCTCTTGATGTATTGATGAGACGAATGCCTCGTATGGTAAATCGAGTCAATCCTGATGGCAGTATTGAAAAAATACCTCTCAATCTTCTTCAAGTTGGCGATATAGTTGAAGTGAAACCTGGAGAAGCTTTTCCTGCAGATGGACAAATTGTAATGGGTTCCACAAATGCTGATGAAGCATTATTAACAGGAGAGTCCGCCGCTATTAGAAAATCTCTTCACGCAAAAATTATTGCGGGCAGCTTTAATTTAACCAATTCTGTTCATATGCAAGTTGAACTTGTAGGGCAAGAAACGCGCTATGCCAAAATCGTACATTTGATGGAAAAAGCATCGACTGATAAACCACGTTTAGCTTTACTGGCGGATCGCATTGCTAAACATTTTTTATGGCTTGTTATTTTATTAGCCTTAATCGTAGGCATTTATTTTTGGCAGTTTGATCATGCGAAGGCTATTATTGCAGCTGTTGCTGTATTAATTGTGACGTGCCCATGTGCGTTGTCTCTTGCAACACCTGCAGCGATGTTAAGCACGTCAGGTTTTTTAGCAAGACAAGGTATCTTGGTACAAAAAATGCAAGCACTTGAAGCATTAACACAAATTAATACAGTAGTATTTGATAAGACAGGTACATTAACCAATGATCAAATTTTTATCGAAAAAATATTTACCAATAAAAAAATTACTGAAAAAGAAGCTTTAGTCATTGCGTCGACATTATCTGCTTCCTCTCTCCATCCGGTCTCTAGAGCTTTTATGAATGCCGCTGAGATTGATACATCATTAAAAATTGAAAAAATCGAAGAAGTTAGTGGAGGTGGATTATTGGCCAAAACATCTTTAGGCATTTTTAAATTGGGGTCGCTTACTTTTTGTGATTTAAAGGACAACGAGTTTGATCATTTAAAAGAAGAGCAATTACAAGTACATTTAATGCATGATGATGATTGGGTGGCAAGTTTCATGATGACTGAGTCGATTAAAGAAGATGCACTTCAGTCGATTGAGATACTTAAAAAACATCATTTAAATATTGAAATTTTATCAGGAGATAAATTGTCGTCTGTTAAAAGAGTGGCTGATCAATTATCTATACAAAACATCAAAGGCCAATGTTCGCCCGAAGATAAATTAAGACATATTCAATTACTTCAGTCACAAAATTCGAAAGTACTTATGGTGGGGGATGGATTAAATGATGGGCCTGTATTAGCTTTTGCACACGCCTCCATTGCACTTGGTCAAGGCGCACCTCTATCTCAAGCACAATCAGACTTTATTATTTTAAAAGGTGAGCTTCATCTTATTCCTCAATTGATAGAAGAGGCTAAACGCATGATGAAAATTATTAAGCAAAATCTAGTTTGGGCAGCTTTATATAACTTGATTTGTATTCCTTTAGCTGTGATGGGATTTTTACCGGCATGGTTAGCTGGATTAGGTATGGCATTGAGTTCGCTTTTTGTCATTTTGAATGCAGCACGATTAGCCTTTTAACTTGAATTACAAGACTTATACTTAAAATTATGGATATTCTTTATTTATTAGTGCCTTTTTCCGTCATCTTAGTGCTTGTTATTCTTGTAGGTCTTTGGTGGGCAGTTCATAGCGGACAGTTTGAAGATACCGAAAAAGAAGGCGAACGTATTTTGCACGACGATTGATCTAAGTCAAATCCCTATTCCCCAAAGTTTGAGAAACTTCTTCTATGAATCAATGTGCTATTAGGCACAAAATCAGATTTTTCAAGTAAGTATTCGTTTTAGGGGAAGATATGAACGCGAAAGCAAATTTATCCACGATTTATGATGATGGTGTCATAAGACAATTTTCAATCATGGCAGTGGTTTGGGGTGTTGTGGGCATGCTGGTGGGTGTAGTGATTGCAGCCCAACTTGTATGGCCAGAACTTAACTTAGGGCTTCCTTGGACTTCATTTGGTCGCCTTCGTCCGCTTCATACCAATGCAGTCATTTTTGCTTTTGGTGGATCGGCTCTTTTTGCTTCTTCTTATTATGTCGTACAAAGAACCTGTCAAACTCGTTTGTTTGCCGGCAAATTGGCTTCTTTTACTTTCTGGGGTTGGCAAGCTGTCATCTTAGCAGCCGCTATTTCTCTTCCTTTAGGGTATACATCTGGTAAAGAGTATGCAGAACTTGAATGGCCGATTGATATTTTGATCGCTATTGTTTGGGTATCTTATGCCATCGTATTTTTTGGCACGATTGCAAAAAGAAAAATTAAACATATTTACGTTGCAAATTGGTTCTATGGCGCATTCATTATCACTGTGGCATTACTTCATATTGTAAATAGTGCCGAAATTCCTGCAGGCTTTATGAAATCTTATTCAGCTTATGCGGGCGTTCAAGATGCCATGGTGCAATGGTGGTATGGTCATAATGCAGTAGGCTTTTTCTTAACAGCTGGATTCTTAGGCATGATGTATTACTTTGTTCCAAAACAAGCCGAACGTCCTGTGTATTCATATAGTTTATCGATCGTTCACTTTTGGGCACTTATTTTTACTTATATGTGGGCAGGTCCTCATCACCTTCATTACACAGCATTACCTGATTGGGTATCTTCATTAGGCATGGTGTTCTCACTTATTTTATTAGCACCAAGCTGGGGTGGCATGATCAACGGCATCATGACGCTTTCAGGTGCTTGGCATAAATTACGTACCGATCCAATTCTAAGATTCTTAATCGTATCTTTATCTTTTTACGGCATGAGTACTTTTGAAGGTCCGATGATGTCAATTAAAACAGTGAATGCCTTATCTCACTATACGGATTGGACTGTAGGCCATGTGCATTCAGGTGCACTTGGTTGGGTCGGCTTAGTATCTATGGGCACTCTTTATTTCTTAGTGCCTCGATTATTTGGTCAAAAACAAATGTATAGCATGAAAGCGATTGAGCTTCATTTCTGGATGGCCACTATAGGGATTGTGCTTTACATCACAGCGCTTTGGATCTCAGGTGTGATGGAGGGTCTCATGTGGAGAGCAATAAATCCAGATGGCACTTTAGCTTATACATTTATTGAATCAGTAAAAGCAAAATATCCTTATTACATTATTCGATTATTAGGTGGACTTCTCTACCTCGGGGGTATGTTAGTGATGTTGTGGAATGTCATTAAGACAGCGACTCATGTTAAACCAATAAGTATTTTAATTCCTGCTGTTAAAGCACACTAGGGAAAAACAAATGGCAAAAGAAAATAAAAAATTAGATAAAGAAAATTCAGGATTTAGTCACGAGACGATTGAAACAAATAGTTTCCTCATGATTATTTTGATTTTAGTTACAGTGGCGTTTGGCGGTATTGTAGAAATCATTCCACTTTTTTATCAAAAGTCGACGACTGAACCCATTAAAGGTATACAGCCATACACTGCAGTGCAACTTATGGGTCGAGACGTTTACATTCGTGAAGGTTGTTATAACTGCCACTCACAAATGATTCGCCCATTTCGTGCCGAAACACTTCGTTACGGACATTATTCAGTCGCGGGCGAATCTGTCTATGATCATCCGTTTCAATGGGGAAGTAAACGAACGGGCCCTGATTTAGCTCGCGTAGGTGGACGCTACAGTGACGAATGGCATCGTGTACATTTAAACAATCCAAGAGATGTGGTGCCTGAATCTATCATGCCAACTTATCCATGGCTTGAAAAAACAGAAGTGGATTCAACAGTTGTAACACAAAGAATGAAAGCATTAAGGATTGTAGGCGTCCCTTATAGCGACGAAGATATTAAAGGCGCTTCTGATGCAGTAAAGGGTAAAACAGAACTTGATGCGTTGATCAGTTATTTACAAGTGCTCGGCACGAATCTTAAATAAGGATATTCATGGATATTAATGAATTAAGAACAATCGCTACAGTAGGAAGTTTTATTCTATTTGTAACGATTCTTATTTGGACTTGGGTTAAGCGCAATAGTCGAGATTTTAAAGAGGCCGCAAACTTGCCATTTGTTGAAGATGTAAAACCTGTAAGACATAAAAAAATAATTGCTAAAAAAGGTAAAAGAAAATGAATGATTTTATAAATGGCTTTTGGCCCACATTGATTGTTGTTATATCACTCGGCGGTATTTTAGGTTGTGCATTATTGCTATGGAAAACAAGCAAAACTAAAGTCATAAAGAGCAAAGATGGCACGAGTGGCCATGTATGGGATGAAGATCTTAAAGAGATGAATAATCCTTTACCTTTATGGTGGGTACGTTTATTTGTAATCACGATTGTATTCGGATTGGTTTATTTATCATTATATCCAGGACTCGGTCGCTATGATGGTCAGCTTAGCTGGACTAAAAATAAACAATATGACAAAGAAATAGCCGAAGCTAATAAAGCGCTTGAACCTATTTATGCAAAATATGCAGCGATGTCGATTGAAGATCTATCAAAGAATGAAGATGCTAAAGGTATTGGCCAGCGCTTATTTTTAAATAACTGCGCACAATGCCATGGTTCAGATGCGAGAGGTACAAGAGGGTTTCCAAACTTAACAGATCACGATTGGCTTTATGGAGGATCACCTGAAAAAATTAAAGAAGCGATTACTAATGGCCGTATGGGTGTAATGCCTCCAATGGCTGCTGCTGTTGGCAATGAGGAAGAGATTAAAAATGTAGCTAATTATGTTTTAAGTTTATCTAACAGTCAGTATGATACAAGGCGTGCAGAATTAGGAAAAACAAAATTTACAACAGTTTGTGCTGCATGTCATGGAGCTGATGGGAAAGGTAATCAACTTGTAGGTGCACCTAATTTAACAGACAATATTTGGTTACATGGTGCAGGCGAAGCAAATATCATTAAACGTATTCATGAAGGCAAAACAAATCAAATGCCATCATGGCAAACTAAATTTACGCCAGAACAAATTCATGTGCTTATGAGTTATGTTTGGGGTATGTCAAATCATTAATTTATTAGCAGCACTCTAATGAGTTCATTTGAATCGAATCGACCTCTTCCAAAAGAAGAGGTCATTTCACTTTATAAGTCGCAAGGAAAAATTCAACCAAGAGGTGTCGAAGGTTATTTCTCAAAACTTCGCTGGCTCATGGTGTGGCTTACACAGATTTATTTTTATGGGATGCCTTGGATACAATGGGGTGGTCGCCAAGCACTTCTGTTTGATTTAGACGGCAAGCGTTTTTATATTTATGGATTGGTTTTATATCCGCAAGATCTCATTTACCTCACTGCAATTTTAATTATCTCAGCATTATCTTTATTTCTTTTCACCGCAATAGCGGGGAGATTATGGTGCGGGTTTGCATGCCCCCAAACTGTTTATACAGAAATCTTTATGTGGATTGAATCGAAGATCGAAGGTAATCACATGGCAAGAAAGAAATTAGATGATATGTCATGGACACCTAAAAAATTTGGTATTCGTTCGAGCAAACATTTCGTATGGTTACTTTTTGCATTTTGGACTGGATTTACTTTTGTAGGTTATTTCACGCCCATCAGAGATCTCTTTATTGAAGTGAGATATCTCTCAACAGGACCGTGGGAAACTTTTTGGTTGTGTTTTTATACTTTTGCAACCTATGGCAACGCAGGTTTTATGCGTGAACAAGTATGTAAATACATGTGTCCATACGCAAGATTTCAAAGTGCAATGTTTGATAAAGACACATTGATTGTTAGTTACGACAAAGAACGTGGGGAGCCTCGAGGAGGAAGATCATCACATGTTGATCATCAAGCACTTGGCGATTGTATTGATTGTCATATTTGTGTGCAGGTATGTCCGACAGGAATAGATATTCGTGAAGGCCTTCAATATGAATGCATTAGTTGTGGCGCTTGTGCCGATGCATGCAATTCAGTTATGGATAAAGTAGGTTACCCACAAGGACTTATAAAATTTACAACAGAAAATGCCTTAATCAATCGATGGTCTAAACAGGAAATGATTAAGCGTATCTTTAGAGTGCGTGTATTTATATATGGCTTCGTTTTGATTGCCATTATTGGTGGCGTTTTATGGAGCCTTACGTTTAGAAATTCTTTTAGAATTGATGTAGTGAGAGATCGCGGTGTCATGGCGCGATTGGCAGATGGCGGCATGCTTGAGAATGTATATCGATTAAATATTATGAATGCGCTCGAAGAGGGCCAGCATTATAAAATTTATGTAGAAGGCCTTAATAACATCGTTGTTGATTCCGATAATTTAGAGCCAAACAAAACAATTGCTATTAAAGCTACTGAATCAAGATGGGTGCCTGTAAGAGTTCAAATTCCAGATGGCATTGAAAAATCAGGTTCTCATAAAATTATGTTTAGAATAGAGTCAGAAGAAACGCATGAGATCGTAAAAGAACAATCGACATTTATTGTGCCGAGAAATTAAGGATAAAAATGGATAATCAAAAGAATACAATTTGGTGGAAAAATGGATATGTGTGGCTTATTTTAGGCGGACCATTTCTAGTTGTGATCGCTTCATTCATTACTTATTATTTGGCTGAAACGAGACCCGATGCAGTGATTGATAATTATTATCAAAAAGGAATTGAAATTAATAAAACAATGAGTGAGAAAAGAGATCCTATGGCACCTGCAACTCAAGCTCGCAATAATGCACAAACAGGTATTAAACCGAAATCGCATTAATAGCTGACAGTAGTTGTAATATCGAGGTTACGTAATTCTTTTGCAATATCTTGAAGCACTTTTTCATCAATACGACCTAAGTTTTTAGCTTGAGGTTGTAAAGAAGGCCTTGCTAAGCCATAAAGATGAACACCTTGAATATTGCTTTTTACCTCATTGATTAATTCTATATAAGCATTGATATCTTTTTTACTCGGACCGTTCCCATTAATATTAAAAATACACGTTTGTACAAAAGTTGGACAAACGTTTGCACTGTTTTTGAGGCGCTCTAATATTTGATAGGGTTTTAGATTCACTTGATTAATTGTTTTAATGCTTTCTTCAGTTGCAGCATCTACTTTAAACCAAACTTCACCATTCATTTCTTTTAGCGTTTCAACACTTTTAATTACAGATGCTTGATGCATCAAACTTCCATTGGTAATGAGTCGTATTTTAATTTTATGAAGTAAATTAAATTCTCCGAGTAATTTTTTAACGATTGAAATAACTTCTGGAAATTCTTCTGCGCTTGTAGGTTCACCGTTACCTGAAAAAGCAATATCTTTTAAATGACGATCTTCAAAAGATACATTTTTTTCCATGTAATCACCATGAATAATTTCATTAAGGAAAAAACGTAACTCTTGTTCAAGTACATCTAATTCAATAGGTGGCGGTGAACCACGGGTGAGATTAGGTATCTCACAATATATACATTGCCAATTACAGGCATTATTGACATTTAAGTTAACGCCAATCGACAAGCCACCTGCGCGCCTTGAAATGACGGAGTAAATATATTTGAGGCCGCTTAATTCTCGGCTGTGATCATGAATACTAAGATATTGTTTAGATACGCTCATGTATTGAGCTTTTTAATTACAGCTAGGTGATTTAACAAGTTGCTTTAATGCGTCTGGTTTTAAAATTTTAATATGACGTTGTTTAACCTCAATAATGCCTTCTTCACTATATTTTGAAAAAGTACGACTGACCGTTTCAAGTTTAAGACCTAAATAACTTCCAATTTCTTCACGTGACATTCTTAATATGAATTCGGATTGTGACTGTCCTCGGGCAAAAAGTCTTTGAATGAGATTTACTAGAAAGTTAGCGAGTCTTTCTTCGGCCGACATGTTTCCAAGAAGCATCATCATGCCGTTTTCGCGAACAATTTCACGACTCATAATTTTATGAACGTGTTTTTGCAGTACTGGAAATTCTCTGGATAAATCTTCAATGTGATCAAAAGGCATTACACAGACTTCAGCATCTTCTAGAGCAACAGCGTTGCATGTGTGCTGATCATTCACAATGCCATCGAGACCTATAATTTCCCCAGCCATTTGAAAGCCTGTAACTTGTTCACGTCCATCTTCTGACGCTACAGAAGTTTTAAAAAAGCCTGTACGAATCGCATAAAGCGAAGTAAATGTTTCTCCATTTTCAAAGAGCAAGTCACCTTGTTTAATTTTTTTACGTGTTGTGACAACTTCATCAAGTTTATGCATGTCATTTTGATCAAAACCCACGGGCATACAGAGCTCGCGCAGATTACAACTTGAACAGGCAACTTTGAATGTTTCAGCTTTCATCGAAAAATTACTTATGTTTTAAAGCGTTTAGTGTAGCTTATTCATCAATCTATGAATAGATGAAGTCTTTTTGATGTACGTCAAAGATTGCAATTTAGGCTTATGGCACAGTAATGTCCTATGGACACTGTTGTCAAAAATAGAGACCAAAAATTAGGTTCAACACCTATTACGACTTCACTTTTGCAAAAATTTGACGTCAATGGTCCAAGATATACTTCATACCCAACCGCAGATCGATTTGTAGAAGCTTTTACTGAAAACGCTTATAAAGAAGCGCTAGAACAAAGACGATTACGTCCAATTAATCAACCTTTATCAATTTATGTTCATATTCCTTTTTGTGAGTCACTTTGTTTTTATTGTGCTTGCAATAAAATCGTCACTAAACATCATGAACGCTCTCGCGAATACTTAGATTATTTGAAAAAAGAAATTGATTTACATCTTGATTATTTAGGTCAAAAACAGATTGTAAGCCAGCTTCATCTTGGTGGTGGCTCACCTACATTTTTTTCAGATGAAGAAATCAAAGAGCTCTTTAATAAACTAAAAGAAGTTTTTATATTAAGCCCTCAAGGGGAATATTCGATTGAAGTAGATCCTAGGACGGTTGATGATAAGCGTTTAAAAAGATTAAAAAAAATTGGTTTTAATCGCTTAAGTTTTGGCGTACAGGATTTTAATTCTGATGTGCAAAAGGCCGTTCATCGTTTACAGCCATTTGATCAAGTAGCTTCTCTCATGAATGACGCTCATAAAGATGGTTATGAATCCATTAACATAGATTTAATTTATGGATTGCCACTTCAAACACCTAAAACATTTAATGAAACCTTAGATCAAGTGATTAGCTTAAAACCTGATCGAATTGCTTTATATGCTTATGCGCATCTACCTCAACGCTTTAAGCCTCAGCGACGCATTCATGAAGACGATATTCCGCCTGCAAAAAATAAGATTGCTATGTTGTCGTTGGCTATCGAAAAATTTCTTGAAAGTGGTTATATCTATGTAGGTATGGACCATTTTGCTTTGCCAACAGATAGTTTAGCCATTGCAAAAAGACAAGGAAGATTGCATCGAAATTTCCAAGGCTATAGTACGCAACCTGATTGCGACACTATTGCATTAGGTGTTTCAGCGATTGGACGTGTTGGAGCTAATTACAATCAAAATGCAAAAGAACTTGAAGATTATTATGATCATCTTAATCATGGACGCTTTCCAATTATTAAAGGATTAGCACTTTCAAAAGACGATATCGTGCGACGTGCTGTCATTATGGAAATAATGTGTCAGGGTCGATTGGATTATGAATCAATTGAATTGGCTTATTTAATTAACTTTAAAGAATATTTTTCATCTGAAATGAATCTTCTTCGAAATTTTCAAGAAAAAGATTTTATCGAATTAGATGATTCAGGCATTCAAGTGACAGACACAGGCTGGTTTTTTGTACGTGCAATTGCTATGATTTTTGATCGATACTTACAATTGGATCAAAATCGTACGCGGTTTTCTAAAATTCTTTAATGCTTTTTCAATTCTCAGTTTTTTTCTCAACTTTTTTTATGGGCTTGATGGGCGGCCCACATTGTATCGCGATGTGCGGAGCGCCCTGCGCTGCAATTAGCGCACAAGGCTCTCGACAGATTTTGCAATTTCACTTAGGTCGTATTTTAGGTTACGGTATCTTAGGTGGTATCGCAGCTTATTCTGTGAATAATCTTGCTTGGTTTTCAAATCAAACGATGTCGCTTCATCCTATCTGGACATTTTTTCATGGCATTATTTTTGTATGGGGTGTTGTGATGTTGCTTTATGCAAAGCAACCTCAATGGATTGATCATATGGGTGAATCTATTTGGAATAGGATTCAAATATTTTCTAAAACATTAAGGAGTAATTTTTTATTAGGCATGCTTTGGTCCTTTATGCCATGTGGACTTTTGTATTCCGCATTACTTGTTGCAGCGCTAACTTTAAATATTTTAAATGGAACGCTTTCCATGATATTTTTTGCTTTAGGTACAAGCATTTCATTAATTGTGAGTCCAATCATTTGGCTAAAGATAAAGAATGGAAAGTTGTGGCTTAGTGAAACGCAAGGAATGCGTATCGCAGGATTACTTCTTATGATTGCCGCATCTTGGGCAATTTGGATGGACTTAATTCATCCCATGAAATTATGGTGCCAATAAAAACCCCTGCTTTTGAAGGCAGGGGTTTTAAGGGAAATGCTAGTGGACCTAGCATTATTTGCTACTAAAACTTCTTACCAACACCAAAGCTTACTATCCACGGGTCAACATCAAGATTATCAATTTTTGAAGTTGTATTAACATCGGTGTTAAACCATATTTTTTTTAAGTCAATGTTAACCAGCCACTTTTCTTGAAGATTGTAATCAATACCTGCCTGAAGTGCTGGACCAAACATATTTCTATCAACAGTAATGCCAGTAGCGCCTAGGTTTAAATTTCTGTCCATCGCTCTAATATAAGACACTCCAGCGCCGACATACGGATCAATAGTTTGATCTGGATTGAAGTGCCACTGAGCAGTTAAGGTCGGGGGTAAAAGATTAATGCTACCTAGTTTTGCTCCTGCATTTGCTCCACCTTGGCCAATATTAACGTCATGTCTTGTGCCAACAGCGAGAATTAGCTCAGCAGCAATATTTTTTGTAATGTAGTAAGAAAAATCGACTTCGGGAATTGTATTACTATCAACCTCTAATCTAGAGCCCACTGACGAATCTAAGTGACTAGATTCGTCCGGTGAAATATGAGTTACCCTTGCGCGAACAACAAAATCGCCTTTTTCAGCGAAGGATAAAGCTGGTGCCGTGAGGCCAGCAACCAAAATGGCAATAAGTGATTTTTTCATAATATTTCCCTATTAATAACAGGGTAATTTTATGGTTTATAAGAGAAGAAAGACTTGATGTAGATCAAATCAAAGCTATTTAAGGGAATTGAGACGATCTCGTAACGGGGATAAGTCGTAGCCAGCAATTTGAGCTTTGCTTAAAATTTCATCAATAGGTAATTTTTTTGCATGTGACAATGCCCAAAGTGTTGAGCATCGTGTTCCTGTTCGACAATAAGCAAAAATAGGTTTTTGAGCTATTTCAAAATAACTGCCAAATTGTGCAATATCATTGTCTGAAATTTGACCGCCAACCACTGGCTGATGAATGGCTTTTATATCTAGATTTTGAGCTTCTTTTTCGATGAGAGAAAAATCTAATTGACCCTCAGATTCATGATCAGGACGATTACAAAAAATAGTTTTGTAGCCTTGCGCATGAATCTCTTTTAAGTCTTCGATTGTGATTTGATCAGAGACAGTGAGTTCACTATTTATTTTTGCAAATTTCATAATCTCATTCTACTTTAAAAAAATACTTAAAAGGTCATTTAAGAATCTTTGACCCAAAAGTGTTGGCTGAATTGTATCGTGATTTACGATAATCAGTTTTTTATCTATCGCAGTTTTAAGTTCAGTATTAATCATTGAAATACTTAACCCTGTTTTTTCTTCGAAACTTTGAATAGTAAATCCATCAATGAGTCGTAAATGATTCATCATAAATTCAAAAGCCAAATCATTTTCAAGAATATTGGTTTCTGATTCGATCATATTTTGTGAATTTACTTTTTCCATATATTGCTTTGGACTTTTGTAGCGACTCTCACGTGTCATTTTGTCATGAAATGTGAGTTTGCTATGCGCACCTGCGCCTATACCTAGGTAATCACCAAATTGCCAATAATTTAAATTGTGTTGGCATTCTGATTTAGGTTTTGCAAAAGCTGAAGTTTCATAATGGTGATAGCCCTGCTCACTTAAAATAGCTTCAATACATTCTTGCATCACCGCACTCTCATCATCGAGAGGTAATTGCGGAGGATGCTTAAAAAAGAAAGTATTAGGTTCAATGGTTAAATGATAAAAAGATAAATGCTGTGTATTAAAAGAAGTTGCCGTTTTAGCATCATCTATCGCTTCATCTAATGTTTGATGAGGTAATGCGTACATCAGATCTAAATTCACCTCATTAAAATGATGCATCGCAATTTCAATACCTTTTTTAGCTTCGAGACTATTATGAATACGACCGAGTGATTTAAGATGTGCATCATTAAATGATTGAATGCCAAGCGAGACTCTTGTCACACCTGCGTCTTTATAACTTTTAAAGTGATTGGTATCAATCGTGCCTGGATTAGCTTCAAGTGTAATTTCTGCATCATATAAGATGGGCGTGAGTGCACGCACTTGACTTAAAATTTTGTGGATAGCTTTTCCGCTAAAAAGACTTGGCGTCCCGCCGCCAAAAAAAATCGAATGAATCTTTCTACCCCAAATTTTAGGTACTGAGTATTCAAGATCTTTAATGACTGCATCCACATACATCGACTCCATGTCGGTAAAATTTTGCGTTTCATTATGCTCATGTGAATTGAAATCACAGTAAGGACATTTTTTTACACACCAAGGAATGTGAATGTAAAGTGAGAGTGGGGGCGGAATAGTGAGTCTTGAAGTTTGACTCATAAATAGCTTACTTATTTTTTAAATAAGGATTAATAAGGTCATCTACCATTTGATGAAGTACTTCTTTCATTTGCTTTTCTGAGACTTCCATTAATAGACCATCTTCAACAGCATCTTGAGCAAGTTGTTTTAACTCATCAAAGTTTTCTTTCATGACCTTAATTTTTTCTGTGCATGACACGACTGTTTTGTCGTCACGTACCCATGTAGGCCATTTATTTTTTGATTTATCCATAAATCTGATTAAGCTTTAATTTAAGTTTTTGTAATGCCTGTCCGCGATGGCTAATTCTGTTTTTAATCTCTGAAGATAATTCTGCCACAGCTTTTTCAGTCATATGATCTAAAAATAAGGGGTCATAACCAAAACCACCGGAACCTCTGGGTGCCTTTAGAATTTCACCGTGCCAAATTCCCTCGACAATAATAGGCTCTGGATCAAATTCATGTTTTACATAAACAATGACACAAATGTAATGCGCTTTTCGATTAGATTCATTTTCTAAATTTTTTAAAAGTTTTTCATTATTTTTGTGATCCGATGAAGGTTCCCCCGCATATCGAGCAGATAAAACACCAGGCTTACCATCAAGTGCATCGACACAAATGCCTGAATCATCTGCAATCGCAGGTAGTTTTGATAAACGGCTTGCATGTCTTGCTTTGATCAGGGCATTTTCAACGAATGTATGAAAAGGCTCTTCAGCGGCTTCAATTTTAAAGTGTGATTGAGGAAGTATCTCAACGTTCATATCATTTAAAATCGACTGAATTTCGATGAGTTTTTTGGCATTGCTTGTTGCAATGACGATTTGTTTCTTCATGAAATTACTTTAAAACGTTTTTTTGTAATTGAATAAGTTCTTTGATGCCCTCTGCTGCAAGATCAGACATTTGATCCATCATCTCGCGAGAAAAAGGCGTACCTTCGGCAGTACCTTGAATTTCCACAAAACCACCTGAGCCTGTCATCACAATATTCATATCTGTGTCGCAACTTGAATCTTCCGAATAATCTAAATCTAATAAAGGTTTTCCTTCATGGAGACCGACAGAAATAGCTGCCACAGAGTCAATTAGGGGAGATTCGGAAATGAGCTTTTGATTCATTAAATGCGAAATTGCATCGTGAACAGCGACGTAAGCGCCTGTGATACTTGCAGTGCGGGTGCCCCCGTCAGCTTGAATCACATCACAATCAATTTGAATGGTACGTTCACCAAGTTTTTTTAAATCAATAATGGCTCGAAGACTTCGTCCAATAAGACGTTGAATTTCTTGAGTGCGGCCTGATTGTTTTCCACGCGCAGCTTCACGATCCATTCTAGATCCTGTTGATCTCGGAAGCATCCCATATTCCGCTGTAATCCAACCTTGATTTTGGCCCTTTAAAAAAGAAGGTACTTTTTCATCAATACTTGCAGTGCATAACACATGTGTATCACCGAATTTAATTAAGACAGAACCTTCAGCATGTTTTGTGTAATGTCTAATAATTTCAACCGGTCTTAATTGGTTGTGAGCGCGTTGATTTAATCTCATGATCGTCTTCCTCAATAGAAGTCGTCATTATAAGCTAGCTTTAATTGATTGATATCTTGTCATTTAAAGGTTTTAGTCGCAAATGCAACTATAGATTGATAAAATGACCCTTAAACATTGAATTGGATACCTTATGGCCTTAAGCATGACCGGTTTTTCTTTTAAAGAAGCAGATACAGAACAGGGTATTTTGCTCCTTGAATTTCGGTCTTTAAATAATCGATATTTAGAACTTCAAGTTAAACTAGATGAATCCTTAAGGTCTTTTGAGCCCATGATTCGAGATCTAGTATCCGCGGAAATTAAAAGAGGTAAAGTAGATTGCAGGATTTATTTCAAATCTAAAACGCAAGCGCTCGATGTTAAAAATGTAGATCCGATTAAGTTAAAACAGCTCGCAAGTTCGGTGGATGAAATTGCAAAATATTTTTCTCATGTACAGCCGATTAATGCGCTCGATATTTTAAAAACAAGCGAGATCATGCATGATCAATCGGTCAATATGAATTTGCTTGAACAAGACCTTAAAAAAAATCTTAAAGAAGCGCTGATCGAAATTCAGGCATCTAAAGCACGCGAAGGTGAAAAATTACAAAAGATTTTATTGGATAAATTAAAAGATATTGAAGGGCTTGTAGATGAAGCTAAAAAAATCTTGCCCGTTTTGATCAAAGAGTATCAAGCTAAAATCGAAAATAAATTTAAGGAAGCATTAATCGCAATCGATGATGACCGACTAAAACAAGAGTTTCTTATTTTTATACAAAAGATGGATATTGATGAAGAGCTTAATCGTATTACATCTCATATCGATGAAGTAAGGCGCTTACTTAAAACAGATGGTGCAATTGGTAAAAAACTAGACTTTATGATGCAAGAACTTAATCGCGAAGCGAATACTCTAGGTTCAAAATCGATTTCACCTAAAACTTCACAAATATCAGTAGATTTAAAAGTTTTGATTGAGCAAATGCGCGAACAAATTCAGAATATTGAATAATCATGATTAAAGAATATATATGAGCCAAGCCCATTTATTTATTATTGCAGCAGCGTCCGGTGCCGGTAAGACGACGCTTGTAAAAGCCCTATTAAATAAAGATAAAGATCTTCAGGCTTCTGTATCTCACACCACGCGAAAACCACGCCCAGGTGAAGTAGATGGTGTGGACTATCATTTTGTTGATAAGAGCACCTTTTTAGATTTGAAGAAAAAAGGTGAATTCTTAGAATCTGCTGAATGTCATGGTGGTATGTATGGTACGAGTAAAAAATCAGTTCAAAGTATTCTTGATCAAAAGAAAGACGTGATTTTAGAAATTGATTGGCAAGGCGCTCAAGCACTCAAAGCGCAATTTAAAGAAGCCGTTTCAATTTTTGTATTACCCCCTTCTGTTGAAACATTAGCTGAAAGATTAAATAACCGCGGACATGATAGTGATGAGACAATTGCTAAAAGACTCGCGGTTGCACGAGAAGAGATGAGCCATGTAGATGAGTTTGATTATGTTACAATCAATGATGACTTTGAAGTAGCGCTCCACGATCTTATGGCCATTATTCGATCCACTCGATTAATGTGTCATATTCAGCTTACACGACATAGCCACTTAATTAAAAACTTGACTTGAAATTTGGAGAAATAACATGGCACGAATTACAGTAGACGATTGTTTAGAGATGATTCCTAATCGCTTTAAACTTACATTAGCTGCCGCATACCGCGCAAGACAATTAGCCAATGGTGCTGAAGCATTAGTGAGCACACATGGTTTAAGAGATAAACCAACGGTATTAGCATTAAGAGAAATTGCTGCAGGTAAAGTTGGTCTTGATATCTTAAATAGAAAAACAACGTACTAATTCTAAAAATTAGGGCTTAACGCCCCTAAAAGACTAAAGACCATGGCTAGTACCGCTCATTTTAATAAAGCGGATGCTCAAAAAACACCGCCGCTTCCGTTACTGCCTGTCGATAACGAAGCGTCTGAACTCACAATCCTTCTCAAGACCTACTTAAAAACGAAAGACATCCACAAAATATGGGATGCCTATCGATTTAGCGAAGAAGCACATCACGGGCAATCTCGTCGAAGTGGAGAGCCATATATTGTGCATCCTGTAGCTGTGGCATGTACTTTAGCCAGACTTCATCTTGACGCCCCAACAATCCTTGCTGCATTGCTTCACGATGTCGTTGAAGATACAACGGTTACAAGCAAAGAAATTGAAAAGAAGTTTGGTAAACAAGTGTCTGTATTAGTCGACGGTTTATCCAAGCTCGATAAGATTGAATTTCAAGATGCTACAGAAGCGCAAGCTGAAAATTTTAGAAAAATGTTATTGGCGATGTCGAATGATGTCCGTGTCATTTTAGTCAAGCTTGCAGATCGCCTTCATAATATGCAAACCTTAGATGTTCTGAGACCTGAAAAACAAAAACGTATTGCGCAAGAAACGCATGATATTTATGCACCTATTGCAAATCGATTGGGCTTAAATACCATCTATCAAGAACTTGAAGATTTAAGTTTTAAACATTTATATCCAATGCGCTATCGCGCGATTCAAAAAGCCATGAAAGCTTCCCGAGGAAATCGTCGTGAAGTGGTTGCAAAAATTACAGCGGCAATTCAACAAAAACTCGTTGAGATGAAAATAGAAGCCGAAGTGACAGGCCGCGAAAAAAATACTTATAGTATTTATAAGAAGATGAGTGAAAAGGGCATGTCATTTGCGCAGATCAATGACATCTATGCCTTTAGAATTATCGTGAAAGAAGCAAATGATGCCTACTTAGCATTAGGTGCATTGCATGCATTGTATAAACCCCTTCCAGGTAAATTTAAAGATTATATTGCGATTCCAAAAGCTAATGGATACCAATCATTGCATACAAGTTTGTTTGGACCCTTTGGTACACCCATCGAAGTACAAATTCGTAGTGAAAAAATGCATAAACTTGCAGAAGCAGGCGTTGCAGCACATTGGCTTTATAAAACGAAAGATGCACATCTCACCGAGCTTCAACAACAAACACATCAATGGTTAAAACGTCTTTTAGAGATTCAATCAGATAGTTCGGATTCGCTCGAATTCTTAGAGCATTTAAAAGTTGATCTTTTTCCTGATGAAGTTTATGTGTTTACGCCTAAAGGAAAAATTTTAGCGCTTCCTAAAGGCTCGACCGCAGTTGATTTTGCTTATGCAGTGCATAGTGATGTGGGTAATTGTTGTGTCGCAGCAAAATACAATCAAGAACTCGTTCCGCTTCGCGCAGAAGTCCATAACGGGGATCATATTGAAATTATTACAGCACCGTTAGCCAAACCTAATCCTGCATGGTTAAATTTTGTGATTACTGGAAAAGCAAGATCACATATTCGACAATATTTAAAATCTATTGAATCAGAAGAATCCTCAAGGCTTGGTGAAGGCATGCTTAACCAAGCTCTTAAAGCACTTCATATCAGTCCATCCTCTATTAAAGAGTCTCATTGGAAAAAATTAATCAGTGATTATGGCGTTAAAAACAAAGAAGATATTTTGGCAGAGATTGGTTTGGGTAAGCGTATGAATGTCATGGTAGCTCACCAACTTATTAGTTTTATGGATGGCGTGAGTCATGAAAAAGGTAAACATAAGCAACTCGATGTGATCACCATTAAAGGCTCCGAGAGCATGGCAATTCAATTGGCAAATTGCTGTCACCCTATTCCAGGCGATCCTATTTTAGGATTTATTAATAAAGACAAAGGCCTTATAGTTCATACCCATGATTGTTTAGCCATTAGAAAATTTAAACTTGATCCTGATAAATGGCTTGATGTTGAATGGGATCCAAATCCAGATCGATTATTCAAGGTCAATTTACAAATTATGGTATTAAATGAACGGGGGATGCTTGCCAAGATTTCTTCCGTGATTGCAGAATCAGATTCAAATATTGATAATGTGAACGTTGAAGAGTCGGATGGCGGACATTTTGTAAATGTGAACTTTATTGTGCAAGTGCATAATCGTATTCACCTAGCAGATCTCATGAGAAACTTAAGAAAGATTACTAATATTTCCAGAATCAGTCGTGTCAAAATGAAAACCTTTTAAGTAACTTATTAAAAAAGAAAGATTTAAAAATGACAAAAGAAATTATTCAAACTAAAAATGCACCAGAAGCGATTGGGACTTACTCTCAGGCTGTGAAAACAGGTAATACTATTTATTTGTCAGGTCAAATTGCACTCGATGCTCAATCGATGCAATTAGTCGAAGGTATTGAAGCACAAATTCATCAGGTATTTAAAAATTTAAAATCAGTCGTTGAAGCTTCAGGAGCGCAATTAAGCGACATCGTTAAAATTAATATTTACTTAACTGATTTATCTCATTTTGCTTTGGTCAATACCATCATGGGCGAATATTTTATAAAACCTTATCCAGCGAGAGCGGCGGTGGGTGTTGCATCACTTCCTAGAAATGCACTTATTGAAGCTGATGGCGTCGTTGTTATTTAAATTATTTTTACTTAAGAGTATTTCAATCTGACTTCTTTAGCCGAGCTTAAGCTTTTTACACCTTCAGTATTAAATAAGCTCAAAAAATTGGGCCTTGAAGATGTATTTAGTTTAGTAATGCATCTTCCTATTCGTTATATTGACGAAACTATTGTGACGCCTATCCGTGATATTGAGATGGGCGTGCTTTCTCAAATAGAAGCAGAAGTTATTCGTGCGGAAATTGTCTATAAGCCCAAAAAAATGCTTATCGTACAAGTCAAAGATACATCTGGTAGCTTGCAACTTAGATTTTTACATTTCTATCCAAGTCAAATGAAGATGTTTGAAGTAGGTAATCTCATTCGTATTTTAGGAGAGGCTCGTCATAATTTATTCGCATTCGAGATGATTCATCCTCAATGTAAATTGACAAGAGAAGGGGATGAATTGCCAGAAGCGCTAACGCCGATTTATTCTTTAGTTGCAGGCGTGGGACAAAAAACAGTCAAAGATGCAATCGATAAATTGTTTCATCACTTCGACTTAAAAAATTATTTAAAAGATTTATTTTTGCCGTCAGTTTATGAAAAATTACACTTACCAAATCTTTATGAGAGTTTAAAAGGCATTCATTACCCAAAAGATTTTAAAGAAGCTGCAAAACATGAAGCTTTCTCTAGCATGTCATATCAAAGAATCATCTTTGATGAGTTTTTAGCGCAACAATTATCTTTAAGATCTAATTATTTAATTAGGCGGGCACTTACCGCTACTCCATTTAAAGCGACTAATAAACTCACGAATATTTTTATGGATCATCTTGAATTTGATTTAACGAATGCGCAAAAAAAAGTTACTCAAGAAATTAAAAATGACCTTGAAAAAAACTATCCCATGCAAAGATTATTACAAGGTGATGTAGGAAGTGGTAAAACAGTTGTGGCAACCATTGCTGCGCTCCAAGTGATCGAGAATGGAAGTCAGGTTGCCTTTATGGCACCTACGGAAATTTTAGCGGAACAACATTATCGTAAACTTTATAAATGGTTGACCCCTTTAAATATAAAAGTCGCATGGTTAACGGGTAGTCAATCCAAAAAAGATCGGGAAATCTCTTTAGACATGACGCAATCGGGTGAAGCGCAAATTGTGGTGGGTACACATGCCCTTTTTCAAGAACATGTGATATTTAAAAAATTAGGCTTAAGCATTATTGATGAGCAGCATCGATTTGGGGTTGAACAAAGATTGGCCCTAAGAAAAAAAGGTGAATTAAATAAAGTGATTGAGCCTCATCAGCTCATGATGAGTGCAACACCCATTCCAAGAACACTTTCTATGAGTTATTTTGCAGATCTTGATGTATCGGTGATTGATGAATTGCCTAAAGGACGCGAAGCGATTGTGACAAAACTTTTTTCAGAAGATCGCCGAGATGAAATTTTAAAAAGAGTGTATGAGGTATGTCATGCCGGCGCTCAAGTTTATTGGGTATGTCCTTTAATTGAAGAAAGTGAAGTATTACAACTTCAAACGGCTGAAGAAACCTATTTAAATATGCAATCTCATTTTAAAAACATAAAGGTAGGCCTAGTTCATGGACGAATGAAATCATCAGAAAAACAAAAGGTCATGTCTGATTTTGTGAAAGGTGATATTCAATTATTAGTGGCGACCACAGTGATAGAAGTAGGGGTTGATGTGCCTAATGCGACATTGATGGTGATTGAAAATGCAGAGCGCATGGGACTTTCACAATTACATCAATTACGTGGCCGCGTGGGTCGCGGTTCACTTAAAAGTACATGCATTTTATTGTTTCAAAAAAAATTATCAGAGCTAGCACGACAAAGACTCAAAGTGATTTTTGAAAATACGGATGGTTTTATCATTGCTCAAGAAGATTTAAACATAAGAGGCCCTGGAGAATTTTTAGGGGTCAGACAAAGTGGGGTGCCTATGTTGCGCATAGCTAATCTCAATCGTGATTTTAAATTATTAGAAGAAGCTAAAACGATAGCGGACCAATTATTGGAGGATTATCCTGAAGCATCTCATCTTCATTTAAAACGCTGGCTAAGCCATGCGAATGAAAGAGTAAAAGTATAAGATGTCTTGGCTAATATCACCTAAAGTCAAAGGCAAGGAATTTTCATGGCTGACAGAAGAAGGCTCTCTAACAGAGCGACTAAAAAATGAATTTAATGATGTCAGAGTGGATGTAATTTATGAAGGCTTAGCTCTAGATGAAGAAACAGATTACATTCGTGAGGTCATTATTAAAAGTCACGACAAGCCCATGATTTTTGCTCACACACGATTAAAAGTGACTGATCTCGAAGATAGTTGGATCTGCTTAAAAACACTCGGCCAACAATCACTAGCTAATATTTTATTTAAAGATTCTCAAATTTCTAGACGTTCCCTTTTATATCGGATCTGTGAGCCAGAAGATGTTTTATATAAACATTTAAAATCGATGGGATGTATGCATGAAGAAATTTTGTGGATGCGACAATCAGAATGGGAAAGATATGGGAAGATACTTTTGTTGACTGAAGTTTTTTTACCTAATCTTTTAAGGCAATGATGAATTTGATGTGAGTGTACTGATTTAAGCTATAATTTTTCTTTAAATTTTTCCAAAGTATTTTTCAAAAAACGTGAGTTTGTCGAGAAACCTTCCTTTTAATATTGATTTGCCCAAAGCTATTGGAGTTTCAATCGCTATTCATATCATTTTGATGGTAGGTTTACCCGAATTTGATAAACCATTATTAATACCTCAAGAGATGAGCGTTACGATTTCAAGTTTGCCAATTCAACAGCCAATCGAAAAAATTGAACCAACAGAGCCTATAAAGCCTAAACCAATAAAAAAAGTGGAGCCTATTCAGAAAATAGAGAAAAAAATTACACCAATTATTGATAAAAATGCAACAACAGTTGAGCAACCTGCGCCTAAAGAAGTGGCGACACCTGCGCCCGCAGAGGTTATTTCAAAAATTCCTAATATTGTGCCGCAAGAGCAAGTGACTCAATATTTAGAAAGTTACAGTAGCCTGCTTGCAAATGCGATTGCAAAATATAAACAGTACCCAAAAATTGCTCAAATGCGAGGTTGGCAAGGGACTGTAATTGCTGATCTTGAAATTGATAGCAAAGGCGCAGTGATGAGCGTCAAGATTAAAAAGAGCAGTACTTACGAAGTTTTAGATAACGAAGCGCTCGAAATGATAAAAAAAGCTTCGCCATTTCCCGCTCCACCAGAGAATCTGCGTGGTAAAAATTTTAATGTGCTTGTACCTATTTCATTCAAGCTCGAATAATCAGATTTAATTTAAAGATGCGTTCTTATTTTCATCTAATGCGTCTTGATAAACCTATTGGCATTTTTTTGTTATTGTGGCCAACCTTATGGGGACTTCTTATAGCAAGCCATGGCCATCCGAGCATTCAACACCTCACCATTTTTATTTTAGGCACAGTCTTAATGCGCTCAGCTGGTTGTGTGGCGAATGATATTCTTGATCGCAAATTTGATTCTTTTGTCACACGTACAAAATTACGTCCTTTAGCGAATCAATCCATCTCCGTTAAGAATGCATTTTTTTTACTGATCACTTTGTTATTGGGTGCGTTGATATGTGTTTTATTTTTAAATGAACAATCATTTTATTTTTCATTAATCGCTTTATTTTTAGCACTCACTTATCCCTTAACCAAAAGATTCTTTGTCATGCCGCAGGCATATTTAGGGTTAAGTTTTGGTATGGGCATTCCCATCGCTTTTGTTGCAAATGATATTTCCCTAACTTTAACGACATGGCTTTTATTTTTAGCGAATGTATTTTGGGCGATTGCTTACGATACGCTTTATGCGGTGACGGATAAAAATGATGATTTAAAAATTGGTATTCGCTCTTCGGCTATTTGGTTTGGAAATTACGTGAAAGAAGCCATTATGTTCTGTTATACCTGTATGATGGGATGCTTGATTTGGGTAGGACAGTCAGAAAATTTTAGCTGGCCTTTTTACGGATTTATGATGTTGAGTCTCATTTTTATTGGGGTTCTGTATCGACAAATCAGGACGCTCAACCCAAAAGCCTGTTTTGATGCATTTTTGAGCAATAATTACCTGGGCGGGCTCGTCTTTTTAGGTGTGTTTTTTCACTATCTCTATGTGAACTAAATCATTAATAAAATTGACAAAACAGGCAGTTTTGACATATTATTCACCTCTTTTTTTAAATTTATAGCGCAAAAGTTGGTATTGAAATGAAGACATTTTCAGCAAAATCCCACGAAGTAAAACGCGATTGGTTCGTTGTAGACGGAACTGATTTAGTGTTGGGTAGATTAGCAAGTGCGATTGCACATCGATTACGTGGCAAACATAAAGCCATTTATACACCGCACGTAGATACAGGTGATTACATTGTTGTGATCAACGCGGAAAAGATTAAAGTAACGGGTAACAAAGGTGATGACAAGGTTTACCATCGCCACTCAGGTTATCCAGGCGGCATTTCAACAACGAACTTCTCTAAGATGCAAGACCGTTTCCCAGGCCGTGCTTTAGAAAAGGCAGTGAAGGGAATGTTACCAAAAGGACCTTTGGGTTATGCCATGATTAAAAAGATGAAAGTCTATTCAGGCGCAACTCACGATCATGTGGCACAACAACCACAACCATTAAGCATTTAGTTAAGGAAATACTATGATAGGTAAATACAATTACGGAACAGGTCGCAGAAAGAGCTCAATAGCTCGTGTGTTCATTAAGCCAGGTAAAGGTGTGATTACAGTGAACGACAAACCTGCAGATGAATATTTTTCACGTTATACCTCTCGTATGATTTTCCGTCAACCACTTGATTTAACGAATACGTTAAATACATTTGATATTCATGTGAATGTCATCGGTGGTGGTGAGTCTGGTCAAGCAGGTGCAGTGCGTCATGGCATTACACGTGCACTTATTGACTATGATACAAATTTAAAGAGTACGCTTTCACAAGCTGGCTTTGTAACACGTGATGCACGTGAAGTTGAGCGTAAAAAAGTGGGTCTTCGAAAAGCTCGTAGACGTAAACAATTCTCGAAACGTTAATTGTTTCAAGTTCCAAAGAGCAAAAAGGCCGCTTTCAAGCGGCTTTTTTGCTATATAGAGTTAAATAAATTTTGTTAGTATGAGTCTTTAAAGATTAAGACTTCTTTTAAATTAAAGGTGCGAACGTGATGAGTAATCTTTCAAAGATTAAAGTAGGCGTGGTCGGTGCGACTGGTTATACCGGTGTTGAGCTATTAAGAATTTTAGTCAAACATCCTCATGTGACTATTCAAACTGTCACCTCGAGAGCTGAGGCTGGCTTATCCATCGCGACTTTATTTCCGAGCTTAAGAGGACTCATCGATCTTAAATTTGAGGATCCAAAGACCGCTGATTTGGCAAATTGTGATCTCGTATTTTTTGCAACACCTAACGGGATTGCCATGCAAGAAGTGCCCGCACTTCTTAAAGCCGGGGGCAAAGTGATTGATTTGGCAGCTGATTTTAGGCTAAAAGACGCTAACGTCTGGGAAAAATGGTACAAAATGCCGCATTCATGTAGCGATCTACTTAAAGATGCTGTTTATGGTTTGCCAGAGATTAATAGAGAAAAAATTAAAAAAGCCTCACTGGTGGCTAATCCGGGTTGTTATCCCACAGCTATTCAATTGGGATTTATTCCATTGATTGAATCTGGTGTGATTGATCTTGATGATCTCATCGCAGACGCTAAATCAGGCGTGTCAGGTGCGGGAAGAAAAGCTGAAGTGAATGCATTGATGGCGGAAGCGTCTGATAACTTTAAAGCATACGGTGTTGAAGGGCATAGACATTTACCTGAAATCACGCAAGGACTTACGGGCGTTGCGAATCAAGCGGTGCATTTAACCTTTGTACCACATTTAACCCCTATGATTAGAGGTATACATGCAACACTTTACGCAACGCTTACTAAAAAGATAGACATACAAGCACTTTTTGAATCGAGATATAAGCATGAATCCTTTGTGGATGTCATGCCAAAAGGCTCTCATCCGGAAACAAGATCTGTAAGAGGCTCAAATCAATGTCGCATCAGTATCCATCAGCCGCAAGGAAGCCATAAGGTTGTTGTTTTATCTGTCATCGATAATCTCGTTAAAGGCGCGGCAGGACAGGCTGTGCAAAATATGAATCTTATGTTTGATTTTCCAGAGATTTCTGGACTTGATCTTGTGCCCTTGATGCCATAAAGTGTTGTTTCTATGAGAAAAGTTAAGCGAACCTATACAAAATATTTTGGCGTAACTCGCCGAAGAATGCGCATTAAAACAGGCGCTTCTTGGCATACTTATTTGATGATTGCAGCTTTGTCATTTATAAGTGGCGCAGGATTTACTTATTGGGAATTAAACGGTGGCTCAGTGATTGGGTTTATTTCAAAGATTCAAGCATTAGAAGCTGAAAATCAATCAATACAAGGCCAGTTATTACAACAAAAAATTGAGCTTCAATTGAAATCGATTTCAGGCGATAAAGTGTCAGGCGATATCACTAAGCTTCAAGAAGAAAATGCCAAACTAAAAGAAGACATTCTTTTTTACGAAAAAATTGTAGGCAAGAAACGATAAAGGATATTTCATGTTTTTTAATAAAAAAAATAAAGCACGCACGATTGATACACTCATTGATAAAGATATTACGGTGCGTGGCAACGTGACTTATTCAGGCGGCATTCGTGTAGACGGTTCCATTCATGGCAATCTCACTGAACTTCCAGGCACGGCAGGCACTCTTATTATGGGTAATAAGAGTCGCATTAAAGGCAATATATCAGCCCACACAGCTATTATTGGTGGAGATGTGAATGGCAATATTGTATGTGTCGAGTATTTAGAGCTTCATGCGAATGCCAGAATTATGGGCGACATCGAATATAAGGTGATAGAAATTCATGCAGGTGCTAAAGTGTATGGACGACTTAAAGAAGTGACCAAAGATTACCAGTCACAAAAAAAGAAATAATCAGGAGTAAATATTATGAATCAAATCGTTGAATCAAAAGAAATGGAAATGCCAACCCCACTTATTTTTACAGATAATGCTGTAAAAAAAGTAAAGGAATTGATTGAAGAAGAAGGTCAACCAGAGCTCAAACTTCGTGTGTTTGTCAGTGGTGGTGGATGCTCAGGTTTTCAATATGGATTTACATTTGAAGAAGCAATCAACGAAGACGACACACAGGTGACAAAAGATTCTGTGACTTTGTTAATTGATCCGATGAGTCTGCAATATTTAATGGGGGCTGAAATTGATTATCAAGACAGCGTTCAAGGCTCGCAATTCGTCATTAAGAATCCAAACGCACAAACAACTTGCGGTTGCGGTTCTTCTTTCTCAGCTTAAAACGATTTAATTTTTAGGAACGTCTCGTCGAGGTTTACCTGTGTAAACTTGGCGTGGTCGGCCAATTTTACTTCCAGGTTGACCGAGCATTTCATTCCATTGAGCCACCCAACCAGCTGTTCTTGCAAGCGCAAACACCGCAGTAAACATCGAATTAGGAATACCCATAGCACGCATCACAATGCCAGAATAGAAATCTACATTAGGGTATAGTTTTTTCTCAATGAAATATTCATCCTCGAGTGCTATCTGTTCTACTTTCATAGCGAGTTTGAAAATAGGGTCATCTTTCAAACCAAGTTCATCAAGCACTTCATAGCAAGTCTTACGCATAATTTCTGCACGAGGATCTTTGTTGCGATAAATGCGATGACCAAAACCCATCATACGGAATGAATCATCTTTATCTTTTGCGCGCTTAATGAATGCGCCAATTCTACTTTCATCCCCAATTTCTTCGAGCATTTTTAAAGTAGCTTCGTTTGCACCACCATGGGCTGGACCCCATAGAGATGCAATGCCTGCAGCGATACATGCAAAAGGATTAGCGCCTGATGAACCCGCAAGTCTTACTGTAGAAGTGGATGCATTTTGTTCATGGTCTGCATGAAGAATTAAAATACGCTCAAAAGCTTTAGCAAGCACTGGATTAGGTTTGTACTCTTCACATGGGGTTGCAAACATCATGCGCATAAAGTTTTCTGCATAACCCAAATTATTTTTGGGGTAGATAAAAGGTTGGCCTAAGCTATATTTGTAACTCCATGCTGCGATCGTAGGTACTTTAGCTAACAGTTGATGTGCTGATATTTGACGATGCTCAGGATTCATCACATCCATGGCATCAAAATAAAATGCGGACATTGAACCTACAACGCCCACCATAACTGCCATAGGATGCGCATCACGTCTAAAACCACGGAAAATATTATTTAATTGATCGTGGAGCATAGTGTGACGATTAATGGTCGTTGAAAATGTTTCTTTTTCTTGAGGTTTAGGTAATTCACCATGCATTAAAAGATAAGCAACATCTAAAAAATCATAATGTTCTGCAAGTTGCTCAATAGGGTAGCCGCGATAAAGAAGAAGACTTTTCTCCCCATCAATAAAAGTAATTTCAGAGCTGCAGGAAGCAGTCGACATAAAACCGGGATCATAACTAAAGACTTGATGGGCGCCTAATTGTCGAATATCAATAGCATCGTTACCCATAGTGCTTTTTACCAAAGGCAATTCTATGGATGTTGATTCTTGATCAAAGTTTAATGTGACTTTAGTTGATTTCATTTTTGAAAAATAAAATTAATTATTAAATGAATTATAACTTTTCACGCTACTTTTGCTAGCGCTATCTTTATGCAGAGTAGAGCGCACCTAAAATGCGTAAGCCTTTAGCGCCAGTGACTTCAGGTAAGTTGCCTGGTTTTAAAAATAGCGTTTGTTTGGCAAGCCATGCAAATGCAGCAGCTTCGACATGTTGTGTCGATAACCCAAGTGCATCGGTGAGCTGAATATTAGTTTTGGGCATTAATATTTTTAAGCGTTCAACCAAGAAACCATTTAATGCACCACCGCCACATAAATAAATTTCAGTGATATTTGCATCATGCGAATCTATTGCTTTTGCAATACTTAATGCGGTGAGTTCCAAAAGCGTTCTCTGGATATCTTGAGTTGCGTAAGATTTTTGTAAGTGTTTATTAAGCCATGCTTCATTGAAATGATCACGACCCGTACTTTTGGGCGCAGTTTTTTCAAAATAAGCATCTTCAAAAAATGCATCAAGGAGTGTTTCCATCACTTTACCTTCTTTGGCCCATGCGCCATTCTCATCAAATGCTTGATTAAGGTGCATCTTGCTCCAGTGATCTAATAAAAGATTACCAGGGCCGGTATCAAAACCTGATACAGAAGTTTTAGGATTTAATAGGGTGACATTGGCAATTCCGCCAATATTAAGAATTGCGCGATAAGTTGTTGGGTGTGAAAAAATTTCATGATGAAATGCAGGCACCAATGGAGCGCCTTGTCCACTTGCTGCAACATCTCGACTTCTAAAATCAGCAATGACATTGATATTGGAAAGCTCAGCTAAAAGTGCAGGATTTCCAATCTGCAAGGTGAAGCCTTTTTGAGGTTGATGCCGAATGGTTTGCCCATGAAATCCAATGGCTTTGATATCTTTGGATGCGATGTTTGTTTTTTCAAGCAAAGCTTTAATCGCTTCATAGGCTTTTTTACTCACGGTGTTGCCTATGATGAGACTTTCTTCAAGCTCATTAGTATTGGGTGAGTGAAGTCTTAATAAAGCCTCTTTAAGTGAATCTTCGTAGGGCACATAACTATGACCCATAATTTTGATGTCTTGAGGTGTTTCACCAAAATTGACAAGCACCGCATCCATACCATCAAGGCTGGTGCCGGACATAAGACCTATAAATAATTCATTCATGTGTAAGATTGTAAATGGTTTATTTCCGCTATTTTCCATATTGGTAAAATAATTTAGGCTAAAATGATGGCAATTATTAAACTTCAATAAAACCATTCGGAAATATTTGTGGCTACTGAAATCAATCAAGCATTAGCGCTCATTAAAAGAGGCGCTGAAGAAATTCTTCTAGAAGAAGAGCTTCTTGAAAAACTCAAAAAAGGAAAACCTTTAAGAGTTAAAGCTGGCTTCGATCCTACGGCCCCAGATCTTCATTTAGGCCATACCGTTCTATTAAATAAACTTAGGCAATTTCAAGATTTAGGTCATCACGTTTTATTTTTAATTGGCGACTTCACAGGGATGATTGGCGACCCCACAGGCAAAAGCGCGACACGGCCTCCTTTATCTCAAGACGAAGTTAAAAAGAATGCTGAGAGTTATGCCGAGCAAGTTTTTAAAATATTAAAACGCGATCAAACCGAAGTCGTTTTTAATTCAACATGGCTCACCGATTTGGGTGCCGCTGGTATGTTGAAATTAGCGGCAAGCCATACGGTCGCTCGAATGCTAGAGCGCGATGATTTTAGTAAGCGATATAAAGCTAACCAACCTATCGCTATCCATGAATTTTTATATCCCCTTCTTCAAGGCTATGACTCTGTAGCATTAAAAGCAGATGTGGAATTAGGCGGTACGGATCAAAAATTTAATTTATTAATGGGTCGTGAATTACAAAAGCAATCAGGCCAATCTCCACAATGTGTCATTACGATGCCGCTTCTCGAAGGTTTAGATGGTGTGCAAAAAATGTCTAAATCACTAGGCAATTACATTGGGATTAATGAGGCGCCTGAGATTATTTTTGCAAAAATTATGTCGATTTCAGATGAATTAATGTGGCGATATATTGAGCTACTTTCTTTTGCATCTTTGGATGAGATCGCAAGTTGGAAAGCAAGTGTAAAGTCAGGCCAAAATCCTCGCGATATCAAAGTTACTTTTGCTCAAGAAATTGTGGCGCGCTTTCATTCAAAAGAGGCTGCTATCGAAGCACTAGACAATTTCCAAACCCGCTCTAAAGGCGGTATCCCAGACAATGTGCCTGAGGTAAATATCACGATTCAAACCGATACGATAGGTATTTTGCAGCTCCTTAAAGAGGCGGCACTTGTGGCAAGCACTTCAGAAGGCATGCGTCTTATTGAGGGCGGCGGCATTAAAATTGACGGTGAGCGTCTTGAAGATGGCAAAAAAATGATCTCTAAAAATAGTGAGTTTGTGGCGCAAGTAGGTAAACGAAAATTTGCCAAGATTAAAGTGCTTTAATGTGATGGATCGTATTGATTTTTAATGAAGTTTTGATTTCAATTATCTGAATTTATTGATATAATTCGGCATGAAAATATTGATGGGCTTTAGGCCCATTTTTTGTTTCTGCAACTTGGGTAATTTAGGAAATCAGCCTTAGATGGAAAAGCTTGAAACTTTAATTGAAAAGACCGTACAGCAGCTTGGATACGAGTTGGTAGATTTGGAGATTTCAAATCGAGGAAAACTTTTGCGAGTTTATATTGATAAGCCTGATTCAGTGACGATTGATGATTGCACTTTAGTGAGCAATCACTTAGGTCACGTATTTACCGTAGAGCAGGATTTAGATTACGACCGACTAGAGGTTTCATCCCCTGGTATGGATCGCGTGTTAAAGAAATTAGCTGATTTTGAACGCTTCAAAGGTGAGCGAGCTTCTGTGAAGTTAAGGATGCCTTTAGATGCGCGTAAAAATTTCTTAGGCACCATTGATGGAACAGAAAAAGACACTGTGCTGTTGATGTGCGAGGGTGAGCTTTATCGTTTTGCTTTATCAAATATTGATAAAGCGCGATTGAGCCCAGAATTTAAACGTTAGAGAATGAGTTGCGGAGATTGAAATGAGTCGCGAGATTTTATTATTAGTAGATGCTTTAGCCCATGAAAAAAATGTGAACAAAGAGGTGGTGTTTGAAGCACTTGAATCAGCTTTGGCTTCTGCTACAAAGAAAAAAAATACAGAAGATATTGATGTGCGCGTAGAAATCAATCGCGATACAGGCGAATATAAATCTTTTAGACGTTGGACCATTTTGAATGATGAACTCATTGAAAATGGAGATGCTCAGATCTCTCTGACGGATCCTCGTGCAGAAGGTAAAGCTGAAAACGATACGATCGAAGTGCCTTTAGAATCTATTGAATTTGGACGCATTGGTGCACAAGCTGCAAAGCAAGTGATCTTACAAAAAGTACGTGAAGCCGAAAGAGAGCAAATTTTAGAAGACTTCTTAGGCCGTAATGAAAAGTTAGTGACAGGCGTGATTAAACGTATGGATCGTGGCAATGGCATTATTGAAGTGGGCCGTATTGAAGCTGTGCTTCCGCGCGATCAAATGATCCCTAAAGAAAATTTACGTATTGGTGACCGCGTGAGAGCTTATCTTACAAGCGTTGAAAGAAGTCACCGCGGACCACAATTGATTTTATCTAGAACAGCACCTGAATTTCTTGTGCGTTTATTTGAACTTGAAGTGCCAGAAATTGAAGAAGGTTTATTAGAAATTAAATCTGCATCACGTGACCCAGGATTGCGATCAAAAATTGCTGTAAAAGCAAACGATCAAAGAATTGATCCTGTAGGCACATGCGTCGGCATGCGCGGTTCAAGAGTGCAAGCTGTGACAGGTGAACTTGCGGGTGAGCGTGTCGATATTGTTTTATGGTCTATGGAACCAGCACAGTTTGTCATTAATGCCATGGCACCTGCTGAAGTTTCAAGCATTGTCGTCGATGAAGAAAAACACAGCATGGATGTTGTAGTGAATGAGGAAAATTTAGCGCAAGCGATTGGACGAAATGGTCAAAACGTTCGTCTTGCATCTGAACTTACAGGTTGGAATATTAATATTCTGACGGAAGAGGAGTCTTTTAAGAAAAATGAAGAAGAATATGCAAGCACAAGTCAATTATTCATGGCGAAACTTGATGTGGATGAAGACGTGGCTGACATTCTTGTGCAAGAAGGATTTAGTACATTAGAAGAAATTGCTTACGTACCATTACAAGAGATGGTTGAGATTGAGGCGTTTGATGAAGATACAGTGAATGAACTTCGTTCACGCGCGCGAGCGGCTCTTCTGACCGAGGCGATTGCTAAAGAAGAAAAAGTTGAAGAGGCAGCAGAAGATTTACTCACGATGGAAGGTATGGATGCCGCTACCGCAAATCTGCTTGCATCAAAAGGTATTTCAAAAATGGATGATCTTGCAGATCTTGCTGTGGATGAATTGGTTGAAATGACTGCGATGGATGAAGAGCGTGCGAAACAGTTAATTATGACTGCTAGAGCGCCTTGGTTTGTTTAAAGGCTTTTGCATCCTACGATGAATATTATGAGGTACTAAATGGGACAATCAACTGTCACTAAATTTGCTGAAGAATTAAGATTACCTGTTGATTTATTAATCGAACAGCTGAAAAGTGCTGGCGTAAATAAATCAGCAGCAGATGATTCATTAACCGAAGGAGATAAATCTGCGCTGCTTGAATATCTTCGTAAGGAACATGGTCAATCTCAAACACCAAAAAATAAAATCACTTTAACGCATAAGCAAAATAAAGAGATTAAAAAAACGGATAGCACTGGACGTGCTCGTACCATTCAAGTCGAAGTGCGCAAAAAACGTGTACTCGTAAGACGTGAGGATGGACAACCTGTTGATACGACTATTGCAGAACCTAAGCCTATTGAGTCAGTTGCGAAACCTCAAACAAAAGGCCATGTACTCGGTGAAGATGAGTTATCGATGCGTGAAGACGAAGCGAAGCGCCATGCAGCGCTTGCTGCAGCGCAAGCTGAAGATATTAGAAAAAAACAAGATGCAGTTGCAAAAGCAAATGCAGCGCCAGCAGCTAAATTAAGTGAAGGTACACTTCATCGCCCAGCTTCTAAAGCTGGTGTTAAAGTGGAAGGCAAAGAAAAACAAGTAGATAAGAGCGAGAAGGATTGGTCTGATCGTGAATTTAAAAAACGTACGCTCAAAGGCCGCGGTGATTCTAGTGCTGCCTCAGGATGGCGCTCACCTAAATCAAAATCAAAACATCGCGAAGAAAATGAAGATTCAACATTTGTAGCACCTATCGAACCGATTGTGCGTGATATTCACGTACCAGAAACAATTTCAGTAGCTGACTTAGCACATAAGATGTCAGTGAAAGCCACTGAAGTCATTAAAGTGCTAATGAACATGGGCATGATGGTGACGATCAATCAAATTCTAGATCAAGATACTGGAATGATTGTGGTCGGTGAAATGGGACATAACGCGATTGCAGCTTTAGATAACGATCCTGAAGCGCTGATTGATCAAGACTCAACAGTCGAAGCAATTTTAGAAGCGCGTCCTCCTGTGGTGACTGTCATGGGTCACGTCGATCACGGCAAAACATCACTCCTTGATTACATCAGAACAACGCGTGTAGCTTCCGGTGAAGCAGGCGGCATTACACAACATATTGGTGCGTACCACGTGGAAACACCACGCGGCATGGTGACTTTCTTAGATACACCAGGCCATGAAGCATTTACGGCAATGCGTGCTCGCGGTGCTAAAGCTACCGACATTGTCATTTTAGTGGTGGCCGCAGATGACGGTGTCATGCCACAAACTATTGAAGCAATTCATCATGCAAAAGCAGGCAATGTGCCGCTTGTGGTTGCAATTAATAAAATTGATAAACCTGAAGCAGCGGCTGAGCGCGTGAAAATGGAACTCGTCGCGCAAGAAGTGGTACCTGAAGATTTTGGTGGCGACACCATGTTCGTAGAGGTCTCAGCAAAATCAGGACAAGGGATAGATAAATTACTAGAGTCAGTGCTTCTTCAAGCTGAAGTGCTAGAGCTTAAAGCGCCTAAAAATACCCCAGCAAAAGGCATTGTGATTGAAGGTCGTTTAGATAAAGGCCGCGGCCCTGTAGCAACTATTCTTATTCAATCAGGCACATTAAAACGCGGTGATACATTGTTAGCTGGCTCAGCTTTTGGTCGTATTCGTGCAATGCTTGATGAAACAGGTAAAGAAATTAAAGAAGCAGGACCTTCGATTCCTGTGGAAGTGTTAGGTTTAGCCGACGTACCAAATGCAGGCGAAGAAGTGGTGGTTTTAAATGATGAACGCAAAGCCCGTGAAATTGCTTTATTCCGTCAAGGTAAATTTAGAGATGTGAAATTAGCAAAACAACAAGCTGCCAAACTCGAAAATATATTTGATCAAATGGCTGAGGGTAGCGTCAAAGTGTTACCACTCATTATTAAATCAGATGTGCAAGGTTCATACGAAGCGTTATCTTCATCACTCCAAAAATTATCTACGGATGAAGTTAAAGTGAATGTGATTCATATGGGTGTTGGTGCCGTGACGGAATCTGATGTGAACTTAGCAAGTGCATCAAAAGCAATTTTGATTGCTTTTAATGTCAGAGCAGAAGCAGGTGCGCGTAAACTTATTGATTCACTCGAAGTCGATGTTCACTATTACAGTATTATTTATGAAGCTGTAGATCAAGTGAAAGCAGCGCTTGGCGGATTGTTATCCCCTGAGCAAAAAGAAAGTGTTATTGGCATGGTTGAAATTCGCGAAGTATTCAAAATTTCTAAAGTGGGTTCGATCGCTGGTTGTTATGTTCAAGATGGTGTGATTCGAAGAAACTCAATGGTACGCGTCCTAAGAAATAACGTCGTGATTCATTCAGGCGAACTCGATTCATTAAAACGTTTCAAAGATGATGTTAAAGAAGTTAAAAATAATTTTGAATGCGGGCTCTCTATTAAAAACTTTAATGAAATTGAAGTGGGCGATATGCTCGAAGTATTTGAAGTGGTTGAGGTTGCGCGTAAGCTTTAACCATGGTGAATCGATCATATGCGAGAAGTGATCGCATTTCAGAACAAATTAAGCGAGAACTCGCAGAGCTTATTCAATCAGAACTCAAAGATCCTGCGGTAGGAATGCTGACGATTACTGAAGTTCAAGTGACCCCTGATCTACTCCACGCTAAAATATATTTTACATCCCCTACAAACGATCCTTTGATCATGGAAGGGCTTGCGCGCTCCACAGGATATTTGCGAGCGCAATTATCAAAGCGCATGGCAACACGCGGCATACCTCAACTGCATTTTGTGTACGATACGTCTATTGATGAGGGCATGAAAATTTCAAAGCTCATTAAAGATGCACTCCCTCCCCAGTAATTTATTTCCATGCAAAAGAAGTCTTTGAGGCGCGAGATTGATGGCGTTTTTCTCCTTGATAAGCCGCTAGGATTTTCATCAAATCAAGCGTTAAAAAAAATTCAATGGTTGTTTAATGCAAAAAAAGCAGGACACACAGGCACCCTTGATCCGATGGCTTCAGGACTTTTACCTATTTGTTTAGGTGAAGCTACAAAATTCTCCCATCGTCTTCTTGATGCCAATAAAACTTATATCGCAACGATTCAATTTGGCATCACTACTTCAACAGGAGACCAAGAAGGCGAAGTGGTTTCAGAAAAAGAAGTTGTCTTAAATGAAGCTCAATTAAAAGATACATTAAAAAAATTTATAGGCGATATTACCCAAATACCCCCTATGTATTCCGCATTGAAATTTGAAGGAAAACCCTTGTATGAATATGCAAGAGAAGGGATTGAAATTGAGCGCAAATCTCGACAAATCAAAATTTATGACATCAAGCTTTTAAAAATTGAAGAGAGCATCATCACAATTGAAGTGGCATGCAGTAAAGGCACTTACATTCGAACATTGGCAGAAGATATTGGGTATACATTAGGATGTGGTGCCCATTTAAAGGGTTTAGAACGGACACAAACGGGTAATTTTCAGTTATCAGATGCACTCTCGATCGAGGCACTTGAAGAGATGTCGATGACGTCCAGAGAAAAAGCACTTATGCCGATGGATGCTTTACTTGAAGACTTATTATCTGTCGAATTAACTGTAGCCGAAACAGAAGCGATTAAAAAAGGGCAAAGCATTGATTTTATTGGTAAAAATGAGAAAGAATTGCGCTTATATAGTGCCTCAGGTCAATTTGTAGGTGTAGGCCAGCCCGACCTTGAAGGACGCCTTTTTCCTAAGCGCTTAATCGCAAATATATTATAAAAAACATATTGTTAAATCAAAAGAATACAATTAAAATACGCGGTTCTGAATGAGGAGAGAAGATTAAATGGCATCAACAGCAGCAGAAAGAGCCAAAGTTGTAAGTGAATATCAACAGGCAAAGAACGACACAGGATCCCCGGAAGTGCAAGTTGCACTTATCACAAGTCGTATTGGTTATTTAACAGAACATTTCAAAACCAATGCAAAAGACCATCACTCACGTCGTGGACTTTTAGCACTTGTAAGTCAACGCAGAAAATTATTAGATTACCTCAAAGGTAAGAATTTAGGTCGCTATCAATCATTGATTGAGCGTCTTGGTTTACGTAAATAATTTTTTAACTATTTAAATTAATTAGTTTAAGAGATTTATTGATTCGTAAGATTTGAAGCCGATTGCAATCCTTCTTTAAAGGAAGATGCGTCGGCTTTTTTATTGGATGTTAAATGTTAGTTAATGTATTCGTTATTAAGAAGTGAATAACGGATGAAAAAAGAAAAGGGTAAATTATGTTTAAAGCAATTAAGAAAAGTATTCAATTTGGTGCACACACCTTAACACTTGAAACAGGTGAGATAGCAAGACAAGCAGATGGCGCAGTATTAGTAAGTTATGGTGATACAGCAGTGCTAGTAACAGTCGTGGGTAAACACGATGTTAAAGAAGGTCAAGATTTCTTCCCGCTTACAGTTGATTATCAAGAAAAAACATATGCTGCAGGTAAAATTCCTGGCGGTTTTTTTAAACGAGAAGGACGCCCAAGTGAAAAAGAGACACTTACTTCACGTTTAATTGATCGTCCATTACGCCCTTTATTTCCAGAAAGTTTTTACAACGAAATTCAAATCGTTGCGATGGTCGTTTCATCTGATAACGAAATTGATTCTGATATTCCAGCAATCATTGGCGCTTCAGCGGCGTTAGCTATTTCTGGTATTCCATTTTATGGACCGATTGGTGCAGCGCGCGTAGGCTACATTAACGAAGAATACGTGACTAATCCGACAGCTTCGCAATTAAAAGACAGTGAACTTGATCTCGTGGTTGCGGCGACAGATTCAGCGGTATTGATGGTGGAATCAGAAGCAAAAGAATTACCTGAAAGTGTGATGTTAGGCGCGGTGCTTCATGGTCACAAAGAAATGCAAGCTGTGATTAAAATGATTAATGAGTTAGCTAAAGAAGTAGGTAAAGAGCCATGGGATTGGGTTGCACCAGAACCAGATAAAGCACTCATTAAGAAGATTCATGATTTAGCAGCAAAAGATGTTCACGCTGCATTTCAAATTAAATCAAAAGGTGATCGCTCAGCAAAACTAGAAGAAATTAAAAACAAAGTATTTGCTGAATTGATTACTGAAGATACAGATACGATCGAAACAAACAAAATTAAAAATGAATTTTTTAATTTAGAAGCAAAAACAGTTCGTACACAAATTTTAGATGGTGAGCCACGTATTGATGGTCGAGATACTCGCACAGTAAGACCAATTGCGATTAGAACGGGTATCCTTCCAAGAACGCATGGTTCAGCATTATTCACACGTGGTGAAACACAAGCGCTTGTTGTGGCAACATTAGGTACAGGTCGTGATGAACAATCGATTGATGCACTTCAAGGTGAGTATTCAGATCGCTTTATGCTTCATTACAATATGCCTCCTTATGCAACTGGAGAAACAGGACGTGTAGGTACACCTAAGCGTCGTGAAATTGGTCACGGTCGACTCGCTAAGCGCGCATTGATTGCTGTTTTACCTTCTAAAGAAGATTTTAGTTACACAATTCGTGTTGTTTCTGAAATTACAGAATCTAATGGTTCAAGTTCTATGGCTTCTGTATGTGGAGGTTGTTTAGCTTTAATGGATGCAGGTGTTCCGATTAAGGCACACGTCGCAGGCATTGCGATGGGCCTTATTAAAGAAGGTAATCGCGTTGCTGTTCTAACAGATATCTTGGGTGATGAAGATCACTTAGGTGATATGGACTTTAAAGTAGCGGGTACTGAAGATGGTATTACAGCACTGCAAATGGACATCAAAATTACAGGTATCACGACTGAAATTATGCAAGTAGCATTAAGTCAAGCTAAGGAAGGACGTGAACATATTTTAGCGATTATGAAAAAAGAAATGAAAGGTAGCCGTCAAGAGTTATCTACATTTGCACCAAGAATTATTACTGTGAAAATTCATCCCGATAAAATTCGTGAAGTGATTGGCAAAGGCGGAGCAGTGATTAAAGCTTTAACTGAAGAAACAGGTGCGACCATTGATATTGAGGATGACGGCACGATCAAGATTGCTTGTGTCGATGGCTTACAAGGTGAAGAAGCTAAACGTCGTATTTTAGAAATCACAGCAGAAATCGAAGTAGGTCAAATCTACGAAGGTACTGTAATTAAGATGTTAGACTTTGGCGCTATTGTATCTCTACTTCCTGGTAAAGATGGTTTACTTCATATTTCACAAATTGCACATCAACGAGTAAATGCAGTGACTGACTTCTTGTCTGAAGGACAAAAAGTTAAAGTGCAAGTGATTGAAGTGGATGACAAGGGTCGTGTTCGTGTAAGTGCAAAAGCATTGATCGAGCCACCTCCTGCCGAAGAAAAATCTGAAAGCAAAAAAGAAGACTAATCGTTTTAAAGAAATTTAAGACAACAAAAAACCCGGGATCTCCCGGGTTTTTTTATTTCAATAGCTTGATTAGCCCGCCATTTGTTTTTCACGGATTTCATCAAGTGTTTTGCAATCAATACAAAGCGTCGCTGTAGGGCGTGCTTCCAAACGTTTTAATCCAATCTCTTCGCCACAGCCAGTGCAATAACCATAATCTTGGCTTTCGATATTTCTTAAAGTTTCATCTATTTTTTTGATAAGTTTACGTTCGCGATCACGGTTTCTGAGTTCAAGTGCCATATCAGACTCTTGGCTTGCACGATCATTAGGATCTGCATATGAAGTGAGTTCATCTTGCATGGTATGAACTGTGCGATCAATGTCCTGACTTAATTCTGTTTTCCATTCATTAAGGATTGTGCGGAAATGATTAAGTTGGCTTTTGCTCATATAGTTTTCGCCTTTTTTAGCTTCATAAGCTCTAAATTGTTTTAGGCCTTTTTGAGACGAGCTAGTTACTTTAGATTTAAGCGGAACAACTTTTGCAGGTATAGGCTTTTTAGTAACAACTTTCTTAGCTGCTACCTTTTTAGGAGCTACTTTTTTAACCACTGCTTTTTTAGCGACTGGTTTTTTCTTAGCTACCAATTTTTTGACTGGAGCTTTTTTCTTAGCAACAACTTTTTTAGCAACAACTTTCTTAGCTGCTACCTTTTTAGGAGCTACTTTTTTAACTACTGCTTTTTTAGCGACTGGTTTTTTCTTAGCTACCAATTTTTTGACTGGAGCTTTTTTCTTAGCAACAACTTTTTTAGCTACTTTTTTAACTGCCATTTTTTAATCCTAAAGTAAAAACAAATGAGAATAATCGCGAGAGTTTACACTGATCGACTATGAAAGCAAGATGTAATTGAGGTATTTTTATGACTATTTATGGGGTAGAAAGCTTTTGTGCGAGAAGCGTATTTTCCATTAATGTGGCAACCGTCATAGGTCCGACTCCTCCTGGAACGGGGGTAATAAAACCAGCTCTTGTTTTTGCGATATCAAACTCAACATCCCCTACTATTTTTCCGTTATCAAGCCTACTGATACCAATATCAATCACAATAGCGCCAGGTTTAATCCAGTGACCTTTAATAAGCCCAGGTATGCCCACTGCCGCCACAACAATATCTGCCAATTCAATTTTTTGCTGAAGATGTTGCGTATGACGATGACATATTGTCACGGTACAGCCAACTAAAAGAAGTTCTAAGCCCATAGGGCGACCGACATGGTTAGATGCACCGACTACAACTGCATCAAGTCCTCTTGTTGGGAGCTGAGTGGCTTCGATAAGCTTCATCACACCATAGGGTGTGCAAGATCTTAATTGTGGCTGCCTAACTGCTAATAAACCAATATTTTTAGGATGGAATCCATCCACATCTTTATGCGGTGAAATGGTCTCAAAAATGACATCATTATTAATATGGTCCGGTAAGGGTGACTGAACTAAGATGCCATCAATATTGGCATCATTATTTAATGTTTCAATAAGCGCGATAAGTTCTTTTTCAGATGTTGTATCAGGTAAATCATAAGCAATCGATTTCACACCAATTTTTTCACAAGCTAAGCGTTTATTTCTAACATAAATGGATGATGCAGGATCAGAGCCCACAAGAATGACTGCTAAACTCGGATTTCGAATGCCTTTTTTTAATCTCGCATCAATTTCTTGTTTAAGAACTTGAAGAAGATTTTCAGCAACTGCTTTTCCATCAATTATCTTGGCTGACATGGATTGATCTATGAATATAAAACATCATTTTAACATATTGGACTTTTAACTATGCCCTACACGGACTGAATCTTTTGTAAGAAGAGTCGTCGAAGAGTATGATTAATCTAGATTATTTTTTAAGGGAGTTAACAATCATGAAGAAAAGTTTTTGGTTGGTTTCATTAGCATTAATTTTTGGGTTCAATGCACCTGTTTTTGCAGCCCATGATGGTATGGGCGAGCATTGCAAGATGCATACAAAAAAATCATTTGAAGAAGCAGATATTGATCGTGATGGTACGCTGGATCGTGAAGAAGCAAAAGCTGTCTGTAAAGAAGATTTTGATCTCATGGATAAAGACCGTGACGGGACATTAACTAAAGAAGAGCTCAACGCATGTAAGGGTAAAAAGGGTAAGTCAGGTCATAAAAAAGCCGCTAAACCTGCGTAAATAGAAGAAATCATGGGGCTTAAGATAACCCCTTTGATTTGACCTAAACCCTTAATTAGGCTATATTCTCGCCCTCGGGGTGTAGCGTAGCCTGGTAGCGCGCCTGCTTTGGGAGCAGGATGTCGGGAGTTCGAATCTCTCCACCCCGACCAGATTTAGCATCTTACTTACTATAGAAAAAAAGGATTTTCTGTAACACGCTTTGTGTTGTTAAGCTGCCCGTAGCTCAACTGGATAGAGCACCAACCTTCTAAGTTGGGGGTTACAGGTTCGATTCCTGTCGGGCAGGCCAATTTCATAGTTCATTGGTGGCTGTAGCTCAGTTGGTAGAGTCCAGGATTGTGATTCCTGTTGTCGTGGGTTCGAGCCCCATCAGCCACCCCAGTTTTAAAATGCATTGAATCCACAGTTAATTGACGATATAGTCATTTCAACTTTAATTAATGTTTAATGCATTCATGGACGATCAGCAACTTCTTCGATATAGCCGTCATATCTTATTGCCTGATATTGAGTATCAGGGGCAAGAAAAACTTCTTCATAGTCATATTCTAATTATAGGTGCAGGCGGATTAGGTGCGCCCATTGCCATGTATTGCGCCGCTGCCGGTATTGGAAAAATAACCATATGTGATTTTGATGATGTAGATTTAAGTAATCTTCAAAGACAGATTATTCATGACACACAATCAGTAGGTATTAACAAAGCTTCTTCCGCAAAACAATTTATTCAATTACTTAATCCAGATATAGAAGTGATTGCAGTGACAGAAAAACAAACTGAAGCAAGTATGAAAGTGATTGCGAAAAATGTGGATGTCATTATTGATGGCTCAGATAATTTTGCGACACGTTATGCACTTAATCGAATTGCAGTGGGTTTAAAAAAGCCTTTGGTTTCCGGTGCTGCTGTAGGATTTGAGGGTCAGATCAGTGTCTTTGATATGAGACATGATAAGAGCCCTTGTTATCATTGTTTATTCCCTGATACAGGTGACCGCAATGAAACGCGCTGTGCCGATAACGGTGTTTTTTCTCCTACTGTTGGTATGATTGGTACTTCCCAAGCCGCTGAAGTGATGAAAATTATTTTAGGTATTGGCGAGTCCTTAGAGGGTCGCTTGCTATTGCTAGATGTGAAATCAATGCAATGGAAAAATATTCAACTTAAAAAAGATCCATCCTGCCCCGTATGTTCTGAGTGATTTTTTGTGGCAGACATCTGCCATGAGGCCTGATATCACTTATCCCTATGTTAAAATGAATCTTTAACAAATCCTCTATGTGTTTTATTCATGGAAAATAATCTCTCTAAACCTTTTAATCCAAAAGATATTGAAAGTCGTTGGTATGACTTTTGGGAATCAAAAGGCTTTTATCAAGCAGGCTTAGATACAAAAAATAATAATTCATTTTGTATTTTATTGCCCCCACCTAACGTAACAGGAACGTTACATATGGGGCATGGATTTAATCAAACCCTTATGGATGCGTTAACGCGATATCACCGCATGAAGGGTGACAATACGCTATGGCAGCCCGGTACCGATCATGCAGGTATTGCAACACAAATCGTAGTTGAAAGACAGCTTGATAAAGAGGGTATTTCAAGACATGACTTAGGCCGAGAAAAGTTTTTAGAAAAAGTATGGGAATGGAAAGACTATTCAGGAGGCACGATCACACAACAGATGCGTCGTCTAGGCACTTCGCCCGATTGGTCGCGCGAACGTTTCACGATGGACGAAGGTTTATCAAAAACAGTCACTGAAACATTTGTAAGTTTATTTAAAGAAGGCCTAATCTATCGTGGCAAACGTTTAGTGAATTGGGACATTCAATTACAAACAGCCGTATCTGACTTAGAAGTCATTCAAGAAGAAGAGGATGGATTCTTGTGGCATATTCAATATCCTCTTACATCCGGCAAAGGACACTTGACGGTTGCTACCACAAGACCTGAAACGATGTTGGGTGACGTGGCGATTATGGTTCACCCGGAAGATGAGCGCTATCAAAAATTAGTTGGCCAAATGGTAAAGCTTCCTTTATGTGATCGCGAAATTCCAATCATTGCAGATGATTATGTAGATCAAACATTTGGGACAGGTGTTGTGAAAGTAACGCCGGCACATGACTTTAATGATTATGCAGTAGGCATGCGTCATAAGCTGCCGATGATAAGTGTGTTGACACTCGATGGACACATTAATGAGTCAGCGCCAAAAATTTATCAAGGTCTGGAGCGATTCGCTGCGCGTAAAAAAATTGTAGAAGATTTAGAGGCGCAAGATTTTCTTGTTAAAACTGAAAAACATAAACTGAAAATTCCTCGCGGCGATAGAACAGATGTGGTGATCGAGCCGATGCTCACAGATCAGTGGTTTGTTGCCATGACAAAAAAAGGTTATGACGGAAAAAGCATTACAGAAAAAGCACTTGATGTTGTAAAAACGGGCGAGATTAAATTTTTTCCTGATAATTGGGTGAATACTTATAACCAGTGGTTAAACAACATTCAAGATTGGTGCATTTCAAGACAACTTTGGTGGGGCCATCAAATACCAGCGTGGTATGGCGATCAAGGCCAGGTGTGGGTTGCGCATAATGAAGAAGAAGCAAAAGCGCTCGCTTTAAAAGAAGGCTACCAAGGACATTTAAAACGTGATCCAGATGTTTTAGATACCTGGTACTCATCAGCCCTTTGGCCTTTTTCAACACTTGACTGGACACCAGACTATCCGAAAGTATCAAATCCAGCGCTCGATCTTTATTTGCCCTCCACGGTATTAGTGACAGGTTTCGATATTATTTTTTTCTGGGTAGCCCGTATGGTGATGATGACAAAACATATCACCGGAAAAATTCCTTTTAAGCATGTCTATGTACACGGATTGATTCGTGATGCAGAAGGCCAGAAGATGAGTAAGTCCAAAGGCAATGTTTTAGATCCTATCGATTTAATTGACGGCATCTCATTAGAAGCACTCATAGAAAAAAGAACCACGGGGCTTATGAATCCAAAGCAAGCCGAATCGATTACTAAGAAAACACGCAAAGAATTTCCAGAGGGCATAGCCGCTTTTGGCACTGATGCACTACGTTTTACTTATGCGAGTTTAGCTAGCCCTGGACGTGATATTAAATTCGATCTTCAGCGTTGCGAGGGCTATCGAAACTTTTGTAATAAATTATGGAATGCAACGCGATTTGTATTGATGAATTGTGAAGGCAAAGAAAATGGTTTTGGCGAATGCGTTGATGGCTATTTAGAATTTTCAAAAGCCGATCGTTGGATTGTGAGCGTGTTACAACAAAGAGAAGCAACAATTGAAAAAGCATTTATAGATTATCGATTTGATTTGTTGTCCCAGGAGCTTTATCAATTTGTCTGGGATGAATTTTGTGATTGGTATCTAGAAGTGGCTAAAGTTCAATTGCAAATTGGTAATGAAGCAGAACAAAGAGCGACACGTAGAACACTTTTACGCATACTCGAAACTATCTTAAGATTAATACACCCGGTGATGCCTTTCATTACCGAAGAAATTTGGCAAACAATAGGACCCATGAATGGCAAGTCAGGACCTTCGATTATGCTAGAACCATATCCACAAAGTGACAGTAAGAAAATCGATCAAGAAAGCATTCAATGGATGTCAGTTTTAAAAGAGATGGTCGATGTATGCCGAAAACTTCGTGGCGAAATGAATATTTCCCCAGCACAGAAAATTCCACTCGTCATTTCGGGGGATAAAAAATCACTTGAGCTATATGCAGCTTATCTTAAAGCGCTTGGTAAATTAACTAATGTCGAGATTGTGGATGAGCTGCCATCAATGGATGCGCCCGTGATGCTAGTGAAAGATTTTAAACTAATGCTTAAAGTTGAAGTGGATGTGGCAGAAGAGAAGGAAAGAATTTCAAAAGAAATGAATCGCATTCAAATTGAAATTCAAAAAGCTAAAAGCAAGCTAGAAAATGCTAGCTTTATTGATAGAGCGCCTGAAGCGGTAGTCGCCCAAGAAAAAAACCGTTTAGTAGAATTTACAGAGACTTTTGAAAAGTTAGAAGCGCAACTAAAAAAATTAGCTTAAATGACGTTTTTTGATAAAGAACGTAATGACGCCATCATCGTCTTTAAGAGATAAAAGCTCATGCCCAGTCTGACGACAAAATGCATCAAAATCTTTTTTACTTCCAGGGTCTGTTGCAATAATTTTTAAGACCTGATTAGATTGAATTTCATTTAAACCTTTTTTACATCGCAAAATAGGCAGCGGGCATTTAAGTCCTGTCGCGTTTACCTCATGGTCATAATGCATATTATTTGAGCGCTGAAAAAGTATACCCAGCATTTGCCCAAGCAATGACACCGCCTGCTAAGTTATATACATCATGATAATCATGTTCAGCAAGATAAGATGCTGCGTGCGCTGAGCGAACGCCGCTATGGCAATAAAAAACAATACTAGATTTTTTAGGAAGTTTATCAAATGCTTGAGGAAGGTTAGCAAGGGGAATATGTTTTGCACCTTGGATGATGCCTCTTGCAACCTCGTCATCATTTCTTACATCAATCAAAACTAAATCATCTTCCTTGATCATGCCTTTTAAAGTCGCGGCATCGATAGTCATAAAAGCGCTCATAAAAGAATAGGTTATGTATTAAAGAATTTTTTGAATAATGAGGGCGATCACGTTTGTTGCGGCAAGTGCTTGTAAACCCCAGAGTGTGAATTTCATACCCTTAACTCTAAGTTCAAAATTAGGTGTTGCTTCTAAAAAAGCTTTTGCATAATAAAGTCGACCCGCAGTAAATACGCCACCTAAGAGTAAAACAATCGTCCAATGAATACGATTAGCTTCAAGACATGCCAAGAGAATAAGACCTAAAGGCACATACTCTGCAAAATTGCCATGCGAACGAATCGCTTGTTGTAAATCGTCTCGACCGCCGTCACCTAGAGAAACTTCATTTTGTCGCCTTAAATTAATAACGTTAAGTGTTAATTTCACGTACACAAAGGTAAGGATAGCAGCGTAAATAGCCGTAATTTTTAACATGATTTTTGAATGAAGTAATCTAAGAAGGGCTCATTATAGCATCGAGACCTGACCTATATAAATGGCTACTACTTAATTTTTAGAGCAATAGCTTCCTGAATTTTGACGGACAAGTCTTTTCTTGATTGCGTAGGTTTCACCGGATATCCAATATCTACATCAACTTCAATATGATTGGATTTGGCAACGCGCTTGAAGGATTGGAATAAAGTTGTTGACCCATGAAAACTCGTACGATTTGTAATCACATTATTTTCTTTATATTTAATTGACAGGGGTAAAAGTAATTTGTTGGATTCGAAAGCCGATTGAAATAAGTTGCTTTTAAATGGAAGCACTTGATATCCATTTGACGTAATGCCTTCAGGGAAAATACATATCGACTGCTTATCATTTTTGAAATGATGATTCATCGCTTGAATCACTTCAATTAAGCTTGATTTGCGATTACGATCAACAAAAATTGCGCCAGAAATTTTAGCGAGCATTCCAATGATAGGCCATGTTTTGATATCAGTTGCAGAGACAAATGTGATGGGTTTTAGAGAAAAGATCACAGGGATATCAAGCCATGAAATATGGTTTGAAACCACGAGATAACTATCTTTACCTAAAAATTTTAATACCTCACCAGAGAGCGTAATTTTAATCCTTAAAATACTTAGAAGACGTTTCGCCCAGTGTTGAATAAGAACGCGACTGATATTTCTTGGAAAAATAATCATAGCAATACAGAGAAGCACTGCTAAAAGTAAATGGAATGCCATCAAAATAGATTTAAAAATAAAGTTCATAGTGAGTGCTTATAAAAGTTCGATGTCATATGGCTTTACAATTTTTGCAAAAATATAAAACGCAATCAAAGTAATGAGGACTGATATACCGAGCGTTGGCCAAAAACCAAATCGCTTAAGTAAAAATGGAAATGCTAAGAACATCGGTAGCGTGGGTACAACGTACCAAAAGGTATACCAAGCATGATTCGCAATTTTAGATTCCGGCTGTTTTTCTACATAGAGCCAAATTAAAGTAAGCACGGTCACGAGAGGGAGGGCTGCTATAAGTCCGCCTAATCGGTCACTTTTTTTAGCTATCTCAGAAATTAAAACTACCATACCCGAGGTCATTAAAAGTTTAAATAAAATCCACATCATCGTCTTTCTTCTCTTAAGGAGTCTAGGTTTGGTTTTTCTTCAGGATAAGCTTTTAAGTAAATTGCTAAATCATGATTGAGTGTGTCCCAGTTTACGAAACCTGCAATCTTTTTATAAATTTTATGAATGAGTATATTTCGATGCTTACAAAAATTTGTTAAGGGAATGAGTTGATGACCAGTTTCAATCTTTGCAGAGTAAGCTGTTTGACCGCTTTGAATCGTTTTCGCGCCTATTTTGTATGACCAGTTGACGCATTCAATCCACAATCGAAAGTAAATAAACCAATCCCGAGGGGCTTCATAATCAATACCTATAAATTTATTAATCACATGATCGTCTAAGTGAAAACATAACATAAAAGCAATGATTTCATTTGAAGATTGGTGTCTTAGAATAATAAAGTGAGCTTCTTTTTCACGAGAGATAAACTCAAAGAATTCTGGTGTCAGCTCCTCAAATTTAGTTTTTCCTTTTAAATAAGTTTTTAAAAATAGACGATAAAGTTGATGAAGGGTTTGATTGTCTGGCAGATGAATGACGCTAACTTCGAGAGGGGCCGATAGGCCTTTTTTCAATTTTTTCTTAAGTTGATACCTTCTTGATGTTTTAAGTGATTCAAAGTAATCCCCCGTTTTATTTCCTTTAAGCTCTAGAAGAGCTGATGGAAAGCTCACAAGAGGGAATAGATTTTTAGATTTAGAAATTTTTGAAAGTGTTTGATGAAATGCTTCTGGAAAATCTTTCCATACCAACATAGAAGTATTATATTTTTTTGCTTGTTTTTCAGCAGCTTCTTGAATGCAAATAAAAATATCATCTTGAGTGATCTCATTATTTTTTAAAAACTGTGGGTCAATGCCAATATGTCCTTCATCAGAGCAGGCGCTTCCTATAAAAAAAGTACGTTGATATAAAAAGGACGATATAAATTTACCGATTAACTTTATGACAGGAAGAATTATGGGAGGCATGACAAGTTCGATGGGCACATCCATAACAAAAGCAGGAGCTATACCGACAGGTTCACCATTATAGGAAATCAGTCCGTAAGTAAAAGTGAATTGTTTTTCAAGATGCGAGCATTCAAGCGATCGATACCACCATTGACCCTCGTACGGAGCTGGAAAGCAATTATCCCAAAGCGCTTGCGGGATTTGCGATTCAGAATTAAGCCATTCAAGAGTGAGCTGTTGTATCATTTATGAGAATTATACTTAAAACCTTGTAATTCTTAACTTATGCAGAAATTTTTATTTTTTTTAACTTTACTTTTTTTTAGTAGCTTACTTTTTGCGGTTCATTCAGATTACTGTGTGACTTGTGAGCGAGATAAGCATGGCCGCATTAAAAGAAGTCTTGAGGTAAAAAAAGCTTTTAAAAAAATGCATCCATGTCCATCAACAGGTAAACCTTTTGGGGCTTGTCCCGGCTATATTATTGATCACATCATCCCTTTAAAGCGAGGTGGCTTAGATGATCCATCTAATATGCAATGGCAGACTCTAGAAGAGTCAAAAGAAAAAGACAAATGGGAATAACTTTTTATTTTGAGATCTGATTTCAAGTAATATAATCTATAAGATGAAACGACAAATCTTTTATATCGACTATCCTCAAGAACATCAGGGTGATGCATTACATGCCTATCAATGTAAATACTGCAAAGTAGATACGGTGAAAATTAATGGCTTATTAGAAAATCATTTGTCAAATTGTCACTATAGAATTGAAAAAGAAAAAACGATTACTGAGTAAGTCTTTGACCAATTAAGGCGGCACCAATCACGCCTGCTGAATCGCCTAATATATTCTTAACAATTGGCGTTGTCGGTACATCATTAAAAATACGGGCATAAACTTCCTCAATACCTTCTTTATATAAACTTTTTTCATTGGAAAGTCCGCCACCTAAGACCACAATGTCAGGATCCAGAATATTGATAAGATTAGCTAAGGCTTGACCAAAGCGTGCATAGAAATCTTGTTTAATTTTTTTTAAAGACTCATCTTTTAATGGCATTTTGAAAAAATCCATTGCCGAGATTGTACTGCCCGTTTTATCTTTAATTCTTTTTTCTAAGCCACCCCCCGATATAAAACTCTCGACACAACCACTCGCGCCGCAATAACAAGGTGATCCTCGAGGATCAATCACCATATGACCCCATTCACCCGCAATATTTTGAGGGCCTTGTCTAATTTTTCCATCAAATACGATGCCACCCCCACAACCTGTTCCCATAATGACTCCAAACACAGAAGGGTATCCTTTGCCTGCACCCATCAATGCTTCTGCGAGAGCAAAACAATTAGCATCATTTTCAATGACAATGTCATGCACTAGTTTATCTTCAAGAAGAGATTGAAGCGGCAAGCCATTTAAACAAAGGGTATTGGAATTTTTAAGTAGATGTGTTTTTTTTGAAATAGAGCCAGGCGTCCCTAAGCCGAGTGTATGCGATTTATTTTGTATTGACATAATTGCTTTTGAATAAAGCGCGTGGATTTGGTCAAAGATATGTTCACTACCCAAATGAGCTTCTGTGAGTAACCTTTCTCGAAAGAGGATCTTGTCCTGACTATCTAATACAGCCACTTCAATTTTAGTACCGCCCAAATCAATACCAATGTGATAATTGGAGGCCATTTAATTATTTTGAAAATGACGTCTGATATACCAGACAATGAAGATCGCTGCACCACCTGCAATCACATAATGAAATTCGTGAAAATAAACTTTTAATATGTCCCATTGCTCACCAAATACCATACCAATATATGCAAGTGCCCAGCACCATATAAAGGAACCTACAAAAGTGTAAATAATAAATTTTGTCATATTCATTCTTGCAATACCTGCAGGAAGCGCTATAAAAGTTCTCACTGCAGGAAGGAGGCGGCCTATAAAAATAATGATCTCACCATAATTTTTAAACCAATCATCCGCCATCTTTAAATCTTTTTTAGAGATAAGTACGAAGCGACCATATTTTTCAGCGAGGATTCTCCCACCTGTTTTACCAACATAATAAGCCGGTATAGAGCCCAATACACATCCCAGTGCCCCCATGAAAGCTACGATCCAAAGTACCATCTCGCCTTTAAAAACAAGGTACCCTGCAAAAGGCATAATAATTTCTGAGGGTAATGGAATGCAGGCTGACTCGATGGCCATCAATAAGACGATACCTCCATACCCCATACTCGATATGATGCCCATAATCCAAACAGCCAATAATCCGATCAATTTTTCTAGCATGAGATATAGCCCAATTAAGGTTGATTTTGAATTCTATCGTATGTTACATAAACCTTTAATGAATCAGTAAATCATTTACTATAATGAATTACCTAATATTAAAAAAATATATATGAAACAGACGATAATTTTATTTCTATTTGTCTTACTCTCAAGTTGCAGCATGATGACTTACACAAATCAGGGTAAACTACCAAATACAAGCCAAACTTATATTATTAACTGTGCTTTTTGGGATGCTTGTTATGCAAAAGCAGAGAAGTTATGTTCAAAGGGTTATAGTCTTGTAGATAAATCATCAAGCCTACCTTACAGTTTAGAAATTTCATGTAAGTAACTTCTAGTTATTAAACGATCAAATTTATTGTGCGTGTTATGGATTATTTCTAAAGAGAGTTAAATATTTAGACAATCCTTTGATCGGCATAGGGTTTTAATAGGCTTAAGTATTAAATACACATAAATCTTAATCAAAATGATAATGTTTTTTGAGTGCTTTTTTAACATGCCAAGTGCAAGATAATCCTTGTTTAAAGGTCACAAGATCACCCTTACCAAAATTAACAGGCTCGCCACCATCAGGCGTCACCGTCACTTCACCTTCTAGAATATAAGCAATTTCTTGTTCCGAATAACTCCAGGGAAAAGTGGATGGCTCTTTTGACCATGTGGGACATGATTTTATACCTAAGTCATTAAGTCTCTCTTCGCTTGGATTTTTTTCAACAATAATTTTAGACATCACAGCCTCCCATAAGATGAATGGATAATTCATTATAATAAGATTATTAAAATATTAGTAAATCATCATGCTCAATCTAGACCAAATGTATTTTTTCCCAAGACTCACTCAATGAGTAAGCAGCGGATAGAAAAAGTAGGTTGGCATTTTGATCACAGCTTTATAAAGCTTCCCAAAGATTTTTTTGTTCAGCAGCTCCCAATAGAAGTATCAAATCCAAAACTTATTTTATTAAACGAGCCTTTATTAAAATCTTTAGGATTGGATAAGGAAGCTTTAAGTCTTTTAGCGTGGGGCAATATTTTTTCTGGCAATGAAATTCCTGAAAAAGCATATCCTATAGCACAAGCATACGCAGGACATCAATTTGGCCACTTCACTTTATTGGGAGATGGAAGAGCGGTCCTATTGGGCGAACAGATTAGTCCGGATGGCGAACGTTTTGATATTCAATTTAAAGGTTCAGGACAAACGCCTTATTCAAGACGTGGTGATGGCCGTGCTTCGTTAGGTCCAATGCTTCGTGAATACATCATTAGTGAAGCAATGCATGCGTTAAATATCCCAACAACAAGAAGCCTCGCAGTAGTAGCCACTGGAGACATGGTTATGCGAGACGAGGTATTGCCTGGCGCTATACTCACAAGGGTTGCGAAAAGTCATATTCGTGTAGGTACTTTTCAATTCGCGTCCACATTGAATGATGTTAATAAATTAAAAATACTCGCTGACTACACGATCAATCGCCACTACTCAGCGTGTAAAGAAGAAGCCAATCCCTACCTTGCTTTTTTAAATGCAGTTATTGAAAGACAAGCTTTACTCGTCAGCCAATGGATGCATGTGGGTTTTATTCATGGCGTCATGAACACAGACAATATGTCGATCAGTGGCGAAACAATTGATTATGGCCCTTGTGCATTTATGGACCGATATCATCCCGAGACTGTATTTAGTTCAATCGATCGTCAAGGTCGCTATGCATATGCCAACCAAGCGCCCATCGCACAGTGGAACTTGGCAAGATTTGCAGAGACATTACTTCCACTCATAGATCAAGATACTAATAAATCGATCCAATTGGCATCTCAATCAGTGAATGGTTTTTCAGATCAATTTCAGAAGGCATGGTTACAAGGCATGCGACAAAAAATAGGTTTACTTGATGAGGAGCCAAGTGATATAGATTTGATCAATGAATTATTAATGCTCATGCAAAAAAATAAGGCCGATTATACACTCACATTCAGACATCTTTCGTCAGATGCAATCTTAAAGGACGCTATTTTTGAAGATCTATCATTTAAAGATTGGTACAAAAAATGGTTATATCGCATTCAAAAACAAAAAGAAGGTGAAGGGGCTTCAAGAGTCATGATGTTAAAACATAATCCAGCAGTGATCCCACGTAATTATTTGGTGGAGAAAGCGTTGTCGCTTGCAGTGGCAGATCAAGATTACCGACTATTAAATGATTTTATTGCAGCGCTTCAAAAGCCTTACGAGGATTCGAAAATGTTTAGCGAGCCACCTTTAGTGGAAGATAAGTCATACCAAACGTTTTGCGGGACTTAGAAAAAAAGAAACTCACACATAAGGCGAACACACCTTATGTGTGAAAAATGAAATTATTTTGCTTTTTTAGCTTTAGGAGCTTCTTTTACTTTTGCAGGTTTAATAGATTTTGCAAGTTGAGCCTTAAGATCTTCAAGATCTTTGCTTTGCGCTGTTACTTTTGCTTCTAAGTCAGCCACAATAGCTTTCTTTTGAGCGTCAGCTTTTTCATAATCAGTCACTTTTTGGTTAAGTGTTGCAATTTGATCATTTAAATTTTTAATTTCTGCAGTTTGTGCGCTTAATTGATCTTCAGCGTTATAAGCGCTATATGAAAAATAACCTGCTACTGCGATTAAGATTGCAATGATGATGTTTTTAAAAGTGCCAGAGTTTTCCATCTATGATTCCTTATTGATTATGTTGAATTTAAAAGTATTCTTAAATATACAGATACTCTCTTACGTAGGCATGATATAAGAAAGTTCACCAATCTCAAAGTAACTAAGTATTTTTAGAGAAATAAAAAAACCCGCATGAAGCGGGTTTTTTTTAAATCAGCGACCAATTATTTTGAAGCAATCACTTTTGCAGCTTTTGAACAAAGCTCGCCACTAGATTTATTTACCATGCCCACAACGTCTTCTGAGCGAAGATTGGCTTGTGCAAGTGCTTTTTCAGCCTCAGTTTGCGCTTTGCAAGCAAGAGCAAAATCGTTATTTTTAACAGCGATCACACTTAAATTTTGTAAGCGCGCTGCACGCTCTAATTCGTGAAGTTTTTTATTGCTTTGAATAAATGTGGACGCAGCCACTGTAGTTGAAATTGCTGCAACAGCAGCGACAATAATAAGACTTAAACGTACTGACTTTTTCATTTCTTTTCCTTTTGGGTTATATAAATATTTTGCACTTTTGATGCAAGACATCATTTTAGAATATGATTGTTAATGAATTATGACAAAAATTCTAACTTCTAAATCTAGCGTATTCGAGTAGATTCAAATAAAAAAGCCAGCAAGTAAATCACAAGCTGGCTTTTTTTAAGACTTTTTAATTCGAAATTATTTCGATTGTGATTGCTGGGCCTTAGCACAAAGCTCTTGATTGCTCTTGTGGATCATACCAAGCAAGTCTTCAGCTTTTGAGTGCACTTTACCTAAATATTCTTCTGCCTCACTTTGTGATTTACATGCGAGAACATAATCTTTATTGCCAATAGCTATTAAAGTTAAATTTTGTAGACGAGAAACAGCTTCTAATTCCTTAATTTTTACTCTTGCATTAATATATTTGAATGTTACAGCTGCTGTTGCAACTAAACCAATTAATGCAACTGCTATTGTTACTTTTGTATTTTTTTTCATTACTTTCCTTAGAGATCTTATTTAAAATTTGAATGGTGGCCAGGGGCAGAATCGAACTGCCGACACGCGGATTTTCAATCCGCTGCTCTACCGACTGAGCTACCTGGCCATATAGAACTTCACAACAAAAACCGTGAAGAAGCGGAATTATAGCAAAAATGCTGACTTTTACCGAGTTTTAGGGCTGAATTTAGTCAGGGATATAGATAAACTAATATTTAAGAAAATTTTCTTGTAAAAAAGAGGTAATCTAAAAATGTCTGTGATTGTATTTGGAGCAACTGGCGATCTAGGTTCTCGGGTAGTCAAATATTTAAATGCTTTAGGAGCTAATGTTCGATGCATTGTTCGCACAGGATCAGTATCTAGAGCAAAAGAGCTTTTGGATTCTACTCGTTATGAAATTCTTGAAGCTGATTATGAAAGCATACATTCGCTGGAAAAAGCATGTCATGGAGGATCGGTTGTTCTCTCAACAGTTTCTGGTTTAGAGCCAGTTGTGATTGATTTTCAAACAAGACTAATTCAAGCGTCGGTAAATTCTGGTATTAAAAGATTTATACCTGCAGATTTTGCAGTGGATTATCGTCAGATTGCTAAGGGGGAAAATCGTAATCTTAATTTATTAGAACAATTTAGAAAAATTGCTGATAACACCAAAGACATACAAGTTACATCAATTCTCAATGGCGCATTTATGGATATGTTGACTGGGGTTGCACCATTTATTTTATATCCTATCAATCGAATTCTTTGTTGGGGCGATAGAGATATCAAAATGGATTGGACTACTATTGATGATACCGCGCTTTATACAGCATACGCAGTATTAGATCATTCAACACCGCGCTATCTTTATATTGCTGGAGATGAACTAAGTGCCAATGATCTTGTAAAGACTATGAATGAGCTAACAAATAAAAAATATCGAATATTGCAGCCAGGGAATCTGAGTTTATTTAAAGGTTTAATTAGAGTGACAAAATTCTTTAGTCCAGGAGCTGGAAAAAAGTATCCTGCTTGGCAGGGTATGCAATATATGCACAGTATGTATTCAGGTAAGTGTAAATTTGAATATTTAGATAATCAACGTTATCCAGTAAATTTTAAAACTGTTAAAGCTTATTTAAAAGAGTTCCTCGAAGGCGGAATTTCTAAGTATCAGCTTAAAGGATAACAAATAATACTTATTTTATGAATTTAGACAATATCAGCGTCTAGTCAAGTGACGCTTGAGTTCGAAGATGTCTTTTAAAAGGACGTTCAAGGTTGGAGAGGCGAGTGTCAAAATTTTTGACGGTTGGTCAAAATGATTAAATATTAATAATCCAAAGGTATATCTTTATAGACTTTATTATGCACTCTCATTTTCTTAGCAAATTTAGTTAAAACTATATTGAGTTCTTCCAATTCTTCAATATTAAGTTTTTTTAATGTTGAAGGTATTGCACCTTCAGGCGATTTTGGAGCTTTAGCCATTAATTGCTTACCTTTTAGTGAAAGAGTTAAAACAATCTTTCGTTCATCTTTGGGGTCGCGAGTTTTTTCTATAAGATTTTTTTTAATTAATTTATTTACAAGAAGACTGCATGTTGAAACATGAATTGTGAGGTTCTTTGCTAATTCTGCATTACTAATTTCGTTGAAATTATATACTTGCTGCATGATCCAAAGTTGTGAACCAGATAGACCTGTTTTCTTAACATTTTCTTTTAGTTCAGATTTAGCCTGTATAAAAATTTCTCTAAAATGTTTTAAGACTTCTTTTTGCAATTTGATTTTCATACCTTTCATTTTACAGCTTTTATAGCCTAATTTATATTAGGTTTAAAGATATTATATATTATTACACAAAATAGTTTGACATAAAACTAAATATAGGTTTAAACTTATCCCTCTTTCATGTAAAAGAGATCTATTAGATTTAAACCTATGATTAATTCTCAATACCAAATCTCCTCTAAGTTATCCTCCGAACCCAGCTGCACTGTCTCCATGGCTGCGAGATTAGACAAAGATCGTTTAAACATGCAGCAGTTCATTTCTCATAATTTTTACCAAGCTTATCAAGCACATGTTGATCATTTTGCGGATCTTCTTATTGGCTGCAAGAGTGATGAAGATCAGCATTGGATGGCAGCTTTTGGCATGTCTAACTTAGCAGATAAAAAAGCGTATTTAGAGCTATATCTTAATGAACCTATCGAAAGTATTATTGCTTTTATGACTGGACAAAAAGTGAAGCGCAGTGAAATATTTGAATTAGGTAATCTTGCATCTAAATATCCTGGTGCAACAAGACGATTAATTAAGAAGATGACATCTTTGATCTTTAATCAAGGAGGAAGATGGGTAGTATTTACTGCTAACAATCTAGTGCTTAATGCATTTCATAAATTAAATCTTAATCCCCAAGTAATTTCCAAAGCAAACCCTGATCTTTTACCTAATCACGGTATCAATTGGGGACATTACTATGATACAAAACCTCAAGTAATGTTTATCAAAGTCCCCGCCCATATTTAATTTTGTTAGACCCAGTAGATATTAAGCAAGTCAAGATTCATGGGGTTCTATCTCTAGATAAACTCGTGAATGATTTTGCGATAGCGCTAGAGCATAGAAAATATCCTCACGCACCTGTGGGCATCTTAGCTGATAATTCATCTGCTTGGATTGCCCTAGATCTCGCAACGCAGCGTCTTGGCATACCTTTAATTCCTATCCCACATTTCTTCTCTAATGAACAAAAAAAACATTTAATCCATAGTACTCATATTTTTACCTTATTGAGTGATCAAGAAAATATATTTAAGTTATATGGTTTTGATGAAAAGAATCAGAAATGCCATGGTTTATTTCTCAGTGACCTAATCAATTATGAATCACAAGATTTTAATAAAGATATTCTAAAGATTACATTTACATCAGGAACAACATCTAAGCCCAAAGGCGTTTGCCTATCAAGTGAACAACAATGGTCGGTTGCTAAAAGTCTAGAACAAGCATTAGCCAATTTAAAAATTAAAAAACATCTTTGTTTACTTCCCTTATCAGTTTTATTAGAAAATGTTGCGGGCGTCTATACAGCATTCTTGAGCCATACCGAAGTATTTATATTTCCACTGAAAGACATAGGATTTAAAGATCCATTCAATTTTGATGCAGCTCAATGCTTATCCAAAATTGATGAATATAAGATTGAAAGTATTATTTTATTACCTCAAATGCTACATAGCATTTTGAATATCATTGAACCTAACGATCCTCGCATTCAATCCTTAAAGTTTGTAGCACTGGGAGGAGCTAAAACACCTCGATTACTCATTCAAAAAGCTAAAAATCATGGCTTACCCATATATGAGGGTTATGGATTATCTGAGTCTAGTTCTGTGGTATCTCTTAATTTACCAAATGCATATAAAGTTGGTTCCGTGGGCAAGCCCCTCAGTAATAGAAAAATAAGAATTGCAGAAGATCATGAGATTGAAATACATATGTCTAATAAGGTGTATTACCTAGGTGAGGTTTCAGTTACTGATTTATGGTTTAAAACAGGCGATATTGGACATATTGATGAAGAAGGATTTTTATTTATTGATGGTAGGAAGAAAAATCTCATTATTACAAGCTATGGAAGAAATATTTCACCTGAATGGCCAGAAAGCTTGTTAATGGAACAAGGCCTTTATAAACAGGCAATGGTAGTAGGCGATGCTCAGCCTTATTTAGTAGCTTTAATTTTTCCATTAACAGATATCAGTCATGAATCTATTGAATCATCCATCCGGAATGTCAATAAAGCATTACCAAGTTACGCATCGATACTTAATTACATAGTTTTAGATCAGCCTTTTAGTTTTTCAAATGGACAGCTCACAGAAAATGGAAGATTAAAACGTGATGTGATTGAGCGCTACTACCAAAAAGAGATTAATACTTTATATGAATCATCTAAGGATTTAACTTTACTATGAGTTTTTTTAATCAATTAGAAGCAGAAACCCAACAAGATCGGGAAGCGCTTTTTTCTATTCCCATTATTCAAGATGCATTAAGAGGAGAGATTAAGCTTCATCAGTATTTGGCATTTTTAAAAGAAGCTTATCATCACGTAAAACATACAGTGCCCTTATTAACAGCCTGTAAAAATCAAACCTCAATCGACTATCCATGGCTGAAAGAGGCCATGGCTGAGTATATAGAAGACGAAATGGGACATGAGGAGTGGATCTTAAATGATATTAAGGCAGCAGGTGGAGGGTCTGAAAAAGTTCGTCATAGTGAGCCTAGTATCTTTACTGAATTGATGGTGGCCGATGCGTATTATCAAATTTATCAAAAGAATCCTATAGGATTTTTAGGTATGGTGTTTGTGCTTGAAGGCACGAGTATTGCGATCGCAACAAATGCAGCGAGTGCCATGCAAAAATCACTTCAATTACCCAGTGAAGCATTTACTTATCTTAACTCTCATGGCAGCTTAGACTTAACTCATGTTGAATTCTTCAAGTCACTCGTCAATCAATTTACGAAAGAAGAGGATCAGAAAATAGTCATTGACTGCGCAAAGAAATTTTATTTCCTTTATGGAAATATTTTTAAACATTTACCAGCTTAACAAGGAGTCGCTTTAAAAATGAGTCAACAGTATAAAGTAGTGATTACAGGTGCATCAGGCGGTATCGGAAGAGAGATTGTAAAGCGCTTAGATAAAAAAGCCGAGCTGATTATTCTTGTAGGATTAATAAAAGACCCTTTAGAAAATCTAAAAAAAGAATTAGAAACAAAACGTGTATTTATTGTAGAAGGAGATATCAATAAGTCAGATATTCGAGACCAAATTAAAATGCTTGCTCAACGTGAGGGCGGGATTAATTTACTCATTAATAATGCAGGGATAGGTGATTACTTTATGTTTGAAGAGCAAGATCCTAATCTTGTGAATGATATTCTTGATGTAAATTTAAAAGCACCGATGCTTCTTACGCAGTCACTTTTACCCTTACTTAAAAATGAACCTAAAGCTGAAATTATTAATACAGGATCAATTTTTGGATATATCGGTTATCCAGCTTTTACAGCCTATTGTGCGAGTAAATTTGGTTTAAGAGGGTTTACGCAAGCGCTTAGACGTGAGTTAAGTGATACAACCATTAATGTTAGATATTTTGCACCAAGAGCGACCAAAACAACTTTCAATTCAAATAACATTTCAGAGATGAATTTGAAATTAGGCAATGTAATGGATTCACCAGAAAAAGTGGCAGATAAATTCATGATTTTCCTAAATCATAAAAATTATCAAAAGAAAATTGGTTTAAAAGAGTCCTTTTTTGTATTGATCAATAAAATTTTTCCGAAACTCACAGACATTGCGATCGGCAAGCAATTACCAATAATTAAACAATATCTCAATAAATAAGGAGTCAAATATGAACCTAGTTAAAAAAATTGTGATCTCTCTATTTCTATATGGCATACATATGCAAACTTCATTAGCGGGTGTCGATGAAGATGTTTTTCAATTAAAAAAAACATGGGAACAATTAAAATATAAAACACCTTTAAGTGAACAAGAGAAAGGTTTTGAATTGCTTCTTAACCAATCAGAAAAAGTTACAGCAAAATATCCAGGTAAAGCTGAGCCACTTGTATGGCAAGGAATCATTGAAGGCACATTTGCGGGTGTCCGTAATGGAATACGAGGTCAATTGGCAGCACTATCTTTAGTGAAAGATGCAAAGCAACATTTTGAACAAGCAATCCTAATAGATTCTCAAGGGTCTAATGGAGCCGCTTATACAAGTTTGGGATCACTTTATTATCAAGTGCCCCCATGGCCTATTGCATATGGTGACAACGATAAGGCTAAAAATATGTTATTGAAGGGCTTAGAAATTAACCCCGACGGTATTGATGCTAATTATTTTTATGGTGAATTTTTATTCAAAACTGGCGAAATAAATAAAGCTACTGAATTTTTAAAAAAAGGCTTATTAGCTGAACCTCGAGAAGGTAGAGAAATTGCAGATGAAGGCCGAAAAAAAGAAATTAATGACTTATTGAAGAAAATTTCAGATAAGAAATAGTGGTTACGTAAAAGTTATTATTCAGGCCTGAATTTAGCCAATATCAGCGTCTAGTTAAGGGACGCTGGGATTCGTAGATGTCTTTTAAAAGGACAGTCGGGGTTGGAGAGGCGATTGTCAAAAGTTTTGACAGTTAATATGATTTTCTTTTTTTGCTTGCCTTAGCTATTTTATTTCTAATTTGGAGATATTCATACTCAGTCGGTTTTTCCCACCTAGCGCCTGATGCATTGGCCATATAAATCAAGGCCTCCGAAAATTCTTCTAACTTTAAATTAGGGTTGCCACCTTTGGCAGGCATTTTACGAACACCGTTATATGCTTCTGCGATTACATGAACTTTGCCTTCTTTTATAATGGGCGCCCAATCACGTATACTTTGAAACTTAGGCGCTCCATCAGCCCCGCTTGCATGACAAGCCATACAGATAGACTTGTATATTGCTTCTCCATTAGCTAAAGCATTAACAGAAGTGATAGCCATTAAAAAGATAGGCAAAGTTTTTAAAGTTACTCGAAACATACGACTGATCAAATAAGTTAAAGAATTACTTAATAAGACTCTAGCTCATTTACAAAGTTTAATACATTTAAATTAATAAACCCACTTAAGCTATGTCCAACCTAAGTGGGTTTTTAATGCGCAATTTGCAGTAGCTTTAGGAGAAACTACATAGAGAATCTTAAATGTGTAGTATGAATCTAATATGACATCCAGCTATTTAGTAATTACTTTTTTTCACAAACTTCACTCGCTGACGAATGAACCATACCTGCTAAATCCTTTGCATGAAAGTCAGCCTCATCTAATGCATTCTTAGCTTCACTCAAAGCTTTGCAAGCAAGCAATCTATTGCCATTATTGAGTGCAATAACCGCTAAATTTTCTAATCGAAGGCTATGCTCCAATTCAAAGTGTGAATTTAGTGTTTTAGCGTAAATGATTCCTGCAGAAGTAATGGAAGCTAAAGTGATACCAATAAGTATGAGATTGATTAATTTTAATTTCTTTCTTTTCATTTTCATATTTTGTGCCCTTGTAATCAAGGTTTCATAATTCCTTCTCTAAATCATCACAATTCATAATTAAGATAGGTATTGCTGATTAATTAACTTTAAAGGCTTCTATCCATGACAACTCTTGCTGAAATCTTAGTAAATTCCAAACAAAAATTTTTTAAAAATGTCATCAAACAGGAATTAGATCATTTCCCTATATCACCTAAGCTTATTCAAGAAATTGATGATGTTTATACACTTGATTTTCTAGAGCCGAGCTTTAGCGATCTTGAAAAAATTAAAAAACCGACACCTTATATGATTGTGGAAATGATGGAAGAGTGGATGGCTGTATCCAATTTGGATGAATATTTATATAACAACTATCCAAAGGATTGGTCAGCGATACAAGACATTATCTTCTATAACCTAAGAGATGAATTATTAAATGCACATCATGAATATCACCATCCATCAAAAATTAATGATGACTATGGACTAAATGAAATGGCTTTTTATTACTAAATGACAACTGTAGCAAAACTTCTTGTCGAACATAAAACAAAATATTTTTTTCGCGAACTAGAAGATGAGTTATCTGAATTTAAGGCTTCAAAGAAACTTTTAAAAGAAATCGATGAAGCCTATCAGCATCATTTTTTAGAAATGTGTTTTAGTGGTTTGCAGTATAAGAAACAATTCTCGCATCGTAGTGCAGATTTAATGATAGAAGATTGGATGAATCTCACAGGCTTATTACAATATCTTCAAAAAAATTACAGAGATGATTGGGTAGCTATTCACGACATCATTCAGCTTAATCTGAAAGAAGAGTTGGTAAATGTGCATTACGATATTCATAATTAAGTGAATGTAGTCATCTATATTTATTTTATAATGGACGAATGGATTTACAGTTCCTTGATAGCATAGAAACACTAGCCCATCGTTTGGGTACTTCTATGTCTACGCTCTTTAAAATCACAGCGATTGTTGTGATTGCTCTTATTTTAATCAATCTAATCCGTCGCGCTATTAACTTATTTAGTTTTGAAGTAGCTAAGAATTCTAGAGATCAAGATGCTGTGACAAGAGTAAATACGCTAGGTCGAGTGTTTAGATATATTGCTTCTGTCACGATTTACTTAATCGCTTTTATGTTGGTTTTGAGTGAATTGAAGATCAATATTGCTCCCATATTGGGTGCTGCGGGTATTGTCGGTATCGCAGTTGGATTCGGTGCGCAATCTTTAGTTAAAGATTATGTAGGTGGTTTATTTATTCTTATCGAAGATCAAATAAGACAAGGTGACACTATCAAAGTCGAAGGTTATGAAGGTACAGTCGAGGAAATGACACTTCGTTATATAAGACTTAGAGATTACGATGGGTTTGTTCACTTTATCCCTAATGGACAAATTCGTATTGTCACTAATATGGGTCGAGATTTTTCATATGCCACATTTGATATTACTTTAGGTTATGAAGTTAATCTCGATAAAGCAATTAAACTTATGCAAGAGACAAGTGAAAAATTAAGAAAGTCGCTAACTTATAAAACTAAGGTGCTCTCTGATATTGAGATTTCTGGCGTAGATCGTCTTAATGAATCCAATTTGGTAATTAAAGCGAGAATTAAGACACAAGCCATGGAGCATTCAAATATTAAGCGTGAATATTTACGCTTAATGAAGCAGGCATTTCAGAAGGCAAACATTAAACCACCTTATTCTCAAGTCGTCGTTCATAGAGCTTAGTAACAAAGCACCATACCATAAACCGCCCCAAGCCATAAGCCTATCGTTGTGAGCATTGAAATTAAGAAACCAGGACCTCTTTTTTTAGCGTCTTTTTCGTAAGCGTCTGCATACCAAATACGACCTACAATCCATAACAAACCAGCTACGCCAGCACCTTTATCGCTCATATAAATCGCATACAACCAGAGTGATGGAATAAAGATCACAAAACTTTCTAAAGTATTCATTTGAACACGATAAATACGTTCGAATACTTTATTGCCTGCAACAGCTGGTGCTTGAATTTTATATTTATAACGTGCACGACTTACATTGAATGATGTGAACCAGACAAGAAGAGTTGAAAGTAATGTAATGGCTGAAGCGTTGAATAATGAAATCATATTAATCCCCAAAATTATTTAGTACATTCTATAACTTTTTTATTAAATATATTCTTGAATAATTTCATGATGAGCGTATTTTAATAGAACTAATTCAGCATATCAAATTAAGGAAACAGTTATGGCTAGCATTTATGGCGATCAACATAGAAAACTTCAAGATAGTTTTGATACAAGAAAGCTAGCCGATCGTATTGAGGAGATTACAGTCAAGTAAGAGTTTGATGAAGATACGAAAGGCTTTATTGAAACTCGGGATATGTTTTTTCTGTCCACCATAGACCACACCGGAAGACCTACTGTTTCTTACAAAGGGGGTGACCCAGGCTTTGTAAAGGTTATTGATAATACAACACTCGCTTTTCCAAGTTACGATGGAAACGGTATGTATATGTCGATGGGGAACATCACTGAAAATAATAAGATTGGTATGCTTTTTATTGCCTTCGATAAGCCTCATCGTATTCGTGTTCATGGATTGGCGTCCATTGACAAAAATGACCCGCTGTTAAATGAATACAAAGAAGCAGATCTGTTAGTGAGAGTAAAACTTACGGATCTTTGGCAAAACTGCCCACGATATATTCATCGATATCAGAAAGAAGATGCATCTCGCTACGTTCCAAGAGATAAATGCGAAACACCTTTAGCTGGATGGAAACAAACTGACATCGTTCAAGATGTTTTGAATAAACAAGATTCGGAAAAAGCTAAAGAATTAGGTGTAATTGAAATCGGTGAATGGATCGAGAAAATAAAGGCTGGGGACCCGACCGCTTAAAAATTTATAGAACAGTAGCTTTTTGCGAAACAAACTGTTTTTTAAATAAGGATTGAATGCACCAATAAGCCATAAGGTAGCTCAATGTATAGATCAAACTTTGAGGTAAATATTCCCATCCCGCTTGAATACTTTCTTTGATAGTAATGCTTGGGAAGGTGCCAGAAAATAAATTATAAGTTTGGGTTGAGATTAAGAATGATATTAATGTTGCCAAAACACTGAACGCTATATACTTAAGAACACTTTTCGTGTTTGCAATACGTGATCCAAAAAACCACATCAATCCATAAGAAGGAAGTAATCCCAGATAACCTAAGTTAATAGAAATACGATAATTGTTATTCATTGACAAGGTTACAAGATCAATTAAAACACTAAAAACAAAGAGAGCAATAAACCACTTAGGTTTTTTTATGAGCATGCCACCAATGAAAAAAAGTGCAAAACTTGCATCAGGAAGAGAAACCGAGCTTAAGAGGTGATCCCCTCTTGTTAAAAGCATTGCAAGCCCCAAGAAAGCAAAGATATGAAGTTTTGTATTTTTTAAGTAAGCAATAAGTGACATTTAAAATTCCTTTTGATGAACAATAATACTTTAACTGATCTAAAAGTCATAGCGTAAATTTGCAAATAAACTTCTTCCTGGGGTTTGATATCTAAAACCGCTTGCACCCTCTGCAGCTAAACTATAATCCTTATCGAAAACATTATTTAACCTGAAGTTAAGATTTAAATTTTCATTAAACTTATAGTCGGCGACAATATTTGTAACCGAATAGCCACTAAGTTTTACCGTATTTTCTTTATTATCAAATCTCTTATTAGAAAATATTTCCTCAATACCTATGTTCCAATATCCGACGTAATAATTAAGATTAATATTACCAAATGTTTTTGCCCGTCTAGGTAGATACAAATCAGTATCTTCATTTTTTGCTGACTGAGTCGTTAAGCTTCCTTTGATTTGAAAATGCCCTAAGAACTGATCTCCTGAAATAGTTAAGCCTTGAATTTCTGCCTTATTTAAATTTTGAGTGGTTGTTCTTGAGTGAGTTATAAAATTTGGATTAGAGTAAATAATAAAGTCATCAATTTTATTTTGGAAAACAGTCAGACTTAGTGAGCTACTATCATCTCTATAGCGCATACTTGCTTCAATATTTTTAGACTTCTCAGGTTTTAAATTTGGATTACCAAGAGCGTATTCGCTTGCTAAAGCATATAAATAATTGAATGAGGGTGAAACGAATGCTGTGCCGTAAGAAGAAGCAAGTGTCCAGTTAGAATTTAAGGCATATGCGTAACCTATATTACCAGTCACTGCATCATCATATGCACTATTAAAGTCTTTTCTAAGGTTTGCTTGAAAATTATGATTATTTTCTAGTAGATTATAGCCAACCATAAAGCCATGATTTGTTCTTTCAGTTTTTTCATAAAGATCGGTCGTTTTAATTTTTTGCTTTAAGAAATCGTATATAAAATTAATTGATCCTTTGGGTAGGGCAAAATTATTCTGCCAGCTTAATTGATCTTGAGTAGTTTTGTATAAATCATTTAAATTGGCGTCATCTTGAAAAGTGAGGCTATTATATTTCTGCAGATCTAGATATTTATCCGTACTTTGACTTAATTTAATACTAGACTGCCATACCTTATTTATTTGGCCTTTAATATTGAACGCATAGGTTTCTAATTTAATTTCATTTTTGTAGTTACCATGAAAAGAAGGCGATGAATCTGCATAACGATTATCGAACTGATTCTTACCTTTGCTAAGAAAATATTGTAAATTTATTTCATAGTCTTGATTAATTTTATGATTCAGCGATGAAGAGAGACTGTAATTTTTGTATCCATCTTTATCTAGATTGATTGAATTTGAAGGATTGGCGGAATTAGGTACAAATGCAGAAAAGCCATCTGAATTTATAGTAGAAAAATTAATGGCATACGTGGTTTGATCGTTACCCCCTCGAATACCACTTTGAAAATTTGACGTATTGTAACTTCCATATCCAATCCCTACGTAAGGTTTGAATCCATCCAATCCTTTTTTTGTAAATATCTGAATCACACCACCAATTGCATCTTGCCCATATAAGCTAGATGCAGGACCCCTTACTATTTCAATTTTTTCAATTTGCGATAAGGGAATGTGCTCAATCGCAGTGAAACCAGTTGTAGCCGCGCTCAATCTTATTCCATCTACAAGAATAATTGAGTGTGTTGAGCTAGTGCCTCGAATACCAATTGTTGAGACCTTACCTAAACCCCCTAAATTTGCTATTTCAATACCAGGTTGTTTTTGAAGAAGTTCTGGAAGTGAAGATGATCCTGCTCGCTGAATATCTTGTTCAGTTATTATTGTAATATCTGATATGACATTATTTTTTGCAACAGGAGTTCTCGTAGCTGTGACAAATACATCAGAAGTTTTGAGCTCGTTGTCTGCAAAAACATTTGTTGTAAAGAACTGAGTCATCAATAGACTTGATAGAATAATTTTTTTCATAGTATATTCCCTGAATAATCATGCAACCCCGCATGAGATTAATGAGTAGAAATACTTGAGGAAGAAATGAAAGTGAAAGAACGCCCACTACTTCAATACCACTCCCCGTAGTATTTCTATGTGAGTTACTAGGCCGGTCTCCGGACTTGTAAGATTTGATTCATGACCTTCCCGAAATAAATTCAGTGGCTTGTGTATATGAATCCGCGCTTACTTACCGTTGCGGGGGCAGTATAGGAATAGTAATTAAACTCACCTATTTCCCAGTTTCAATGTTTTCTTAAATTAAGAATAAAACTTAAGAGGACATCACCTAACAACATGAAATCATCATAACACATCTTTGCTATACTAAAACTTAACGGGTTATAAATTTATTGATTGCAATGCAAAGGATATTTAGTTATGACAAGAACAGTGAAATGTGTAAAGTTAGGCAAAGAATTAGATGGATTAGATTTTCCTCCTTATCCAGGACCCTTAGGTAAACGTATTTATGAGAATGTTTCTAAAGAAGCATGGGCAGGATGGCTTAAACATCAAACCATGTTGGTCAATGAGAACCGATTAAGCTTTGTGGATCCTGCTGCAAGAAAATATCTCACCGAACAAACGGAAGCTTATTTCTTTGGTGATGGTGCAGATAATGCATCTGGATATGTGCCACCCAAGAGTTAATTTTAAAAATCAAAACGAAAAAAAACACTTCATTGCGAAGTGTTTTTTATTTTGAAATCTTATTCACCAATCGTCTTTTTAATTTCTTTTATGGTTGCATGTCTAATATCAGCACCTTTGACTGCATACACAATATGTTCAGAAATATTTTTACAATGGTCACCAATACGCTCTAGTGCTTTAGTAACAACAAGTAATTCTAATGAAACTGAGATGGCTTTAGAGTCCTCAAGCATGTACGTCAGAAGCTCTCTAATTGTTGCACGATATTGATCATCCACTGCCTCATCCTTTTTAGCTATTTCTAGTGTCTTACTAATATCAAGTCTTGCAAAAGAATCTAAAACTGTTTTAAGCATCGAATGAACCGCTTCAACCATAAGTTTGATTTCGCCGATCTTGAGCTTTTTAATGTTTGGGTTTTCATTCACGCGAATCGCTGTGCGGGCAATTTTTGTTGCTTCGTCACCAATGCGTTCTAGGTCAGTAATAGCTTTGAGAATCATGATGATCATACGAAGGTCGCCTGCCGCAGGTTGTCTTTTTGCAATAATACGAGAGGCAGCCTCGTCAATTTCCATTTCAAGACTATTGACTTCATCATCAATCTTAATGACTTTTTTAGCGAGATCTACATCATCTTTTTTGAGTGATTCAATAGCAGAAAGTATGTTTTCCTCTACTAAACCTCCCATTTTCAAGACTTTAGCTCTGACGGCTTCTAATTCTATGTCGTATTCTTTATAACTATGTTCTGTAACCATATTTTGCAACCCTTATAGATACTTACAAATATTTAACATTTCATTCTATGCTTTAAATGTGACATTTTTAAGACTTAAAAAGTTTATTTTTTTATAGTCTTAACGCCATCGTTTGTAGCTAACAAAAGAATATTGGCAGGTCTTGCTGCAAATAGACCATTTGTGACTACACCCACGATTTGATTGATGGTTGCTTCCATAGCTATAGGGTCTTTGATGATGAGGCTGTGAACATCCAAGATCACGTTCCCGTTATCAGTCGTAAAGTTTCTTAATTGAGGTTGCCCACCTAATTTAGTGAGTTCTCGCGCTACATAACTTTTAGCCATAGGAAGCACTTCTACAGGTAAAGGGAATTTACCTAATACAGGTACATATTTAGTTTCATCACATATACAGATAAAGGTTTTAGCAACCGCTGCCACAATTTTTTCTCGAGTTAACGCACCGCCACCGCCTTTGAGCATATACATATGCTCAGTGATTTCGTCCGCACCATCGACATAAATATCCATGCTATTCACGCTATTGAGGTCAAAAACTTCAATCCCATGTTTGCGTAAGCGATCTGCTGAAACCTCGCTACTCGCCACCGCACCATCAATCTTATGTTTGACTTTTGCTAATTCATCGATGAAGTAATTTGCAGTAGAGCCTGTACCTACACCAATGATGCCAGAATTCACATATTCAATTGCAGCCTTTGCAACCTGCTGTTTTAATTCGTCTTGCGTGAATGCCATTTTTACTTAAACCTTTATATTTTATTTATAATGATGCTTTAACATCTATCATACACGCCAAGGCGACTCTTGAAAATTAGCATATGAAGAACGACTACGTAAAACGTATTAATGAAGCGCGAGTGTATGATGTCGCAAAGAAGTCCCCGCTTGAATTTCAGACACATCTTTCCAGTCGTTTTCATAATCAAATTTTCTTAAAACGGGAAGATCTTCAGCCCGTCTTTTCATTTAAATTACGTGGCGCCTATAATAAGATGGCAAGCCTATCAAAGGCGCAGTTAGATAAGGGTGTCATCGCAGCTTCTGCTGGTAATCATGCGCAAGGTGTTGCGTTAAGTGCTCAGAAATTAGGGTGTCGTGCTGTCATTGTCATGCCTACAACAACTCCGCTCATTAAGATTGATGCCGTTAAACACCGAGGTGCTGAGGTTGTGCTTTGGGGTGACTCTTATTCTGATGCATACAAACACGCCCTTGAGATCGAGAAAAAAGAAGGACTTACTTTTGTTCATCCTTATGATGATCCGGAAGTCATCGCAGGTCAGGGCACAATTGCAAAAGAAATTTTAGATGATTATAAAAAACCGATTCACGCAGTCTTTTGCTGTGTGGGGGGTGGAGGCCTTCTTGCAGGGATGGCGACATACATTAAAGCCATGCGACCTGAAATTAAAGTGATTGGTGTCGAGGCTAAAGATGCTGAAGCGATGACTTTATCTTTAAAAAGGGGCAAGCGTGTAGTACTTGATCAAGTGGGGCTATTTGCAGATGGCGCCGCAGTTAAGGAAGTAGGTGAAGTCACTTTTCCACTCTGTCAGTCCTATGTTGATGAAATGATTGTGGTTGATAATGATGCGATTTGTGCAGCCATTAAAGATGTGTTTGAAGATACGCGCTCTATTCTAGAGCCAGCAGGCGCATTATCAGTTGCAGGCATGAAGGCGTATATTAAGAAGCATAATTTAAAAGGTGAAACTCTAGTCGGTATTGCATCAGGTGCCAATATGAATTTTGATCGCTTACGTTTTGTAGCAGAGCGGGCCGAAATTGGAGAAAAAAGAGAGGCTGTACTCGCGGTGACTATTCCTGAAAAACCAGGCGCATTTAAAAATTTCTGTAAGTTATTGGGTCAGCGCAATATCACTGAATTTAATTATCGATTTTCAGATCCTAAAGAAGCGCATATTTATGTAGGCTTAGCTACCAATAGTGCGGACGAAGCATTACAACTGAAAGCTATGCTTGATAAAGAAGGTTTACCTACAATTGATCTTACCGATAATGAAGTTGCTAAGCTTCACTTAAGACATTTGGTAGGCGGACATGCGCCGCAAGCGAAGAATGAAATGGTTTTTAGATTTGAGTTTCCAGAAAAGCCAGGAGCTCTCATGAAGTTTTTAGAGACGATGGGTCACAATTGGAACATCAGTCTATTTCATTATCGTAATCATGGCGCTGACTTTGGCCGTGTCTTAGTGGGTATACAAGTGCCGCCAGAAGACGAAATTAATTTTGAAGTCTTTTTGAATCAATTAGGTTATCCCTTCTGGGATGAAACAGATAATCCAGCCTATAAACTTTTCTTAGGTTAATGCTTCCTTATTTTCATGAGACGTTAAAGGGAGAAATCCCCTGGAAGATTTTTCATAGTTATTTAATAATTAAAAATAGAACATTTTAGGAGAAGAGAATGCAGCTTATAAAGCCAGTCGTCGTAATAGGATTACTTATTTCGTCTTTGCTCGCAAATGCTGATGATCGAGGTAAGGCTTATGTATCTAATCAAGAGGGCGGTGTCAGTATTATCAATTTAAATACCATGGAAACAGAAGGTTCGATCGATATTCAAGCTAAGAATCCGCGTGGCATCGGTGTGACAGAAGACGGAAGCTTTTTGATTACTGCAAATAAAGACAATGAAAATTTATCCGTGATTGATTTAAAAACAAATCAATTTGTGAAACATATCCCGGTGGGTAAAAATCCAGAATTTGTTCGTGTCTATAAAGGATATGTGTTCGTGTCAACAGAGCCAGCATCGTCAGGCAAGCCACCTGCAGCAGGCCAAGAAGATGACGATAAAGATGAAGCAAAAATCCCTGCTCGTATTGCAGTGGTTGATTTAGCTAAGGGCAAAAAAGTTCGAGATATTATCGGCGGCCCTGAAACAGAAGGCATTGAATTTAGTAAAAGTGGCAAAGAAATTATTGTGACTAATGAGGCCGATAACACAATCACAGTGCATAAATTTAGTAATGGTAAATTATTAAAAACTATTTCAACCAAAAAATACGGAGATCGTCCTCGTGGTATCAAGGTAGCACCTAATGGAAAGTATTACGTGTCTACTTTGGAGATGGGAAATAGTTTTATTGTCCTCGATAGTCAATTTAAACACCTTAAAACGATTACTACAGGTGAGTCACCTTATGGTGTGAGTTTTGATCGAGAAGGCAAACGATTATTTGTTGCAACTTCAAAAGCAAAAACATTAGAAGTCTATGACACTACTAATTTTGAAAAAATTAAAGATATTCCAACAGGCCGACGTTGCTGGCACTTTACTTTTTCACCAGATGATAAGGATATCTTGCTTGCCTGTGGAAAATCAGATGAAGTGCTCGTGATTGATTCGGAAAAATTAGAGGTAACTAAACACATTCCTAATAAAGAAATCCCATGGGGTGTCGTGACTTATCCTAAGGCCATGGGTAGTTTAGATAACGTTAAATAAAAAATAGTCTTACTTAAAAAAGCCCAAAGCATATTTGGGCTTTTTTTATTTTAAATGCTTTTCAATAAACATCCACTCATCTTCGGTCACGGGCGTAATCGATAAGCGATTACCTTTTTGGAGTATGCGCATATTTTGCAACGCTTTAAATTCTCTTAATTCTTTTAGACTTAATAAATTTGTTTTTTTAACGAGTGTCACATCTACATTAAGCCAGCGTGGATTTTCAGGTGTTGATTTTGGATCAAAATACTTGTGACTTTTTTGAAATTGAAACCGATCAGGGTAGGCAAGTTTACTGACTTTAACAATGCCAGCAATACCGGGCACATCACAATTTGAGTGATAAAAGAATGCGAGGTCGCCTACCTTCATCAAATCTCGCATAAAGTTTCTCGCTTGGTAATTTCTAACGCCATACCAATCGATTGTTTGTTTAGGTAGTTTTGCTAAATCGTCTATTGAAACATCAGACGGTTCAGATTTCATGAGCCAATAACGCATAGTTTATAAAATAAAAAAAGTTAAGTGGATGAAAAAAGAGCTATGTTGATTTTCTTAAGTGTTGCCTAGACCAGCATCCTGAACCAAAGGTTCAAGGGGTAAAAGCCTAAGGTGCATTAGGTGCAATCGCCAAGGGCGTCTTAAAAGAGCACCCAATTTAGATCGCTCACACCGCAACCTGATGAGCTAAAACCGATGCTATAGACTAGTTCAAGGAATTATTAGCCTAAGCAACACTTAAAAAAACAAACGTGCTCATCACAATGTTTTTTAAAGAATAAGCAGATCTTTAGTTTTGTGCAAGCACTTCATCGATTTGATGTTCGATCGATGAGATTTTATGGCGGAATTGAGATATATCTATACCTTCAGAAGAGTTTTGATTTAAAAGTTCATTGGTGATGTTGAGTGCTGCCATGATGATGATACGATCGATACCTACAATAGAACCCTGAGACTGTATGAGGTCAATTTTTTGGTTTAGGTATTGCACTGAATCTAATAAACTTTTTTCCTGACCTTCTGGGCAAGCGATGATAAATTCACGAGCCATGATAGTGACCGTTACATTTTTTGAGCTCATCGATTTTCCTCAGGCAATTGCCTCATCATTTTTTCAAGACGAAGACTTGCTTCTTTCATATTGGATTGAAGTTTTGTGAGTGAAGCCTCAGAGGAGGCTAGTCTTGTTTCGAGCCCCTTGTTTTTTTCTTGAGCAGACTCAATTAAGCTGATGAGCTGCTTAATTTTTTTCTCTAGAGCGATGAGTTGTGCTTCCATACCTTCACTATAGTTTAAAGAATTGAAGTGCGTCAATAGTGCTTAAAAAAATTAAATAAATCATGATTTCTTTTTAGCTCTTGGATGTGCTTTATCGTAAATATTTGCAAGATGCTGGAAATCTAGATGCGTATAAACCTGAGTCGTACTAATACTCGCATGACCTAACATTTCTTGAACGGCTCTTAAGTCTTGGCTTGATTGTAAAACATGTGAGGCAAAACTATGCCTTAATAAATGCGGGTGTACGGTACTATCAATACCTTGCTTGATAGCCCACATTTGAATGCGGTACTGAATAGCACGAGCTGTCATGCGTTTACCACGCTCAGTAATAAATAGTGCATCAGCAGATTTTTCATCTATCTTAATCATTGTGCGTTTTTCAATCCATGACTGCATCGCATGAATCGCTTTTTGACCTATCGGAACTATGCGCGTTTTATTTCCTTTACCCGTCACGGTGATCACGCCTTCTTGAAGATCAAGATCATTAATATTAACGTTCACCACTTCACTTAAACGCAATCCAGATGAATAAAATAATTCTAAGAAAGCTTTATCTCTTAAACCTAATAACGTTGTGTCATCAATCGAGATGAGTTTGACCATTTGCTCGATCGATAAAGTTTGTGGCAAGGTCTTGGCACTTTTAGGCGCATGAACATCTTTTACAGGATTTTCTTTAAATTGATGACGCTCAATGAGGTAATCAAAAAAACCTCGCCATGCAGATAACATACGGGCGATAGATTTGCCGTGGAGTCCTTGGCTATTAAGTTTAGCGCCTGCACGCCTGATGTCTTGAATGGTGATCGACTCAAAACGGTCATGCTCGATGAGTGAGACAAGTTGAGCTAGATCGTGCGTATAACTTTTAATAGAGTTATGGCTAAGTCCTTTTTCAAAGGTCAGGTAATCAATATAACTTTTTTGGAAGTGATTATGTTCCATAAGGCTTATGTGATTTCAATATCTCCCTCAAAAAGTGTTACGGCTGGACCTTTCATCATCACAGAATTTTTATCACCCTTCCAGTCAATAAATAATGATCCACCCGGCATATCAACTTTGACAGGGGAGGTTAGAAGATGACGCTTGATCCCGGATACTACTGCAGCGCAAGCTCCAGTGCCACAAGCAAGTGTTTCACCTACACCTCTTTCAAAGACACGCAGACGAACATGATGTGGCGTTACAATTGTCATAAATCCAACATTCACACGTTTTGGGAAAAGCGGGTGCGATTCCAAATAAGTACCTAATGTCTCGACGGGAGCTTTATCAATGTCTTCAACTGTAATCACTGCGTGGGGATTCCCCATGGATAATACAGCCACATTTATCATTTCTTTTTGATTTGGCAAATCTATAGAAATAGAGTATTCATTTTTTTCTGTATCTGAAATAAATGGAATCAGTTTAGGATTAAAAATAGGTTCACCCATATTTACTTCAATCATATGTTCGTGGTCTTCAGTCAATGTAATGACGCCAGATTTTGTTTCAACACGAATCGATTCTTTTTTAGTTAAATGTTTATCTTTTACAAATCGATAAAAACAACGCGCACCATTGCCGCATTGTTCTACTTCACCACCATCTTGATTAAAAATACGATATTTGAAATCAACGTCTTTGAGTGTTGTGTTCTCAACAACTAAGAGCTGATCAAATCCAATCCCGAGTTGTCGATGAGATAAAGATTGAATGATCTCTTGAGTTAATTGGAAAGGAGACTTTGTATGATCGAGCACTATAAAGTCATTACCAATCCCATGCATCTTTGTAAAATGAAGTTTCATAAAATGATTGTCTCTTATTTCTTTGGTTTTTTAAACCGCTGATAATTCCAAAGATACTGAGTAGGATATTTTCGAATGAGCAATTCAAGTTGATCATTAATACCTTGCGGAGAATGATCAGATCCCAAGGGTTCAATATAGACTTCATAACCTTGACCTTTTGAAAGTCTATGACCAAATCCAATAAGCACAGTGGCTTTTGATGATTCTGCAAGCTTAGAAACAAGGGTCATCGTGTAGGCAGGGGTATTAAAAAATTGAGTCCACTCACCCTGGCTCTCATTGGGCACCTGGTCAGGCAATACACCAATGGCTTCACCTTTTTTCAATGCTTGCATGAGTTGCTTAACGCCTTGGATGTTAGCTTCAGCAAGATGAATCTGTGAGTGACGTCGGCCAGATAAAACAATATTGGCTAACCATTTTTGTTTTGGGCGTTTAAAAAGAACAGTGATGGGATGAAAGTGTGCATAGTATTGAGCGGTAATTTCAAAACAGCCCAGATGAGGGGTTAAAAAAATAATACCTTTTTTCTTTTTAAGCGCAGTTTCAACATGCTCCCACCCATAACATTTTTTGACCCAACGAAAATTCTTTTGAGGCGTATTAAACCAAATTGCAGGTGCTTCCATCAGGCACTTTCCGATTTCGCAAATTGCTGACGATGTGAGTTTTTTTAAATCATTTCTATCTGATGAAGCAAAGGCACGTTTTAAATTTGTATCGATACGTTCTTTAAATCGACGATCAAATTGATAAGCGACCCTTCCAAATAACCCACCTAGTGCATGTAATAGAAAGAGGGGTAACTTAAAGAATATAGCAATGAAAGATAAGAGTAGTCTTGATAGCATAATTGTATTTAATCGCGATATTTTGCTATTCTAAACGCTTTACGTAATTTAAAACTTGGAAAAAACTATGAGTGAGTATTTATTTACCTCAGAATCAGTCTCTGAAGGTCATCCAGACAAAGTAGCTGATCAGATATCCGATGCGATTCTTGATGCTATTTTAGAACAAGATCCTTCAGCGCGTGTTGCAGCTGAGACTTTAACAAATACTGGGCTTGTGGTTTTGGCAGGCGAGATTACGACTACCGCGAATGTGGATTACATTAAAGTAGCGCGTGATACGATTCGCTATATTGGATATGACAATACGGATTACGGCATTGATTATAAAGGTTGCGCAGTTCTCGTTGCTTACGACAAGCAGTCACCTGATATTGCGCAAGGTGTGGATGGCGCTCTAGATGATCCTTTAGATCAAGGTGCTGGTGATCAAGGACTTATGTTTGGTTATGCTTGTGATGAAACAGCACAGTTAATGCCTATGCCCATTTGGTTATCCCATCGATTGATGGAAAGACAGTCCTACTTAAGAAAAGATGGCAGGCTTCCTTGGCTTCGTCCTGATGCTAAAGCTCAAGTCACTTTAAAGTATAAAGATCACAAACCACATTCAATTGATACTGTGGTCCTCTCAACGCAACACGATCCAGAAGTCTCACTGGAGACCATTCGCGAATCAGTGATTGAGGAAATTATTAAACCTATTCTACCTAAAGAGCTTATTAAAGGTGACATCAAATATCTTGTAAATCCTACGGGTCGATTCGTGATTGGAGGACCTCAAGGCGATTGCGGGCTTACCGGACGTAAAATTATTGTAGATACTTACGGCGGTTCTGCGCCGCATGGTGGCGGTGCTTTCTCAGGAAAAGATCCTAGTAAAGTCGATCGCTCAGCAGCCTATGCTACGCGCTATGTTGCTAAAAATATTGTGGCTGCAGGATTAGCCTCTCGTTGTTTAGTGCAAATTTCATATGCGATTGGCGTGGCAAGACCCACTTCAGTGATGGTTGAAACTTATGGCACAGGCAAGATTACAGATGATCAATTGACCGCATTGGTCCTCGAGCATTTTGATTTAAGACCTAAAGGTATTGTAAAAATGCTTGATCTGTTGCGCCCTATTTACAGGAAAACCGCGGCTTATGGACATTTTGGTCGCGATGAACCAGAGTTTTCATGGGAAACAACAGATAAAGCTCAAGCCCTTAAATCCGCAAATTAAATATTTGAACTTTAGTAAGTATTTGAGTCCTAAATACTTTTAATCTATAATGCAATTCTTCTGAGGAACGCTGCGAGATTTTTTCATAAAATCCCAGGCTCAGATTACAAGTTTACTTGTAAACGGCGTTCACCAATTTATAACCGTGCCAGTCACGGGGTGTTGGTGGATACCGAAACATCCCAGCTGGTCACTTAGCATTCAAAAGGAATTTAAAATGAATACAGTGACTAACCAAAATTTAAACACACAAGACTATCTCGTTGCCGATATTAATCAGGCTGATTTCGGTCGAAAAGAAATCGCTATTGCAGAAACTGAGATGCCAGGACTTATGGCTATTCGCGAAGAATATGCAAAAGAAAAACCATTAAAGGGTGCCCGCATCAGTGGATCATTGCATATGACGATTCAAACAGCCGTACTGATCGAAACACTTAAAGATTTAGGCGCTGAAGTGAGATGGGCGTCTTGCAATATCTATTCAACCCAAGACCATGCTGCTGCTGCAATTGCTAAGAGCGGCACCCCTGTTTTCGCTTTTAAAGGTGAAACGCTTGATCAATATTGGGAATATACACACCGTATTTTTGAATGGAGTGATGGCGGCTATACCAATATGATTTTAGATGATGGCGGTGATGCAACTTTACTTCTTCATCTAGGTACGCGTGCAGAAAAAGATGCATCAGTGATTTCGAAACCTTCAAGCGAAGAAGAGATTTCTCTTTTTAATTCAATTAAACAAAAATTAGCGACAGATCCTCATTGGTATTCTGTGAGACTTAAGCACATTAAAGGCGTGACCGAAGAAACCACTACAGGTGTTCATCGTTTATATCAAATGCATAAAGAAGGTAAATTAGCTTTCCCCGCTATTAATGTTAATGATTCAGTGACCAAATCTAAATTTGATAATCTTTATGGTTGTCGTGAATCTTTAGTAGATGCTATCAAGCGCGCAACTGATGTCATGATCGCAGGTAAAGTAGCAGTTGTAGCTGGGTACGGCGATGTAGGTAAGGGTTCAGCGCAAGCACTTCGTGCTTTATCAGCCCAAGTGTGGGTGACTGAAATTGATCCTATTTGTGCTCTTCAAGCTGCGATGGAAGGATATCGCGTGGTGACTATGGATTATGCAGCTGAGCATGCAGATATTTTTGTCACAGCGACAGGCAATTATCATGTGATTACGCATGACCATATGTCGCGCATGAAAGATCAAGCCATCGTTTGTAATATTGGTCATTTCGATAATGAGATTGATGTTGCATCATTAAGTGATTGCAAATGGGAAGAAATTAAACCGCAAGTAGATCACGTCATTTTCAAAGATGGCAAACGTATCATCTTGCTTGCAAAAGGAAGGCTTGTGAATTTAGGTTGTGGTACAGGTCATCCAAGTTATGTCATGAGCTCATCTTTCGCGAATCAAACTATTGCTCAAATTGAATTATTTGCTCACGCTGAAAAATATCCTGTGGGTGTTTATACTTTACCAAAACACTTGGACGAGAAGGTGGCCCGCTTGCAATTGAAAAAATTAAATGCACAACTTACAAGCTTGTCAGAAGCGCAAGCTAAGTATATTGGCGTTAAAGAAGAAGGCCCTTACAAACCTGAGCACTATCGTTATTAATAATGGCTAAAAAAGTTTCTTATAGTTTTGAGTTTTTCCCTCCCAATTCACCGGAAGGGATAAAAAACTTAGCAGATACGCGTCAGCAGTTATCCGCATTCAAGCCTGAATTTTATTCAGTGACATTTGGTGCAGGTGGCTCAACACGCGATCGGACTCTTGAGACAGTATTAGAAATAAAAAATGAAGGTTTTAATGCGGTACCTCATATTTCAGGCATTTCATCGACAAGGACAGAAATTAAAACTTTGCTTAATCAATATCAGCAGCATGGTATTAAGCATCTCGTGGCTTTGAGAGGTGACGTGCCTCAGGGTGAGCTACCAAGTGGAGAATTTAAACACGCTAATGAATTAGTAAGCTTCATTCGGCAAGAAACTAATGATTACTTTCATATTGAGGTGGCGGCCTATCCCGAATATCATCCTGAGGCTACCTCAGCACAAATAGATATTCAAAACTTTAAAAATAAAGTGGCTGCTGGTGCTAATTCAGCTATTACACAATTCTTTTTTAATGCTGATGCGTATTTTAGATTTATGGATGAATGTTTGATTGCAGATATTGACGTGCCGATTATTCCTGGCGTAATGCCCATTTACAACATTAAGCAATTAGCTCGTTTTGCCTCAAATTGTGGTGCAGAGATACCGCGTTGGCTTAGAATTAAATTGGAAAGCTACGGAGACGATTTGCCTTCTTTAAGATCATTCGGTGTGGACGTCATATCTGAACTTTGTGAAGTATTGATTGGGTGGGACGTACCAAGCTTACATTTCTACACCTTAAATCAAGCAGGCATTATTTCCCGCATCATTCAAAATATAGAAGGTAATTAGTGTAAAACTAAGTTGTGATCTTGATAGATTGCATCTTCTATAAATAAGAAGTCTTTTTCTCGGCCTTCATTCCAAAGAGCCATCATCACAATCCAACGCATTTCTTCGATATTAATGTGTTCTTGTTTGAGCGCCATAGCACGATCAAGAATAATTTCTCGTTCATTTGCATCCAGGACTTTTGCTTGTTCTAGGAACAATACAAACCCAAGACTTTCAGCGCTTATCTTTTTTTGTTCGTTATCTGAGAACATACGATAGCCCAAGGAAGAGCAAGCGCTATTTTTTACAGGAATAGCATTTGTCATCGCTTTTAACTGGTTAAACCAAGTAAAGGCGTTTTCAATGTCTTGATTATCAAATCCTGCAGCTTCAAGTTCTGCTGTAATACTTTTAAAGTCAGGTAAATTTTGTGTGCTCAGATAATTTTCAAACATATAGATAAGCAGTTCTAGCATAAAGATTCCTTTACGATAGTGAATGAAAAATGACTTAGAAGTAAGTGAAAGCTAAATGAATTTGAGTCAGGTAATTGAGCTATTAGCAAAGTATAATATTCTTAATATGTCTAATAAGTTTAAGGTGTTTAGGCCTTGTAGATAAGTTATCAGCAATAAATAAAATAATCAACATTTATGGCAATTTTAAATATATTAAATTATCCTGACCCGAGACTGCACACCATTGCAAAACCTATCGAAGTTGTGGATAACTCAATTAGGAAGCTTATCGATGATATGGCTGAAACGATGTATGCTGCGCCTGGCATAGGATTAGCTGCAACCCAAGTCAATCGCCATATTCAATTAATTTTGGTAGATGTTTCCGAAACAAAAGATAGTTTAAAGGTTTTTATTAATCCTAAAATTATTGAATCATCAGGGCAACAAGTATATGAAGAGGGTTGTTTGTCTGTGCCTGATGTGTTTGACTCGGTGACACGTGCTGAACGCATTAAGGTAGAAGCGCTTGATCGAGAAGGAAAGTCTTTTGAGCTTGAAGCGGAGGGTTTATTAGCCGTTTGTATTCAGCATGAAATGGATCATCTTTTAGGTAAAGTATTTGTAGAGTACCTATCCCCATTAAAGCGTAACCGTATAAAAACAAAAATGAGAAAACGCGCTAAAGAGCATTTGATTAATGCTTAAATTTGCCGCATCTATATTGTGAATTCTTTAAAAATCATTTTTGCTGGCACCCCGGATTTTGCTGTACCAGCTTTGCAGGCTCTTCATGACAAAGGTTATGAGGTTGCAGGTGTATTAACTCAACCAGATAGACCATCAGGTCGAGGTTTAATGCTACATTCAAGCGCTATTAAATTGAAAGCCAATGCATTAGGCATTCCTGTTTATCAGCCTTCAGAATTAAAAAGTAAAGAATCCTACGAAATGTTAGCTGCCATTGATTTTAATGTGATGATTGTGGCGGCTTACGGACTCATTATTCCTCAAGCCATTCTAGATTTACCTTCGCTAGGTTGTTTTAATATACATGCATCACTTTTACCGAGATGGCGAGGTGCTGCACCAATTCATCGTGCTATTTTGATGGGGGACGAATCAACAGGCGTCACTATTATGCGTGTCGTTCAAAAACTAGATGCAGGGGACATGATTAAAAAAACTAAAATTCAAATCAGCGAAAATGATACAACCGAACAATTAACAAAAACGCTTGCAGATTTAGGTGCGCATTTAATGATTGAAGTGATGGAGGAGTTAAAGATAAAAGGCGAAGTTCAGTCGACACCTCAGGATGAGGCAAGCGTGACTTATGCTGAAAAAGTGACTAAAGAGGAATCGAAAATTGATTGGCATGATACTTCTTTGGCTATTCTCCGAAAAATAAGGGCATTTAATTCATTTCCAGTCGCGCAAACTGAATATCGTGAGGCTGTTTGTAAAATATGGGATGCAGAGACTGGTGAAGATAATGACAAGAATGCTAAGCCAGGACAACTTATTAAGTTAGATGAGTTTATTCATGTGAAATGTGGCGAAGGGGTTTTGTTAATTAAAGAGCTTCAAATGCCAGGAGGCAAAAGATTAAAATCTAAGGAATTTATTTTAGGACATCGACCTATTTTGGGAGACGTCTTTAAGTCGTAACTATTTTGCACCACTCTCAACTTATTGCAGCCGATTGCGTGTCTGAAGTTATAAAAGGACATAATTTAAATCAAGTGTTTGAAAGACATTTTGATCATCACTCCCACATTACTCCTCAGCAAAAATCGATTGCGATTTTCTTGGCATATGGCGCTATTCGTTTTTTAGGTGAGAATCAATTTTTTATTCGAAAGCTCATTAATAAAAAAATAACAAATAAAAAAATTGAAGCCTTACTTTGTGTAGCTTTGTTTCAATTAAATCATGATCAATCTACTGAATTTACAGTAGTGAATGAGGCTGTAAAGGCTGCTAAATTTATTAATAAATCTTGGGCAGGTTCCTTTGTAAACGGAGTATTGAGAAATTTTATTCGCCAAAAAGATAACTTAAAATCAGAATTAAAAAATGATGATGAAGCTTTTTATTCATACCCTTTATGGTGGATTAAGCTCATTAAACAAGAATACAACAAAGATTGGGAGAGCATATTATTGAATGGTAATAAGCATCCACCGTTAACTTTAAGAATTAATGTAAGAAAAATTAATCTCAGGCAGTACGAAGAGAAACTTAAATCTGAATCGATTGAGTATCGAATTTTAGGAGATATTGCGCTAGAGCTGACCCAGCCTATCCCTGTAGAAAAAATACCTGGGTTTATCGATGGCGAAGTATCTGTTCAAGATTTTGGTGCGCAACTTGCTGCACAGCTTTTAGATCTTAAAGATGGTCAAGTTTGTCTAGATGCATGCAGTGCTCCTGGAGGCAAAACAGGGCATATGTTAGAAATGGCTGACATTGAGCTCGTGTCTATTGATCAAGAAAAAGACCGATTACATAAAGTCAAAGAAAACTTAGAGAGATTGAAGCTTCATGCGCATTTGAAATGTGCAGATTTAACAGGAATTAAATCGTGGTGGAATGAAAAATTATTTGATCGCATCTTGCTAGATGCCCCATGCTCAGCATCAGGGGTAGTTAGGCGACATGTAGATATTAAATGGCTAAGAAGGCCTCGTGATATTGATATGTTTGCTAAGCAACAAAAGATTATGCTGCAAGCGATGTGGCAGTTATTAAAAAAGGGTGGTAAATTACTTTACGCGACATGTTCGATCTTTCCTGATGAAAATCAGAGGGTTATTGATGATTTTATTAAAGAACATAGTGACGCAAAAGAAGTAAAATGGTCAGTCGATTCTAAATATAGTAAATATGAAAATCAATTAATACCAAGCGAAAACCATGACGGATTTTTTTATGCATTATTTGAAAAAAATTAAACTAAGCGTCCTTTTTACTCTTTGGGTGAGTTTGTTATTTTCTTCACCTGTTATTGCGGCTGATAATAGTTTGATTATTAAAACCGCCGAAATTAACAATCAATTTGAAGCCTATTTTTTAAATGCTGATTTTGAATTATTTTTTAATGATGACTTAGATGAGGCAATCAGAAAAGGTATTCCCATTAATTTTATTATTGAATTTGAATTAAAAAAACCTAGAAAATATTGGTTTGATGAAGAGGTTGCTAAAAAAACGAAAGAAATAGTATTGAGTTACCATGCGCTATCTAAGCAATTTACTATCAGCGAATCCGAAAATCGTCTTGTTGCTTTTGATAATTTAACGCAGGCTAAAAATGAACTTAAAAAAATAAAAAATTGGCGTATTTTTGATAAATCGCAGCTTGATGATACCGAAAAGTACTCAGCTTATCTGCAAGTTAGATTAGATCAGACTAAACTACCAAAACAACTTCAAGTTGATATAACAAGCAATCAAGAATGGCAATTAGCCTCTAAACAATTTCAATGGACGTTTGTAAATAATAAATGAGATATTTAATAGCCATTGCTAGTTTAGTTGGTGCATTGCTTCTATTCCTTTTATCAAAAGCAAGCTCAAGTTCAGAGTTTATTTCGGGTAACTCCTACACCATTGTTTTTATATTAAGCATTGTTTTTATCCTGAGCCTGATCGCAATCATTGCAAATCAGATTAAAAAATTATTTGGAAATATTAAAAAAGATGTAATAGGCAGTCGTTTATCTATGCGTCTTGTTATTTCCTTTACGCTTATGGCAGTTATACCAGGCTTAATTGTATATTTGGTTTCTGTAAATTTCTTGACGCGTTCAATTGAATCATGGTTTAACGTCAAAGTTGAATCGGCTTTGGACGGAGGGCTAAAGTTAGGCCAAAAAGCATTAGACATTATGCTGACAGACTTAGAATTAAAAGCTGAGCGCATGGCGCTTACCCTATCATCTATGCCTGCAACATCACAATATGGTGCACTCAGTGATCTTCGAGAAAAATCTGGCGTGCAAGATGCCACCATCATTTCCGATCAAGGAAAAATTATTGCAGTATCGAGTAATGATGCAGAATCATTTTTACCTGCGCTACCAACGTTAATTCAATTAAAACAGGCAGACAATAGAGTCTACGGAAAAATTGAACCGATTAAAAATAAAGGTCTTTATTTGCGAGTATTGGCCCCGATAAATGGAACTGCAGTTTCTAATGAAAGATTAATTTTGCAAATTTTACAGCCCGTCCCAGACTCGCTATCAACAATTGCTGAGTCAGTGCAGGCAGTATTTCAAGATTATCAGAAACTTTCTTACAGTCGAGACTCTTTAAAAGTGATTTTTTCAATTACTTTGACGCTTGTACTTATGCTTGCCATATTAACTGCTGTAGCGATTGGTTTTTTACTTAGCAGAAAATTATCAGAGCCACTTGCCTTGCTTGCTGAAGGTACTAAAAAGATTGCAAAAGGAAATTTTAAGACAATGCTTCCTGAAAAAGGTAAGGATGAGCTGGGCGTTCTAGTTAGATCCTTCAATAGCATGACAAGGCAATTAGATCAGGCTACTCAAACATCAGAAAATAATCAGTTAAGACTTGAATCGGCTCGGTCATATCTTGAGACTGTATTAGCTCATTTATCTTCAGGAGTCATTGTCATTAATGATGCAATGGAAATTAAATCATTCAATATTGCCGCTTCTAAGATTTTACAAGTAGATTTATCAAAAAATAAAGATAAATTAATAACATCAATCTCAATTAAGAATAAATCATTAAAAGATTTTGTTGCAGGCATTCAAGAAGAAATTAGAATCTCTGGTAAGAAAAAACAAGCGGAGATCATAAAGCAATTTGAAGTTAAATATGAAAAAAATAATCAAGTACTTCTACTTCAAATTACATCTTTGCCGCAAAATAAACTTAATAACTACGTCTTAATGATCGACGATATCACTATGATGATTCAGGCTCAAAGGGACTCAGCGTGGTCTGAAGTGGCAAGAAGACTTGCCCATGAAATTAAAAATCCACTGACACCTATTCAGCTTTCAGCTGAAAGAATTAAGCATAAATTAGAGGCTAAATTAAATAAAGAAGACGCAGATGTTTTAAATAAAGCTGTAGCAACTATTGTGAACCAGGTTGATGCAATGAAAACAATGGTAAATGAATTTAGTGAATATGCGCGGGCACCTAAATTAAATCTCGAGTTAACGGACATTAATAAATTTATAAAAGAAATATCTCATTTATTTGAAAATTCAGGAATTAAAATATTAACTAAATTATCAAAAGATTTACCCGAAATAAAAGTAGACGTAAATATGATGAGACAGGTGCTTATTAATCTCATTCAAAATGCTCAAGATGCTATGATAAACAATACAAAAAATCCAATTATTCAAATTAATACGAATAAGCAAAAAAATTATATTGCACTATCTATTAAAGATAATGGTCCGGGATTTTCAATGGATATATTAAAAAAAGCATTTGAGCCATACGTCACAACAAAGTCTCATGGAACAGGGCTTGGCTTAGCTATTGTAAAAAAAATCATTGAGGAGCATGAAGGAGTCATCACTATTGAGAATGTAAAAAGTGGTGGCGCCGTTATTAACATTCAGCTACCAATATCCAAAAATAAATCTTCATGAGCGCAAAAAAAATACTGGTTGTTGATGATGAATTAGGCATAAGGGAATTGCTCAGAGATATTCTTGTCGATGAGGGTTTTGAAATTTTTGTAGCTGAGAATGCTACAGAAGCTCGTGAACTTAAAAAGAATAAATTACCTGATCTGATTTTATTAGATATATGGATGCCGGATTGCGATGGTATTACTCTTCTTAAGGAATGGGTAAATGAAAAATTTCTAACAAGCCCAGTAGTAATGATGTCAGGACATGGAACGATTGATACTGCTCTAGAAGCAACTAAAATTGGCGCGTTTGATTTTCTTGAAAAGCCTATTACGCTTCAGAAGCTATTAAAAACTGTGAATGAAGCACTTAAACATGCAAATAATCTGCCCAGAATAGAAATTAATTTACTAAACATTGGTAAAAGCCAAGTTATACAAGATCTTAAAAAAAGGCTTGATAAAATAATTTCCTTAAAAACACCGCTACTTCTTGTTGGTCCGCAAGGTGGGTGCGCCAAAATTTGTGCACAATATCTTCACCCAAAAAATCAACCTTGGATTGATGTTAAAGATTTTGAGGTCATTTCGAATGCGCCTACCGATCTTCTGGATCAACATAGAGGCGGATCTATCTTTTTAAATGAAATTTCTCATTTAACTAAATCTCAACAAAAGGGCCTAAATTTATTGATTAGTAAAGCCACTAATTATGATGTAAGAATTATTTGTGCCACTTCAAAATCGCTTGTTCAAGCGAATGAATTTGATTTTGATGAGCGGATTTTAAATGAATTGTTGCCTGGATCATTGCTGCTACCTTCAATTAATGAACATAAAGAAGATATACCAGAGTTGGCATCATCCATTCTGACAATGTACCTAGCAAAATCAGATAAGTTGGATTATAAAGTCTTCGATGTTGCTGCATTAAATGCAATGCGTGCGATGAATTGGATAGGCGATATAGAAGAGCTAGAAAGTTTTGTTTTTAATTTAATGCAAACTAGTTTGCTTGAAAAAATTACTGTAGATGATGTTAAGCGCGTTTCAAACCAATTTAATTTATTACATGATAAAAATAAGTCTTCTAAGAAGAGTAAAGACAATAAAGACCAAGGCCTAGATGGTATTTTTAATAAGCCATTAAGAGATGCACGAGATGATTTTGAAAAAATGTATTTTAAACATCATTTAAATCAAGATGATCAAAGTATGGCGAAACTTTCTGAAGTGTCCGGCGTTGAAAGAACTCATCTGTACAGAAAACTAAAACAGCTTGGAATCAAGGTAAAGTAAATTAAATTTCGATCATGACGGGTGTGTGATCTGATGGGCGCTCTGACTTTCTTGGTTCTTTATCAATTGCAGACATTTTTATCTTATTTGTTAGATTTTTATTTGTGAGTATGTGATCAATTCGCATGCCAAGATTTCTTCTGAAGCCAGCCATGCGATAATCCCACCAGCTATATTGAATTTCAGACGGATTTATTGTTCTAAAACTATCTAAAAGTCCTAAATCAATGATTTTTTGAAATGCTTCCCGTTCTTTCTGGCTTACAAGAACATTATTTTTCCAGGCTTCTGGATCATGACAGTCTATATCTTGAGGTGCAATATTAAAGTCACCAGCAATAACGATATCTGGATACGACAGCATTTCATTTTTGAGCCATAAAGTAAAATGTTTTAACCAGTCAAGTTTGTAAAGGTATTTATCGGAATCTACAGATTGGCCATTAGGAACATAAACACAAACTACCCTGATCTTCCCATGGCTTGTGTTTACTGTTGCGGCAATCATTCTTTTTTGGTCATCTTCGAAATCAGGAATATTATTTTGAATATCAAGAAGTTCATATTTACTTATAATTGCGACTCCATTGTATGTTTTTTGTCCATTGTGGATGGAGTTATAACCTAAGGCAGTTATTGCTTCATGAGGAAATTTAATATTTTCTTGTTTTGTTTCTTGAAGCAAAAGAAGATCAGGCTTTGCTTTTTTAATCCATTCTTCAACTTGACCTAGTCTTACAGTGAGAGAATTGACATTCCATGTTGCGAGTTTCATAAAGCTTAAGCCATACCATTATGTCTTAGCAAAGCATCAACTGAGGGCTCGCGACCCCGGAAAGCTACAAAAGACTCCATGGCTGGCCTAGATCCACCTTTTGATAAAACTTCAGTTCTAAATTTCTGACCTGCATGACTTGATAAGATACCTTGCTCTTCAAATAAACTGAAAGCATCGGAAGCCAAAACTTCAGCCCATTTATAACTGTAATAGCCGGCCGCATACCCACCGGCAAAAATATGAGAAAAACTATTAGGAAAGCGATTCCAGGAAGGGGGCCTTACAACAGCAATTTCATCGCGAATAGTTTCAAGAAGTGTTAGAGGGTTAATTTTGTTTTGATTACTATATTCGGTGTGCAATTTTATATCGAATAAGGAAAACTCAATTTGTCTTAAGGTTTGCATACCTGATTGAAAATTTTTAGCCTCGATCATTTTGTCAAATAAAGTTTTAGGTAAAGGATTCTTGTTATCAACATGTTCGGTCATATGTTTTAACACTTCCCATTCCCAGCAGAAATTTTCCATAAATTGACTAGGCAATTCAACGGCATCCCATTCAACACCTTTAATACCAGAAATACTGTAATCATCAACCGTAGTCAACATATGATGCAGTCCATGGCCAAATTCATGGAAAAGAGTAATGACATCATCATGAGAAAATAAAGCAGGTTTATTTTCAGAAGGGGATGAAAAATTACATGTCAAAAAAGCAACTGGGTGGGATGACTCTAGAGAATTTTTATATCGAGATATAGCTTCATCCATCCATGCACCCCCACGTTTGTGATTACGTGCATATAAATCGAAATAAAATTGACCTATCAATTCATCGTCTTCGTTTTTTATTGAATAAAAACTTACATCTTTATGCCATGTAGGAGCATCTGATTTGATAATTTTTAATTTAAAGATAGCTTCAACTACCTTAAACAATCCCTTCAAAACGCGATGCTCAGGAAAATACTGTTTAACCTCGTTTTCCGAAAAGCTATATTTGGCTTGGCGAAGCTTTTCAGATACATAAGCAACATCCCAAGCTTCTAATTTTTCAATATTTAAAGTTTTGGAAAAAGACTTTAGTTCGTCCATATCTTTTAGAGCGAAAGGTTTTGCTTTATTTGCCAAATCCATGAGAAAACTTATAACTTCTTCACTCGATTTCGCCATTTTTGTAACAAGTGACATTTCAGCGAAATTTTTAAAGCCAAGGAGTTTTGAAGATTCATAACGAAGCGCGAGTATCTCTTCTATAAGTTTTGTATTATCAAACTTAGGCGATGCAAGTTCAGAAGCGCGGGTAGCGTAGGCATGATATAGCTTTTCACGTAAAGGTCTGCTGTCCGCATATTGCATAACTGGAAGATAAGAAGGGAGGTGAAGAGTGAATTTATAGCCCTCTTTTTTATCTTCTTTAGCATCAGCAAGAGCTTTTTTAATATTCTCTTCAGGAATTCCCATAAGCTCATCAAGATTATTCACAATAATGGAAAACTCATTAGTGGCGTCTAGAATATTCTCTTCGAATTGAGTCGAGAGTTTTGCGAGCTTTTCTTGAATAGCCTTAAATCTATTCTTATCTGTTTCATTAAGTTCAGCGCCACCTAATTTAAATTCGCGCAGGACATTATCAATGATGCGCTTTTGAGATGAAGTGAGTGATTTAAAAGCCTCGCTATCTTTAAGGGATTGATATTTCTTGTAAAGTGATTCGTCTTGAGAAAGATTTGTATAAAACTCAGTTAATTTTATAAGATTATCATTGTAGGCTTTCCTTAAATTATCGGAATTTACAACTGCATTAAGGTGCTCAATTTGACCCCAGGCCCTAGAAATTTTTTCACTTATAATTTCGATAGGCTCAACAAAGTTTTCCCATGAAGCGGTTGCACCTTTTTTTTTCAGAGATTCAATTAAGGTATTGGCTTCTTTTAAAATACTTTCTATAGCAGGAGAAATATGATCAGGTTTGATTTGATCAAATAATGGAAGGCTTTGACGATTTAAGACAGGATTATTCATCATGGTTTAAAAGTTGTGAACTAGACAGATTGATTAATCTTTTTTAGTAAAGTTTCAATTTTATCAACTTCATTTAGATTAAGTAACTTAAGAACAGAAGTCTTCATATTTTTGATTGAGCTAGTTAAAACTTGTTGTTTGACACTTAGAATATGTGAAGGATGCATAGAGAGTTGTTCAACACCCATGGCAATCAATAATTTGGTAAGTTTGGGCTCACCTGCCATTTCACCGCAGATTGCGATAGATTTTTTATATTTATGTGCTGACTTTATTGTAAGAGCAATTAATTTCAATACAGCAGGATGAAGTGGATTGTATAGATGAGATACTGCATCATCTGTGCGGTCGATTGCAAGAGCATATTGAATTAAATCATTTGTACCGATTGATAAAAAGTCTAGCTCTTGAGCAAAAATATCTGCACTGATTGCAGCAGCTGGTATTTCTATCATGCCACCAATAAGAATATTTTCATTAAATTTTATTTTCTCTTTTCTTAAGCTTGCTTTCGCTCTTTCCAGAATAAGCTTTGTTTGTCGTATTTCGTTAATGCTGCTTAACATAGGAAAAAGGATTTTAATATTTCCAAACTGAGAGGCTCTTAAAATGGCTCGAAGTTGGGTCATAAAAACTTTAGGCTCAGATAGGCATAATCGGATTGCTCTTAATCCTAATGCTGGGTTGGGGCTTATTTTTTTATTGTCCAAAGCTGTTTGTTTGTCAGCACCCGAATCTAACGTACGAATAGTGACAGGTTTTTTACCCATTGCTTCAGCTACTTTCTTATAAGCTTGAAATTGCTCATCCTCATCTGGCATGTCTTGCCGATTCATAAATAAGAATTCTGTTCTGAATAAACCAATACCACTTGCTCCGGAGGCATTTACCGAGATAATGTCGTTTGGAACTTCAATATTTGCAAAAAGTTGAATTGTGATCCCATCTTGTGTTGTAGATTTTTTTGTTTTGATACGTTGAAGTTTTTCTTGTTCATTATCCCAAGAGTCCTGAATTTTCTTATAGTGTTTTTGAATTTCTTGGGTTGGATTAATAATTACAACACCTTTTGTTCCGTCAACAATAATTAAATCATTATCGCGTATTAAGGCTCTAGCATTTTGCAATGCCACGATTGAAGGAATATTTAAACTCCTTGATAAGATAGCGGTATGAGAAGTTACGCCACCCCCATCCGTAATAAAGGCTGCATATTTATGATTTTTGAAATGAAGAGCGTCTGCCGGTGAAATATCATGCGCCACTAAAATTGTTAATTTTTCCTTATTCTTTACTGCAATTTGATTTGAATGACCTAAAAGTATTTTAATAACTCTTTCAACGACTTGAATAACGTCTTGCTTTCTTTCCCTTAGGTATTGATCTTCGATTTGATCGAATTGATTTACGACGCTATCCATTTGTTTTTTAATTGCCCATTCCGCATTACATTTTTCATTTTCAATAATGGATTTTGGCAATACAGATAATGATTTGTCATTAAGTATCATTGTGTGTGTATCAATAAATGCCCCTAATTCCCCCGGTGAATCTGAAGGAAGTTGAGATTTTATTTTATTGAGTTCAATTCTGACGGCATTAACAGCATCCTCAAATCTCTTAACTTCACAAGGAATATTTTTTATATCAATATCATATTGAACGACTTCAAGGAGCGCATTAGAGATTAAATGTGCTTTGCCTATTGCGATGCCATTCGAAACACCAATGCCATGAAGGCTAAAAGTAGTCATATAACGCTACTCTCCTTCACCAAAATAATCTTTAATAAGAGCAACAATAGAATTCAAAGCATCTTTTTCATCAGAACCTTCAGTTGTGATTGTGATATCCGAGCCTTGACTAGCCGCTAGCATCATTACACCCATAATGCTTTTTGCATTTACTTTTTTATTATTTTTTTCAATCCATATATCAGATTTAAATTGATTAGCAACTTGAGTTAGTTTTGCTGAAGCTCTGGCGTGTAAACCTAGTTTGTTAATAATTTTAGTAGAAGTTATTAGCATGTTTGATTAGATTGAATATGAATAATGCCATTTTTAGCGCCTTCAATTGCTTTAGTAATGAGGGTATCAAAAGACTCGTGTCGATAGCTAATGCTGCGAATGAGCATTGATAAATTAACACCTGCAATCGCATTCACTTTTCCAGGCTCAATTATTTTAGTAATAATGTTACAAGGCGTTGCTCCAAAAATATCTGTGAGAATCAAAACGCCATCACCTTGATTTAATCGATTAATTTTTTCTGAAATCTCCTTATACATATTTTCGTGCGCACAATCATTTTCAATTGTAAGAGAGTCTAGAAACTTTGGCTTGTCTCCTAGGACATGTGTTGCACAATCAATGAGAGATTTTCCAAGTTCGCCATGTGTAATAAGAAGGATGCCAATCATAAGTGTCTTAATGGTTAATATCTCTGTGGCGAATAATTACCTGAGATTTTGGGTTGAAGAAGTTCGTGAATAATTTATTTGCAATATAAACTGAGCGATGCTTGCCACCCGTGCATCCAATAGCTATATGGAGTGAGTGCCTTTGATCTTTTTTAAAAGCACTCAGCCACTCATTAACAAAGTGATTGATATCTTGATACATTTTATTTACTTCGTTATAGCTTTGAAAAAAATCTGCAATAGGTTTATCTAACCCAGTTAAATTTTTTAAATTAGATTCGTAATGCGGGTTAGGAAGGCAGCGCACATCAAAAATAAAATCTGCATCAAGTGGGATCCCAAATTTATATCCGAATGAACTAAATTGCAAAGCAAGATGATCTTCCTTTAATTCAATTAATTCACTCAATGCTTTCTTTAATACATTAACTGACATGCTGCTAGTATCAATTTTGTATGCAATCTCAGCTAAAGGTGCCAGCATAGAGCGTTCTTTTTCTATGGTTTCAGCAAGGGATAGCTTTTCGTTTGCGAGGGGGTGTCTTCGTCTAGTTTCACCAAATCGCCTTACGATAGATTCGGTTGATGATTCTAGGTAAATCAACTTTGTTTTAATCGATAACGACTCAATTTCTTGTATGACTAATGGTAATTTTGCAATATCAATACTTCTAATATCAACGCTAATTGCAGCCTTGTCTTGATGCTCATGATTAAGATGTTGTGAAATATTCGACAAAAGTGTGACGGGTAAGTTATCAATACAATAAAAGCCATTATCTTCGAGCGTATTTAAGGCAATACTTTTTCCTGAGCCCGATAATCCTGAAATAATAATAACTTCCATAATTAATGATCCAAGCTTAATTGCAGATTAAGCTTCTGTGACAAATGATTTATTGTGTTAGATCCCTGTTTCAGTAATGTGTAATTTTTAACTGCAGTTTCAATCAAGAGACTTATATGTCTTGTTTGAGTCATAGGGATTTCAATTTTAGGGATATTGACATCAAAAATTTTAAAAGTATTTACAGTCATTTCTAATCTAGAACAATCAATTTTTTTTCGGAATGTTTTTAACTCAATCACTAAAAAAAGTTTTTCTTCTGAAGCCACACTTTTACGACCAAATAATTTTTTAATATCAAGAATTCCAAGGCCACGCACTTCCATTAAATTTTTTAAAAGCGATGGTGCTTTTCCCATAAGTGCATTTTGATCATTTATATAAAATGACACACTATCATCAGCAATAAATTTGTGACCTCTGCTGATCAAGTCAAGCGCCACCTCGCTTTTGCCAATACCTGACTTTCCAATAATTAAAACACCTTTACCTTTTATCTGAACAAATACACCATGTGTATGGTTTGTAACTTCCCGATCTTTGGATTTTAATGAAATTAAATTAAAGAACTTTGATAGATACATTATTCAATCGGTTGATGTTTCAAACCGCCTTGAACTCGGTGATGGTCTTTATGAACTTCTTTATATTTAATGACTTGGCGATCGAGTTTGTCTGAGAGTAAATCAATGGCACTATACATACTTTCGCCTCTGCACTCAGCATGGATATCACTCTTGGGCAGGTGAATGGTAGCTTCCGCAATGTGCTCTAATTTATTAACGGTGAGAGTTACTTTTGCATCAATGACATGATCGAAATGATGAAAAATCTTAGCTAATTTGGTTTGCATATATTCCTTTAATGACGGAGTAATTTCTAAGTGATGGCCAGTTAAATGAATATTCATGACATTTCCTCAAAGTTAGGTTATAAAATTTTTCTAAGATTGGTTGGGGCTATATTTAGTATTTCTCTGTATTTTGCTACGGTTCTGCGAGCTATATTAATATCTTGAGTCTTCAATAATAAGACAATTTCATTATCTGAAAGTGGTTTTTTCGGATCCTCTTGTTTAATGACTTCTTTAATTTTAGCCCTAATTGCGGTAGATGCAAGCTCACTTCCTGACGCACTATCAATCGAGCTACCGAAGAAAAATTTGAGCTCGTAAATACCACGAGGCGTATTAATATATTTATTTGATGTGACTCGGGATATTGTGGATTCATGAAGGCCTACTTCTTCAGCAATCTCTCTTAAAACAAGTGGTTTCATCATAGACTCGCCATGATCTAAAAAGTCTTTTTGATGTCTCATAATTGCTTCGGAGACTTTAAGAATTGTGATAAAGCGTTGTTGTATATTTTTCACAATCCATTTGGCTTCCTGTATCTGACTCGACAAATGATGAGAAATGTCATTTTGTGAGTTTTTTATTAAGTCTCGATAAATATGATTTAAGCGGAGTTTTGGAATCGCTTGCTCATTCAATGAAACTTGCCATTTAGCCCTCACTTTTTTGACATTAACTTCATGTTGAATGAAATGATGACTTTCAATAGTGGAAAATATATTTCCAGGTTTTGGATTAAGGCTCTTAATTACTTTTTGGACATCTCTTAATGTTTCATCTTCACAGCCTAGTATTTTTTTAAGCCTCACAAAATCTCGCGCAGCTAAAAGATTTAGATGGTTCTTGATTACTTTAATGGAAAGTAAATGAATCGGAGTTTCTTCTTTGCTCTCAAGTTGAAGAGTCAGGCACTCTATGAGATCTCTTGCACCAATACCAGGTGGTGCTTGTTTTTGAAGAAGTTTTAGTAAAGATTCTATTTCTTCAATGGTTACTTCATATTCTTTTGGAATACTTGCTAAAAAGTAATCAAGAGGCTCTTCTAAATAGCCATCCTCATTAATTGAGTCTATTAAGAGAGAAATAATAGCCTGATCTTTTTCACTAATTGCAATTAAGTGAAAAAGATCTTCAAGGTATTGTTTTAATGTTTGTGATGCAGGCTCCTGATAGTCAGCTGATTCAGCGTAATTACTTTTTGTATATTCGTCATCCCAATTAATTTCATGTTCATAAACAGCTTCTTGATTTTCTTGATGATTTAAAATTTCAAATGAAGTTTCTTCTTGCGAAATTGTTGGGGTATTCTTATTTTCTTCTTCATCCTCTTCTTCAATCATTTCAATCAAAGGATTTTGTTGAATTAAAATTTCAAGTTCTTGGTTAAGCTCAATCGAAGACATTTGTAAAAGCTTAATAGATTGCTGAAGTTGCGGAGTAAGCGATAAATGCTGGGATGCTTTAAATTGAAGATTTTGTTTCATCGCTTAAATAGCGCTTGTTTGAGTAGTTATAGATAAAAGTCTTTACCTAAATAGACATCTTTAACATTTTGATCATTAGCTAAAGCTTTGGGCAGGCCTGATGCAAGAATTTTGCCTTGATTTACAATATATGCGCGATCACAAATGCCCAATGTTTCACGAACGTTATGATCTGTAATAAGGATACCAATTTTTTGTTGAGCAAGATATTTGATGATTTTCTGAATATCAATCACAGCAATAGGATCAATTCCTGCAAAAGGCTCATCTAGTAAAATAAAGGCAGGATCAGAAGCAAGACATCTAGCAATTTCAACGCGACGTCTTTCGCCACCAGAAAGACTGATTGCAGCATTGTTTCTAATATGAGTAATACCTAATTCTTGAAGAAGTTCTTCAAGTCTTTTATTCATTTTTTCACGTGTTAATTCTTGTAGTTCTAAAATAGCCAAAATATTTTCAGCCACTGTCATTTTTCTAAAGATTGAAGACTCTTGGGGCAGATAAGAAAGACCTAATTTTGCTCGGTTATGAATTGGCATTTTGGATATGTTGACATCATCTAATGAGATGCGTCCTCGATCAGCTGGAATAAGCCCTACAATCATATAAAAACTTGTTGTTTTTCCAGCACCATTAGGACCTAGTAATCCGACAATTTCACCGCTTTTAATAGTTAAAGATACGTCTTGAACAACAGTTCTTTTTTTAAAGCTTTTTTTAAGATTCTCAATGACTAATTCGCTCATATTAGATTGTTATTCCTGTGGTTTTTTCTTTGGCTGAATAATTGCTCGCGTTCTACCGCCAGGGACAATTTCTCCCGCTTTATTTTTAGTATTGCCGGACATTGCTTTTGCAAATTCAGCATTTGCGTCATACATGATGTAATCACCATAAACAACATCTTCACCTTTTTTTACCCATGCTTTGCTATATAAATGGACTTTATCCATACGGCCGTCATATTCGATTCTCTGCGCGCTCCCTTCAATATATTCATTCTTACCCTCTCTTTTTTGTTTGAAAGTCGTAGGGTTGCCGATACTTGTGCTATGTTGAAAGCCTTGATTATCCTCTCGAACAGTCAGTTCGTCAGCTTTAATGAGAAGCGTGCCTTGTGTCAAAATCACATTACCAGTATATACACTTGAATTCTTTGAATCGTTTGATGTCATTGTGTCAGACTCAAGTTCGATAGGTTTATCTCGATCCGCTTTTTCTGCAAAGACGTTAGACGGGCTCATGCCTAAAAAGCATAAACAAGTAAATATAAATTTTAGCAGTGATGTTTTAAAAAATATTGAGAGCATTATTTCTTCAGATTCTTATTTTGCATAATAGGATGAGCGTTTAAATTGGTTTTCTTTGATGGCTTTTCATAATGCACGCGAACTTTTTCTAACAAGGTTATTATTCCATTCTTTTTGTCATATTTCATTCCAATCGCATTGACGACAGTTTTCGGATCCTGAGTAATGCGAACAGGCCTTTTTGTAAATGCTTGGTCTTTATGAGGTAATACGGTTAATTGGTCGGTAAAAAGTTCCATTTTTGGTTTTGTTTCTGTTTCGAGACGAGCTACTTTTACATTATCAATAATCTGCACTTCTTCGCCATCAGTGGAAACAAAGCCAACCCCACCTTCAATTTGTGAGCTAGGTAGATTGTTTTTGTAACTAATAAAAAGCGGTTTTTTTAAACGCGTTGTATCGTCTTTATTAAAGTGCACCATTTCATTTGCTGACAAAATAAAACGAATAGAGCCATCTGATTCAGTTTGTGTAGTTTTAAAGTTAGTTAAAAAATAATCAGGGCTGTTACTTAATTTGTTTCCTCTTTTTTCGCTTTCATTTTCAACGGAAACTTGAACCCAGTAAGAAATAAAAGCCAAGATTGCAGCGAATAAAATGGGGAATAAAACAGAGAAACGATTGATCATTTAAGGTAAGGTGTAATGATTGAGTCGTATGTGCCTTGGGCTTTCATAATAAAGTCACAAGCTTCGCGAACGGCGCCATAGCCAGCAATTTTTTCTGTAATAAAATGCGCAATTTTTTTAACTTCATCGTGAGCTGCTGGGACGGTAATAGCTAAACCCGATTGCAACATGGGAGGTAGATCTACAATATCATCCCCCATAAATGCGCACTCTTCTGCTTTTAATTCTGTTTTTTTGATGAGATCAGTAAACGCCTCTTTTTTATCTGAAATACCTTGATAAAAATAATCGACTTCTAAGTTTTCGGCCCGAATAAGAACACTATTAGAATTGCGACCAGTAATAATCGCGAGTTTTACCCCACTTTTTTTAAGTAATCGCATACCCAAGCCATCTTGAGTGTTGAACATTTTATATTCTTGGCCATCGTCTCCAATAAATAGTGAACCATCTGTCATTACGCCATCAACATCAAAAATAACAAGTTTAATTTTTTGCGCGCGCGCCTTGAGATTAGAATCCATTAAATGACTTTCGCTTTAAAAAGGTCATGCATATTAAAAGCACCTATTAATTTGAATTCTCTATTTACTACAAGGATTCCATTAATTTTATTGGTCTCCATAAGATTAATTGCATCAATAATAATTTGATCATCAAATATTGTTTTAGGATTTTTATTCATAATTTCTTTGATCGACTGTTTTTCATAATTTATTTTTTTAGAAAGCTGCCTTCTTAAATCCCCATCAGTAAAGATACCAATAGGTTTAGACTCTTTATCCACTATTGCTGTAAAGCCTAATCCTTTGAGAGATATCTCAAGGACTGCATCAGAAAGCAATGCGTGCTCATGGATAGAGGGCACTTGATCAGTTTTTCTCATAATGTCTCGTACTCGAACAACTTGCCTTTTACCAAGACTGCCACCTGGATGTGATCGAGCAAAATCTTCAGCTGTAAATGCTCTTTGATCAAGAACGCAGATAGCTAGCGCATCACCCAGAGCAAGTGATGCTGTAGAGCTAGCTGTGGGTGAAAGCCCTAGAGGACAAGCTTCTTGAGATACCTGAGCACTTAAATGAATTTCAGATTCTTTTGCAAGTTCGGAATTGCTATTGCCTGTAATTGAAATAATTTTTGCGCCAATTCTTTTGATGACAGGAAGAATAGATATGAGCTCATCACTTTTACCAGAATTTGATAGAAAAATGACCACATCATTAGATGTAATCATACCTAGGTCGCCATGACTGGCTTCTGCCGGATGCATAAAGAAGCTAGGAGTGCCTGTGCTTGCGAAAGTAGATGCTAATTTTCTTCCAATATGTCCTGATTTCCCCATCCCACTTACCACAACTCTGCCATCGCAATGTAAAATGAGCTGAACAGCATTGACGAAATGATCATCAAGCCTATTTGCTAAAGATGATATTTCTTGTGCTTCAATATCAAGGACTTGACGGGCGCGTTCTAGCGTATTTTTTGATGATGTCTTTGTCATTTTGATATTGTAGAGGGTAATAGATACTCGTGTAAAAGGGTTTATACCTACTTTAAACCTAATAATTATTGATTAATCTTGGATGAATGAATGTTTGACTCTCTACCTTTAGTTCTTATTTTGCTAGTAAGCTCAGTTTTACTGGTTGGACTTTTCCGATATTTAAAATTACCTGCAATGATTGCTTACTTTGCAGTAGGTTTAATTTTAGGACCTCATTTAATTGGTTTATTACCTGACTCTGAGTCTGGCCGGCATTTAGCTGAATTTGGTATTGTGTTTCTGATGTTCAGTATTGGCCTAGAGTTTAGTTTGCCTAAGCTTAATTCCATGAGGCATGTACTTTTCGGTTTAGGCGGCGCACAAGTTCTTATTACTTTATTTGCTTCTATAAGTGTTGCTTGGTTATTAGGACTTCATCTAACCTCAGCATTCGTAATTGGAAGTGCATTTACTATGTCGTCAACTGCCATTGTTTCAAAAATACTAATGGAGCGCGTTGATTTAAATTCAAGGCATGGTCGATTAGCCATTGGTATTTTACTCTTTCAAGATATAGCCGTTATTCCAATCTTAATATTGATCCCAGCGCTTGGGGCTTCAACAACTGATATTGGCACTATTTTTTTAATGTCTCTTTTAAAAGCTATCTTTTTATTTTCCATTCTTTTTAAATTTGGCAGACCTTTAATGAATTCTTGGTTTGCTGTAGTAGCAAATCAACGATCACGTGAATTATTTATTATGAACGTCTTGATGATTACACTCTTATTCTCTTTTGCAACCAAGATGGCTGGATTATCTTATGGTATTGGAGCGTTTATGGCTGGTATGTTAATTTCCGAGACACGTTATCGCTATCAGGTTGAATCAGATATTGCAGCTTTTAGAGATATTTTACTTGGTCTTTTCTTCATCAGTATTGGTATGTTGCTTAATCTTCACCAAATTGCTTCAAATATGGGGTATGTAATTTTAATTACTTTGGGATTTATTTTATTTAAAGCTTTCGTAATTATGTTGCTGGCAAGATTATTTAATTATGAAATTGGTGTAGGTATTAGAACTGGACTTATCTTGGCGCAAGCTGGGGAGTTTAGTTTTGTAATATTGGCACTTGCCAGAGAAGAACATGTAATCGGAACTCATGCATTCCAAATTATTCTTGCCGCTTCATTACTTTCAATGATTTTAGCTCCATTTATCATTCAGTATAACGGTCGTATAGCGCGTTATTTATCAAAAAGCTATAACCGCAATAGCGCCGATTCAGTTCAAGCGATTCAATCCATAGGCCGCACTTTAAAAGATCATGTAATTTTATGTGGGTATGGCAGAAGTGGACAGTATTTAGGGCGCTTTTTAAAAGAAGAGAATATTCCTTTTATCGCGATTGATATTGATCCAAGTCGAGTAAATGACGCATCAGCTGGCGGAGAGCATGTAATGTATGGTGATGCAAGCCGAAGAGTTGTTTTGGAGGCGGCGGGCATTAAAACAGCTAAAGCGCTTGTGATTAGTTACGCAGATTTTAGAGCTTCTATGAAAGTACTTCATGTTATTCAAGATACATATAAAAATATACCAGTAATTGTAAGAACGTTAGATGACACACATATGGACGATATTCGTAATGCTGGAGCAAGTGAAGTTGTCCCAGAAATTTTAGAAGGTAGTTTAATGTTAGCTTCTCACGCACTTGTTGTTTTAGGTGTTCCTCTAAATCGAGTTGTGAAGCGAATCCGCTCTTTTAGAGAAGAGCGTTACAAAATGTTTAGAGGTTATTTTGGCGGCATGTCAGATGCAGAGGCTGAAGTGACTCAACCTCAATTGAGACTGCATGCGATTGAAATTAATGAAAAATCACATGTCTATTCTTGGAAGCTTATGCAAATTCCATTCGCCATGTTTAATGTTGAGCTTAAATATTTGAGGCGCCCTAATATGTTGGAAGATATAGAACCTAGAGATGACATCGTTTTGTCTCCAGGAGATGTTCTCGTAGTATTGGGTATAGCGGATAAACTTAATGCTTTAGAAAAATATGTACTGACTGGCAAATAGAGTATGACAAAAAAAGTTGCTGTCATTGGCGGCGGTATTGTGGGGTGTATAACCTCTTTTTTTCTTATTGAAAAAGGATATGAAGTCATTTTGCTTGATCAGAGCGCTGTTGGTCAGGAAGCTTCCTGGGCTGGGGCTGGTATTCTTTCCCCTTTATTGCCTTGGAACTATCAAGACACTGTAAATAATCTTTGTTTTGGTAGCGCTGATTTTTATTATCAACTTTCTGAGACTCTAAAAAAAGATACAGGTATTGATCCTGAATGGATTGAGTCAGGTATGTTGATTTACGATATCAATAACAAGGATTATGCAATAAATTGGTGTCAGAAAAACCATATTGAAGTTCAGCAAGTTCAAATAGAGAAAACCCCATGCTTATTTTTACCCCATGTAGCTCAAATAAGAAATCCTCGTTTACTTAAAGCATTAAAAACATATTTAATTAAAAATAATGTTGTCATGATGGAGCATCTAAAAGTTAGCCCCATTTTAGATTCAAATAATTTTATCCATTGTCTTCAAACTGAGAGTGGTTTTAATTTAGAAGCAGATTATTATGTTGTAGCCTCAGGCGCATGGAGCTCTTCCGTTTTAAATGAAATTGATATGCCAAAAATTAAACCTATCAGAGGACAGCTTATTCAATATCCTGCTATCCAAGAAAAATTGCCATATATTATTTATAAAGACGATTTTTATTTGGTACAAAGACAGGATGGTGTGGTTCTTGCTGGGAGCACAAAAGAAGATGTTGGGTTTGACAAAGGAATTACTGACGAGGCTAGACATTCTCTTCTGCAGAAAGCTGAATTTTTAATGCCAGTTTTAAAAAATTACAATATTGAAAATCAATGGAGTGGTCTAAGACCTGGCTCGGAAGCTAATGTACCTATGATAGAAAAGCATCATAAATATAATAATGTATACTTAAATGTAGGCCATTATCGTTATGGATTGACGATGGCACCTAAAGCAGCAAGAATAATTAGTGATTTAATAACCTTAAATGGGTAGGTATTATGCGTTTAAGTTTTTTTACAGCTTTACTTTTGTTTTTCACGAGCGCTACTGCTGTGGCGATTGAAGAGCCAGAATTCATTAGCATTGAAAAAAAAGATGCATTTGAAGTAAGAGAATACCAACCTAAATTAATTGCTCAAGTTCTCGTTACCGGCTCATTTGATAGTGCATCAAGTAAAGGATTTCGTTTATTAGCCGATTTTATTTTTGGAAACAATAAAACAAATGAAGGCTCAAAAAAAATTGACATGACTGCTCCGGTAGTTACTCGCGATGCTTCTGAAAAAATTGAAATGACGGCGCCAGTTGTTTCTGAAGAAACTGAAAGAGGCTGGTATATTAGCTTTAATATGCCAAAGCAATATTCAAAAGATACCCTTCCCATTCCTAACAATCCAGAAGTGAAAATTATAGATGTCCCTTCAGAAAAATTTGCAGTAATTACATTTTCTGGTTTAGTTCGAGAAAAAAAATATGTGGAAATGTTAAGTCTTCTTAACGAAGAAATGAGAAAGCGAAATTTAGAACCAAAAGGCCCTGTAATATTAGCTCGTTATAATCCGCCTTGGACATTGCCATTTCTTAGAAGAAATGAATTGATGATTAGATTTTAAAAGCTAATCAGACTTAAAATGCAGGATAAAAATTATGAAACCTAACAAATTTAGCAAATTTGCTCAGCATAGCCTAACAATAGTAGGGCAAGCCGTTTTAATTGTGATCGCTGTGGCAACTATTTTTGCAGTTTTTCAGGAGATCAAACATGTATGGGAGGCCGGCACAATAGCAGTTGGTGATTTATTAATGCTTTTCTTGTACCTAGAAGTGATGTCGATGTTAAATCATTATTTGGGTTCAGGAAATTTACCTGTACGCTATCCTTTGTACATTGGAATAATTGCACTGGCTCGCTTTCTTGTTTTAGATATTGCAGAAATTGATGCATTAAAGATGTTTGCCCTCTCGGGCTCAATATTACTTATTGCTATAGCTATCTTAATCGTGCGATATGGTCACGTTCGTTTCCCTTACACCGAAGATAATTAGAGTATTTGTTCTATAAGGACAGAGTTAGGTCAAGCCCTCTTTCATTTTACTTTTTTGGACTTTGTTTTATTTAGTCCCTCACCTCGTTTATAAAGCCCAGAGCGTCCTCCAGACTTTTCTACTAAGTGGATATTTGAGATGACCATGCTTCGGTCTACAGCTTTACACATGTCATAGATGGTCAGGAGGGCAATGCTGACGGCTGAGAGAGCCTCCATCTCGAGACCTGTTTGTGCGAAACATTCACATGATGATTGGCATGTGATGATATTATTTTTTTTATCAATACTAAAGTTAATATCGATTTTAGATAAATTAATTGTGTGACAGAGCGGGATGAGTTCCCAAGTTTTTTTTGCCGCTTGAATGCCTGCAATTCTAGCGGTATTTAGTACATCACCTTTTTTAATTAAATTATCTTGTATTAATTTTAAGGTTTTTTTGTTTAATTGGATGGATCCTTCTGCAATTGCTCTTCTATGTGTAATAGCCTTATCGGAAATATCAACAAGTTGTGCATCACCTTTTTGATTAATGTGAGTAAGTTTTTTCATAAATTTAATTAGGCTATCTTTGCAAACTTAGATGTAAGTGATTATTAATCTAGGTATCATACCAATGATGAAATTTAAAATTATATTATTGGCGAGTTTTTTTTGTTGCCTATCTGTTTTTGCCAATGAGTTACCTGATCTGGGCGATTCATCTCAGCTTATTATATCCGCCAAAGAAGAACAGGCTATTGCTAAAGCTATCTTAAAGGAAGTCGCAGTTAGCCCCGAAATTGTTCAAGATATTGAAGTAATTGATTATCTAAAAAATTTGGGCAATAGATTAGTAGCATATAGTCCTAATAAAACACAACAGTTTAATTTTTTTGTAGTTAATGAATCTTCCATTAATGCTTTTGCGATGCTTGGCGGTGTAATTGGTGTTCATACAGGTTTAATTTTAGCTTCAAATAATGAATCAGAGGTTGCTAGTGTATTGGGGCATGAAATTGCTCACGTGACGCAAAGGCATTTGCCAAGAATGATTGCTCAGCAGAAAAATGACTCAATTAAAACCGTATTGGGTATTGCTTTAGCACTTCTTGTTGCAAGAGCTAATCCACAATTATCAGCCGGAACTATGACTGCAGCTTCAGCCATGGGTATTCAAAAACAATTAGATTACACAAGAGAGCATGAAAAAGAAGCTGACCGTGTGGGATTTCAGATTTTAACCGACTCGGGTTTTGATGGTCGAGCAATGGTTTCGTTCTTCAGCACTCTTCAAAGAGGATCTCGTTTTTCAGAAGGTGCCGCACCCAGCTTCTTAAGAACACACCCGATTACAACTGAGCGTATAAGTGATATTTCAAACAGAGTTAAAGATACTCGTTATAGGCAAATACCGGATAACCCAGATTTTGTGTACATCAAAGCAAAATTGAGAGCTACAAATGGCACTCCACAATCTGCAGTTGACGAGTTTGAAGGAAGTATTAAAGATAAACGTTATATGAATGAAGCCGCCGAACGATATGGCTTGGCGACAGCGTATATGAGAAAAAATGATTTTGTTAAAGCCAGACAAGAGGTTGAGTGGTTAAGGACAAATGCTAAAAAGGATGTACTTATTGAAACGCTCGCATGTAAATTAGAAGTCGCAACAAATCAACCAGCTCAAGCGTTAAATTTATATTTAAAGGCTCTAAATATATACCCTAATTATCGAGCCTTAATTTATGGATTAGCAGAACACTATTTAGTGACAAATGAGCCAGAAAAAACAATTCGACTCATTAATGACAAGTTGAATATTTATCCAGATGATAGTTATTTCTATGAATTGCTTTCTAGAGCTTATTCAAAAGAGGGTAAAGAATTGCTTCAATATCAAGCCCAATCTGAAGCTTATTATCGTAAATTTAATTTGCCTAGAGCAATAGAGCAAATGGAATTTGCTGCGAAATCTAAAGATGGCAATTTTTATCAAAAATCAATTGTGGAGTCTCGTTTGAAACAATTGAAATTTGAGAATAGTCTCGAAGACATCAAAGACAAAAAATAAGATTCTTTTTTTATTCAATTTGGCTTTAGTTATTTTAAATGATAAGTAAAATAAATCATAAATATAATAACAATTGATTATACATATTAATTTGACTTGCCTATAATGATCATTTTTAAACCAACCAAAGAAGGAGAAAACGATGTCTTCACTCGTTAATACTGAAGTAAAACAGTTTAAAGCAACAGCATTTCACAATGGCAAATTCGTTGACGTTACAGAAGCAAATCTTAAAGGAAAATGGTCAGTTGTTATTTTTATGCCAGCCGCATTTACATTTAACTGCCCAACAGAAGTTGAAGATGCAGCTGATCATTATGCAGAATTTCAAAAAGCAGGTGCGGAAGTTTACATTGTGACAACCGATACACATTTTTCGCATAAAGTTTGGCACGAGACTTCACCTGCTGTTGGTAAAGCAAAATTTCCATTAATTGGAGATCCTACACATCAACTAACGCGTGCATTTGAAGTGCATATTGAAGAAGAAGGTTTAGCATTGCGTGGCACCTTTATCATTAATCCAAAAGGTGAAATTAAAACAATGGAAGTACATGACAATGCAATTGCGCGCGATGTCAAAGAAACATTGCGTAAATTAAAAGCTGCACAATATGTAGCTAACAATCCAGGTCAAGTATGCCCAGCAAAATGGCAAGAAGGAGCTAAAACAATTGCTCCATCATTAGACCTTGTAGGTAAGATCTAAATAGACAAATGAATCCCAGGCCATACATTGGCCTGGGCATTTCATAATTAGATTAATGTTTAAGGAAACATAATGGCTCTAGACTCAGCAATTAAAAATCAACTTCAAGAATATATGACCAAGCTTATTAATCCAATTAAGCTAGTGGCCTATGTTGACGAAAATCAAGCATCAAAAGAAATGATAGAGATGTTAGAAGAAGTTGGGTCTTTGTCAGAAAAAATTACTCTAAGCAAAGAAGTAGATACTTCAAAAAGAATTCCTTCTTTTGAAGTAAATAGTGAAAAGGAAGTCTCTGGCATTACTTTCGCCGGTATTCCATCAGGGCATGAATTTACCTCATTCGTTTTAGCGCTTCTTCAAGCCAGTGGATATCCTCTAAAAATAGAGGCTGAAAAAATAGAACAAATTAAAAATATTGAAGGAAAGTTTCATTTTGAAACTTATATTTCATTAAGTTGCCACAATTGTCCTGATGTAGTTCAGGCATTAAATGCAATGTCTATCATTAATCCAAATATTTCTCATGTGATGATTGATGGCGCATTATTCCAAAAAGAAGTTGAAGATAAACAGGTTATGGCTGTGCCAACTATTTACCTAAATGGAAAACCATTCGGTCAAGGAAGAATGGAGCTCGATGAGATCGTAAATAAGATTGACTTAAGCGCAAGCCTAAAAGAAGCTGAAAAATTATCTAAAAAAGAAACTTATGATGTTTTAATCATTGGGGGAGGTCCAGCAGGCGCATCAGCTGCAATTTACAGTGCGCGAAAAGGTATTCGCACAGGTATTATTGCTGAACGTTTCGGCGGACAAGTGATGGATACTTTAGGCATAGAAAATTTCATATCTGTAAAAGCTACAGAAGGCCCAAAATTAGTTGCGGCTCTTGAAGAGCATGTAAAAGAATATGAAGTTGATATTATGAATTTGCAACGCGCAAAAAGCGTTCAAAAAAATGATTTGAATTCATTATTTGAAATAGAACTTGAAAACGGCGGGAAACTTAAAAGCAAATCAGTGATTGTTGCATCTGGAGCAAGATGGAGGGAATTAAACATTCCTGGAGAAAAAGAATTTAAAGGTAAGGGTGTCGCATATTGCCCTCACTGTGATGGCCCTTTATTCAAAGGAAAACATGTTGCAGTGATAGGAGGAGGAAACTCCGGTGTTGAGGCTGCAATCGATCTTGCGAATATCGTAGGACATGTCACTCTTCTTGAGTTTGCATCGGAACTAAAAGCCGACGATATCCTACAGAAAAGACTTTATAGTTTATCAAATGTAGATGTCATATTAAATGCGCAGACTACCGAAGTGATCGGCAAAGATAAGGTGAGCGGCATGACTTATCTAGATCGAAAAACAAATGAGAAGAAAACTATTGAGCTTGAGGGTATTTTTATTCAGATTGGATTATTACCAAATACGGACTTTGTTAAAAACGCTGTAGATCTTTCACAATTTGGTGAAATTACGGTTGATAATCACAACCAGTCTTCATTGCCAGGGTTGTTTGCTGCAGGCGATGTAACGACCGTGCCTTATAAGCAAATTATCATTGCTATGGGAGAAGGGGCCAAAGCTTCTCTTGGTGCCTTTGATTACCTTATTCGCCAATAAGCTAAATTTTATTAGCCTCTATAATTTCTTTTAGTAATGGCAATGTGATCGGTCTTTTATAAGTTAAAGACCATTGATCCAAAGCCTCTAATATAGAAAATAAATTTGGCATATCTCGTTTTAGATATTTTAGGCAATAATCAATAATATCCATACCCAGTTTCATACCTCTTTCATCCGCATGTTTTAAGAGGGCCAGTTTTTTTTCTTTATCGGACAGACCTATCACTTCGTAAGTAACACCCCAAGCAAGTCTTGTTGCTAAATCATCTCTTAATTTCATTTGGAGGGGAGAGTGAAGTCCTGTCACCAACATATTTTTTTTTGAATCTTTACAATGATTGTAAGTGTTAAACAATGCAATTTGACCTGACTCATCAAGTAAATGAACATCATCATGAATCACAAATCCATGATCTGATGCAATATGAGCCAAATGAGATTTGCCCGAGCCTTCATTGCCCCATAGATATATAAATTGAATGGGTAATTGATTGGAGATAATTTGCTTTAAGGTATGGACTGCTTCGATATTTTGACCAACTACAAAATTTTCAAAAGATTGTTTTGGTGTTGGAGATAGAGCTAATAGCATTTGTTTCATATCTATGGGAGCTTATTTAGATAAAGATTGGCTTAATTATGCACATCTTTAAAATATATTTCGGTTAAAATTTCAATTATAACGACTAACCCAAATATTTAATGAAAGAGAGCTAATCTTTTGAATAAAGATGACACAAAAAAAGATATCCAATCGATCACTTATCGGGATGCAGGAGTGGATATTGAGGCAGGGGATCAGCTTGTTGAAAGAATTAAGCCTTTTGCAAAAAAAACCATGCGAGCTGAGGTCTTAGGAGGCATCGGAGGTTTTGGATCATTGTTTGAAGTTCCTAAAAAATATAAAGAACCTGTTCTGGTTTCAGGCACTGACGGAGTGGGTACAAAACTTAAATTAGCATTTGAATTGAATAAACATGACACTGTTGGAATTGATTTGGTTGCTATGAGTGTTAACGATATATTAGTGCAAGGTGCTGAACCCTTATTCTTTCTTGACTATTTTGCATGCGGTAAGCTTGATGTAGAAACAGCTTCTCAGGTTATTAAAGGTATTGCGGAAGGTTGCACTCAGTCTGGATGCGCTCTTGTAGGGGGGGAAACAGCAGAAATGCCTGGTATGTACCCTGAGGGTGAATATGATTTAGCTGGATTCGCGGTAGGCGTTGTAGAAAAAAGTGAAATTATTAATGGCAAAAAAATACAATCCGGTGATGCGGTCATTGGCCTTGCATCTAGCGGAGCCCATTCAAACGGATATTCTTTAATTAGAAAAATTATCAATAATGAAAAGGCTGATTTCTCAGCCTCTTTTGATGGAAGGACATTAAGAGATGTTGTAATGGAGCCGACTAGGCTCTATGTAAAGTCTATTCTTAGGCTTAAAGAGACAATTCAAATTAAAGGTATTGCTCATATTACGGGGGGCGGTATTACTGAAAATATCCCACGTATTTTAGGGACGGCTTTAATGGCAGAAATTCAATCATCAAGCTGGCCATTACCAAACCTTTTTCAATGGTTACAAGATAAAGGGAATATTTCAAATAAAGAGCTTTATCGAACATTTAATTGTGGAATAGGTATGGCTATAGTCATTGATAAAAATGACGTTGTCAAAGCAAAGCAAATCTTACAAGAATCCGATGAAACGGTTTATGAAATAGGCATCATTAGAGAACGGCAAGCTAATGAGCATCCTACTATGGTGATTTAATATAAATATGAAAAGATTATTGCCATTTAAAATGTGGCTATCATTTTTTTTATTTATATTTAATACGTTAGTTTTTTCAAAAGAACTTCCAAATATTTTAGAGATGAAATATGAGCTGACTCAAAACGGAGAATTGCTGGGTACTGTCGTTGAAAAATTTGTAACTGATGAAACTCAAAAATATCGTATTGAGAGCGTGACAAAAGGTGCTGGCCTCTATGCTTTATTTGGAGATCGCATATTGATGAGCGAAGGAAGTATTTCGCCAGAAGGCTTGAAGCCAAAACACTTTGAAGTTCATCAAGGAAATAATTCAAGTAAAGATGCAATCGTAGATTTTGATTGGGAAAATCAAATACTAATCACTCGCTACAAAGGCTCAGAAACAAAAGAAAATATAGAAAATAAAACACAAGATTTAATTAGTTACTTATATCAATTCAATTTTGAAAGTTTTGATGATTCTATGATTGAGTTCGCAGCTGCTACAGGTAAAAAATACAAAAAATATCAGTTTAAGATCTTAGATAAAAAAGCAATGCTTTTATTGGGAGATAGAAATTTTGAGACTATCTTCATGCAGAGCGTGGCTGAAAAAGACGGAAAACCGGAAACTCAAATATGGTTAAACAGTAAATTTTATAAATTACCAATTCGCATTCGTTATCAAGAAAAAAATGGTTCAATACTAGAGCAAAATTTGGTGCAGGCGAATATAGATCTCAATGGGCTTTGATCCTATAAAAAATATACTGAAAAGTAATCATATAAAGTTTTTGTTGGCCATCTTCGTCTCAATTTTAGTCCATCTTTTTTTATTGGGGGGTATTGATTTATACAACCCATTTTTTTTAAAAAATTCCGATAATCTGAATATTATTATCGAAAGCCATCTTGAATTACCTTTAAAAAAAGAAGAAATAGTAACGAAGCAAAAATCATCTAGAGCTAAAAAAAATAGGCAGACAGGTAATAATTCAAACGAAGAAAAAGATAGTTCAACAAAAGATTTGAATCAAGAGATTCAAAATAATGAATTAAATGAAATTTATCAATCTAGTGAAAAAAAAGAAATTCAATATAAAAAAGTAATTATTGATTATGATGTAAGAAGAAGTTTAGATGGATCTCCTGTAGGTTCTGCAAGAACTATGTATCTCTTAGGGGAAAATAATCAATACAGCATTAAAAATGAAGTTGAAGCAAAAGGCTTTGTCTCTCTTTTTTATTGGAATAAATTAGTGCAAACAAGCGACGGAGTAGTAACTCCAGAAGGCCTGAAGCCAAAAAATTACCATTATCAATTTGGTAGCAAAATTGATAATTTCGCAGTTTTTGATTGGGAGTCTAAAAAAATAATTACCACAATGAATGGAAAAACAAATGAATTTGATATGTTTGAAGGCTCCCAAGATATGTTAAGTTTCATGTATCAATTTATGTTTGAACCTCCTCTAACAAAGATGAAAATCTACATTACAAATGGTAAAAATTATAAACCATATGATTATTCATATATTGGAGAAGAAGTCATTGAAACCGAAGTGGATAAGATTCTAACTATGCACATTGCAAAATTTAATTATAACAATGAAGAAAGAATTGATTTATGGCTTGCAAAAGACTATAGGTACCTTCCTATCAAAATAAGGAAGACAGAAAAAGATGGAAGTATTTTAGATCAGTCTGCAAAAAAAATTGAAACAGAAAGTTTAGGGCCTTAAACATGCACAACCTAAATTTAATACAACATTGTGCAAATATTTTGGGGCAAATATTAGATTTCCATGGGCCTGCAGATATGAAATTAAGTAACTACTATAGAGAGCATGGCGAACTTGGACAGAAAGACAGAGGAGATATTGCTGAATGTATCTATGGCATTATTAGGCGACTCAGATTTTTAAAAAAAATAAATGAAGATGATCCTAACTACAAAAAGCTTGTAATTGCGTGGCTAATAAAAATTGAAGGCAGAAGTATTCGCGACCTAGAGCACGGGTTAAGTAAAGAAGAACTCGAATGGGCTAAATCATTAAAATCTAGAGATACAGAAAAATATACATGGCCAGAAAAATTGAGTTTGCCCGATTGGCTTTGGGATTTATTGGTTGACCAATATGGTATTGAGGAAGCAGTACTTTTGGGCAGAAGTTTTCTTGAGCCAGCCAAACTAGACATAAGAGTTAATACTATAAAAATGAGCAGAGATGAGCTAATTAAATTACTTACCAAAGAAGTAACTCATATTGAAGTTATGACTTATTCACCCACAGGAGTCCGAATTCCCAGGGGAACATCATTAAGCCGAAATCCATTATTCGTTGAAGGAAAAATTGAGGTTCAAGATGAAAGTAGTCAAATATTAAGTTTTGTAATAGATGCAAAAAGAGGAATGATGGTTGCAGATTTTTGTGCAGGTGCAGGTGGTAAGAGCTTAGCAGTAGGAGCAATTATGAAAAATACTGGACGGATATATGCTTATGATATTTCTGAAAAAAGGATTCTTAATTTAGGTAAGCGATTAAAAAAATCTGGATTATCTAACTTATTCGCACAAAAAATAAAAAATGAAAAGGATGCTAAATTAAAAAAATTGAATAGCAAGTTTGATCGAGTACTTGCTGATGTTCCATGTAGTGGAACTGGTACTTTTAGAAGAAATCCAGATTTAAAATGGAAAAATTCTATGCAAGATCTTGATGAGCTCAATGTTAAACAATTGGCTATTCTTGAAGAAGCTAAAAAGCTTGTAAAAAAAGAGGGCCGATTAATTTATTCTACATGCAGTCTTTTGAAGAGAGAAAATGAGTCTATCGTTGAGATTTTTTTAAAAAATAATAAAAATTTTAGATCTATTTGTGTTGATGAAATATTAATGAAAAATCAAATACCCCTTTCTACAGGCGATTTTTTAAAATTAACACCTCATCATCAGAAAACAGATGGTTTTTTTGCCGCAGTTCTTGAGCGTATAGATTAAGTAGATGAAACATACGACAAATCATCAAATTTTAATTGGCGTATTCGTTGGTTTATTTATTGGCCTTTATATCAAAGTCAATCCTTATGCTATTGGGAGTGATTTAATTATTTATTTAGCTGATCTTGTTGCTGATATATTCGTTTCTTCTCTAAAGATGGTGCTAATTCCAGTAATATTCTTTTCTATATCTGTAGGTATAGCCAATCTAAGTGGACATAAGCAGTCATCAAGAATTTGGTGTTTAACATTTTCATTCTTTTTCGTCTCCATGACGCTAGCAATTATATTGGGACTTGGATCAATGAACTTAATTGAGCCAGGACGAGGCATGTCTTTGTCTATATTTAGTGAGCAATTAAATAATTTTCACTTATCTGCAATTCCCCTTTCTGGATTTATCAAGCAATTTCTTAGTGGTATTTTTGTTAATCCATTTAAAGCAATGACTGAAGGAAATATTCTAGGCGTTATTACATTTTCGATATTAGTAGGCTTTGCAATTGTAAAAGGAGGAAAAGAATTTTTGGAGGTAAAAAAGATATTCAATGGTTTATTAGGGATTACCATGAAGATAGTATCTTGGATTGTAAAATTTTCTCCTTACGGTGTTTCGGCTCTTATTGTTAAATTAGTCTCTCAACAATCGCCTGATTTATTTGTTACGTTATCAAAATTCATAATAGTAATTATTGGCATGACGCTTTTTCATGGAATAGTCATTTTGCCTTTGCTACTTTATTTTTTTGCAAAAATAAATTTATTTGTTTTATGGCAAGGTGCTCGAGAGGCAATTTTGACCGCTTTTGCAACCAGTTCTAGTAGCGCGACAATTCCAATCACCTTGAGAGCTGTTGAAAAAAATTTAAAAGTTAAATCTGATATTGCTGGATTTGTTATACCTCTAGGGGCAACCATGAACATGGATGGCACCGCGCTTTATGAGGCTTCTGCTGCCCTATTTATTGCAAACCTCTCCGGCATCGATTTAAGTATAGGACAGCAAATCATCATCTTCTTTACGGCAATGATTGCTGCGATTGGTGCGCCTGGTATACCAAGTGCTGGTATGGTCACTATGGCTATGGTATTACAATCTGTTGGATTGCCTTTAGAAGCTCTTGCTATTTTATTACCTATTGATCGTTTACTTGATACATTTCGAACCGCAGTAAATGTAGAGGGGGATATTGTTGTTAGTTTGATCGTACAAAAATTAATTGGTAAAAATTAATTTTTATTTAGTAATTGATTAAAGTGACTTTTTATTTTGCCCCATTCAAAATAAGGGCCTGGATCCGTTTTCCTAGATGGGGCAATATCTGAATGTCCTGCAATGTCTTTAATAGGATATTCTTTGATTAAGGATTGCATTAGTTCGTTAAGACAAGCATATTGTGCTGCTTCAAATGCATCATAATCACTTCCTTCTAGTTCAATACCGATTGAAAAATCATTACAATTATTAATTTGATTCCAACTAGATTCGCCAGCATGCCAAGCTCGGTCTAGACAAGATACAAACTGAAAAAGCGAGCCATCGCGTCTAATCAAGAAGTGACAGGATACTTTTAGGCTTGCAATAGATCTAAAGTATTCATGATCATCAGGATTAAGTTTATTTGTAAACAAATCAATAATATTATTTCCCCCGTAAATTCCAGGCGGAAGACTAATATTATGAATTACAATTAAATTCACATTGAACTTATTCGGCCGACTATCAAAATTGGGCGATAATATGATCTTTGCTTTATTTGCAAATCCAGCATCATTTATTATTATAGGGTTAAGCATCGTTAATCTATTGAAGTATTAAAATTAAAGGATTGAAATGATCTTCTTAAAGTTATCTTTCATGTTACTAGTAATTCTAGTCTCAGCTGAGATATTTACCAATGCGCTTGAGCATTTAGGTGAGAAATTAAAAATTTCTGAGGGTGTGACAGGATCAATTTTTGCAGCTATAGGTACTGCGCTTCCCGAGACATTGGTGCCACTATTGGCACTTTTATCGTCACATGGAGATATCGAAACTAATCATCAAGTTGGAGTAGGCGCTATTTTGGGTGCTCCGCTGATGCTTTCTACGCTAACAATGTTTATTATGGCTGCATCTGTAATTGGCCATCGAGGGTTTGGAGGGCATTTAAAGCCGGAAAAAACTGGATTAATTAGAGATTTAAATTTTTTTATAACCGCATTTGTTTTTACTGGAATAGCTTTATTTATTCCTCATACATCTGATCTCACTCGGGGGTTGATAGCTTTTTTAATGATATTTTCGTATTTCATTTATATTCTCATGACAATTAGAGCGTCAAAAAAACTTGTGAAAGAGGGGCATGCCACGGAAGCATCAAGTCCAATGTTTATGGAAAGAATTGGATGTCCAAATAACTTCCTAATTATTGCTATACAACTATTGGTTGGTTTGGCTTTGTTAATATTCGGAGCGAAGGGTTTTATTTACGGAATTGAAGAAGCTTCATCTATTTTAGGAATTTCTGCTCTTATTTTATCTATGTTAATTATTCCAATAGCAACGGAGCTTCCAGAAAAAGTGAATAGTATTTTTTGGATACGAAAAGGTAAAGATACCCTCGCTTTTGGGAATATAACTGGCGCCATGGTATTTCAAGGAACACTACTGCCTGCAATAGGCATTCTCTTGACACCGTGGGAGCCGAGAAAAGAAGTGTATCTATGTATTCTTATAACACTTATTTCTTCTTTATGGATTAGAGCTCTTATTCAGAAATCAAATATAAAAGTGTGGCATTTAGGCGTAAACGGAATTTTTTATTCTTTATACCTCTATTTTGCACTTCATTGACTTAGTCTTTATTTGTGAAGATAAAAAACCCCCCACTCATAAGAACTTATGGTTCATTGGTTTATGAATTATTTGCTCTTGTCCCAATATGGATGATAGCAGGATTTATTTTTATATTTTTTTTTGACACATTTTTTGGATATTATCAAAAATTAATATTTCAAATTTATTTATGGTTTATCTCTGGAGTTTATTTTACTTATTGCTGGACAAAATCAGGCCAGACTCTAGCGATGATGGTGTGGAAATTAAAAATTATATCTCCTCAAGGACGTTTGACAAGAAAACTAGCATGGAGACGATATATTTATGCAACTTTAGGAACCATTATGGGAGGCGTAAGTTTTTTATGGGCACTTACTAATAAAAAACATTTATATCTTCATGATCAAATTTTGAATTTTCATTTTATTGATGTTCGATTTTGTAAATCAACACCATCCCAACTAGGAAAAAAATAAGTGTGGGCATAAGGGCGCAAGTTAGAGGCTGCCAATCATTAAGAAGCCCAATATATCTAAAAGATGAATTCATAATTTGATAAAAGATACCTATTAAAATACCTAAGAAAATTTTAAAATTTTTACCACCTGAACGCTCTTGAAAAAATCCAAATGGAATGGCAAATAAAACCATTACAATAGAAGCTAAGGGATAAATTAATTTTCCCCATAAAGCTACTTCATATTTTGTAATTTTTTGCTTATTATTTTTTAAATATCTAATGAAATTAATTAGGCTTATTGATGACATTTTTTCTGGAGAAACAAGAAGTACATTCATCATTTCAGGTTTGATAAGTGATTTCCAAATTGCACTTTTTAGTGAATTTGTAGAAACCTTATCTTTATCAAATATTGTTTGATTAATATCATCAAGCTTCCATTCGGAGTTTATAAAACTTCCTTTTTTGGCATTTGTAATTGTTCTTAAACGAAAGGTTTTATCAAATTCGTATATGTGAATTTCAGATAAGCTTGAGTCAGGTAAAACATGTTCTATATTAATAAAACTATTATTATCTTTTATCCATAGACCAGATTTAAATTCTTGTGTAACAATCGCGTCTTTAGCAGTAATTTTTATTTGTTGTGCTTTTTTTTCGGTTATTGGGGTTATAAGATCTCCTACAGCAAATGTAAATAATGTAAAAAATAATCCGGTAAGAGATAAGGTATATGCAATACGTTTTATTGAAAATCCACTTGATCGAATGACAGTCAATTCAGAATTTTCAGAAAGCTGACCCATGGTATACATAGATCCAATAAGCACCGCAATAGGAACGATTTCATAAACATGACCTGGAATGCTAAGAGCAACATAGCTAAAAATGGTAAACATATTATATGTACCTTTTCCTAAATCATTAATCTCCTGAATGAAGTCGAAAAAACTTAATATGCCTATTATGCCGATCATGACCCAAAAAATTGGAATGGCTAATTCTAGATTAAGATAGCGATTTAAAATTTTCACCTTGTATTTAAGACACTTTCTTGAAACTGAATAATGGCTGATTAATGGATCGCCTATAAGTTAAATAGATAGCTGCTAGGAGAAAGAGTAAGTGAATTGGCCAGAAGCCAATTACAATGTTTACTTTTTTTAAAGTAATTAATGTGTTCATAATAGCTAAGAGATTGTTGTAGATTATAAAAATAAGTACAGCAAAAATTATATTAAGAGATCGTCCTGCACGAGGATTTGTGAAGCTTAAAGGAATAGCTAAAAAAACCAATAAAATGCATGCGATGGGAGACGCAATTCTCCATTGCAATTCCAGGCGATCATCAAATGAACTAGATTTAATTACATCAGAGAGTTTTTTGCTATCAATACTTTCTGTGTAAGGTTCAACTGACTGTTGAGCTGTCAAAATACCATACTGGTCAAATTCAGTTGTAGAGAACTCTTTTGTGTTAGGAACGCCCTCATATCTTCGACCTTTCTGCAAAATGATATAGTTGTCACCTTTGTTTGAAATTTCTCGGTGAGCATTATTTGCAATTACAACACCAAGTTTGTTATGTTGTTTTGTTTGAACAAATATATTTTTTACGGCACTTCCTAATTCATCAAAGCTCTCAACATAAAATATCCGCTCAGAACTTTTTGATTCCTTAAATGTCCCTGGGTTAATACTAGCCATCTCATCACGACTTTTTAATTGGCTTTTATATTGATCAGCTGTTCTAACTGCCCAAGGATTGAGAAAAAGAGAAAGAAAAGCCACCATAATTACAGCTGGTAAGGCAAATGAAGTAATAGGTTTAATAATTTTTGCCAGACTCATGCCCGAACTTAGCCAAATAATCATTTCATGGTCTCGATACCAACGAGAGAGCGTAAGGAGAACTGCTAAAAAAATGGAAAGGGATAATAGAAGTGGTGAATATTTGATAAGGTTAAGACCAAGAATTGTTTTTATAGAGTCATTGGGGATGTAGCCCTTACTTGCGAATCTAAGATAGAATGAAATTCTTTGGGCCATCACAATACTTATAAGTATTAAGAGTGCCGTAATTGAATTGGTAAGCAGCTCTTTTTTTAATGAAGTTTTAAATAACATTGATTTTTCCCGTTTTTAAAATTCGAGAATATTTAAGGAATATATATGAAATTTAGCATAAAAACCGATCAGCTGGATAAACAACGCGCAGATGTATTGGTCATTGGAGTTTATGAATCCCTCAAGGTTGTATATGACAAGCTGTCTTTAACCGCTATCTCTATTGGTCATATTGCCTCTCTATTGAAACATGGAGATATGAGTGGCAAAGTGGGCTCTTCTCTTATTGTGTATAACGTTCCCGGAATAAAAATTCCAAAAATACTTTTAATAGGTTTAGGCAAAGAAAAAGAGTTTGATGGAAAAAAATATCATGCTGCGGTGAAATCCATGGTTTATGGACTTAAGAAAATGGATGTTAAATCAGTCATATCCCATTTGCAGATTGCGTCAGTTAAAGAAGGTGATATAGCCTGGAATATTGAGCATTTTGTTAATGAAGTTATGGATGCAAGTTATGAATTTAATGAGCTTAAAACTGTTAATAAAAAAACCAAGAAAATTTTTGATTTTTTTATAGTAGCAGATAAAAAAAGTCAAAAAATTGCAGAAGAGGCGATGCAGAAATCCTTTGCTTTAGCAAAAGGAATTGAACTTACAAAAACACTTGGCAATCTTCCGCCAAATATCTGCACACCAACCTTTTTGGGCAAAAAAGCTCAAGAAATTGGAAAAGAACATGGTATGAAAATTGATGTTTTAGATCAGAAGCAAATTGAAAAATTAAAAATGGGATCTTTTCTGGGTGTTGCCAAAGGAAGTAGACAGCCTCCTAAATTTATTGTGCTTCAACATAATAAAGGTAAAAAAACGCAAAAACCTATCATTTTAGTTGGCAAAGGAATTACTTTTGATGCGGGAGGTATATCAATTAAGCCTGCAGGTGATATGGATGAAATGAAATACGATATGTGTGGAGCAGCTAGTGTATTAGGAACTTTTAAGACGATTGGCTTATTAAAGCTTCCTATAAATGTCATTGGAATAATTCCAACATGTGAGAATTTGCCAGATGGATTAGCTTTGAAGCCAGGCGATATTTTAACTAGTATGTCAGGACAAACTATTGAAGTGCTAAATACAGATGCTGAGGGTCGATTGATTCTGTGTGATGCATTAACTTATGCAGAGAGATTTAATCCTGATGTAGTGATTGACATTGCCACTCTGACTGGTGCATGTGTAATTGCCTTAGGTCATCATGCTTCAGGTTTATATAGTAATGACGACAAGTTAGCGAAAGATTTAGAATCAGCAGGTCAAATATCTATGGATCGAGTATGGCGCATGCCGCTGTGGGAGGATTATCAATCACAACTAGATAGTAATTTTGCTGATATGGCAAATATTGGCGGAAGGGCTGGAGGGAGTATTACTGCTGCATGTTTTTTATCTAGATTTACAAAAAAATATAAATGGGCTCATTTAGATATTGCAGGTACCGCATGGAAATCTGGAAAGGCGAAGGGAGCTACGGGAAGGCCAGTTAGATTACTAACTCAATATATTTTAAGTAAGTTGCATTAAGTCTTTATGACTTATATCGACTTTTATTTTAATGTAGAAAATAAATTCAATAAAATTCATGAAATTATAGAAAGAGAAATTTTTCGTAAAAGAAAAATATTTATTCATGTAGATAATTTAAGCAGCGCAAAAACATTAAGTGATTTTCTTTATACGACTTCACGTACTTCATTTCTTCCTAATTCTATAGGGCATTATGAAGAAATGGCTCCTATCCACATCGACTGGGATCATAAATTTGTGAGTGATGATTTTATGATTAATTTAAAGTCAGATATTTCATCTTCTTTTTCAAGATACTTAAGGTTAATTGAGATTGTGTCGCAAAATGAGGAAGATAAAAAAACGGCGAGGGATCGTTTAAAATTTTATCGCGATCGCGGGTATGAAATTCAGTTAATTGATGCCAAAAAAGAGATGTAATTAGCTAGTAAGTTCGCTATACCGAGTAGAGTCTAAAAAAAGTTCTTTGTTATCAATATTGTCATGAGATGTTATTTTACAAATCCAAGTTTCATAGGGTTTGTCATTAATTAGTTCTGGCGTTTTTTGAATGTTGGAATTAATTTCAATCATCACACCATTGAGTGGACCGACTAAATCAGAAGCAGTTTTGACAGATTCAATCACTCCAAAGGCTACATTTCTTAAAATTTGACTTTGTAATTCGGGTAAATTTACAAAAACAATATCACCCAAAAGATTTTGAGCGTAATCAGTGACACCAACTTCGTAAGTGCTCTCACTAATAGATCTAATCCATAAGTGCTCAGGTGTATAAATAAGTGTATTAGGAATATTCATAATAAATTAGCTAATAGGAATTTTATCTTTAAATACATTAAGTTAATGACAAATATGATTTTTTTGTTTATTATCGCGTAAATTTAGTAAGAATAGGAGATTACCTAGTGAAAGAGCGTATCAGACTTTTTTTCATCCTAAGCTTAACTTTTTTCTTAGCCTCAGTATCAGCCGAAGCAAACCAACCAAGATCTAAAAAACCAACAAAAGCAGAATTAGCTCGTATATCTGCAGCAGATAATAAGACAAATAAAGATGGCCTCTTAAGAGTAGCTTCTTCTAACGCACTTATTGTCAATCAAAATACAGGTGAAGTTTTGTATGCAAAAGATACAGACGCACAAACCTCTATTGCGTCTGTAACTAAACTTATGACGGCTATGGTCACTTTGGATGCAAAGCTCCCTATGGATGAAGAGATTACCATTACTGAAGAAGATGTAGATACCTTAAAAAATTCAAGTTCAAAATTACCTGTTGGAACAGTATTGCCTCGTTCAGAACTTCTTAAAATCGCTTTAATCGCTTCAGATAATCGTGCAGCATCAGCATTAGGCAGAAATTACCCGACCGGAAAAACTGGTTTTATAAATGCAATGAACATTAAAGCATTGCAGCTTGATATGACACGAAGCGAGTTTGCAGATCCTACAGGCCTCAATAATCATAATATGTCGACAGCAGAAGATCTTGTAAAGATGGTAAAGGCTGCTTATCAATATCCTGAAATTCGTGAAATTACAACTACAGCTTCATATGAAGCCTATGTTAAAGGGCACCGCGCGCCAGTGAACTTTAATAATACGAATGGATTGGTTAGGAAAAGTGATTGGGTGATTGGTTTGTCAAAGACTGGTTTTATTCAAGAAGCTGGAAAATGCCTTGTTATGCAAGCCATGATTAGCGGACAGCCGATGATTATCGTATTACTCAAATCTTATGGAAGTGCCACTCGAATTGCAGATGCGAATAGAATTAGAAAATGGATTGAAAAAACATCTTCAATTTCTTTTTCGGACCAATCTAAAAGAAATAGCTAAGCTTTTTTAGTTTTTACGATCTTCTTTTTTTGCTGCAGGTTTCTTAGCAGCCACTTTTTTCTCAGTTGTTTTCTCGGGGGTTGTTTTTTTAACTGCCGCTTTCTTTTTACCTTTACCCGAAGCTTCTTTATTGCTAATAAGAAGTAAAGCTTCTTCAAAAGTAATTTTTTCAATATCTTGATCTTTTGGAAGGGTGACTTTGGTTGAGCCTTTTTGAAGATATATGCCATAGCGACCATTAAAGATTTCAATTGAAAGATTTGTTTCGGGGTCATTACCCAAGTTTCTTAAAGGTGCATTTTTAGCAATAGCTTCTGCAATGAGCTCAAGTCCTCGTTCGAGTGTTACATCAAAAATAGATTCTGACCTCGGAATAGATTTAAATTTTCCATCATAATTTACATAAGGCCCAAAACGTCCAATATTTACAATGACTTTCTTGCCTGTATCTGGGTGAAGACCTAGCTCCTTAGGAAGTGATAAAAGATTTAATGCGATATCTTCATTTAGATCACTTAGTGATATCTCTTTAGGAACACTTACCCGTTTAGGTTTCTTTTTACTATCTTCATCTTGAACGCCAACTTGAAGATAAGGTCCGTAGGGACCGACTAATAAAAGAACATCTTTCCCAGTTTCAGGATCTTTACAAACAATTACAGGTTCATTTGGAGTACTTGAGTCACCGTTTACATTTCTTGTGTAATCACAATCAGGATAACCCGAACAACCAATAAATTTACCTCTTCTGCCTAATCTAGAAAATAAAGGCTTGCTACATTTGGGACAGTCTTCATGAATAGCTTCTTGAGTAATTTCAGCTCGATCTATATTTGATTTTTCAAGAATTGTTTTATTGAAATCATCCCAAAAGCTTTTAAGAAGTGGTACCCATTCTTTATTGTTTTCTGCAATTTCGTCTAAAGAACTTTCAAGACCAGCAGTAAAATCATAATCAACATAACGAGTAAAATGTTCAGTTAGAAATTTGTTAACTACACGACCTACATCAGTAGGCATAAATCTCTTTTTATCAAGAATGACATATTCACGATCTTGGAGTGTTGAAATAATGCTTGCATAGGTAGAAGGTCTACCAATACCATATTCCTCTAGAGATTTTACTAAGCTAGCTTCAGAGTATCTTGGAGGAGGTTCAGTAAAATGTTGATCACCATAAATTTTATCGACCGTCAGAATTTCACCAGTTTCAAGGGGAGGTAATTTAAGAGAGTCTTCATCTTCATTTGAAGCATCGTCCAAGCTCTCAGTATAAATAGCAATAAATCCAGGGAATATAAGTGTTTGACCAGTAGCCCTAAATAAATTTGCTTCAGATCCAATAGCAAGATCTACACTTACAGCATCAAATTTAGCCGGTGTCATTTGACTTGCTAAAGAACGCTTCCAAATCATTTCATACAGCTTAAATTGTTCAGGAGATAATTTACCAATAAGGCTTTGAGGTGTTCGGCTGATATCTGTCGGTCTAATTGCCTCATGTGCCTCTTGCGCATTTTTTGATTTAGTTTTATAAAAAATAGGTGCTTTAGGTAAATAATCTGCATCAAAATTTGTTTGAATGTAACCTCTAATTTGATTTATTGCTTCATTTGAGAGCGTGAGTGAATCTGTTCTCATATAAGTAATTAAACCTACAGTACCACTTCCAATATCAATACCCTCATAAAGCTGTTGAGCAATTCTCATCGCTCGACTTGTTGTAAAGCCAAGTTTACGCACCGACTCTTGTTGAAGTGTTGATGTAGTGAAAGGAGGTGCAGGATTGCGTGTTCTTTGTTTCTTTTCAATACGAGTTACTTTAGTTTTGCCAGCACTTTCTAAAAGTAATTTTCCGACAATAGACTCATGATTTTCTTTTGAGGTAATAGTAAATTGTTCAACTTTCTTATTATCGAGCTGAATAAGTTTTGCTTGAAATTTGTGTTTAGCTTTTAAAGAATCCAAATGAATCGTCCAATATTCCTGACTGATAAATTTTTCAATTTCAATTTCTCTCTCAATAATAAGTCTTAGTGCCGGACTCTGAACTCTACCTGCTGATAAGCCCCTTCTTATTTTCTTCCACAACAGAGGTGATAAATTAAATCCCACAAGATAATCGAGCGCTCTCCTCGCTTGTTGCGCATTGACAAGGGGCATTAATATATCTCTTGGATGCTCAATAGCATGCTCAATAGCTGATTTAGTAATTTCCTGAAAAATGACGCGTTTGATTAATTTGTCTTTAGTTAATTTTTTTTCATTCAGAATCTCTAGGATATGCCATGAAATAGCCTCTCCTTCACGATCTGGATCGGTAGCTAGATAAACTTCATCTGATTTTTTTACAGCCCTTGCAATCTCATCAACGTGTCTCGAATTTCTTTCAATAATTGCATAATTCATTTTGAAATTATTGTCTGTTTCAACAGCACCTGTCTTTGGAATGAGATCGCGAACATGGCCATATGATGCTAAAACTTCAAATTTACTACCAAGATACTTTTTAAGGGTTTTGGCTTTAGATGGAGATTCAACAATTAAAAGTTTAGACATTAGGTGGTTTTGGATAAAAAATTTTGAAGAATAATAAATTTAAATCTTGATATATACAAGGTGTCTATACTAACTTAGTTAAATAAATTACGTTAATTAAATTTAAATAATGATTTTAAGAAGCGATATTTTCAGCGAATAACGAGATATTGCTTAGGTCAGCGTTAAGGTTTCTAATTAAATCTTCGGTAAAAATGGGCTCATCTTCTTCTTTGTTTGATTGATTAAGATTTACGAAATCATAAAGTCGTCGATCTCCTAAATGTGAGAGCTCAATATTTGAAATAGCTTTATATATATTGTTAATGCGGCCTGGCTGTTCTCTTTCCCATACCGTTAACATTTCTTTTATTTTTTTTCTTTGAAGATTTTCTTGTGAGCCACATAAATTGCAAGGAATAATTGGAAAATTCATGCGTGATGCATAGCTTGAGATCTCTTTTTCAGAGCAGTATGCTAAAGGCCTAATGATAATATTTTTATTATCATTAGAGACTAATTTAGGGGGCATAGCTTTTAATTTGGAGCCAAAAAACATGTTAAGAAAAAGTGTTTCAACAATATCATCACGATGATGACCTAAAGCAATTTTATTTATATTGAGTTCTTTTGCTGTTCTGTAAATTATTCCTCGCCTTAGCCGAGAGCATAAAGAGCAGGTTGTTTTACCGCTCGGAATTTTTTCTTTAACAATTGAGTAGGTATCTTCCGTAACAATCTGATATTCAATTCCTAAATCCTTCAAAAAATTAGGCAATACATCCGCGGGGAATCCTGGCTGTTTTTGATCTAGATTCATTGCAACAATATCAAAGTGAATAGGAGCCCTTTCTTTAAGAGCTAATAAAAACATTAACAATGAATATGAATCTTTACCCCCACTCATGCATACCAAAACTCGGTCATTATTTTCAATCATATTAAAATCAGTGATTGCTTTACCAGTTAACCCTATCAGTTTATTGCGTAACTTCAGAAAGTTATTTGTTGCATCTATTGGAATTTGAGAGCTCATAGTGAGAGCGACCTTCCTCCATCGACGGCTAGAATATGACCTGTAATAAATGGAGCATCTAATACTAAAAATTTCACAGCTATCGCAATATCTTCAGGCGTACCTATTTTTTTTAATAGTGTTTGAGAAATAACTTGTTGTTTGTAAATATCGTTAAATTCTTCATTATTTTCAGGCCATAAAACTGGACCTGGCGCAACAGCGTTAACTCTGACTTCCGGACTTAATTCTTGGGCAAGAGATTTTGTAAGCGTGGTAAGTCCGGATTTAGCAATGCTATAAATAATGTAATTTTTTTTCGGTTTATCTATATGGGTATCTGTGATATTGATAATGCAGCCTTTAGTTTTAATAAGCTCATCTGCTGCAAGTTGAGATAAAAATAAGGGCGCTTTTAAATTGCTTCCGATAAGATCATTCCAATTTTCCTCATTCATTTTTCCAATTTCAGTTGGATAATAGCTAGAAGCATTATTTATGAGAATATCTAATCTACCGTAGGTTTTGATTGTCTTCTCAATAAGATTTGGCAATATATTTGTATCTACAAGATCAGCTTGAATGATATTTGCAGAGTCATTGCGGATTTTATTTAAATCTTCTTGAAGTTTTTTTGCTTCGTCGGCTGAATGTCGATAATGAATCATTAAATCGATACCAGATTCATGAAGTAACCTACAAATTGCCTGTCCAATTCTTTTGGCACCACCGGTCACAAGAGCAATTTTTCGATTAGATTTCATAGCTTTATCTATAAATGAGTTGACTCTATTATAATCTAATACCTATGCCTTCAATGCCTACAGCTCCTCAAAATGAAATTCAAATAAGTGAGCAATTAAAAACAAAAATCATTCAATCTATTCAATCAAACCATGGATGGATAAGTTTTGATCGTTTTATGGAGCATGCGCTTTATGACCCGGAATTAGGTTATTACACTGGAACTTTAAGAAAATTTGGAGAAAAAGGTGATTTTATTACAGCATCTGATATATCGAGTTTTTTTTCAAAAACATTATGTATTCAATTTAAAGAGATCTTCCAATCAGTAGCGAGAAGTATCATTGAAATTGGTGCTGGATCTGGAGAGTTTGCGCTTCAAGTGATCCAATCATTGAGCAGTGATAATGAAGATATAAATCATTATTTTATTCTAGAAATAAGCCATTCATTAAGAAGGCAACAATACGAATTATTAATAAATCATTTGCCCTCAGATCTATTTAGTAAGATTCAATGGATTGAAGAAATACCCAAAGAATTCGAAGGCATCATTTTTTGTAATGAATTTTTAGATGCACTACCTGTAGATTTAATAAAAAAAGAATCAGGCAAGTATTATCGAAAAGGAGTTGGTGTAGAAAATGATTTATTCGTTTGGAAAGATAAACCTATAGAAGATATATCCAGTTACGACCAAGCTATTTTAGAAGATTTACCAGATAACTATCTTATTGAACATTCGCTTCATATTAAAAATTGGCTTAATAAAATAACCCAATCTCTTAGTAAAGGTATTGTCCTAATTATTGATTATGGTTTTAATCAAACAGAATATTTTCATGAGCAGCGATCTCAAGGAACATTGATGTGCCATTTTAAGCATTATGCCCATGACAATCCTCTTATTCAGATAGGCATTCAAGATATTACAACTCATATAAATTTCAGTTATGTTGCAAGGGAAGCTTCAAAATTAGGATTAAATATTACTGGTTATATATCTCAAGCAAATTTTCTTATTAATTGCGGCATATTAAACTTACTTGAAACATTAAATATAGAGGACAGGGCTTTGTATATCAAATCAGTATCAGAAGTCCAAAAATTGTTATCTCCCTCAGAAATGGGAGATTTATTTAAAGTCATGATCCTAGAAAAAAATATGGATATAGATCTTTTAGGGCTTAAACAAAACAATAGAGTCACAAGACTATGACGAAACAAAATAAAGAAGAGATTAAGAAGCGACCTATAAGAACTTATATTTTAAGGCAGGGGCGAATTACTGCTGCCCAGACAAAAGCTATTCAAGATAACTTTCAAAAACATGCTGTTATTTTTGAAAATAAAATAATAAATTTTGGTGATATTTTTAAAAATAAAAATAGTGACCTCATACTAGAAATTGGATTTGGTATGGGAGCTTCAACCGCAGAAATTGCAAAATCTAATTTAAATAAAAATTATATTGCAATTGAAGTTCATTCACCCGGTGTAGGCAACTTACTTAAGTTAATTGAGGAAGATAACATTTCTAACTTAAAAATTATTCAACATGATGCTGTAGAAGTTCTTAATTTAATGATAAGGAACGATTCTTTGGATGGGATTCATATTTTTTTCCCCGATCCTTGGCCTAAAAAAAGACATCACAAAAGAAGACTTATACAATCAAATTTATTAAAGCTTATCGCCCAGAAAATTAAAAAAACGGGTTATCTTCATATTGCAACAGACTGGGAAGATTATGCTGTATGGATTATTGATCTTTTGGATAAAGAAGAATTGCTTCAAAAAACGTCCGACGATTTTTTTAAAAAACCTGATTATCGCCCTTTCACAAAATATGAAAATCGAGGGATTAAATTAGGCTATAGAGTTTGGGATATGATCTATAGGCGTATTTAGCCATTTTCCAATGATAGTTTCAGCATCATCGGCACCCTGTTTTTTTAAGCTAGAAAAAAGCTGAACTGTGCATTCAATCCCAAGAGCCGATCCCCACTTTTCATCAATTTCTTTTTGAACAGCATGAAGTGTTTTATGAGAAGCCTCACGAGAAAGCTTATCTGCTTTAGTTAATAAAATATGAATAGGTTTTTTATTTAACGAGAACCACTTTAACATTTGTTGATCAAGAGGTGTGAGCGGATGTCTAATATCCATAACTAAAACAAGGCCAAAGAGACAAGAACGCTCAGATAAATAAGTGGCTAAAGTTTTTTGCCAATGATCTTTAATCGCTTGGGGTACTTTGGCATAACCATAACCTGGCAAATCCACCAAGAAACGATTCTCGCCAAGAGAAAAGAAATTAATAAGTTGGGTTCGCCCAGGCTGCTTACTTACAAAAGCAAGGCGATTATGATTTGCAAGCGCATTAATAGCGCTAGATTTTCCCGCGTTTGATCTTCCTGCAAAGGCAATCTCAATCCCAGTAGGGGGAGGCAAATCACTTAAATGGTGAGCAGATATAAAATATGATACGTTTTTAAAAATAGCCATGCGCTTTACCTAAACCTGTTCAATCCAATCAAAATGCTATCACGAGAATAGGATTTTAGATAAAATGATCAACTTGTACATACTATATATACGGAGCTTTCTGCAATGAGTGGTCGAAATGTTTTTTTTATTTTCATCTTGTCATTTTTAATTGCAAGTACGGCAATTTCTGCAACGATTGATAATAAAAACCCACCTCAAGCAGTTGGGACTGTATGCGCAGCGTGTCACGCAATTGATGGCAATAGTATTATTAGCGCCAATCCAAAATTAGCAGGACAACACGCAGAATATCTTTACAAACAATTAATAAATTTTAAATCTGGTGATCGCGCAAACGCAGTAATGTCTGGAATGGCAGCCATGTTATCAGATGCTGATATGCATGCGGTGGCAGAATACTTTTCAAAGCAAACATTAAATTTAGGGCAAGCTAAAACAAATGGTGCGGGGTCTTTAGGCGAAAAAATTTATCGTGCGGGTATCCAGGCCAATGGCTTACCAGCGTGTGCGTCTTGCCATGGACCTTCAGGCGATGGTCTTCCTGTTAAATATCCACGTTTAGGTGGTCAACACTCAGAGTATGTTTTAAATCAATTAAGACAGTTTAGACTAGGTGCTCGAGCAAATGATGAAGCAAAAGTAATGCGAACCATTGCTGCTAAATTAACTGATCAAGAAATGGAAGCAGTAGCAGATTACATCCAAGGTTTAAGATAAGCCATTCTAACTTTCGTATTAAGCTTAATTACTGCAACTTCCTTGCGGTTTTTCTAGTCAAAACTTTTCATTTTTAAAAATGAGTTATTTTGAAATCTTCAACAATTAATTCCAAAAAAATAAATCAATTGCTAAGTTCAATGAGCTTCGCGGTGTCGATGCTTGTATTTTTGGGGATTGCATCAATCATAGGAACAATGCTTAAGCAGAATGAGCCCTATGAGAACTACATTATTAAATTAGGCGAATTTTGGTTTGTATATTTTGAAAAAATTGGTCTTTATGATGTATATCACAGCATTTGGTTTTTAATAATTCTTCTTTTTTTGGTTTTATCTACAACGCTTTGTATTATTAAAAATACACCAGCAATTCTTAAGGACTTCTCAGTATTTAAAGATTCTTTAGAGGAAAAGTCACTTTTATCATTCACACATCATCTTGTTATAAAAAATAAAAAGTATGTGAATACCTCAAAAATTCTTCATTACTTAAAACAATCAAAATATAAGGTAAAAGAGAAATCGAAAGAAAATGGCGATTTTTTAATTGTTGCCAAGAAGGGAAACTACCAGCGCTTAGGGTATATTTTGACGCATATTGGAGTGGTAATAATTTGCTTAGGTGGGTTATTGGATGGCAATCTAATTTTTAAATCTCAAGAATTACTAGGCTATAAAAAAATTGAAACATTAGATATGCCGGCTTCAAAGGTTCCAGAAGCAAGTAGATTAAGTGTGAGCAATACCTCATTTAGAGCAAATATGACACTTGCTGAGGGCTCTTCAGATAATGTTGCATTTGTCAGAATGAAAGATGGATACCTTGTACAAGATTTGCCTTTTAAAATAACTCTAAAAGATTTTAGAATTAATCATTATTCAACAGGTATGCCAAAATCCTTTGAAAGCGATTTGGTAATTTCCGATCCTGAACTTTCTCAAGATATAACAAAAACAATTAGCGTTAATCATCCTTTTACCTATAAAGGTATAGCAATATATCAATCAGATTTTCAAGATGGAGGCACAAAGCTAAATATTAAATTGCGAAGCTTATTCAATTCTAACTATACTCAAAAAATAGATGGAAAGATTTTTGATAAAGTCAAATTAGATAAAGATCAAATTACCTACGAGTTTAATGATTTTAAAAAATTTAATGTATTACATTTAAAAGAGGGCGAAAAAGAAAAGCCTAGAAATGTAGGTCCAAGTGTCACCTATAAGGTTAGAAATAGCTCAGGTCAGGCTCGTGAATATCTTTCATATCAATATCCTATGCCAATTGAGGGGCGTTCATTTTATATAAGCGGTATGAGAGAAACACCGCAAGAAGAATTTAAATACTTAAAAATTCCTGCAGACTCAAAAGGCTCTATTGATGAATTTATGTTATTTAAAGATGCGCTTCAAAATAAAACACTGATTGAATCTGTTGCAAAAAAAATAGCTAATCAATCGACGAGTAATATAGTTAAAAATAATGAGGTTAAAGAATCATTTGAAAAGAGCGTTAATAAATTAATGGCTTTATTTGGGCAAGGAGGATTTTCAAATATTGCTGAAAATATTGATAAAAATATTCCAGCGAATGAAAAAGAAAAGGCAGTTCAAACTTACTTAAAAATTATTGATATTGCATCAAGTGAGATTTATAAAGCCAAATTTAATCTGGCAGATAAAGACCTCAATCAAACTCAAATCATATTTATACAAGATGCATTAAATGCTTATAGTGATATATTTTTTTATGGAGTTCCTTATTACTTTGAATTAACAAGTTATGAACAAAAAGAAGCAAGCGGACTCCAATTGACTAAGTCGCCTGGCCAATTTTGGGTTTATCTTGGGTCCTTAAGTTTAGTGCTTGGTATTTTTTCAATGATTTATTTACATGAAAGAAAATTATGGTTGCTTATAAAAGCAAAAGGCGGCGTTATACTTGCTTTAAGCTCTAATCGTAAGAATATAGATTTTGAAAATGACTTCAAGAAATTAATTCAAGAAATTAAGAAAATTATTCAATAATAGGTGAAATATGTTCAATAAATTATTTAAATCTTCTAAAGCGACATTTCAAACATTTAATGTTTTTTATCTTGCTTTTTTATTAGGCGGTGCCTTGTATGCACTAAAAACATTTTATAGTTATATGGATGTTTATGAAAAAGTAATTTTATTTGGAAGTGTTGGATTTTTTTCATGGCTTGGTTGGAAATGGAATAATTTTAAAAAAATTACGATTTTGGTTTTTGTGATTAGTCTTTTCGCGATTCATTTATATCAAGGCGTCCTAGCCAATAATGAGCAAATTTTCTTATTGAAATATTTAATAGCAAGTCAATCAGCAATTATGTGGATGAATGTTTTTTTAGTGCTTTCACTTTTACTCTATTGGCTAGGCCTTCTTACAAAAAATAATTTAATAGAAAATATTGCCTCCTCGTTCACTTTTGTAGCAGTTTTGTTTGGTTTCATTGGATTACTTGTCAGATGGTATGAATCTTATTTAATGGGTCTTGATATCGGTCATATCCCAATCAGTAACTTATACGAAGTATTTATTTTATTTTGTTTAATTACCTCCCTTCTATATTTATTTTACGAAGAAAGGTTTAATACAAAAAAATTAGGTGCTTTTGTATTGATTGTTATTAATGCAGCTGTGGGATTTATTTTATGGTACACATTTGATCGTCATGCAGATGGTGTTCAGCCTTTAGTGCCCGCTCTTCAATCTTACTGGATGAAAATACATGTGCCTGCCAATTTCATAGGATATGGATCGTTTTCATTAGCAGCTATGGTATCGGTTGCTTACTTATTTTCAGGCAAAAAAATACTTACTTCTTATTTGCCGAAATTAGCTGTCCTTGATGACCTAATTTATAAGTCTATAGCAATCGGATTTATCTTTTTTACAATCGCAACAATATTAGGTGCCATATGGGCAGCAGAAGCTTGGGGAGGTTATTGGTCATGGGACCCAAAAGAAACATGGGCACTAATCGTTTGGTTAAATTATGCAGCTTGGCTACATTATCGAATTGTTAAAGGCCTAAGAGGCTCTATTTTGGCCTGGTGGGCACTGATTGGGCTTGTTATTACTACCTTTGCTTTTTTAGGCGTCAATATGTTTTTATCGGGACTGCATTCATATGGCGAACTTTAATTCCATGTAGAATGTACGTTTAATATTTACATTTAAATATGACCCAAAAAAATATAGTCGAAATTAAAAACCTATCTTTTGGCTACGGTAATCTTATGCTTCATAAAGATATCAGTATGGTTTTTCCTCGCGGTAAAGTCACAGCTATCATGGGTGGAAGCGGTTGCGGTAAAACGACTATCCTTCGTTTGATAGGCGGTCAGATAAAACCTAAAGCCGGTCAAGTAACTGTGGATGGCAAGATTGTTCACAAACAAGATAGACAGGGCATTTATGAATTGCGAAGAAAAATGGGCATGCTTTTCCAGCACGGCGCTCTTTTTACTGACTTGTCCGTATTTGATAATGTGGCATTTCCAATGCGTGAACACACAAAATTACCAGAAAGCATGATTCGCGATTTAGTTCTTATGAAACTTAATGCGGTTGGCTTAAGAGGCGCTCATAAACTTATGTCTACTGAACTCTCAGGCGGGATGGCAAGACGAGTAGCACTTGCAAGAGCTATTGCACTAGACCCGGATATTATTATGTATGACGAGCCTTTTGCTGGATTAGATCCTATTTCTATGGCGGTCATTTGTGATCTTATCAGAACGCTCAATGATGCATTGGGAGCAACTTCAATTATCGTGACTCACGATGTAGAAGAAGCCTTTTCTTTTGCAGACCATATTTACTTTGTTGCGGATGGATCAGTTGCTGCTGAAGGAACGCCTAAAGAATTGTCAAAATCAAAACTTCCTTTTGTGCATCAATTTGTGCATGGGGAGAAAGACGGCCCTGTTCCATTTCATTACAATGCGCCTAGCTATAAAAAAGATATTTATGAGTCGGTTTAATTTATGAATCCAATTTTCAAAATTTTAAGCAATCTAGGCAATCATGTTACTTCAAGAATTTGGCGTTTAGGTTCAGCTACGAGGTTATTTTTACTAACCTTAATTTATTCAGGTGAAAGCTTTAGACGAATTCACTTAACCATCCGTGAAATATATTTCACCGGTGTCATGTCCTTAATTATTATCGTGGTCTCCGCTTTCTTTGTAGGCATGGTGCTGGGTTTACAAGGATATTACACCTTACAAAAATATGGCTCTTCAGAATCCATTGGTGTTTTAGTTGCATTAGCTTTATTAAGAGAACTTGGCCCAGTGGTTACTGCGCTTTTATTTGCAGGAAGAGCCGGAACTGCAATCACCGCTGAAATTGGTTTAATGAAAGCCACTGAGCAATTATCAGCCATGGAGATGATGGCCATAAGTCCAATTGCCAGAATTATTGGCCCTAGATTTTGGGCTGGTGTTATTTCAATGCCTATACTTGCTTCCATTTTCTCAATGGTAGGCGTGATGGGAGGCTACTTAGTTGCGGTCCCTATTATTGGTGTAGATCACGGAGCATTTTGGTCCCAAATGAATGTGAATGTTGATTTTAGATTTGATGTGATAAATGGACTTATCAAAAGTTTCGTATTTGGAGTTGCATGTACGATTATTGCCCTCTATGAAGGTTATGATGCTCCTCCAACGGCAGAAGGAGTAAGTCGAGCTACCACGCGGACTGTAGTAACTTCTTCACTTACTGTTTTAGGATTAGATTTTATTTTAACTTCGTTTATGATGACGAATTAATATGTGATTGGAGCCATTATGGATAAGACAACATTAGATATTTGGGTGGGTTTATTTGTCGCAATAGGGATTGCAGCCCTTATGGGCTTAGCCATGAAGGTGGGAAACCTTACAAGCAATACGCTAGGGGAAACTTATACAATAACCGCAAATTATGAAAATATTGGAGGACTCAAACCCAGAGCACCAGTTAAAAGTTCAGGCGTAGTTGTAGGCCGTATTGATAAAATCCAATTTGATACTAAAGCTTATCAAGCTGTTGTAACCCTAAAAATAGATAAAAGATATCCTTTCCCAAAAGATACCTTCGCAAACATTTATACATCAGGATTGCTAGGTGAGCAATATATTAGCCTAGAGGCTGGTGGCGATGATCACTTTCTAAAAGAAGGGGACCGGGTCTCTAAAACACAAGATGCGGTTGTATTGGAAAAGCTTATCAGTCAGTTTTTATATAATAAAGCCTCTGAAGAGCCTAAAAAATAATTTTTACTTGAAAGGTATTTTAAAGTCATGAAAAAGTTTTTATTATTAATTTTAACTTTACTAATGTCGATGAGCATATTTGCTGCGGAAGCTCCAGACCTTTTCGTTAGGAAAATTGCCGATGAAGTTTTTGAAATTTTAAAAACGGATAAAGATTTAAAAGCGGGCAATAAGGAAAAAGCCTACAAAATTACTGAAGAAAAAATACTTCCTTATTTTGATTTCGATCGCATTTCAAAACTTGTTCTTGGAAAAGCTTGGCCAGCAGCAACTAAAGACGAGCAGGAAGCTTTCAAAAAAGAGTTTAGAACGATGCTTGTTAAGACTTATGGTAGTGCATTGTTAAAATTTAAGGATCAGACTTTAAATTATAAACCAACTCGATTTCAACCCTCAGATGAAGAAGTATTAGTGAAAACTGAAATTTTGAAGTCTGGCGCCCCACCTTTACCTATAGACTACATGCTAGAGAAAGATGGTGATTCTTGGAAAGTATTTGATATTATTATTGAAGGTGTCAGTCTAGTTACAAACTTTCGCGGGCAATTTGGTAATGAAATAAAACAAAATGGTATAGCTTCTCTTATTTCAAAACTTGCAGAGAAGAATGCTGATTCCGATAAAGCAAAATCTAATAAATGATCATTTTTGATAAAAATCAATGGCAGTTAAGTGGCGATCTTACAATTGAAAAGATACCAGCTATTATTGATTTAATTAATAAACAAAAATTAGACAAAAAAACGACGATTGCTTTCTCAAAAGTAACTTCTGTAGATACGTCGACATTAAGTCTGATTTTTGAATTACAAAGACAAGCTAAAAAAACAAAATCACATTTTGTCTTTAAAAATTTACCAAAAAATTTAAATAGCCTCGCAAAATTATATGGAGTGGAAGATTTAGTATCTTCCCTTCATTAGGTTTTGTATTCTTAAGTTTCATTTAAGAAACTTGTTGCATTTATTCCAATGAAAAAAGCCATCGTATTTAAGAATGTTAAAAAGAACTTCGGTAAATTAGAAGCCCTTAAAGGGATTAATCTCACAATAGAAGAGGGCGAATTTTTTGGGCTCTTAGGCCCTAATGGTGCTGGCAAATCAACTCTTATTAATATTCTGGCAGGACTTGCAAAACCCTCTTCAGGTTCAATTAAGGTGATGGGCTATGATGCCATTCAAGATTATCAATATGCAAGAAGATCGCTTGGTATTGTGCCTCAAGAATTAGTATTTGACCCTTTTTTTAATGTACGTGAAATGCTTCAATTCCAAGCAGGCTACTTTGGCAAAGGTCGCGAAAATGATGATTGGATTGATGAAGTCATAGAAGGACTTGATCTAAAAGATAAAGCCAATACAAATATGAGAATGCTTTCTGGTGGTATGAAAAGAAGAGCATTAATAGCGCAAGCTCTTGTGCATAAACCTCCAGTGATTGTTTTAGACGAGCCAACAGCAGGCGTGGATGTAGAACTTAGAAAAAGATTATGGCAGTTCATCAAAAAACTCAATCAAAAAGGCAATACGATTGTTTTGACTACACATTACCTAGAGGAAGCCGAAACTCTTTGCAGTCGAATTGCTATGATGGACCAAGGCAAAGTTGTTGCTTTAGATAAAACAAAAAACCTATTAAAACGATTCTCAGCAAAAAATTTAAATCTACGCTTAGATTTAAAAGGAAAAAAAATTCCTGCAAGTATTCAGAATCTTATGCAAAATTTAGATCATCACTCGATCAGTTTTTTAATTGAAGAAATAGCAGAAGTCGAATTTATTATAGGCGAATTAAAAAAATCAAAAATTAAAATATTGGATATGGATCTGACTAATTCCGACTTAGAAAATGTCTTTTTAAAGCTCACTGGAAGTAAAAAATGATAAATTTTAAAACTGAGTTTATAGGTACGTGGACACTTCTTAAGAAAGAATTATTAAGATTTTGGCGTGTCGTTTTTCAGACGGTAGCCGCACCCGTGATCACTGCAGTCCTTTACTTGCTCATCTTTTCTCATGTCTTAGCAAATCATGTAAAAGTCTATGATAATGTTGAATACACCGCGTTTCTTATTCCAGGTTTAATCATGATGTCTTTATTGCAAAATGCTTTTGCAAATAGTTCATCAAGCCTTATTCAATCTAAAGTCATGGGAAATATTGTGTTTATATTATTAACACCTATTACCTACCTTCAATTTTTCTTAGCTTTCTTAATCGCTTCAATTGTGAGAGGTATTTTTGTCGGTGCTTGCATTTATTTATTCGCACTTTTGTATGTAGATTTGCCTATGTTGCACCCATGGATTATTTTTGGATTTGCGATGATTGGCGGGGCATTACTTGGCACATTTGGAATTATTGCAGGTATATGGGTACATCGATTTGATCAGATGGCAGCATTCCAAAACTTCGTGATTATGCCTCTATCTTTCCTATCAGGCGTGTTTTATTCAATTCATTCCTTGCCGCCTTTTTGGCAAAAGGTGTCTCAGCTCAACCCTTTCTTTTATATGATTGATGGTTTCCGGTACGGTTTTTTCGGGCAATCAGATGTAGCTCCATTATTAAGCCTTTCAATCGTAACCTTCTTTTTCATTGTGTTGGCTTCCATTACCTTAGGAATGCTAAAATCCGGCTATAAATTAAGAAGCTAAAAGATGACGGCTGACGATATTAGGCAATCGATTCTCGAAAAACTTGAATGTGAGTTTATAGAAATTATAGGTGAGGATGGCACCCATTTTGAGGGCACGATTGTAAGTAGTTTATTTGAAGGATTAAATCGGGTTAAACAACATCAAATGGTATTTAATGCTTTAGGCGATAAGATGAAAAGTGAAATTCATGCCCTATCTATGAAGACTTATACACCAAATGAATGGAATCAATTAAAAACGTAATATTGAGGAGTAAGGCATGAGCGCGCAAGAGAAGATTCAAAAAACGATTAATGAGCACAATGTAGTTTTGTACATGAAGGGAAGCCCTAAATTTCCTCAGTGCGGTTTTTCAAGTTTAGCAACTAAAATTTTAGATGCATGTGATACCGAATTTCATGCAATCGATGTACTTCAAGATCCAGAAATAAGAGAAGGCATCAAAGTATTTGCCAATTGGCCAACCATTCCTCAGCTTTATATTCACGGAGAATTTATCGGTGGCGCCGACATCATGAAAGAGATGTATGAGAGTGGAGAGCTAGTAAAGTTATTAAAGGCTAATTCATAACTTGGATAAACTAGTTATTCAAGGACAATCGCCACTTCACGGCGAACTTGAAATATCAGGCGCTAAAAATGCAGCCTTACCTATACTTATTGCCTCCCTTCTTACTGAAGATACATTGTCATTAACTCATGTGCCTCATCTTCAAGATGTAAATACAACCAAATCTTTATTAAAGTACATGGGCGTAAATATTGAACTGAAAAATGATTCAACTCAATTAACCGCAAAAGAAATTACCAATAAAAATGCGCCTTATGAACGCGTAAAAACAATGCGCGCTTCTATTCTTGTATTAGGCCCTTTACTTGCAAGATTTGGTGAAGCTCGAGTTTCATTGCCGGGGGGCTGTGCTATTGGATCAAGACCTGTCGATATTCATATCAAAGGCTTACAGGCGATGGGTGCAAAAATAGATATTCATAATGGCTATATTGAAGCTTCGACGAAACACTTGCCGAAATCCAAATTACAAGGCTGTAAATTTTATATGGATATTGTTACCGTCACAGGGACTGAGAATTTAATGATGGCAGCTTCATTGGCTAATGGAATTACCATTTTGGAAAATGCCGCCAAAGAACCTGAGGTTGTAGATCTTGGTGAATGCTTAAATAAAATGGGCGCCAAAATTCTAGGCTTAGGGACTGACGTGATTACAATTGAAGGAGTAGATTCGCTTCATAAAGCAAGTCACGACGTGATCTTTGATAGAATTGAAGCAGGGACATATTTAGCTGCTGTTGCGATGACAGGCGGTGACGTGCTTTTAAAAAATGTACAGCTCAAATGTTTAGATGCAATTACACAAAAATTAATTGAAACTGGCATTAAAATTGAATCGCATGATAATTCGATTCGCATTAAAAGTGATGGAAAATTGAAAGCGGTAAATATAAGAACTGCACCTTATCCAGCGTTCCCAACAGATATGCAGGCACAAATGATGGCGTTAAATACTATTGCAGAAGGTGTATCAGAAGTTACCGAAACGATATTTGAAAATCGTTTTATGCATGTGCAAGAGCTCATTCGTATGGGAGCACAAATAGATATCAGAGGAAATACAGCGATTATTAGAGGCAAAGAATATTTGGAAGGCGCTTCTTTAATGGCAACAGATCTCAGAGCCTCTGCAAGTCTGGTTATTGCAAGTTTGGCAGCAAGAGGACAAACTACGATTGAGCGTATTTATCATCTTGATCGCGGATACGAAAAATTAGAAGATAAACTCAATCAACTAGGTGCCAATATTAAACGGATTCATTAAGATGAAAATTACAATCGCATTATCTAAAGGAAGAATATTTGAACAAACCATCCCTCTTTTAGAGGGTTTAGGCATTACTTGTAACGAAGATCCTGAAACTTCAAGAAAACTTATTTTAGATACCAATCACAAAGATATAAAACTTATTATTGTAAGAGCTACAGATGTGCCAACTTATGTTGAATATGGCGCAGCTGATATTGGTATTACAGGTAAAGACATTCTCGATGAATATATGGGAGAAGGACTGTACCAGCCGATTGATCTTAATATTGGTCGATGCAAAATGATGGTAGCAGCCAAAGAAGACTTTGATTATTTAGGCGCTATTCAAAAAGGTGTTCGCTTAAAAGTGGCGACAAAATATGTAAAAGTGGCTAAAGAACACTTCGCAAAAAAAGGTATGCATATTGATTTAATTAAGCTCTATGGCTCAATGGAATTAGCGCCACTTGTAGGTCTAGCAGATGTGATCGTCGATTTAGTGAGCACAGGTAAAACTTTAAAAGCTAATAATCTTGTTGCAGTTGAAGATATTTCCGACATCAGTTCGCGATTAATTATCAATCAGGCATCATTAAAATTAAAGAGAGAGCTCTTGCAGCCCATTCTTGGTCAATTTGAAAAAGCACTTAAAGCATAACCATACTTATGATTCAAATTAAAAAATTAAATACCCAAGATTCAAACTTTAAAGATCAGTTAAGTCAACTCATTTTCTTTGAGGCCGAAGAAAATACTCAGATTGAAAAAACGGTCGCAGAAATTTTGAGTGATGTGAAAAAAAGAGGCGATCAAGCTGTCATTGAGTATACAAAAAAATTTGATCATGTAGATTTTTCTAGCATGGAAGAATTTGAAATTTCCAAAGAAGAATTAAATTTGGCTTTGGAAAGCCTTCCTAAAGGCCCAAGAGATGCGCTTGAAGAAGCCGCCAAAAGAGTATTTGATTATCATAATAAACAGTTAATGAGTTCATGGAGCTATACCGAAGATGACCAAACTTTGCTTGGTCAAAAAGTGACTTCACTAGATCGAGTGGGTTTATATGTTCCTGGAGGAAAAGCAGCTTACCCCTCTTCGGTATTAATGAACGCAATTCCAGCAAAGGTGGCAGGCGTTAAAGAAATTATCATGGTGGTCCCATCGCCTCATGGAGAGAGAAATCAATTGGTTTTAGCTGCCGCAGCACTCGTTAAAGTTGACCGTGTATTTGCAATCGGTGGCGCTCAAGCAATTGGTGCACTTGCTTATGGCACACAAACCATACCTCAAGTCGATAAAATTGTAGGCCCTGGTAATGCTTATGTTGCAGAAGCCAAAAGAAGAGTATTCGGTGTGGTTGGTATTGATATGGTCGCAGGACCCTCAGAAATACTTATCATTGCAGATGAAAAATCGAATCCAGATTGGATTGCGATGGATTTATTTTCGCAGGCTGAGCATGATGAGCTAGCGCAGTCAATTTTAATCAGCCCAAGTGAATCGTTTTTAAATCAGGTTCAAGAGAGTATTGATAAATTGATTGAAACTATGCCGAGAAAAAAAATCATTGAGACTTCTTTGACAAATCGAGGTGCAATGATCAAAGTAAAAACATTAGAAGAAGCGGCCGAGATTTCAAATTTTATTTCACCTGAACATTTAGAGCTTTCAGTAGATGATCCAGATTCACTCGTTAATAATATTAAACATGCAGGCGCCATCTTTATGGGAAGAAATACATGCGAAGCTGTTGGCGATTATTGTGCTGGCCCGAATCACGTATTGCCAACATCAAGAACAGCAAGATTTTCTTCGCCGCTTGGTGTTTATGATTTTCAAAAGCGCTCAAGTCTAATTAAATTATCTAATCAAGGCGCTCGCAAACTTGGAAAAATTGCCTCGGTCTTAGCTCATGGCGAAGGACTTCAAGCCCATGCTAAATCAGCGGAATATCGTATAGATAATGAGTAAATTCTGGAGCAAGGTTGTGCATGGCTTGACGCCGTACATTCCAGGCGAGCAACCTAAACTCAATAATCTTATTAAGTTAAATACCAATGAGAACCCTTATGGACCAAGCCCAAAGGTAATTGCAGCCATTCAAGAATTTGCAGATAACAATTTAAGGCTCTATCCGGATCCAAATTCAGAAGCACTTAAGAAATCAATTGCAGATTATTTTAATGTTAAAGCTAACCAGGTTTTTGTGGGAAATGGTTCTGATGAAGTCTTAGCTATTGCATTTCAAGCACTTTTGAAACATGACGCACCTATTTTATTCCCTGATATTACTTATAGCTTTTACCCGGTATATTGCAAACTCTACGAGATTGATTTTAAAACTATTCCCCTTAACGATTCATTTGAAATCGCATTAAATGACTATTTAATGCCCAATGGAGGCGTTATTTTTCCAAATCCAAATGCGCCAACGGGCATACCACTTACCTTAAAAAAGATTGAAGCATTTCTTGATAAAAATATTGATTCTGTAGTGATCGTAGATGAAGCGTATGTAGATTTTGGCACAGAGTCCGTTATTTCTCTTATAGAAAAATATAAAAATTTATTGGTCACACATTCATTTTCTAAATCGAGATCATTGGCAGGACTAAGGCTTGGTTACGCTATAGGCCACCCAGATCTTATCGAAGCTTTAATTAGAGTAAAAGATAGCTTTAACTCTTATCCGATTGATCGATTAGGATTGGTTGCCGGTATTGAATCCTTTAAAGATGATTCCTATTTTAAAAATACCTGCCATAAAGTTATTAAAACAAAATTAAATTTTGTTGATAAATTGAAAGCTCTTAATTTTTCAGTTCTTCCTTCAGGCGCCAATTTTGTTTTTGCTCAACACACCTCTCTTGATGGAAAAATCATCGTAAGTAAATTAAGAGATTATGGAATTGTAGTGAGGCGCTTTGATAATCCAATACGAATCTCTTCCTATATTCGATTCACAATTGGATCGGATGAAGAGATGCAAGTATTGCTTGAGACGTTAAAACTTATTCTAAGCACATGAAATAATTGATGTTAATTACATTTTTAATGAGTTAAAATATCTCATCTACTTTAAGTAAAAAAATATGACAAGATCAGCATCTGTTTCAAGAAATACAAATGAAACTAAAATTGAGGTAAGTATTAATCTTGATGGTCAGGGGAGTGCAAAACTTAACACTGGCATCGGTTTCTTAGATCATATGTTAGATCAGGTTGCTCGTCATGGAATGTTTGATCTAGAAGTGACAGCAAAAGGCGATCTTCATATTGATGCACATCATACTGTTGAAGATGTTGGTATAGTTCTTGGGCAAGCCTTCAATAAAGCAATCGGAGATAAAAAAGGTATTACTAGATATGGATCAGCTATTATCCCTTTAGATGAGGCATTGTCTAGGGTTGTGCTTGATATCTCAGGCAGGCCTGGACTTGAATTTGATGTTGAATTTAAAAGGGCTGCTATCGGTGAATTTGATGTTGATTTAATACACGAATTTTTTCAAGGGTTCGTGAATCATGCAAATATTACGATGCATATCGATAATCTTAAAGGTGATAATGCTCATCATCAGGCAGAAACAATTTATAAAGCATTTGGAAGAGCCCTTAAAATGGCTGTTTACATTGATCCAAAAATTTCTGGCGTAACCCCCTCAACCAAAGGCACTCTATAAACCTTTTTCATCAAAATAATAATGATCGCTATCATTGATTATGGAATGGGAAATTTAAAGTCAGTATTTAATGCCTTTAAACAAGTCGCACCCAAAGCCGATATTAAAGTTACAAGTAATCCTACCGATATTAAACAAGCACATCATGTAGTTTTTCCTGGCCAAGGTGCTATGCCTGACTGCATAAGAGAGCTTGATGAAAGAAATTTAAGATCCTCTGTGATTGAGGCAGCAAAAACAAAACCTTTTTTAGGTATATGCATTGGTTTGCAAATGTTGTTTGATAAAAGCGAAGAAGGTAATGTTGATGGCTTAGGATTGCTGGGAGGCAGTATTAAGCGATTTAATAATCAGAATACAGCAGATGAAAGTGGCCATAAGCTAAAAATTCCTCATATGGGATGGAATGAAGTGTCACAGACAAATCATCATCCTTTATGGAAAAACATTAATAATAACGATCGATTTTATTTTGTTCATAGTTATTATTTAGAATCTAATGATAAAAATATTGTGTCAGCTGAAACTTCATATGCGCAAAAATTTTGTTGTGCTATTGCTAAAGAAAATATTTTTGCAGTGCAATTTCATCCAGAAAAAAGCTCGACAGCTGGCTTACAACTTATCAAAAACTTTGTTCAATGGTCAGTATAGGTTTTAGTTTATGTTAATCATTCCAGCAATTGATTTGAAAGATGGTAAGTGCGTTAGGCTCAAACAAGGCTTAATGGAGGAATCAACAATCTTTTCAGAAAATCCTGGAGAAGTTGCGAGGCAATGGAAAGACCTTGGAGCTCGAAGATTGCATCTGGTTGACCTAAACGGCGCTTTTGCAGGCAAACCAGTGAATGAATCTGCAATTAAAGCTATTGTTAAAGAAGTGGATGGTGCGATTCCGATTCAATTAGGCGGCGGCATTCGCAATCTCGATACCGTTGAAAAATATATCAATAACGGCGTGGATTACATCATTATAGGAACAGCCGCGGTTAAAAATCCTGGTTTTCTTCACGAAGCTTGTTATGCATTCCCTGGGCAAATCATTGTGGGACTTGATGCAAAAGAAGGCGAAGTAGCTATTGATGGATGGGCCAAATTAACTGGACACAATGTGATTGAGCTCGCAAAGAAATTTGAAGGTTATGGTGTTGAAGCTATCATTTATACAGATATTGGACGTGATGGCATGTTAAATGGATTGAATATTGAAGCAACTGAAAAATTAGCTGAGGCACTCACTATCCCTGTGATTGCTAGTGGTGGAGTAACTAATCTAGATGATATCAGAAATTTATGTTCAATTGCATATTCGGGTGTCAGTGGAGCAATTACAGGTAGAGCTATATACGAGGGAACGCTTGATTTTAAAGCAGCACAAGCACTCGCAGATGAGCTTATCAAATAAATGTCACTCGCTAAAAGAATTATCCCTTGTCTAGATGTGACTGATGGCAGAGTTGTTAAAGGAATTAATTTTTTAGAATTAAAAGATGCAGGCGATCCTGTAGAAGTCGCAAAAAAATATAATGAGCAAGGTGCAGATGAGTTAACTTTTTTAGATATCACTGCAAGTTCAGATAATCGAGGTTTAATACTTCACATCATTGAAAATGTTGCTAAAGAAGTTTTTATACCCTTGACTGTAGGCGGTGGCGTTCGAACTCCCGAGGACGTAAGAAATTTACTCAATGCAGGCGCTGACAAAGTCAGTATTAATACCTCTGCAATTGTTAATCCAGATATTGTTTATCAAACTTCATCTCGGTTTGGATCTCAGTGCATTGTGGTCGCAATTGATGCAAAGTTAACGGTAGACGAGAATAAGTCTTTTTGGCAAGTATTTACTCATGGGGGAAGAAATGCCACCGGATTAGATGCAGTTGAATGGGCAGCGAAAATGGCTTCATTGGGAGCAGGTGAATTACTCATTACAAGCATGGATCGAGATGGAACAAAAAAAGGCTTTGATCTCGAATTGATTAAGGCAATATCTGATAAAGTGGATGTGCCTATTATTGCTTCCGGAGGTGTTGGTGATCTTCAGCATCTTGTAGATGGTGTAAAAATAGGGGGAGCCGATGCGGTCTTAGCGGCCAGTATATTTCATTTTGGAGAGTATACGATTAATGAAGCTAAAGCGTTTATGAAATCTAATCACATCGAGATTCGTCAATGAGTTGGATACATTCCATTAAATGGGATAAAGATGGGCTTGTGCCAGTAATTGCCCAAGACTACAGAACAAATAAAGTTCTTATGTTTGCATGGATGAATCAAGAAGCATTAGAGCTCACACAAAAAAACAAAAAAGCTTTTTATTGGTCAAGATCTAGAAAAAAAATTTGGGAAAAAGGCGAGGAATCTGGACACCTGCAAAATGTCCATGAAATAAGACTTGATTGCGATGGTGATGTCATCTTGCTTAAAATTGAGCAAATTGAAAACATTGCTTGTCATACAGGCCGTGAAACTTGTTTTTATCAAAAGTTGGATGATAAAGGTATGTGGGTAACTGATTATCCCGTTATGAAAGAACCTAAAGATATTTATAAGAAATAATCAATATGAATGCGATTTTAAAAAAACTCACCGAAACGCTTGAGGCTAGAAAAAAAGATGATCCTAGTAAATCATATACAGCCTCTTTATATCGTGATGGATTGGAAGCTATTTTAAAAAAAGTGAATGAAGAAGCTTTTGAAACAATCATTGCTGCGCGACAAGGAGACAACAAAGAGCTTGTCCATGAAGTTGCTGATTTATGGTTTCATACTTTAGTATTAATGGCGCATAAAAATTTAAGTGCAGAAGATATTTTGAATGAGCTTTCAAGGAGAGAAGGCACCTCAGGTATTGAAGAGAAAGAAAGTCGGGCTTGGAAAGCTAAATAATATGAACTGCATCTTTTGTAAAATTATTGAGGGTTCGATACCTAGCAAAAAAATATTTGAGAATGATGAATTAATTGCCTTTCATGATATACACCCGATCGACAAAGTTCATTTTCTAATTACACCTAAAAAACATATTGAAAATTTAATATCTTGTAACGAAGCTGACAAAGAAATCATATCGAATATGCTTCTCTTGGCGCCCAAATTAGCAAAAGAACAGGGATTGCAAGGCTTTCGCACAATGATTAATTCTGGCGCCGAAGGTGGCCAAGAAGTTTTTCATATGCATTTCCATGTCTATGGCGGAAGTTCAAAACTAGCAAAAATTTAAGAGGGGGTTAATATGGGATTTTCAAGCATCACACATTGGTTAATAGTTTTATTGATAGTTTTTTTAGTATTTGGTACAAGCAAATTGAGAAATATTGGAAGTGATTTAGGAGCGGCTGTTAAAAATTTTAAAGATGCAGTCAAAAATGAAAATACATCTAAAGTTAAAACAGCGCGTCGTGGAGCATCAAAAACTCGCGTTAAAAAATAAGTTTTATGTTTGATGTTTCTTTTTCGGAGTTAGTTGTTATCTTTTTTGTAGCACTTATGGTGATTGGGCCAGAAAAGCTGCCTAAAGTAGCTAAGGTTTTAGGTAAACTGACTGGAAAAGCACAAAATTATATTAGTAAACTCAAAGAAGAAATTGAACGAGAAGAAAAGTTTAAAGAGCTTCAAAAAATTCAGCGTGAAATTAAAAAAAAGTCGTTTAAATCTTAGTGACCCATTTTAAGCCCTTTATTCAGCAACTCATTGAATTAAGAAACACTCTTTTTAGAAGTGCAATCGGTTTTGTCGTCATTTTTGTATGTTTAAGTTTTTACGCAAATGATATTTATAGTTTTTTTTCAGCGCCACTCATAGAGAAATTAACAGATGGAAATAAGTTAGTGAGCACGGGCCTCACTTCAACTTTTTTAGTACCAATTAAAATTACAGCTTTTATTTCTTTTTTACTCTCACTTCCTTTTGTTTTTTATCAATTTTGGTGTTTTATTTCTCCAGGCCTTTATAAAAAAGAAAAGAAATTAATTTTATTTTCATTCGTAAGCGGCTTCATATTATTTTTTGTAGGAATGTCCTTCGCTTATTATCTAATTTTCCCAATTGTATTTAATTTCTTCATTTTGATGACACCTTTTAATGTGAGCTTGATGATTGATATTTCAAACTATCTAGATCTTATTTTATCTTTGCTTATTTCGTTTGGATTGGCATTCGAGGTGCCTGTGATTATTCTGATATTAGTGATTTTAGGATGGGTAAAAGTAAAAACATTAGAAGAGGTAAGGCCTTACATGATCGTTATTGCATTTGTTATTGGCGCTATTTTAACTCCGCCTGATGTGATCTCACAATTTTGCCTAGCTATTCCATTATGGCTTTTATATGAATTAGGGCTATTTGTATCCAAACGAGTTAACTTAAAGGCTTGATAAGCGTTAATTTAGCACTGCTCCTATTTAGATTTCGAATGAAATTTTGTATAATGACGCAACTTTCGCAAAGTTAAATTCTCTCAATTATATTAATTTCATAAAATCATACTTACACAAGATCATGGCAAATCATCAAGACGATAAAATAGATAAAAAGAAAAGAAGTTTTTTAATTGCAGCTACCACTGTAACTGGCGCGATTGGTGCCGGAGCGATTACTGTTCCTTTTTTATCAAGTATGACGCCTAGTGAGCGCGCTAAAGCAGCTGGAGCACCTGTTGAAGTTGATGTAAGTAAAATTGAAGCAGGAGCCATGATTACGACCGAATGGAGAGGTCAACCAGTTTGGATTATTAATCGCTCTAAAGCAATGTTAGATGATTTGAAAAAAAACGACTCTAATCTTTCCGATCCTAATCTTGATGTAATTTCTCAACAGCCAAGTTATTGTAAGAATGCGACAAGGTCGCTAAAACCTAATTTACTTGTTTTAGTTGGTATCTGTACTCACTTAGGTTGTTCACCAACTGCTAAATTACAAACCCAAGGTGATATGGGTGAAAATTGGAATGGTGGATTTTTCTGTCCATGTCATGGTTCTAAATTTGATTTGGCTGGTCGAGTTTATAAAGGATCTCCAGCACCAATTAATCTTGTAGTCCCCCCACATAAATATATTAATGAAAACACTCTCTTGATTGGCGAAGACAATAAAGGATAAGGCTGACTTAAAAGTATGAAAACAGAAATCAAAACAAAAAAAACTAAAGGTGGGTTAATGGGATGGATAGACGAAAGATTTCCATTGTCATCTTTAATTACTAATCATCTAACAGAGTATTACGCACCTAAAAACTTTAATTTTTGGTATTTCTTTGGAGCGCTTGCTCTATTGACTCTAGTTCTTCAATTGATCACAGGCCTTCTATTGACCATGCATTATAAGCCAGACGCAGAATTAGCATTTGGATCAGTTGAATACATTATGAGGGATGTTTCGTTCGGGTGGCTAATAAGATATATGCACTCTACGGGCGCATCTTTATTCTTTGTTGTTATTTATCTGCATATGTTTAAAGCTTTAATTTATGGATCCTATAAAAATCCTAGAGAGCTCCTTTGGCTTTTTGGTGTCGCTATTTTTCTATGTTTGATGGGCGAAGCTTTTTTTGGATATCTATTACCTTGGGGACAAATGTCTTATTGGGGTGCGCAAGTTATCGTGAATCTTTTCTCGGCAATTCCATTTGTAGGCCCAGATTTATCTGAATGGTTAAGGGGAGATTATTTAGTGTCGGACGCAACATTAAATCGTTTCTTTGCATTTCATGTGATTGCTCTTCCTTTGGCGCTTTGTGGATTAGTATTTTTGCATCTTGTGGCTCTCCATGAGGTTGGTTCTAACAATCCTGACGGCGTTGAAATTAAAAAGAATCTTGATAAAAAAACAAATATTCCATTAGATGGTATTCCATTTCACCCTTATTACACAGTTAAGGATTTAATCGGTGTTTCAGTATTTTTGATTGTATTTGCACTTATTGTTTTTTACTTACCAGAAATGGGAGGTTACTTTTTAGAAGCAAATAATTTTATTCCTGCTGATCCATTAAAAACGCCCGCCCATATTGCACCTGTTTGGTATTTCACACCTTATTATTCAATTCTTCGTGCTGTGCCACCTGTATTGAATTCTCAATTTCCAGGTGTTGCTGCAATGGGATTGTCTGTGCTCGCTTTTGCATTTTTACCTTGGTTAGATAGAAGTAAAGTTAAATCAATTCGCTACAAAGGTAATTTGTTTAAACAATGGATTGCACTATTTGTCGTGAGCTTCTTTGTTCTTGGGTACTTAGGTACAGTGCCATCGAACGTTTGGGGTCAATTCTCCAATGCAATTCCAGTGATTGGCGGTGTTGATAAAGCTACAGTTGTTGCTCGAATTTTCACAATCACTTATTTCTTATTTTTTGCGCTGATGCCTTATTACAGTAAAAAAGATAAAACAAAACCAGTTCCTTCAAGGGTCAGCTACAAATGAAAATTTTAACTAAGTTATTTTTAATAATTACTTTTGTTTTTTCAAACGTTGCATTTGCGAATGAGCATTTAATATTAGATAAAGCACCTATCGATTTAAATGATCAAGCTTCTCTTCAAAGAGGCGCAAAAACATTTATCAATTATTGTTTGAATTGCCACAGCGCAAACTATATGAGATACAACCGTTTAAAAGATATCGGCTTATCTGATAATTTGATTAAAGAGAATTTGCTTTTCACAGCAGAAAAAGTTGGCGAGCCCATGAAAATTGCAATGACTAAAAAAGATGCTAAGGCTTGGTTTGGCGCAAATCCGCCTGACCTTTCTGTTGAAGTAAGAGCAAGAGGTGCAGATTGGATTTATAGTTACTTAAGAGGGTATTATCGCGATTCATCTAGACCCACTGGATGGAATAATACTGTTTTTGATAAAACAGCAATGCCTCATATTTTATGGAAATTACAAGGTGATCAAAAGTTAAATGAAGAGCATCATACTTTGGAGCTCGTTAAACCAGGCACGCTTTCAGTAAAAGAATATGATGCGCTTGTAGGGGATCTTGTGAATTATCTTACATTCATGTCAGAACCATCAAAGCTAAAAAGACTCCATATGGGGTATTATGTTTTGTTATTCCTCGGCTTATTATTAGTTTTAACAGTCAAACTCAAGAAAGAATTTTGGAAAGATATTAAATAATTATGATGAAATTATATTCAGGTTCGATTGATCCTTTTAGCCATCGCTGCAGAATTGTTTTATTTGAAAAGGGCATGGATTTCGAAGTTGTTGATGTCGACTTAGCAAATAAACCCGAAGATTTAGCTATATTAAGTCCGCACAACTCTGTTCCAGTATTAGTGGAAAGAGATCTCGTATTAACGGACGCTAATATTATTAATGAATATATTGACGAACGCTTTCCTCATCCTCAGCTTATGCCGGCTGATCCGGTAATGAGAGCGAGAGCACGCTTATTTTTAAGTGATTTTGAAAAACAATTATTTGTCCATATCCCAGCTTTAGAATCAACAGATGAATCAGCTAAAGAGATCGCAAGAAAACATGTGCGCGATAATCTACTTTTGATTGTTCCTATTTTTTCTAAACAACAACATTTATTGAGCGATGAATTTTCAATGTTAGATGTTGCAATCGCTCCTTTATTATGGCGTTTAGGTTATTATGGTATTGAGCTTCCAAATCAAGCAGCACCATTACTTAAGTATGCGGAGAAATTATTTTCAAGACCACTTTATGCTGATGCAATGACTCCTTCAGAAAAAGCAATGAGAAAATAATTTAGTATCAATGACAAAATCAGCTTCGACCAAACCTTATCTTGTAAGGGCGATATATGAATGGTGTGTTGCTGAACAATGCACGCCTTACTTGCTTGTAAAAATAGATCAAAATACCCTAGCACCCAGAGCTTTTATTAAAGATGGAAAAATTCTTCTTAATTTAAGTCCTGAATCTATTAAAGATTTGCTAATGGGGGATGAGGCAATTACTTTTACAGCAAGATTTAATGGCGTCCCTGAAAATTTATATTTGCCCATATCGGCTGTTGAGGGTATTTATGCCAAAGAAAACGGTGAAGGATTGTTCTTCGAAGTGAAAGAAGATCAAGAAATAGACTCAAAAGAGACAAAAAAATCACCTAATAAACCTAAATTAACCCTAGTTAAGAGCTAAAAAACTAGTTCAAATTTAAATAAATTGGTATAGTAGCGCCTCCTGATAACGCCGGATTAGCTCAGTTGGTAGAGCAGCGCACTTGTAATGCGAAGGTCGTCAGTTCGATTCCGACATCCGGCACCATCTTAGTTCGTATTTATTCCCTTGCTATAAGTCCCTCATTAGTTTGACAAAAGCCTAAAAAACCAACATAATTTAGGGTTCGGTTTGGAGGGGTGGCCGAGTGGTTAAAGGCGACGGACTGTAAATCCGTTCTCTCTGAGTACGAAGGTTCGAATCCTTCCCCCTCCACCATGAGTAATAGTCTCTTTTGAGGCGACGTGGAGATTAGATCCATGGGTGTGCGGGTGTAGCTCAGCTGGTAGAGCATTAGTTTTCCAAACTAAATGTCGCGAGTTCGAACCTCGTCGCCCGCTCCAGATATTTTGAGAATTTGGACACGCCCATGTGGCTCAGTGGTAGAGCACTCCCTTGGTAAGGGAGAGGTCGCGGGTCCGATTCCCGCCATGGGCACCAGTAGTTTATTTTGAAGAATGTAATTAATTAAGGACATAACATTATGGCAAAAGGCAAATTTGAACGTACCAAACCCCATGTGAACGTTGG